>Ga0209062_1000033_pt1 | contig 560801 bp, 499 predicted proteins | sample Coa_R2_2_FD_187158 | JGI IMG/M metagenome (GOLD analysis project Ga0209062, IMG submission 187158) | Surface soil microbial communities from Centralia Pennsylvania, which are recovering from an underground coalmine fire - Coalmine... | ecosystem: Environmental > Terrestrial > Soil >... | reverse complement strand
ACGGCGACCGCCGCGGTCAGCGACCAGGCGCCCGGCTTTGCGAGCGGCGCTGCGATCAGCGGCACCGCGCAGGAGGGCCAGACCCTCACGGCGAGCGCGGCCGGCACCGAGGCCGGCTGGGGCATCAGCTACCAGTGGCAGCAGGACGGTCACGACATCGCCGGCGCGACCGGCGCCACCTACGTGGTGCAAGAGGGCGACGAGGGCCACACCATCGACGTGGTCGCCACCGTCACCAACGACGACGGCAAGACCGCGAGCTCGACCAGCACGGCGACCGCCGCGGTCAGCGACCAGGCGCCCGGCTTTGCGAGCGGCGCTGCGATCAGCGGCACCGCGCAGGAGGGTCAGACCCTCACGGCGAGCGCGAGCGGCACCGAGGCCGGCTGGGGCATCACCTACCAGTGGCAGCAGGACGGTCACAACATCGCCGGCGCGACCGGCGCTACCTACGTGGTGCAAGAGGGCGACGAGGGCCACACCATCGACGTGGTCGCCACCGTCACCAACGACGACGGCAAGACCGCGAGCTCGACCAGCACGGCGACGTCGGCGGTGACCGACAATGCGAGCTTGTCGGTGACGCTGTCGATGCTCGGCAGCGGGGCCACCCAACAGGGGCAGGTCTTGTCCGCGAGCGCGACCATCACGGGCGATACGGACGACCTCGCGGCGCCGATCACCTATCAATGGCAGAAATCGAGCAACGGCGGCACGACCTGGACCAACGTGCCGGCGACGGCCAGCGGCCTCAGCAACAACATACTCACCTCGTTCTATCAGCTTGGCGAGGGCGACGAGGGAAGCATCTTCCGTGCCGTCGCGTCATTCACCGACGACACCGGACAGGTGATGAGCGCAATGAGCGCGCCGACGAGCACGGTCGCGGATGTCCCGCCCGTCCTCTCAACTCCATTCAGCTACGCGGCAGACGAATTCAAGATCGTCAGGGGCAGCGCGATCTTCGATGACACCTTCGCGGGCGGTCCGCCGCCCGTCGCCGGCGTGTTCGGCAACTCCCCGGTCGTATTCTCGACCAGCGTCGGCTCGAACGCGAGCACGTGGACGGAATCCGGCGGCAAGGCGATCATGTCGTCGAGTGGTGCAGTCTCGGGCGGCGTCGGAGCGGAGGTCCAGGCGCTGCTCGTCACCAATACCCAGCCGGAGGGAACCGGATCGGGGCAGAGCAATTCCGGGCTGAAGGAGAACGGCACCTTCACGGTGAGCGGCACGTTCGATCTCACGACGCCGGTTCCGGGCGGCGGCGGCTACGGCATCGGGCTGACCAATGCCACGACGGGCGTGGCGCAGTCGGAATCCGTGGAGCTGATGGTGCAGCGCTCGAACACCGGGGGCGACAATATCGTCCTCCTGCAATTCAACCCATCGACCAACGCGTTCCAGTCGATCGCAAACCAGGTCCTGACCGCGCAGCAGGTGAGCGGCAACACGCAGATCGAGCTCGACCTCAGCCACAACACGGTGAACACGTCGACGATCACCGCCTCGTTCGAGCTGATCGACAACGGCACGCAAACCGGGGCGACCACGTTCACCACCACCGGCCACGTCTTCGACAGCCAGACCTACACGCGCGCCCTCTTGTTCTCGACCGCCGCCAAGGCCGCGCAGATCAGCGGCACCGCGCAGGAAGGCCAGACGCTGACCGCCTCGGTCGGCGCCAATGACGGTGATCTCGCGCTTGCCTACCAGTGGCAGCGATCGACCGACAACGGCAATACCTGGAGCAGCATCGCGGGGGCGACGAACGCGACTTATGTGGTCCAGGAAGCCGATGAGAATGCCGTCCTGCGCGTCGCCATCTCGGCGACCGACCCGGACGATCCTGGCGCCGTCGCCGGCACGGTGTTCAGCAGCGCGACCGCCAAGGTCGTCGACGCGGCGCCGACCGTGAACACGCCGGTCATCACCGGCAATGCCCAGGAAGGGCAGATGCTGACCGTATCGGCAACCACCGGCGATCTCGACGATCCGGTGAACTACACCTGGTACTCCTCGCAGAGTGGCTACACGGTCCAGATCGGATCGGGTGCGAACTACACGGTCCAGGAAGCGGACGAAGGCTGGAATATCGAGGCGAAGGCGACCGTGACCAACGAGAACGGCGTCACTGCCTCGGCGACCAGCGCGCCGACCGCGACGGTGGTGGATGCGGCGCCGACGGTGACGATCCCGGTCATCAGCGGCGTCGCTCAGGAAGGCCAGACCCTCACGGCGTCGGCCAGCTCCGGTCAGCCCGATAATTTCGTCACCTATACGTGGTACTCATCGGCCGACAACTACACGAACCCGATCGGCTACGGTCCGACGCTCGTCGTCCCGGAGTCCGCCGATGCCCTGACCGCAACCTCGCAGGACGGCCTCATCAACGTCGTCGACCTGCACACCATCGAGGTCAAAGCCACGGTCACCAACCAAAACGGCGTGAGCGTCTCGGCAATGAGCGCGCCGACTGCCGGAATAGCCGATGCGCCACCCGCCTTCCTGGTTTCCCCGACCATCAGCGGCACCGCGCAGGAAGGCCAGGCGCTCTTTGCCTTCGCGGCCGGAGTGCAGCCCGACAACCCCGTGACCTACGCGTGGTACAGCCATGGCACGGAGGTCGGCACCGGCACCAAATACGTGGTTCAGGAGACCGACGAAGGGTCGACGATCACAGTGGTCGCGACGGTCACGAACGAGCAAGGCCAGGCGGTGTCGCAAACGAGCGCGCCCACCGCGGTGGTGACCGATGCGCCGCCGCAGTTCGCGCTCTTCCCGACGATCAGCGGCCTCGGTGAGGAGGGCCAAACGCTGGTGGCCTCGGCGACGGCGGCGCAGAACGACAACCCGGTGACTTATACGTGGTACAGTTCGGTCGACAACTTCACCAATCCAATCGGCTTCGGCGACAGCTATACGGCGCAGGAGAGCGACGAGACCCGTCAGCTCAAGGTCGTTGCGACCATCACCAACGATGACGGTGCCACGGTATCGTCGGCGAGCAACTCGATCGGCATCCTGGACGCGCCTCCGACCGTTGCCACTCCGACGATCAGCGGCACGCTCGCGGAAGGTCAGATCCTGTCCGCGAGCGACCCGGGCATGCCTGAAGCGGATGCCAGCGACATCGTCTATGAGTGGTTCAGCTCGGCGGACGGCTACACCAATCCGATCGCCCGAACGCCGTACTACATCGTCCAGGAAGCCGACGAGGGCTATTCGATCGGCGTCAGGGCGATCGCTCTCAACGACTACAATGCGATCACAAACGACGGTGTCGCCACCTCCGGCCTCGCCACCACCGGGCCGGTGGCCGACGACGGCGCCGACCACGACCCGCCCACCAACAACGGCAACATCATTCCGAGCGTCATCAACGGCGACGGACAGGATGTCGTGTTCAGCTACGCGAGCTTCGCGCTGGCCGGCAACGGCGATACGATCGCGGGCAGCTGGGACACCGTCAATGCGGCAGACAACACCACCGTGAACGTCGACGGCACGTCCAACATCGTCAACGGCAACGGCCTCGCCGTCAACGTCAGCGACGCCTTCGTGACGCTCACCGGCGCCGGCGACCATGTATCCGGTCAGCAGGACATCATATCGCTCCAGGGTGCGGATGCCGTCGTCGACGGCGCCGCCCAGGAAATCTTGCTCGGCTCGAACCTGAACGTGACCCTGACCGGGTCGAACGACATCGTCGGTTTTACGTTCGGCGCCAGCAACAATGTGATCAACCTCCAGGACGGCGCGAACCTGATCGGGGGGGCCATCGGATCGAATGTCACGATCAACGGCAATAACGTGACGTTCAACGGCCAGGTCAACGGGCTCGTGCTGACGGGTAGCAACGACACGGTCGAGGGATTCGCCAACATCATCGACTTGCCAGACGGCTCGGGCGTGACGCTCAAAAACGAGCAGGGCGCCACGGTCTACGGCAACAACGAGGTGATCAACGCCACGGATCCAACCAATTCGATCGTGCTGATGGGCGACGGCGACGTCGTCAACGGCGACAACGCGGTCATCCAGATGCCGAACGGAGGCACCGCGACGCTGAACGGCAACAATGACCAAGTATACGGCGCGAACGAGATCCTCTACGTCGCCAACAAGAACATCGCGCTCGGGGCACTCAATGGCGGTACCGATCAGTTGGTCGGGGCCACCATCATCGGCAGCAACGACCAGATCACCCTGCCGGTTCAGACGCCTTCGACCACGACGAGTCTCACGATCGAAGGCACCAATGACACGCTGTTCGGCAGCGGCCAGGCGATCACGATCGCGGACGGTGCGAGCATCCAATACGTACAGACCTCCGGCGTTACGGTGACCTTTGGCGGTGCGACCGGGACGCTGCAGCTCGCCGGCCCCGGCAGCTTCGATCCCAACCAGCAGAATGCGGTGGTCGGCTTCACCGGCCAAGACCAGATCGACATCGGCGGCCTCGTCTATGGCGTGACCACGACCGTGAACTTCACCGAGAACGCGGCCGGCACCGGCGGCACCCTGACGGTAACCAACGGCCCTGGCACGGCGACCTCCAACATCCTCCTCTACGGCGACTACACCACGGCGAACTTCGCCCTCGCGAGCGATGGTCACGGCGGCACGCTGGTGACCGATCCACCCGCGCCCACCCAGGCGCAGTTGGCGTCGTCCCACACGTGAGCCCGACGGGATGGGACAACCGATAATGCGTCAGATCAGCGGACGCGCCGACATGTACGGCATGCATCCGGTCGCCCCGGCCGCCGACGGCGCGAACGCGCTGTGCGGGCTGCTGGGGCTCCTGGGGACGGCCGCCATCCTGGTGGACGCCACCTGCGAAATCGTTGGGATGACTCCCGCGGCCGGAACGTGCATCGGCCAGGAGCTCCTGATCCGCAACCGGCGGCTCGCCGCCGAGGACCCATGCACCAGCCGGGCGCTGACGGACGCGATCGGCAAGGCCCTCAGGCGCGGCCGCCCATCGACGGCCGATCCGGTCGTGATCGCGCGGGACGCTTCGCAGCCGCTCATCCTGCGAGCGCTTCCGCTCGATCCGCGGGCCAGATCACTATTTCGGCCCGCGCATGCGATAATCGTCCTCCTGGACGCGGCGCGCGGGATGTTGCCGACGGAAGCACAGCTCGGCGACATGTTCGGATTGTCCGCGGGCGAGGCACGGCTAGCCCTCCGCCTGGCCGCCGGGGACCGGATCGAGGCGGCGGCGCGGGCCTGCGACGTCTCGTACGAGACCGCCCGCAAGCGGCTCAAAGCCGCGTTCGAAAAGACCGACACGCGACGCCAAGCCGAGCTTGTGGCCCTCCTCATTCGGATCGGCTCGATCTCGGCAGACGCGAGTCCCTCAGTGGGTCGGCAGCTCGCGGCGCGGCTCCCGATCACGGGACTTAATCGGGACGTCGCACCAGCGCTCGCCGGATCGCGCGCGGCTCTGACTCTCGCGTCCTAGTCCAGGAACGGCAGGTTGGCGCACACCATCTTGCCGGAGCGCGCATCGAGCGCGAGGTAGCCGTCGATCGGGCCATTGTCGCCCTTGGCCACCACGTGGAATTCCCACACCGTCGCCTTGCGACCGCATGCTTGGCTCTCCGCATTCTGCACGAGCCGCGCCTGCTTCATGTTCTTGGCGACGGCCGCATCGGTCTGGCCATAAGGGTCGCCCTTGAGGAGAGCAATCGCTTTGGCGCGAGCCTGTTGCTCGGTGAGCAGCCCGGCGGCATGCGCGGAGCCCAGTCCGAGCGCGAGAACGAAGGCCACGGCAACGGTGCGCTTCATGGAATGCCTTCCGGAATCGGAAAATCGGATCTTGATGAATGGCGGGAGCGACGGGGCTCGAACCCGCGACCTTCGGCGTGACAGGCCGTCCGATTTCGAGCGGAATCAAATACCGTTTCGACTCTCGGACGGTCCGACAGGCGAAATAAGCCCCGGAATTTCGACTCTTGCAAGGGCAGAGTCGAAACGGTCCGGAGGGGGTCACGGCCGCGATCGCGGCGGCGAGATTGCCACCCCCAGGATCACGGTCGGCGCCACCGATAAGCTGCTCGCAGCGTTGCGGGGTGGCGCGCGATGAGCCGCCCCAAGATCAATGCCATCACCGAGCGGACCGCCCGGGAATGGCCCGCTGACCACCCGCTCCGGGAGGTCAGCGTCCCCCTCACGCCGGCGCTCTTCGCCCGCGCCGAGTTCCTGATCTGCTCGAACGCGGATGAGGATCGTCTGCCGCCGGCGGCGGACGATTACGACGTGCCGTGCGAGTGCACCAGGTGCGGCGCCGCGCTGCTCCGCCGCGCCAGCGCGCCCAAGCTCAAGCCGATCTGCATGACGTGCTGGGGGCGCCTGTGATGGCGTACGCGGCATACACGACCACCCGCCGCAACCTCGCTGCTCTTGAGCGAGCTCGCTGGCGCATCATGCTCTCGCCGGCAACGGGCCTGAATTCGTACGGCCTGCCCTATGCGCTCGATAACGGCGCGTGGTCGGCGTTCGCGACCGGGGCGCCCTGGGACGAGGAAGCCTTTGTCCGCGCGCTGACGACGCACGGCGCCGGCGCCGACTTCGTCGCCGTGCCGGATATCGTCGAGGGCGGCGCCGAAAGCCTCGCCCGCTCGTGCGCCTGGTTGCCGCGCGTGCTCGACCGCGCTCCGCTGGCGCTCATCCCGGTCCAGGACGGGATGACCGAGACCGATATCGCCCCGCTGCTGGCCGAGCGGGTCGGCATCTTCGTCGGCGGATCGACCGGATGGAAAGAGCGCTCCATGTCGATGTGGGGCGCGCTCGCGCGAACCCATGGCACGCGCTGCCATGTGGGGCGGGTCAATACGATCCGGCGCATTCGCCTTTGCGCGGCCGCCGGCGCCACGAGCTTCGACGGCTCGTCAGTCAGTCGCTATGCGATCAACCTCCCAAAGCTCGAGCGGGCGCGCTGGCAACCTGATCTTTTCGCGGGGGTGCGCCCATGACGGACGCCTACCGCACCTTCCTCCAAGCCAAGATCAAGCTCGCCGAGTCGGCCGGCTTCGAGATCGACCCGGCCGAGCTCAATCCGGCGCTCAAGCCGCATATCCAGGTGGCGACCCAATGGGCTCTTGCCGGCGGCCGCCGCCTGCTCGCCTCCCGCTTCGGCACGCAAAAGACGACGTGGCACCTCGAAATCGGCCGCCTCACCATGCGCCACACCGGCGAGCCGCACCTGGTCGTGATGCCGCTCGGCGCGCGTCTGTCGTTTTACAACGACGCCGAGCGCTTCACCGGCGAGCACGCGATCAAGCTCAACTGGGTCACCCGCGATGCCGATATCGATCGCCGCGCGATCAACCTCACCAACGTCGAGCGTGTGCGCGAGGGCAATATCGACCCGCGGCGCTTCGGCTCAACCACGTTCGATGAGGGCGACATTCTCCGCAACATGTCGACCAAGACCTTCTGGACGTTCACCGAACGCGCCAAACAGGTCCGCTATCGGCATGTGGCGACCGCGACCCCAGATCCCCGGGAATACGCAGAGCTGCTCGCGTTCGCGGGCTATCTCGACATCATGGACATCGGCCAGGCGCGCACGCGCTTCTTCAGGCGCAACTCGGAGAAGGCGGACAAGCTCACGATCCATCCGCACAAAGAGGCGGAGTTCTGGCTGTGGGTCGCCTCCTGGGCGCTGTTCATCAACAAGCCGTCCGACGTCGACCCGTCCTTCTCCGATGACGGCTACGTGCTGCCGCCGCTCGACGTGCGCTGGCACGAGGTGCCGACGGATCATTCCGACGCCGGCGAGGACCCGAACGGGCAGAAGCGGCTGATCAAGGACAGCGCCGCCGGCGTCCAGGGCGCGGCAGCCGAGAAGCGGAAGAGCCTGCCGGCGCGGATCGCCAAGATGATGGAGCTGCGGGCGGAGTTGCCCGAGGCCCACCGCCTGATCTGGCACGACCTCGAGGACGAGCGCCGGGCGATCGAGAAGGCGGCGCCGGAGGTGGTGACCGTCTACGGCAGCCAGGAGGTCGACGATCGCGAAGCTGCGATGATGAAATTCCAGGCCGGCGAGACGCGCGAGCTGGCCGGAAAACCCGTGATGATCGGGTCGGGGCCGAACCTCCAGCATCACTGCTGGTGGTCGATCTATCTGGGCGTCGGCTGGAAGTTCAAGGACTTCATCCAATCGGTCCACCGCACGCATCGCTACGGTCAGGCCTTCGAGGGCTTCCCGGCCGATCGGCCGCGCGCGGTGCGGATCGATATCATCCATACCGAGGCCGAGCGCGAGATCGTGCGGACGCTGCAGGCGAACTGGAGGCGCTACGAGGAACAATCCGCGCGCATGTCGGGCCTGATCCGGGAATATGGGCTGACCCAGCTCGCGATCGGCTCGGCGCTCACCCGCACGATGGAGGTCGCGCGCGCGGAGGTGAAGGGCGAGCGCTTCACCGCGGTCAATAACGATTGCATCGACGAAGTCGGCCGCATGGCGCAGGACAGCGTCGACCTGATCGTGTCGTCGCTGCCGTTCTCGACGCAGTACGAGTACACGCCGAGCTATCGCGACTTCGGCCACACGGACGATGACGATCACTTCTTCCGGCAGATGGACTTCCTGACGCCGCAGCTCCTGCGCGTGCTCAAGCCCGGCCGCGTCTGCGCCATCCACGTCAAGGACCGCATCGTCGAGGGCTCGCGCTCGGGGCTCGGCTTCCAGACCGTCGAGCCGTTCGGGGCGAAGACCATGCTGCATTTCCGCGAGCATGGCTTTGCCTATCTCGGCACGAAGACGATCGTCACCGACGTCGTGCGCGAGAACAACCAGACCTATCGGCTGGGCTACACCGAGCAATGCAAGGACGGCAGCCGCATGGGGTTCGGCCTGCCGGAATACCTGCATCTCTTCCGCAAGCCGCAGACGGACCGGAGCCGCGGCTATGCGGACGTGCCGGTGGTGAAGGGCAAGCGCGAGTTCGATGAGACCGCGCAGGCCTGGGGCCGCGAGGACGGCTATTCGCGCTCGCGCTGGCAGCTCGATGCGGCGGGCTTCACGCGCTCGAGCGGCAACCGCCTGCTCCTGCCCTCCGAGCTCGCCGCGATGCAGCGCGGCATCTATCGCCGCTACAAGGAGCATTCGCTCGGCGAGGTCTACGACTTCGAGCACCACGTCGCCTGCGCTGAGGCGCTCGAGGCCGCCGGCAAGCTCCCGGTCGATTACGCGATCATCCCGGTGCATTCGTGGCACCCGGACGTGCTCACCGACGTCGTGCGCATGCGGTCGCTCAACACGCTGCAGGTCGCGCGCGGAATGGAGCGGCATCTTTGTCCGCTTCCGCTCGACATCGTCGACCGCGTCATTCGGCAATGCTCGATGCCGGGCGAGCTCGTGCTCGACATGTTCGGCGGGCTCGGCACCGTCGCCTATTGCGCGGTGCTGCAGAAGCGGCGGGGCTTCTCGATCGAGCTATCGCCCGCCTACCACCGCGACGCGGTGCGCCACCTGCAGGATGCCGAACGCCAGGCGTCGGCCGTCACCCTGTTTGATCTCTTGGAAGCGGAGTCGTCGACCGCGCAGGCGGCCGAATAGTTGCGTCACGCGTGACCATTTTCAAACCGCGAGGAACGCGATGAGCAAGCAACCGTTTCCCGACGCCGCCCTTGATGACCGCCTGTTCTTCGCGGGCACCGCCGGCGCCGGCAAGACCTATAACGCCTCGGGGCGCGTCGAGCGCCTGCTGGCCAAGAAAGCCCGCGTCGTCATCCCCGATCCGCTCGGCGTGTGGTGGGGGCTGCGGCTCGAGCCGGACGGCAAGACGCCATCCGGCTACGACGTCGTGATCTTCGGCGGCCCGCATGGCGACCTGCCGCTGTCCGAGCATGCCGGCGCCCTGATCGGCGAGACGGTCGCCGGCATGAAGGAAAGCTGCATCCTCGATCTCTCCGCGCTCGGCACCAAAGCAGCCGAGCGACGCTTCATGCTCGCGTTCCTGACCGCGCTCTACAAGCACGCCTCGGGCGAGCCGCTGCACGTCGTGTTCGACGAAGCCGACATGTGGGCGCCGCAGAAGATCATGGACAAGGAGGGCGACGCCGCCCGCCTCTACGGCATGATGGAGACGATCGTCCGCCGCGGGCGAGTGAAGGGCTTCATCCCGTGGCTGATCAGCCAGCGCCCCGCGGTGCTCGCCAAGGACGTCCTTTCCCAGGTCGACGGCCTGATCGCGTTCAAGCTCACGTCGAGCCAGGACCGCGACGCGATCGGCGACTGGGTCGAGGGGCAGGCCGATAAGCAGACCTGGCGCGAGACGTGGGGGATGTTGCCGACCATGGCGCGCGGGCAAGGCGTCGTGTGGATCCCGGGTCGCGGGATCCTGGAGGTGGTGCAGTTTCCGGCCAAGGGGACGTTCGATAGCTCGAAGACGCCGAGCCGGGGCGAGAAGGCGCACGCGGTCGAGCTGCGGCCGCTCGACCTCGCCAAGCTGCGCGACCGGCTCGGCAAGGTCGAGGCGGAGACTAAGGCGAACGATCCGAAGGCGCTGCGCGCAGAGATCTCCCGCCTGCAGCGCGAGCTCGCCGAGAAGCCGACGGCGGTCAAATTTGACCTTGAGGCGATCGATGAAGCCGAGAAGCGCGGCTTCGCCCAGGCCGAGCGCAAGCTGCGGGAGGCGGCCGAGAAGCAAGTCAAAGCCGCCCATCTCAACATCCTGGGCGTGCTGGCGGAACGGCTCGGTCCGATCCATGAGCTGTTCAAGGAGGAACTCGCCAAGGCGAAGGCGGAGAGCCGCCGGCTGGAGATCGCGTATGCGCCGGAGCGCACGGCGCCGGCGGCGCGCGCGGTGCCCCGCCCCGCGCCAAGCGCCCCGCCCCGATCGGCGCCTCGCGCCAAGCCGCCTGCCCCGGCCGGCGACGGCACGTACACCCGCCCGCAAATGAAGGTGCTGGAAAGCCTCGCTATGTGGTTCGCGCTCGGCCACGACGCATCCCGCCGCGGGGCGCCGACCCGCGAAATGGTCGCCGCCGTCGCCGGCTATAGCCCGACGTCGGGCGGCTTCAACAACCTGCTCGGCGGCCTCAACACCATGGGAGCGATCAGCTACCCGCAGCCGGGCTTCGTGCAGCTCGAGGCCTCCGGCATCCCGGTCATGTCCGCCGCGGAGGGTCGCGAGAAGCTGCTCTCCGTCTTGAGCAACCCGCAGAAGAAGATCATCGGCGCCCTGGTCGACCAGGGCGAGGTCTCGCGCGAGCAGCTCGGCGCCGACACGGACTATTCGCCTTCGTCCGGAGGCTTCAACAACTTGCTCGGCTCGCTGCGCACCTTGGGGCTGATCGACTATCCGCGGCCGGGGCTGGTGATGATGAGCGCGTGGGCGCAGGAGCTGTTGAGCGGATGGAGGGCGGCGGCGTGAGCTACGACTACGTCATGCGCGCCTACGGCGTGAACCCGCGCGTCGGCGAACGCGTGCGCCACAAGGTGACCGAACAGGAAGGCACCATCTCGCGCGAGAACCGCAGCCAAAGCCACTACGTCATGGTGCGGTTCGATGGCACGTCGCATCCGCTGCCGTGCCACCCGACCGAGCTGGAATATCTGCGGGTGCGCGCATGACCGACCTCGCCACCGTCCAATCGATCTACGCCGGCTCCAACGGCGAGGCCACCAAGGCTCTGTATGCCGAGCTGGAGAAGCTCGGCCCTGCAGGAATCGTCGCGGTCAATCTCTTCCGCGCCTGCAAGTGCTCGGAGCGCGCGAAGCTCTACCGCGGCCGCGGCTACAAGAGCGAGGCGTACGGCCGGAAAGACTGGAGCATCGGCAACCTCGCGGCCGAGCTCGAGAAGCACGGCGCCATTCTCGGGCATCGTTGGGGTTGGGGCATCGACGACTATCTCCTGCGCGAGGGCGATCCCCATCATCACGTCATCTACATCGACTTGCCGACCGGCCAGGTCTCTTTCCACAACGGCACGCGATACGCCGGGCCTGATTACGGCGCGCTATGGGATGGGGTAAAGGGCGCATCGGCGGATCGGATATGTCGCTGGGTCGCGCAAGTGGTTGAGCGCGCGGCGGCTAAGGCGGCCGGTCAAATGGAGCTGCTCTGATGCCCCTCTTCATGTGCACGAAGTGCGGCTGCGTCGATAACACGGCGCTCGCCGAATACTGGAACCAAGAAAGGGATTGGCTCGCCGCGACGGCGAACGCGGTCGCTCGGCCGCGCTTCGAGCCGCAGTGTTCGCAATGCCTCACGAGCCGCTGGCACGGACAATTTCCGCGCAAGCTCGCGGAGGGTTACGTCAGCGATCAGCGCGGCCGGTACATCTACACGCCAGAGCAGGCCGCGGGATCGGCGTCGCACATGGGACCGTTCAAGCCGGTGGTGCTGCCGGCGGGAGCATCAGTATGACCTCGCGCGATTACCGCGGAGCGCGCATCGATCTCACTTGCGCCGAGCGCAAGGCCTGGGACGCCCTCGCCCGCTACAAATTCCAGATGTTCGGCTATTGGGCCGCAATCTGGGTGCACCTCAATCGCGTCGGCGGGTTCAAGCGGCCGAACCCGTGGAAGAAGCTGGTACATGCCGCGCGCAAGGAGGCATCATGAGCGATGCACAGCTGATCGGCGCCCTGAAGGCGGCCTGTGTACGGATGTTCGAACATCGGCACGATCTGAAACGCGCGCAGACGCTGCTGCGCATCTGGCCGGAAGGGTTGGTGCTTGAGTGCAAAATCCCGGCGAGCAAGCCCGAGGACATTGCGGGATCGTCGATGCGAACGGTGACCTGGGACGAGCTTTCGGGCCTCACGCCCGCGCGGGCGATCGAGATTGTGGACGAGGTGTGCGGGCCGGCGCGGACGCTTCTTCTCGGGCAATGACGCAGGGCGGCTGATGCTCACCCGAGAGGACATCTTCGGCCGCAAGATGGTCAATGCCGTCCATATCGATTTCTCGCGGCGCGAGAGCGCCTGGATGGGCGGCGTCGAGGGCGTGCCGCGCCTCGGCGTCGCCCGCGGCCACGACAAGGCCGGCGCTTTCATGCGCTGGTACGTGGACGAGAAGCCTGTCCGCGACCTCGATGCCGCCCTCGCGGTCCTCAACGGGACAATGAGCCTGGAGGAAGCCTTGCCGCCGCCACCGGAAGAGCCGAAGCCCGAGCCCAAGCCGCGCATCTCGATCGACCAGCAGATCGAGGAAGTCGAGTACGAGCTGCAGCAGCGCGCGAGCGTCTATCCCCGCCTGGTGCGCAAGGGCAGCCTGGGCAAGGGCGTCGCCGACTATCATGTGCGGCGCATGGAGGCGGCGCTGGAGACGCTGCGGTGGTGCCGGGACAATCGCGAGACGATCGCGCAGGCGCACAAGCAGCTGAAGGGGAACGGCCATGAATGACGCGCTGCACCGCATCCTGACCGGGTCCGGCGTGACGCGCCGGCAGCTTTTCTGGGGCGCGTTCTTCATCGTGCAATGGTGGGTGATGGACGCCGTCGGCTTCTATCTCGATCATGTCGCGCCGGCGCTGGCGGCCAAGCCGACCGCGACGCTCCAGTTTTCGACGCCGACGCAAAAGAGCACCGCCGATGAGGACATTTGGCGCACTCCGAACCCCTTCCCCTTCTACACGCGCGGCCGGATGCTTTGGTGTGATGAGCATTTCCGCTGCAGCCGGATCGGATTTATCTGGGGTGACGGCACGGTTGTGCGCGATATTTGAGGCTGAGTAGATGGCTGAGGACATCGAAGATTTGGCCGTGTCGATCGCAGCCTATTCGGGCGTGCATTGGCACGATCTAAACGAAGGCGGCCGAGCGCATTATCGACGGAGCGCCGAATTGCAGATCGCGAGACGCAAAGCGTGGGAGAAAGAATCCCCGTGGGAACCTCCCAAGATGCCGTTCGCCATCCGGTGAACGCTTTTTAGAAACATGTCCCACTATCTCACCCGACGCGGTCGGCGCACCCTCATCCTGATGGCGGTCGCGATCTTGGTGGCGCTGGCGCTTTGGCTGGCTCGATCCTAAATTCAGCGGGTGAGTACGCGTATCGAGTTCCCGCGGCCGCCACCGCCGCCGCTGCAGAAAAAACCACCGGCGCCATCGCTCAAGTCCCGCCGGCGGAAGGCCCGGACGATTCCTGCAGCTCGGCCCAAGCAACCCAAGCCTGCCACGAGCTGACCAGGCGCTCCTGCGCGGCCGCGATCGAGGCCTCGGTGCCGTGCTTGACGCCCGGCGCCTCGGGCGTGTGCGGGCCGGTGAGCGACCACAGATAGAGGCCTGTCTGCGCGCCGCCGGCGCGGCAGACGCGGCCGATCAGCCAGCCGCCCGAGTAGAGCACCCAGTCCTCGTTGGGATCGGCCTTCGCCGAGAACATGTGTGGCGACTTGTCGATCGTGCGCAGCCACGTCAGCGCCACGCTCAGCCCGCCTTGTGATGCGGTACCACCGCGCCGGTGCGCAGGTCGACCACCTCGACGCTCGGGTTCTGCCGCTCGAGCTCGCGCGCCGCCTCGCACGCAACCGCCTCGCGGTCGCGCATGGTGCGAGGGATCCCGCCGACCCGGATCTCATAGCGCGCGCCCGGCGGCTTCGGCATCTCGCTTGCGGTCATCGGCTCCAGTCCTCCAAGGCCTCACGGCGCGCCGCCGGCGAGGACGGATTCTTCGCCTTGCGCCAGTCGTCGCAGCGCCCGCTACGATAGCGCGACGTCGCCCGCTTCGACACGATCCCCTCCAGGCCTTTTGCACAGGCGGCTGCGAACAGCGCCGGCCCGTCGCCCTCGTGGTGCTCGTTCATCGCGATGGCAGCCGGGGCTTTGCGCAGCAATCCCTCGAGCGCGAGCTTGCGCGCCGAAAGCGTCGCGCCGCGCAGGTCCTCGCCGCCGAGCATCAGCAGGTCGAACGCCCAGGCGAAGGCCTCCGGCCCATGCCGGCGACGGCGCAGGCGATCGAAATCGGCGACACCGTCGGCGCCGGCGCACACAACCTCGGCATCGATCAGGAACGCGCTCGCGCGCAGCGCCAGCGCGGCCGCCACCACCGCCGGGAAGCGCTCGGCCCAGTCGTGGCCGCGGCGGGTGAACAACCGCACGCGCTCCCGATCGCGCAGCACCAGGAGGCGAAAGCCGTCGTGCTTGACCTCGTGGAACCAACCGGGGCCCGCGGGAGGAATCGGATTGGCGATCGGCAGGCAGGGCGCGACGAAGCCGGCGGGGAGGATACGCGAACGCATGGGCCGGCCGCGTAGCAGCGACGGGGCAGGAGGATCAAGGCGGCGTCCATTCACACTAACAGTGTGCACACAAACATGACCGGGATGCACAAATGCATACTAATAGTGTTGACATGCACACCATAAGTGTGTATTCTCGTTTCTGTTGATGACGGGAGCGGGACCGATGGGTACGATCAAGACCTTCAAGAATGCCGACCTCAAGGAGCTGTTTGATACGGGCGCCGCGCGGCGGATCGATGCGCGCCTCGCCCGCCGCGTTCGCGCCCGCCTCGAAGCGCTCGACAACGCCAACGGCGACATTCGCACCCTCTACCGCCCCGGCTTCGAGCTGCACAAATGGAAGGGCTACGACACAAAGTGGTCGATATCGGTCAGCGGCCCTTGGCGCATCACCTTCGACTGGATTAAGAACGAGGCCCACAATGTCGATCTTGAGCAACCCCACTGAAGGCGAGGCGGCGCGGGCCGCCTCGATCATGCCCATGGCGAAGCCTAGGAGCCTGCCCGCCGGACCGCGCAAGGTCGCGCCGATGCATCCCGGCGAGGTGATCGCCGATATCCTCGATGAGCAGCGGGTGTCGATGCGCGCCGCCGCGATCGCGATCGGGGTGTCGCCCTCGGGACTGGAGAAGGTGCTCAAGGGCAAGGGTCCGGTCACGCCCGAAATGGCGCTGCGGATCGAGGCCCTGATGGGCGGGGAGACGCCGGAGCACTGGCTCACCATGCAGGCGAGCCATGATCTGTGGCACGCGCGGGCGAAGCTTGCGGATGCGCTCGCCAAGATCGAGCCGCTGCCGAACAGCCATCCGGCGCCGAAGCGCGCGAAGGCCTGAAACGCGAAAAAGCCCCTCTCCCTTTGCGGGGAGAGGGGCAAGTTCCAGGAGGTTCGATCCTCCGGCTGGGTAAGGGCCGGAGCCATGACGGCGGCAAGCCGGGCCGCCGAATTATCTACGGCGTGAAGTGATGCCCGACGACGGCCGCGAGCCCCGCGACCAGCGCGAGGCACACGAACGGCACCACCCAGGTGATGATCTGCCGCCGCACCGTGGCGCGATCATCCTCCACGCGCAGCCGCGCCGCCCGCAGGAAGGCATGATCGCGCTGCACCTCGATAAGCCCTTCATCCCCGTCGACCGCGAGGCCCATGCGGGCGAACTCGGTGCGGATCGCGCCCGCGATCTCGCCGCGCAGCTTTGAGGCCACGTGGTCGCCGATGACGGCGAGATCGTCTTGGGTGAGGCGCGAGCCGAGGGGGAGATGGCGGGGGGCGGGCATGGGGATTTCAAGCCTTCAGGCGCTCAGAACTTGTAGAGCACCTTCGCCCGCACCAGGTTCGACTGCTTGGCGCAGATCGCCCCGACGCAGACCGAATCGGTCTGCAGCACGTCCTCGAGCCGCGCCCCGATCGTGCCGCCGGTGGAGAGCTGCGCCTCGATGCCGAGCGCCACCATGGGCGAGAACTGCCATGCCGTATGGCTCGCCTGCTGGTAGGCGGCCGAGACATCGGAAATATCGACGCCGGCGGCGAGATAGAGATGCGGGTTGGTCTGCGTCGCGCCCGGGACCTGCGGCAGCGTCGGCGCGGTCAGTCCGAAGGTCGGCAGCATGTTGAGGACCTGCGAAGCGGGAGCGCCGGCGCCCACCAGGAGCTGCCCGGTGAACGGGCCGCCGAGCGCAAACCCCTGCGTGTTGCCGTTGAAATTGTTCCAGCCGAGATCGGCCTCCGCGAACCAATAGCGGGCGCCGTTCGACATGTCGGACGAATAGCCGACGATGCCGCCGATCAGGCCCTGCGTCGTCGTGAGGCTCGCGGAATTGACCCCAGGGATATTCCCGACATTGACCGAGCCGGTGCCGCCGCCGGCCTCGAGGCCGAGATACCAGCCGGAGCCGCTGTAGGGCGCCGCGAAGACGTTGGCGGGCGCGGTAATCCTGGGTGCGGGTATAGGCGCAGGCGCCGGCGCGGCGGTGCTCTGCGCGTACGCGGGCCCGATGGCGAGGGCGGCGAGCGCGAGGCTCGCCGCGAGGGCTACGATACGCATGGTGGCTCTCCTGGTGGCTGGCTGGTAATGGAGGGGTCAGGACGCCGCGGCCGCCGGCGCGACCTGCGGGGGCGGCGGAGCGGCTTCCGCGGCGGACGAATCCTGCCGGTGGTCGGCGACGGCAGCCGCGCCATTGCGGGCGAGTGCGGTCTTCTCCAGATGGTCGGCGATATAGGGCACCAGCCGCCCGGCGAGCCGGTCGGCAAGCGGTCCGATCAGCTCGATCGCCTTGGAGGCATCGAGCGGCGGCGGCGCGCCGGCGGCCGCGGCCGCGACCTGGTGCACGATCGCGTCGGACGTCTCGCCGTCCATGTTGGGGATGCGGGCGATGATGCGCTTGGCCAGATCCGCGGGCTGCAGGTCGAGCCGCTTTGCTTCGGCTCCCCCGGCATCGAGCACATAGCGCAGCGCGTGCGCCGCGACCTTGGAGCCGACGTCGATCGCGAGGGTGTGCCCCTTGAGCGCGCCGGGCACCATGTTGAAGCCGTAATTGACGCCGTTGAGGATCGCGGCTGAGAGCGTGTCGCGGGCCTGCTTGTCTTTGACGTTGCGCTGCACCAGGGCGAGTGCCGAGGCGCCGACGATCCAGATCAGCCATTGCGCCGTGACGCCGGCGACACCAGTGACGTCGACCGAGGATCCCGGGGCGGCGATGACCTCGGGCGGCGGGGTGGCAACGCCGCCATTGGCGAGCACCTGCGCGATCTGGTCGTGGTCAAGCCCGGTTCCCGCCGCGAGGGTCACGGTGGCGGCGCAGCACAACAGGGATGCGCCGAGCGCGGCGCGATAGATCTTCATCGGTTTTCTCCTGGATCAGGCCGGAATGGGCGCGGGCGTGAGCGCCGCAATGACGTTGTCGATGAAATGGCACTCGATCGGGTTGAGCCGCGCTTCGCCGATCGAGATGCGGGCCCGCGCCGGCAGAAGGAAGATCGGCGTATCCGGCACCGGGTCGTTGCCGCATTGCGTCTCGACGACGTCGATCGGCGCGAGGGTGAGCACGTAGCGCGCGCGCCCGACGCGCGGCGCCTCGAACGCGGCAATCTGCTGGACCGGCAGCCCGTCGGCGGCGAGCAGCGCGCCGGCGGCGAGCGCGAGAGCGCCTCCAAGGCTATGGCCGGTGAGCACCAGCGGCAGGCGGGCGGCGCTCGATCGGAGCTCTTCGGCGAGCGCCTTCAGCGGCGCATAGACCGCGAGCGCCCCGGCGAGGATGCCGGCATGCATCAGCCCGAGCTGCGCGTGCTCGGTCGTGTCATGCGCCTCGTCCGGGAGGGCGAAGAAATCGCGCAGCCAGTTCGCGAGCTCGTCCGAGCCACGGAAGCCGACCCGCGCCGGCGTCGTCGAGAGATCGACGATCGCATGGACATCCTGGTCGAGGCCGGCGCCGATCCAGGTTGGCGGCAAAAGGTAGGCATCGCGCGAGAAGCGCGCGAGCTCCAGGAGATCGGGCATGTCGGGCTATCAGCTGGCAGCCATCTGCAGGGCCTGCGCCCCGATCTCGGCCGAGCGGCGCTCCCAGTCCTTGCCGAAGTACTGGAAGCCGCGGAACGCGCGATAGACCGCCTCGCGACGCGTCGTGAAGGCGACGACGGCCGCATGCCGGTCATGAATGCCGGCGACCGCCGCCGCCGTCTGCGGTCCCCAGGTGCCATCGGCCGGGACGCCCAGCGCGAACTGCAGAATGCGGTTCGCCTCCATCGCGCCCTCGTTCACGGCGGCATCGAAATAGTCGAGGTCGAGACCGGGAGGCAGATCGTCCGCGTGCGGATGCCAGTAATTGGCATAGTAGATCGCATAGCCCTCGTCCTGGGCGAGCTTGCGCACGTCGCGCACCGGCAGGCCGTGCGCTTTGCGCCAGGCGTCGTACTCGCGCTGGATGATGCCGCACATGGTCTTGCCGCCCGGATCGTGGGCATCGTCGGAAAAGTTTCGCGGGTTCGACCAATCGGCCGGGTGCGGGCACTCCTGCGCGAGCGTGAAGGGCAGGCAGGCGAGAAAACGCGCGGAATAGGCCGGCGCGGGCGGCCCGGTCAGGGTCAGCATGGAGATCTTCTCTGGACTGTGGGTTGCGAGGGGCGCCGTCTAGACAGCCGACGGTTGAGCGAGTTAGGGTTGTGGTCTTCGTGGCAGGGTTCACAGCAATGAGCGTGCAGGCGTCTCCAGCCAGTCAGCGCGGGCCGCGCGCGATCATCTGGAAATCGCTCCCGCTGGCTTTGCGGCGGCGACTGGCGCCGGCAGTCCTGCGCGTTGCCTTTGCGTGCCTACCGCGCGAGGTCCAAGAGCTCGCCACGACGCAGAACCGGCTTGCTGCGACGGCCTCGCTCCGACGCTGGCTCGAGCGCCGGCCGCGGCGGCTGCGGCGGTTCTTCGCCGCCCGGACCATCGGCATGTTGAGCGGAGGCAAGCTCCTGCTTGCGCGGGAGGTCTTCGTTGCGGCCGAAATCCAGCTGCTATGGCAAGCCGGAAAGCGCGACGCGGCGCTGCGCCGGCTTAATGAGGAACCCGACGAGGTCCGCCTTGCCCGACTTCCCCGCCTGCTGCTTCGCGCGATCGAGATGGCGAAGAGCCGGCCGGACGTGCCGGGCTATATCGATCAGCTGCTCGGCGGCGAAGGCAACTATTTCGCCGGCCGCTTTTGCTCAAAGCCGTTCGGCGACTTCGAGATCGGCAGCGACGGTGGTGTTCACGTCTGCTGTCCGAACTATCTGCCGATGCCGATCGGGCGCGCCGATGGTGCCGATGCGACGCTCGCCGGCCTCGTCAATTCCGACATGGCGCGGCGGCTGCGCAAGTCCATCCTCGATCAGAGCTTCGCCTACTGCGACTGGACCCAATGCAACGCGATCCAGCTCGATACGTTGCCGCTGCGCAAGGACGTCGCCGAGCCCCGGCTCAAGCGTTTCATTGCTGCCGGCGATGGCGTGATCGACGGGCCGACTGACGTGCGGCTATCGCACGATCCGACCTGTAATCTCTGGTGCCCGTCATGCCGCACGCATCGCATCACGGCGAAAGGAGACGAGTTCGCCCGCATCATGACGATGACGGAGCGCGTCGTGGTGCCGGCCCTGCGCACCGCGAAGACCGTGATGATGAACGGCTATGGCGACGTGTTTTCCAGCCGCTCGTGCCGGCGAACGCTCGAGTCCATCAGCGATGCGCTCAACCCCGATCTCGAGCTGATCTTCATCACCAACGGCGTCCTGTTTTCCGAGGCGGAATGGGCGAAGTTCCCGAACATCCACCGCAGGGTCCGCACAGTACGCGTCTCGATCGACGCCAGCCGGCCTGAGACCTATAAACGGGTGCGCCTCGGGGGCGATTGGGACAAGCTCGTCGCCAATCTCGACTTTCTGGCTCGGCTACGCCGCGAGAACGTGATCCGCACGTTCCTGATCTCGTTCGTCGTGCAGCAGGCAAATTTTACCGAGATGGCGGAATTCTATCGCTGGGGCCGCACGCTCGGCTGCGACAACGTGATTTTCGAACACCTCATGGATTGGGGCACGCGGGATGAGCATGGCTATCGGCGCTGCGCAGTGCACCTGCCCGACAATCCCGATTATCCTGCGTATGTAGCTGCCGCTCGCGCCCTCAAAAAGGCTGCGGCCGGCGGCCGCGTCTCCTTTGATCGCGCCTTTCCGTAATGCACGCCGACCAAATCGTGCTGGTTCTGCTGCTGGCGGCGCTTCTCGGCTTCCTGATCCGCCGGCCGGGAGCCTAGGGTTTCGCTGGAGCTGCAGCCGGCTCTTTCGTGGCAGTCGGCTTCTTCGTCGCCTCGGCCTTAGCGGCGGCCTCGGCCGCATTGGCGCGCGCCACGACCTGGCCAAGCTCGTTGCAGATCGGCTCGGCCGTCATGCGCGAGCCATATGTGGCCGCCTGACACAACTGCCCAAGCTTCGGGATCCAGCTCTGATCGAGCTTGAGCTCGACGGCATGCGCGGATCCGGCGAAGACGAGCACTGAGAGCAGAAGAGCGCGTTTCATTTGGCCATCCTGTTGATGAGGTCCTGGTCGGCCTTGTCCTTCGCCGACCGGCTGGTTTGGCGCTCGCGCCACTTCTGGATGACGGCGGTGCAGTTTTCGAAGCCCTGGCCGTAATCGATCAGCGGCACGTGTTGCGGGCCCTGTGTCACGACGCGCGTCTGATGCTCGCCGCAGACCTGCGCCGCATGGTCGAGGTCATCGGCCCGGGCGGCTGCGGCGAGAGCGAGCATGAGGATCAAAGCAATATGGCGCATCGACCAGCTCCTTACCGCATCCGCCTTGCCCAAAGCTTACCGTAGGCGCTCATCGTGCTCGTCCCGAACGAGGACTGCGCGATCTGGAAGATCGTGGTCGTACCGGACAGGCTGAAGCGATCGCATACGAACAGGCCGACATCGGCCTGTGAGAAGGGCGTCGAGTTGAACGCGGGAATGATCACGAACCGGCCGGGCGTCGTGTCGAGCGTATTGGTTGTGGTCGAAAGACCCGCCTCGATATAGGTCGCGGTCGTGGTCGCGCCGCCCGTGTATGCGGCTCCCGCACAGACCTGCCAGTCGCCGGCCGTGAGGCTGATGGCCGACACGCTGTCCGGATTGCCTGCGGTAAGGATCGCGCCCGCCGTGCCGGTCTGGGTGCCGGATCCCGCCGAAGAGGTATTGATGCACGTGCCGGCGAGCGCATTGGCGGGGCTGGTCGCGACCGCGAAGCTGTTGGTCTGATAAGTCGAGCCGGAGCAGACATAGTAATTGGTCGATGGGCTCAAGCCGGTCGGCAGGGAGCCGGTCGTGGTGAAGCTCACCGACGACGCGACGCCGAGCCCGTGCGCGGTCCACGAGATGATGCCCGGCGACGCATTGCTGATCGTGACCGTCGCGCTCGTCTTTTGCGTGATGGTCGAGGTGAATTCACCGATGTTGCCGGCGGTCGCGTTGTCGTTGGTCGCCGTGCCCTGGTACTGGCCGGCGCCGATCGATGTCGCCGAGGTGGCCCCGATCGTGAAGCCGCCGATCTGGAACGTGCCGCTCGCGTTCGTGGTGCCGGAGAGCGTCGCACCACTGATCGTCGGCGAGGTCGCGAGCACGACCGATCCGGTGCCGGTGACGGCCGCGATCGAGGTGCCGTTGATCTTGAACGAATTGCCGGTGCCGGCGGTGTCGTAGGTCTTGTTGGTGAGCGTGTCGATCGTCGCGCGCGCGATGAGCGTATCGGTCGCGGCCGGCAGCGTGAGCGTGCCCGAGGCGATCGAGCTGGCATTGAGCGTGGTCGTGCCGGACGAAGACCCCGCCAGCAGGAGATCGTTATTGTTGAACGTCTGCGCCGCGGACCAAGTCTGGGCGAAGTTGACCTCAGCAACCGTGCCGCTGTTCGCCGGCAGCGTTGCGGTGCCCGATGCCGTCGCGCTCGCGTTGAGCGTGGTCGTGCCGGACGATGAGCCGGCAAGTAGCAGGTCGTTGTTGTTGAAGGTCTGCGGCGCCGACCAAGTCTGGGCAAGGTTCAGCTCGGCGATCGTGCCAGTGTTCGCCGGCAGCGTTGCGGTGCCCGAGGCGGTGCCGCTCGCGTTGAGCGTGGTCGTGCCCGACGTCGCGCCGCCGAGCAGGAGATCGCCCGACGCGATCGTGACATTGGTGCCGTTGCTGGTGACGCCCGTGATGCCACCGAACACGCCGGACGAATTGTATTGCAGCTGCGTATTCGATCCGCCCGGCGTCCCGCTGCCGCCCGAGCAGGCCGACCATCCGGGCACCCCGGATGAGGTCTCGCTGAGGCAGCTCGTCCCGGAATTGTTGCCGGCGAAATTTACCCAGTGCGTGCCATTCCAATAGATGATGTCGCCTGCCCGCGTGGGCGCCGGCGCCATGCCGTCGAAGGCAGCCTGCTTGGGCACGCCGATCGCAGGGCCGGTGCTGCCCGAGACGTTTCCGACGAACGAATTGTTGGCGAGCGCGCCGAGATTGTTCGTGCCCGAGCAGCTGACGAAACAGAACGGCGATACGGAAGAGACGATGATCTGCGGGTTCGCGCCGTTGGGCACGAGCTGCATCGCCGTGACCATCTGATTGGTCGACGTGTTGAGCGCGTCGAAATCGAGGTTACGTGCGGTCTGTGGCTGGTGTGGGTCCGCCCAGTTGGCGCCGATGTGCCAGTCGCGGTTGCCGTTGCCATAGATCGGATAGTTGAACCCGATGATGTGGTTGGCGGCGAGCGGCGTGTTCGTCGGCACGCGCATGACCCGCCAGAACTCGTCCTGGCAATCCTCGAGATTGGCCGGGAAGGTGGCCGTGAGCGGGTTGCAGGCCTCCCAGTCCTCGAAGTAGCAGGCATTGCCGTCGCAGATGAGACGCCACCAACCGTAGTCGATGCGGCCGAGCGCATAGACGCTGGTCGAGTCCGGCGCCGGCGAGAACGTGCCCGAGATCGTGAGAACCGGGCTGGTGCCCGGCGATACCGCCGAAACCTGGAACTTCTGCCCGAGCCCGGTGCCGCCCGTGATGGTGAGGACCGACGACACGTAGTCGCCGGCCCCGCAGCCCATGGCGGTGATGCCATTGACGGGCGTGCACGAGCGCGACGCGAGCGTGATCGTGGTGGACGTGCCGGCCTGCGCGGTCCCGGTCTCGTAGGGGTTTTGGTCGGTCTCGTGCCAGAAGGCGCCGGGGCCGGCGCTCTCCATCGCCAGCGGGCCGCAGCCATTGCAGCTCCCCGTGCCGAGATAGGGCACCGAGGAATTGAGATAGGCGCTGCCGCCGTTGATGATGATCCCGGAGCCGCCCGGCGAGAAGCCCTGTGCGCCGAACACCTGGTAATTGGCGCCATCCGAGATCACGATGGCATTGACGCCTTGCGTGATCGCGAGGCTCGCGGCGCCGTTGATGGTCGAGCCGTTCTGCGGCGTGATCGTCACCGTGCCGGCGCCGAGGTTCCTCACATAGAAGCTGAATGGGTAGAACGTGAACGTTCCCGCGACCGTCTGCGGCAAGGTGACCGCGACCGCGCCGGCATTGTTGAAGGTGATGAGCTGGCCGTAGTCGCTCGCCTGCACCGTGTAGCTGGTGCCGACCTGCGCGTTGACGCCGGCGTATTGCTGCGAGGAATTGACCGCGTTGGTGAGGAAGCCGCGCAGGATGGCGGGCGTGATCGCGCCGGCATTCTGGTCAGGGAAATCCTGCCCGATCTGCGACGTGAGCGCTGATTTGCTATAAGGCTGCTGCGCGATGGCGGCCGAGACGAGCAGCAGCAGCGCCGCGATGGCGCGAATGGCGCGTTCAATTCGCATTGACAGCATCCCGCCAGCCGAGCGCGCTCAGGGTGGCCGCCGAAGCCGATGTGTTGCCGGTGAAGAGGTTCGTGCTTTCGAGCACGAAGCTGCAGATCATCGTGTTGTCGGTAGCGATTGCGCCTGATGCACCATTGTTGAGCGATTGTGCACACGGCGCACTTGATGGGGCGGCGCCGTAGCCGCCATTCGGCGCGACCGCTGCTGCCTCCGTTGCGGTGCCTCCAAAGTTGGCCGAGAGGACGGCGCGGAACGCGGTATTGATCGCCGCCGCGGTCGGCGGCACGAAAGACGAGATCGGTTGTCCAGTCCAATAAGTGCCGAACGCATTGGTGATGAGCGGCAGCGTGCCGCCCCCGGTCACCTGATATTGCGCGACGTTGCCGTGCTGGAGCGTGCGCAGCAGATTTCCGCTGCCATCGACCCGCATCGCGCCCAAGCGGCACTTGTAGGTGTAGCCGCTCGGCAGCGTCGGATTGAGGCCGTTGCCCGATGCGGTGGACACGAGGCCGGCCGCGCCGCCGCCGTTGTCGATCGCCCAGATGTAGAGCCAGCCGCTCGTGCCGGGGGCCTCCCCATCCATGCCGTTCGCGGTCGCGACCGAGTTGCCGGTGGTGATGTTGATCAGCCCGAGCGTGACGTTCGAGCGATTGACCGTGATGCCGGCCGTCGTCTGCATCACCACCTGGTCGGCGAGGATGCTCAGAATGGAGTTCGGGTTGGCCCCGTTATTGCCGATGGTGAGATTGGTCGCGCCGCAGAGCGGCGCCGTCGTGCCGCTCGCCGAGGCGATGACGGTATTGAGCAGATGAAACGCATTGTCGGTCGCGCGGAAGATGGCCGAGATCGGATTGCTCTGGACGATCTCGCCGCCGGTCAGCGCGACCGGGCCGGCCGTCGTATCCTTGAGGATCGGGATCGCGCCGAAGCTCGACGGGTTGAGCGTCGCGGCCGACGTATTGGTCGCGAGCGCCGTGAAATTGACGATCGATCCGTCGGTCGCATTGAAGCCCGGGTCGACGACCGTGATGACGTTCGGCGTCCCGCCGGCGAGCCCCGCCCAAAATGTGCTGTTGGTGGCGCTCGTGTCGGTCGTGGTCTGATCCCAGACCGTGTTGCCGAGCTGATCCTTGAGGACCTGCCGATAGGTGCCGGTGCCGTAGATGACGGCGCAGCCGTTCTGATCGAGGATGACCGGATTCGGGTTGAGGACCGTCTGGGTCGCGTTCGACCAGGTCTGTTTGAACGTGGTCGTGTTCGGGATGTAGAAATAGACGGATCCGCCGGCGAGCGAGGAATTGATCGCGACCGAGGCGACCGGGACCGAGAAGCCGGTGACGTTGCCGATTGAGCCGGAGGCGGCCGAAAGCGTGTCGCCGACCACGTATTGCGTGCCGGGGGAGAGGATCGCGATCGCCGTGACGGCGCCGCCCGATACCGTGATATTGGCGGTCGCGCCGCTCCCGGACCCGCCGGTGAGCGCCACGCCCGAATAGGTGCCGTTGGTGCCGCCCGTGCCGCCCGTGATGGTGCCGAGCGTGCCGACCATGCCGTTGATGCCGGTGGTCGCCTGGAAGCAGTTTTCCCCCGGGGGGAGAAGGGTGGCGGCCGCATGGGCATGGCCAATGAGCGCGCAGGCGAATAGGATGGCGGTCGCGAGGACAGCCATGCAGTTCGTCCACCTCTTCGGCGTCGATTTCTGGATCGGCATCGGCATCTCGGTGATTTGCGGCGCGTATCGCGGGCTGCAGCGGCACTTCGGGCGAAGCGTGATCCGCGGCTATCTCGATTGGCGGCGCGAGCACGCCGCGTGGCTGCATTTCCAGGCGAGCGACCCGCAGTGGAATGAAGGGACGATCGGGGCGCGCTGCGCCGCCTGGCGCCGGTTTACGGGCCAGTGGGCGGCTGCAGAGGCTGCGCGAGCTCGTAGCGCCGACGGTACTCGGCCTGGCCCGGGCCGGCGATGGCGAACTGTGCCGGACGCGCCACATAGTTCCTGACGAGGCTAGACGTCTTCGCGAGACGATTGCCTTCCGACATGATCGCGTCGGCCACGTCGGGCACCTGCGCTTGCGGGGTGAGCAGGATCGGCACCAGCGATGGCGGCACACGGCCGGCGCGCGCCATCGCGAAATCCTGCGCCACCGTCCCGGGCCGCAGCGCCGACGGAACGACGTGCAGCGGGTTGGTCAGGTCGAGACCCGGCGTCCAGGACGAGAGCGCATTGGTCGGCGGCGCGAACATCTGCATGCGTTCCGCGCGCGTCTGCGCGCTCGCGCCCGTATTCCAGTTGGGGATCACGGCCGGCAGGCGGTCGGCGAAGTCCTTTTCCTGCTGCAGCGTGCCGATCAGCTCATCGGCTTTCTGGTCGCCGAACATGATGCGCATCTTCGCCTGGTTGTTCGGCGAGAGCAGCTTGCCGCGGGTGATGCTGGCTGCATTGCCGGGCTCGCCCATTGTCTCCGCAATCATCTTGCGCCAGCCCATGGTGCGGGCGATCTGCTCGGGACGGGAAAGGCCGTTCCACTCCTGCTCGAACTCGTCGACGCTCTGCGCCGAGCGGCCGCCAAGCGGGGTGTTGTAGCCGGCCTCGAGCTGATCGATGACGTTGCTGCGATCAGCGAAAGTTTGACGCGCCTTATTCCAGACCTGGCCGGCATTGGTTTGGCCGATCTCGTCGATGAGATCGTTTTTCAATGCCACGAGTTTCGAGCCGACCGTCTTGTCGCCATTGGCGTATGCCTGGTCGATCTTGCTATCGAGGCCCTGCTTGACGAGATCGTATTGCGCAGGCGTCATATTGGCGCGATCGATCTTCTGACCCGTGATGCCGGCGAGGTACTCGGCACGCTCGAACGCGCCAGCTTTCTCCAGTCGCGGAATGATATCCTGGGTCAGTTTTGGCGTCGGCTGCACGCTCATACTGCGGAACTGATCGTAGAGCGGTCCCGCGGCAGCCGAGCGCTGCTGATCGAGCCAATCGGCATATTGCACGACGTTGATACCGCCCGGGACGCCCGTCGCCTTGGTGAGCGCCGCATCGACGCGCTGGGGCGCCGCGGCGGCGCGCGCGCGATAGGCATTCTGGATCGCGGTGCGCTCCGCGATCGGCAGGTCGGAGATGGCACCGGCGATATCGGTGGTGCGCGGGTTGAGGTCGGCGAAGACGCCGGCCGGCCCCATGCGATCGACCGCGGCCGCGATCGAGGACGGCGTCTCGCCCGCGAGTGCATTGGTCAGCACGTTGATGCCGGAACGCGGAACGCCGGCGAGCGCGTTCGGGCGCGGCCAGGCGAGGCGTGCCGCCGCATTGGCGGCGCCCTCGCTGACCGCCCCCGCCGCCGGCGCAATGCCGCCGCTCACCGCGCCAATCGTCGCGGCAGGGATCGGATTCTCGCCGCGCAGGATGGCGTCGAGCGCGTTGAGGCCGCCGCCGCCCGCAATGCCTTGGTAGATGCGCGCGCCCGTCGTCGGGCCCGAGAGCCCGAGAAGCGCCGGCGCGGCTCGCGCGATGCCGCCATAACCGACGAGGCTGCCGGCGACATTCGCGCCGGTCGAAAGCGCCGGGTGCAGCGCCGCGTATGCACGATCCGCCGCCTGCTGATCATAGAAGCGCTGGCCGAACGTCGGCGCCCCGGGATTGATCTCGGCGGTGAGCGCATTGAAGGCCGGCCCGACGATCGGAATGCCATTGACGAACTGAGAGCCAATGCCGCGGTTGAGGCCGCTTTTGACCTCCTGCGGAGTGAAATACTCCCCCGCCTCGAACTTGAATTTGCTGCCCGGTTTGACCTTGGCGAGATCATCGTTGGTGCCAGGCACCACGAGCCCGCGCGCGGCGGCGTCGCTGTCCGCCGTCGGCGCAACGGGCGCCTTCGGATTGAGCGTGACGCCGTAGCGCTGCAGCACCTGCGCGGCGTCATCGCTCGAGGCCGGCGCCACCACGGTCGAGGGACCGGGCCCGACGCCATAGCGGGCGAGGACGTCGTTGATCTGATCCTGCGACGGCGGGGTCGGCGTGACCGTGTCAGCCATCTACTCGCCCTCGAACTTGATCCAGCCGCGCTTATGCGCGTCGGTGAGATTGGTCACGAATCGCTGCCGGTCGGCGGGATCCATGTGCTCGATGTACTGCTGACGCTCCGCCGGCTTGAGATACTTGAACTGGAAGGCGCGCGGATCGAAGTGCGAATTGAAGTCCTCGGAAAAGTCGGCGTAGCTGTCGGCGCCATTGCCGGCGCGCACCCATTGCCGCCACGCGCGGTTCTTGGCCTGGATCGCGTCCTCGTTGCCCTTGAGCAGGCGGATAATGCCTTGGTTGCCGAGCAGCGAAAGCAATTCGTTCGGGCTCGTGCTCATCGCGGAGTCGAGCTTTGCGTCCGTGCCGGTGCCACCGATCGCCTGGAACTGGGATTGCGCGAGCTGGTAGGCCTGCTTGGCGAATTCCTCCTGGCTCGCGATCGACTTCGGATCGAACTTCCAGCCCGGCGGCAACGGCACGTTGCGGTTGATGAAGGCCTTGGCGACTTTGGAGAAGTCGGCGCCGGGCCCGGGCTCAAACGCATGCGCGCCGGAGAGCGTGTTTTCGAGGTTGCCCAAGATCGCCTTGCGGGCCGGCGAGGTGTCATTCGCGGCCGTGAGCGCGCCTGCGAGGTTCGCGCCCTGCGTCGCATTGATGACGGCAGCCTCGGAAAGACCCGGGCGGTTGCCCACGATGGTGCCGGGCGCCGCCGGAGGCGCGCCAGGCGCTGCAGGTCCGCCGCCCGTATCATTGGCGGTGCCGAGCGGGATCGTCGTCGGCGCGCCCGTGCCGGGCTGCGGCGGCCCGGGAACGCGCTGCGCAAGCGCCGCCGGCCCGATCGCCCAATCGCGCAGCAGGTTCTTGCTCGCCTGCAAGTCCGCCTGCCCCTGCGGCGTTGTATCGTCGATCGTCGAGAACTTCTTGATCCAGCCGTTGATCATCGGCGCCGAGAGCGAGGGGATATTGCGCTTGAGCGCGACCAGGCCGTTGACGATGTCGCCGGCCCGCGCGTTCGGATTGGTCGCGGTCGAGCCGATGAAGTTCGTCACGTAATCCTGCTGCTTTGCCCCGAGCTCGGTCGCCGCAAGCGTATTGGCGATCATCTGGTGCGTGCGCGCGAGCGCGCCGGCCGAGGCCTCGCCCGCCAGAAACCCCGCATCGGGATTGTTCTTGATCCCGCGCGGGCCGTTCATCAGCACGTTCGTGTCGATATTGCCGTCGGGCCGGATCGCATCCTGATAGGCCTGCCCGATCGCCTTCCTCGCGGCAAATTCCTGCTGAAACAGCGCATTCTGGTTGAGCGCGCCGATCGTGCCGATGATCCGCGCCGGATCGGACAGCAGGCCGTTGTTCTGCGGGGGCGCCGGATAGAGTGCGGAGAGATCAGCCACGGCGGCCTCGGTAATTCGCCACGACGCCATCCATCGTCTTCATGTGAGCGTTGCGGTCATAGGGCGTGAAGCTTGCCTGATCAGCCTGCCAGTCGAGCGTCTGCGGTCCGCCGGCGGCGTGGTGCTCAAGCACGGTCACGGCCGCGCGCTCATTGCCGTCATAGAAATTCTGCAGCCATTTGCGCTGCTCGAGCGGGTCGGTCGGTACTTGGCTGAGAAGCATGACGGCGGAGGCCTGCGGCACGACGCGCTCGGCAACGAGATGGACCACGGCGTCGATGATGGAGGATTTCTGGTCGGTCTTGCCGAGATCGCGGTCCTGGAGGATCGGCGCGAAGGCGGCGTTGACCATGTGGAGATGGCGCAGCGTCGCGACCGTCTGGGCGTGCGTGGGCGGCGGCGGCATCGCGGCGGGGGCCGTAGCGCCTGGCGCGGGCGCGGAGGTCGCCTGCGGGGATGCGCCGGGCGAGGGCGCGAGTGGCGCATTCGGCAGTGGCGCGGCCGGCGGGCCCGAGGTCTGGAGCGGGTTCATGGTCCAACCACGCCATTGCTATACGTGCTGAGCGTGTTGCCCTCGCCGGCGCCGCCGGAATAGATGCCCGGGTTAGGGTTGGCATTCCCGCCCGGCAAGAGCTTGCTCAACAAGAGCCCATTGAGGCCGGCATTGCCGGCGTTCGTGAGCCCGCCGGCGAGCGCATTCGCCGATCCGAGCGTGCCTGCGGCCTGCGCGTTGCCGATGCCGGTGAGCGTGCTCGCCATGTTGGCGCCGGTCTGCGTCGCGTTGCCGAAGGCGCTCGATGCCGCATTGCCGCCGGTCTGGGTGAGCCCGAGCAGGAGCTGCGCCAGCGTGCCGAAGCCCTGCTGTGCCTGCCCGGTCGCGAAGTTCGCGCCCGCGGTCAGCGTATTGCCGCCGAGCCCATTGACGGTGCCGATGTTCTGCACCGCCTTCTGCCCCCAGTCCTGGGCGAAGGTGAAGCCCGGGATCTGCGAGAGCGTCGCCGTCTGGTTCGGGCCCGGCGTGAGCAGGCTCGAGAGCGTCGCGCCAGCTGTGTTGCCGCGGTCGATATAGGGCTGCACCATGCCGACGCCCTGCTGAAACAACGCGTTCTGCTGCGCGAGCGCCGCCTCGCCCTGCTGTACCTGTGCATTGGATGCGTTTTTTGCAGCCTGCGACGTCAGATAGGCGCCACCGAGCCCGGCGGCGGCGGATCCCGCGATGGCGACCGCTACGAAAGACATTTTGGTGCCTGCTGGGCCAGAAGGAAGGCCTGATAATCGTCTTCCGACTCGGCGATGAGCTCCGCCTCGAGTTTGTCGAGGTCGGTCTCGGTGCTCGGATGGATCGTGGTCCACACCGTATCGGCATGGGCGAGCGCGATGCGCTTGGTGCCGGGCGGAGAGACGAGCGTGAACGGCGCCTTGACCCGGACGATTCCGCCCTCGGTCAGCACCTCCATGTCGCCGGCCGACATGATGCAAAGGTGCGCAGCTTTGTGGATTTTGCCGGTCAGCAGCGTCCCGGCCGGGATCATGAGTTCACGCGCATAGATGCCGGGCGCAAACCAATGGCGGACCGTGAGCGTGAGCTGCGGATAGCCGCGCAATTGCGCCTCGAAGGCCGCGACCGCATCGCGCGCGGTGAGCGCTTCCGGCGGCGTGAGCTGCGGGGCGGCGGCGGTCTCGTCCATCTCGATCATCCGAGCTGCAGCGAGCGCAGTTGGGTGGGCGACCAGGCGCTGAATATCTGGGTCTTGCCGGCAGCGAGCGGGTAGCCGGCGCCGACCGCGAGTGCGTCGATCCGCGATCCGGGCTGCGGCAGCACCGAAAGCGCGTTGGCGCCGCCGTTGAAGATCACGGCACTCGCGCCGACCTTGAGCCCAGGAATGATCACCGAACCGCCGTTGGGCACCGTGTCGAACTCGCTCCAATCATTGACGATCGGAAACGACGTGCCTGCCTGCACCACAAGTCCGACGCCGACCGAAGGCGCGCCCGATGCGCCGCCGGTCCTGTTCCACAGCGCCAGCAGGAGATAGCGGCCGTCCGTCGTGAACGTGCCATTCGGCCCGATGATCGACGTCTGCGGCGCCGGGAAATTCTGCTGAAACGCCTGCAGGCCGGGGAAACCCATCTATGCGTTCCCGACCACGGGATCGATGAAAGCGCCGTTGAGCGCATTCGACATTTCGGCGGTGGACGAAAGCTCGAACACCGCGTCGCGCGCGATCCCATTGTTGCGCCAGCGCAGGAGCGAGCGATATCGGCCGGCGCTCAGCCGGCCCTTGGCGCGGGCATTGCCGAATGTGTTGCCGCCATCGCGCGACATGCGCATGTAGACGACGGGCGACGCGACCTGCGTCAGCGGGCCAAACCCCTGGCTGAAGCCCGCGTTCCAAGGCGTGCGAAACTGCACGACCTCGCCCGTGCCCGGATCGGTGCCAGTCTGCACATCGGCGACGAACGCCGCATGGCTCACCTGCTTGAGTTCCTCGAGCGCGTGCGGGAACGACCTGATCCACGGGATCGGCTGGCCGGCATCGGTCAACGCGTCCGCCGTCACCTCGTAGAGCTGTCCCGTCGCCCAATCGAGCCCGACGTTCTTGCCGTAGGCATAGGCCATGAACGTGTTGCGGGCGCGATGCAGGACGCCATTGTTGTCGATCCAGGCGTCCTCGTGCCACTGCTCGGTCGCCTGGTCGAAGCCCCAGGTCTTATCGGCGGTCGGGAAATGCAGCTTGTAAAACGAGTGTCCGGCGATCTGGTAGACCGAGCCGATCGCGTCATCGACGCGGGCATATTTCTTGAACTCGGCCTCGATCGCATGCGTCGAGATGCGCTGCGCGACGTTCTGGTTGTTGCCGCGCATCACCATGCGGGCGCCTTCCGGGCTCTGCGAGAGCCAGAAGACGTTGGTATCCATCTTCGCTGGCGAATAGGCGGCGACGCAGCCTTGCTCGATGATGACGCCGGGCAGGAGCTGGAACGGGAACGGCACGGCGCCGGCGTTGTACCAGGGCTCGTTCTTCTGCGAGCCGAACACCCAGGCTTCGCGCTCGATCGCGACCACACAGAGAATGTTGTCGGGCCACGCCGTCTTGACCCCGACATAGAGCCCGTTGAAGGCGATCTGGCCCTGCAGCGTGCAGTACCACTGGTTGGTGCCGGGCTTGTTGAGCAGAATGAACGTGTCGAGGAAGTCGGCGCGCGTCGAGCCGAGGAAGTTCGGATCGCCGATCTCGGTGAATGATGCCGCCGAATAGGCAGCACCCGCGGCCGCAATCACGATCTGGTTTCCCGAGGTGCTGCCGTCGACCACGATGATGGCCGTGCCGTTATCCGCCATGGATACCGGCGTGCGCAGCGGATTTCGCATCTGCCCCAGCAGATGGAAGTTCCAGTCCGGATCGATCGCGTAGACGTTGACGCCGACGACGGCGAAGAGATCGCCGTTGGGGTCGTATCCGCCACGGGTCGAGCGATAGAGGCAGCGGCCAGGCCCCGGCGCCGGGCACAGCGCGAGCGAGCGCAGGCCTGGGCGCGGATAGAGCGTGAACGGCGTGACCGGCTTCGTCTCCGGCGGGTTGCGCTCCGGATAGAGGTTCACGCAGCGCTGGGCATTGGCAATGTAGCCCTGCGCCGAATAGGCGCCGCTGGTAAGGGGGATGCCGACCATGGCTTACGCGGCCTCGAGCCGGGCTTTCTCGGCGAGCGCCGGCCCGCACCAGACGACGACGGCTTTACGCTTCATCGCCGCGCCCTCGGCCGCATCGATCGTTGGATGGACATCGCGCGGCAGCTGCGGCAGGTCGGGCGGGACCTTGGAGAGGCAATATCCGCCCGGGACCTGCCAGCCGAAGAGCGTGCGGCGCATGTCGAGGCGTCAGTTACCGTGGACGCAGGACCACGACCCGGGCTTCGCCACGAAACATTCGACGCTGTTCTGTGTCGAGAGCGTGTACGAGGTCGAATTGCTCGAGCCGTTGATCTGATCGGTCGAGCCGGTGACCAGGTTGGTGCCTGCCTGCGCGTAGATCGCGAGCGTGCTGGCGCCGGCATTGCGCAGGCTGAAGTTCATGCCGGCCTGCGCGTAGGGGATGCAGATGCTGTCATTGCCGCTCGCGACCGTGTCGACCTCGTAGAGGTAGGCGCCGGGCGTGATCGAGAGACAAGCGGCCTGCGTGCCGCCGGCATGCGCCGTGATGCCGTACTGGTAGGCATAGTTCTGGCCGCCGGCGAGGCCGTTGAGCCACACGCCGTCGACCAGGCCCATACCGCTGCCCGGCTGCGTGCCGACCGAGGCGTGAGCGATCATGCCGACGAGCACGAGCGCAAAGGCCGCGCCCGCGGCGCGGGCGGCGCGAAGAAGCTTCATCTCTCTCTCCTATGGCGTGTCGGATTTGTAGTTGTAGGCGGCATTGCCTTGCCGGCGGAGCGCCCGCGGCATGGTGAGCAGCGGCACCTGCACATTGCCCAATCGGATCGCGTTGCGCGTGCGCTTGGCGACCGAGCTGATCTTGGGATCCTCGGGGAGCTGGTTGGTCGCCCGGTAGCGCTCGGCCAGGTTCCATTGCAGGGCCGCGTGATAGAGCGGCGGCAGGTTGACCTTGTCCTGCAAGTTCACGAATTGCGGCAGCGTCTCCTTGAACGTCGCATGTATCTCGTAGATCGACGCCTGCGGGATCGGCCAGGGATAGAGCAGGCCGTTCGGCCAGCCGCTGTCATAGAAGATGCTGTTGGCGAAGGTGCCGAGCGTCTTCAGCACGATGCGGTTGTAGTCCTCGCGCGCGGGCAGGATCTCCAGCGGGTAATCGACCTGGCTTCCTGCCCCGCCGCTCGGCTGCAGCTGGCGCAGAAACGCGCTTTCCAGGCGATCCGGGCGCGGATTGACGTTGAAATTCCCGCCGACGCCGACCGTATAGCTCTGCGCGCCCGTCGACACGAAGGCATAGTCCACCAGGTGGTAGACCATGTAACGCTGCACCTGCCATTCGGCGAGCAGGTAATTCGCCTGTTTGAACGACCGGTTGAGGACCGGCTGCTCGATCATTTCGTCGACGCCCTCGACGCCGGCGTCGATCAGGGCATCGGTGATGATGTCCTGCACGGTCGGGACCGGCAGCGCTTGGGCGTTGATGGCCATGGTGCCGGTCCGATCTCAAAGGCGCGTGGCGATCACGCCACTTCGTCGAGCGCTTCCTTGATGCGATCGAGGCTCCACGCATCGTCAACCGGAATGTCGCGCTCGGCTGCGGCCTCGAGCAGGACCTCGCGCTCTTCCGCCTCGGTGAGCTTGTTCGGGTTGTCGGATGCGAGCTGCACCGCCGGCGCGACGTCCATGGTCGCAGCTGCAATTGGGGCGCGCTCGCCGTTCTTCCACGCCTTGAAGGCAAGGAATTCCGCATAGTCCGGATCGGCTGCGATTTGCGCGGCCGCGGTTGGTGCGGCGGCCGGCGCGTTCTTCATCTGCGCGATCACGGCGGCGACGACGGCGCCGATCAGCTCGGACTGGCCCTGCGCGCGCGTCTGCTGCGCCTCCATCAGGCTCTTGCCCGGGCCGTCATGCGCGGGCTTGGGCGCAACGACCGGCTTTGCCTTCCATTCGCCGGCGCAGTCGAAGCGATGCTCGCCCTTGTTCCAGGTGACGCCGAGCGCGGCCGCGGCCTCCGGCGTGCGCACCAGGCGCGGCTTCTCGGTCGCGTGATAGAAGATCGCCGGGAACGCCTTGTGCCGATAGGGCACGTTGGAGAACTGCGGGAAGAGGTGCTTGATCGACTTGATACCCTCATAGGTCGGGATATGCGGCTTCTCCACCATCGGCTGGAAGGCGCCGTCGTCGTCGACCACGCCCGGCATCATGTCGGCGCGCTGGCCCTCATTGGCGATCTCGGGATCGAGATATTCGATGGTCATGGGTGCTCCGTGGCGTTGGTGTCGGAAGGCGCGCGCGAGCGCGCTCAGTAGAAAATGTCGTCGTCCTCGGCGCCGGTCGGCTCCGGAGCTGGCGGCGTCTCGGGATTAATCGCCAGCACCTTGCCGTCGGGGTTCGGCAGCGCACCGGTCGCCGCGACCAGCGCGGGCGCCGCATGGCGATCGTGCTGGTGCTGATCGGTGACGAACTGCTCGACATTCTTGAGCGCCGCCGCGTGATTGGCCTCGATCGGGTCGATCTCGGCCGGCTCGGTCGCGGGTGCGGGCCAGAGCGGCGAGAGCGGCTTGCCGGCCGAGACATCCTCCGGCGCATCGGGCACGACGCGCAGCCGCGGCTTGTCGGACTTCTCTGCCAAGGCCTCGGCTTCCTCGCCGGCATCCTTGACCAGCACGGTCACCTTGCCGGCTCGATCGATATGGTGGGCGAAATCGGCAACCGAGATGTGGCCGCTCGTGTCGACCACATGGCTCGGGTGCGGAACCACCCATTTCGGGAATTCGACGTCGGTTTTGGACGCCTGCGCAGGCGCTTGCTCAATTCCGATGAGGTGATGGGTGAGCGGGTCGCGGAAAAGCGACATGGGCAGGCTCCTAGATTTTTTCTAGATTTCGGCGGGTCGCGGCGGCGCTGGTGCGGGCGCCGCCGCGATTGCGTCAGGCGTCAGCCGCTTACAGGCTGTCGCAGACCTGGTTCGCCCATTCCGGGCGGACGTAGTAGTAGCCGAAGAGGACATCGAGCCGGTCGACCGGCTGATCGGTGCCGGGCTCGTAGCAGACGAGCGAGCGCATCGAGACGTTGTCCATGGTATGGCGCGTCGCCTCGATGACGCCGCGGCCGCCGGGCGGCATCCACAGCGGGGCGACCACCATGGTGATCGCGTCGGGCGCATACGCGATCGACTTGCGATAGGTCACGCTCGCGTTGGCGAACGGCGTGATGGTCGCATTGTTCGCCGGGCTCGCCGTCACGGTCTGGTACTGCTGCGGGGTGTATGGCAGCGAGGCGTAGGGCACGGCGGACGCCGGCGGGATCAGCGCCGGATAGATCGGGATCTGCGTCGCGTTCGCGGCGACGTTGGCCGTGGCCACGAACTGGCGCAGCTGCCCGGTCGAGGCCTTGGTGACGCGGTTGACGGCGAAGACGCCGGCGATCGAGAAGACGTCGCCCTGGTTGATGGTGCCGCCGAGCGCGTTGACGTTGAGAAGCGTGCCGGTCTGGCCGGCGCCGTTCACGGTGCCGTTCACCAGCGAGCCCGTGGTGTGCTTGATCACGGTCTGGTCGCGGAACCACTTCTCGAAGCCGAGACCGTTGCGCATCCCGCCGGAGCGGAACTGGGCGCTGATCTCGGTCACGGGATTGAGCAGCCCGCGCAGCGCGACCATGGTCTTGGCGTCGGTGTGGGGGTCGTTGACGACCTTGCGGCCCGGCATCATCGGCGCCGAGTTGTCGTCGAGCACCGCGCCACCGATCACGAACGGCGTCTCGGTCACGGCGAGGATGTTGTTGTTGGCGTCCACATTCGCGGTCGCGTTGCACACGCCGCCTTCGGAGCCCAGCATGATGGTCTGCGCGACGTTGCCGGTGAGCACGTTGACGCGCGGGAGCATGATGCGCTCGGCGTAGTCGTCGAGGGAGAGGGTGCGCTCGGCGGTCGTGAAGGCGACGTCGACATGGCGCTGCGTCGCGACGGTCAGCACCACCTGCTGCTCGGAAGTGTCCTGCAGCGCGATGCCCGGGCCGTCGGTGACGGTGTAGTCGTTGGGCAGGCGAATGCGCAGCTGCGCGCCGATCTTCGCGCCTTCCTCACCGAATTGGTTGTCGTACTGGCGCGAGATGTTCTGGATGAAGTAGTTCGTATTGAGGAAGAGCTTGATCGCATAGCGCGTGATCATGCTCGGGGTGAGAAGCGAATTGCCCATAGGAGGGACCCGTCAGGTTCGCGCCACCTCGAAGGGCGCTGAATTTTGGGGAGGCGACCGAAGTCGCGGGTTCGCTCGGGTCCCGAGGCCGAGAGAGGCGGGATGCGATCAGGCGATCGCCACCGGGTGACCGTTCCGGGCGGGGCGCTTTGCCAGTCGACGCAGTCACGAGCTGCGGATACGTGATGCGGCTAATGCCGCCACCGGCTTGCGCCGGGACGAAATCAAAATGTGAAGATCAGGAAATCGAGACGATCAGGCGCGCTTCAGGAACTTGCGATCCCATGCCGCCGACCATTCCTCGTCGGAGCGATCGTCGCTGAAGTCCTCGCCTTCCGGGCGCTCCGCGACCGGCGCGAGCTTGGGCGGCGGCGGCGGCGCTTTGCTGGGTGCGGCAGGCTTCGGTGCGGGTGCGGGCTGCGGCGCAGGCTTCTCGGTCTCGGCCATCGACATCCTCGTGAATTCGGCGATTCGGCGCGCCGGGCTCATGGCCGCGATCGCGGCCGCCTTGTCCTGATCCTTGGCGAGCTTGTCGAGGATCGCGTGCGCATTGGCCTTGTCGACCGCGATCAGGTCCGCGACGACGTCGTCGCGGGTGAGCCCGATCGCGGTGAGGACATTGAGCGTTTCGTTGAAGTCGGGGAATTTCTCCAGGCCGGCATCGCGCACCGCGACCGTGTCCTCGAAGATGCGCTGGCGCTGCGCCTCCGCCTTCACCTCGCGCTGGAATTCCTCTTGCGACTGGCCGGGCTGGCGCTGCGGGGCCGGCGGCTGCGTCCCGGTCGGCTGCTCGCCGCGCTGCAGGCGGGCGAGCATTTCCTCCGCCGCATCGGCGCGGCGCTTCTCCGCCTCGCGCGCCTCGTTCGCCTGCCGCTTGGCGTGCTCGGCCTCGCTGATGCGGGTGAGATACCAGGGCTGGCGGCCCTTGTTGCCGTGCTCGCGCGGCGCGGCCGGATCGACCGCCGCGGGCGGCGCAGGCGGTTCGGGCGCGGGCGCAGGCGGGTCGGCGGCGACCGGTGCAGGCGGTGTCACCGCCGGCTCGACGGGCGGCTCCGGAGCATGTGTCACCTCAGGGACCAACGGCTCTTCTGCCATGCGACATTCTCCTAATTCAGCCGACGCCCGGCCGTGCGCAGCATGCGCGACTTGAGGCTGCCCGGCCCCTGGCCGACGCCGAAGCTTTCGTCGATGACCTTGTTCTCGGTCTTGTCGCCGACGAAATTCTCCGTGTTCGGCAGCGACTGGATCGGCGCCGGCGCGTTCGGTCCCGCGCCCATCATCGCCTGGACGCAGAGCGCCCGGAACATTGTCTCGGCCTCTTCGGGCCTGGTCTTCTGATCGGCGAGGCGCTCGGCGTACATCATCCGCACCGCGACCACGAAATTCTTCCAGTTCTGCTCGGCGAACACGTACTCGTTCGGCCACATCGCCCGGAACTTGGCCGAACGCTTCATGCCGTGGAATTCGCCGGCGACCTTCTTGGCGTCGTTTTCGACCAGCGCCATGAGCTTGCGGACTTCATCGTCCTGCAGGAGCTCGCCGTCGACCATCAGCGGCATGGGATGCTCCAGTTGCCGGCCGGCCACACGAACGTGCCGTGCCAATGCGCGAGGGCTGGCCGCCTTTGCTCGAGCAAGCGTTCCGCGGTCGCAAGCTGCTTCGCCTGCGCTTCCAGCATCGCGGCCTGCGTCTTGATCAGCAGCGCGCTCGTATGCTCGAGCTCGGCGGCGGCGCGCGCGATCAGCGCACAATCGCGTGGCGAGAGGCGCCCGCCGTCCTTGGCGATAATGGCCAGTTCATCGACGATATCGGTCATGCGGCGCCCTCGGGCGCGGAGTCGGCCGGCGGCGGCGCCTCGCGCATGTGCGCATCGAGATCGATCGCGCCCTGGATGGCGTGATCCTCGCCGGTCAGCGGATGGCCGAGCATTTCCGAGAGCACCTGCCGGATCGCCGGGGCGAGCACGTCGTAGCCCAGGTCCTTGGCGGTGACGCCGAGCTTGTGGATGCGGTTCGTCTCGGCGTTGTAGGCCTCGACGCCGCGCTTCTCGTCCTTGCCGCGTAGCGTCAACTGCATCTCGGCGAGCTTGTGCATGAGTTCGCCATTGAGGGCGCCGAGCTTCTGCACCTGCTGCTGCAGCGCGACCATGCCCGGGTCGGCATCCTTGGAGAAGAGGTAGGGCTTGGTCGCCTGGATCTCGCGCTTGAGGCGCTCCATGATCTCGTCCGCGCCCGGGAAGTCGCCGAACTTGAACAGGAGATCGCCGATGATGCCGGCGAGCTGGGCATTCTGCTGCAGGATGATGGTGATGGCGTTCCAGGCTTCCTGCCGCTGGGTGGCGTAGTTCGGGCCCACATCGGCCATGCAGTCGTATTCGCCGATCGACGGGTTGAACGCGAGCTCGGCCGCCTCTTCGGTCTCCTTTTTGAGCTCGGTGACGGCCTGCTTCGAGTCGGGGTCGATCTTGATCCAGCGCTTGGTCCCGTCCTCGCCGAGCACGTGCAGGGTGCGCTCGGTGTCGTAGATTTTCGGGATCAGGTCGAGCAGCTGCATGCCGGTGAACCGGTACATGTCGCCCTGATGCTCGATGAAGTGATAGGTCGCGACGTCCCCCTGCCGCTGGCGCGCGTTGATGGCGCGGCCCGAGGCCGCAGCCTGCTGATCCTCTTCCCCCATCTTGGTCTGGTACTGGCCCGACGCCATCATCATCTGGCGCTCGGCGTCGGCCATGCCTTCGGCATAGACCGGCGAGGTCTGCGGCGGCTGCTGGCGCTGCGGCGCCTGGATCGCGGTCCCGGGATTGTCTTCGTCGACGTCATTGTACTGCAGGAACGCGTAGTTCTTGCGATTGGCGTCTTTCCAGGCCTCCTGGCCCTCGAAGGCGCGCGCCGGCCCGACCCAGGGCGATTTCGACTGCAGGGCGCCGAATTCTACTTGGCCCGAGGCGTTGTAATTGAGCATGCGCTGCTGGTCGATCAGGTAGCGCGTCATGCCCTTGCGATCGAGCTTGCCGTCGATGATGACTTCCTCGCCGACTAGGCGGATGATCGGGATGTATTTGCCCGCCCACTTGCCGCGGTCGATGACCTTGTCGCCGGCGATCAGGAACCATTCGACCGACTGGCGCATCACGTCCTCGCGGATATAGCCGTCGAGCTCGCCGCCCTGAATTTGCGCAATGATCGGCTCGATCAGCTCCCGCTCCTGCTCGGACTTGAAGACGCTGACCTGCTGGCCGCTCTGCGGCTCGGTATAGACCACGAGCGTGTCGCTCTTGCCCGTGCGGCGGTAGTACATGCACGTCTTGATGTGCGTGTCGGAGAGCCAGGTCTGGTCGGCGCCGAGCGTTGTCGTGCCGATCTTGCCCTTCCATTTGCGGTACTTCGGGTTGCGGAAGAACCGCTTGCGCAGGTGGTTCTCGAAGATCAGCCCGAAATTCGCGTCCGATCCGTCCGGCTCGATCGCGTCGGGGTCGAGGCCGACGCAGAGCGGGTCGCGGACCTGGCAGATGTAGATATCCTGGTCGCGGCTCTTGTCGTTGACGTAGTCGGTGCGCAGCGTGATGTAGCCGAAGCCGCCCGTCACCTGATCCGTAATCGCCTTGCGGTACGCGATCGTCGCCTTCGAGATGTACTCGATGCGGCGGATGATCGCCTGCATCACCTGCGAGCCTTCGTAGCTCGCCTCCCCGCCGGTGGGCCTGATCTTGATGGAGGATTTGTTCTCCATCGCCTCATTGATGATGATGCGGTTGTGCGTGCGCGTCTTGTTGATCGTGAGACACGGGCGATCGTCGTTGTCGCGGTCCTGGTAGATTTTGTCCGGCCACTGGTGGCCGTTCCTCGCATCCGCATTCGCGAAGCGCGTGTCCTCGCGGAACCACTTATGGCAGTCGCTCTCCCAATCGAGCCAGCGCTTGAAGTCGTCGCGCGCCTCCTGGACGATGCGGTCATCGCCGGTCAGGCCGGCGAGATTGTCGTCATCGTCGGCCATGTTCGGGACTGCCAAAACCTATCTATCGGCCGAGCCAGCCGGCGCCGCGCTCGCCGACGGTCACCGGGGTCTGCGGGGGCGCCGCACCGCGCGCCGCCTTGCGCAGCTTCGCGACGATTGCGCGCTCGCCTTCCGCCCAGGCCTGCACAACCGCGTCGCCTTCGTCGGGCGAGCGGCCGAGCCGGTCGGCTTTCTTGATGATCTCTTTGTCCTCGACCTGGATGCCGCCGGAAGAGAGCTTCCAGCGCACCGCGGTGAGGTCCGCGAGCAATGTCGGGCTCGGCGGCAGCGCGATCTGCGAGCCGCCCTCCTGATCCGGATCGAGCGCCTCGCGAAAACCCCACCAAGCCGCTGCCCGGAGGTTGCGGAAGCCGAGCTGCTTGTCCTTGGTGCGCGCCTGCGACTCGGCGGCGCCATTGAAGGGGCGCACGTCGACGTTGTTCTCTTCCAGCCGCTCCTTGACGCCGCCGCCGTAGCCGCCGCCGACGTCGACGATCACGACGGCCTTGTGCCGACGCACCGTCACGACCAGGCCGGCCACATCGGACGGCCGCGGCGTCTCGATCCCGGGTCGCTTGACGAGCTCGGCGTACCAGGGGCCGTAGCGCGGCGCGATCGTGGTCGAGTCATCACCGCCCTGGGCGACGTCGACGCCGATCGCCGTCATCTGCGCGCCGATCGGCGGGGTCGCGGTCCAGCGTGCCTGCGCGGCCTTGACCCAGGCGGTCGGGATCACCTGCCATTCATGGTCCTTGCGCCCGACCACGAAATCGCCGTTGAGCAGCTGCGAGCGCAGCGGTTCCGGCAGGCTCTGGATCTGCGCCCGGTACCCCGTCTTGGCGAGGTAGGGATTGTTGTCGAGCAGCGACTGGATGAAAGTCCGCGTCAGCGGCTGCACCACCCGCGCATCGTTGCTCGCGATCTCTTCCGCCGTGGCGGGGCGGTAATCCTTGAGCCCCGTGAAGACGATCGGCGAGCCGTCCGGCAGCCAGATCGTGGTTCCCTCGCGGTCCGGCGCGGTCGCCGCCCAGCGCAGTTCCCCCTGCTTTGCCGGGTTCGGAAAGCGCTCATCGAGCCAGGGCGCGAACCATTCGATCAGCCACTCGCCCTCGCCGCCGGTCGGCGGGTTCGACGCGATGATCGCCCGCTTGCGCTGGCTGCCGTCGACCGAGCGAAGCCACCCCAGCACGAACTGCACCTTGGCGCGTGGGATCTGCGCGCCCTCGTCAAACCCGAAGAAATCGTGCGGCCGGCCCTGCCAGGAGAGCTCGGCGCCCGGCTTCTGCAGGTGGCCGAGCTCGAGCACGCAGGGCGGCCGGCGCAGGATCTTATCCGCCCCGTTCCAGCCCTCGCGGCCGGCAATTTCGATGATGCGGTCCTCGAGGCCGCGTAGATCGACCGCTTGGCGCCGGAAGATGACGGCCCGTCGGTGCTGGGTCAGCGCCGTGCCGGCGAGCAGATCGGTCTTGCCGCCGCCGGCGCCCCCGCCGAACAGCAGCAAGTCCGCGAGCGACCAGTAGGCCTCACACTGCGGCTTGTTGTCCGGCTCGGGGAGCCAGATCGAGGCGAGCTCCGGGGCGATCAGCTGGTCGAGCTGCGCCTTTTGCGTCTCGTCCAGCGACGCGACATAGGCCTCGAGGTCATCGAGCGCGCCCACATCAGGCCCGCTTCCGAGTTTTGGCGATGAAGGCAGCGAGCGCCCGGGCCCGCGTCTTGTCGTCGGTCACGTCCTTGGTCTCGATCGGGCCGCCGTTCTTGCCGACGTGCTCATTGACCAGGCGATCTCCGTACTTCTTCGGCGCCATCTTGCCCGCCATCCATTTGCGGGTGTCGATGCGCAGGCGCGCGCGGGCGATGTTCTCCTTGTCGACGATCTCGACCGCGATCCCCTCGTCCCCGAGCGGCTCGACGCGATAGTCACCCCGTGCGTCGTCGGCGATGTCCAGGCACTCATCGAACATCTGATCGGCGCGCAGCTCCATGGCGCGGCCATAGAGCTCGGCGAAATCCTTGTGCACCAGAAGCCAGCCATAGACCGTGTCGCGGTGCGGCATGTCCTCGCGCTGGCAGATCGAGCGCACCGATTGTGGGCGGCCCGTCGTAGGATCAGGGGTGACGATCAGGCGGCAGATCGTCTCCGCAAGGTCGTGGCTGTAGAGCGACGGGCGGCCCGCTTTGCCCGGAGAGGCGCCGGCGGCTGCCGGCGCCTCACTGGGTGTCGACATAGAGCGTGTCGCTCGTCGTCGTGCAGGTGGCCTGGATCGCGTCGGAGGGCACGTAGGGCCAATCGCGGCGATAGGTCTGCCCCGCGGTGAGCAGGATCGACGCGCCCTTACTCGCGCTGCCGCTGCCGATGAAAATCCAGCAGCTGTCGGTCGCGTTGTTGTTGTTGATGGTCAGCGAGCGGCGCGCCGGCGTCCCGGGATAGGCCGTCGAGGTCAGCGCCGGCAGCACCGTCTGGAAGGTGTTCCCGGTGGCGATGACGGCCGAGCTATTGAGCGTGCCGGCTGCCTGGGATTGACCTTGGAAAGAGGTCGCCTCCTGGCCGTGGGCAGGCGCGCCCGCGAGCCCAGCAAGCGACCACGCGAGCGCTGCCGCGGCAAGCGCTCGGACGACATGGCGCGCCAGCATGACGATCCCTCGCATTGCTACGTCCGCGTCACGCGCGCCGCAGGTAGGGCCGCGGCGCCGTCAAAGCCGGGCGTCCCCGGCCGCGGAGCTTGTCCGAATCGGATTACTGGAACCGATACCAAGTCGTGTTCGACGCCTGATAGCGCCAGGCGTAGCCGACGCCGGCGACGCAAGCCGCGGCCGGGTTATTCTTGATCGATTGGTTGGCGTTCGCCGCGACCGTGAGGACGCCGACGGTCGCGGCCGCGCAGGTGATGCGCTGGATGTAGCCCTCGATCGGGGCCGCCGGCATCGTGATCGTGAAGGCGGAGGCCTGCGCGCCATCGAGGAAATAGAACGGCGTGTTCGCCGGGATGGTCGCGGTCACGGGCGAGGTCACGTCCACCATCGGCCCCTGCCCGAGCTGTACGATATTCGCGAGCGCCGTGGTCGGAGGGGCCGATGCCTGCGGACCGGGCGTATAGATGTCCAGCGGCACCATCTCGGTGCCGGCGAAGACGGAGGGGCCCGCCGGAACCGTCTGGGCGCAATAGGTCGAGCCGCCGACAGAGCCGGCGCCCTGCCCGGTGACGCCGGCCTGCGAGGGGCCCGCGCCGACAACTGCAGCGCAATAGGAAGCGCCCCCGATGATCGGCAGCGTCGACCAAAGGCCGGCCGCGTTCGCCGCGTAGATGCCGAAGGCCACAACACACGTGGCCGCGAGCGCCGAGAGACGCTTGAGCTTCATGGGAATTCTCCTGAGTGAGATACCGGCGCGGCCGGCGCTGTGACGGTGGAACTGCGGCGACCGTCGCGCCGATTGCCCGCGCTGGACGCGCGTAGTGGTCGGAAAATCTAGATTTTGGCCGGAGTTTGCGGCCTGCGCCCCGCCGTCCAATTCCAGAACAGGCGCGCTTCAGCGTTCGGAATGACCCAACACGAGCCGTCGGAGTCGAGGAACACGACCCATTCGAGGCTGCTCTCGGGGCCGTAATCGATCACGAATAGTGCACGTCCCGGCCCCTTCGGGGTGACCATATGCAGCGGCTGGCGCAACTCGGTGATCATTACGGGTGCCATCCGGCAAACAGCAGGATCAACAGGACCTCGAGCACGAGGGTCGCGACGATGGCTCGCGCAAGATCAGAGCGCCTCATCGCCGCAGCTCATCCGCAATCGCCGCGATCTCGCGTGCGACCTCGGACTTCTCTTCGTGGAACCGGCTCGGATCAGAGCCGAGCGGGATGTTGCGGCGGATGCGGGAAGCGAGCTCATCGAGCCGCACCGCGAGGCGATGCTCGGTCTCCCGCTGAGGCGCCCGGGCGACGCGCCCGACGCGATCGGCATCGCGCGGCGTATCCAGCAGGCAGCGCGCCAAGGAGGCCTCGGCTCTCCGGTTCATGCAGCTTCACACCACTTCGGCGGATCGTTTCCGTTGCACAGCGCCGGAATGCCGGCGAGCACCAGGAGATGGCGCTCATAGATCGCATCCGGCCGTTCATTGCTGGCGACCGTCACGGCCGCGCACCAGCCGGGCTTTTCTTCAGCGATGCCGCGCAGGAAGGCGCGAATCAGGTAAAGGCAGTGGTCGCTCGACTTGCCGAGCACCACCATGTGGTCGGTCTTGGTCACCAGCACGCCGATGCCGTGGCGGCCAGGCGCCGTGAACGGCGCGATCGATCCCGGCAACACGAAACAGAAACCGACCTGCAGCTCTTCGCCCGCCGGCTTCATATGCTCGGCGAGCAGCGCGCGGCGGCGCTCTTGCGGCGTGCGGCGAGCGTTACGGCGTAACGTCTTCCTGTAGCCGACGACGTGCCGGCCGTCCGCGAGCGTGACTGATACGCGACCGCTCATCTTGCATCCCCGCGAGGGGGAATGCGCCGCAAAGATTCACAGCGCGTTAATAAGGCGGCCCGGCGCAACCTTTGGGAGGCGCAATCGCCGAGCCGCTGGCGCGGGCCTGGTGGCGCGTCACGCCGGCCGAGCGCGCACGGTCTGTCGGCGGGCGCGGACGGATTTCTCAATCCTTTATGTCGATCCGGACCCATTGGCGCAGACAGCGCTCACATTCGACGCGCACCGCCGGGCGGTTGCCGCTCGTGCTATAGGTCAAAGGCCTGCTCATCGGCGCGTTCTTCTCGAACTGCCGCGGACAGATGCAGGGCGTGCGCTTGCCGCCAATAATCGCGGCCGCGACGTCTACTCGCGCTTGCGCTCGCATGAATTTTTAGGATTGGCCTCGCTGCCTGCGCCCACGCGCACGACTTCCGAGATTGCCCGAAGACTGCTCCGTCAATGTCACGTTGGTCAAGGGCCTTTTCGCCTCGCGCGTCACGTCGCCGAATTTTCCGACCTGGATTTCGAATGCCGGTCCCGTGTAAGTCATTGGCCCGCTTGCGCGGATATCGTCGTTAACCACGACCGCAACTCCGTTGCGCGTGTAGTGCGCTTCCTGCAGCTGCTCGCGGCCGGTTCCAACCAGGCGCCACGTCCGGACCAGCTCGTCGATTGCATCGATCAGCGTGCCGGTGATGTAGCCCTCGGCGGCCTGGCGTCCCTTGACGATGCCGCCGGCGCCGGCCCAGCGGCGCGCCACATCGCGGATCAGCGCGCCTTCCCCGACGATCGAGATCAACAATTGCGAGTAGCGCGGTCCGACGGCGCGGATCGCGCCGGCGAGCAATTGCCCGGCGCGGATCAGCTCATCGCTGATCGGGTCGGCGACCCCGCTGCCGCCGCCACCGCCGCCCGACGTGATGTCGATTCCGCGCTGTCGCCCGACGGCGGCAAGCTCCCACATCTTACGGAAGCGCTCGCATGCGGCCTGCTGCGCGGTATTGAGGCGCCCGCGCGAGACCATGTGTTCGATCGCGCTCTCGCGCACATTGACGGCGGCGGCATAGCGCTTGCCGGGCTCATAGGGATCATCGACGATGCGCGTGCCGACCTGAAAGCGCCCATCATGGCCGGGACGCTTTTCGTCCGACGCGCGGGCCTTCTCGCGGTTCTTCTTTCCCACGAGCCCCTTCCCCATTCCCGCGACCGCCCCCGCGGCCGACTCCCCGAGCGCGAGCACGCTCACGCCCTCTGCATCAAAGCGAGTTTGGTCAGCGTGTCTTCTTTCGGCTCTTCGCCTTCGAGCCGCCACTTCAACCAGGTCGCGCGGCGGGCCACCTCGCGATCGACATCGGGCGAGGCGATCAGCCGCGCGCATAGCCGCAAGGCAGCTTCGCGCTCGCGATCGGTGATGCCGAGATTGGTGGACATGACGCCTCCCGAAAAACGTCAGGGAGGATTGAGCGCGCAGGTGAGGTTTTCGGCAACGGATTAAGGGTCGAAGGATTAACGGACCGTCTTGGGTAGACCGTAGCGCCGCGCCGCCTGCTGCCACTCATCGATCTCGGCGGACGTGACGTTGTGCGTCGCCTGCAGCTCGTCCCGCGTCACCACCCCGCCGGCGAGCGCCATGACGGCATCGGCCTTGCGGTGAGCCGTCCAGCGGCCGCCCGGGGTCAGCACCACGGCGCGTAACCGGGCGTAGCGCTTCGCCCGACGATTCGTCTCAATGTCGACCGAGAACCTCACGCCGCCGCTGCGGCCCGGGCCGCAGCCCACATTTGCATGCGCCCATGCGGGCACAACGGGTTGAGGCAGGTGGCCGTGACCGCGCGCAGGTCATCGAGCGCGATCGGCAGGACGACGCCGCCCAAGCCGCCCAGGGCCTCGACGATGTTGATGCGCACCCGGGCGATCTCGCCAGACCTCCCGACGATGACGCCGGCCACCAGGACGGCGCCGCCCTCGCGCACCCAGGGGCGGAATAGCGCCCCTTCCCTGGCTTGGTCGTCGGCCATCGGATTGGTCCCCGTGCGCCGGTAATCTATAGAAAAACTATCCCTCAATCAACGGCTTAGGCCGGCTGCACCCGAGAACTAAGGGTGACCACGTAGAAGGATGTTTCACGTGAAGGCAAAGTGAATGCTGAAGTTCAAGGCGGTGGCGCAACTGCCTGAAGGGGCTTGGGCATTCGCGCCTCGCCGACGCACTCCGGGCAGAGGATGTCCCGTGCCGCCCGTGGCGTGCCGATCATCCAGCCGGCCTTCTTCGCCGCGATGAGGAACCGGTCGTATTCGAGGGCGAAGCGCTCGACGACACCGCAGCCGGTGCAGGATATATCGAAGCCACGCTGGCCGCGCAGGGGCTCGATCATGGGCGGCAATGCCGGCCGCCCTGCTTCGGTCGCCATGGGCCAAGCGTGCCGGCGACGGCGGCGAGCTCCGGGACGGTCCAGGGGCGCTTCGGCGCGGCCGGCATCAGGCGCCCTCGCGATCGATCCGTCGACACTGCCGCCGATGCCACCACAGCTCAATGTGATCGGACGCGCGCTCGAACGGCTTGACCCAGCCGCGCCCGCGGGTCGCCCATTCGATCCCGCGCGCCGTTGCCTGCAGGGCGCTGCAGATCGCCATCAGGATCGCGATCGGGGCGAGCACGAGCAGCTGCAGGAGGCAGAGCCACCACGGTGCCGGCTTGAGCCGATGGCCCTTGTAGGTCGCGCCCATCAGTCCGGCTCGCCCTCTTCCGCCGACAGCTGCTCGGCCGGCGCCGCCATCGCCCGCGCGGCCGCGATCGCCGCGGCGATGCCGCCATACCTCACCTCGCCATCTCGCCCCGACCAGGTGCCGGTGCAGGGCATCGCCTCGATGCCGGAGGCGACCAGCAGGATCCGCCGCCGATCGACGATCTTGAACTCGAGCCCGGAGCGCTCGACGTCCGGGAGCGCTGCCCGCACGGCCGCATCGGCCTCGATCTGCGGATCCTCGTTCTCCTGCGCCCATTCGAGCAGCGTGCGCGGCAGCGGGATCGTGCTGCCGTCCCGCAAGGTCACGTGCACATAGGTGCAGTTGAAGTCGGCGATCGCGCCGAGCTGGCGTTCTTCGCCGACCATGAAGGCGACGCGGCGGCCGACGTCGGTGGATTTGGGCTCGATCAAGCCGTCAGCTCCTTGATGATCCACATCACCGATTGCTCGAGCGACGTGACGGCGAGCGAGTTGTAGCGGCCGGGCTTCACCTTGGCGTAGAGCGCATCGAGCTCGTCCGCCTTCGACTTGATGGCGTCATGGAGCGCCTTTTCATCCTCGGTGAGCGCGCGATAGCGCGGCCGGAAGCGCGTGGTCGGCATGGCGACGTCGTCGCTCTGCCGGGCGTCGGGCTCGCCTTCGTAGGTGTTAGCCATTCGGCTCCTCCTTGGCTGATGCGCCCCGCGTCGCCGAGCTACCGATATCGGCGACGCGGGGCGGCTTCATCCCGGCGATCTGATCCGCCCTCAGGCGTGGGCGGTGTGTACGCCGGGAATTTCATGCGGCGCTGCCTCCACGCACGCCGCCGAGCAGCTTGGGCAGCATCGGGCCGTTGCGGCCTTCGTCGGCCGCTTTCTCGATCCCCTGCTGCAGAAGGTTCTTGAACGTCGCGCGGTCGAGCCGCCGCAGATGCAGCGTGCTGATCAGGGTCGCGAGCGACACATAGTCGACACGCTGCGCCCATTGGCCGATCTGCCAGACGGCGGAGAGCGGCTTCGTGCCGAAGTTCTCCGAAATGATCGCGCTCGCCATGCCGAAGTCGGAGACGCTGCCATCACCGAACAGCCACTGCTTGGCAGCCGCGGCATTTGCCTGATCAGTGAGCTCGGCATTGCCGACCGAGGCGATCGTCTCGAACGGCACGACCTGCCGCACCGGTTTCGGTCCGGCGGAGCGCACGGCCGTCACGCGTGACAGCTCGGCGAGCTGCTCGAGCGCGGCGACCTCTTCGGTCGATGCAAGACCCATGGCGGCGCGCTCGGCCGCCTTGTCGCGCGCGCGCTTGTTGCGCTGGCGATCGGCCGCGCTCGCGTCCGGCTTGAACGGCTGATGCTCCGCCCAGTCGACGATATAGTCGTCGATGATCCAGCCGATGACGCGCAGCGCGCGGCACACCTTTGCGACGTCGTCGGACGGAATGTCGGTCGCGGCCGCGCAATCTTCGCTATTGAAATTGCCGATCCAGCCGTCCTTCTTCGCCTTGGCAGCGGCCTGAAAGTGCGCCTGCACGATCGTGTGTACGAAGGCGAGGTGCACGCCGCTCATGTTGGCGACGCGGCGCCACTTCGGATGCCCGACGAAGTCGTTGTAGACGCAATGCCACGGTCCCGGCATGCGCTTCCGCGGCGGCGATGGCGATTTCTCGCTCATGGCCGCACCCTTGATGCTGTCACGTGTGACTGTGCAGGGGCTCGGAGCCGGGGACCTCTTCCCTCGCTAAGCCCCTTTGGGCCGCGCCGCAAGCGCGATCTGCGCGAAGAAAAAAAAGGTCTCGTATACGTATAGTATGGGCGTGACGTCACGCCTGTCACGGCGTGAGTCACGCTGTCACGCGTGACATTGCAAGAGTCACGCGTGACATGCGATGCGGGCAACGCTCCGCAGCATTTCGGATTTCCAGCATGCGCTGCGATCATGGCGGCGAAAGTGGCCGCGCCTTCGCACGGCGCCGGCCGCCGGATCGCGAGCCGTGGTCGAGCTGCTCTCACTCAGAAGAGCCCGGCCGACTGCGCCGCGATCGTGCCGCCGTCGATGAGGATCATCGCGGCGAGCGCAAACCCGAGAATTCGGTAGACCGCGATCAGATCGTCGCGCGTGAGCATGGCTTTCCCCGACATTTGAAGGGCTTGAGCAGCACGCGGTGACTTGGACGAACGCGACGACGAACGCGGGCAGAGTTATCCACAGGCGCCGCTTATCCACAGGCGCGGCGGGTTCCGACTCGACTCCTGCTTGACAGGCACCCCGAATCCCGCCCGCGCGCATGAGGCGCGAACGTTGAGCGGTGCGATGTTGGTGAAACGTCAGCGAGACTGCCGAATTTTGCGCGGGCTGGGCATGCACGGCGAGATCGGCTCCGCGTGTCGCATAACGAACAGTTGTAGCGCGCATCCGCTGCACTGTGAGATACTACCGGCCGCAAGACCAAAAGTGTGCGTGGGAGTGCGGAATGGGAAGGGCGTCGCCAGAACGCCCGCCTCTCGTGGAGGTCGGGCCGGTACCGGAAGCTTGGGTGGATGGAGTAGAAGTCCTGGACTTGGGGGGCGGAAGTGTACGGCTCTTCTTTTTCAAGGATCGACGTCTGCCAGGGGACGAGAGCGCCAACGAGCGCGAGATCAAATTCGAAGCCGTGACCAACCTGGGGCGTCTTGGTCCTATCGCGGCAGTTCTGCAGGCGCTCGTCTCGGGAGCGGTCGAGCACCTCACGTCCTTGCTGCAATAAAGTCACGACAGCAGCTCGACGAGGTCCGGGCGAAGCCGCTCCTTCGGGATCCCGGTCTTCTTCGCGACCTTCGGCACCAGATCGCCTTGGACCTTGCGGCGCCCCGCCTCCCACCGCGACCACGCGGCGCGCGAGACGCCGATTCGCCGCGCTGCCTGCGACTGCGTCAGCGGCGGATTTTGCTGTTCGCGCCAGTCCTTAAGCGCCGTAAGCGGAGCTAGGGTCATGGACGCCTCTGTTACCAAATCGGCAACAGCCACGTCAAGAACCTTGTTGCCGAGCCGGCAAACGACCCGGCCGGCGGCGCGGACTAGCATTACCAACATGGCAACACGTCCGCGCGGCTACCTCTACATTCAGGAGCACATGCAGGCTCGCGGGCTCTCCGACGAAAAGGTCGGGGAAATCCTAGGTGTAGCCCGCGAGACCATCTGGCGCCGGCGCACCGAGCAGCATCGGCTTAATCCCAAAAAGATCGCCGAGCTTGCCCACGCGATCGGCGTCGAACCCGAGGATTTGTACCGCCCGCCCGATCGGCCGAGCGTCGATGCCATGCTGAAGGACGTCGACCAGGCCACCTTCGAGACCTCCGTCGACATCGTGCGACGGCTGATCAAAAAGCCATGAACTATCCGGCATTTACGATCTGCGCAGTCATTCTCATCGCGATCGTCGCCGCCGTTTCCAATCGCGCGAACACCCGCGACCGCGGCGCCTATGGCGAGATTTCGGACGAGGACGCGCGCGTGGCGCTGCTGCAGGCCCGGCAAGATATCCGCCTCATTGCCTATCTGCTGATGGCCGCAATCCTGATGCTGGGCATCCTTGCCGATCGACTGCACTGACACCGATTCGCGCGAGCGCTGTGCATCCGGCGCTTTCTCCCCCGCCCCAATGCACCGAGCAACCGGCTGATTGCATTGGCACAACTCGGATGTTGCCGGATCGGTAACAAATAGCTTGACGCGCTTGTTACCGATCCGGTAACGTGACCCTCGATACCACTTCGGGGGTCGCCAATGTCCGTCACCATCTCCCAGTTCCGCCATGCTCCGCCCTGGGCTCTCCGCGGTCTCGACGCGGTGGCCCGCCTCACCTCGCCCGAGGCGTTGGCGCAGGTCGCCGCCCAGCGCGCCGAGCACCTCGACCGCCTCGAAGCCTGCCTCCCGGCGGCGCGTGCCGCCGTCGCGGACGAGCTGGCGCGGATCATCGCCGCCGGCCGCCCGCGCACCATCACCTCCGACACCGTCGTGACGATCGACATGGGCGACGCCCCGCCCTCCACCGCCCCACTCGGCGAGTGCTTCCCGGATGGCGGGGACGATCTCGCCGACGCGATCGCCGATCTCGCGAAGACCGGCGAGCACACGGGCGGCGGCGGAGCGGCGCCGCACTACGTGCTGCGGCTGCCGGCGGAGTGAACCACGATGCCCGCCCCCTACATCGCCCGTATCGTCGCCGTCATCCCCGACATGAACCCCCGCCACGTTCTGGCGTGGATGCACTCAAACACCGGCTTCACGCTGCACCAGCTCTCCGATGACGATTTTGCCTCGCATGCCCGCTACGCGCGGGCGTGTGCGGCCGGCGCCGGAGCGCAGGTGAGCGAGCGGCTCGCCAGCATCATGGGGATTTGAGTGATGGCCCGCGGCGAAGCCACTGCCATCGCCTTCGCGGCCGGCGCCGTGAAGCTCCCGGACATCCTGGTCGCGCTCACGCGCGCCAATGACCGGCAGGCGCGCCTTCGCGTCCTCGAACTCTACGAGGCCAAGCGCGATCTGCGCGAGCTCCTGAAGAAGATCGACCTCGCCATTCAGGAAGAGGCCGCTGCGCTCGATCCTGCGCAGCGCGGCATGCTGATGCTTGTGGAGGGAACACGGTCATGAGCCGCGCCACGATCCGCACCTCGTTCGTCCGTCCCCCGATCCCGCAGCGCTCCTTCGACTGGATCGCGGTCTATGACGACTACGATGGCGCCCCCGACAGCCATTGCCCGATCGGTTTCGGCGCCACCAAGGAAGCCGCGATCGAGGACCTGCTCTGCATCGACCCCGATGACGCGGTGACGCGCGTGAGCGACGCGCTCGCGCTCGGCCACATGGCGCCCGAGGAAGCCGACCAGCAGCTCCGCCGCGCCGGCGTCGACCCCTCCGAGATCGACGATCTCATTGTGACGGCGCTCAACCCGTCCGGGCGCCCGATCCAACCCGCGTCGTAACCAGGGAGAGTGAAATGCCCAAGCGTTCCCCGAACTCGACCGATGTCCTTGTCGGCCAGAACATCCGCATCGCCCGCCTGCAGAAGAACATGAGCCAGACCGAGCTCGGCCGCCATCTCAGCGTCTCGTTCCAGCAAATCCAGAAGTACGAGAAGGGCACGAACCGCGTCGGCGCGAGCCGCATGACGCAGATCGCGACCGCGCTCGGCGTCTCGATCCCGGTGCTGTTCGATGGCGCCCCGACGGCGCCGCATGCGGCCGCGATGCCGACCGCGCGGGCGCTGCTGGCGGAGCCGCACGCGCTGCGGCTCCTGCAGGCCTTCGAGCGGATCGACAACGACACCGCGAAGCTCGCGGTGCTGCACCTGGTCGAGAGCCTGGTGCCGGCGGCGGGCGCGAAGAAGCGGGCGGCCTGAGCCATGATCGCGCTCGGCGCCTCCTGCCTTTTGTGCGGCTTCTTCGCGGGCTCGCTCGCGGGCGCCATCGCGAGCCGCGCGTGGGGGCCGGCCCCGGAGGGGGCGATCAAGGGCTTCATGCTCGCCGCGGCCTGCGGGCTCGTCATGGTGGCCGCGACCCTCATCCAAACGGGAGCACTGACGCCATGACCCGCCGCGATCACCCCGAGCTCAAATGCACCCGCTGCGGCGTGTCGGTGAAGGAAGAGCACATCCCGGCCCCGAACCGCTGCCCGTCCGGCGATCGCTGCCCGCTCAACCGGATGGTCGCCGAGAAGGCGGCGCAGGCCGCATCGATCGGGAAGGACCGCGCCGCATGAGCATGTCGGAGACGATCGAACGCGATTGGTTCGTCACCCGCATCTTCGGGTCGACCAAATGCTTCCTGCGGGTCACGCCCGAAGGAACGGAATGCTGGACGCCCTCGCAGAAGCGAGCGCGCCGGTATGGATCGCAAGCCTTAGCCGCCGCGGCCGCGGCAGAGCACAACCAGCACGCCTCGACGCCGGCCGTCGTCGAGCAGGAGTGAGTATCATGAGCGGCATTTTCCAGCCGGCGGCATCGACCTCGGCACACCTCAAGATGGGCCTGCTCGGCTTCCAGGGCGGCGGCAAGACGTTCACCGCCGGCATGGTCGCGATCGGCCTGTTCAACTATCTCAAGGACAAGGGCGTGCCCTATGCGGGCAAGCCGGTCGCATTCTTCGACACCGAGACTGGCTCCGACTGGCTGATCCCGCATTTCAAGGCCGCGAACGTCCCGTTTTTCACCGCCAAGAAGCGCAACTTCGCCGATCTGCTCTCCGCCGTGAAGGAGGCCGAGCAGCACGCCTCGATCCTGATCATCGACTCCATCACGCACCCGTGGCGCGAGCTGTGCGACGCGTACATGAAGCGCAAGGAGCGCACCTTCCTGCAGATGGACGATTGGAGCTATCTCAAGGGCCAATACGGCTGGGCGCAGTTCACCGACCTCTTCATCAACTCGAAGCTGCACATCATCATGTGCGGCCGCGCGGGTCACGAGTTCTCCGAGTACCGCGACGACAACGGCAAGCGGCAGCTGGAGAAGACCGGCACCAAGATGAAGACCGAGGGCGAGACGGGCTTCGAGCCCTCGCTCCTGGTGCTGATGGAGCAGGACGAGAACCTGCGCACCGGCAAGGTCGGGCACAAGGCCATCGTGCAGAAGGATCGCTCGACGATCATCGACGGGCGGGAATTCAGGTTCTCGGCCGAGGACGATAACGGCAACCGGTTGAGCCTCAAGCAGCTGGTGGCGCAGACCTTCGGCGCCTTCCTGCCGCACATCGAGAACCTCGCGATCGGCAGCGACCATGTCGGCGTCGATGCGAGCGGCGATAGCCGCCACATCCTCAAGACCGAGCGCAAGGACTGGCAGCCGGTGCAGCGCGAGATCTGCATCGAGGAAATCCAGAACCTGCTGGCGCTGCATTTCCCGACGCAGAGCGCCGAAGACAAGAAGGCCAAGCTCAAGGCGGTCCTGGAGCACTTCGACGCGACCTGGACCGAGATCGAGAAGGTCATGCCGCTGCCGGACCTGCGGGCCGGCTACGACAGCCTGCACCGCAAGCTCGCCGGCAAGCCGTCGCGCTATGCCGCCGAGGTCGAGAAGATGCGGCAGCCGATCGACGACGAAATCCCGGAGCACCCGGCGCCGCCGACGGCCGCGGACGCATCTTCGGCGCCGGCGAGCGCCGCGATGGCGGAAGCCCAGGCCGACATCCCGCTCGACTGCATCCGCGACCCGGCCCTGCTGGAGAAGAAGCTGCTCGACGGCATCCCCAAGCTCATGAGCATGGGCGACTGCGCCCATTACACGATCGAGATCGCCAAGCTCGGCAACCTGCCCTTCGAGCACCGCAACCGCGTGAACACTGCCCTGCTCAAGCGTCAGGGCGAGATCATCAAGGCCGAGAACCCGGCGCTCGCCGAAGCCGCCGAGTGAAGAGGACCTTAACCATGCCGAGCACTATATCCATGGCATGGACATGCTCATGGTCCGGGAGAAAGGGCGCCTCGCCCTTCTCCCGGCGACCGATATCGACCGCGAGCGTCTGCGCAGCATCCGGTGCTTCGAGCCCATGCAGGTGCAGACGATCTTCGCGCGCACGTCGAAGCTCAACCGCTGGTACCGAGGACTGCTCGGCAAGGTCGCCGAGGCAATCGACGTGCACCCGGACCTTCTCCACGCCGAGCTCAAGTGGAAGGCGGGGCTGGTGCTGCAGATCATGGCCTTCCCCTCCGGCGAAGTTGCCGCGATTGCGGTGCGCCTCAAGTCGACCGCGTTCCCGCTCATGGATGACGCCGAGTTCTCGCGGTATGTCGACGTCGCCGTCGAATTGCTTTTCCGCGACTACCTCCCGCACGTTCGCTCGCGCCAGCGCAAAGCGCTCATCGCCGAGTGGGCGGGTCGGCGCCCGCGCCTCGATCCGCCGGGCAAGCCGTTCCTCTATTGATCGCCGCGGCCGGAGTTCGGCCGCATGACCGACGCCTGGTCGCCGCAGCAGCTCGCCGCCCTCGCCCGTGTCGAGGAATGGTTCGCGGCCGAGAACGCCCCGCAGACCTTCCGCCTGTTCGGCTACGCCGGCACCGGCAAGACCACGCTGGCGATCGAGATCGCCAAACGCGTGCGCGCGATCGTCAAGGAGCGCAAGGGCGAGCACGTCACCAAGCCCGTCATCTTCGCCGCCTTCACCGGCAAGGCCGCGCTTGTGATGCGCTCCAAGGGCTGCATCGGCGCCTCCACCATCCACAGCCTGATCTACCGGGTGGACGAGGACGGCCCCACCGGCGAGGCGCCCAAGTTCGTCCTCAAGGAAGACAGCGACCTCACCGATGCCGCGCTCTGCATCATCGACGAATGCTCGATGGTCGGCGCCGAGCTCGCGAACGACCTGCTCTCGTTCGGCGTCAAGGTGCTCGTCCTGGGCGACCCGGCGCAGCTGCCGCCGGTGCAGGACGCGGGTTATTTCACCAATGCCGAGCCCGACGCGATGCTGACCGAGGTGCACCGCCAGGCGGAAGGCAACCCCATCATCCGCCTGTCGATGGATGTGCGCGAGGGCCGCCAGCTCGAGCCCGGCGACCACGGCGCCTGCCGCATCCTGCGCCGCGGCGCCGACCAGGCGATCGTGCGCGCCCTCATCCTCGAGGCCGAGCAGGTCCTGGTCGGCAAGAACGACACCCGCGTCTCCTACAATAACCGCATCCGCGACCTGCTCGGCTTCCGCGGCGATCCCAAGGCGGGCGAGCGCCTGGTCTGCCTGCGCAACGATCACACCAAGGGCATCTTCAACGGTGGCCTCTTCCGGGTCGAGAAGGTGCGCAAGGCCAATGCCGCCATGGTGCGCATGGTGGTCAAGCCGGACGATTCCGAGAGCGATCGGCGCATCGAGGTGAAGGTGCACCCGCACTTCTTCGTCGGGCGGGAGAACGAGCTTCCCTGGCAGGACCTCAAGAAGACCCAGCGCATGACCTACGGCTATGCGCTGACCGTGCACAAGTCGCAGGGCTCGCAGTGGAACAACGTCGTGCTGTTCGATGAGAGCGCGGTGTTTCGCGACGATGCGCGGCGCTGGCTTTACACGGGCATCACGCGCGCGGCCGAGCGCCTGACGGTGGTGATGTAGATGGACACGCCCCGCCGCAAGCGCGCCCGCAAGTACATATCGCTCCGCGAGAAGCTCGCGGCTGCATTGTCGCTTCTGTTGCCGCAGGAGCTCCGGGACGAGCTGCGCGCCGCCAAGGTGCCGGCGAAGTCCGTGATCTCGATGTTTCACCAGGATCACAACATCCTTTTCGCGCTCGATGGCGCCGACAAATGGTGGAACCTGACCCCGCTGCTCAAGGACCCGCACCGGCAGAAGTCGCGCCGCGACACCTCGATCGTCGCCAAGGTGCGACGCCTCACGCCGGAGCAGGAAGAATTCCAGCGCAAGGTTCTGGCGCGGCCGTGCGGCCAGCACCGCGAGCCCACCGGTAACTGGCCGCGCGGCCGCAGGCTGCAATCACGAGGTTTCGAGCGGAGGAAGAAGCCATGAAGAAATCGCCAGTCGTGAAGCGTTCGATCGTCATCGCCGGACAAAAGACCTCGGTCAGCCTCGAGGATTGCTTCTGGAAGGGGCTCAAGGAGATCGCCGCGGAGGCGAATACGAGCCTTTCGGAGACCGTCGGCGCGATCGATGCGCACCGCCGGCACGGCAATCTGTCGTCGGCGATCCGGGTGTTCGTATTCGCGCACTATCGCGAGCGGGCCGAGCTGCTACAGCCGGCACCGGCGCCCGCCTCGAACCACCAGGAAGCCGCCTGATGTCAATCTGGCGCCAATCGAACCGCGCCGATCCGCGAGCGGTCGCCCTCGCCGATCGGCACTACAGCCGGCAAAAGCCCGGCTCGCCGCAGTTCATGCCGCCCGGTTCGTGCCGCGTCCTGGTCGCAAGCAACAGCAAAGCGGTCTTCGGGCTCTCATTCCCGAAGGCCGAGTACGTCAAGCACGCCTGGGCCGGCGCCTGGGTGGTGTCGATCTTCCGCAATGAGGAAGCGGGGCCGCTCGCCTCCGACATGATCCGGCAGGCGATGGCGCATATGCGCACCGAGTACGAGGTGCCGGCGCTCGGCTGCGTCACCTTCGTCGATCCCAAGATGGTTGATGGCGTGCTGGTCCGCGGCGAGCGGATGAAGGGCTTTTGCTTCTGGAAAGCGGGCTTCCGCCTGGTCGGCGAAACGAAGAGCGGGAAGCTCGCTTGGCAGATGCTGCCGGCGGACATGCCGACGGCCGCGGCCGCGGCTTAGGGGAGGGGATGGCTTGACGACAATCACCAAAGAAATTCTTCACTTCCATATGGCCTGCGGCATCGGCGGCGGCGCCATCGGCTTCAACAACGCGAGCGCGCGCGTCGGCAACCTGGTCGCAAAGTTTCGCTGCCTAGGCGGCATCGATGTCGACCCGGCCGCATGCCGGGACTTCACGCGGCTGGTCGGCGTGCCGGCGTCCTGCATCGATCTTTTCAGCCGCGAACAGTACGCGGCCTTCCATGGCCGCGAACCGCCTGAAGGCTGGCGCGAGGCGACGCCGGCTGACATTCACCGCGCATGCGGCGGCGAGCGCCCGCACATCGTCTTCGCGTCCTATCCGTGCAAGGGCTTCAGCGGCCTCCTGTCGGAGAAGACGTCCGGCACGGCCAAATACCAGGCGCTCAACGGGCTTCTGCTGCGCGGGATGATGCTCGTCCTGGAGGCGTTCAAGGACGATCCGGTTGAGCTGATCATCTTCGAGAACGTGCCGCGGATCGCGACGCGGGGCCGTTGGCTGCTCGACCAGTACAGCGCGCTTCTGCGCGCGCACTGCTACGCGATCGCCGAGACGACGCACGACTGCGGCGAGCTCGGCAATCTTGCGCAGAGCCGCAAACGGTTCCTCATGGTGGCCCGCCATACCGCGAAGGTGCCGAACTTTCTCTATGAGCCGGTCAAGCGTCGTCTGCGCGGCGTCGGCGAGGTGCTCGACAAGCTGCCGCTCCCGCTGTCGGGCATCGGCGGCCCGATGCACCGCATGCCGGCGCTGCAATGGAAGACGTGGGTGCGCCTCGCCTTCGTCAAGGCGGGCTCCGATTGGCGCTCGCTCAATGACCTCTCGGTCGAGAACGGCGTGCTCAAGGACTTCGGCATCGCGCCCGACCACTATCTCAATCACGGCGTCCTGGGCGTGCGCCGCTGGGATCAGCCGGCGCCGACGGTGACCGGCCGCAGTGCTCCCCTCACCGGCGCGCACGCGGTCGCCGATCCGCGCATCGACAATCAGCCGCACGCCGGATCCTTGGGCGTGCGCCAATGGCACGAGCCGTCCTGTACGGTTGCGGGCCGCTCCTGGCCGCACAACAACGCCTTCGCGGTGTCCGACCCGCGCATCGAGGGTCATCCGAAATCGGTGCAGCTCGGCGTGCGGCCCTGGGCCGAGCCCGCCGGCGTCGTGACCGGCAAGATGTACGTCGGCGGGGGACCGCACTCGGTTGCCGATCCGCGCATCGAAGGCAAGCCACGCTTCAACAACGTGTTCCGGATCGTCCCGTGGGACGCAGCCTCGCCGGCGGTGGCGGGGCCGGGTGGCCCGGCCGGAGGCCTTGCGGTCGCCGACCCGCGCGCTGGCGAGGGTCGGCACGTCAACGGGAAGTACCGCGTCACGGCCTTCGATGAGCCGGCCGGCGCCGTGATCGCGGCGAGCACCACCGGTAATGGCGCATTCGTGGTCGCCGATCCGCGCGTCGACGGCCGCGCGCGCTCGACGCAGCTCGGCGTGCACGAATGGACCGAGGCGACCGGCGTGGTCGCCGGCGAGAGCTATCCGACCAACGGTGCATTCGCCGTGGCGGACCCGCGCACCGACAACGAGTTCGGCGGCATGCGCATCGTGCCGTGGGAGAAGCACGCCGGCGCGGTTACCGGCCAACGGAGCCCCGGCTCGAGCGCGATGTCGGTCGCAGATCCGCGCACGGGCTACGGGCCCAACTCCCACCGCAACAAGCTGGTGGTGGTCGATTGGGACGAGCACGCCCGCACGGTCACCGGCGCCAACCAGGTCCAGGGTGGCGCGCTCTCCGTCGCTGATCCCAGGCCTGACTTCGCCCGTGACGGCCGCGACAAGTACCTCACCGCCGGCCACTACGGCGTGGTGCCCTATGATGCCGCGATGCGCGCGGTGACCGCCGCGGGACAGCACGACAACGGCTTCAATTCGGTCGCCGATCCGAGAATGCCGCTCACGAATTTGAACGGAGAAAGTGACGTCGCGCTGCCCGGGCCGAACGATCGCCTCGTGTGCCTGATCCTCGCGCTCGATGGCACATGGCACCGGCCCTTCACCACGCTCGAGCTCGCCGCCATCCAGAGCCTGATCGATCCGGAAGAATTCCTGATCCTTGACGGCCTGTCGGATTCCGCGTGGCGCGAGCGCATCGGAAACATGGTCCCGCCCGAGGCCTCCAAGGCGATGGGCGGCGTGCTCGGGCGCTGCCTGCTCGGCGCCTGGAGCGGGCAGACCTTCATGCTGTCGAGCGAGCCGATCTGGGTGCAGCCGGTCGCGATCGCGCTGATGGCGGCGCAGTGAGACGGTCATGACCGAGCCCGACAAGATCACCGCGCCGTTCACCCACGCCCAGGTGGACGCGCTCAACCACTGGCAACGGCGCGGCTTCGTGCACCCGTTCACCTGCGCGAATGATCACGGTCAATTCTCGCGCGACCTGGTCGCGACGGTCGACGGCTGGATTTGCCCTCATTGCGACTATCGGCAGAAGTGGGCTTTTGCCGCGATGCTGCATGCGCCGCACGATCCAAGCATTGAGTTGCGGCGCGATGCCGTCAACGCGCGGATCGCGCACATCCTTGGTCCCGCGATCGACGTGCGGGCACCGTATGCGAGGCAAATGATCGGCGCGCTCGTCGCCGTGGCGATGGGAGAGGACGGCGCGCCATGAGAATGCGCTTCCATCTCCCGCCCGGAGGCGACGTCCCGCCATTGGTCGCCGCGCGACGTCTCGGGCTCGAGCTGGACGCTTTCCAGAAGGCCCTTCCGTTGCTGATCGGCCGCGGCTTCCCCAAGCCCGATGAAACGACGGGTAATTTCGATATCGACGCCATCGACGCCTGGCGCAAGCGGCGTCATCCACAGTTGTTCGGCCAACCCTCGTTGACAGCCGCACTCGACGCCCGAAGCGTCGTCGCGGACCGAGTCGCGAGGATGAAACGTGGGCAAGGTTAAGGTGCGCTACTACGTCACCCGCAAAGGCGGCAGGCTGGGATATTGGAGCCCGTGTCTCGCGCGCCCGAACCCGAAGACCGGAAAGTTCGAGCCGACGCTGATGGCGAAGCTCGGCTTCAAGGAGATCGCCTGCGGGGCGGACGGTCCGGCGGCATGGGCGATCGCCGAGAGCTGGAACGCCAAATGGGATGCTGCACGCGCCCAGTTTAAGGCCGGCACCTCGGTCGAGAACATCGACACCCGCGAGCGGGTGTTTCCGCCCAACAGCGTCGGCGAGGCCTTCGGCCGCTATCGCGCGACCTATCCCTGGCGCGCGAAGAAGCCGCGCACCCAGGAGGATTGGTGGCGGGCATGGGAGTACATCGAGCCGGTGTTCGGCGACACCGATCCTCGCTCCGTCGATCTCGCCGCCATCGGCGTTTGGTACGGCGGCGACCCCAAGCGCGAGGATGTGAAGGGCATGCTGATCGAGCTGGGCGTGCGCGAAGCGCACCGCGCGGTGAAGATCTGGCGCGCGCTCTGGGTCGCCATGGGCGCGATCAAGCGCGACGACGGCGAGTATTACGTCACCGGGAAAGACCCCTCCCTGGGAATGACGGTCATCAACCCGAAGGGCCGCACCGCCATCTGGGTCGAGGGCGAGGCCGTGCGCCTCATCAAGAACGCGATCCGGATGCGCTTCATTGGCCTTGCCGCGGCGCTCGCGGTCGCCTGGGATAGCCAGTTCTCGCCGGTCGACGTCCGCACGCTCACCAAGGCGCAGCTGCTCGGCGATGCGGAGGGGCCGTTCTTCTCCAAGGACCGGACCAAGACCGGATCGCCGGGCATCGGCACCCTCTCGAAGCGCACCCAGCGCCTCCTGGCGGCCTATATGGCCACGCTGCCGCCGAACCTGCTGCCTTCGGCCCCGATCTTCTACACGCGTGGTGGCGCGCCTGTGAGCCGCCCAGGGCGCAAGGGCGAGTGGGGCGGCAACCACGGCGGCGGCCGGCCGCGGCCACCTGTGCCCTACACCGCGGACACGTTCGGCGACGACTTCCGCGAGGTGCGCGAGGCGACCTTCCCGGGCGACACGCGCAAGCTCATGGATTTCCGCCGCTCGGGCGCCGTCGAGGCGCTCGCCGGCGAGGTCGATCCCGGCGCGCTCGCCGGCAAGATGGCGAACACCATCGATCAGAGCCGCGAGCTCCAGCGCACGTATCTCCCGCACCAGGCGGCGGTGGTGCGCATGGCAGATGCAGCTCGTCTGAAAGGCCGCGCGCGCCTGCGCGGGGGGAACGGATCGGGCTCAAAAGCCTAGCCAAGAGTCGAAACGCAGAGTCGAAACGCGATGATCTCGGGAGAGCTAAATGCTTGAAAAGAATGGCGGGAGCGACGGGGCTCGAACCCGCGACCTTCGGCGTGACAGGCCGACGCTCTAACCAACTGAGCTACGCCCCCACGCTGGGCCGCGTGAGTACGCCCGCGCGCGGGAGATACGGGAGCCCCCCTGGCAAGTCAAGCGCACGCGCCGCGCGGGCAGATAAGCACCCGATGCGAGAGCCGTAACGAGCGCTTTGGCTCCCGCCAGAGCCGGCATTTCAGGGGAAAAATCGGCTTTCCGGCACCGCACCGCGTGAGAATCCGCGGAAAATCGCATATTTTCACACTTGTCCACGCAGAATCGCCACAAAAATCGGCCTTTTCTGCAATTGCACATGGCCAACAAGCGCAAGAATCGCTTATCTCATCGGTCATTCGCGTGTCGCCGGTTGACTCGATCAGGAGGGACCCCATGGCCGAGGCTGCTCAGCCCACCGTGCCGCTGAAGCATCTCGCCGCCGGCTTGGCCGCCGCGAGCAGGAAGGCCGCGTTCTGCACGACGCAAGAATTCATGGCATCCGTCTAAGCGCCGTTGGTCGTCAGGTCCTGGGCGCGACGTCGCATATGGTGTCGCTCCTGCTTCGACCTGCCGGCCGCGGCGAATAGCGTACGAACCCAATCCACTCACAACGGAAAAGTTCGGACGAATTTCGCCCTCTCTTCAACCAACCATCAACAAGGGACACACAATAAAATGCCTGCCTATCTCACGAAATCGCAGCTGGTCGAGAAGATCAGCGAGCAGCATTCCGAGATCTCCAAGCGGGACATCAAGGGCATCATCGAGACGCTGGGGACCGTCGGCCACAAGGAGCTGAAGAAAGCCGGCGTCTTCGTCGTGCCCGGCTTCGCGAAATTCGTCGTCGTCAAGAAGCCGGCCACCAAGGCGCGCGAAGGCACCAACCCGTTCACCGGCGAGAAGATGATGTTCAAGGCCAAGCCGGCGCGCAAGATCGTGCGCGCGCGCCCCGTCAAGGCGATCAAGGACGCGGTCTAAGCGCCGCCGCCAGTCGATCTGGCGCACGATCCCGATGCGACGCCCGGCTCGAGCCGGGTGTCGTGTCGGGATTTTCATTTGGTGCTCGCGGTCGACCGCCTCACGAGCTCGGCGGGTTGCACCGCATGTAGAACTTGCGCTCGTCCTCGTTCGTCGTGCGGAAGCCGAGGCGCTCGTAAAGGCGCCGCGCCGGATTGGTCTCGACGACGCCGAGCATCACAGGACGGCCGGCATCGGCGGCTTCGGCGATCTGCCGGCGCATCACCGCCGTGCCGACGCCCGATCGAGATTGAGATCGCGGATGACCGCTGGCTTGCCGAGCCGGAGGCCCCGAAAGGGCGGAGAGCTGGTGGGCGGTGACGGGCTCGAACCGCCGACATCCTGCGTGTAAAGCAGGCGCTCTACCAACTGAGCTAACCGCCCTGCCGCCTGTATCGCGCCGCGCCGGACCTTACGCAAGCGGCCGGCCATGCCCGGCCGCTGCCAAAATCACTGCACGCGGTGAAACAGGCGCGAGACGCGCAGATCGATCGGGTCGGTGACGACGTCGAGCCAGTTCGAGAACGGGGTGATCGAGAACAGCACGCGGCTGACGCGGCCGATCAGGTTGTCGGCCGGAACGAAGCCGACGCCGCCCTCGTCGGGGCTCACCCGGCTGTCGAGCGAGTTGTCGCGATTGTCGCCCATCATGAAGTAGTTGTTGGCCGGCACCGTGAACACCCCGGTGTCGTCGAGCGGGCCTTCCGAGACCTTGATGATGTCGTGGGTGCGGCCGTTCGGCAGCGTCTCCACGTATTTCATCGCCGGCACCATGACGCCGCCGAGCGCGACCCGCACCGGACCGACCGGCGTGCGCGGCACCTGCGTGCCGTTGATGTAGAGCTGGCCGCCGCGCATCTGGATCTTGTCGCCCGGCAGGCCGATCACGCGCTTGACGTAGGTCTGGCGCGGATCGCGCGGCAGCGCGAACACGACGATGTCGCCGCGCTCGGGCGGATGGTCGAGCAGGCGGCCGTGGATCGGGATCACGCCGATCGGCGCCGAATAGCGGCCGTAGCCGTAGGAATATTTCGCCGCCGCGATCTCGTCGCCGATCATCAGCGTCGGCTCCATCGAGCCGGACGGCACGATGAATGGCTGGCCGATCGCGGTGCCGGCGAACAGCATGATGGCACCGGTGAGCACGAGACCCTTGATCTCGTCGAAGATGCGCCGGAGGCGCGAGGGAGCGGGTTTCGCCGTCGTTTGCTCAGGCATCTCTCGCTCGGACATCTTCCCACCCTGCCGGTTGCGGTCCGCCCCATCACGTGAGATGTCGCCCCGCCGTCGCGATTACGATGCGGCACGCCGCCACATCAACGCGATGTATGTTTTACAAGCCACCTGTTTTACAAGCGAAACGGCGGCGCGCAAGCGCCGCCGTTCCTGTCGTCATACCTGGCGCCAGCCTCAGTGCGCCGTGAGCCCGGGCTCCTCGTCGACCGCCGCCTCGACCGGGGTCTCGATCGGCTTCGCAGCCGTCTCCTCCCACTCGATCGGCTCGGGCTTGCGGGTGAGCGCGCGCGCCAGCACCTCGTCCATGCGCGAGACCGGGATGATCTCCAGGCCCTTCTTCACGCTCTCGGAGATTTCCACCAGGTCCTTGGCGTTCTCCTCCGGGATCAGCACCGTCTTGATGCCGCCGCGCAGCGCCGCCAGCAGCTTCTCCTTGAGGCCGCCGATCGGCAGCACGCGGCCGCGCAGCGTGATCTCGCCGGTCATCGCCACGTCGCGGCGCACCGGAATTCCAGTGACGACCGAGACGATCGCGGTCACCATGGCGACGCCCGCCGAGGGGCCGTCCTTCGGGGTCGCGCCCTCGGGAACGTGCACGTGGATATCGCGCTTGTCGAACAGCGGCGGCTCGATGCCGAAGGCGATCGCACGCGAGCGCACATAGGACGCAGCCGCCGAGATCGACTCCTTCATCACGTCGCGCAGGTTGCCGGTGACCGTCATGCGGCCCTTGCCGGGCATCATGGCGGCCTCGATGGTGAGCAGCTCGCCGCCGACGTCGGTCCATGCGAGACCCGTGACGACGCCGACCTGATCCTCGTCCTCGACCTCGCCGTAGCGGTACTTCGGAACGCTCAGGTAGTCGGGGAGATTCTCCACCGTCACCTTCACGCTCTTCTTCTTCGAGGTCATCAGCTCCTTGACGGCCTTGCGCGCGAGGTTGGAGATCTCGCGCTCGAGGTTGCGCACGCCGGCTTCCCGCGTGTAGCGGCGGATCAGCATCAGCAGCGCGTCGTCATCGATCGCCCACTCGCCGGAGGCGAGGCCGTGCTTGCTCACCGCGTTCGGGATCAGGTGCTTGCGCGCGATCTCGACCTTCTCGTCCTCGGTGTAGCCCGCGATGCGGATGATCTCCATGCGGTCCATCAGCGGCGGCGGGATGTTGAGCGTGTTCGCCGTGGTGATGAACATCACGTTGGAGAGATCGTAGTCGACCTCGAGGTAGTGGTCGTTGAAGGAATGGTTCTGCTCGGGGTCGAGCACCTCGAGCAGCGCGGAGGACGGATCGCCGCGGAAGTCCGAGCCCATCTTGTCCACCTCGTCGAGGAGGAACAGCGGGTTCGACGTCTTCGCCTTGCGCATCGACTGGATGATCTTGCCTGGCATCGAGCCGATGTAGGTGCGGCGGTGGCCGCGGATCTCGGCCTCGTCGCGCACGCCGCCGAGCGACACGCGCACGAACTCGCGGCCGGTCGCCTTGGCGATCGACTTGCCGAGCGAGGTCTTGCCGACGCCGGGCGGGCCGACGAGGCACAGGATCGGGCCGGTGAGCTTGTTGGCGCGGGTCTGCACCGCGAGGTACTCGACGATGCGCTCCTTGACCTTCTCGAGGCCGTAGTGATCGTTGTCGAGGATCGACTGGGCGTTGACCAGGTCCTTCTTGATCTTCGACTTCTTGTTCCACGGGATCGACAGCAGCCAGTCGAGGTAGTTGCGCACGACGGTCGCTTCCGCCGACATCGGCGACATCTGGCGCAGCTTCTTGAGCTCGTGGGTAGCCTTGTCGCGCGCCTCCTTCGACAGGCGCGTCTTCTTGATCTTCTCCTCGAGCTCGGCGAGCTCGTCCTTGCCTTCCTCGTCCCCGAGCTCCTTCTGGATCGCCTTCATCTGCTCGTTGAGGTAATACTCGCGCTGGGTCTTCTCCATCTGCCGCTTGACGCGGGTGCGGATGCGCTTCTCGACCTGCAGCACCGAGATCTCGCTCTCCATCAGGCCGAGCACCTTCTCGAGCCGCTCGGTGACGGTCGGCGTCTCCAGGATCGCCTGCTTGTCGGGGATCTTGACGGCGAGGTGCGAGGCCACCGTGTCGGCGAGCTTGGCATAGTCCTCGATCTGCTGGACCACGCCGACGACCTCGGGCGAGACCTTCTTGTTGAGCTTGACGTAGCTCTCGAACTCGGTGACCACCGAGCGCGCCAGCGCCTCGGCCTCGACGCGCTCGCCGGAATCGTCCGCGAGCGCGACCGCCTCGGCCTCGTAGTAATCGGTGCGCGTGCCGTAGCCGAGCACGCGCGCGCGCTCGGCGCCCTCGACCAGCACCTTCACGGTGCCGTCTGGCAGTTTCAGAAGCTGCAGCACGCTTGCGAGCGTGCCGACCTCGAAGATCGCGTCGGTCGTCGGATCGTCGTCGGAGGCGTTCTTCTGCGTCGCCAGCAGAATGAACGTGTCGTTCTTCATCACCTCCTCGAGCGCGCGGATCGACTTCTCGCGGCCGACGAAGAGGGGAACGATCATGTGCGGGAAGACGACGATATCGCGCAGGGGGAGAACCGGATAGGTCCGCTTCTCACCAGGCTGCGGCAGAGCGCGAGGCTTCGATTGAGTCGTCATGGCTGTCATTCCAGTCCTGTGTTGTGCCCCTCCTCGCGGCTCGCCGTCATGGCGCCGCCGCAGCGGAGTGCATGGCTACCGGGCAGGAACGCGTCACAAGGAGCGTCCGATTGTGCGGGGCAAGACCCTGCCCGGAGACGTGCTCGGAGCCCTTCGATTCGATCATCGCGGCTCCGCCGATATTAGGTGGCGATGCCCCCGGGACGAGTCAAGTAAGCCCGGAATATCAAGCAAATACGCGAATCGGCCGCCGTCGGGCGTTCGCGTATCGTCAAATCGACCGGACACCGGCGAGGGCGTCAGGACGCGGTGGCGCCCGCGTCGCCCACCCGGTCGGCGTAGATGTACAGCGGCCGGGCCGTGCCCTCGACCACTTCCTTGGAGATGACGACCTTCTCGACGCCTTCGAGGCTCGGCAGGTCGAACATCGTGTCGAGCAGGATGCTTTCCATGATCGAGCGCAAGCCGCGCGCGCCGGTCTTGCGCTCGATGGCCTTGCGCGAGATCGCGCCGAGCGCCTCCTCGGCGAGGGTGAGATCGACGCTCTCCATCTCGAACAGGCGCTGGTACTGCTTGACGAGCGCGTTCTTCGGCTCGGTGAGGATGCGCTTGAGCGCGGGCTCGTCGAGATCCTCGAGCGTCGCGACCACCGGCAGGCGGCCGACGAACTCGGGAATGAGGCCGTACTTGAGGAGATCCTCGGGCTCGACCTCGCGGAAGATCTCGCCTTGCTTGCGGTCCTCCGGCGCGTGGACTTTCGCCGAGAAGCCGATGGAGGTCGACCGGCCGCGCGCCGAGATGATCTTCTCCAGGCCCGCGAACGCGCCGCCGCACACGAACAGGATATTGGTCGTGTCGACCTGGAGGAATTCCTGCTGCGGATGCTTGCGGCCGCCCTGCGGCGGCACCGACGCGATCGTGCCTTCCATGATCTTGAGCAGCGCCTGCTGCACGCCCTCGCCCGACACGTCGCGGGTGATCGAGGGGTTGTCCGACTTGCGGCTGATCTTGTCGATCTCGTCGATGTAGACGATGCCGCGCTGCGCGCGCTCGACATTGTAGTCGGCCGACTGCAGCAGCTTGAGGATGATGTTCTCGACGTCCTCGCCGACGTAGCCGGCCTCGGTCAGCGTCGTCGCATCCGCCATCGTGAACGGCACGTCGAGGATGCGCGCGAGCGTCTGCGCGAGCAGCGTCTTGCCCGAGCCGGTCGGCCCGATCAGCAGGATGTTCGACTTGGCGAGCTCGACGTCCTGGTGCTTGGTCTGGTGGTTGAGCCGCTTGTAGTGATTGTGGACCGCGACCGAGAGCACCTTCTTGGCGTGATCCTGGCCGATGACGTAGTCGTCGAGGACCTTGCGGATCTCCTTCGGCGTCGGGATGCCGTCGCGCGACTTCACCAGCGAGGACTTGTTCTCCTCGCGAATGATGTCCATGCACAGCTCGACGCACTCGTCGCAGATGAACACCGTCGGCCCGGCGATGAGCTTGCGCACCTCGTGCTGGCTCTTGCCGCAGAACGAGCAGTAGAGAGTGTTCTTCGAGTCGCCGACCTTGCTACTCATTCCATCTTCTCCGCCAGTGCGCCGTCCGGCACCGGACTCAACTCCGCGACCTGAGATGCTACTCGCCCCGGCCCTAAGAATCCGTAGCGCCGAAGCCACACCGGCCGCCTTTTCACCTCATACGACCGTCTGACCCATAACGAAACACGGTAGGGCACGCATAATCAAGATTTCATTAATGGTGAAAATCCCGTCCGCGGCCCTTGTTCCGGCTCGTTTTTCATCCCCGTCCCCGCCGATTCGCCGATCTTTATGGCAAAAATCGACACGAGACGGGTGACCTGCCCCATCCGGCCGGGCGTTTTCCACGGACGCAACGTGCAGCGCCTGCTTCGCCCGCCGATGCCGCAACGTCAGGGCTTGTTCGCCTCCTCGGGCCGCTTGGCGATCACCTTGTCGACGATTCCAAACTCCTGTGCGCCCTCGGCGGTGAGGAACTTGTCGCGCTCGAGCGCGTCCTCCACGGTCTTCAGCGACTGGCCGGAGTGCTTCACGTAGATCTCGTTGAGCCGCTTCTTCAGGTTCAGGATTTCCTGCGCGTGCAGCATGATGTCGGTCGCCTGCCCCTGAAAACCGCCCGAAGGCTGATGCAGCATGATGCGCGCGTTCGGCAGCGCGAAACGCATGTCCTTCTCGCCGGCGGCGAGCAGCAGGGATCCCATCGAGGCGGCCTGCCCGGTGCACAGCGTCGACACCGGCGGGCGGATGAACTGCATGGTGTCGTAGATCGCGAGCCCGGACGTGACGACGCCGCCCGGCGAGTTGATGTACATCGCGATCTCTTTCTTCGGATTCTCGGCCTCGAGGAAGAGGAGCTGGGCGACGATCAGCGTCGACATCCCGTCCTCGACCGGACCGGTGATGAAGATGATGCGCTCCTTGAGCAGGCGCGAATAGATGTCGTAAGCGCGCTCGCCCCGGTTCGTCTGCTCGACGACCATCGGCACGAGGTGCTGCATGTAGTATTCGGCGGGATCGCGCATCGTGAAATCCTCTCCAGTCGCGGACGCGTCGGCAGGCCTTCTAGTACCCCCGGCGGACGGGCGCAAAGCCGGCCGAAAGAGCTGGTCGACGCCCACGCATTCGGCAACGCAGGCGTCACAGATATAGGCGGGCGGTCGGGAAACAAGCCCGGAGCCCACCCTGCGGCTTATGCCACGATTCGCCGGGCGCCCGCGGTCTTGTAGCCCGCATGGAGCGAAGCCGAATGCGGGAAAGCCACCCGGATTAGGGCGCCTTCGCGCCTCCTTCCGGGCCACGCACCTATGCGGCCTGGGCGTCGTCGTCCTTGAACAGCTCCTCGCGCGAGACCTGCTTGTCGGTGACCTTGGCGAGCTCGACCACGAAGTCGACGACCTTCTCCTCGAAGATCGGCGCCCGCAGCGTCGCGACCGCCTGCGGGTTCTTGCGGTAGTGCTCCCAGACCTCCTGCTCGCGCCCGGGATATTGCCGCGCCTGCTCGACGATCGCGCGGGTGATCTCGTCGTCGGTCACCTTGATGTTGTTCTTGTCGCCGATCTCCGCCAGCACCAGTCCGAGGCGGACGCGGCGGTCGGCGATAGCCCGATACTCCTCGCGCGCCTTCTCCTCGGTCGTGCCCTCGTCCGCGAAGGTCTTGTTCTGCGACTGCAGGTCGGAATTGATCGTCCCCCACACGTTGTTGAACTCCTGCTCGACCAGCGTCGGCGGGGGCGCGAACTTGTGCAGCTTGTCGAGCTCGTCGAGCAGCTGCCGCTTGAGCTTCTGCCGGCTCGCCGAGGCGTGCTCGCGGACCAGCCGTTCGCGTAGCGCGCTCTTGAGCTTGTCGAGCGACTCCATGCCGAGCGATTTGGCGAACGCGTCATCGACCGTCAGGGTTCCGGGTGTCTCGATCGACTTCGCGGTCACCTCGAACACCGCATTCTTGCCGGCAAGATTCGGCGCCAGGTAGTTCTTGGGAAAGGTGACATTGACGGTGCGCGTCTCGCCCGCCGCCATCCCGACGAGCTGCTCCTCGAAGCCCGGAATGAAGGTGTTGGAGCCGACCTGCACGTTGATGTCGTCGCCGGAGCCGCCCTCGAACGGCTGACCGTCCATGGTGCCGGTGAACTTGACGTTGACGCGGTCGCCGGTCTCGACCTTGCCGCCCTCGGGCTTCGGCCCGAACGGACGGCCCTGGTCGGCGATCCGGCCGAGCGCCTCGTCGACCTCGGCGTCGCTCACCTCCGCGGTGACGCGGGTCAGCGCGATCTGCTTGAAATCGGCGAGCGTGATCGGCGGCACCACCTCGAGCGCGATCGTGTAGGCGAGGTCGGACTTGCCGTTGATGATCCCTTCGATCTCGCTTTGGCTCTCCGGCATCGTGATCTTCGGGTCCATGGCGAGCTTGAGGCCGCGATCGGTGACGATCTTGGCGTTGGTCTCGCGCACGACCTCGTCGATCGTCTCGGCCATCACGGCGCGGCCGTAGACCTTCTTGAGGTGAGTGACCGGGACCTTGCCGGGCCGAAAGCCGCGCAGCTGGACGCGGTCCTTGAGCGCCACCAGGCGGTCGTTGAGGCGCGCATCGAGATCGGCCGCCGGGACGACCACCTTGAATTCGCGCTTGAGGCCGTCGGTGTTGGTTTCGGTTACCTGCATGGTTCAAATGCTCGTCGCTTCGTGTTGAAGTCGTTATACTTGTCCGCGCCGCCATAGCGAGCAAGCCGCACGTCGGAGGAAGGTGCGCCTGCCGCGATCCATCCTGGGTGGTGCGGGCGGAGGGATTTGAACCCCCACGACTTGCGTCACTGGAACCTAAATCCAGCGCGTCTACCAGTTCCGCCACGCCCGCCGAGGGCTTGCCGCCGCGCGGCGCGGCTTATAGCACGCCGCCCGCGCCGCGCACCATAGAGGAAACGGGCGGAAATCGAGGCGCCCGCAGGGCCGTGCCCGGCCCGAGACGGGCGTCGTGCGGGTGTCACTCAATAGTAGTGCGGTCGACAAGTACGACCGGTAGCGTGCGGTTCCAAAGTAGCGTAGTACACTCGACGTCTCCCGGCTTCTGCGGGGGCGATATCGACAGCGCTCATCGACATTCCATATCGACATCTCATATCGACAGCTCATGGAGGGAAGCCTTGGCCAACCGCTACCTGTTCTCTGCCTGCGCGCTCGCCGCGCTCGTCGGCACGCCGGCATTCGCGGACAACTCCTATCAGAACACCTGCTCGGAGATCCGCTTCGCCTATTCGGGCAAAAACGCCACCCTGCAGGCCGTCTGCCTGAAGCAGGACGGCACGCCGAACGCGACGTCGCTCGTCCTGCAGGGCATCAGCAATCAGAACGGCAAGCTCACCCAAGGTAGTGGCCCGAGCACCTTCCAGATGAGCTGCGGCAATATCCAGATCATCACGGACAACGGCCCGAACACCACCTTGAGCGCGGTCTGCCGCATGACCAACGGCTCTTTCTTGGCGACTGCCCTGCCGCTCAACAACATCGCCAACAACAACGGCACGCTCGTCCAGCACTAGCCGCGGCGACCGAAACAGGACCGGAGGCCGCACGGCCTCCGGTCCGCCGGCCCCTAGGGCTCCTCGGCCAGCAGCCGCCGCAAGACGGGCGGCAGGGCATCGGATAGGTCTTCCGAGATCATCCCGACGCCGACTTGCGCGGCGGCTTCCCCGTGCAGCCAGACGGCGGCGCACGCCGCCTCGAATGCCGGCATGTGTTGCGCCAGCAGGCCGGCGACGAACCCGCCGAGCACATCGCCGGTCCCGGCGCTCGCGAGCCATGGCGGCGCGTTAGCGTTGATCGCCGCCCGCCCGCTCGGTTCGGCAATCACCGTGTCGGCCCCCTTGAGGATGACGACGGCGCCGGAGGCCACGGCGGCCGCCCGGGCCCGATCCAATTTCGATTTTGCCCCAGTTGCCTGGGCAATGGATTTGAACAACCGTGCGAATTCGCCCTCATGGGGCGTGAGAACCGTCGACTGATCGCGGCGCGCAATCGCGGCGAACAGCGCAGCGGGCGCATCCGCAAAGCTCGTCAGCGCGTCGGCATCGAGCACGACCGCACGCGGACCTGCGAGCGCGGCGCGCACCTGCTCGCACAGCGCCGGCCCGGCCCCGCCCCCAGGCCCGAGCACCACCGTGTTGAGGCGCGGATCGCACAGGAAGGTCGCGAGCTCTCCCGCCCCATCGACCGGCCGCACCATGACGGCCGTATTCGTGGCGGCGTGGGTCGCGAACGCCTCGCGCGGCGACGCGATCGTCACGAGGCCCGCCCCCGCCCGCAGCGCTGCCCGCGCCGCAAGCCTCGCCGCGCCCGTCGTGATGGCGCCGCCCGACACCACCACCGCATGTCCGCGTGCGTATTTGTGGCTATCCAGCCGCGGCCACGGGAGCTCGGCGCGCCAGAGCGCCGGATCGTCGAGGAAGACCTGCGGCCGGATGCGCGTGAGCACGTCGGGCCTGATGCCGATGTCGGCGACCTCGACCGGCCCGCAATGGAGGCGGCCGGGCAGCAGCAGGTGTCCGGGCTTGCGGCGGAAGAAAGTGACCGTGCGGCTTGCGCGCACCGCGCATCCCATCACGGCACCGCTCGTCCCGTTGATGCCGCTCGGCAGATCGACCGCAAGGATCGCGGCGCCGCTGCCGTTCATCACCTCGATCAGCGCGCGCGACGCGCCCTCGACCGCGCGATCGAGCCCGGCGCCGAACAGGGCATCGATGATCACGTCCGCGTCGGCCAGGACGTCCGGCTGCGCTGCCTCGACCGTTCCTTGCCAGCGCTGCGCGGCTTGCGCCGCATCCCCCTTGAGGCGGCCGCGACCGCCCTGCAGCAGCATGCGCACCCGATAGCCGCGATCCGCCAGCAGGCGCGCGGCGACAAAGCCATCGCCGCCGTTGTTGCCCGGCCCCGCCACGACCACGACCCGGCTGCCCGGCGGATGCCGTTGCGTCACGGAATCGGCGACCGCGCGGCCGGCGGCTTCCATCAAGTCGATGCCGGCGGTGCCGGATGCGATCGTGAGCCGATCGGCGTCGGCCATCTCGGCCGTGGTCAGGAGCTCGATCATGCCGCCAAACAGTAGAGGACGCTGGGGATCCCGGACAACACGGCCCATCGCCGCCTCTCCGCTGGGCGCGACGCCCAGATTGCCGAGGAGGTCATCGATCGTGCCGGCGCGGACTTGACGTTTTTTCGTGCAGATCGCCTAATATTTAATCAGACACGCGGCGCCCGGTCTCCGCAAAACATCTTCGGAAACCGACACAACTCCCTGGTGCGCCACAGCTTTCACGGCCCTTCCAGGCTTGGCATGGACCCTGCTAACCAGTTCCCGGTTCGGTGCGCGGTGCCCCCGCGGGCCGGGCTGGAGACGGAGACGCAATGAAAAAAATCGAGGCGATCATCAAGCCCTTCAAGCTCGACGAGGTGAAGGAGGCGCTGCAGGAAGTGGGGCTGCAAGGCATCACTGTGACCGAGGCCAAGGGCTTCGGTCGGCAGAAGGGTCACACAGAACTCTACCGCGGGGCCGAATACGTGGTCGATTTTCTCCCCAAGGTGAAAATCGAGATTGTGCTCGCCGATGAGATGGTCGAAAAAGCGATCGAGGCGATCCGCCGTGCCGCCCAGACCGGGCGGATCGGGGACGGCAAGATCTTCCTCTCCAACATCGAGGAAGCCATCCGGATCCGTACGGGGGAATCCGGCGTGGACGCCATTTGACCCTCAAGTCCCGACCGGCCTCCTGACCAAAATTCGAGCCCGTTGCTGAGAAAGGGAATGCACGCATGACGACCGCCAAAGAAGTCATGAAATTGATCAAGGACAACGACGTCAAATACGCCGACTTCCGCTTCACGGATCCGCGCGGCAAGTGGCAGCACGTCACCTTCGACATCGGCATGATCGAGGAAGAGACGTTCGCCGAGGGCCAGATGTTCGACGGCTCCTCGATCGCCGGCTGGAAGGCGATCAATGAATCCGACATGTGCCTGATGCCCGATCCGGCGTCTGCCTGCATCGACCCGTTCTTCGCCGAAACCACCCTGGTGCTCGTCTGCGACGTGCTCGAGCCGACCACCGGCGAGCCGTACAACCGCGATCCGCGCGGCATGGCCAAGAAGGCCGAGGCGATGGTCAAGTCGATGGGGGTCGGCGACACCGTGTTCTTCGGCCCGGAGGCCGAGTTCTTCGTTTTCGACGACGTGAAGTACGCGGCCAACCCGTACAACACCGGATTCAAGCTCGACCAGGTCGAGCTGCCGTCGAATTCCGATACCGACTACGAGGGCGGCAATCTCGGCCACCGGATCGGCACCAAAAAGGGCTACTTCCCGGTGCCGCCGCAGGACTCGGTGCAGGACATGCGCTCCGAGATGCTCGCCGCCATGGCCAAGATGGGCGTCAAGGTCGAGAAGCACCACCACGAGGTGGCTTCGGCCCAGCACGAGCTCGGCATGAAGTTCTCGCCGCTGACTATCATGGCCGACCAGATGCAGATCTATAAGTACTGCATCCAGCAGGTCGCCCACATCTACGGTAAGACCGCGACCTTCATGCCGAAGCCGGTCTACGGCGACAACGGCTCGGGCATGCACTGCCACCAGTCGATCTGGAAGGACGGCAAGCCGGTGTTCGCCGGCAACAAGTACTCCGACTTGTCGGAGACCTGTCTCTCCTACATCGCGGGCATCATCAAGCACGCCAAGGCGATCAACGCCTTCACGAACCCGACGACGAACTCGTACAAGCGTCTCGTCCCGGGCTTCGAGGCGCCGGTGCTGCTCGCCTACTCGGCGCGCAATCGCTCGGCCTCGTGCCGTATCCCGTGGACCAGCAATCCGAAGGCGAAGCGCGTCGAGGTGCGCTTCCCGGATCCGCTCGCGAACCCCTATCTCGGCTTCGCCGCGATGCTGATGGCCGGTCTCGACGGCGTCAAGAACAGGCTCGACCCGGGCCCGGCCATGGACAAGGACCTCTACGACCTGCCGCCGGCCGAGCTCAAGCAGATCCCGACGGTGTGCGGATCGCTGCGCCAGGCGCTCAGCGAGCTCGACGCCGACCGCGCCTTCCTCAAGGCGGGCGGCGTGTTCGATGACGACTTCATCGACAGCTACATCGATCTCAAGATGTCGGAAGTGATCCGCTTCGAGCACACGCCGCACCCGGTGGAGTTCGACATGTATTACTCTGCATAGCCGCATGTCCTGGCGAAATGGACATCGGTTCGCCGATCAGGACATGCGCCAGATGTAAGCGCGTACGTTTCCTCCCAGGATCGCGGAAGCGATCTTACCTTGCGGGCGCCTGCGGGCGCCCGCCTTTTTTTGGTCAAAGCTTCCGTTGGGATCAGATCGTGATCAGCGCTATGCCGGCGAGCGCCGCGAGCGCAATCAGCGCCGCGACGATCGTCGCCGTGAGCACCAACAACAGCCCGTCGACCGTCTGCGGCTGCCACCACAGCGTGGCGCGCCGGGCATCGATCTGCGCGGCCTCGAATTCCTGGGATGACGAATAAAGGCAGGCCAGCGCGGTTCCGGCCCGCTCGGCACTCGCCTCGAGCGCGCCAAGCTCGGTCCGCATGCGGGAAACATTCCACCCCCGACGCCACATGCGATCAAAATAGCGCCTGGAGGGTAAACAGCCGGTTGCGTCGTCTCATTCGGTGTCATTTTGCCGTCACCAGCGCGTCATTGACGGCGCTTAGACACCTTTGGCGTCGAGCTCGAGGTGGTCCGGCTTCCGCCGAAATCAGACGGCAATGATTTACCCCGATCGTTGCAGGCCGATGCGCACGCGGACGACGCCGGGCAAGCGGTTGCGATCTCGGCGGGCGGCCCTGCTGCGCCAGCATGTGTGGCGATCGCAAAACTGGCGTGTAGCATTCTTCAGTAGCGTTTTGGCGTCGGTGCTCGTGCGTGGTGGCACGCGTCAAGTTGCGTCTGCGTCCCTTCGCCAAAGAGAAGGGCGGGCTTCGGGCCCGCCCTTCGTTTTTCTGCTCAACCGCGGCGTCGATCAGGCCGCCTCGCGCTGCGACGTCGTTCCGCGCGGACGCTGGTACGTGCTCCACTCGATCGTGTTCGCGGCCCGGATCAGGGCCGTGGCGGGCGACAGCGCCGGCGACGGCGCCGCTGCCGGCGCAGGCACGATTCGCGGGGCGTCGACGTGCGGCAGCTCCGCTTCCACCCGGTTGCGACCCGCGCGCTTGGCGACATAAAGCGCTTCGTCGGCGCGGGCGAGAAGTGCGTCGAAATTCGTCGCGGCCGCGTGCGCCGCGACGCCCACGCTGACGGTCGCGCCGAGATAGCGCCCCGCCACCGTGCGGGCGGCGCTCTCGAAGGCGACACGCACGCGCTCGGCGATCATGATGCCTTCATCGAGCGAGCCCGGAATGATGGCCGCGAACTCCTCGCCGCCGAGCCGGGAGACGAAGTCGGTGACGCGCAGGCTGGTGCTCGCGACCGATGCGAACAGCCGCAGCACCTCGTCCCCGACCGCGTGGCCGAACCGGTCGTTGATCGACTTGAAGTGATCGAGGTCGAACGCGAGCACCGTGAAGGGGCGCGGGTTCCGGTTGGCGGTCAGCTCGCGCGTCGCCTCGATCAGCCCGCGGCGGTTGAACAGGCCGGTGAGCGGATCGGTGAGCGCTGCGGTCTTGTGGGTGCGCAGCGTACGCTCCTTGGTGAGCACGAGCACGATGAAGGCCGCGCCGACCGCATAGAGCAGCATTTCAAGGACGAACACGCCGATCCACCCGGCCGCGAGCGTCACCAGACCAGACTGGTTCGGCATCAGGCTCGCGATCGGGATCGGGAAGAGAAAGACGGCGCCGTGCAGAACCGGGACGAAAAGCGCCGGCCAGCGCCGCATCAGGGCCTTGCGCCGCTCGCGCCACAGCTCGGCGGCGGTGAGGAACGTGTAGGCCGAGACGATCAGCGAGGCGAGAATGATGCGGTTGGTGCCCATCGGCGGAAATACCGTCGTCGTGCAAGCGAGCATCCACACGACGGCGCCCGCGGCCATGGCGGTCCACAGCATCTTGCGGGCATGGAAGAGCCGCGCCGCGTTCCAGATCATGCCGCAGGCGAGAAACAGAAGCGCGCTCGGCAGCGCCGCCGGCATGAACGGGATTGCGCGTTGCCCGCACAGCCACAGCGCCACCGAGAAGCCGCCGATCAGGTAGGCGGCGCCCCACCAGGCGAGCGCACGGATGCGATCCTGCGTCCAGGCGAACAGCATGAAGAGGCCGAGAAGCGCCGTGACGCAGGTCGCGACGATGAAGAGCGTCGTCACGTCGAGCGAGAACGGAATTGAGCCATGGTCGAGCATGAGATGCTCCCCTCGTGTTTTCAGACGCGACATTCATAACAGCGTCTAGGTAAAACTCCGAATGGAAGCTGCGAACAGACTTTCACTGGACTTTAACGCGCGCACGACTTTTGCCGCGAATACACTGCGAATACTGAAACAATGTCCGAGTAAACCCTCGACAAAACCTCGGCAAAACGCCGACGAAACGCGCGCGAAATGCTCATGAAACGCCGAGGAAACGCCGACGAAACGCCCGCGAAAAATCATCGCCGTCGCAACACATAAAAAAGGGGCGCCAAAGCGCCCCTTTTCGCAACGCGGTATATCGAAGCTCGCGAGCGCTTCGTCAGCGCTTCGAGAACTGGAACGACCGGCGGGCCTTGGCGCGGCCGTACTTCTTGCGCTCGACCACGCGCGGGTCGCGCGTGAGGAAGCCGCCGCGCTTGAGCACGCCGCGCAGATCCGGCTCGTAGGCGGTGAGCGCTTTGGAGATCGCGTGCCGCACCGCCCCCGCCTGGCCGGACAGTCCGCCGCCCGAGACCGTGCAGGTGATGTCGTATTGGCCATGGCGATTCGAGGCGACGAGCGGCTGCTGGATCAGCATGCGCAGCACCGGGCGCGCGAAGTAAACCTCGATGGTGCGCTCATTGATCTGAACCTTGCCGGGCCCCGGCTTGATCCACACGCGCGCGACCGCATCCTTGCGCTTGCCGGTCGCGTAGGCGCGGCCCTGCTTGTCGAGCTTCTGGACGTATTTCGGCGCTTCCGGCGCGGCCGGCTTCAGGGTCGCAAGCTGATCGAGCGACTGGATCGTCTCGGCCATGGTCAGGCGCTCCTCTGGTTCTTGCGATTCATGGCGCCGACATCGAGCTTTTCCGGGCTCTGCGCCGCATGCGGATGCTCGGGGCCTTTGTAGACGCGCAGATTGCCGAGCTGGACGCGGCCGAGCGGCCCGCGCGGCAGCATGCGCTCGACTGCCTTCTCGACGATCCGCTCCGGGAAGCGCCCCTCCATGATGGATTTGGCGCTGCGTTCCTTGATGCCGCCGATGAAGCCGGTGTGGTGACGGTAGATCTTCTGCTGCAGCTTGCGGCCGGTCAGCACCACCTTCTCGGCATTGATGACGATGACGTTGTCGCCGTCGTCGACATGGGGCGTGTAGGTCGCCTTGTGCTTGCCGCGCAGCCGTAGCGCGATGATCGAGGCGAGGCGCCCGACAACGAGGCCGGTGCCGTCGATCATCACCCACTTCTTCTCGACTTCGGCGGGCTTGGCCGAATAGGTCTTCATGAGATCGATTCCGGGTGGAGGGCGGCGCCCAAACGGCACCAGTACGGGTGCTTCTAGCCTGCGCCCCAATCCAGGTCAACGCATTTCGGCGATCTGAACTGTAATTGAATCAAAGATTTACGTTTTTGGTCTAATAATACCACTCGCTAATCACTTGCGGTGCGGAGGAATTGAGTAGGTCGAGGTGGCGTGGGCCACGGGCTCGTCGTCGCCCGGCGCACAAATCGTCACCGAACCCACCGCCAAGCGCTTGCCGAGCTTGAGGATTTGACAATCGGCGAGGAGCGCGCCCGGCACCGGCTTCTTGAGGAAGTTGATATTGAGGTTGGTGGTGACGGCGAGCGGCACCCATCCAATCGAGGCGAGCAGCGCGATGTACATCGTGACATCTGCCAGCATCATCAGGGTTGGGCCCGAAATGGTCCCGCCCGGCCGCGTGGATTTTTCCGCCGGCACGAGGCGGACCCTGGCCGTGCGCGGACCGGCCTCCACGATCGTGAGACCGCTGCCGGGATGGAACGCTTCCGGGAACTCCGCCGCGAGCCGCGCTTCGAGCTCCGCCGCCGTCAGACCCGCCCGCATGCCGTCGCCTCCCCCTCGCCGCGCGCTTTCGCTCGCGCGGCGTCGTGGATCGGATACAATGGGCGCCTCCTCACTGGAAGAGTCGAGCCACATGAAGAGTCGCGCCGCGATGCAAGCTCCCGTCTCTGCGCCGCAGACCGCGCCGATCGTGCTGCGCGAGCACAGCAACGGCATCACGCTGCTCACGCTCAACCGGCCGGACCAGCGCAATTGCCTGTCGGAAGCGATGCTGGCGGCGCTCGGCGAGACGTTCGTGGCCATCGCCAAGGATACGCGCGTGCGCGCCGTCGTGATCGCCGCCAATGGGCCCGCGTTCTGCGCCGGCCACGACCTCAAGGAGCTCACCGCGCGCCGCAACGATCCCGATCGCGGACGCGCCTATTTCAGCCACATCATGGCGACCTGCAACGCGCTGATGCAGTCGATCGTCCGCCTGCCGCAACCCGTGATCGCCGCCGTGCAGGGGGTCGCGACCGCGGCCGGCTGCGAGCTCGTCGCGAGTTGCGACCTTGCGGTCGCATCCTCGCTCGCGGGCTTCTGCACGCCCGGCGTCGACATCGGCCTGTTCTGCTCCACGCCCGCCGTGGCGCTCGCCCGCAATGTCGCGCGCAAGCACGCCATGGACATGCTGCTGACCGGCGAGACCATCTCGGCCGAGCACGCTGCGCGCATCGGCCTCGTCAATCGCGTGGTCGCGCCCGGCACCGAGCGCGAGCACGCGATCCGGCTTGCGCGCGAGATCGCGGCGAAGTCCGCCATGACGGTGCGGCTCGGCAAGGAGGCGTTCTATCGCCAGATCGAGATGAGCCTCACGGATGCGTACCGGCATGCCTCGCAGGTGATGGTCGAGAACATGCTGCGCCATGACGCCGCGGAAGGCATCGGCGCCTTCATCGAGAAGCGCCAGCCCAAGTGGGAAGACCGCTGACATTTCGGCCTCGCAAGGCGTCAGCCCCTGCCACGATGTGTTGCTGCCGCAACACAGCGCGTGCAAATCGAACGCGCGTTGTTCCGCCTGAGCATGATTCCCCAGCAATCGCGTGCCGGAGCCCGCGTCCCAACTTGCGCCGCCGCGCGAGTCTCGGTCATGCTGCTGGCGGACGGGAATGGTGGCCGGCGGACCGCGCAGCCGTCGCGCGTCGTGTGGGCAGGATCCGCCACGGGGAGACACTGATGCGGTTCCGGGATGGGCTTGCGGCACTAACGATCCTTGGTCTCTGCGGCTCGCCGGCGATCGGCGCTAGTCAAAAGTGCAATCCACCGAGGACACAGGCGGACGAGCAGGCCTGCACGCCTGACGTCCACGAGAAATGCGGCGAGTTCGGCATTGATGTTGACGCGATCATCAAATGCCTCACCGAGAAGAACAGGCAGGGCCTCCTCAGCGCCGCCTGCCACAGGGTGATGAGCCGGCCGTACAACAAGAACTGGCCGACCTGCGGCTAGCGGACACGGGCGAGCTCCAACGAGCGCGGCCGCCGGTCGCGGCCGCATCCGTCGGGCGCCGCGACGCCATCGCAGGACCGCCGAGTCCCGACTGCGGCCCGATGCAGCGCGGAACAGTGTTGCGGCCTCAACACAGCGATCGCAAATCGCGCGCTGATAAGTCGATCGATCACGTTTCGTGGTAACGCGCGGCTCTTTCGCACTTTGCCGACGTGGATGACTCGGCCAATCCGCTTGCGTGCCGTTGCCCGTTGAGGTCATCGTGCGTGCACGACGTTTTGCGTCCCGGTGGACCCGTGAGCGTCGCTGCGTTGCGTCGAGCGTCCACCATGGGGAGGCAACTGAATGAAGTTCCGGGCTGGAGTTGCGGCGCTTTTTCTGATCACCCTCTGCGGCGCGCCGGCGATGAGCGCCAATCCCAAGTGCGATCCTGGCCCGAGCCAGGCGGACATCGACGCGTGCACGCCCGACGTTCACGAGAAGTGCGGCCAGTTCATTCCCGACCGCGCGGCGATCACGAAATGCCTGGTCGAGAACAACAAGAAGAACCTGCTCAGCGTGGCCTGCCACAAGGTCATGAGCCGGCCGTTCCAGCATCTGCCGCCGTGCGAAACGCACGCGGGCAACAACTGAGGGCAAGATACGGCACGAGGCGCCCGTCGCGGCATCGGTCCGCGGCGGGGGTCGCCGTGGCGACTTTCACCGCCCTTTCGCTCGCGCCGCCGCGCGCCTATGTTCGCGGCGCGCAGGCAATGGCGGTGCGATGAACCACGACGGCTACGACGACGCATATATCCGCGGCATTCTCAACACCGTGAAGACGATCGCGATGGTCGGCGTCTCCAACAAGGAGAGCCGCCCGAGCTATTTCGCGTTCAAGTACCTGCTCGAGCGCGGCTATCACATGATCCCGATCAATCCCGGGCTCGCCGGCGGCGAGCTGCTCGGACAGAAGGTCCATGCCAGGCTCGGCGATATCGCCGAGCCGATCGACATGGTCGACATTTTCCGCGCCTCGCAATATGCGCTCGGAATCGTCGAGGAAGCGCTCAAGCTCGTCCCCCGTCCGCGCATCATGTGGATGCAGCTCGGTGTGCGCAACGACGATGCGGCGGCGCTCGCGGAGGCGAACGGCCTCAAGGTGGTGATGAACCGCTGCCCGAAGATCGAGTACGGGCGCCTCTCCTCTGAGATTTCCTGGATGGGCGTCAATTCACGCACGCTCACCTCGAAGAAGGCGCAGATTTCCGGCCGCGGGATCCAGCGCTTGTCGCTCAACCGAACCACCACGGCGGGCGGCGCGACGCTTGCGGCCGAGCGGGCGTTTCGGGAAGGGCATGAGTAGCCCGTCGGATGGGCACAGGCGGCCCGCTGTCGTCGAATTGATCGACGGTGCCGGCTCCGCCGCGCCCACGCGGTTCTCGCGTGGCGCGTGGCCATGGCGGCACGCGCGCCGGAGCAAAACAACGTTTGGCATTTCGGCCGCCTATGCCCGCCTACGGCACCATTGACGGTGCCGCCTTGACGGGCCGTCCGGCATCGGGAACATGCGCATCTAATTAGAAAAACAGCCCCGATTTCCCCGTCCAGAGGACCGGCTCCATGACCGACCGCACTCCCGGCTTTTCGACGCTGGCGATCCACGCCGGCGCCCAGCCCGATCCGACCACCGGCGCGCGCGCGACGCCGATCTACCAGACGACCTCGTTCGTGTTCGAGGACGTCGACCACGCCGCCTCGCTGTTCGGCCTGCAGACCTTCGGCAACATCTACACGCGCATCGGCAACCCGACCAATGCGGTGCTGGAGGAGCGGGTCGCCGCGCTCGAGGGCGGCACCGCCGGGCTCGCGGTCGCCTCCGGCCACGCCGCGCAGGTGCTGGTGATGCATGTGCTGATGAAGCCGGGCGACGAGCTCGTCGCATCGAAGAAGCTCTATGGCGGATCGATCAACCAGTTCAACCACTCGTTCAAGAACTTCGGCTGGAACGTCGTGTGGGCCGATCCCGACGACATCGGCACCTTCGAGCGCGCGATCAGCCCCAAGACCAAGGCGATCTTCGTCGAGTCCATCGCCAACCCGGGCGGCGTCATCACCGACATCGAGGCGGTCGCCAACATCGCGCGCCGCGCCGGCGTGCCGCTGATCGTCGACAACACGCTGGCGACCCCCTACCTGTGCAAGCCGATCGACTACGGCGCCGACGTGGTGGTGCACTCGCTCACCAAGTTCCTCGGCGGCCACGGCAACTCGATCGGCGGCATGATCGTCGACGGCGGCACCTTCAACTGGTCGCGCGAGGGCCGCTACCCGATGCTGTCCGAGCCGCGTCCCGAATATGCCGGCATCGTGCTGCACGAGACCTTCGGCAATTTTGCCTTCGCGATCGCGTGCCGGGTGCTGAGCCTGCGCGACATGGGCCCGGCGCTCTCCCCATTCAACGCCTTCCTGTTCATCAACGGCATCGAGACGCTGCCGCTGCGCATGCAGCGCCACTGCGACAACACGCAGGCGGTCGCCGAGTGGCTCGCCAAGCACGACAAGGTCGCCTGGGTGAGCTATCCGGGCCTGCCGGGCGACCGCTATCACAACCTCGCCAAGAAATACGTGCCCAAGGGCGCCGGCGCGGTCTTCACCTTCGGCCTCAAGGGCGGCTACGACGCCGGCGTCAAGCTCGTCTCCAACGTGAAGCTCTTCTCCCACCTCGCCAACATCGGCGACACGCGCTCGCTGATCATCCACCCGGCCTCGACCACGCACCGCCAGCTCTCCGATGCGCAGAAGGTGCAGGCCGGCGCCGGCCCCGACGTGGTGCGCTTGTCGATCGGCATCGAGGACAAGGACGACATCATCGCCGACCTCGAGCAGGCGCTCGCCAGCTGAGCGCGCGCGGCGGCGTCGATCAACGCGCAGTTCCGCCATGAGCGACGGCTTCTTCCCGGGCACCGAGATGCCCGATGCCGGTTGGTGGGAGGCGTTGTGGCCCGATCCGGCGCGGGTGCTCGCTGAGTCCGGCCTGCAGGCCGGCATGCGCGCCGTCGACCTGTGCGCCGGCACCGGCTGGTTCACCCTGCCGATGGCGCGGATCGCGCGCGATGTCGTCGCGGTCGACATCGATGACGCGTTGCTCGAGATCGCGCGCCGCCGTATCGCCGACGCTGGCCTCGGCAACTGCGCCTTCCTCGCGGCGGATGCCTACGCGCTCGCAACCGCCGTCGCTGCGCCCGTCGACTTCGTCTTTCTCGCCAATGCGTTCCACGGTGTTCCGGATCGGCCGCGCCTCTCCGCATCGGTCGCGAGCGTGCTGCGGCCGGGCGGGCAGTTCGCCATCGTGAATTGGCACCGGCGTCCGCGCGAGCGGACCACCGTGCTGGGCGCGCCGCGCGGTCCCAAGACTGAACTTAGAATGAGCCCGGATGCTACGATCGCCGACGTCGCGTCATCGGGGTTGCGGCCGGTGCAGGTCGTGGAAATTCCGCCGTATCACTACGCGGCGGTCTTCGCAAAGATTGACGCACCGACGGGCTGACCGCGCGTCGCAGTGAGCCGCACCGCATGCAGCGTCGCCAGCGTCAGCACGACCAGAGCCATGCCCTGATGGGTGAGCGCGAGGTCGAGCGGCACCACGTAAAGCAGCGTCAATATCCCGAGCGTCGCCTGCATCGTCACGGCGAGCGCAAGGAACACAGCCCCGGTCGCGGCCGGCCCCCTCGCCCGCAGCGCGTCGAAAGCGTGCAGCAGCGCGACGAGAAACACCGTGTAAGCCATCATGCGGTGGTCGAACTGCACCGTGAGGGTATTTTCGAAGAAGTTGCGCCACAGCGGCTGATTCAGGAACAGGTGCGCGGTCGTTGGAATGAAGCCGCCGTCGATCTGCGGCCACGTGTTGTAGATGTAGCCGGCGCGCAGGCCGGCCGTGAGCGCGCCGAGGTAGATCTGCGCGAGGACCAGGACGAGCAGCGCGACGGCAGTGATGCGCAGGCGTGGCGTGACGGTGGGCATGCGGCGCTCCACCAGGCGATCGGCGGTCCATAGCGTCGCGACATAGATCACGCAGGCGAGCGTGAGGTGGAACGCGAGGCGATATTGCGAGACCTCGGTGCGGCCCGCGAGGCCGGAGGCGACCATCCACCAGCCGACCGCGCCCTGGAAAGCGCCGAGGCCGAAGATGGTCCACAGCCGCCGGCGCAGGCCGGGCCCGACATAGCCACGCCACAGGAACCAGAGGAACGGCAGCAGGAACGCCGCGCCGATGACGCGGCCGAGCAGCCGGTGCGCCCATTCCCACCAGAAGATGGACTTGAACTCGGCGAGCGTCATGCCGCGGTTGATCTCGCGGTACTGCGGCGTCGCCTTGTATCCATCGAACTCGGCCTCCCAGGCGGCCTGCGACAGCGGCGGAACCACGCCGGTGACCGGCTTCCATTCGGTGATCGAGAGGCCGGACTCGGTGAGCCGCGTTGCGCCGCCGACCAGCACCATGGCGAAGATCAACGCCGCGACCGCGAGCAGCCACAGCCGGACGGCGCGGCGGCGCATGGCGTAGATCGAGGTCGGCTCTCGCATGTCGGATTCGGCGCCTTGCTTGCGGGGCGGCGGGCGGACCATATACATGTCCGGCGCCGCGCCGCAACGCGCGCGCGACATTGTGACTTGAATGGATCCAACATGCCCATCCGCCTGCGCAAGCTGATCGGCACCATCGCGCTGCTCACATTGGTGATCGGGTGGGCGCTCGTCGCCATGGCGTTGGCGCAGCCGGTGCTCGCCACCGGGAACCGGATCGCCGAGGCGCTCTACTACGTGCTCGCCGGGATCGGCTGGGTGCTGCCCGCGATGCCGGTGGTGAGCTGGATGTCGCGGCCGGAGAAGGAAAGCGAGTAGCGAGTGGGGAATAGCGAATACCGCTCTATTCGCCACTCGCCATTCCCTACTCGCCCCTTTTGCCAGCGGAACCCGCGCCTCACGACCCCGGTTGACCCAGCGGGAGGCGCGGAGCGCCCGCATGGATCTCACTGGTTCCTTCGCCAAGAACATCGAGGCCGTCGGCTACTGCGACCTCGATGAGCGGCCCGCGTTCAAGATGTCGATCCGCGAGGTCGATGGCCGCTGGTACCTCTACGCCGGCCATTTCTGGCATTCGGGCTGGAGCATCGTCGACGTGACCGACGCGGCGGCGCCGCGCATCGCGCGCTTCGTTCCCGGCCCGGACAACACCTTCACGCTGCAAATGACGCTCAGCGGCGACACGATGGTGACCGCGCTCGAGAAGATCTTCGCGACCTTCGGCGGCAACCCGAACGCGCCCTTCAGCGAGGGCGTGCTGATCTGGGATATTTCCGATCCCCTCGATCCCAAGCAGCTCGCCCACTGGCGCACCGGCGGAACGGGGACCCATCGCAACCTCTATGCGGGTGGGCGTTATGTCCATCTCGCGGCCGGGATGCCCGGCTTCAAAGGCAACATCTACGTGATCCTCGACATTTCCGATCGGGCAAAGCCGCGCGAGGCCGGCCGCTGGTGGGTCGAGGGCCAGAAGGAAGGCGAAGCCCGCGCGCCCGACGCAGACGCGCGGCCCATTCGCTCGAACAAATATCGGCTCACCTCGACCTGCCGTTGCGGTTGTCTCGGCTTTTGCGCGCGGGACGACATCGACGTGTCGCTGCACGGCCCGCCCTACGTTGTCGGCTCCCTCGCCTATCTGCCGTACGGCGCCGCCGGCATGATCGTGCTCGACATCAGCGATGTCGCGTCACCGCGCGAGATCGGGCGCCTGAGCTTCAGCCCGCCGTTCCACTCGCCCTTCGGCGTGCACAGCGTGCTGCCGATTCCGGAACGCAAAATCGCCTTCGTCAACTCCGAGGACGTCTCGTACGGCACCGGTCCCGCCCACCACGCCTCGATCGTCGACATCTCCGACCCGTCCGATCCCTGGCTGCTGTCGCTCTTTCCCGAGCCAGCCCCTCCGCCCGACGCACCCTACCGCGACTTCCATACGCGCGGCGGCTGGTGCGGACCGCACAACATCAACCATCACCAGTATCACCCCGACGTCGAGAAGCAGGGCGCCCTGTTCTACATCGCCCACTTCAATGCGGGCCTGCGCGTCTTCGATGTGTCGAACGCGCGGCTGCCGGTCGAGGTCGGCTATTTCCTGCCGCCCGAGCCGCGGCGCCGCTATGGCCCGATGCCGGAAGGCAAGCTGGTGCTGCAGAGCGAGGACGTGGTCGTCGATCGCCGCGGATTCATCTATGTGAGCGACAAGAACCAGGGGGTGTGGATACTTCGCCATACGGGAGAGACACGTAGCCCGCATGGAGCCTAGCGGAATGCGGGGACAGCCTTTCCCCGAATTGCGGCGCTTCGCCCCTCCACCGGGCTACGACGTAGCGCGGCTACGCCGCATCCACCTTCTTGAAGCCGTTCCATATCGCCGTCGCGGCGCCGGACATCAGCACCGGGATGTAGCGGGTGTCCTGGAACATGCCGTTGAGTGAGATGCGCGGCAGCGCCGTGAGATGGCCGGCGTGCTCGGCGAACAGCACGCCGGGCCGCGTCGTCACCGCGGTCTTGAAGCCGAGCTCGGCGGCGATGCGGAACTCGCGCGGGCCCGCGGTGGTCGGATCGCCGAACGGATAGGCGAGATGCTCGGGTGCCTTGCCGAGCGAGGCCGCGATCACGTCGCGGCTGATCTTGAGCTCGTTGCGTGCCTGCCCGTCCGTCACCTTCGCCAGCATCACGTGATTGACCGTGTGCGCCCCGATGGTGACCAGCGGGTCGCGCGCGAGCTCTGCGATCTCGTTCCAATCCATGCACAGGTCGGCGCAGATCTTCGCCAGATCGACGCCGCAGCGCGCCGCGAGATCGGAGACCTTGTCGATCACCATCTGCTCCGACGGCAGCCCGCGCAGCCACCAATAGATCGTCTCGAACACCTCGCGCTTGGCGGAAAGACCCGAACAGACGACGTGGCTCGCCCGCCCGTCCATGATCAGCGAAAAGCGATCGTTGCGCGCGATCACCTGCTCGAGCGCGAGCCACCATAGCTTTCCCAGCCGGTCCGCGAAGCTCGTCGCCACATAGATCGTGAACGGCACGCCTGCGGCCTTGAGGATCGGATATGCCCACTCCTTATTGTCGCGGTAGCCGTCGTCGAACGTGAAGCAGGCGAACCGCCGGCCGCAGTCGCGCGCGGTCAACCGCCGGTGCATCTCGTCGAGCGAGATCAGATCCACATTGGCGCGGCGCAGGCGGCGCACCACGCGGTCGAGGAACTCGGGCGTCACCTCGAGCTGGGCGTTTGGCTGGAAACGGCCGCGCCGCGCCGGCCGCACATGGTGCAGCATCAGGATCGCGCCGACGCCGCCGACGAACGGGCGCATCAGCATGTGGGCGCCGCTGAAATACAAAGTCTCCAGGCCGGCACGGACGATGGTGTGCCGCACGCTCATGGCCGCTCGCCTGCCTTATGCGGCGGCATCATGCGCATGCGTGGCCCGGCCCCCGGGTCGGTCGTTCGTGCCTTGCCCCGTCTCCTGAGGAACAACGGCACGCTGGTCGGCGTCCGCCACCGCGCGCGGTGAGCCGAGTTGCGGGCGGGGCGGATGCCAGCTTCGCCACTCGGCTTTGAGCGTGGTGACGAGCACGCGCGGGATCGCAAACAGCATCACCGTCTTCGCCATGCCGGCCCACGCGCGCCATTGCGTCGGCTCGAGATATTTGACCTGCAGCGCCAGGCGGTCGAGCAGCTGGCGCTGGCGCTTCGATACCGAGATGCCGCCGGTCGATATCCGGTAGTCGACCAGGATGTCGGGCACGTTGGCGACGACCGCATGCGTGATCGCGCGGCGCAGGAACTCGTAATCCTCGGCCGCCGGATACTCGAGCGAGTACGGCACGAGACTCGCCAGCGCCTCGCCGCGGATCATCCAGGTCGGATGGACGAAGCAGTTGTTGAAGAACAGCGCCTTGCGGATGTCTTCCTGCTCGAGCGGCGGCACGTAGTACATCACCATGGCGCCGCTGCGGTCGTCGATGAAGCGCGCGCCACTGCCGACCAGCGCGACCTCGGGATTGCGCTCGAGGAACGCGATCTGCGTCGCGAAGCGATGCGGATAGGACACGTCGTCGGCATCCATGCGCGCGAAGTATTTGTAGTTGCGCGGCAGGATGTGCTCGAGGCCGATGTTGAGCGCGGCCGCCAGCCCATGGTTCTTCGGCAGGCGGATGATGGTGACGTTGTCGCGCCGGCCGATCACCTGCTCGACCGGAATGCGGCTGCAGTCGTCGACCAGATAGAGGTCGCACGCAACCGTGCTCGCGAGGATGCTGTCCACCGCGACGCGCAGCGTCTTCTCCGCATTGTAGGCGGCCATCAGAACCGCGACGTCGGCCGACATCGTTAACCCTCGAAGCCCAGCGGCTGAGCGGGGCCGTTATAGCGAACTATTTGTTATTTTTTATTTGCGAACCTGCCGGTCCTCGCATAGCAATCTCCGCAACTGGATAACGTTTTTCCGGTCGGAAAAGCCACTTGACCAAGATTCACGGTTAACGTTCCGGTGACCACAATGCCGTCAGTCGACATTGCGCTGCGCCGGATCGACGCCGAGTCGCCCGGCGATTGCGCCATCGCCGACATCGACATCTTCGACGACATCGCGGCTGCGGCGCCTGACTGGGACCATCTCGCCGACGGCGCGGTCGCAACGCCGTTCGCCCGGCGCGACTGGATCGACCTGTGGCAGCGCCATGTCGGCGCGCGCTCCGGCGCCCGTCCGATGATCGCCGTCGCGCGCGATGCGCGCGGCGACCCGCTCTTCCTGCTCCCCCTAGCCCGCCGCGAGCGCCGCCTGTTCACGGTCGCACAATATTTCGGCGGCCGCCACTCGCAGCTCAACATGGGCCTTTGGCGGCCCGACGTCGCCACCGCGATCACGGCCGCGGACCTCAACGGCGCCTTCGCGACGATCGCGCGACGCGGCGGCGTCGACGTCTTTCTCCTGCTCAACCAGCCGATGACCTGGGACGGGCGGCCCAATCCGCTTGCGCAGCTCGCCCACCAGCCCTCGCCCGACAACGTCTTCAGCGTCGAGTTCGCCGGCATGCGCGGCGAGGAGGCGGTCAAGCTGCGGTTGAGCTCGGCGCTGCGCGGCATTCTCAAAGGCAAGGAAAAAAAGCTCGCCAAGCTCGCCGGCTATCACTATTTCCGCGCCGTGACCGCGGACGAGGCGGAGCGGCTGCTCGCCGCGTTCCTGGTGCAGAAGGCCGCCCACCTCAAGGCGCACGGCGTGCGCAACGCGTTCGCGGCGCCGGGCATCGAAGATTTTCTCCGCGCCGCCTGCGTCGCGCCGCTCGCCGGACGCGAGCCGGGCAAGCCGGCGATCGAGCTGCACGCGATCGAGGGCGACGGCGAGGTGCTCGCCGTCATGGGCGGCGTCGCGAGCCCGCAGCGCTTCTCCTGCATGTTCAACTCCTACACGCTCGGTGAGCACGCGCGCTGGAGCCCGGGCATGATCCTGATCCAGCACATGCTGCGCCACTGCGCCGACCGCGGCATCGCGAGCTACGATCTCGGCGCCGGCTTTGCGCAGTACAAGCATAATTTCTGCAAGACCACCGACGTGCTGTTCGACAGCGCGCTCGCCTTCTCGGAGCGCGGCCACGTCGCCGCCGCGATCTGCCGCATGGGCCTCTCCGGCAAGCGCTGGATCAAGTCGACCAAGCCGCTGTGGGCGATCGTGCGCACGATGCGGCGAATGACCTTGAGATAGATCGCGCCAGAATGGCGTTTCGTAAACCTTAACGCCAACCAATTGCCCATACTCCCCGCGAAATGCGGACTCTACGGCACTTAATTACTTAATTGGAGTCATGGAACTACTCATGAAAGAAGCCCGACGTGCGTGGACGATATCGGCCTGGAGCCGAGCATGAGTGAGTTGGAGCGCAACGCTCCGAACCTGCCGATGGGGGCCGCCTGGCCGGTCTGGGCGCCCGTGCGCGCGCTCGTGCCTTTGCTGCGACGCATCCGCGGCGTCCATGCGCTGGCGCTCGCCGATCAGGCGATCGTGAGCGCGGCGAGCTTCTTCACCACGGTGATTATCGGCCGCTGCACCGACCCGAGCCAGCTCGGCGCCTATGCGATCGCGATCTCCGTATTGGCGTCGCTGTTCACCATCCAGGGCGTGTTGATCACCTTACCCTACTCGATCCAGCGGCACCGCCCGCTCGGAACGCCACAGGAGCACGCCGGCAGCGCGCTCGCCCAGGCCGGCATGATGTCGGCGCTGGTGGTCGTCGGTCTCGCGGCGATCGCCGCCGGACTGCTCGCGCGCGGCGCCGCGCCGGGGCTCGTCGCCATAACGTGGGCCCTCGCCGCCGTCGCGCCGTTCGCGCTGCTGCGCGAATTCTCCCGGCGCTTCACGTTCGCCCACTTCCAGCTCGGCCATGCGTTCGCGCTCGATGCGGCGACGGCCGTGCTACAGCTTCTCGGCCTGGGGTGGCTCGCATGGACGGGCCGCATGTCGGCCATCGGCGCCTGCGTGGTCCTCGGCGTGTCGTGCGGCATCGCGGCGCTCGGCTGGCTTTGGGTCGCGCGGCGCGAGTTCGCCATCCGCCGTGCCGAGCTGTGGCGGACGCTCAAGCACGGCTGGGGACTCGGCAAGTGGCTCTTCGTCAACCAGATCATGGTGCAGGTCCAGCGCTACGTCACGCATTGGCTTTCGTTCGTGATCGCCGGCGCGGCGGTCACCGGCGTCTATGCGGCATGCCTCAGCATCGTCGCGTTCGCCAACCCGGTGACGTTCGGTCTCGGCAACATGCTGGCGCCGCGATCGGCGCTCGCATGGAAGGAGCGCGGCGGCGCCGGGCTGCGGCGCCAGGCGATCGGCGACGCGCTGCTGTTCGCGGCTCTCCTGACGCCGTTCTGCGTGCTGGTCCTGCTCGTCGGCGACTACTTGATGCATCTCCTCTATCACGGGGGCGAATACGATGGGCACGGCTCCGTTGTCGCGATCCTTGCATTCGCGAACTTCGCGACGGCCATCGGCATGCCCGCATCGAACGCGCTGGCCAGCATGGAGCGTCCGCGCGCGATCTTCGCGGTCGGGGCGGCGAGCGCGGTTCTCACCGTCGCGCTCGTCTGGTGGTGGATGGTCGAGTGGGGCCTCGCCGGCGCCGCATACGGACTGCTCGCCGGCAGCACCCTCGGAGCGGCGGGCCTGTGGTCCTCCTTTCTCGCGCTGGTGCCGCGCTCCGACGATGCTGCCGTGGCGCTTCGCGCGGTCGAAGCGTTGGTGCCGGGCTCGGACCCGGAGCAGTGGAACATCACCCGGCTGGGCGAGGGCGACTACTCCACGGTTTACACAGTCGCATCGAAAGGCGGTCAACCGATCTGGCAGGGGCATTCCCAGCTGGTGGTCAAGGCCTACAAGCCGTCCGCCGCGCTGAGCGTCGCGACCGCGCAGGCAGAATTCGATTCGCTGTCGCGGCTGCATGGCGCCCTGCACGGCCGGGTCGTCGAGGGGTGGACGATCGCAATGCCAACCCCGTTGCATTTGTGCACGTCGCCCCTCGCGCTCGTGATGACCGCGGTACCGGCGACCAACGATCTCAAGTCGCGCGCGCCCGCTGACGACGACCTGCCGCTCGACCGCCTCGAGCAGCTCGGCCGCGTCCTGGTCGCGGCAATGCGGCCGAGCTGGTCGCGCGGCGAGCTACACGGCGACCTCGGGCTGCAGAACATCCTCTACGATGTGGACAGCCGGACGCTGTCGCTCATCGATCCCGGCACGCCGGAATGCTGCCGCGTCTGCAATGAGGGCCGCCACAACTGGCGGCCGGCCGCGCTGGAGCTCGGCCACATCCTGCGCGACCTCGGCACCGACGTGCGCGACCTCATCGGCAATCCGACCGCGCGCCTGCGCCGGCAGGTCCTCGTCGAGAGCGCGTTGCGGGCCTTTCTCGAGCCGATCGGCCCCGCGGCGGAACGGCAGCGGGCATTGGGCGACATCAGGACCTGCGCCCACACCCATTTGTGGAAGGTGCTCGACGGATCGTCGTCGCTGCGCGGGATATGGCACGCCCTGCTCGGCCAAATCGTCGTCCGCCGCATGGACTCGATGCTCGGCCGGCTGCGGCGCGACCTCGCGCTGCCGGACGGGCGAGCCGACGATATCCTCCCGGTGACCCCGCCGCACACGCAGCGAGTGCGCACGTGACCCAAGAAGCGACCCAAGAAGCGACCCAAGAAGCGACCCAAGCAGCGACCCGAGAAGCGATCGGGGACGCGGCGAGCTCCCGTCTCGCCGATTGCGTGACCGCCGACGCGGTCGGCTTCGTCGAAACGCCACCGCTCGCCGATGACGGAGCGGGCGATCGCGGCGATCGGCCATCGCGGGGCGTGATGCGCGAGGAGTTGGACTTCTACGCGGCGTATGCCTGGACGCTCAATCCGCATTTGTCGGTGCGCGAGACGATCGATCGCCTGCACGGCGAGATCGTTCGGCTCGCGCAGGCCACGCGCGGCTGGCAGGCCGGCGAGGTCGCCGTTAACATTTTTCTGCTCGCGTGCGGCATCCTCAATACGATCGATGAAGACTTGCGCGAGCCGAGCTTGCGGCTGCCCTCGCGCGTGGCGGCCTTGCGCCTCGGGCGCGCCGCGCGCTGGGCGGCCGAGACGTCGCGCGGCATCCTGCGGCCGCGGCGGCGCGCGGAGTTGCGCGCCTGGCGCGACCGCTGGCTTGGCGGCATCGGCGATTTCGTTGCGCTCGTGGTCGCACCCGAAACGGCGAGTCCGCCCGCGCGTATCGCCGCTGCCGCAAAGCTCGCGGATCTGCTGCGCGCGCCGCTTCCCGCGGCGCTGCAGACGGCGCGCGTCAGCGTGCCGTCGCCGTTTCGCCGCCTCGATCTGACGCATCACGACGTCCTCGCGCTCGGCCGGCGCTACGTGGCGCAATTCCCGGATCGCGCGCGGCCCATCCTGCTGCTCGGCCTGCGCACCTCGGGCTCTTATTTCGCGCCGCTGTTGCGCGCCTATCTGGCGGCGCAGGGGTTTGCGACCGTCGCGGTGCTGACCATGGTGCCCGGCAAGGGTGCGGGCCGCCGGGAGCGACGCGCGCTCGAGCGCTACGCGCGCGAAGGCTACACGGCGCTGATCCTCGATGACTCGCCGCACACGGGCGGCACCATCTTCACGGCATTCGACATCGCCCGGCGCGCCGGCTTCGCGATCGACAAGCTCAAGGCGTTGATCCCGGCCCATCCGGCCCGACCGGATTGGTACAAGCCGCTGTCCAACGACGTCGTCGTGTCGCTCGCGCCCGCGCAGTGGTACAAGCGCTCGTTGCTGATGCCGACGGCGGCGCAGGCGCGGCTCACCGAGTATTTCCGCGCGCAAGGTTTTGCCGACGTCCGCGTGGTCGAGAGCAGCCGCATTATCACCCTCAACCGCGGCCTCGACGAGACGTCATCGGACACGCGCGGCGCGCGCATCAAGCGCGTTTTCGAGGTTCACCTCGCCTCGCCCGATGGCCGCCGCGAAGTGCGCTTGGTGCTGGCCAAGAGCGTGGGCTGGGGATGGCTCGGCTATCACGCCTTTCTCGCCGGGTATCGCCTGTCCGGCCATGTGCCGCCGATCCTCGGCCTGCGTGACGGCATTCTCTATATGGAATGGATTGCGCCGGACGAGCTTTCCGCAACGGCGCGCGAGCGCCGCTACCCGCCGCCCGAGCGGATCGCCGACTACGTCGCCACGAGGGCGCGCCATCTCGGCCTCGGGGGCGGATCGGCGGCTGGCGCCAACCTACAACGGCAGGACCACGGCGTCCGCGTCCTCGCCAAGACGCTCTCCCGCGCGCATGGCACGTTCGGTGCCGACATCCTGCTGCGCGCGCGCATCGAACGGCGGTTGCGCCAACGAGCGAGCCCGCTGCCGACCCTCATCGACGGCAAGATGCAGCGCGACGAATGGATCGCGGGGCCGGATGGGTGGCTCAAGACGGATTTCGAGCACCATGGCCTCGGCAAGGAGGAGCTCAACATCGCCGATCCGGCCTACGATCTCGCGGCCGCGATCCTCGACGGCGACATGTCGCGCGACGAGGAGCGCCGGCTGGTTCGCCGCTACGTGGAAGCGTCCCGCGATAGGGACGTCGAGGCGCGCCTCTTCATGCACAAGCTGCTCGCCGGCCTGTGGGCGATGAAGCAGGCGCGCGACCACCTGTTCGCCAAGCCGCACACGGCCGAGCAGCAACAGGCTTTTCACCAGCGCTTCATGGCGGCGTGGCATTTCCTGACCGTCGCGGCCGCGCGGTATTGCGGCAGCCTCGGCGTGCCCGCGGACAAGCGCCAGTGGCGCGCGCCGCTCGTCGCGCTCGACATCGACGGCGTCATCGATCGGCGCGTCTTCGGATTTCCCTGCACGACCGCGGCCGGCATCAAGGCGCTGTCGTTGTTGCGCCGTCACGATTTCTCCATCGCGCTCAATTCGGCACGCTCGGTCGCCGAAGTGCGGGCCTATTGCGACGCCTACGGCCTCGCGGGCGGCGTCGCCGAGCACGGCGGCTACATCTGGGACGCCGTGCGCGGATGCGGGCGCGGCCTCCTCGAAACGGAAACGCTGCGCCAGCTCGACGAGCTGCGCAAAGCGATGCGGCGGGTGCCCGGCGTCTTTCTCGACGAGCGTCACCGGTATTCGATCCGCGCCTTTATGTATCTCGACAAGCCGCGCGGCCTGCTCTCGACTGTGATCAAGACCCTGCGCTCCGCAGAGATTGGCGACAGCGCGCTCGCGCCGCTGCCGACGCTGCTGATCAATCATCTGATGAGCGACCTCGGCCTCGATCGCCTGTCGTTCCATCACACCTCGATCGACACGACCGTGGTGGCGAAGGAGGTCGATAAGGGAAGCGGCCTCGTGGCGCTTCGCGATTGGGTCCTCGGCGCCGAGGCCGGGACGGTTGCGGTCGGCGACCAGGAGCCGGATCTGGCGGCGTTCCGCGTCGCGACGGCGAGCTTCGCGCCGGCGAACATCGGCTGCGCGCGCGAGGCGCGGCTGCTCGGCTGCCGCATCGCGCGCGGCGCGAACCAGGCGGGCCTTCTCGAGATCGCCCGCGCGCTCGTTGGCACGTATCGCCGTGACGATCGCGCGGATGCAGGCGCGCTCCCGCTTCCGGTTGCGCGCGATGATGCCTTCATGGACGCCTTGCGCGCCGCTGATCGCGGCGTCATCGGGAATGTCGTGAAGCTCGGGTTCTCGCGCCGCTGATCCTCCGCCGTCACAAAATTCTCGTCATCCCGAGAAGCTCGTCGTCGCTTGGCGACGACGAGCTTCTTCGAAGGGCCGCGGGTGGAAGCGGTGCCGCATGCATGTACGGCCATGGTTCGAGACGTGCGGCCGCAACGGCGGCCGCGCTCCTCACCATGAGGGAGAGCGTGTGGCGAGCGCGTTGCGCGCTACGCCGCAACCGCCGCGGCGGCGCTCGCGGCGCCGTCGAGGATCGTGATTTCGCCGTACCCGGCCGCCGTGAGGCGATCGCGGGCGGAGCGGGTGACGGGCGCGGTCTCCTCGCTTGTGACCAGCACGGCGCGCGGGGTGAGCCGGGCGAGCCACTCGATCGGGGCCTCGGCGACGGTGCCGGCGTCGATCAGCACGTGATCATAGGTGCGCGCCAGCGCCTCGATGAACGTCGCGAGGCGCTGCGACGCGACGATCGCGGCGCCGGCCGCGCCGATGCGGCCGGCATTGACCAGATGCACCCGCGAAAGCTTGTCGCGCGTGATGACGTCGCCGAACGACGCCATGCCGCGGGCGATCTCGGCGACGCCCGGCGCGTGCGCGTCGGCGGCGATCGCCGCCAGGTTGGGCGCGCCGACCGCGAGATCGAGCAGGATCACCCGGGCGCTGCGCGAGAGCGCGCGCGCGAGCGTCACGGCGCTGAGCGTGGTGCCGACATTGCGCGCGGCGCCGAACACCGCGATGCGCCCGCCGGCCTCGCCGGCGGCGCGCAGGTTGGCGGCGAGATCGTCGATCGCCCGCAGCGGCACGCCGAGCGCCGGATGCGTCACCGCGAGGCTCACCCGCGACGGCGGAATCCCGAGGTCGGCCGCGACCGCCGCGGTGGCGGGCGCGAGCGGCGCCGGCGGCGCCGCGGGTTGGCGCATCAGCTCGCCGGTCGTCACGAAGCCGGCGCTGATCACCATGGTGGCGAGCATCGCGACCAGAATCGTCGGCAGCTTCTTGGGGAAATACGGCGTATTGCTCACCACCGCGCGCGAGATGATGCGGGTGTCGGGCGGCGCGCTGCCGATGGTGTCGCGCGCCGTCGCCTCGCGGTACTTGGCGAGATAGGATTCGAGCAGATCGCGCAGCGATTTGGCGTTGCGTTCGAGCGCGCGCAGCTGCACGTCCTGCTCGTTGGTGGTCGCGGCCTGGCGCTTGAGCTCGTCGAGGTTCTGGCTCAGCGCGGTGACCCGGCCGTCGGCGATCTTGGCGTCGTTCTCGAACGAGCGCGCGAGCTTCTCGGCCTCGGAACGGATCTGCCCGTCGAGATCCGCGATCTGCGCCTTCAACTCGCGGATACGCGGGTGGTTGTCGAGCAGCGTCGCGGACTGCTCGGCGAGCTGTGCGCGCAGCGTGATACGCTGCTCGGAGAGGCGCCGGATCAGGTCGGAGTTGAGCACGTCGGAGGCCTCGATCGGGCCACCGCCCTTCAGCATGTCGCGGATGATGCGCGCGCGCGTCTCGGCGTCGGCCTTCTGCGCCCGCGCCAGTGCGAGCTGCGAGTTGAACTCGCCGAGCTGCTGGCTCGACAGCGTGGTGTTGTTGGTTCCGAGGACCAGATTGGTGCGTGAGCGATATGCCTCGACCTGTGCCTCCGCGGCCTCGACGCGCGGCTGCAGCTTGTCGATCCGATTCTGCAACCACTGGCTCGCCTCCGTGGTCGACTGCTGGCGCGCCTGCTGCTGCAGCTCGAGATAGCCGTCGGCGACCGCATCGACGGCCCGCGCCGCGAGCTTCGGGTCCTCAGAGGTGAACTCGATCGTGATCACGCGCGAGCGGTCGATCGGAAACGCGGTGAGCCGCTCGTAATAGGATTCGAGCACGCGCTCCTCGGCGGTCTGCTTGAGCGGATCGCGCAGCAGGCCGGTCATGATCAGCGCATACTTCCACGGCGGGATGCCTTTGAGCACCGGATCGAACTCCGGCTTCTCGCCGAGCTTGAGCTTCTTGATCACCTGGAGCGCGAGCTCGCGCGAGAGGATGAGCTGCACCTGGCTGGTGAGCGCGAACTCGTCCGCCGGCCCGCGGTCGGCGGTCGCCTTGTCGGCGTCCGGCCGCAGGAAGATGTTCTCGCGTCCCTCGTAGAGAATCGCCGCCGAGGACTTGTACTTCGGCGTGATCACGTGCACCGCGATCGCGGCGAGCGCGGTCACGATGATGGTCGGGACGATGATCGAAAGCTTGCGCCGCCACAGCGCGCGGCCGAGCGCGCGAACGTCGAGCTCGCCTTCCGGCTCGACCGCCGGCCGGATGTCGGGCGCCACGCTGGGAGATCTGACGGGCTGCGGCTGGGGAGCCTGCATCGGCGCGGCCGGCGCCTTGACATAAGTCGCCTGCTCCGCTGCCGAACTCTTGCGCTTGAAGAACATCACCGCAAACTCCACTCGCCCTACGACTCAAAGTGGGCACGCCCGGACGCCATGGCCGCGATCACACTCCATTATGGTTTCCGCCCCGTTAATGGATCGATTTTCCTTGACGGCCGAAGGGCTTCCTTAACGGCGCCAGTGCTTGATTGAAGACAATTTTCGACACCCTGCGCCGGGACGGCGCGGCAGCCGTTTCGGGGTCATGCGTATGGCAGCCTCAAGGTTGGGAGGAAGTCCGGGACGACGTCTGCGGATCATCCATGTCGTGCGTGCGCCGATCGGCGGCATCTTCCGCCACATCGTCGATCTCGCGACCGCCCAGGCCGCGTCCGGCCACGAGGTCGGCATCGTCTGCAACTCGCTCGAGGGCGGCGCCTTCGAGGACGACTGGATCGCCCGCATCGCACCGAAGCTCGCCTTCGGCGTGACCCGCATCCCGATGCGCCGGCAGGTGTCGCCCTCCGACTGGGGCGCGATCCGCGCCCTGATGCGCCATCTCGGCGCGATCGCGCCCGACGTCGTGCACGCGCACGGGTCCAAGGGCGGCGTCTACGGCCGGCTGATCGGCACCTGGCTCAACCGCAAGCGCCCGGTCGCGCGCATCTATGCGCCGCACGGCGGCAGCCTGCACTATCCGGCGACATCGCTCGAGGGCCGCGTCTATTTCGCGGTCGAGCGGCGGCTCGAGCGCATCACCGACGCGCTCGTGCATGTGAGCGCCTACGAGGCCGAAACCTACCGCCGCAAGGTCGGCAAGCCGCGCTGCGCCGCGCACGTGATCCGCAACGGGCTGCGGCCGGACGAGTACGTGCCGGTGGTGGCCAACGCCGACGCGCGCGATTTCCTCTTTCTCGGCATGCTGCGCAGCCTCAAAGGCATCGATGTGTTTCTCGAGGCGCTGGCGCGGCTCGAGACGGAGCATGGCCGCAACGCGACAGCGCACGTGATCGGCCAGGCCGACGACCTGGCGAGCTTCGAGAAGATGGCGCGCGCGCTCGGCATCGCGGCGCGGGTCGCGTTCCACGATCCGATGCCGACGCGCGAAGCCTTCGCGATGGCGCACGCGCTGATCGTGCCGTCGCGCGCCGAGTCGATGCCCTATGTGGTGCTCGAGGCGGTCGCGGGCGCGATGCCGCTCATCGCCACGCGGGTCGGCGGCATTCCGGAGATCTTCGGCCCGCGCGCCGACGATCTCGTGGGGCCGGGCGACGCGGCGGCGCTCGCCGAGGCGATGCACCGCCTGCTCGCCGATCGCCCGCGCGCCGCGCGCGACGCGCTCGAGCGGCGCGAATGGCTGCTGCCGCGCTTCAACATCGACGTGATGCAGGACGAGGTCGCCGCGCTCTATCACGCGATCCTCGACCGCAAGGCCGCGAAGCGCGCCCCGCGCCGCCTGCCCGCGCGCGAAGCGCCGGCGACGGCGCCCGCGCAATGGCTGCCGATCGACGAGGACCGTCGGCGCGCGGCGCGAGGCACCGCGGCGCGCGTCCACACGCGCGTGGATTGATCCTCGTGGCCCGGCTCTCCCGGCTCTCCCTTGCTTGCCGACGCGACGCAAAGACGTGGATGCCCGGGACGAGCGCGGGCATGACGAAGAGAAAATTCGATTCAAATTTTAGCCAACGGTGTCTTTCGCTTGCGCCGCTTGCGGTTACTGGATGCCCGCCTTCGCGGGCCATGACGCCGTCGTCGTCGCGCGCGTCGAATTAACGAATGTGGCCGCCGCGCCCGCCCAATTCCCTCGAATGTTTACCCTGTTTTTACTCTTTCGAGACGAATTCCGACTAAATCACCATGTGTTGGGGGTTGATCGCGTGTGGCGGCGGTCGTTGCCGCGGAGTGTGTTTGGTTAACGATGATCAGGGGCATCGATACTCCTGCCATCCGAGCTGAGAGCGCGCAGAGCGCCGCCGCATCGGCGGTCGCATCGGTGCGTCGGCGGGCGCGCGAGCTCTCCCCGCTCGCGCGCGCGATCGCGGCCGAGCCGGTGTCGCAGGCGATCTCGCCGGTCGTGCTCGGCGGCATCGTGCGCGTGGTCGAGCTCGTGCTCATCGCCGCGATCGGCGGCGCGGTCTACCTCTACACGACGTTCCCGGTCGAAGGCTTCGAGTGGCGCTACGTCTTCGCCGATCTTGCGATCGCGATGGCCGCCGTCACCACGTTCCAGCTGTTCGACGTCTACTCGACGCAGGCGTTCCGCACCCATGTGCATCAGCTGAGCCGCCTCAGCATCGCCTGGACGCTCGTCTTTCTGATCGCGCTCGCGCTCGCTTTCTTCATCAAGTTCGAGGACACGTTCTCGCGCGCCTGGGCGGGCGGCTGGTACGGCATCGGCCTCATCGCCCTCTTCGCCGACCGGCTGATCCTCACCTCGATGGTGCGGCGCTGGGCGCGCAGCGGGCGGCTGGTGCGCCGCGTCATCATCGTCGGCGGCGGGCGCGAGGGCGAGTCGCTCGTGCGCGCGCTCGAGCACGAGGCGGACTCGGATCTGCGCATCTGCGGCGTGTTCGACGACCGCGGCGGCGAGCGCAGCCCGCAGGTGGTCGCCGGCATTCCCAAGCTCGGCACCGTCGACGATCTCGTCGAGTTCACCCGCCGCACCCGCGTCGATCTCATCCTCGTGTCGCTGCCGCTCACCGCCGAGGAGCGCGTGCTGCACATGGTGCGCAAGCTGTGGGTGCTGCCGGTCGACGTGCGGCTCGCGGCGCACATGAGCAAGCTGCGCTTCCGGCCGCGCGCCTACTCCTACATCGGCAACGTGCCGGTGCTCGACATCTTCGACAAGCCGATCGCCGACTGGAACATGGTGATGAAGACCGTGTTCGACCGCGTTGTCGGCACGCTCGCGCTGATCGGGCTCGCGCCCGTGATGGCGCTGACCGCCCTCGCCATCAAGCTCGACAGCCGCGGGCCGGTGTTCTTCCGCCAGCGCCGCCTCGGCTTCAACAACGAGGTGATCGAGGTCTACAAGTTCCGCTCGATGTACCACGACAAGGCCGATCCGCTCGCCCGCAGCGTCGTGACCAGGAACGACCCGCGCGTCACCCGTGTCGGACGCTTCATCCGCAAGACCTCGATCGACGAGCTGCCGCAGCTCCTCAACGTGCTGCGCGGCGAGCTCTCGCTGGTCGGCCCGCGCCCGCACGCCGTCGAGGCCAACACGGCGAACAAGCTGTGGGAAGAGGTGGTCGACGGCTACTTCGCGCGCCATCGCGTGCGCCCCGGCATCACGGGCTGGGCGCAGATCAACGGCTGGCGCGGCGAGGTCAACACGCCCGACAAGCTCCAGCACCGCGTCGAGCACGACCTCTACTACATCGAGAACTGGTCGCTCCTGTTCGACATGTACATCCTGATGCGCACGCCCTTTGCGCTCTTGAAGACCGAGAATGCGTATTGAGTGGTTACCCTCGCCTGCAGCGGGAGGGTCGACCGTCTGAGCGAAGCGAGGACCGTCGGGTGGGGTCTGGCGGCGAAGTCACCCCACCCCGTCGAACATTTCGCTTCGCTCAATGCTCCGTAGCCGATGCTTCGCATCGGCGTTCTTGAGGCACGGCGGCCGAAGGCCGCCTATGCCCTCCCCCTGCAGGGGAAAGTGAAGAGAGTCGACTGCGGCAATGACCTACGCCACCACTACCAGCTACCCCCTCCCCTACGCGGCGCCGCCGCGGGGCGGCGCGCTGGCGTTCATCGACAAGCTGCGGCTCGGCTCGTTCTGGCTCGTCGCGGCGATCAGCGGCTTCGTCATCATCGAGCCGGCGCCGTACGAGTTCATGATCATCATCTCGGCGCTGATCTTCATCGCCACCGGCGTGCGCATGCGCGAAGGCCACCTGCCGCTGCTGCTGATGCTGGTGTTCTATAATGTGGGCTTCGCGACCTCGCTGGTGCAGGTGATCGAGCAGGACGAGACCGCGCGCTGGACCGCGATCTCGTGCTTCCTCTCGCTCACCTCGCTGTTCTTCGCGGTCGCGCTCGCCGAGGACACCGAGCGGCGGCTGCGCGTCTACATGAGCGGATACATCCTCGCCGCCGTGATGACGTCGATCATCGGCGTGCTCGCCTATTTCCACCTCATGCCCAACTCGCAGATGTTCATCCGCGCGCTGCGCGCCGCCTCGACCTTCAAGGACCCGAACGTGTTCGGGCCGTTCCTGATCCTGCCCGGCCTGTTCGTGGTGCAGCGGATCATCTTCGGCAACGCCCGCGCCATCCTGCTCAACGGCGTGACCATGCTGATCATCGCGGCCGGGCTCTTCTTCGCCTTCTCGCGCGGCGCCTGGGGCAATTTCGCGGCCTCGTGCGCGCTGATGATGTTCTTCCTGTTCGTGACCGCGTCCTCGAACAACCGGCGCCTGCGCATCGTCGTGTTCGCGGTCGCGGGCGTCGCCGTGATCGCGATGTTCATCCTCGCTCTGCTCTCGATGAAGGGCGTCGACGCGTTGTTCAAGGAGCGCGCCGCTTTCGTCGAGAGCTACGACGCCGGCCATCTCGGCCGCTTCGGCCGCCACATCCTCGGCGCGCTGATGATGTTCGACTATCCGCTCGGCCTCGGGCCGCTGCAGTTCAACAAGTACTTTCCCGAGGATCCGCACAACTCCTTCCTCGACTCCTTCGTCGCGGGCGGCTGGCTCGGCGGCTTCGCCTTCGTGGCGCTCGTGCTGGTGACCCTCGTGATCGGCTTTCGCCACCTGTTCGCGCGCACGCCGTGGCAGCCGGCCTACATCGCGTGCTTCTCGGCCTTCATCGGCGAGGTCGGCGAGAGCTACATCATCGACGTGCAGCACTGGCGCCACTACTACCTGATCTTGGGGTTCGTGTGGGGCCTGATGGTCGCCGGGCGGGCGTGGCAACGCGAGCAGGTGCGGGCGAAGGTGAACGGCGGGGCGGCGCCGGCGCCTGGGTAGCGTCGGACTCCGTCATGGCGGGCCATGGCCGTCGATGGACGGCGTCGCTTCGCTCGCCTATGTGCCGGCCATCGACGTCTTGCTTCGCCGCAAAGACATGGATGCCCGGGGCAAGCCCCGGGCATGACGTGGTGATCGGGGCCGCTGGGCTCGTTCAGCTCGCGGCGGCCGTGAGCTTGGCTTGCAGCTTGTCCTGCGTCTTCGTCTCGAAGTCGCTCGCGTCGTGGCGCTCGTGCAGCTGATCGGCGGGATCGCCGCTCAATCGGTTGACCTTGCGGCCGCGCTTCACCGCCGGGCGCTGGCCGATCATCGTCGTCCAGCGTTGCACGTTCTTGTATTCATGGACCGACAGAAATTCGGCGCCGCCATACTGGTTGTTTTGGGCGAGGCCGCCGTACCAGGGCCAGATCGCGATGTCGGCGACCGTGTAGGTATCGCCGGCGACGTATTCGCTCTCGCCGAGGCGGCGGTCGAGCACGTCGAGCTGGCGTTTCGTCTCCATGGCGAAGCGGTTGATGGCGTATTCGATCTTGGTGGTCGCGTAGGCGTAGAAGTGGCCGAAACCGCCGCCGACATAGGGCGTGCTGCCCATCTGCCAGAAGAGCCAGGACAGGCATTCGGCGCGCGCGGCGCGCTCGGTCGGCAGCAACGCGCCGAATTTCTCGGCGAGATAGACCAGGATCGCGCCGGATTCGAAGACGCGCACGGGCTTGGGCTCGGAGCGGTCGAGCAAGGCTGGAATCTTCGAATTCGGATTGATGGCGACGAACCCGCTGCCGAACTGGTCGCCCTGGCCGATCCGGATCAGCCAGGCGTCGTACTCGGCGCCGCGATGGCCGAGCGCCAGGAGCTCCTCCAGCATGATGGTGACCTTCTGGCCGTTGGGCGTCCCCAGCGAGTAGAGCTGCAGCGGGTGGCGCCCGACCGGGAGCTCCTTCTCGTGAGTCGGCCCGGCGATCGGCCGGTTGGTGCTGGCGTAGCGAAAGCCGCTGCCGTCCTTGGCGTTGGCCCAGGTCCAGACCTTCGGCGGCGTATAAGGCGTATCGTTCATCGTCGTCCTCGTCGGGTGGCGCAAAATTGGCTCGCCGCCCAGCTTATTCCCCGCCGGGCGTGTCCGCCATACCGCGCAGCAATCGTGTCACGGGATGGCTGGGGCGGCGGCTTCGGCGCCGAAACCAAGCTGTCGGGCAACTCTCGGGCAACTGGAGCGCCAACTTCTCGTTCGCGCCCTCGATCGTGAGCCCGCAGGGCGCCCTCGCGGGCGGCCAGGCCGGCTACAAGTGGCAGATGGGACCACCTCATGCTCGGTTACGAGGCCGACGCCGGGTGGGGCCACATGAGCGACACGCGCGGCACCATCGGCGGGGTCGCCGACGCGCAGAGCATCGACTGGTTCGCGACGGCGCGCGGGCGCATCGGCTATGCCATGCCGTCCTACCTGCTCTACGCGACCGCCGGCGGCGCCTGGGCCGGCGCGCACGAGGGCATCTCGTTCACGGGTGGCCCCACGTCCCCCGACTTCACCCACACGCTCACCGGCTGGACCGCCGGCCTCGGCATCGAGGCGCGGCTGTTCGGGCCGCTGGACCGGCAAAGTCGAGTACCTCCACTCGACCTCGGCACCATGTCGAACAGTTTTGTGGTCGACGCCGGCACCGGCGAGGTGTTCTCGAGCCGCGCGTCCGTGCGCAGCGATCTCGTGCGGGTCGGCTTGAACATGCAGATCGGGCCCTGAGGCGGGGCGCGACGCCATTGGCGATGACGCGCAAGGCGTCATCGCGAGGAGGCCACGGGCCGACGAGGCGATCTCGCCGCCGCCAAATACGCCCATGAAATCGTTACTGTTATCCCAGTTGGGTCACGCTGCCAAAATTGGTCAGGCCACGACCTCGGCGCAGCCGGCCGCGACCACCGCCATGCCCAGGCTCGGGTGCGTGGGCACGTGGCCCAGGCGGATCCTCAGGCCGTCCATGCCGTGATGTTGGGAACTCGTCATCAAAGGGATTGAAACCATTGCTGCCATCCCGCTGGGTTCGTTCCGCCAAAATTGGCGACGATCTGCGGCCTCCCCACCGCTCAGGATACTGGGTTGAAATTGTTGATCTTTCCTCGAATGGCTTTGTTCTGCCGCTCTGCGACCTCGCTCCTCGACAATTCTGGTGCCGCCTCCCGCCGGCTTCCTCAGCCTCGACCGGACCGTCTGCGCCGACCGCCCATTGAAATCATTTGAATTTCTGGCTTCGTTTTGCTCAAGAGCATCCTCAGCCGGCGCGCTCGTCTCGACTGGTTGGAGGCCGCCGAAGCCCTGCATTGAAATCAATGCTGCATCTAGATTTGTTTTGTTCGGAGGCTCTCCGGCCTCTCGCCACTCGGCTCATCGGCCTCCGCGCCGCGCTCACGGCCGCGTACTCGTTTCTCGTTTCTCGTTTCTCGTTTCTCGCCTGACCCGCCGCAGATCAGCTCGCGCGCAATCCTGCAAGCTCCGTCCTCGTCTCGCGTCAGCATCGCGCCCGCGTGCAGAATTCGCAACAAGAGTCTCATCTATCCCCGCTATTCAGTTTTTTGCGCTCCGCGCGCCGGCGGCGAGGCCCGTCGGCCGCCGGCGCTCAATCCGCGCCGGGCGTTGCCTCACCCCCTGCCCGCCCCTATAGTCCGCCCATCTCGGAGCGTAGCGCAGCCCGGTTAGCGCACCAGTCTGGGGGACTGGGGGTCGCGAGTTCAAATCTCGCCGCTCCGACCAACAATATCAGGGCCTCGCCACCTACCCATTGGCCTTCTGGTATCCTCAGATACTAATTGGCAACCAGTTGGACTCGCGCGACTACGCGCTGCACCTGCATAGCTCGCCACCGGAGCGCCTGTCGGCACGGAGGACAGCACCTTCCAAGTTGCGAGGCTTCGCTCGGCTCAATCGACGAAAGGAAGTCAGCGCTTCTCGCTGTGCAGGCCGTCCTCTGATGTCCATGCAATTCGAACTGCTACGGCATCAACGTGCGGTAAAAGGCCGAGCCGCACACTTGGTGTCTGTCCGACCAGTGCGACAAAACGAGAGAAATCCTCTCGGTTCCGCAGATGTTTCTCGCCCCCGTCACCGGAAGGAAACGATTGCCCGACCATCCATGCGCGCGATACGCGGGGCTGCTTGGCCGTCAAGGCCGCGCACAGCGTCCTTTGAAGTAACTGATATCTGATTTCCAGCAATTGCTCCGGCTTCATGCCGAAGGCCTCTGCATAGCGCACAACCTGCCTTGTTCTATGGGGCGGCGACTTCGGATTCGCCTTCCCTTTCTTGAAAATCCAGACGGAGACGAGATCGTCGAAGGGCTCACTGACCTTGGCTTCGACAGCAATCACTCCATTCGGGATGAACGCCCGGCGCCCCACCTGTTCGCGAACGCAAGGAGACCTCCATTGCCGAATATTCGGCGGGCGATCTCGGCTGCGGACTGGCCGTCATGCTCATCGGCCGCAGGAGGCCGCGGACAGGCAACGCCGCTCCCATTTCGCGCGCTCTTTCTCGAAGGCCGCTTGACAGCTTTCGTTCGTGCCAAGGCATTGGGTGCCGGCCACCATACGCCGGGAGCGCTGGCGACACATCTCGCGCGTCGCGTCGTCGCACGCGACCGGTGTCGCGGGATGCGGCGGCGACGCGAACGCGGCGGGCGGCGGGATGCTCACGGGCGCGGCGGCGGCCGGCGTCATCGCCAGCCCGGCGCCGAGGAGACACAACGACAAGGCTCGTCCGGCATGGCGGAGAGCGCCATCCGCGCAGGCAGTCGACATCGATTGCATTTTCGTGTTCCCCGTTGCGCCGCAGGCGGGAGCGGACCTCAATGACCGGGATCCCTTGGCTTGCAGCCACACACCCCGTGATTATCGCTGTTCGTCCAATTTCCGTTCCAGTCCATGTCGAGTCGGTTGCACGCGGGCTCGCACGTTTGTCTGGCAAACGGGTAGCCGGCAATCCGCCCCCGGACACGGACATCGTCGGCAAGCGCGGCCGTAGGCCACGTCGCGCCGACGCACCACCCGATCAACGCGATCGCGATCGAGAAACGAGCTAGTCTTGCCATCTCTTCCTTCCTTTTCGGGCTCGGACCATATTGAGCGGTGTTTCTGGGTCGCGCGCCGGACCCGGCGAGCTTCGAGGATGTGCGGCGCTTTCAGCTGCAACTTGCCGAGAACCGGGCCGATACGCCTACGCTCGTGCGCGCCCTGCAGAAGCCGGATGCGATCGCTACGGAGGTGGCCATCGGAGCCCTCTCTTCCTCATGCAGTCGAAGAGCTCAGGCGAGCATTGGCCATACTTGAGTGTGCGCTCGTGGGACGGGAGAATCTTCGCGTCCCTGTAACAGCCGTACGGCACCACGCTCAGGCATGCCTGCCGACCGCGAGCGCCGTCACCAGTGCGCCTGCGGCCAAAGCCTTGATCGTCCAGTGTCCCATCGGAGGGTTTCCTTGTGTGCTTCAACGGGAGTGGTGAAACAGCCGGGATTCGAAAACGAGCGGGGCGTCCCACAAATCGCAGCAGAGCCTATCACGGGTGCGCCCCGTTGGTTGGACAACTTTGCGCATATCCCCTGCTCACCGCCTTTGTTGCACTGGGATGCCGAACTCCGGGCGGCGTCCGCTTCGGGTCAGATTCGGTAATGCTCCGATTGAGCACAAGTTTTCCGGTTTCGCCAGGAGCGGACATGACGAACGGCACGTCCGCGGGCGGCCGCTCACCGCGGCGGTGGCGCTCACCTTCGCGGAGCCGGTGGCGAGGGTCCCCGGGTTCTCGCGCCGGCTGGTGTATCCGGATTTGGGATTGGCGTGACAGCACTTCGGGTCGGAAGTCCCGACTCTGATTGAATTAAATAGAGCATTATTTTCGTTGCTTGCATTCTTGAGGAAGACTAGAACGACATGTCGCATGAGATACTGAACAATCAGCTCCGCAATTCATAAAACCCTGAGTAAAAGTATAATGGTCGTAAGCTTTGCGGCAACGAGCGTTACAGTCGTCAAGTTGCTGCCAGCAGGAGTTGCAATCAACCCCCGGGGCACGGCGCGCCGCAGTTGCGGAGGAGGCGAGCGACGCAGCGAGTGTTAAGGCAGAGATAGTTATTGTGACGAAGTGAAGAGATGGGGTCCGCATGTGAGGCTCCGTTGATGAGGCGCACGCGATCATGATGAGTGCACCGGTAACACCGCCGCGAACCATATCAGGTGCGCGCCCATATCGTCGGACAACTTTGCGCATATCCGCTGCTCATCGTTTTTATTGCACTGCGATTCCGCACGGAGGACAATGACGGGTTCGGGTCAGACTCGGAAAGGCTCAGATCGAGCACAATGCGTCGCCTCTACCCCGACCGGTCGCCGGCAGCAGACATGACGGACGGCACGTCCGCGGGTGGCCGCTAACCGCCGAGAAGCACTCCAGCGGAACGCGACTGGCCATTAGCCCGCGCGGGCGCTGCCTCCCTCAACCCAGACCCGGAGCTTTCCCATGTCCCGCGCCTTCGAGCGCCGTACGCAGCGCGTGTTCACGGCATCGCCAACGATCTGCTGCGCAAGTCCAAATGGGTGATCTGGTGTTACGAGCCTGAGCTGATGCCGGCGATGATCGATCTCCTGATCGCCAAGGGCGCCCTCGGCGAAGCCGATCGGCCGCACTGCGTGCACTGGACGATCCTGCGAGCCGACGACGAGCTCACGCAGGACGACATCGGCAAGGTGGTGGATGCCGAAGAAATGCGAGTTCGGCATTGCGGAAGATCAAAACCGAGTTCGGATATCGACGAAGCCGACCTGCCGCATTGTGCGCATTGGATGGCCGGGTGCGAGGCGACGACGAGCTCGCAGGAGGACATGAGGCATGAGGCGGCGGGTCACAAACGAAAGAACTCTGTTGAGCATATCGAGTCCGCTTCGCCCCTCACAGCGGACATGGTGCGGACATCGCGGCGGGTCCGAGAAGTGCCAATAACGGTCTTGGCGGGATCTTCGAGGTGCCGAGCTCGTGCCATCAGATTCCGGGTTCTCTGGTAGCGCTTTTTAGTAGCGCTTCTGACGGCCTGTCTCGCGTTAGGCTTCGGCAGTCGTACGCTTCCGGTTAGGGCCGCCTTGCGGCTGATGCGAGATTGAGAGTCACGTGACTATTCCCAGGAGTAGTCACATGACGAATTCGCCTGTCGAAGTGATCACCTCGGTTGAGCGTCGTCGACGTTGGAGCACAGCCGAGAAGGAACGCCTCGTAGCAGCCTCGCTGGAGCCGGGCGCAGTCGTCTCTGCGCTGGCGCGCGAGGCCGGGATCCATCCGAGCCAGTTGTACGGTTGGCGCCGCCAATTGTGCGCGCGGGGCGGACCGCCGGCGGGTTTTGCGGCGGTCCGGATCGCGGACGATGCGGCGGGAACGGCGAGCTCGAGCCTGATCGAGATCGAGTTTGCGAGCGGCACGCGGATGCGGATCGCGGGGGCAGCCGACGCCGGGATGGTGGCTGCGCTGATCGACGCGCTGAGCGGCAGGCGGCGGCGATGATCCCGATCCCGAGTGGCGTGCGGGTTTGGCTCGCGACCGGGCACACCGACATGCGCAAGGGGTTCGATGGCCTGGCGCTGCTGGTGCAGGAGAAGCTGGAGCGTGATCCGCACGGCGGCCATCTGTTCGTCTTTCGTGGCCGGCGCGGCGGGCTGATCAAGGTGCTGTGGCACGACGGTCAGGGCATGTGCCTGTTCGCCAAGCGGCTGGAGCGAGGCCGCTTCATCTGGCCGTCGCCGGCGGACGGGCTGGTGACGATCACGCCGGCACAGCTGGGATTATCTACTCGAAGGGATCGACTGGCGGCTGCCGCAACGCACGTGGCGTCCCCAAGCGGCCGGGTGATCGCGTTGATTTGAATCGACACGCACGCGCGACCTCGGACAAGCACGGCCTGTTGTGATTCCATCATCGGCATGAGCACCGATGATTCGCTCCCCACTGATCTGGCCAGCGCGCACGCGATGATCCTCGCGCAGCGCGCCGCCTTGCTGGATCGCACGCTGCTGATCGAGAAGCTCAAGTTCATGATCGCCAAGCTGCGGCACGAACAGTTCGGGCAGTCCGCCGAGCGCGGCGCGATTCTCGATCAGCTCGAGCTGCAATTGGCCGATCTGGAGGAGAACGCCGCGCAGACGGAGACGGCCGCCGAGGTCGCGGCTGCCGAGGCCAAGACGGCGGTGAAGAGCTTCGAGCGACGCAAGCCGGTGCGCCGGCCGCTGCCCGAGAACTTGCCGCGCGAGCGGATCGTCTATCCAGCGCCGACAGCCTGTCCGTGCTGCGGCGGCGCCCTGCACAAGCTTGGCGAGGACGTGACCGAGACGCTGGAGCTTGTGCCGCGGCAGTGGAAGGTGATCCAGCACGTGCGCGAGAAGTTCTCCTGCCGCTCCTGCGAAAGCATCACGCAGCCGCCGGCGCCGTCGCACCCGATTGCGCGCGGCCGCGCCGGCCCGCAGTTGCTCGCCCATGTGTTGTTCGCCAAATACGGCCTGCACCTGCCGCTCAACCGCCAGAGCGCCACCTACGCGCGCGAGGGCATCGAGCTCGACGTCTCGACGCTTGCCGATTGGGTGGGTGCCTGCGCCGCCACCCTGATGCCACTGGTCCTGCGTATCCGCGCGCATGTCTTCGCGGCCGAGCGCATCCATGCCGACGAGACCACCGTACCGGTGCTGGCCAAGGGCAAGACCCGCATCGGACGCCTGTGGACCTACGTGCGCGACGACCGACCGTTCGGCGGCACGGATCCGCCCGCCGCGGCCTTCTTCTATTCGCCGGACCGCGGCGGCAAGCACGCCGAGGAGCACCTCGCCGGCTATGCGGGCCTGATGCCGGCGGACGCCTACTCCGGGTTCAACCGGCTCTACGAGCCTTCGCGCAAGCCCGGCCCTATCACCGAGGCAATGTGCTGGGCGCATGCGCGGCGCAAGCTCTTCGACCACGCACGTATCAACAAAGCGCCGATCGCCATCGAGGCGGTGAGGCGCATGGACGAGCTGTTCGCGATCGAGCGCGACATCAACGGCAAGCCGGCACACGAGCGAAAGCGCGTGCGCCAGGAGCAGAGCCGGCCAATCGTCACCGCACTGGAGGCTTGGCTGCGCGAGCAACGCGCCAAGCTCTCGGCGAGCAACGATGTCGCCAAGGCGATCTCCTACAGCCTCAACCGCTGGGCCGGCCTCATCCGCTTCCTCGATGACGGCCGGCTGTGCATGTCGAACAATGCCGCCGAGCGAGCGCTGCGCGGCGTCGCGGTCGGCCGCAAAAACTGGACCTTCGCGGGATCGGACGAGGGTGGCCGCAGAGCCGCTGCCATCTACACGCTGATCGAGACCGCCAAGCTGAACGACGTCGATCCACAGGCCTGGCTCGCCGATGTGCTCGCGCGCCTCCAGGATCATCCCGCCAGGCGCATCGACGAACTGTTACCCTGGCATTGGAAGCGCGAGCGCGAGCAAAAAGCGGCCGCGTAGCGCCCCAATCAGATTGATCCTAACGCGTCAACGACCGCGTCCGCGGCCTTCACCGGATGCGTACCGGCAGTCCGCGCAAAGCGCAGGAGCCTACACACTTCCGCCGTGTGGGTAGATAGCTCTTCCACATAGAAGGAAAAATTCTGCCCGCGATCAGCGTTGCCCCTGCCGCGAGGGCGTGCAATGTTCCTTTGTCTGTCGTTCGCCTCTTCGTTAGCGTGATCACTACTACACAGGAGCAACAATGCCGAAGCGTAGCACGCTTGCCGCCATCCTCGTATCCCTGTCCGCACTATTCGGACTGGCGGGCGCAAGTGCCGCGAAGGATACCCCCAAGCGCGATGCTTGTTTCAATAGTTGCCAAGCGACCCGTGAGGCATGCTGCAGGCAAGCGTGGGGGAAACGCGATTACGGCTCCTGCAACGAAACTTGTTACTGGGAAGTGGAGCGCTGCGACAATAAATGCCGGCAGATTTATGACTGAGTTCGCGGCGCGCGACCAACGCTTGCGATCCCCGTCTGGCGAATCGCCACCAGATGTACCTGCTGCGGGAGGGGAAGATGGCAATAGCGGCGGAATCGGCCCATCACCTCGATGCCGAGTATAGGTCCGCTCAGGGTCACGAGCGACGGATTTCACAGGCGCCTCACGTCTGATGACGTCAGGAAGGCCCCGAAAGCGACCGGATCGCTGCGGCGTGATCCGCCGCCGCTTAGGGCCACGGAACGAACCCGCTCCCGCGGGAGGGCGCTCGCGGCGGGGTGAGGTGACCAGGACCAAGGGAAGACGGGCTGGGAGGCTGTCTTGAGGATCGAGGGGTCAATGCACTCCAACCTCGAGACGGGAGACTCCCATGACCTCCACCAAGTCCGTAGAAGCCATCAGCCCGCCGCGTCGTCGCATGATCGAGGACATGCTACCTCGTCGCAACAGGACGAAACGATCACGGCGCTTGATTGATCGCGATGTTCCGCGGTGAAAAGCGCAAGTTCGGCAGGAAGGCCGTGAAGATCCCGAGCGCCGGCAGAAACGCGCAAACCTGAAACACGAAGCCGATCCCCTTCCAGTCCGCCAGCGTTCCCAGCATCGCGGCGCCGATGCCGCCGACGCCGAAAATGAAGCCGAAGAAGAGGCCCGACACCATGCCGACGCGGCCGGGCATGAGCTCCTGGCCGAACACGACGATGGCCGGGAAGGCGGAGGCGAGGATGAAGCCGATCATCACGGTCAGGGCTGTCGTGGCCGTGAGCCCGACATGGGGGAGGATGAGCGTGAACGGCAGGATGCCGAGGATCGACACCCAGATGACGGGCTTGCGCCCAAGCCGGTCGCCGATCGGCCCGCCCGCGATCGTGCCGGCCGCGGCGGCGGCGAGGAAGACGAATTGATGGATCTGCGCCTGCTGGGTGCCGATGCCGAACTTGTCCTTGAGGTAGAAGATAAAAGCTCGTGAAGCTCGCGATGTACACCCACTTGGAGAACAGCAGCACCAGCAGGATGGCCATCGACCAGCGCACGTGCCGGCGCGACAGCGCGGCATGGTACGCAGGGACAGCGGCGGCGCTCTTCCTCGCGCGGCTGTTGAGCTGATACCAGCGGCCGACCGCGCCGAGGATGATGATGCCGGCGAGCGCCGGCAGCGCGAACCAGGCGAGGCCGTTCTGCCCGCGCGGCAGGACGATGAACGCTGCGGCGAGCGGGCCCAAGGCCGAGCCGAAGTTGCCGCCGACCTGAAACAGCGACTGCGCGAGGCCGTGCGAGCCGCCGGCACCGGCTCGCGTTCCGTCAATTGCGCGCTTGCTCCCCGTCAACGGCGACGTGGCGAGCGGAATAGTTTTGGGCCGGCCAGACGCGCCATCTTCAAAGGGCCGCAAGCGCCGAGCGGCAAATCAAATCAGCTCGCGGCCTTGCGATTGACGCCCTTGCGCAGCGCGATCGTGGACAGCTTCCTGTCCGCCGCCTTCTCCTCGTTGAGGTTGGTCGTGAGCAGGCGGACGATGTCGTCGCGGCCGAGCTCCTCGGCCCAGGCGATCAGGGTGCCGTAGCGCGCCATCTCGTAGTGCTCGACCGCCTGCGCCGACCCGACCAGCGCCGCGTCGAGAACGCTCTTGTCGTCGGTCTCGCCCGCGACCTCGTTCGCCTCGTCGATCAAGCCATCGATCGCTGGGCACTTCACCGCCTTCGGATCCTGGCTCATCAGCTTGAACACCTGCTCGAGGCGGCCGATCTGCTTCTTCGTCTCCTCGAGATGGTCGCTCAGTCCCTTGGTGAGATCACGATTGGTCGCCTGCGCAATCATCTTGGGCAGCGCCTTGGTGATCTGGTGCTCGGCATAGTAGATGTCCTGCAGGCCGTGCAGCAGCAGGTCGTCCATCGTCTTGATGTCCTTGCTGAACAGTCCCATGGCGATGCTCCGAGTCTTCTTTTTGTCCGGCTTCGTCCGTGATCACTGGGCGCGGCGCTGCGCCGCGATGCCGATGGCGGCGGCGAGCGCCGCTGCCGCGAACCCGAGCAGGTAGGTGTCCTTGTCGCGTTGCGCCGCCGCGGCGAAATCGTGAGCGCGCTCGCGCGCCTGGGCCGCAGCCGCGGCCGCGGTCTCGCCCGCGCGCGCTCTCCAGGCGTCGGCGGCGCGGCCGAGGGTGTCGCTCGCCTGCCCTGCCGCTTCCTGTGCGCCACGCATGCCCTCGGTCGCAGCCTCGCTGGCACGCGTCGTCCATGCGCTCGCTCCGTCGGCGACGGTGTCGGCTGCCTTCCGCACCGTCTCCTGGACACTGCGCAGACCCTCGGCCGCCGCCGAGCGCGCCTCGCCAGCGAACTCGCTTGCCCGGCCGGCAGCGGCTTCGCCGGCCGCGATGGCCTGGCGCGCAAGGCCGCTCATCGCGCTTGGCCGGCGCGGATCGGTGCGTATCAGGCTGTAGAGACCGTATCCCACCAGCAGCGAGGCGATCGGCGGGCGGTGCACCAATTTCCAGGCGACGCCCGCGCCGATCGCCACGGTCGCGACCGGGTTTGCGGTCAGGCGGTCCTTGATCTCGGTGAGCACGCCGTCGGCTCGCTCGGTCAGGTCGCGCTTGAGACTGGCGGCCGCCGGCCCGCGCAGGTTGGCAAGATCGTCCTGCACCCGCCGCCGCGCCGCAACGACGTCGCGCTCGAGCAGATCAAGCTCCGTGCTCATCGTCCCGATCCTGCGCCCGTTGCTTCGGGCACGAGACCCGGCGCGATGTCGTCGTTCTGCTCGCCTTGCTTTTGCTCGGAACGCGTCTGATCGGATTGCCCGCGCGTGACGTGGTCGGCGAAGTTGCCCGCGACGTCACGCGCGAGGTCCTTCAGTCCCTCGGGATGCAGGCCGCGCTCGCGCGCTGCCTGCTTGAGCTGCTCGCCGGCCTCGCCGGCGGCGGCCCGGACATTGGTCGCGGCGCGGGCGGCGGCGTCGACGACTGCATCATGGGCTGGCCCGAGCACCCGGCTTTCCGCCGGGCTCGCCGGAAAGATCGCGGCGAGCGTCGCGCCGGCCGCCAGACCCAACGCGGCGATCGCCAGCGGTTGCTCGCGCAGCACGCGGGCGAAGCCGCTCTGCACCGTGGCGCGGGCCTGATCGGGAAACTGCGACACGCCGGAGACCACCGCGTCGCGTACGCCGCCCGCATACTCCGAAACATTGGCGGCGTAGCTGGCGGCTGTCGCGGAGACGCGGCTCGTCGTAGCGGCCGCATAATCCTGCACCTTGTCCTGCACTCTTGCGGCCGCGCTGCGCACGCTGTCTGCCGCACCGGCGGTCGTCCCGGAGCCCTGGCTGGCGTACTGCCATGCCGGATCGGCCGGCCGATAGGGGTGGCCTTCGTGGCGGGGCCCCTCGTTGTTGCTGGCCGCGCCTTTGCTGCGCATCAAGAGCGCGCATCCGGCCGCCAGGACCAGGAGTGCCTCGGGATTGCGCCGCACGGTTCCGACCAGCCAGTCGGCGCCTTGCTCGTAGCTGTCGCGCGCGTTCATGAGAGTTGCTCCTTCACGGTGCGGATGTCTTGGTTGATCTGGTGCAGGCTGCGTGTCGGCATCGGGCTCGTGCGCGCGGCCGACTTGCCGTACGCGAAGGCGGCGGCGGCCAGAATGGCGGCCGCCGCCGCGATGATGAGGCTCGCCCATCCCGGCGCGAGGCCGGCGGCAACCAGCCCGAAGACGGCTGCCTCCGCGACGAGCAGAAGCACGACGAAGCCGAGGATCCCGGCAACCGCGAACCATGCCACCGATTCGACGCGTTCGCTGATCTTGGCGGCGATCTCGGCGCGGGCGAGCGCGATCTCCTTCTGGATGAGCTCGGCGGCATCGCCGATCAGGTTGGCCACCGTCTGGACGAAGGCCGAGTTGAACGTCTCATGCGCCATGGGAAGATCCGCGTGGCTGGCCGCGATCGGCGGCGCCTATATTGGAATTGCTGCTGCCGTCGACCTTGAGGACACGGAACAGGAAAAATCCCGCCAGCGCGGCCGCGCCGAACACGGCAGCGGGCTGGCGACGGGTGAAGTCGGAAGCCGTCTGGAAGACATCCTCGACCGAGCTGGCGCGCATCGTGCCGGAGAAATCCTCGATCGTGTCGGCGCCGGTGCGCACGATGCCGGCGAGCTGCGGCGCATTCGCCCCGAGATGATCGGCCGCCGCCCGCACCGCCCCGGCGACGTGGCCGGCGAGATCGGCTCCCGACGCCAACTGATTATTGAGCAGCCCTTTGATGTTGAGATTGGCCTCGGCCGAGAGCTCCGACGCGGCCTCCTTGGCCTGACGACCCGCCGCCTGAGCGGCGTCGCCCAATCGCGCCGCGGCATCGCTCGCCGCTTCGGCCGCGCTCTTCAACAAGGTGGTCGATTCGACGCCGCGAGTCTGCTCGTCGCGCTGATGCGCGTCAGTGGCGATGGTCATCGGCTAGTCCTCCTACAGCGCTGACCCAACGCTACGAAAAAAGGAAGGTTCCCGACGACGCGATGGGCGCGAGGTGCAGCGTTTTTTGCTTCCTACGACCGCTTGCACGCGAGCGCGATCTTCGCCGCGCGGCGGCGGACGTCGCCGAGGCGAGGCCCCGCATTGTGCCAAAGAGCACCGTCGCGGCGAGACCCGCTATTGCGATGCGGCAAAGACCAAGCCCCTGCGCGCAAGTGCGCGCGCATGCTCACGCCTCGCTCGGTGAGGTCGCCGGCATCCGGCCGGGCGTGGTGCAAGCATCCGGATGCCAGCACGGTCGAGTGGCCGCGGTTCAGGCCGCTCTTCGCCGCGCCCCGGTCCGGCGCCGGTGCGCCATGTCGCGCAGCTTGAAGAGCACGAGCAATGCCAGCAAGCTCGTACTCACCGCGTTCGCCGCGACGATGACCGCGTCATGCCGGAGCAGCCCGTAGATCACCCACAGTGACACGCCGCCCATCAGCACGATCAGCATATATAGAGAGAGGTCGGCTGCCGAACGCGTCGTCCAGCATTTGTGGACCTGCGGAACATAGGCGGCGGTCGTGCATACCGCCGCGATCGTGCCGACCATCTCGGTTGCGCTGAACATCGCCCGGTCAATGCAGCGTGCGGCCGCTACGTTCCGCCCCAGGCTCCCGGCGGGCGTGCCGGCTGCCGGCCCGAGACAAGCGTGCGGCGCGCATGCGTGCAAAATGAACGATGCGCTTGGCATGAGCCGCCGCGCAGACCCCGACGGCGGACCCGAGGAAACCGAGCCCGTAAGACCCGTTCGGGTCTTACCGGCCGCCGGCGATGGTCGTACGGTTCGGCTCCCCCGGAACGCGCGCGTGGCGTCGCGCCGGGATCGAGAAAAGGCGACGGGCGTGTTCGACGTCCTCGAGCTCCTGTTCGACGTGCTTTTCTTCGGCGACTGGCTGGAGGGAATCGCGGCCGGCGATGCGACGGAGCAGGCGTCGCCCTCCTACGGCGCGCCGCAGATGCGGCGCTTGCGCTGGATGGCGTGGGCGGTCGTGCTGGTCTACATCGCGGCCGTTGCCGCGATACCGATCCTCGCGGCCGCCTCGCCAACCTCGGATCTCTGGCTTTCCGGCGCGAGCGGCGGCGTCGCGGTGACCCTGATCGTCCTCTACGTCGCCGCCGTGTGCGCCGGGTTCGTCCTGCTGGGGCGCCATTTCCGCGGCCAGCGGCGATTGATCGCCGCGCAGCTTGCGAACGAGCGCTCGCAATGATGTGACGACGGCGCCGTAATCATTCCCATCATCACCGCAGCACGGCGCCGTGCTGGTCCGCCACCGGACCAGTCGCGGCGGCTTCGCGCGGGGCGTCGAGCGTCAACGCCAGAACGACGATCAGGAGACCGATCGCGATCGCGGCGGAGAGCTCGGCGACGCAGCCGGCGTAGTCGACGATCACGCGCCACCGGCCGAAAGGAGCGGACAACACGGTCCGCCCCAACGTCATCCGACCCACGTCATCCGATCCACGTCATCACCCGCGTCATGGGCCGACCCTGTCGGCGAGGCGCTTGGCCTGCTCCTCGATCTCCTCCTCGATCTGCTGCTCGACCGCGCCCAAGCCAGGCGCGTCCTCGACTTCCGTGACCGGCTCGGGCTCGGCTTCGACCTCGGCCCTCACGTCGGTCCTCACTTCGGCTCTTTTCGGCTGGGGTGGCGCCTCCTCCTCGCGCCGCTCGACACTCTGGCGCATGGAGCGGGCAATGTCGGCACACTGGTTGGCCACGCGCACGAAGCGGGCGAGCCGCTCGTTGGCGAAGACGCCGTTCTCGCGAATGCGCCGCGCGAGATCGCGCAAGACAGCCGCCGTCTCCTCCGCGCCGTCGAGCACCTGCTCGGCCACGCGCTCGATCTCGTCGGCGGTCATCCCCGTCAATCGATCGACACCGGCGAGCGTCACGCTGCCGAGCTGGAGCTGCTCCGCCTCCGGATCGACTTTCCTGGCTATCGCCTGGCGCGGCGGATATGGCGGCGCCGCTGCCGGCCCGATGGGCTCGACATGCTTGCTGCCCTTCCCATTCCCATTCGAATTGCGATTCCCATTTCCACGACCGAGACTCATGATCGACATGGCTAATCTCCCCTGTCACCCACGCTTGCGCCCTGCCACAGCAATTTCACGACACCCTAAGTTTTTCATTTGATTGTTTGTGAGTAGAGCGAAACGTCCGTTACCAATGTGGCGAGAATTGGAATGTAGAGACAATGGTTTGTCGGGCGCCCGACCGAGGAACTTGACGGTGAGCAAGTATCGCCGTGTTTCGCTAGATTGAAATGTGCCCTGAAATGACGCATCGAACGCGCGTTTGCACGTCCCGTAATACCTATCTCGGTGTCATGGTGCCAATGCTCGTGATCGTCGCTTGAAAGCGCAACGCTCCGACATCTACATCTGATCCATGGCCAGCCGACCTTGCCGACCCGACCCGGACACGACAGCGCTGTGGCGGGTGCTCTTTCCAGGCACGCCATTCCCGGCGTGCGGAACCGAGGAGCCGCCAAGCCGCCTGCACGACACGACGCCCGCTCCGCGCTCTGGGACAGGAGCCCGCGTCCCGACCGGCGCATCGGTACGATCGCTGTGGATGGAGCGAATTGTCCTGCGCTGGCGGCGAACGAGATAACGCGTCGAGACCTACGGCGCCGTCGGGCACGATCGGGAATTGAATCCCTGGGCTCTCGACCAGGACGTACGTGCCCGTTTCCTGCCACGAGACTTGCCCGTCGAAGACATATCCCGGCATCGGATTGTGGACGACGAACTCAGGTCCATAACCCAAGAGCTGCTGGTGAGGCAGCGTCTCGAGCAAAACCATTCGGCGTGGCGCGATCCGTTTTGCCCATCCGCGCTTTTCCGCGCGTGACCCGATGCATGGTCCCGGATGGCGCCGCCACGCCATCCGGGCCACGCCGGGTCGGCGTCGTCGGCGCGCGGCGCCGACAACGCGGTTACCGGATGCAGATCCGCGTGCCGTTGGGCCCAGGAACGGACGGATGACCGGTATGTCGGATGCACCAGCCTTCGTTCTGGCCGCCCCAGATACATCGGCCCGTGATGCTGCTGCGATGGCCGTTCGCACCACAGCCGCCCAACGCGAACGCCGGTGTGACGGATGACAGGACGACGGAAAGAATGCCGAGCCCGGCGGCGGCGCCGAACGCCGACAAACGGGGGACGCGTAGAACTTTCATGACGATTTCTCCTTCTGACGACGCCGCGGGGTCAACTGCCTCGATGCGTAGGTCACGGAACCTAGGGAGGTCGTCGACGCCATGACAGAACAATCAGCCGTTCTGTGACGGCGGTCACATCAAGACGTGGTCACGCTAGCGGCGTAGCCCGGATCGAGCGGACCCAAGCGCTAGGCGCGCTTGTCCGCACGCGCGAGCGCGCGTCGCCCTTCGTCGGTCAGCCGCCACGCCGCCTTGCCCTTCTGGCCTTTGCCGCGCGACAAAAGGCGCATGCGCCCCAGGACGTCGAGCGTGAAGCTGTTGACGATGGCGAGCGCATCCGGCGAGCCGCTCACCACCGCCCGCAGCGCCGAAAGCTGGTAGGCGCCGAGGATCGGGGGCTCGTGCGGGAGCTCGGCGGCGCGCTGCTTTTGCGCCAGCACGGCGATCTCGCTGTCGGCGCGCTCGACCCGCGCCGGCTCGGGCGGCGGCGACGCGGGCCTCGATCGCTTTTTGACGCGCTTCTCGCGCAGGCCATAAAGCCGCCGGTCCAAGCTGCGCGCCGCGAACTCGAGCACGGCGTTGATCTGCACGCGCGTGATGGCGAGCTGCGCGATGATGTCGTCGATGCTCGCGCCGGCCGCGAGGTTCTCGAACACGGCCGATACCGGCAGCCGCGTGTTGCGAAAGACCCACGCGCCATCGAGCCGGCCGGGGACGCTTTCCACGGCGCGACATTGCGACCAATCGAGCGCGGCGATCTTTTTTCGCCCTTTCATGGCAAGCACTACAGCGGCCAAAATTGCGCGATCTGCGTGCCGCTCGCCCAGCAAGCGCGGCGGCATGAGCTTCTTTCCACTCAGCAGGCGTATTCCGACTTTCCTCGACCTCGCTGCTCTGCGCGAATGCAATATCGCACGCGTCGGCGTGCATCTTCCTTCATCAGCCCCCCTACCTCAACGGGGCCATGCTTCATGCTCGATCGCGTCTCGACCTGTCGCGCCGCCGCAGAAGCGACGCGGCTCAGGCGAGCTCCCGATCGTATCGCGCCTGCATCGAACGCGGCATGTCCGGCACCAGCGGCGGCGCGTCGCTACCGAGCCACTCGGCCGCGCGAGCAAAGAGGCTGCGCGGCTGGGGCTCGGTGCTCTGCGGCGCGAACGGATCCGTGTAGCATCTCGCCCCGACGGCACGCGCCATATCGGCCACCCGCTCGACCAGCGGCGGTGCGCCGGCGGTGTAGACCGCGTCGGATGCGGCGAGGCGCGGAAGGTAATCGAGCGGCCAGCCGACACGGATGGCCTGCGAAACGTCCTGCGGCTCCGCCACGACCGGAATGATGGTGACGCCGGGAAACCGCGCGAGCCGGCACAGGGCGCGCACCATATAAAGTGACTTGAGCGCACGGGCGCCGACGATCAGGACCAGCGCGCGGTCGCGCCGCTCGGCGAGCGCCGCGTTGGCGATCGACCAGATCGGCGCAAAACCGGTGCCGCTCGCAATGAGAACGAGGCGCCCGCGATGCTCGGGGCGGAAATAGGCGGTGCCGAGCGGACCGACCAGCTTCACGCGATGGCCGACCGCGATCTCGCGGCCGAGCGCCGGCGAGACCCGGCCGTGCGGGATCTGCTTGATGTGGAAGCGCAGGATAGCCGGGTCGTGCGGACCCTCGAGCGGGAACGTCGGGCTGTAATAGCGCGGCGGCAAGCCGCGGAATTGGACCTTGTAGTGCTGGCCCGCCAGATACTCGGCGCGCTGCGGCATCGCGATGCTCACCTCCATGATGTCGGCCGCGAGGCGCACGAGGGCGGCAACGCGGCCATGCTCGGTTGCGGTCTCGGGGACGTCGTCGATCTCGATCGCCACGTCCGTCAATACCCGGCACTGGCAGGCGCGCACGACGCCCGGCTCGTCATCGTCGCCGCCCAGCACGCGTCCGCTCACGAGGTTGACGCGGCAGGCGCCGCAAAATCCGGACCTGCAGTCGTGCGGAATGTCGACGCCGTTGAGCAATGCGGCGTCGAGCAGCAGATCGCCGCAATTGGCCGAGAACGCCTCGCCGTTGGCGAGCACCTTGCAGATCTTGCGCATTATCATTCCACCTCGAGCCGAATGGGCCGAACGTGCCGGGTATGACGGATCTGACTGTGATCGAAGGCCGCCACCCGCATGTAGATCCCGGTCCTGATCGCAACGTCGTATTTGCTGTGGGTATCGAGCCGCCGCGTGACCTCGAGCGCCCAGCGGCCGGCGGCCCAGCGGGCGGCGCAGCGCACATCGGCGCGATCGCCGGAAAAGCCGCCCGAGATGATGACTCCCGGGATGACGGTGCCGACCGGAATGCCGGCGTCGAGCTCGGGCGAATAGGGCACGGCCTCCGCGGGTGTCATGAACCAGCGCGCCTGCTCGCTTTCGCCGTGGTTCGGATCGAGGTCGATCGGCCCCATGGCGGCGCGGGTTGACGCCAGATCCCGCGGCAGCCAGCGCGGTGTGACCGGTTGGCCATAGGCGTCGGGCGAGCGTTGCAGGAAATTGTCCATATAGTTCGCGACGCCCGGATCCGGCGCGAAGCCGCCGTGATATGGCGCGAGCCCGAGGCGCTGCGGCTCGGTCGCGGCGAGCGGCGGGCCGAAATGATCGTCGTCCATGTATCCGGACGGGGCGGTGCTGGTCGCCTTCCACTCCCACACGTCGGCAAAGACATTTGCATCGGCGTCGTTGGCGAGCGTGTAGTGCAGCCCCCTGCCCGACAGCGTGCGCGGCTCGTCGGCGAGCGGCCGCGGGCCGGCATGAAAGGTGGCATCGCCGGCGAGAATGTTGCCCGACGTCGTCAACAGCACGGCGAACTTGTCCTCGCTATAGGCGTGCTCGTCGCCCGCCTCGTATCCGTCGTGCAGCAGACGCCAGCCGGTCTTGGTCTTGATGAGCGGGAGCTGCTTCAACGACCGCGTCGGATCATTCCAGGAGAAAAGAAAATAAACCCGCTGGTCGTCGTGAACGGCGCGGATCTCGATCGTCGTCTCGCCGGTGCCGTCGAAATTGCCACCCTGAACGGTGTCGACATAAAGCGGCGGCGCGGTCCGCCACACCGGATCGGACGTGTCGCCGTCGAGCGCCGGGGCCTCCGCGGCGGCAATGCGGCGCACATGCAGCGTATCGATATCCTCGCGATCGATCGCGACCAGAAAGAAGGCGCCCGTGATCGCGACCGCGACCGCCACCATCAAGGGGTTGACCTGCAGCACGGGCCCCGGGCGCCGGGGGCGACCGCTCGCGCCGCCCGCACCGGGATGCGGCGCCTGCGGCGGCCGGAAGGACGCCGGCTGCGGCGGGCGCGCGTCGGGCTGGCGTGCAGGATGCCGATCATCGCGCGTGACGTTGGCGCAGCCGTTGACGGCGCGCGCGGCCGCGGGCGCCACCGCCGGCGATGCCGCCCCGCGATCGGCGAGCTGCGCCAGCAGCTCGAGCGGATCGGGCGGCGGCGCCGGCGGCACGAGACGGCCCGGCCGAAAGATGCGCAAGAGTTGCGGCTTGCCGCCGATCGCCCAGTGCGCCAGCACGTGCAGCGCCGCGTAGGCGAGAATCGCCCACGCACCGAACCAATGCAGCGTGACGATGGTGTTGTCGGCGGCCAATCCGAAATAGAGCAGGCTTCCGGTCGCGATCTGCATCAACAGGGTGAGGAAGAACGCCCAATAGAGAAGGATGTTGATCGTGCCCCAGCGCGCCTCCCGCTTGCCGAGCAGCCCCATCATCCGCACGCGATCGAGACGGATGCGGCGGGCGAGGCCGGAGAGCGGCATATAGATGACGTAGCCGAGCGCGACCGTCGCGAGCACGAGCGCGGCCCGCATGTGCCCGGTCCACACGGCGGCATGCGGCAGGACCGCATCGAACCAGCTGAGCCAGGCGTGCCCCGGCGTTTCGGCCGCGATCTCGAGCCCGCTCAGCAGCGCGACCGACAGCGCGGCGACCAAGGACCAGTGGAGGATGACGGTGCCGTAGTCGGTCTTGCGGCTGCGCTGCAGCCGTCGGCGCGCGCGCAGCGCCCGGCCCACCGTGGCGGGGCCGCGCGCGGGGTTTCGGTCGATCTTTCGCTCGATGTTTCCGTCGGCCTTCCGGTCCGCATGACTCTCGTCACTGCGCTCCGCATTTCTGTTGGCATATCGGTCGAGCGGATGCGGCGGCCAACGGCGGCGCAGTTCATCTGCTCGCACGCTGCGCGCCACATCCGCTTCAGCCGCCGGTGGATTTACGCCTGTCGCCACCCAACACCCCCCTCGATTTCCAGCTGCGCTTCCTGAGCGAAGTACGCAGGCAGCCCGGCAAGCGATCATGATTTTCTCCGCAGAACGCCGTCGCTGCGCTGCCCCCGCCGTACCGCAAGCAACGCGTGGATGCCCGCATTCGCGGGCACGACGCGAAGAATCATGCAGCCCGCGCTGGGGCGTTCACGTATGGCCGGATTTGATCAATGCCGCGCCTCCCCTACTCGATGACTCCCCGACGCAGTCGCCGCGAACGCGGCGTCGGAAGGTCGCTAACTTTTTTGTCATCATTCCGGCGAGACCAAGATGAATGCGTCCACAACGGCGGCGCCGAGCGGCCGGATTGATGGCTCATGCCGTGCGTCACCGACAAAAGCGCAATTCGTGAATAAGCGCGCCAGGATCATACCTTTCATCAAATCGATAATACCGCCTGTCGTCAGCGCATACGTCGGTCCCACTCTGATTTTTCTTCAAACCATCGATCGACACCCTGCGTACACCCGCGACAACCGATCTCTCCGCATCGTCCCGATCGCGTCGCTCGACACGGCAAAAGGTAGATGCCTGCCTCAGAGGATCGCCGATCGGCTTCTCCATACCGTGACGACGCGAGATGCGAGTCCACGCATCGTCATGCGAGCTTGCGTCGCGGCAAGTGCGACCGTTGTCCCGTTCTGCAACACGCTCGATCACACTCTCGTCGAACTTCCGTCCGGATCGCCCACCACTGTTCGCGCAAGCGGGGAGCGCCGACATCGACGAGGCGAAATTCATCCGGCGTGTCGGCGAGCGTAAGTAATGTCCGAGGCGAGTACGGCTGCGAGCAGCGACGAGACCGATCCGGTGACGCGCGAGCTGCGTGCGAGCGCCCGGCGGCTGGCGGGCGTTGCGGCCTTCAGCGGCGTCATCAATCTGCTGACGCTGTCGGGCTCGCTCTACATGCTGCAAGTGTACGATCGGGTGATCCCGAGCCGCAGCCTCGCGACCCTGCTCGGCCTCTCCGTGATCGTCATGCTGGCCTACGCGATCCAGGGCTATTTCGACGCGCTGCGCACCCGCATGCTTGCGCGCATCGCGACGCTGTTCGACGCCGCGCTGCAGGCGCCGATCCATCTCGCGCTGGCGACGCTGCCGTTGCGCGGCGTCAAGCCGGTTCTGGCGCACCAGCCGCTGCGCGATCTCGACCAGGTGCGCGCCTTCCTGTCCGGAATCGGGCCAACGGCATTCCTCGACATGCCCTGGATACCGATCTTTCTCATCGCACTCTTTCTCTTTCACCCCGTGATCGGCCTGACCGCCACGATCGGCGCCGGCGCGATCATCGCGATGACCTTGGTGAGCGAACGGCAGTCGCGCGGCGCCGCCCAGATCGCAATGGAAGCGAGCGCGCAACGCCAGGTGCTGGCCGACGCCACGCGGCAGAATGCCGAGACCATCCGCGCGCTCGGGATGACGCGCCGGCTGACCGCACGCTGGCTGCGCGCGAGCGACCGCTTTCTGCAGGAGAATGTCCGCGCCACCGACGTCAACGCCAATCTGGGCGCCGGCGCCAAAATGCTGCGCTACGCGCTGCAGTCGGCCATGCTGGGGACCGGCGCCTATCTGGTCGTGGTCGGGCAGGCCTCGGGCGGCGTCATGATCGCCTCCTCGATCATGATGGGGCGCGCGCTGGCGCCGATCGAGGTCGCGCTCAGCACGTGGAAGCAGCTGGTCGCCGCGCGGCTCGGCATCGCTCGGCTACGCGACATCCTCAAGACGACCGCAGCGGCATCGGCGGTCTCGGTGGTGCTGCCGCGGCCGCACCGCGAGCTCGCGGTCCAGGATCTCACCGTCGTCGCTCCCGGCACCGACCGCACCATCGTGACCGAGCTGTCGTTCGGGCTCACCGCCGGCACCGGGTTGGCGCTGCTCGGTGCGAGCGCGTCGGGCAAGACGTCGCTGACCAAGGCGCTGGTCGGGGTGTGGCCGGCGGCCCGCGGCACGGTGCGCCTCGACGGTGCGGCGCTGCACCAGTGGCACCATGACGATCTCGGGCGCCATATCGGCTACCTGCCGCAGGACGTCGCCTTGTTCGACGGCACGGTTGCGGAGAACATCGCGCGCTTCGACGATGGGGCCGGATCCGACGCGATCCTCGCTGCGGCGCGGGCGGCCGGCGCGCACGAGATGATCGTGCGCCTGCCCGACGGATACGCGACGCGAATCGGCGAAGGCGGCATGTCGCTCTCGGCCGGCCAGCGCCAGCGCCTCGGCCTCGCGCGCGCGGTGTTCGGCAATCCGTTCCTGGTCGTGCTCGACGAGCCCAATGCCAATCTCGACGCCGACGGCGAGAATGCGTTGACGCGCGCGATCGAGATCCTGCGACGGCAGGGCTGCATCGTGATCGTCGTATCGCATCGTCCGAGCTCGCTATCGGCGCTGAACATGGCGATGGTGCTGTATGAGGGCCGCATGATCGCGTTCGGGCCGCGCGACGAGATCTTCGCGCGGGTCGCCCGGTCAGGACGGCAGGCGTCGGCCGCGATGGTGACGCCGATCAAGGGCGGCCTCGCGCGCGCCGATGCGGTGCCATGACGGGGGCGCGCGACGTGTGGCAAGAACGCGATGAACTGCACGGCGAGGTGCGGCGCCTGAGCGACCCGTCGCGACGCGCCGAGGCCCGCCGCGCCGAAGCCGTGGGCCCGCAGGGCGCGGCGCTGATCGCCGAGCTGCAGCGAATCCAGCGGGCGTTCGATCAGGAATATCGGCCGCCGGCGCCGGAGCCGCGTACGGAACGTCCATCGCATGCGAACGCGCGCGCCGGCGCCGCGCAGCCGCGGCATCGCCCGCACACGACGCGTGGGATCATCAGCCGCGCCTTCAACGCCTGCCTGAAGCGCTTCGGTTTCGCGGCCCAGGTCCCGATCGTTGCCCCAGCCGGAGCCTCGATCGCTGCGCCGGTCGGTCGAGCCGCCGCCGTCGCAGCGCGTGAGCGGCCGCCGACGGCCTCCCAGGCTTCGCCGCCTTCACCTCAGCCTCGGTCCCAGCCTCGGTTCAAGGCGCCCGCCGATCATGCCGTCGCGCCGCAGCGCGCACATGCAAGTAATGTGAGGCCTTTGCCGACACGACTGCGAGCCGCGAGAGCCGATCACGATCCCGTTCCAGGGCCCCAAGCGCCGCCCGTCCGACCTGCGGCGGAGATGACCGCCGGCATCCCCTCGCCGCTCGAGCTGCGCGACAGAATGGCCGAGCGCATGCGCGTGCCGGAAATCCCGCGCCGTGAAGATCAACACCAGCCCGGCCGGCGCGGGGACGCTGCGGCCGACGCCAAGACTGCGATCGGCCACGCCGTCGCGACCGGGATCGCACACGCCGGGGCCGTCTGCGCGTTCCTTCTCGGCCGCGGCGACGGCGCAGCAGCCGACGCGGAGGCCGAGCTCGTCACGCGCGTGCGGCGCTCGTACGAGCGCGAGCTGCGCACCGGCCTGCGGGTGCTGATCCTCGGCGTCGGCCTGATCGGCGGCTGGGCGACCCTCGTCCCGCTGGCGAGCGCCGTGGTGGCGGCGGGCAGCCTCGTGGTCCAGTCCAACGTCAAGAAAGTGCAGCACCCGACCGGTGGTATCGTGGCGCAGATCGCCGCGCACGACGGCATGCATGTGAACGCCGGCGACCTGCTGGTTCGTCTCGACGCGACGCAGGCGCGCGCCAATTACGAGATGGTCGCGAAGGAGCTCGACGAGGTCAGGATCCGCATCGCGCGGCTCACCGCCGAGCGCGACGGCCTCGACGCGCCGAAGCTGCCGGCGGAGCTCGCCGACCGATCGGCCGATGCCGACGTCGGCGCCCGCTTTGCGTCGGAGAAATCGCTGTTCGCCGCGCGCGCGAGCGCGCGCAAGAACCAGAAAGACCTGCTGACGAGCCGCGTGGTGCAGCTCGGGCAGCAGATCGACGGCCTGCAGGCGCAGATCAAGTCGAATGCGTCCCAGGTCGATCTGATCGCCGGCGAGCTGCAGGGGGCGCAGACCCTGTTCGCCAAGGGGCTCGCGCCGGTCACGCGGATCAACTCGCTGCAGCGCGAGCTCGCCCGCCTGCAGGGCGAGCGCGGGCAATTCCAGTCGTCGATCGCGGAGACGCAATCCAAGATCGGCGAAGCCAAGCTGCAGATCATCCGGGTCGATCAGGATTTTCGCGCCGACGTGCTCAAGGACCTGCGCGAGGCGGAAGGCAAGGAAGCCGAGCTCGCCGAGCGGCAGGTGGCGGCGCAGGACGTGCGCGACCGGATCGAGATCCGCGCGCCGACCGCGGGCATCGTGCACGACCTCGCGGTGCACACGATCGGCGGCGTGATCAAGGCGGGCGAGACCGTGATGGAGATCGTGCCGGATGCCGGCGACCTGCAGGTGGAAGCGCGGCTCTCGCCGAAGGACGTCGATCAGGTCAAGGTGGGGCAGAGCACGCTGGTGCGGTTCTCGGCACTGAGCCAGCGCACGACCCCGCAGCTCAGCGGGGTCGTCTCATACGTCTCCGCCGACACCACGCACGATCAGCAGAGCAACGTCTCCTACTATACGGTCAGGGTCACGCTGCCCGCAGAGGCGCATCGCCAGCTCGCCGGCCTGCAGCTCGTGTCGGGCATGCCGGCGGAAATATTCGTCGAGACCGGAAGCCGCACGATGATGAGCTACCTGCTCAAGCCGATCGCGGATCAGCTGCGGCGCGCCTTCAGCGAGCGCTGAATACCATTTGTTCGAAAAAAATAGATTGACGACTTTCTATCGCCGCCGTGCGGTCACACTACGGGGGTTTGATCGTCATCGACGTGGCATCGAATAAAGGTAATTGGAGCGCATTACCATTCCGACAAAATGGCTTTCGCTCTGATGCGCGCATCGATTTCGATCGACCGGAGCGCCGGTAGAAGATTGCCGGACGATCGGGATCGACGCGGAGAAAGCGAGTAACCGGTAAAGGGGAGATGTTCAACATGGCAATCGCTTCGGATCGTGCTACCGCGCTGGGTCAGACCACCAACGACCTCGAGCAAGCGGGCCTCATCTTCAATGATGCGGTCCGGTTGAGCGATGGCGGGCTATGGTCGCAGCCGGCCGACGACAACAACCAGCTCAACTACGCCAGCCAATACGAGGCGGACATCGGCATCCTCAACACCGACATCGCCGCCGCGATCGCCAACGGCGCGACCGTCAACGGCGTCGCGGTCACCCCGTCCGATGCCAACACGTTGACGGAGGTCCAGGGACTGCTCGCCCAGCTCGCCGCGACCGCGCCGCAGGCGGTCGGCAACGGCGCCGCGGCCGTGCAGGCCCAGGGAGTGCTGCACACCGACCAGCAATTGATCCTGAGCGACATTGCGGGCGACGCCAACCTGCAAAAGGCGCTCGCGGCGAACGGCGTGCCGAACGGCGGCACGGGCGCCGTCGACCAGGGCTTCCAGGCGCTGCCCGCGCAGGCCGCCGACGACGCGGCCGCGATCACGGCGGCGAGCAACGGCGCCAACCTGTCCGACATCGGGACGGTCTTCAACGCCGCGACCAACCTCGCCAATGGCGGGCTCAACGCGACCAATCTCGGCGAGTTCAACGCCGACATGAAGGCGATCGCCACCGGGCTGCAGAGCTTCATCAATGGCGGCGGGCTCGCGGCCGCCCAGGCCAATACGGCGGCCGAGCAGGCGCTGGCCGCGGCCGACGGCATCTCGCTCGGCGCCGCGCAGGCGCTCACGGCCGTTCACGCCCAGACCGCGCTCAACCAGATCGAGCTGCAGATCAACAAGTTCGACGGCGAGTACGCGCACAACCCGAACATCGCGGCGCGCTCGACCAACGACAACCTCCTCGACATCATCGACATCGTGCAGAACGATCCGGCGCTCGCGGCGAGCGCCGGCAATGCGACCGGCAACCCCGCTCATACGGGCGGCTTCGCCGAGCAGGCGGGATTCCTGAGCGGCACCATCCAGCACTACCAGGACAACCAGGCGCAGACGGATTTCTGGTCCGCCTTCATCGCGGGCGCGAACAATCTCAACAACGCGCTCACCGCGGAGGCGAACGGGGCCAATCTCGACACGTCCGGCCTCAACTCGCTCATTCACCAGGTGCAGGCCTACCAGCAGCTCGGCGCCTCGTTCGACGGGGCGCAGGGCGGCGTGTTCGGCGCCCGCTTCGACAACGAGCTGCTCGGCGGCACGCTCAAGGCGGACACATCGACCGCGCTGGCGGCACTGCATGACATCGCGAGCAATGGCGGCAAGGTGTCGGCAGCCGACGCGGACCAGCTGACGGCCGCCGGATTGGGCTATGTGGCCGACGCGAACGACGTCTCCGGCAATAATGTGCCGAACGGCGGCGGGACCTATGTCGGCACATCGACGACCGTGCAAGGGGCGACGACGACGCAGATTGCCGATGCCAACACGACCACGTCCGGCAATGTGAACGGCAATGAGCAGCCGACCAATCATCCGGTCAATGGGCTCAAGAACGACGGCTTCGGCGTGACCGATCCGGCCCCTGCGACGGGACATGGACATGGACATGGAGCCGGAGAAGGAGCGGGACAGGGAAGCGCACACGGCGTCCCGACGGCCGGAAACGGCTGCGGCGGGGGCGATGCGACGCCTTCGCCCGGCGATGGTCATGGCGTCCCGACGGCGGGCGCCGGCGGAAATGGCGGCGCGGCAGGCGCTGCAGCCGATGCAGGCGCCTCCACGATCGCCAGCGACATCGCGGCCCTCATTCAGGCGCTCCAGGGAGGAAACGCCGGGGCCATCAACACCGCGGTCACCGCCCTGGGAGCCGCGGTGCAAGGCAATGCCAGTGGAGCTGCCGCGATGGCGAGCTCGCTCTCCCATGACGCCGGCAACGGGGCCGGCGGCATCGGCGCCCCGGATGTTGCTGCCGCCCATCCGCAGCACTTCGAGCACATGTGGGGCTGATGCCGTCTGCCCCGGCTGGACGCTTCGACGTGCTCGAAGCGTCCAGTCCGGCGGCGGATCGTTGCGTGCTTGGGGGCGACCGGAAAGTCGGCGAGCCACACGGCGGCTGGGCGGCCGGCGGCAGCCGAATGGGTCTTGCCCAAGCGGTGAAGCGCCAAGCCCGAATACCTCACCCCCAACTCGAGCCGGGGCCGGCTGGCACGCCGCCCGCCGTCGCGATCTCATAAAGCCGCTCCGCGACGGCATCGTGCGGCCTGGGCCGGCGCGCGTCGGCGCCGTTTTCGATTGCAAAATCATGATGTTTCGCACGACACTTGCTGCATATTTTCCCGCCTGATCGATGAGATCGGAAATGCATTTGGCCTCACCTTTTCATCCGCAAAGTCGGCCTCCATCGGCAAATAAGTAAAGCAGTGCAGCGCACTATATTGCTTTATTAAATTGACTTATTTCCAAAAAGGTATAAAAGCTATAAGCTCAATCATCAAATCGACACGGGGTGAATGTCATGCTGCCGTCACAAGGGGTCGACGCATCATCTGGCGTCGGCGCATCGTCTGAATCGGAGATCATTCAGTCGCTCGGGACCATTCGGGACAGAGTTAAAGAGCGACTGGTGACGCGGGTGCCGGAATATCGCGCATTCCAGGCAATCGAAGCGTCGATCGCGGAAATCGCCCATCTTCAGGATCTCGTGGATCATCTGGAGGTCGGCAAGGCGAAGATCAAGGACCGTCTGATGACGGTTCGCGAATATCAGGCAATACTTGCGGTCGAGAAATCGATCACAGAGATTACTGAGGTGCTCGGCGTCCTCGCCGACGATGCGGCGTCCGAGGCCGCTCCGGCGCCGGTCATCGCTGCCGCGGAAGCGGCGACGGCTCCGGACATGGTGGCCGCTGCGGAAGCGGCGGCTCCGGCGACCGCCCCGGAAGCGGAGGCATCCGCGCCGATCGCGGTCGTCGCAGAAGTGGTCAAGCTCGCGCCGGTCGCCGCCGAGGTAGCGCAGGAAGCGGCGCAGGAGGCGGATCCTGCCGTGACAGCGTCAGAGGAGCCCTCGCCCGCCATCTCGACCGATGAACCAAAGCCGGCCGAATCCGCAATCATCCTCGAATTCGCTCCGATCACCAGCGAGATCGCGCCGGAGGGCCCACAAGAAGCGGCGCAACAAACGGCTCCGGAGGAAGTGGCTCCTGCCGTTGCGCCGATCGCGGTGTCCGAGGAGGCCCCTGCCGCTGTCTCGGCCGAAGAAACCGCGCCAGCCGAAACCGCAATCGTCGTCGAGCTCGCGCCGACCGCCACCGCGGTCGCGCCGGAAGCGGCTCAGGAAGCAGCTCGAGAGGTTGCTGTTGCCATGACGCCGCCCGCCACGTCCGAGGATGCCCCGGCCACGATCCCGAGCGAAGAGACGAGGCCGGCCGAAGCCGCGAACGTCATCGAGCTCGTTTCGACCACCGCGCAGCCGGCATCGGACATGGCAGCGGAAGCAGCGCAGGAGCTCGCTCCTGCGGTGACGCCGCCTATGGCATCTGATGAGGCCCCGGCCGCCGTCTCGGCCGAAGAGCCACGGCCGGCCGAAACCGCAACCGTGGTCGAACTGGCTCCGACCATCGTCGAGGCGGCACAAGAAAGGGCTCAGGACCCGGCTCCTGCCTTGGTCCCGCCGAGCCCGTCCGAGGAGCCTGCGGCCGCCATCGCGACCGAGGTCCCGGCAGCCGACACGACGCCCGCTCCGGCGCAAACCATGATTGAGCTCGTACATGATGCGGTCGGGATCGTCCCCGAGACCGAGCCTCCGACCGCCGCGGACGCCGATGCGGCCGGTCACGAACAGGCCAAGGTCGCGTAAACCGTATTGCGCTGCCGCCGCGACCCCATTCGAGCCGCCCGGCCGTCGTTCGACCGCGACGAGCGCGCCCGCCCTTCCGGCGGGCGCGTTTGTCTCAGGCTCGGCATGATGTGATCCCGGAGGAGACGCACCGTCCCGTCAACCTTCATCCGGGCCCGCGAGCGCACGTAGCTCGGCGCGCAACCGCTCCCGGTGCGCCTCGTGCTCGGCCTGCACCTCCTCGAAAGTGCGCAACAGACGTCGTGCCGCCTGCGTATCGTGTCCGTCCTTTTCGAGGTTGGCGACGATCTCGATCTGACGCTCGACATGCTCGCGCCCGAGCCGGGCGGCTTGCTCGGCCTGTGCCAGATGACTCTTGATGACAGCGCGTTCCAGTGACACGAGGTATGGGCCTCCCCCGCCCCAACGCCCGTCGCGGCTCGCGCGTTCCCGTGGCTTTGCGAGCCCGTGTCCGAATGGGCGGGCAGAGGACGCTCAGAAACGCACAAGGGTCCGTACGCCGAACACGAGCGCATCTTTCGCGGTCACCGGCACCACATCATCGAGCACATAGCCGCCGCCCGGATGCATCACGTATTGCACGTTGGGAATCAGCGCGAATCCCTCGCGCACTTGGATTTGATAGCTCGCGATCGCCAGCGCCTCGAAATCGCGCGGCGGACGCGGGCTCGTGCCGACGAGATTGAAATCCTGGTCCAGGGCCCGCGCACGGTTGGAAATGCGCGCATAGGCGAGGCCGAAGCCGAAGGTGTCGTCCGGCCGGGCCGCAAACGGCCCTTTGATGGCGAACCCGGAGTCTGCGTAAAGCGCGATCAGATTGCGGTCGTCGGGGCTCGCCGAGACGCGAGCGAACATGCCGATGTTGCGGTCGTCCTTGGTCGATAGGCGCAGGAGCATCTGCTCGGCCACGCCATAGACGCCGAAGTTGCCCCGGTGTTGCAGCGGCGCGCCGGCGCCCGGGACCGCCAGCGAGAGGCCACTCGCGGCGAAGCGCTGATCATCGAACAGGCCGTCGTGGAACCAGCCCCCGAGCTTCGCGGTGCCGGGCAGGCCGGGCGCGCCCTTCTGCTGATTCCAGGCATACTGGATTTGACCCAGGATCAGCGGCGGATCGTTGACGCGGAAATTCAGTCCGTAGCGGTCACGCAGCTGCGGGTCATCCGCTCCCGGCCCGGCCGCATTGCCGTCGAAGATTGCCGCCAGCACCGTGATGTGCCGATCGATCTCCGCCTTGAGACGCGCGCCCATGGCGGCGAGCGGCGGCGAGGGGCCGCCGCTCGGCAGATCGATGGCCGTGATGGCGGGCCAGCCGAACGTGGCACTCACCAGCGCGTCGGTGTATTTGGCGGTGATGAATTCCGCATCGGCGGCGAGCTGGCCGGCACGGATGGAGTAGCGGTCGCCGTCGAATTTCTGCTCGAACCACATCTCGTACAGGCGCGTCGTCGGCAGCGCCTCGAGGCTGCTCACCGGCATGAGATTGCCGATGTCATTGCGCGACAGGCCGCGACCGTGGATCTGAAACATGTTGGCGTGAAAGCTCAGGCCGGCGACCTGCGCGAGCTTGGCGAAGTCGGCGTCGATGGCCAGGTTCAGCCGGCCCTCATACGTCGCGCCAGGACGGAGCCCGCCGGTCGCGTTCGCCATGCTGTCGGAGATATAGGTCGCCGTGAACTTCAAACCGCGCGATTCGAACGGGTTCGGCAGAAGGCCCAGCGTCTTATTGGAAAGCGTCGTCTCGCCCGTGTCGGGATCGACGGGCTTGTGCTCCTCCTCCTTGTCGACCCCCGGCGAGCGCTGCTTCGCCGGCGTGGGCGCGTTCTCTTCGCTGCTGCCCTGATTGGGAAAGGATTGCCCGGCCGCGGGAGCGGCGGCCGTTCCGAGCAACACCGCAACGAGCGCGAGCCAACCAATGCCCCTCATGCGCCAAAACAATCAGACTCCGGCGATCAAGGCAATCAACGTATCGTCGAACGGTTTGCTTCGATCACGCAACCCGGGGTTCTCGCGATTTCCTCCTCACCGCGCTGTCGCGCAAGCCGCGCCTTGCTGCGGCGAAGCGCTACGCCGGCGATTGCACCGAATGGTGCGCGCCGGCGCGCAGCGGCTCGGCCCGCCGGCGCGGGCCGAGCCTCGTCTGCGGCAGACGCCGTCTTGTCCAGGCTGACGCCGACGGGGCTGTCCGCTCCCCTGCGGCGGCCGGCCGTGACCGCGAGCGGCTCTGACGCAACCCTCCCAGGAAAGAGCGTCAGGCCGCTTTCTGCTGCGCGATGACCGTGGGCTTGTTGCCGCCGATGGGAATGCGTCGCGGCTTCATGGCCTCGGGCACCTCGCGCACGAGGTCGATCATCAGGAGACCGTGCTCGAACGAGGCGCCCTGGACCTGGACATGGTCGGCCAGGTTGAAGACGCGCCGGAACGGGCGGTTCGCGATGCCGCGATAGAGATATTCGCGCTCGGTCTTCTCGGGCTTGCCGCCCTCGACGGTGAGCACGTTCTGCTCCGCCGTGATCGTCACCTCGTCGGGGGTGAAGCCCGCGAGCGCCAGCGCAATCCGGTACTGGTTTTCGCCGGTGCGCTCGATGTTGTAGGGCGGATAGCCGTCCTCGCCGGTGAGGCGGGACGACTGGTCGAGCAGATCGAACAGGCGGTCGAAGCCGATGGTGGAGCGCCAGAACGGGGTGGGGTCGAAGTTTCTCATGGCCATATCCTCAACGGAGCAACATGGATGATGAGCGCCGGAGCGTGCCCAGCGCCCGGTGGTCCCGGGCCCCCGCAGGGCGCCCGGCACCGCGCCAGCAGCGCGGCGATGAAGGAGTTAGAAAACGATCGCGCGGTTTCAAGAGAGACGCCGGCGAAAAAATGCATGCACGCGACGCGCCGTTCGCCGCATTGGTAAATGGGCGGTTGACGCCCGTGCGGCGCAGCGCAAAGCCGTGCACCTGTTGCCGCAGATCTCTTGAAACCCGACGGCGCGAAACTAAATTCGCTGGCCGACGGGTGCCCACTGTGGGCTCGTCGCGCGGGACGGCCTCCCGCGCCTTCACCGACCCACCTCGTAACCCATGTCGCTTGAAAAAGGATGTGGCCATGCGCGAAACAGCGGACCGAAAGGACTTCGACCTCACCAGCTTTCTTCATCCCGCCCAGGCGTTCCGGACCCCGCGGGACGTCGTCGCCGATCCAGATCTGACCCTCTATGAAAAGCGGGCCATTCTTGCCTCCTGGGCATCCGACGCCTGCGCGGTCGAGGCGGCGCCGGATTTGCGGCGGCCGCCTTCGGCGCCGCCCGTTCGCTTCGACGACATCATGGACGCGTTGAAGCAGCTGGACGGCGAGGCCGCCGACAAGCCGCAGTATCGCAAGCTCATCAATCGCGCCGAGCGGTGGAAGGCGCTCTACCGGCGCGATCGCGATCGCGGCGGAGGCGGCGCGATGTTCGCCTAGGCTCGCGCGATCACGCCGCCGTCGCGGTGCGGCACCAGTCGAGCAGCGCGGCTCCGTCGGATGCGCGAGGGGCGGCACGCGGTGCAAAAGCCTTCCCCCGCAGAGGCCGCGCCGCAGGTGCGGTCTCGATCGGCGTCTCGGCCAGCACGCCGACGACCACGGCGCCCGCGGCGCTCATCCGCGCGGCGCCGGCCGCCGCGGCGCCTCGGTCTCCGGGCGATTGGCGGTTGCGACGGCGCGATCGATTCATCCGCGGAAATCATCGCTCATCGGGCCCCGTCCGGTCGGGTGGATCTCGCCCGAGATAGCCGGTTGGATGCCGCTTGCCGACCGGTGCCAGTCCGCGGGCGGATCGCCGCGCGACGGCGCTGCCCCGATTTCGTATGCCGGATGACAGACAGGGCCCTGGGCCCGGACTATGGAGCGCACATGAGCGACTTCAGCGACATGAGCGACACCGATCAGTACCGCCGCCGGATGGAGTTCTGCCGCACGAACGCGGGCAAAGCGCCGTTCAGCGAGCTGCGCGAAGTCTGGCAGACCCTCGGCGACAGCTATGCTTTTCTTGCCGAGCTGGAAGCTTGGCCCGGTTTCGTGCGTGGCCAGGGACGAAATGGCAGCGAACCCCCCGAGGGGATTGGCAACGCGGATGTCACTCAGTCCCCCCCCCCGGCACCAATTCACGCGCCGCCCAATAAACGATCGTATTCTTCCTTGATGATCCCGTAACAAGGGCACGAGGCCGCTTCCAATCCGTCACGATTGATGATCGTCAGCCGGCCGCGCGCATAGTCGATCAGCCCGGCCTTCTGCAGCATGGCCGCCGCGACGCTCACGGTGGGGCGATGCACGCCGAGCATCTGCGCCAGGAACTCGTGCGTCATCGGAAAGGTGTCACCATCGACGCGGTCGTGGGTTTGCAGCAGCCAGCGCGCACATCGCTCCTGCACCTCGTGCAGCCGATTGCATGATACGCCTTGGGCGATCTGATTGAGCAGCGCCATGGCGTAACGCAGCAGAAGATTATGGAGCGTCGGCGTGCGCGCCAATACAGCCTCGAAATCGTCGGCCTTCATCCGCAACGCGTCGCCCGGAATCTGCATGATCGCCCGGCTCGGAACGGATTTGGCGCCGAGCAAGATCGGAAAGCCGACCATGCCTTCCGGCCCGATGGTTGCAAACTCGACGATGTCCCCGCTCTCGGGCTCGTTGACCATCGACGCCACCCCATGGGTGACGAAAAATACGTGCTCGATCGGCTCGAAAGGCGCATGCAGCACCTGTTTGAGATCGAGCTTCACGCTCTCGACGTCCGGGCTGAGGGCCTCGAGCTCATGACGTGGCAGCTTGGCGAGCAATCGGTTTGTGGCGACCATGACCTTCGCTGATCTGCGCTGTGTCGGCTGGAAAACACAGCGGACCGCGCCTATGTATGCTGGCATACGATGAGCCAGCTCCTATCCGTAACCAGCGAGGCGTCGCGCCGTTCCTCCGCGGCGCCCGGCGCGGTCGCGATCATCGCATCGGCGGGCGGAATACCGGCGTTGATGACCTTGCTCGGCTCGCTTCCCGACACTTTTCCGCTGCCGATCTTCGTGGCGCAGCATCTCGGGCGCTGGCCGAGCGCGCTCGACCGCATCCTCGGGTGGCGTTGCGCGTTGCGCGTCGGCTGGGCCGTCGACGGGGCCGAGCCGCGGGCCGGCCACGTGCACCTCGTACCGCCCGGGATGCGGCTCGGGATCGCGGCCGCGGGATTTGACCTGTCGCCGCTGCCACCCCGCTCGTCGAGCTGGCTCGCCTCCGGCGACCACCTCATCAAGACCGTGGCGACGCGCTACCGCGAGCGCAGCATCGGCATCGTCCTGAGCGGCATGATGCGCGCCGGCATCGACGGGCTGCGCGCCATCAAGGCTTGCGGCGGATTCGTGATCGCACAGGATCGCGCGAGCTCGCATTGCTTCGAGATGCCGGCAGCCGCCATCGACTTCGCCAAGGCCGAGATCGTGATGCCGCCGGAGCGAATTGCGAGCGTGCTCACGATCATCGCGCCTGGTGGGAGGACGGCGCCGCAGTGTAGGACGGTAGCGACGTAGGATGGGCGAGCGCCGCGAAACCCTTGCCTATGAGCGGGCCGTAGGGCGGCGCAGGCTCTCGCGACGCGTCCAGCATCGGAAGCAAAACCGGTGCAGTTCCGGGAACAGACCTCGGAAGGTCCCGTTGTTTCCCACAAAGAGGCGCGATTGCGCGAGAGCCGCCGGGTGCAGCACGATCGGCGAGCGAGGCCTTCCCATGGAAACGAGCGAGCAGATGACCGCCGACGCCCCGACCCGCGGCCGGGACGAAACAGGGTCGGGCGCAACGCCTGAGTCGTCGACCACCGAGCAGGCGCAAGCGGCGGCGCGCTCGATCGGCGAGCAGGTCAAGGAACGCGCCCGCAACCTCGCCGAGGAGGAGAAATCCGCGGGCGCGGACCAGCTCGGCCGGGTCGCGGCGGCGATGGAGAAGGCCTCCGATGAGCTCGAGAAGACCATGCCCTCGGCCGCGCAGGCGATCGACGACATGGCGCACCGGCTTGGCGAGCTCGCCTCCTCGCTGCGGCAGCGCAGCGTCGACGACATGCTCAACGAGGCCTCGGCGTTCGGCCGTCGCCGGCCGGGCACCTTCTTCGTCGGGGCGGTGGCGGCGGGATTCGCGCTCTCGCGTTTCGTGAAAAGCTCCGCAGATCGATGAGGGCCGCGCCGATGCCGAACCGCTCCATCCCAGACATCCTCACCGACATCATCGCGCAGTTCACCGCGCTGCTGCGCACCGAAAGCCGGCTCGCCCGCACCGAGATGTCGGAGAAGATCAGCCAGGCCGCCGTCGCCATCGGCCTGATCGTCGCCGGCGCCGTGCTGCTGATGCCCGCGCTGGTGATCCTGCTGCAGGCCGCCGTCGCGGCACTCGTCACGTCCAACACGCTCCCGCAGCCCTTCGCCTCGCTCCTCGTCGGCGGCATCGCGCTGCTGATCGGCATCGTGCTGGCGCTGATCGGCGCGTCCCGCCTCAAGATGCGGGCGCTCGCGCCGGAACGAACGATCAATCAACTCCAGCGCGACGTCTCGGTCGCGCGACAGCAGGTAAGAGAGACCTATGAGCAGCAGCGCGCAGCTTGAGCAGGAAGCCGAGCGGACACGGGCCCAGCTGACGCAGAGCCTCGCGGAGCTGCGCGAGCGGATGACGCCCGGCCAGCTGCTCGACCAGGCGGTCGGCTATGCCAAGGACAGCGGCGGCGACGTCTTCGTGCGCAAGCTCGGCCGCCAGGTCGCGGAAAATCCGCTGCCGATCACGCTGATCGGCGCCGGCATGGCGTGGCTTATGCTCGCCCGCGGCGGGCCGGATGCGCCATCTCGCGATGGCGTGCAGCAAGCCCGCGAGCGCGCCGGTGCCGCGCTCGACCGCACCACCGAGCGCATGAGCGATGCAACCGCGGGCGCCCGCGACTTCGCGGACAGCACGCGCGATGCCGCCACTGGCGCGCTGGAGAACGCGGGAGCGAGCCTGAGCGAGACCGCATCGGCCGCGCGCGACGCCGCCAGCAACGCGATGGAGAATGCGGGGCAGAGTCTGAGCGAGACCGCCGCGGCCGCGGGCGACCGCGCCCGCTCATTCTATGACACGGCGCGGTCGAGCACCGCCGACGCCTTCGGGCGGGCGAGCGATACCGCCGCCCGGGCAGGCTCCAGCGCCGCGGATCCCATCGCCGGCATCGGCCCGCGAACGGCGGCGGCCGCAAACGACATCGCGGCGTTCTGCCGTGAGCAGCCACTCGTTACCGCCGCGCTCGGGCTGACGCTCGGCGCGATCCTCGGCGCATTCGTGCCGCAGACCGACGCCGAGGACGCGCTCATGGGCAACGCCAGAGATCGCCTCAAGCGCGAGGCGCAGGCGGCCGCCAAGGAGGAGTACGAGAAGGCCAAGTCCACCGCCCAGTCGGCCGTCAGAAGCGGTGTCGAGGCGGCGCGCACACAAGCACAGCGTCAGGAGCTTGGCGGCACGCTGGCGACCGAGCCCAACGAGGCGCCGCTCGTTCCGGCGGCTGACCAGGGCATGTCCGACCAGCCGGCAGAGTCAGGCGAGCATCGTTGAGGACGCGGGCGGCACGCGGGAGACCATGAGCGGCGGGCGCACCTACACGGCGCTGTGGATCGCGACGCTGGCGGCGGTGCTCATGGCAATCGGCCTCACGCCGCGCCGACAGCCGCGCCAACCTGCAAGCCCGAGCTCGGGCTCGCACGATCCTTCGGCCATCGCGGCTGAGGCCGACCGCGGCCGGGGCGCGGATCGTCCTGCCGAGATACCGCCGCGCGGGTGGAAGGACATCGCGCTGCGCATCTGGGGCAACATCGGCTCGCACCGCATCGTGCTGGTCGCGGCGGGCGTCACCTTTTACGCACTGCTCGCGATCTTTCCCGCCATCGCGGCCCTGGTGGCGCTCTATGGCCTGTTTGCCGATCCCTCGCGCATCGCCGCGCAGGTCGACGATCTCTCCGGCCTGTTGCCGGGCGGCGCGCTCGACGTGGTGCGCGACCAGATGACCCGCGTCGCGGCGCAAGGCCAGAGCAAGCTCGGTCTAGCGCTGGTGATCGGGCTTGCGGTGTCGCTCTGGAGCGCGAATGCGGGCGTGAAATCCCTGTTCGATGCCCTCAACCTCGTGCATGACGAGCCGGAGCGGCGCGGCCTGGTGCGGCTCAATCTCGTCTCGCTCGGCGTCACCAGCGCCGCCCTTCTATTTGTGCTCATCGCCATCGGCTGCATCGTGGCGCTGCCGGCAATCTTCGCGACGACGAATCCAACCGGCGCAACCCACCTGATCGTGCAGATCGCACGCTGGCCGGTGCTGTTCGTCGTGATCGCCTTCGGTCTTTCGTGCATCTATCGATTCGGCCCGAGCCGCGCGACACCGCGCTGGCGCTGGGTCACCTGGGGTAGCGCATTCGCGGCCGTCGCCTGGATCGCGGTCTCGCTCGCCTTCTCGTGGTACACGGCGAATTTCGGCACCTACAACAAGACCTATGGCTCGCTCGGCGCCGTCGTCGGCTTCATGATGTGGATCTGGCTGTCGACCTGCGTGATCCTGATCGGCGCCGAGCTCGACGCCGAGATGGAGCACCAGACGGCACGCGACACGACGAGCGGCGGCGACAAACCCATTGGCGCCCGCGGTGCCAAGATGGCCGATACGGTCGGCGCGGCTCAGGGCTGAGCGCGAGCGATCCGGGACTTGACCGAGGCAACGAATCCGCGCGCTTCCGGCTATGCTGACGCGGCATGCGACTCATCGAGACGCCGGACAATCCGATTCCTCCCGGGGCGAGCGTATCGTCGCTGACGACGCCTGACGGGATGCGGCTGCGGTCGGCGGCATGGCCCGCCCGCGGGCGGACCGCCGGCACCATCTGCCTGCTGCAGGGCCGCGCCGAGTTCATCGAAAAGTACTTCGAGACGATCGGCGAGCTCACCGCCCGCAGCTACGCCGTCATGACTTTCGATTGGCGCAGCCAGGGCGGCTCGCAGCGCACGCTCGCCGACCCGCGCAAGGGCTACGTGCGCAGCTTTGCGGATTACGAGACCGATCTGCGCACGTTCATGGCCGAGCGCGTGCTCGCGACCTGCGCACGACCGCTGATCGGCCTCGCCCATTCGATGGGGGCCGCGCTCCTTCTCGCCCATATGGCCAAGGTCGAGCGTCAATTCGATCGGGTCGTGCTGACGTCGCCGATGATCGCCCTGCCGGGTCTCGCCTCGAGCCGATTGGCCGAATGCGCGACCAGTGCGCTGCATGCGATCGGGTTGGGATCGGCGTTCATTCCGGAGGGCGGCAGCGCCATCATGGATGTGCGGCCGTTCGAGGGCAATCTGCGCACGTCGGATCCGGTTCGCTATCGCCGCAATGCCGGCATCGTGGCGGCCGAGCCGTCCCTCGGCCTCGCATCGCCGACGATCGGCTGGACGCATTCGGTGCTGGCGTTCATGCGCTACCTGCGCGGCCTTCCACCCGGGGCCCTCGCCGGCGACCGCGTCGCCGTGGTCGCGTCCGAGCACGACGGCATCGTCAGCTTCGATGCGACCCGGTCCTTCGTCGCCCGCCATCCCAATGCAACGCTTCATCCGATCGGCGATGGTGCCCGGCACGAGTTGCTGATGGAGACCGACCGCACCCGCCAGCAATTCTGGTCCGTGTTCGACGCGTCGACGAGGTGAGTACGGCGCGCGCTCCTCGAGTTGCTCCGCTCGCGCGCTCCCTCTCCCGGCAAAGAGCGGCGAGAGTGAGCGCAGGCAGCTTGCTCACCTCATGCGATCAGCGAGCCACTTCACCTCGGCGCCGCTTGCGCGGGTGTCGCCCCGAACAGATTGCTCGACGCCGCTTCCTGGATGATCACCGCCGCATCCTCGCGCAGCAGGAAACCCTGCTTCATCAGGTCGCGCGTGGCGGCGCGGACGCGGTTCACGTAATCGTCGCGGTCGCGATAGCGCTCCTCGAGCGAGGGCCTCGGGTCGCCCATGCGTTCGCGCTCGACTTTTGTCGCCGCGAACGGCATGAAGGAGCCGACCAGCATGCAGGTAAAGGTCTGCGGCGCGTTCTGCCCCGCGTTGGTGCCGAGCGGCACCGCGATGTCAGGCAGCCGCACGCCGCCGAGCGCATTGCGGTCGGCGTCGGTCTTGGGCACCTGGATCACGGCGGCGGGAAACTTGCTCGGGGCGCGCAGCGCGGGCGGCTCGCCGTTCGCCGGCTCGAGCGGCATCAGCGCGCTCGCGGGCGGCTCGGCGTTGTGGCTCACCCAGGCGTCGAGTCGCACCAGCAAGGCGCGCGACACCGGCGTCCAGTCGAGGCGGGCGGGCGGCAGCTTGCAGCTCGGCGCCTTGGGCACGCGCACGTGCGAGCCTCCGGCGATGTCATACATGCGCGCATTGGCAGGGAGCGGCTGGTCGGCGGTGCCGGTGCCGCCGGTGCGGCCGAGGGAGGCGCGCAGCGAGTAGTAGTCCGTGGTCGAGCTCACCAGCATCATCTTCGGCGGCACCTCGCCGCGCGCCTCGACCTTGGCGATGATCTCGCCGATCGTCAGCGGCCCGTCGTTCACGCCGGGAAAATCGGGATCGTCGAAGGTCGGCGCCCCGTCCGCGCTTGATTTCGGCCCGGTGCCGGTCTGCATGATCGGCAGCAGGCCGGCGGCGGAGACGAACACATGCATGCCGTCGAACACGCGCCGCTCGCCCACCCGGTTGAACCCGTTGAGCAGGAACGTCTTGAGGAAGCGGCCATCCTGGGACTTGCCGCTCGCGAGCACGCGGTTGATCGCGCCCGCGAGCGGGTTCGCGGTGCCGGCGCGGTCGGCGGCCGCGTGCGCCAGGAAGTCGGCGGCATCCCGCACGATCGCGAAGCCCACGCCCTCGACGTAGCGCGTCTTGCCGTCGCCATCGACGAACGTCGGCAGCTCAGCCCCCTGCCCGAGCTCCCAGTACACGTCTGCGATCGTGAAGCCGCGGTCCTCCAGGAAGCCGGTGCCCTGCTCGAGCGTGCCGGAGAGAAACGGCACGTCGCGCGGCGAGTTGTAGAGCGCCTCCGCGTAGGCGTGGCCGCGGTTGGGCACGTCGACCAGCAAGGCGCCGTTCCCGCCGCGATGGTTCTCCGGCATGATCAGGATGATCTTCGCCGCATAGGCGACGCGCCCGCGCTCGTTGCGGGCGGCCTTGTCGATGCCCGGAATGGTCTCTTGCGGCGAGAGATCACCGTGCAGCTGCCCCTGCCAGATCACGTAGTTGCCGGTGCGAAACGCGCCGAACGGCTGCTTCGAGGTCCACTCGATCCGGGTCACCTCGGCGCGCGCCGGCGCTGCCGCGAGGCTGACGAGAGCGACGACACCGAGCAGAAGAGCAACGAGCGAGCCGTTTGCACGGTGCGGCATGGGCATTCCTCCCAGGACAGCGGCGACGGTGTTGCGTTGGCAGGGGTCAGTTAGGCCGATAGACTGGCGCATGACAAGTGTCTGGTCCTGTCGTGCGCGCGGCGCGCCCAGTCGCGGGACGGCGCCGCGACCAATTCGACACATTGGCGAGGTGCATCCATGATATCGGCGATCTCCATGTCGGCACGCCATCTTTGGATATCGGCGCTGGTCGCGCTGGCGTTATCGGGGCTCGTGGCAACCTGCGCCGACGCACAGGTCGTCGCCATCGGCGCGAGCAACACGGCAGGCCGCGGCCACGGGCACCACACCGGCGGGGTCGACACGGCGGAGGCTTATCCGGCGCAGCTCGAACGGCTGCTGCACGCCCATGGCATGAACGTCACGGTGAAGAACGCCGGCATCGCGGGCGACACCAGCGTCGGAATGCTGGCGCGCCTCGACTCGGTCATCGAGCCGGGCACGCGCGTGGTCATCATCCAGCCGGGCGGCAACGACGCGCTGCGCGGCGGCAGCCTGCTCGACGCGAAGCGCAACGTGGACGAGATGACGCGGCGGCTCAAAAGCCGCGGCATCCGCGTGATCGTGCTCAACGGAATGCGGCGCTCGGTCCCGCCGAGCACCTGGGACCCGGACGGGCAACATGTGAACGCGCAGGCGCATGCGATGATCGCGGCGCGGCTGCTGCCGCAGGTGATGGCGGCGCTGCGGCGCTGAGCGGCGATCGACGCCATCCGATGTCAACAAGCGCGAGGGAGCACAAGAATGGCGCGGTTCGCCGGCAAGGTCGTTCTCATCAGCGGCGGCGCGCGCGGACAGGGCGCGGCCGAAGCGCGGCTTCTGGTCGCCGAAGGCGCCAAAGTGGTGATTGGCGACGTGCGCGACGATGAAGGTGCCAAGCTTGCGCATGAGCTCGGCCGCGCCGCGCGCTATCTGCATCACGACGTCACGAGCGAATCCGATTGGGCGGGCGCGGTCCTCGAGGCGGAAACGCTCGGCGGTTTGCACGGCCTCGTCAACAATGCCGGCATCTATCAGCCAAAACCGCTGCTCGAGACCGACACAGAGCTGTGGGAGCGCCACGTCCGCATCAACCAGTTCGGCTGCTTCCTCGGCATGAAGGCGGTGGTGCCGGCGATGGAGCGCGCCGGGGGCGGCGCGATCGTCAACATCTCGTCGTCGGCCGGCCTGCGCGGCTCACCGATGGCGTTTGCCTATAGCGCGACCAAGTGGGCATTGCGCGGCATGACCAAATCGGCGGCCATGGACCTCGCCAAGCGCAACATCCGGGTCAACTCGATCCATCCCGGCCCGATCGAGACCGACATGCTCAAGGCGTGGCAGCCCGGCTGGCGCGAGCAGCGCCTCAACGCCGTGCCGATGCGTCGCACCGGCACCGCCGAGGAGGTCGCGCGCCTGGTGCTCTTTCTGCTCTCCGACGACAGCGGCTACATCACCGGCGCCGAGGTTGCGATCGACGGGGGCACGACGGTGTGAATCGAGCGCCCGTCCTGCCTTCCGCGCGACGCCGAGGAACGATTCGCCGAATGCCACGTTGTCCACGTGTCCGCTGCGTCATTCCCCCCTCCCCCCGTGCTCGCAGCGGGCGACAGCCCCGGCTCACGCCGGGGCTTTTTTCTTGACCGCCCCCTCACCGCACCAGCTTGGGCGGCAGCATCGCCGAGATCACCGCCGCCATCAGGGTGAAGCCGGCAAGCACCAGCAGGCTGCCGGTGAAGCTGCCGGTGTGCTGGCGCACGAAGCCGACCAGGAACGGCCCGAGGAAGCCGCCGAGGGTGCCGAAGCTGTTGATCAGGGCAAAACCGCCGGCGGCGGCGGTGCCGCTGAGGAAATCGGCCGGTACCGCCCAGAAGACGCCGAACATGCTCCAGATGCCGGCGGCGGCGACGCACAGCGCGACGAAGGAGAGCACCGGGTTGCCCGGCAAGGCGCTCACGGCGAGCCCGGCAGCGCCGACCACGGCGGCGATCGCGAGATGCCACTTGCGGTCGCCCGTGCGATCGGAGCGGCGGCCCCACCATACCATCGCGACCACGGCGGCCGCATACGGGATCATGGTCAGCGCGCCGACCTGCATGATGCTGAGGTCGCCGAGCGCCTTGATGATTTGCGGCATCCAGAAGACGACGCCGAAATTGCCCGAGACGAGGAAGAAGCACAGCAGCGTGATCAGCAGGACGCGCGGATTGGTGAGACCCATCCGCAGCGTCATGCGGCCGGAGGCCTGCTCCTTCGCGGCGGTCTCGGCGGCGAGCTCGCGCTGCAGCCAGGCCTTCTCGTCGTCGGCGAGCCAGGCCGCCTGCTCGGGCCGGTCGACCAGGTAGAAGAGCGCCGCGATGCCGATCAGCACCGACGGGATGCCCTCGATGACGAACATCAGCTGCCAGCCGCGCAGGCCGAAGATGCCGTCGAAGCCGATGAGCCAGCTCGACAGCGGCGCGCCGACGATGTTGGAGATCGCGGTCGCGGTCATGAACAGCGCGAGTGCCTTGGCGCGCTCGCGCATCGGAAACCAGTAGCTGAAATAGAGCATGATGCCGGGCAGGAGCCCGGCCTCGGCGAAGCCGAGCAGGAAGCGCACCACATAGAAGCTTGTGGCGCCTTGGACGAATGCCATGGCGGCGGAGATGATGCCCCACGTGATGGCGATGCGAGCGAGCCAGACGCGCGCGCCGACCCGCTCGAGGATCAGGTTACTCGGGATCTCGAAGACGAAATAGCCGAAGAAGAAGATGCCGGCGCCGATGCCGTAGACGGTCGGGCCGAAGCCGAGATCCTTGTTCATCTGCAGCGCCGCGAAGCCGACATTGAGCCGGTCGACGTAGTTGAGGATGAACAGAAGCATGCAGAAATAGATCAGCCGCCGCTCGATCTTGCGCAGCGTGCGTGCCGAGATGTCGTCGGTCATGGTTGCCCCTGCTCCCCCGATTGTTGTTTCGTCATCGCCGGGCTTGTCCCGGCCATTCCACGTCTTCGCGCGGAAGGAAATACGTGGATGCCCGGCCTTCGCCGGGCATGACGTTGTAGCTAGATTTCCGATAACCGCTTCGACATCTCCCGCATGGTCAACAGCTCGCGCTTGTTCTCGTCGAGATAGTCGATGCCGATGCCGTAGTCGTACCAGCGGCGGCGGATCTTCTCCTCGAGCTCGCCCGGCAGCACGTTGATCGGCGGGTAGCGGCGGCCGCCCCAGGCCGGGTTGGGCTCGAACTCCCAGTTGCGGGTGGCGTCGATCAGCACGCGCGTCCAGCGCCCGGTGCCGTACTTGCGCGCGTCGGCCTGGTGGCGCGGCGTCGAGGGATCGAGCACCGAGCCGAACGTCGGGCCGAAGGTGACGAGCTGGCCCTCGCTCGCATTGACGCGAAACGCGAAGGCCCAGTCGAGCGCGACCGGATCGCGGATGTCGATGTCCTCCTCGACCACCATCACGTTCTTGAAGAACCACTGCCCGGCGCCGGAGCCCCACAGCGCGGTCGCGACCTGCTGGGCGTGGCCGCGGTAGCGCTTCTGGATCTGCACCACGATGTTGGTGCCCGTCGACACCGGCGGCAGCCACACGTCGGTGACGCCGCCCACGCCGATGTCCTCCAGCATGTTCCACGCGATCGCCGACCACGAATAGGCGCACAGCGTCGAGTCCTCGCTCGGAAAGCCAGGGCGCGCACCTTCGAGCGTGCCGCGCAGGATAGGATCGTCGCGATGCGTGATGCAGCTCACCTCGAGCACCGGCTTTGGCGACGGCACGCCGCCCGCGTAGCCGGGATACTCGGCGAACGGCCCCTCCTCGCGAAACGTCGCCGGATCGGACGAGATCGTGCCCTCGACCACGAGCTCGGCACTCGCGGGCACCATGAGATCCGACGTCTCGCAGCGCACGAGCTCGACCGGGCGCCCCAGGATGGCGCCCATCATATCGTACTCGTTGACTGCCTTGGGGAACGGGCTGCCGGCACAGAACGGCAGCACGTCGTGCCAGCCATGCACGATCGCGACCGGCATCGGCTGCATGACGCCGCGATGTTTGGCGAAATGGTTGCCCCAGTGCTGCGTGGGGACCAAAAGCTTGCCGATCTGGCGCGCGCCGATGAGCTGGCCGCGATAAAGCCCGATATTGGTCTGCCCGGTCTCGGGATCCTTGGTCACGACGCCGCAGAAGGTGTCGATGAAGCGCCCGCCGTCGAGATGATGCCACTTCGGCACCGGGAACTCGTAGAGGTCAATCGCGTCGCCGCGCAGGATGTTCTGCTTCACGGGCCCGCCCGCGACGGTCACGGGCGGGATGGCGCGGCGATAGGTGTCCTTGAAATGACGGACGATGCCTTTGTCCGAGGTGTCGGGCGAGATGCCGGCGAGCAGGCAGACCTGCGCCCGATTGCCGAGCGAGGTGGTGAGGAATTTGGTGCAACGGCCTTCGCGATAGCCCTTGATCGCCTCGAACAGAAGCCCGGGGCCGCCGAGCGCGAGATTGACCCGGGCGATGCCGGCGATCTCCTCGTCCCAATCGACCTCGGCCGTGATGTGCCGGAGCTGACCGTGCTGCTCGAGCAGGTCGAGCCAGCTGCGCAGGCTCGGACCTTCGGTGCCGTCCTGCGCTTGCTTCGCGGCAGGCCGCGCGCGGCTTTTCCCGCGGGCCGCCTTCGCGGCGCCCCTGGATCTGACGGATCCCTCCATGGTCAACTCCCGACGCTAAGTTTTGCTTTTGCCGATAATAGCAATCCGTTTGCCCAAGAATAGGAATTCGTGCCATCCCGTCGTCATGGCCGGGCTTGGCCGGGCTTGGCCGGGCTTGGCCCGGTCATCCACGTCTTTGTTCGCAACCAGCAGTAAGACGTGGATGCCCGGCATTCGCCGGGCATGACGCAGTGGGCGGCGCCGAAGGAGACACGATGAGCCACCCCGACATGCGCGGCTATCTCATGGCGCTCGAGCAGCACGGGCTGCTGCGCCGCATTTCGCAGCGCGTCGATCGCGGGCGCGACATCGGCTGCCTGGTCAAATGGATGTATCAGGCGCGGCCGATCGAGCAGCGGTTCGGGCTGCGATTCGATCAGGTTGCCGGCGCGACGATGCCGGTCGTGACCTCGGCGCTCGGCGCCAATACGGCGTCGGTCGCGCTGGCGCTGCAATGCGAGCCGGATGCGATCAACGCGACGCTGACGGCGGCGCTGCAGCAGCCGGTCAAGCCCAGGGTGGTCGACGCCGCACCGTGCCAGGAAATCTCACTCGCCGGCGACGAAGCCGACCTCGATCGCCTGCCGATCGTGACCTGGACACCCGGCAAGGACCGCGCGCCCTATCTCACGACCATCGTGGTGACGCGCGACCACGACAGCGGGCGGCAAAACATGGGCGTCTATCGCACCATGGTGCGCGACCGGCACAGCGTGGTGATCAACCTTGCGCCCGGCCGGCAGGGATTCCGCAACGTGAAGACCTGGACCGACAAGGGCAAGACGGCGCCGATCGCCTGGGTGATCGGCGCGCCGCCGGCGGTGCATCTGGCGACGGTCGCGAACCTGCCCTACGGCGACGACGAGATCGAGCTCGCGGGCGCGCTGATGGGGGCGCCGATCGAGATCGTGCGCTGCCGCACGCACGATCTCGTCGTGCCGGCGCGGGCGGAAATCATCGTCGAAGGCGAGATCCGACCCGGCGAGCTCGACGACGAGGGACCGTTCGGCGAGTTCGCGGGCTTCATGGGATTGGTCGAGCGGCGCCCGGTGGGGCGCATCAACGCCATCACGCACCGCCGGGACCCGGTGTTCTACGGGCTGTCGAGCCAGATGCCGCCGTCGGAAAGCACGACGATCCAGAGCCTGGTCAATGCGGGCGTGCTGCTGCACACCCTGCGCGACCGGTTGGGCGAGCACGCGGTGCGCGATCTCTTCATCGACGAGACCTATGGCGGCCTGCTCGCCCACGGCCTCGTCGCGATGACCCCGCAGCATCCCGGCCACGCCAAGCACATCGGACGGCTCGTCGCCGACATCTCGTCGCTCAAGCGCGTCACCGTGGTCGACCCCGATGTCGACATTCGCGACCCGAGCCATGTCGACTGGGCGCTCAACGCGCGCTTCAGCCCGCGCCGCGACACCATCTTCATCGACGACGTGCACGTGCCGGTGCAGATGGACCCGTCCGTGCGCGATGCGCGCGGCGAGGTCGCGCCGAGCTCGAAGATGATCCTCGATGCGACGCAGAAGTTCGATGCCGGCCCGTCGTCGCTGCCCGCCAGGGAGCACATGATGGCGGCGCTGCCACTGTGGAGCGAGGCCGGGCTGCCGGCGCTGGAGATTCCGCTGCGGTTGGCGCTGCGGCTCGAGCGCGCGTGAGGCGCGGCTCATCGACGTGACGGTGCGTTCACGACATTCACGCTCACGTCTGAAGATGTGCTAAAAAGGCCCTCCGCGAAGATTGCCGCGGTCGAGCGTTCTCCGGCAGCAGGCCGCATGGGCAAATTGGGCAAATCACGACAGGACCGCAGCGCGGTCCCGGCGGTCGCCGGAAACGGCCTGCTCGATCGCCGTGCGCCGCTCGGCCGCGGCATCATGGTGGCCGGCGCGATCGGCGCAGGCGGCACCGGTGTGGCGAGCGACGCGGCGGCGGAGCCCTTGGTCGAGGCGCCCTGGAGTCTCGCGCCGGGCGACGTCACCCCGCCCTATGGCCGTCCGTCGCGTTTCGAGAAAGGGCGTGGTGCGCACCGTCGACAAGCCGAACAACGAGCCGAACGGCTCGCGGCGTTCGCTCTCCGACCATGAGGTCTATGCGCTGGTCGCATATCCGTTGGCGGAGAACAAGCTGATCCATCCGAACGAGGTGATCGACGCCGCGACGCTCCCGCAGGTGCGCATGCCCAACCGCGACAATTTCGTCGTCCAGCTCCCCGATCGGATGTAAGCCTGTCGCGGGCTCGGCGCGAGAAGCGCTTTTGCCATTCATGAATTTTCCTCGAGATCCGGGATTTCGCGCCGCTCGGCGCCGCGGCTGAGAGGTGCCGCTTGCTCGGTGCTCGCGCCCCTTCTTCCCCTTCAGGGACCCTTTAGGAGGAGAGGGAGCGCCGGCACCGTGCTAGGTTGCCCGGCACGTCGCCGCCCGCTGCACTTTTCGGAGCTTCGATCTTGAAAACCGCCATCACCGAGCTGTTCGGCATTCGCCACCCGATCATCCAGGGGGGCATGCATTATGTCGGCTTCGCCGAGCTGGCCGCGGCGGTCGCCAATGCGGGCGGGCTCGGCATCATCACGGGGTTGACGCAGCGTACCCCGGAGCTGCTGGCCAGGGAGATCGCGCGCTGCCGCGACATGACGGATCAACCGTTCGGCGTTAACCTCACGTTCCTGCCCTCGCTCGCCTCGCCGCCCTACCCCGAATACATCGCCGCGATCGTCGAGGGCGGCATCAAGATCGTCGAGACCGCCGGGCGCAGCCCGGAGAAATACATGCCGGCGCTCAAGGCAGCCGGGATCAAGGTGATCCACAAGTGCACCTCGGTGCGCCACTCGCTGACCGCCCAGCGGATCGGCTGCGACGCGGTCAGCGTCGACGGCTTCGAATGCGGCGGCCATCCGGGCGAGGACGACGTGCCGAACATGATCCTGCTGCCGCGCGCCGCCGATGCGCTGAAGATTCCGTTCGTCGCCTCGGGCGGCATGGCGGATGCGCGCAGCCTGGTCGCGGCGCTGGCGCTGGGCGCGTCCGGCATGAACATGGGCACGCGCTTCATCGCGACCAAGGAGGCGCCGGTACATGATAATGTGAAGCAGGCGATCCTCGCCGCATCAGAGCTCGACACGCGGCTGATCATGCGGACGCTGCGCAACACCGAGCGCGTGCTCAACAACGCGGCGACCGAGCGGGTGATGGCGATCGAGCGGGCGAAGGGCTCGGCCGTGAAGTTCGACGACATCCGCGAGGAGGTCGCGGGCGTCTATCCGCGGATCATGACCGAGGGCGACATGGACGCAGGCGTGTGGAGCTGCGGGATGGTGGTCGGGCTGATCGAGGACATTCCGTCCGTCAAGGAGCTGATCGACCGCATCATGCACGCGGCGGAGCGACTGATCAGCAAGCGGCTCGTAGGGCTACTCGGCGACGCACAGCTCGCGTAGGGTGGCCCTTCAATAATCCCGCCTACCCCGCGGGGGTGAGCGCTCGTTGCGCGGGCCGTGGCCGTAGAAGGGGCTGCGTATGCAGGTGCCGCCGATGCCGCTCAGCGTCCGCAGGCACTGCTCGCGCGTCGCGTAGTAGCAGCTCGTGCTGCCGGGGCCATCGGAATCGCCGTAGACGGCGCACCAGGGGTAGTCATAGGCCGATTGCGCGTGGCTCGCGGTGCACGGGACGAGCAGCATGACCGCGGCGTATATAATGTGCGTCGGGCGCATGGATCTCTCCCGGTCGTCTTCGGCCTATTTGGATGAACACCGCGCGGGGGCTGCCTATTCGTGCCCACGCAAGGCCATCGTCAGATATATCCCATCCGCTCCCAGTGCTCGCGCCGGCCAAGGCCGATCCTGACGTTCTCGGCCATCCGCACCGCGATGTCGAGCAAGGCGGCAGCCTGCGGGGGCGAGCAGCGCTCGGCCAGCGTTTCCTCGAACAGCCTCAGCCAGCGCGGAATGTGCTCCGCCCGGATCGACCGGTGCTTGAGGTGCGCGCGCATGAACGTGCCGCCCTCGTAGCTGCGCTCGAGCCGGGTGGCGGTGAGCCAGAAGCGGTTGATGCGCTCCATATGCGCGTCCCAGTCCGCGCCGATCGCCGCCTCGAAGATCGGGCCGAGGATCTCGTCCTCGCGCACCTTGGCGTAAAAGCGCTGCACCACGTCGCGCAGCAGCGGCGCCGTCAGCCCCGCTTCGAGCGCGCGCGACTGGAAGGCGACAGGTGCGTTCATGGGTACACTCGACATGTTCAGTGCAGTCGTGCGCGGCCAGGGCGCCGTGGCCCCGAGCGCGCCGTCGGCGGCGTCAGGCGCGGCGCTGATTCCGAAATCCTTCAGGCTCCGAAGCCGTTGGCGAAGGGTCGTATCGCCTAAAGATGTGCGGCGAGTGATTCTTTTTCAACCCGCGACCGCTCGGATGCCGCCCTCGTCAAAACATATGTTTCGTGGGGGCGAAAATCGCCGCGCCCCCGCCGGCGCAGGCGGGAATTCATTCGGCGATTTGCCCCGGCCTACCGTGGCGGTGACTCGGATTGAATGCTGACGCTGGGGCTCGGCCAGCCGTGCCGGGTCGCGTAGTCCGTCATGCTCAATCCGTAGAGAAACAGCAGCCAGAAGAAGCCGCTGGCGGCGAATACCCATTTCAGCGTCGGCGGTCCCTTCAGCCGCATGAACAGAATGAACACGAGGGCGACCTGGATGGCGGCGATGCCGAACTGAATGACCGGCGCCCAGCGGCCGAGGCCGAGGAAGGCAGTCAGCAGGCTCACACCCGCAAGCACCAGCAGGAGCACCCAGGCGACGACGAAGGGCCGCGGCCTTGCGCTTCGCGGGTCGATATCGATGGTCATGAGCGCCCCACGAGATAGATGCAGGGATAGAGAAAGAGCCAGACGACGTCGACGAAGCTCCAGTAGATGCCGACGACCTCCAGCGGCGTGTAATAGGCCGACGTGATCTCGCGGCGCCGGATCCTCCACAGCAGCATGTAGAGGACGAGGCCGATGCCGGTGATGAGGTGGAAGGCGTGCAGGCCGGTCGCGACCCAGTAGAACACCCAGAACAGCTCGCCGGCCGATCCCTCCCCCGGTTTGACCTCATAATCGACGACCGGCACCGAATGGCTCATGAAGTCCAGGTAGTACTCGAAGCCCTTGACGCACAGGAACGCGAAGCCGAGCGCGCAAGTGATGACGAGCCAGCGCACCATGTCGCGCCGCGCATCCCGGGCGGCGGCATTGATACCGAGCACGATCGTCAGGCTGCTCGTCACCAGGATGACCAGATTGAGGGTGCCGCACCACAGGACCGTGTCCTTGGCGGCGGCCGCGAACTCATGCGGATAGGTGAGCCGGTAAAAATAGTAGGCGAAGATCAACGCGCCGAAGAAGATCGTCTCGTTGATCAGGAAGGCCCAGATGCCGAGCTCGGCGGTCTCGCCCTGGTGCGCGAGGTTCGCGTACTGGACCTCCGGCGCGGGCACCGAAGTGTCAGCAACGGATTCAGCCATGGATTCCACCATGGGTCGTGCCTTCCTGGGTCACGTAGGTGTCGTGCTCGGGATCATACGAATAGGGACCGAGGACGACGGTCGGCGTGCGGGGGAAGTTGTGCTCGGGCGGGGGCGACGGCGTCAGCCATTCGAGGCCGGTCGCGCCCCAGGGATTGCTCGGCGCCTTGCGGCCGTAGAACAGCGACCAGCCGAGATAAAGGAGCGGCAACGCGTACGCGATGGCGAGGATCGAGGCGCCGGCGGACGAGAGCACGTTCCACGACTGCCACTCGGCCGGATAGGTGTACGACCGCCGCGGCATGCCCAGATAGCCGAGGATGAACTGCGGAAAGAACGTGAGGTTGAACCCCACATAGGTGAGGATCGCGGAGAACCGCGCCCAGCCCTCCGGATACATCCGGCCGGTCATCTTCGGCCACCAATAGTGCAAGGCGGCGAAATAGGCGCTGACCGTCGCGCCCACCATGATGTAGTGGAAATGGGCGATGACGAAGTAAGTCCCGTGCACGTCGACGTCGACCGCGAGCGTTGCCAGCATCAGTCCCGTCACGCCGCCGACCGTGAAGAGAAGAACGAAGCCGAGCGCATAGAGCATCGGCGCGTCGAACACGATGCTCCCCTTGTGGAGGCTGACGGTCCAGTTGAACACCTTGATGGCGGACGGCACCGCGACGAAGAAGGTCGTCAGGGAAAAGAACACCCCGGAGTAGACCGAGATGCCGGCAACGAACATGTGGTGGGCCCACACGAAGAAGCTCAGGATGGCGATCGCCATCAGCGCCATGATCATGCCGGTGTAGCCGAAGATCGGCCGGCGCGCGTAGGCCGGGATGATCTCGCTGACGACGCCCATGGCGGGAAGAATCATGATGTAGACGGCCGGGTGCGAGTAGAACCAGAACATGTGCTGCCACAGGATCGGGTCGCCGCCATGGTTCGGATCGAACAGGCCGATGCCGATGAAACGTTCGACCGCCAGCAGGAAGGTGTCCATCGCCAGCACCGGCGTGGCGGTGAGCATGACCACGCTCACCGAGTAGATGCCCCAGACGAACAGCGGCAGGCGCAGCCAGGTCATGCCCGGCGCGCGCAGGCGATGGATCGTGACGATGAAATTGAGCGATGTCATGATCGACGAGAAGCCGTTGATGAAGACGGCGAGCGCTGCGGCGAATACGTAGCCGTTGGCGAACGTCGTCGACAGCGGCGTGTAGAAGGTCCAGCCCGTATCGGCGCCGCCCATGATCAGCGAGTAGAGCACCACGAGGCCGGACAGGTTGAACACGTACCAGCTCAAGAGATTGACCCGCGGAAAAGCGAGATCGCGCGCACCGATCATCAGTGGGATGAAGAAATTGCCGAAGGTGGTCGGGATCGAGGGAATGAGGAAGAACCACACCATGATGATGCCGTGCATGGTGAACATGCGGTTGTAGACCGCAGGCTGCAGCAGCCCCTCGGGCGTCGCGAGATTGAGCCGCATCATGGTCGCCGCGAAGCCGCCGACGAAGAAGAAGAAGGTGATGGAGAAGAAGAACAGAAGCGCAATGCGCTTGTGGTCGCGTGTGAGCAGCCAGCCGGCGACGGAGTTCTCCGCCGTCAGGTAGCTCGGCTCGGCCCCGGACGGCTCGCCGGCGGCCGCGCGCTCGACTGTGGTGGTGCTCATCTGGCGGACTCGCGTTTGCTGCCGATGGACTTGATGTAGGCGACGAGCTTCAAGACGTCGTCCTCGCCGAGCTGGCCGGCGAAGTCGGGCATCACCGGCGGATAGCCCGCGACCGTGAACGACCGCGGATTGAGGATGCAGTCGCGGATATAGGCCTCGTCGGCGAGCCGCACGGTGCCGTCCTGCATATGCACGTAAGTGCCGTAGAGCCCGGCGAGCGACGGAGCATGCACGGTGCTGCCCTGGTCATGACAGCCGCTGCAGCCGTGCGCGCGGAAGACCTCGGCGCCCTGCTGGGCGAGCGACTCGTTCGTGCCCTGCTCGGTGAGCCAGCGCGCATAGTCCGGTGCCGACATCACCACGACCTCGCCCTGCATGGTGGCGTGCTGGAGGCCGCAATACTGCGTGCACTCGAGGCGGAAGATGCCGGTCTTGTTGGCCTTGAACCAGATCGTCTCGAGGGTGCCGGGCACGACGTCGTGCTTGATGCGGAAGGCCGGGACGAAGAAGCTGTGAATGACATCCTCCGACGCCATCACGACCCTGATGGCCTTGTCGACCGGGACGTGCAACGCGTCGATCTCGCGCTGGCCGCCGGGATGCTCGACCTTCCACATCCAGCGCTTGCCGACGACGTAGACCTCCTCGTCGGCGCGCGGCGGCTGAAACAGCCAGATGTAGATCACGGCGCCCCAGACGAAGAGGACCAGGAACGCCACCAGCGTCGCCACCGTCCAGGCGACCTCGAAGTGCCAGGTCTTCTGCACCAGGTTGGCGCGGGAGGCGTCGCTGCCGCGGCGATAGCGGACGCCGAACGTCAAGATCATGATCACGACGGTCGCGGTGATCAGCCCCGCGACGACGAGCTCGGCGATGTAGAGCGCGTTGACCGACACCGCGTTCACGGCGGCTGTGTCGGGCCAGAATGGGATCCATCGGTACATGGCGTTACATCGGCATCAGCCGTGTCGGCGTCGCCAGATGGCGGCGAACAGCGCGACGAGGGCCGCCACCGCCGCAAGATTGGCGATGGTGAAGGCCGCGAGAACCGGAACCGTGAGCCGACCGATGCGGCCGAGCTGCTGGTGGCAGATGAGCAAGAGGCGCGTCAGCGGGCCGATCGACTTGTCCGCTTCGGAATCGCCTAGGGCGGCTACCAGCTCCTGCGGCGAGATCGCAACGCCCTCGACGTAGCGGCTGATCCGGCCCTTGGGCGAGACGAGGACGAAGCCGGCCGGGTGAATGTAGGCGTCGATCAGCTTGTCGTAGCGATAAGGGAAGCCGACCGCGTCGGCGACGGCGCGCGCAGCATCGGCTGATGGCGCGGTGAGGAAGTGCAGCCCCTGCCCGGCCGCGACTGCCGGTTCTCGGCGATCGAGCAGGTCGACATATTTCGCTTGCGCGGCCGCGGCATCGGCCGGCGTATCGCGTGGATCGATGCTGATCGTCACGAGCTGATAGTCGCGGCCCGGCACCAGCGGCAGGCGCGCGAGAGCATCCACGACGAGGTTGTGCAGGGTCAGGCCGCACAACGATGTGCAGCGCAGGTAATCGAGCACGAGGATCACGGGCGACTTGCCGAAAAAGTCGCCGAGCATGACGGCGCGGCCCTGCTGATCGACGAGCCGCGTGGCCAACGGCAAACGCTCCCCCGGGTGCGGCCGGAAGGCGAGATCAAGATCGTCATCCGCGGCGGCCGCCTGCAGCGACGCGGCCGATACCAGCATGCCGAGGCCGATGCTGCCGGCGAGCATCCCCATGCGCCCGATGTGGTTGCCAGCGGTCCGCGTCATGGGTTCGCTCTGGGAAAATCGGGGATACCGGTTGTCACGAGCTGTTTCATCGCCTGCTCGATCGGGACGTGGACGATGCCCTTCTGTTCGTCGATCCAGTAGTACGTATTGAGGCGCTTCTCCTCCGCGGCGCGGAATTGCTGCAGATTGCGCCCCTCGTCCGTCTGCAGGCGCGGACCGGGTGGGTTGATGGTGAGCTTGCGGGTGACGTCGGATGTGGTGTGCGGATAGGCGAGGATCAGCACGAAGGCCGAGATCACGAGCAGCGCCAGCAGGCCGAGGGCGATCGGGACGAGCGGCTTGAGCGGCCAGTCGGTCGGCTCGTAGGCGATCCCGGGATTCTCGCGCACCGGCTCAGCCATGATCCACGCTCCAGATCATGCGGCGGCCGGGCGCGAGGCGGCGCGCGTGGCGCAGCGCAAAGGCGAACAGCATCACCATGGCGCCGCCGAGCGCCAGCACGGCCGCGACGTCGAGCCAGAACGGCGTGCCGTCCTTGAATTCCGGCATGATCAGCCACCACGTGTTGGCGAGACGGCTCGCCACGATAGCGGCCGCGATCGCCGCGACGATCGCGCGACTTCGCTTGGGCGGCGCCCACAGCAGGACGACGAAGGGAATGACGAAGCCGAGCGCGACCGACACGTCGAGCGCGGGATGCCAAGGCGAGTGCAGGTGGGTGAGGTACCAGGGGATCTCGGTCTTGAGGTTTTCTTCCCAGATGATCAGGAACTGGATGAACTCGACATAGGCCCAGAAGATCGTGGTCGCGAGCAGGATGCGGGCGAGATCGGCCATATGATCCGCCGTGTGGTCGCGCCGTGCGCCGATCGGCCAGCCGACGAGCGCGACGCACATGACGACGAGCGCCATGCCGGTGTTGAACCAGCTCGCGGTCTGCGCATAGGGGAAGGCGGACGACCAGAAGGTCGGCGCGAGGGAGAGAATCCAGTCGATCGCGGCAAAGCTCGCCGACAACGCCAGGGCCGCGAGGCCGATGCCGCTGATCCAGGAGAGCGACGGTGCAATCGGCAGCGAGCCTGCGCGCGGGGCCCACAGCGCAAATGCGGCGAGCAGGTTCCATAGGACGAGGCAAATCGCATAGCGAATGAAGAAGAATCCGGGGTTGAGGTAGGCGAGATTGGGCAGACCGGATCCGGCATGCGTCCACGCGTAGAGTGAATGCAGCCCGACCCATGCGGGGATGCCGGCGAGCGTCGCGAGCGGCATGGTGGCGATGGCGGCGCCGAGCACCGGACGCGCCGTTTCCATCCACTCGCCCCCGCTGAGATCGTGCACGAGAACCAGCGTCACGCCGGCGAGCGGCACGCCCAGCCAGAAGACGTAGGCGCACAGCCAAGCGCGCTGAAACGCGGCGAGGTCGATGACCGCGCCGACGATGCAGCCGATGACGCCGACCACCGCGAGCACGACGGCCACCAGCGCCAAGCCATTGGCGCGGCGTCTCACGGCGAGCCCCCCGGCAAATCCCGCCGCTGGTCGGCCGACAGCGCGGAGACGGACACATTGGCGCTCGCCTGCAGGGCGCGGATATAGGCCGAGATCGCCCAGCGGTCGGCGGGCTCGACGCGATCGGCGTAGGAATACATGATCCCGTAGCCATGGGTGATCACGTCGTAGAAGTGCTGAGTCGGCACGTTGCGCAGGCGGTCGATGTAATACGACGGCGGCCGCGGGAAGCCGCGCTGGACGATCATGCCGTTGCCGTCCCCGGCGCGGCCGTGGCATGGCGAGCAGTTGATGTCGAAGCGCTGTCGGCCACGCTCGAGCAATGCCAGGGTGAGCGGCGGCGGCGAAGGCGGCTTGGCGGCATCATCGCGCGCGACCGTGTTCGCCACCGGCTGGGCCGGCCAGTTGTCGGCTTGCGCGCCATACGGCAATTCGTACGGATTGCGCTTGGGCTCATTGGCCATGTTGTCGCAAGCCGCCAGCGTCAGTGTCAGGCCCAGCGTCACGCCCAGGAGCGCGATGGTCGAGCTGCGCGTCACGCCGGCGCCCCCGCGATCTCTTGGATGTCTTGGGCGCCGAGCTCGTGGAGGACATCGCGGATCGACGCCGCGTCGAAACGCGGATCGCGCTTCTCGACGCAGATGAAGAAGCGGTCGCGCGAGGCGCGCTCGAACCCGCTGGCGGCGAAGATCGGATGGTAGAGCCGCGTCAGACGGGATTTGGCGATCAGCCCGAAAAACCCCGCGGTCACCGCCATCAGCACCATGATCTCGAAGGTCGAGACGATGAAGGCCGGCCAGCTATTATAGGGCCGCCCACCGACGATCAGCGGATAGTTCACCGCCTCATCCCAGTACTGGATCCAATAGCCGCCGGCCGCCCCGAGGATCGCGCCGGCGAAGATCAACAGCGGCAGGAAAAGCCTGCGCCCCGGATGAACGATCTCGTCCAAGCCTTCGACCGGATACGGCGTGTAGGCCTCGAACGCCCGAAATCCCCGCTCGCGCAGACGGACCGCCGCGTCCTTGACGGCCGCGGGCGTGTCGAACATTCCGATGACACCGAAGAGATCCGTCATCGCGGCTTCTCCTCGGCGACGATCTCGCGCACCTCGGCCAGCGAGACGATCGGGGCAAAGCGCAGAAAGAGGAAGAACATCGTGAGAAAAAGCCCGATCGTGCCGGCGAGCGCGGCCCAGTCCCACAGCGTCGGAAAGAACTGGCCCCAGTACGACGGCATGTAATTGTGCGCGAGGCTGGAGATCACGAAGACATAACGCTCTTGCCACATGCCGAGCACGATCCCGGCCGAGATCAGCACGAGCAGCAGCTTGCTGCGCCGGACCGCCGGGAACCAGAGAAGCTGGGGAACGACGACGGTCAGAATCTTCTCCGACCAGAACGCCGGTGACGTGAATCCGAAAATCCGCTGGTAGAGCTCGGTCTTCTCGGCGGCGTGCCCACTATAGAGCGGGCCGAACGATTCCCAGACGTAGGCGTAGGCGAGCAGCAGGCTGCCGACCAGCATGACCTTGGCGAGCGCATTGAGGTGATAGTCGGTGAGCACGCCATGCAGGCCGTAGCCCCACTGCACCAGGATCGTGAGCATCATGATCACGGCGGTGCCGGAGACGACGGCGCCGAAGAAGAAGTAGGGCGGAAACTGGGTATCGTGCCATCCGGGGGTGAGCCCGCCCGCGAAGTCGAGGCCGACGACGCTGTGCACCGAGATCACCATCGGCGCCATGATCGCCGACATGATCGCGTAGACGATGCGCTGGTTCTGCCATTCGGACGCGGAGCCGCGCCAGCCGAGCGCGAGAATGCCGTACGCGATGCGCTTGATCCTGGTCTGCGCGAGATCACGCACGGTCGCGAGGTCCGGCAGGATGCCGACGTAGTAATACATCAACGACATCAGGATGTAGCAGAGCAGGCAGATGAAATCCCACCACAGCGGGCTGCGCGCCTGCGGCCACACTCCCATCACGGTCGAGTACGGGAAAAGCCAGTAGAACAATCCCGGCCGGCCGAGGTGCATGATCGGCATCAGCCCGGCGCACGGTGCGGCCGACAGCAGCATGCTTTCGGCGATGCGGTTGGTGGCCGAGCGCCACGGCGAGCGGGTGAGGAAGAACAGCGCCGAGACGATGGTGCCCCCGCTCGCAATCGCGATCCACCAGACATATTCAACGAGAGCAAACCCCCACGCGACCGGGATTTCGACGCCCCATACGCCGATGCCGAAGACGAACAGCCACGCCATCTGGACGAGCAGCACGACCAGCAGCAGGAACGAGATCGAAAAGCCGACCCACCACCACAGCGGCGCGCGCGGGAGGAGCACGCGATCGCTCACCCTCTCGCTCAACGACGTCATGGTGACGTCGGGCGCGACAACCGGGGCGTCGGGTGCGAATTCGGTCGGCAGTGCCGTCACGTCAGCTGTTCCCTGGTCTGTCCCTGCCCCTCACGACTGATTGCTCTTGATCGCGGGGTTGGGGTTGCGCACGAGCGCGCCGTAGCTCGTGCGCGGACGCGTATTGAGCTCGTCGAGGAGCACGTAGTCGGTCGGCGTCGCCTTGCGCTTGGCGACCGCACTGTCGCGGTCGTTGCGGTCGCCGAAGATGATCGCTTGCGTGGGACAGCTCTGCTGGCAGGCGGTGACCACGTCGCCGTCGCGCAGCGGCCGCTCGTCCCGCTCGGCGGCGATCTGGGTCGTGCGGATGCGCTGGATGCAATAGGTGCATTTCTCCATGACGCCGCGGTCGCGCACCGTCACCTGCGGATTCCATGACTCGGCGGGTCGGTCGTTCTGCGACGTGTAGGAGAAGAAGTTGAAACGGCGGACCTTGTAGGGGCAATTGTTCGAGCAGAAGCGGGTGCCGACGCAGCGATTGTAGACCATCAGATTGAGGCCCTCGTGGTCGTGCACGGTCGCGTGTACCGGGCAGACGACCTCACAGGGCGCATTCTCGCAATGCATGCACGGCATCGGCTCGAAGGCGATGTCGGGCGCCTCGGCCGAGCCCGAGTAGTAACGGTCGATCCGCAGCCAGTGCATCACGCGGCCGGCGAGCACCTGGTCCTTGCCGACGACCGGGACATTGTTCTCCGCCTGGCACGCGATCGTGCAAGCCTGGCAGCCGATGCAGGAGTTGAGGTCGATCGCCATCGCCCAGGCACGACCCGAATAGTCGAACGGCGGATAAAGTGACGCCGGCTCCTCCTTCTTGGCGATCGAGCCCGGGTCCTTGTTGAACTGATCGAGCGTCGCCTCGCGGATGAGGTCGCGGCCGAGCACGCGATCCTGGGCCTGCGTGGTCGCCAGCCGTTGGACGTCGCCGGACTTGGCGACCGAGCTGATTTGCGCCACCCACGGCGCGGCGGCCTGACGAAGCCGATAGGCATCGAAGCCAACGCCGGTGCCGAGCCCGCCCGCGGAACGACCGAAACCGAGCGGCAAGGTGACGCAATCGGGCGCCTGGCCGGGCAGCACGAAGACCGGCGCCTTCACCTTCGCATTGTCGATGGCGATCTCGACGACGTCGTGCGTATCGACGCCGAGCCGCTTGGCAGTCGCGGGCGCCACGAGCGCCGCGTTGTCCCATGTCAGCCGCGTGAAGGTGCGGGGCATTTCCAGCAGCCACGGATTGTCGGCGTAACGGCCATCCCGGGCGCCCTCGTCGGGCCTGAACAGGGCCACGATCGCATTCGCGGCGCGATCGGTCGGTGCGGCCAAACCGGTGACGGCATTGCGGCGCGGCGCCAATGTCAAAGCCGCTTCGGCCGTGTTGGCGACGGTGCCGACGCGCACGGCCTCGTGCCAGAACGACTCGAAATCGCCGCGGTTCTCCTGCTGCGCCCGTTGTCGCCAATATTCGCGCAACAACGCGTAGTCGCTCGCCGCCGACTTCCCCTGCAGCACCGCCAGCACCTGCTGCGGCGAATGACCACCATAGAGCGGACGCACCTGCGGCTGCTGGATCGTGACCGTGCCGTCGAACGCGCGTACGTCTCCCCAGGCTTCGTACTCGTGCGTGGCCGGAAGGCGCCACGTGCACGCGCCCGCGGTCTCGTCGTCATAGAGCGCAAGGCAGGCCGAGAACGGCACGCGGCGCAGCGCCCCAGCGAAGTCGAGGTCGGCCGGCGCGTCATAGACGGGATTGCAGTCGAAGATCAGCAGCGTATCGACCTTGCCGGCCTTCATGTCGGAGGCGAGGTCGGACAGCGATTGGCCTTTGGCGTCGCGCGAGGCATCGATCGGAGCCGTCAGGCGCACCGTCTTGCCGAAGGCGCCGAGCGCATCATTGATCGCATCGGCGAGAACATGGATCTCGGCCGGCTGCTCCCGGCCGGCATGCACCAGCGCGCCGCCCTTGTGCTGCGCAAGGTCATCGGCCGCCGCCTTCAGCCACGTGCCGTGCGCATTTTGCGCTTGCGACCATTCCTGCGGTCCGGCGCCGAGCAGGCCGGCGAGGAAGCGCAAGGACGCCTGCAAATCGTCGGGCCGCATCGCCACACGATGATCGGCCTTGGCGCCGAGCAAGGTCGGGGTCGTCTCGATCGCATAGACGCGGCTCATCTTGCCGCCGGTCTCGGTCGGCCGGCGCGCGGCCGCGAAGGCGCGCGCATAGGCAAGCCAGCCAGGCGTCGCGGAGATCAGATCGCTTTCGATCGCAAAAATGCGGTCGGCGGCGCCGAGGTCGAAGGTTCGCTCCACCGGCCGTCCGAAGCTGCTCGTTGCGGCGGCGCGCTCGTTGTCGCGATGGAGCGGCTCCCACTGGTGCCAGCGCATCCCGGGAAATTGCTGTTGCAGGCTCGCGATCTGCGCCGTGAGTGAGGGCGACGTGGTGGCGCCGGTCAGGACACGCAGCCCCTCGCCCTTGCGCGCCGTCAGCGCATTGCGCCGGTCGTGCAGGGCGGCGACGAAGGCCTCCCAGGTCGAGATCTCACCGTTGCCGACGGCGACCTGAGCGCGGCGCGGATCGTAGAGCTCGAGAATGCTTGCCTGCATGATCGCGCTCGCGGCGCCGAGGCTCGCCGGATGGTCCGGATTTCCCTCGACCTTGATCGGTCGCGCCATCTGGTGGGCGACCAGGACGCCGGTCGCGTAGCCTTCCTCGGTGAGCGCGCTCGCGTAATAGCGATTGCGGCCCGGAATGATGTTGTCGGGCTCCTGCACATAGGGGAGTAGCTGGCGTGGATCAGGCTCCGGCCCGCACGCCGACAGGCCGCCGAGCGCCATCGAGGCGGCCATCAGCTGGAGAAACCGCCGGCGATCGAACGTTTCGACGATGTCGGCAAAGCGCGGGATCTCGCGGCGGACGATCGCGCCGAATTCGGCGCTCTCCGCCAATTCCTCGAGATTGCGCCAATATGCGCGCCCTGATGTCAGGCCTGCGGTCATCGGTGGCATATTCCGCAATCGGTCAGGTCTTTGGTGTGGACGTGATACTGCGCCATCAGGGTCTCGCCCGACGGGGTCGTGGGCGCACGATGCCAATGCGGATTGGTGACCTGATCGCGCGGGCGCAGGTGCGGTGCCGGATCACGGTGGCATGACAGGCACCAGCTCATGTAGAGCGTGCCGGCTTTCCAGGTCAGATCCATGTCGCCGATCGGGCCGTGGCATTCCGTGCAGCCGACACCCTTGGCGACATGGATGCTGTGATCGAAATAGACGTAATCGGGCAGGGTGTAGACGCGCGTCCAGCGCAGCGGGATGTCCTTGGCGAGGCTCTCGCGGTCGGGGGCGAGCATCGCGGCATTCGTCCACACTTGCGAGTGACACGTCATGCAGATCGCCGTCGAGGGCATGCCGGCGTCCGAGGACTTCTCCACCATCGTGTGGCAGTAGCGGCAGTCGATTCCGAGACCACTGACGTGGTGCTTATGGCTGAATGGAATCGGCTGCTGCGGAGCAAATCGCTCTTGCGTGTTGTAGCCAATCACCGGAACGACCCAGATTGCGAGCAGCAGACAGGCGCCGACGAATGCCGCACCGATGAGCGCGGCGTTCATGAACATGTTCGCGCGTGGCGTGAAGATAGCCACCCATGCGCCTCCTCGCCGCGTATTGATTTGGAACCCGGGTGTGAACCGTATTCGCTTAACTCGACCGCAATCGGGTTTGTTCCGACTGCGGTTCCGCCGGAAGGCACGAGCCACAGGAGTCACGTTTCTGACTTTGCGCGGCTTGCAGCACATGAGAAGCTGCAGCGCTTTCATCGCGGCGACACGAACAAATCATTGCGCTCCGGCACGTTGCGCGCCACGCCAGCCCCGCAGTTTGCCTTCGCTCGTCGCGGATCCGGCGCGCGCGTCGATGGCGGAACGGCGCCTGCGGCGAAACGTTGCCACGCAAATGTCAAAGCTGAGCGTCTCCGCGGATTCCTCCGGCGCGACGTTAGGTCGCGAGACCGCGCCGCGTACGCATCTCGAGGTCAAGGTCGGGCCCCCGCGCCTTGCGGTCCACCAGGGTCACACGGTGCTGGTGTGCGAGCCCGACGGGCAGATGATCTGGCCGAGTCCGGCCGGCCTCTATTTTCGTGACACGCGCGTCATCAGCAATTGGACCATTCATGCCAACGGCGAAACGTGGGACCTCCTCAACGGCGCCACGCCGACGACTTTCACGATCCGCTGTTACCTGACCAATCGGGCTTTCATGACCGAAGAGGGATGTGTGCCCGAGAAAGCGCTCGGCCTCGTTCTGACCCGTCATGTCGACGAGGGCATGCACGAGTCGATCGCGCTCGCCAACTACGGCAGCAACACGGTCCGTTTCAACCTGGAAATTTCGGTGCGTTGCGATTTCGCCGACATCTTCGAGGTCAAGGCGGCCCATATCGTTCGACGCGGCCGCATCGTGACCAACTGGTCGGCTTGCCGTCAACGCCTCGACACCACCTACCGCAATCGTCAGTTTCGCCGCGACGTGACGATCACCGTGTACAAGAGCGACTGTCCCGCCGTGTACGCCAATGGCAGGATCAGCTTCCAGCTCGAGATCGCGCCGCGCGGCGCCTGGCGCGCATGTCTCGCCTATGATCTCTCCGATGGCAACGAGCGGTGGCTCGCCCCGCGCGACGGCGACAATCCGCAAGACCACGACAGGGGCTTGTCGGCGGCGGGCAAGCGGCTTGCCGCATGGCGCGCCCAGGTTCTGCAGATCGACACCGGCAACGAATCGATCCGTCGTCTTTTCCGCCAGGGCATCGAGGACTTGGCGGCATTGCGGCTCCCGATGGCGTCCAAGCACATTGATGGACATGGCGACGAGCACGAGGACCTGATCCTTCCGGCGGGCGGGCTTCCCTGGTTCATTGCCCTGTTCGGCCGCGACAGCCTGATCACCTCGTTGCAGACCATTTACGTCCATTCGGGATTTGCACGTGCCGCGCTCGCGACCCTCGCGGCCTGGCAGGCGAGCGAGCCGGACGACTATCGCGATGCGCAGCCCGGCAAGATTCCGCACGAGCTCCGCCTCGGCGAGCTCGCGACCCTGGGGCTCATTCCGCACACGCCCTACTACGGCTCCGCCGACGCGACGCCGCTCTATTTGATCGCGCTGCATACGGCGTGGTGCTGGACGGGCGACGACGACCTCGTGCGCCGGCACCTCCCAGCGGCCGGGCGCTGCCTCGATTGGATCGACCGCTACGGCGACCTCGATGGTGACGGCTTTCAGGAATACATCACCCGTTCGTCCGCCGGCCTCGCCAACCAGGGATGGAAGGATGCGCACGACGCGCTCGTCCGTCCCGACGGCTCACCGGTCAAAGCGCCGATCGCGCTATGCGAGCTCCAGGGCTACGTCTACGACGCCTGGCGGCGCATGGCCGACATCTACGAATCTTTCGGCGACGCCAGGCGTGCGGTTTCGCTGCGCGACAAGGCGGCGCGCCTGTTCGTACGATTCAACGATGCATTCTGGGACGAGGATACGGCGTTCTATGCCTTTGCGCTCGATGCCGAGAAGAAGCAGGTCATGAGCATCGTCTCCAATCCCGGCCATTGCCTGTGGTCGGGCATCGTCCCCGCAGATCGCGCGCGACGCGTCGTCGATCGGCTGATGCGGCCCGACATGAACAGCGGCTGGGGCATCCGCACGCTGTCGTCCGAGCATCCGTCCTTCAATCCCAACTCCTATCACAATGGCTCGGTCTGGCCGCACGACAATGGCCTGATCGCGCTCGGCTTCAAGCGCTACGGTTACGCCGCGCAAGCTGCGCGGATCGCCCGCGACGTCGCCGCCGCGGGAGGCTTCTTCATGCTCAACCGCTTGCCCGAGCTTTATGCCGGTATGCAGCGCGAGGCGATCAGCTTTCCGGTGCAATATCTCGGCGCCAACGTGCCGCAGGCCTGGGCGGCGGGATCGATCTTCGCGCTGCTGCAATCGATGCTCGGGCTGCAGGCGGACGCACGTCACCGCATGCTCTACGTCGATCCGGCACTGCCCGACTGGCTTGCCGATCTCCGTCTCGTGGATTTGCACGTCGGCGACCAGACTTTCGATCTTCATTTCTGGCGCAGCGGCGAGGAGACGCGCTGTGACGTCCTGAAGGGCGATTCCGCGAGGGTCGCGCGGCGCGACTTCGGCGCGGCTCTCGGCCGAGCGTGACCGACTCGGCGTATTTTGCTTCCGATGTGCCGCCGGTTTGGAAACACTCGCCCTCGGCATGCGTTGGCCTTGCGACGACAGCAATAGTCACTCGAAACAGGAGTCATCCACATGCGATCATCTCTGTTGCGCGCGGCACTCGCCGCAACGTTGCTTTCATCGGCCGTCGGGCTCGGAATTGCGCAGGCCGCCGGCGGTGGCGGCGGTGGTGGTGCAGGCGGTGCCGGCGGCGCCGGCGGCACGGCTGGAACCAGCGGCGGCATGTCATCCGGGACGACGGGTGCCGCCCCGGGCACGACCGGCGCTGCGCCCAACAGCCCCACGTCGCCGGGCACGACGCCGGGTGCGACGCCCGGCGGATCGGGCGTGAACGGCGGCACCAGCACCAACGGCCTGAACAACAACACGCTCAATCGCCCATGTGGGCCAGGATCGGTCGGGACTACCGGCAGCGGCAGCGCCACGACGGGGCTCGGCGGGACGACGACGGGCAGCAACCCGACGGGCGGCACCACGCAAACGACGCCCTCGACGAGCGGCCAGGGCAGCGTGAGCGGTAGCGGCAACACGACGCTCGGCTCGGGCTGCTGATCGACACGGCCCGATTTCCGAGCAGAGCGGCCCGCCGCACCCGACGGGCCGCTCCTTTTTCGTTTGGGCTTTCGTTGGCGAAGGTATCTTACCCGCCGGAGTAGCCGCCGACGATCGGCAGTATCTCGCCCGTGATGTAGCTCGAGCAGCTCGGAGCCGCGAGAAACACGAAAGCCGGCGCGATCTCCTCGGGCTGCGCTGCGCGCTTCATCGGGGTGTGCGCGCCGAACTCGGCGACGTCTTCCGCGGGCCGATCCGCCGGGTTGAGCGGCGTCCATACCGGCCCAGGCGCAACCACGTTCACGCGGATGCCGCGCTCGATCAGGCTCGCGGCGAGCGAGCGCGCAAAAGCGTGAATGCCGCCCTTGGTCATCGAATAGTCGAGCAGGCTCTTGTTCCCGGCGATGCCGGTGACCGAGCCGGTCATCACGATGGCGCTGCCCGGACGCAGATGCGGGACTGCCGCCTTCGCCATGTGGAAATAGCCGTAGAGGTTGGTCTTGAGCGTGCGGTCGAAATGCTCCTCGGTGAGGTCCTCGAAAGCTTGCACGTGCTCCTGGAAGGCAGCATTGTTGACCAGAATGTCGATGCGGCCGAACTTGTCGATCGTCTCGCGCACGGCCGCCTCGCAGAACCGCGGATCGGCGACGTCGCCCGCAATGGTGACGCAGCGTCGGCCTTCGGCTTCGACGGCGCGCTTGGTCTGTGCGGCGTCGTCGTGCTCGTCGAGGTAAGCGACCACGACATCAGCGCCCTCGCGCGCATAGAGCACCGCGACGGCGCGGCCGATGCCGGAATCTCCGCCCGTGATCAGCGCCACCTTGTCGCGCAGCTTCTCCGAGCCGAGATAGGCGGGCGCCTCGTACATCGGCGCGCTCTCCAGCGCCGCCTCGTGGCCGGGCTTCTCCTGGTGCTGCGCCGGAAAGGACTCCGGGTAGCGCCGCGCGCCCACCTGCGTGGCGCCCGATTGCGATTGGCCGCCTCCCTTCTCGCGGTTCGCGTCGGCGCGCTCGACCTGCCGCTGAACGGCGCGCTCCTCCTCCGCGGTCCGTTCCGCCTCGCGCGCAAACGAACGCTTCGATCCCGACGATCTGCTCATGGTTCTCCTCTGGCCCTCCTCTTGCGCTCCTCGTCAGGCTGCCTCGGCGAATTTGTTCACCTGGGATTCGGCGATCTTGGTCAGCGTCTCGTCGGTCTCTTTTTCTTCCGCGAGGGTCTCGCCGAGCAGATCGGCCGCTTCGTCGAACCCGAGCTCCTCCGCCCAGGTCTTGAGCGTGCCGTAGCGCGAAATCTCGTAATGCTCGACCGCCTGGGCGGCGGCGAGTAGTCCGGCATCGAGCGCCGCCTTGCCCTTGTACTCCTTCATCACCTCCTGCCCTTCCTCGATGATGCCCATGATGGCCTGGCAGGTCTTGCCTTGCGGCTTGTGCCCGATCGCCTCGAACACCTGATCGAGTCGTTTGACATGCTCCTCGGTCTGGGCCTCGTGCTTTTCAAAGGCCTCCTTGAGCTCATCGGTTTGCGACGCCTTGGCCATCTTCGGCAGTGCGGTGAGTATCTTCTTCTCGGCGAAATAGATGTCCTTGAGCGTGTCGTGAAAGAGATCGCTCAGCGTCTTGTCCTTGGCCATGATTTCCTCCTGGGGGATCTGCCTGTCGTGTTGTCGTTTGATGGTATCACCTGGCCCCGAGCGCCGGCTCGTGACCCTCGCTCGCGGCCACCGTGATGGATACGGCGTAGCCGAGCTTGATCGCGTTCGAGGCCGGCAGCACGGCCGATTCGAACGCCGCTTCCTTGGTGTCGTACGGGCCGCTGAGCTGGCCGTCGTGCTCGACGCCCCACCCGTCGCCATGACGCTTGATGTCGAAAGCCGCGGATTTCATTGCATCTCAGCCTTTCACATCCGGGATGATGGCGACGATGCGCCGGTCTGCGGTCGCGATCACCATGCGACCTTCGACCAGCACGTACTGATCGCCTCGATAATTCGGCAAGATCGTCGCGAGCTCGTGGGGGAGTGGCCGCAGCTCGATCTGTTTCGGCACGGCCGCGCCGATCGCCACCGTGAACGCCGGCTTGTCCGCATTGCCGCTCGACGCGCCGGATTGGGCGAAATAGGCCTTGAGCCGGTTGCGCTGATCGGGCGTGAGCGACACCCTGTCGTTCGCCGCGTCGCTGTGCGAAGCAGCGGCGCCGCTCTGGCCCGCGGGCTCGACGGTGCGCTCGCGGCCGGGATCCTGCGTCTGCGCCGCGACCAGAGTCGCAGATGCAACCAATCCGGCAATCGGCACCAAGCCGCGCCACAGCCTGCGCATCGTACGCTCCGCATGCTTGCAGAAACAGTTGCTGGGTTAACCGGCCGATTTGACGGACGTTCCGCGTTCACCGCCGGTGACGAGGCCGGCATGCAACATCGCGTCGGCGCGGAAACTCTGGGGTTCCGGTTCGTTGTAGCGATACGGGTTCCGCTATCCCCGGGCCCCCCCGAATCCGAAGGAGCGGTCACCGATGCCCCTTCATCTCACCGTGGCGGACGTGCTCATCCGCTTCGCATGCGCGCTGATCGCGAGCGCCCTGATCGGCTACAACCGCGGCGAGCACGGCAAGGCCGCCGGCCTGCGCACCACGATGCTGGTGTGTCTCGCGGCAGCGGTCGCGATGCTGCAGGTCAACTACCTGCTGCCGCTCGCCGGTCGCTCGACCGATTCGTTCGTCATGAACGATCTGATGCGCTTTCCACTCGGCGTCCTGACCGGGGTCGGCTTCATCGGTGGAGGCGCCATTCTGCGCCGCGACAGCTTCGTCACCGGCGTCACCACGGCGGCAACGTTATGGTACGTGACCATGATCGGCCTCGCGTTCGGCGGCGGTCAGATCGTGCTCGGGTGGATCGCGACGCTGATCGGCGCCGCCATCCTGTGGGCCCTGGGCTGGCTCGAGCGCCGCGTCGTGCGCGAGTTCCGCGGGCGCCTCACGGTCGCGCTCGACGCTGCCGCCGCGGCCGAGCGCGATCTCGCCGGGCAGGTGCAAGCGAGCGGCCTCGTGATCGCGGCGACCACCGTCGACATCGAGCCGCAGTGCCGCACCCTCGTCTACGAGGTGCTGGAAAATCGCACCCAGATGGAAACCGACGTTCCTGCGCTGGTCACGCGCCTTGCGCGCGAGCCGGGCGTCCGCCGCGTATACTGGCAGCCGGTGAGCTGAGATCAAATCTCCCGCATCACCTGCGCGTAGGCGATCAGCGCGAACAACGCGGTCCCACCTACAATATTTCCGATCAGCACCGGCGCGAAGAAATCGGCGATCATCGGCCAGACTTCCATCCGGCCGTTGAGCACCAGCATGAAGGCCTCGATGCTGCCGGCCACCACATGGGCGAACCCGGCAATCGCGATCAGCCACGTCATCAGCACGATGACGTGGAACTGCGCCGACTCGGCACCCGGTATCAGCCAGACCATCGCGGCAATCAGGAAGCCGGCGCCGATGGCGTGAAAGAACGCCTCGGCCCAGCCGCTCTGTTGCAGCTGGCCGCTGACCGCCAGCATGCTCTCGCGCAGCTCGGGCGAGATCACGGGCGTGAACGTGCAGAACAAGGCGGCGAACAGCGTCCCGGCCATGTTGGCCAGAAACACGACGCTCCACATGCGCACCAGGCTCTTGACGTTGGCGCGGTTGAAATCGGCCATCACGGGCAGCACGACCGTGATGGTGTTCTCGGTGAACAGCTGCTGGCGCGCCAGCACGACCATGACGAAGCCGGCCGTATAGCCGAAGCTGGTGACGAGCGGGCGCCACGGGGTGTCCGGCAGATGCATCTGCAGGATCGCCTGCGCGAACAGCGAAAAGCTGATCGAGAGGCCGGCGGCCACGCCCGACCACCACAGCGAGGTGACGGGCCGTGCCATCTCCTCCTCGCCGAGGCGAGAGACGATCTCGTAGATCACCGGCGTGCGTGGGCTCGAGCGCTCCTCGACGTCCTCGATCTCGCGCTCGGTGAAACCGGTCGGGCCGCGCTCGTGCTCATCGCCCGGCGCCGGCTTGTCGCGCGAGGTGTCCTTCGCCCGGCGTTGCTGGGGGGCGACCATGGCCGGCTCCATCGCCGCAGTTAGGCGAACCGGCATCCCTCTTCGCCGGAAACGCGCGCGGTCATGAAGCAACGTTCCGTCGCCGGAACCGTTCCGGCGCACCGCTCAGGGTCCGCTGCGCTGAAGGACCTCCCCGCACAGGCCGATCGCGCTGTTCACGAGGGCCATATGGCTCAAGCCCTGCGGAAAATTCCCCGTCAGGCGCCGGCGGCGAAGGTCGTATTCCTCCGACAGCAGGCCGACGTCGTTGCGCACCGCCAGCATGCGCTCCAACGCGGCGCGGGCCGCCTCGTCACGGCCCTGCATCTTGCGGCAATCGGCGAGCCAGCCGCTGCACGGCAGGAATGCGCCCTGCGACGACTCGCGCGACTCGGCGGTGCGATAGACGAGGCCGTCCTCCACCAGCTCGCGCTCGATGCGCGCGATCGTCGCCGAGATGCGAGGATCGTCGATCGGCAGGAAGCCGACCACCGGCATGAGCAGCAATGCGGCGCCGACCTGCCGGCTGCCGTAGTACTCGACGAAGCTGTCGAGCCCGCTGTCGAAGCCCTCGCGGCAGATCTCCGCGTGCATCTCCGTGCGCAGTGCCGCCAGCCGCTTGAGCAGATGCGGGTCCGCGTCGGACGCTTTTCCATTGCGCTTGAGGAAGCGATCGAGCGCGACCCATGCCATCACCTGCCCGTAGACGTGACGGCGCGGCTCGCCGCGGCTCTCCCAGATGCCCTGCCCGGGCGTGCCCCAGACCTCGGCGACGCGCTCGACGATCGCGCGCTCGACCGCATTCCAGTGCGCGTTGCGCGCGATCCCGGCTTTTGTAGCGAGCTCCATCACGTCGATGAGCTCGCCGAACACGTCGATCTGGCGCTGCACCGCGGCCTTGTTGCCGACGCGAACCGGCGCCGACCAGCGATAGCCGCAAAGCCAGGAGGCGGTCCATTCGTTGAGCTCGCGGCCGCCATCGAGCCGGTACATCACCTGGATATGCTCGGGCGATCCGGCGATCGCACGCAGGATCCAGTCGCGCCAGGCCTCAGCCTCGGCGCGATAGCCGGCATTTAGCAGCGCCGATATGGCGAAGGCGGCATCGCGCAGCCAGCAGAAGCGGTAGTCCCAATTCGCATCGCCGCCCAGGATCTCGGGCAGCGACGTCGTGGGCGCCGCGATGATGCCGCCGGTCGTGCGGCTGATCATCGCCTTGAGCGTGATCAGCGAGCGGCGCACCGCCTCGGGCCAGTCGGTCGGCTTGGCGAAGCGGCCGATCCACTCGCGCCAGTACCGCTCGGTATCGGCCAGCGCCCGTTGCGGGTCGATCGCGGCGGGCGCCGGCTTGCGTGACGATCCGAGCTGGAGCACGAACGCATAGCGATCGCCTTGATGGACCGCGAACTCGGCGCCGACGTCGCGGCCCTCGCAGCGGAGGGGAACGTCGGCGCGCAGGACCGTGAGATCGGGGCCGACGCGGCCGATGACCTGGCGCTCCTCGGCCTCGTTCCAGGGGGGGATCAGCCCATAGCCCTGACGCAGCCGCAGCCGCATCTGCATCGCGGCAAAACCGCGCAATCCCGCGACGATGCGCACCAGCGCCGGCGCTCCCTCCCGCTCGGGCATGAAATCGGTGACGCGCACGACGCCAGTTTCCGTCACGAATTCGCTGTCGAGGATCAGGGTGTCGTCGCGATAGCGCCGACGCGCGCGCGGAGCATCACGCGGCGCGAGCGACCAGTGGCCATTGTCGTCGCGGCCGACCAACGCCGCAAAACACGCATCCGAATCGAACCGCGGCCAGCACAGCCAGTCGACCGAACCATTCGCAGCCACCAGCGCCGCCGAATGGCCGTCGCCGATCATGGCATAGTCTTCAAGCGGGGGAGCCATGTGGGTCGTCCAAGTGCGTCGTCCGAAGGAGCCGTTCAAGTGCGTCGTTCGACCGGATTGCGAGTTCCCGCGTCATTTGAGTGGGGAACGCTTCGACCGCCGCGTGGTTGCTCCGTTGAAACTCACGAGAGGTCAGCGTCGTGCGTGATTTCACCAACCGGACCGTCGTGGTCACCGGCGCATCAGCCGGCGTCGGGCGCGCGATCGCGCATCGTTTTGCACGCGCCGGCGCCCGTCTCGGGCTGATTGCGCGCGACGCCGAAGCGTTGCAATCGGTGCAGCATGAGGTCGAGGAGCTGGGCGGCACGGCCGTCGTGGCGCCGGCCGATGTCGCCGAAGCCAACGCTGTGTTTGCGGCCGCCGATCGCATCCGCGACGCCTTCGGGGCGATTGACGTATGGATCAACGACGCGATGGTGACCGTGTTCGCGCCGGTGTGGGAAATCGCGCCGGACGAATTCCGTCGCGTGACCGAGGTCACGTATCTCGGCTTCGTGCACGGCACGCTCGCGGCGCTGCGCGACATGCGGCCGCGCAATCGCGGGACGATCATCCAGATCGGATCGGCGCTGGCCTATCGCGGCATTCCGTTGCAGGCCGCCTATTGCGGCGCCAAGCACGCGATGCGCGGGTTCACGGATTCACTGCGCACCGAGCTCCTGCATGAAGGGAGCCGGATCAATCTCAGCGTGGTCGAGTTGCCGGCGGTCAACACGCCGCAATTCGACTGGGCGCGCACGCACATGGGGCAGCAGCCGCGGCCGGTGCCGCCGGTGGTCCAGCCCGAGGTGATCGCCGAGTGGGTTTTTCGCACCGCGCGCCATCCGCGCCGCGAGACGTGGATCGGCTGGAGCACGCTCAAGGCGATCCTCGGCAACATGTTCTTGCCCGAGGTGCTCGACCGCTACCTCGCCCGCAAGACCGTGGCGGCGCAGCAGTCCCGCGCGCCAGTGTCGCCGATGCGCGCCGACAATCTCGATGCGCCGGTCCACCACCTGCACCGCACCCACGGCCGATTCGATCGCGAGGCGAGCGGCGCGGCTATCGCGATTCCGGGGCCGGTGGCGCGCGCCGCGCCGATCGCAGCCGGGGTGATGGCCCTGGTTGCGGTTGCGATGCTCGCGCGGGGTGGGCGACGCTGACGCCGCTTCGTAGCCCGGATGGAGCGCAGCGTAATCCGGGGACGGCCTTTCCACTCTGAATCTTCTCTCGAGTCGCGCCACCGGCCCCGGATTACGCTTCGCTCCATCCGGGCTACAAGAAACTACGCCCCCGCCAGCTCCGGGCGGATGAGCGCGAGGCCGCTCTGCGGATCGATCGACTTGTGCAGATGCGCGGGCGGCTCGGTGAGGATCACCTCGAGGGTCGGGCGCACATGCGCCTCCGTGAGATGGCCCGCGAGCGCGGTGCCGTCGCGCCGCCCGAGCACGGCATGGACGTGCAGCGCCGCCTTGCCGTCCGGCGCGAGCGCGACGTCGCCGATCATGGAAGCGACCTCGACCTGCTCGCGCACCGGGATCGGTTGGTACTTCTTCGCCTCCCAATCGAAATAGTTGAGCTTGGCGTCGCTGAGGGCGCCGATCGCGGTAATCTGGGCCGCCGAGACGTTCTCCTTCTCGATGAACTTCTGCAGGCACGCCATGGCCTCGTCGCCAGTCTCCATGATGACCGCGAAGGTGCGTTGGCCCGCATTCTCGTGCAGCAGGGTGCTCCGCATGGCGCGCCTCGTTCCTGTTGGGATCCTTCACGTAATTGCCGCCGCCGCGCAAATGTTCCGGCCGCCCGGGTTCCCGCCTCGTGGCGCCATCCTGTCGTCGCCAGGACCTCGGAACTGACGCGTTCCATGCGCCGTTAGAGATCGTGCGGGGGGAGGCACATTTCCGCGGAGCAAAACAATGGCCAAGCCCACCGCCAGCGACGTGTTGGTCCAGACATTGATCGACTGGGGCGTGGACACGATCTTCGGCATCCCAGGTGACGGCATCAACGGCATCATCGAGGCGTTGCGCCTGAAGCAGGAGCAGATCCGCTTCATCCAGGTGCGGCATGAGGAGGCCGCGGCGTTCGCGGCCTGTGCCTATGCGAAATGGACCGGAAAGCTCGGGGTATGCCTCGCGACCTCGGGACCGGGCGGCATCCATCTGCTCAACGGTCTCTATGACGCGAAGCTCGACGGCCAACCGGTGCTCGCGATCACGGGACTCCAGTTCCACGACCTCGTCGAGACCTTCACGCAGCAGGATGTGGAGCTCGACAAGCTTTACATGGATGTATGCGTCTACAACGCGCGCATCATGGGGCCGACCCACGTCGAGAACGTGGTCGAGCTCGCCTGCCGCACCGCCCTCGCGTATCGCGGCGTCGCGCACGTCACGATGCCGGTCGACATGCAGTCGACACCGGTAGCGAAGAGCCCGCGCTCGGAGCGCAACATCGCGCATCACGTGTCGGAACTGATGGCGAACTCGAGCCGCCTGCCCGATGACGCGCAGCTCGCGCGCGCGGTCGATATCCTCAACGGCGGCAAGAAGACCGTGATCCTCGCCGGCCGCGGCGCGGTCGGCGCCGGGCACGAGCTGCTGGCGCTTGCCGAGCGCCTGTCGGCGCCGATCTGCAAGCCGCTGCTCGGCAAGGCGTGCGTGCCCGACGACAGCCCCTACTGCCTCGGCGGCGTGGGTCTGCTCGGCACCAAGCCGGCCCAGGAGGCGCTGGAGGAATGCGACACGCTGCTGATCGCGGGCAGCTCGTTTCCGTACATCGAGTACTATCCAAAGCCCGGCCAGGCGAAGGCGGTGCAGATCGAGCTCGACCCGAAGCGCATCGGCCTGCGCTATCCGGTCGAGGCCGGGCTGGTCGGCGATACCGCGCGCGTTCTCAAGGCGCTGTTGCCGCGCCTGCAGCCGCGGCGCGAGCGCAAGTTCCTCGACAAGGCGCAGGCCGCCATGAAGGAGTGGCGCGACCTGATGGTCGAGCGCGGCACCCGTCAAGACAAACCGATGAAGCCGCAAGTGGTCGCGCACGAGCTCGACAAGCTTCTGTCCGACGACGCAATCGTCGCGACCGATTCCGGCACGATCACGACCTGGATCGCACGGCACCTGACCATCCGCGGCAACATGATGTTCTCGTGCTCGGGCAATCTCGCCACCATGGCGTGCGGCCTGCCCTACGCGGTCGCGGCCGCGGTGGCGCATCCGGGCCGCCAAGTGGTCGCTTTCGTCGGCGACGGCGGGCTCACCATGCTGATGGGTGAGCTCGCGACGTGCGTGAAGTACAAGCTCGACGTCAAGATCGTGGTGATCAAGAACAACACGCTCGGCCAGATCAAGTGGGAGCAGATGGTGTTTCTCGGCAATCCCGAGTTCGTCTGCGACCTGCAGCCGATCGATTTCGCCACCGTCGCGCGCGGCTTCGGGGTGACCGGCTTCTCGGTCGATGATCCGGCCCGGTGCGGCGAGGTGCTGCGCCAAGCCCTGGCGACGCCTGGTCCGGTGCTGGTGGAGGCCGTGGTCGACCAGAACGAGCCGCCGATGCCGCCGAAGGTCACGGTCAAGCAGGCCGCCCATCTTGCCGAGTCGCTTGCGCGCGGCACGCCGGCCGGCGGCACGATCGCGCTCACGATCGCGTCGGACACGGTGCGCGAGCTGATCTGAGCGCGACCAAGCGGTCTGCAACGCCGCGTCGGCGCTCGAGCGGGTCAGCGCCGCCGCCTTCGCGCGCGCGGCCATCGGCTCGCCAACCAATCCCGGAGTGATCTTCAGCGGAACGCCCCCCGCGCATTGCGGTTTCACTGTCAGGAGGCGAACACGGCCGAGGGGATGCGGAGGCGAAGATGGCCCATACAATCGACGTCGATCATCGACGCATCGCGCAGCATCCACCCTACCGGACCGAGCGCACGGCGGCCGGCCGCATCACCAGCGCCTACGAGCCCTCTCGGCCCGAGCATCGAGCGCTCGAGCAGGGATTGCGCGAGGCGATCGACGGCGAGGTGCGCTTCGACGGCGGGACCCGCGCGGTCTACTCGACCGATGCCTCGAGCTATCGCCAGGTGCCGATCGGGGTCGTCATCCCGCGCACGATCGACGACGTGATCGCCACCGTCGACCTGTGCCGCCGCCACGGGGCGCCGATCGTGGCGCGCGGCGGCGGCACGAGCCTCGCGGGGCAAGGCTGCAATGTCGCGGTGCTGATCGACTTTTCCAAATATCTGAACCGCATCACCTCGCTCGAGCCGGCGCGGCGCCTCGCGACCGTGGAGCCCGGCGTCGTGCTCGACGATTTGCGCAAAGCCGCCGAGCAGCACCATCTCACCTTCGGCCCCGATCCCTCGACGCACGACCACAACACGCTCGGCGGCATGATCGGCAACAACTCCTGCGGCGTGCACTCCGTGATGGCGGGGCGCACCTCCGACAATGTCGAGGCGCTCGACATCCTCACTTATGACGGCCTGCGCATGACAGTGGGTCCGACCAGCGACGCGGAGCTGCGCACCATTCTGGCGGGCGGCGGCCGGCGCGCCGACATCTACCGGGCGATGATCGACCTGCGCAATCGATACGAGACGCTGATCAAGGAGCGCTTTCCAAAAATCCCCCGTCGCGTCTCGGGCTACGAGAACCTCGACCAGCTGATGCCGGAGAACGGCTTCAACGTCGCACGCGCGCTGGTCGGCACCGAGGGCACATGCGTCACCGTCCTCGGCGCGACGCTCAAGCTGATCCCGAGCCCGCAGAAGCGCGTGCTGGCGGTGCTCGCCTTCCCGGACATCTTCGCGGCCGCCGATGCGGTGCCGGACGTGCTCGAGTACGGGCCTATCGCGCTCGAGGCGATCGATGATCTGTTCGTGAAATTCGTCCGGCGCAAGCATATCGACACCGACAAGATCAAGGAGCTGCCGGAGGGCTCGAGCTGGCTGCTCGCCGAGTTCGCGGCCGACGACGATCGCGGAAACGAAGCGGCCGCTCGCCTCGCCCGCGCCTACGAGGAAAAGGGCCATCACGCCAAGCTGCTGACCGAGCCGGCCGAGCAGGCAAAGCTCTGGGCCGTGCGCAAGGACGGCTTGCCGGCGACCGCCAAGATCGAGGGCTGGCCGGAAACCTACGAGGGCTGGGAAGACGCCGCCGTGCCGCGGGAAAACCTCGGCGCCTATCTGCGCGACTTCAAGGCGCTGCTGCACCAGCACGGTTACGAATCGTCCGTCTACGGCCATTTCGGCGATGGGCTCGTGCACTGCCGCATCGATTGCGATCTGCGCACCGAGCCGGGCGTCGACAACTGGCGCGGCTTCCTCGACCAGGCGGCCGATCTCGTGGTGCGCTACGGCGGCTCGCTCTCGGGCGAGCACGGCGACGGCCAGTCGAAAGCGGAGTTGCTCGGCAAGATGTACGGGCCGGAGCTGCTCGCCGCCTTCCGCGAGTTCAAGGCGATCTGGGATCCGGACTGGAGGATGAACCCCGGCAAAGTGGTCGATCCCTTCCCGATCACCTCCAACCTGCGGGTCGGCCCGCTCTACCAGCCGCCCGAGGTGAAGGGCCATTTCGCCTACAAGGAGGATCACGGCAGCTTCACCCGCGCGACCCAGCGCTGCGTCGGCGTCGGCTCGTGCCGGCGCCGCAACAGCGAGCACGGCGTGATGTGCCCGAGCTACATGGCGACCGGCGAGGAGCGCTACAGCACGCGCGGCCGCGCCCGCCTGCTGTTCGAGATGCTGCATGGCGGCCCCATCGACAACCGCTGGCGCAGCGACGCCATCGAGGAGGCGCTCGACTTCTGCCTCGGCTGCAAGGGCTGCAAGAGCGATTGCCCGGTCAATGTCGACATGGCGACCTACAAGGCGGAATTCCGCGCGCACCATTACGCGGGCCGATTGCGGCCGCGCGCCGCCTACTCGATGGGGCTGATCCACCGCTGGGCGCGCGCCGCATCGGTCGCGCCGAACGTCGTCAATGCGCTGATGCAGGCGCCGGGCGTGGAGCAGATCGCCAAATGGATCGGCGGCATCGCCCCGCAGCGCAGGATTCCGCGCTTTGCCGGCCAATCATTCACCCACTGGTACGGAAAGCGAGCGGGCGGGCATGGACATCGGGCTCGCCGCAGCGGCCGGCGCGTGATGCTCTGGCCGGACACATTCAACAACTATTTCCGCCCGCGCACCGCGGTTGCGGCGGCGCATGTGCTCGGCGAGCTCGGGTTCGACGTCGCCATTCCGGACCGACCGCTCTGCTGCGGGCGCCCGCTCTACGACTGGGGCATGCTCGACCAGGCAAAGCACCTGTGGCGCGAGACGCTCGCGGCGCTGCGCCCCGCAATCGAGGACGGCACGCCCATCGTCGGGCTCGAGCCCGCCTGCGTCAGCGCCTTCGGCGACGAGCTGCCGGGCCTTTTTCCGAATGACGCGGCGGCGCACCGGCTGAGCGAGCAGACCCTGTTCTTCAGCGAGTTCATCACCCAGCACACCGACGAGGCGGCTTGGCCGCATATCACCCGGCGGGCGGTGGCCCAGTTTCACTGCCATCATCATGCGATCATCAAGACCCAGGCCGAGCAGGACCTGCTGCATCGTCTCGGCCTCGACTGCGAGGCGCTCCCGTCGGGCTGCTGCGGCATGGCGGGCTCGTTCGGCTTCGAGGCCGGCAAATACGACGTGTCGATCGCGGCCGCCGAGCGCGTGCTGCTGCCGCGCCTGCGCGCGACGCCGGAGGAGACGCTGGTGCTCGCCGACGGCTTCAGCTGCCGCGAGCAGATCGAGCAGTGCACCGGCCGGCGCACGCTGCATGTGGCGGAGATGATGGCAGGGCTGGGGTGAGCGAGCGCGAGGTCCACGATCCGTCGAGCAGCGGCGGATCGGCCATCACTGCTGTTTCGGAATCTTGGCGCTTTCGACGAGCGCCTCATTTGCGGCGACGTCGCGCCGGAAGAATTCCCGCATCTCGGTGCGGCTCATCGGCATGGGCTCGAAGCCGAGCGCCGCGGCGCGGTCATGCACCGTCGGCGCCGAAAGCGCTGTGCCGACCTCGGCATGGAGCTTGTCGAGAATTGCGGCTGGCGTCCTGGCTGGGGCAAAAAGCGGAATGTAGAAGGGATAGATCGCGTCATCCTTCAGTCCGGCTTCGAGCAGCGTCGGCACGTCCGGCAACGCGAACGACCGCTTGCTGGCGCTGACCGCGAGCGCGGCGAGCTTGCCGTCGCGGATCAGGCTGATCACCGTTCCGACCGGCGCCACACTGAAGTCGATTCGGCCGGCGACGACCTCGACGATGTAGTCACCGCGGAAGGGCACGTGCTGGGCGACGAAGCCGGCGCTCAGCATGATCTTGGTCGCCCCCAGATGGGCGGCCGAGCCCACGCCCGGCGTCGAAAAGTTCAGGGCGCCCGGTTTGGCCTTGGCCTGGGCAACGAGATCCGCCATGCTCTTGAACCGGCCGGCCGGCGCGACGATGACGAGCGGTTGCTGGCCGAGAGCAGCGACTGGCGTGATATCGGCAAGCGTGTCGTAAGGCAGCTTGGCGTAAATCGCGGCGGCCGACGCGGCCGCGCCATAGACGAGGAGCGTGTATCCGTCCGGCGCGGCCTTGGCGACGTAGCTCGTGCCCAGCGTGCCGCCGGCGCCCGGCCGATTCTCGATGATGAAGCTCTGTCGGACCTGCTGCCCGACCTGCTGCATGACCAGGCGCGCGATGCTGTCGACCGATGTCCCGGCCGCGAGCGGAACGACCACGGTCACGTTGCGGGCCGGCCAATCCTGCGCGCGTGCCGAATGAAAGGAGCCAAGGACGAGAGCAAGGCTGCCGACGATCAATCCCCACGATCTCATCGAGACCTCCGGTCCTGCGGGCGGATGCGGGCGCTTCGCTCGGACCCGCCAATACGCCTGAAACGCTACAGGACGCTTTCGACAGCGTCCATCGGGTGTCGGTGCGACTCGTCGATAAGATCATCTGCCGACAGGGGCTGCCTCAGTCGTACTTCTCAGGCTTCGTCTCGTTCAGGAACACCCACAGCAGGGCGACCGCGCCAGCCGCGAAGACCGCAATGGCGACATAGCTGGCGGTCGCACCGAACAGCTTGGCGATGTAGCCGGTCGCAAGCGTGCTCACCGCCGCCGCAAGGCCGCTGAGCGCGCCGACGGCGCCCTGGGCCAGGTTGAACCGGCCGGTCCCGGCGGTGAGATCGGCGACGACGATGATGGTCAATACGCCGATGACGGCGCCGCTGACGCCATTGAGCACCTGCACGAGAAAAAGCACCGGCATGGCGGCGGTCAGCGCGAGCAGGATGGCGCGGACCGGCTCGACGCCGAATCCGACCAGCAGCAAGGGGCGCCGCCCCTTGCGCTCGGAATGAAAACCGACCCATGGCGCGAACACGGCGACAATGATCTGCGGCAGCGCGATGAGCGCCGACGTCCACAGAATCGCGTGCGTCACGTTCGCGGTGCCGAGCGCCTCGGTGATGAGCGGCAGGAGCGAAGCGTCGGCGAGCTGGAAAAGCACCAGCACGCCCGCGAACAGCATGAGCCGACGGTTCTTGGCGAGATCGAGCACGCGGCCGATCTTGACGGCGTCCTTGTCGGTCGTGGCATTGCGAGCGCGGGCATAGTCGATCTCCTCGCCGCGGATGAACCATAACGCGATCAGCGCCGGAATGCATAAGGCCGCCGCGACGATGAAGATGCCGCCGCCCGGGACGTACTCCCCAGCCAGCCCCATGGCGGCCGCGGTGAGCACGTGGCCGGCGGCGGCAAAGCGATAGTTGCGGCCGGTGCGCACCGACATGGCGCGGCGGCCGACCAGGCCGAGGCTGATGGCGCCGATCGCCGGGGTGACGATGCCGGCGGTCACGCCCTGCAGCAGCAGTGCGGCGAGGACCGCGACAAAATTCGTCGTGACGGCGAGCATCAGCGCCGCCGCGCCGATCGCCAGGATGCCGACCGCGGTCAGCGCGCGCTTCCAGCGCACCGCGTCGGCGAGCGCGCCGCCCGGGACCTGGCTGACGACGCCCGCGATCGCGCCGACCGACAGCGCGATGCCGACCCGGTCCTGCGACCAGCCATGCGCCGCGAGATAGAACGCAACGAACGTGCCGAAGCCGGTCTGCACGTCGGCGAGGAAGAAATTCATCCAGTCGAGGCCGCGCCGGCTCTGCGCCGAGGCCGGCGTGTGCAAGGCGCGGCGGGCCGCACGGTAGCGCTTGACCGCGCCGCGCAGGCGGGTGTGGCGAAGGCTCCTCATTTGCGTCACGACGGCCAACACACCCGCGCATGTCCGGTTCCCGACCGCGATTCCCGGTCCGCTCCACTGAAAGACGGGTGCGACATCGACGGATCGTCGCGGAGGACGCCGGCCCGGAACTCGGCGGTTGCCGCCAGCGTTGGTCACACGCTTTCCGCAGCACGCAATGGGACTTGCCGTGTATTGCCCGAGCCGCCGCGAGCTTTTGACCACCACGGCCATTGCGTTGCTGATCGCACCGCACGCTGCGCGCGCCGCCATCGTGAAAGGCGGGATGCCGTGGATACCCACCGCAGTTGACCCGCCCAAGATCGTGCGGCCCGGCCCATGGTTGTTTTTCACGGCCGACGAAGCGGCCGCGGTCGAGGCGCTGGTGGACCGGTTGATCCCCGCCGATGATCTCACCGCGGGCGGCCGCGACCTCGGCCTCGCGGTCTTCATCGACCGTCAGCTCGCGGGACCGCAAGGGCGCTACGAGGGCCGCTACATGAGCGGCCCATTCGCGGACGGCACCAAGCAGCAGGGCGACCAATCCCCCGAGACGCCGGCGCAAAAATATCGCAAGGCGCTTGCGGCGATCGATCACTACTGCCGCGGCAAATACGACAAGCCGTTCGCGCAGCTCGCCGACGCCGACAAGGACACGGTGATCGGCGGGCTCGAGCATGGCTCGGTCAAGCTGGACGGCACCGATGGCGAAAAGTTCTTCAAGATCCTGCTCACCGATACGCAGAACGGCTTCTTCGCCGACCCGGTCTATGGCGGCAATCGCGACATGGCGTCGTGGCGCATGATCGGCTTCCCGGGCGCGCGCTACGACTATCGCGAATGGGTCGAGCGGCACAACGAGCGCTTCACGCTTCCGCCAGTCGGCATCAGCAGCCACCCGAGCTGGACGCAGTGATGGCCACCAAGCTTCCGCACAAGAACGTGGTGATCATCGGTCTCGGGTGGACCGGCTCGATCCTCGGCTACGAGCTTGCCGACGCCGGCCTCGACGTGGTCGCGATCGAGCGCGGCCCCTGGCGCGATCCGGCCATCTCGTTTCCGATCTCGTTCGCACAGGACGAGCTGCGCTACCGCATCCAGCACGAGCTGTTCCTGCGGCCCGCGCAGATGTCGGTGACGTTCCGCAACAAGGCGAGCGAGACCGCGTTGCCGGTGCGCCACTGGGGCGCCTTCATGCTCGGCAACGGCGTCGGGGGCGCCGGCGTGCACTGGAACGCGGAGACGTGGCGCTTCCTGCCGTCGGACTTCGTCCTGCGCACACATCTCACCCAGCGCTATGGCGAGAAATTCCTGCCCGACGACATGACCATCCAGGATTGGGGCGTGACCTTCGACGAGCTCGAGCCCCACTACGACAAGTTCGAATATCTCTGCGGCACGTCGGGCACCGCCGGCAACCTGAAGGGCGAGATCCAGGACGGCGGCAATCCGTTCGAAGGGCCGCGCTCCCGCCCCTACCCGACGCCGGCGCAGAAGCAGCCGTTCAGCCATGCGTTGTTCGCCAAGGCGGCGCGCGAGATGGGTTACAAGCCGTTTCCGCAGCCCTCGGGCAATCTGTCGCAGCCCTACACCAACCCGCTCGGCGTCAAGCTCGGGCAATGCACATATTGCGGCTTTTGCGAATGGTTCGGCTGCGCCAACTATTCGAAGGCGAGCCCGCAGACCACGATCCTGCCGGCGCTGCTGCGCAAGCCGACCTTCGAGGCGCGCACCGAGTGCGAGGTGACGCGGATCAATCTCGACAACACGAAGAAGCACGCGACCGGCGTCACCTATGTGGACACTTCGGGAAACGAGTGGGAGCAGCCGGCCGACATGGTGCTGCTGTGCGCGTTCCAGCTCTTCAACGTCCAGCTCCTGCTCCTGTCGGGGGTCGGCACGCCTTACGACCCGCAAAGCGGCAACGGCCAGATCGGGCGCAACTTCACCCATCAGACTGTGTCGGGCGCGATCGGCTTCTTCGACAAGGACAAGTACATCTTCAATCCGTTCATATCGTCGGGCGCGATCGGCATGTGCATCGACGAGTTCAACGGCGACAATTTCGATCACGGCCCGCTCGGCTTCGTCGGCGGCGGCTATTTGGGCCAGGTGCAGACGAACGGCCGGCCGATCGAGACCACACCGGTGCCGCCCGGCACGCCGAACTGGGGCTCGGCGTGGAAGCGCGCGATCCGCGACAACTATCAGAGCAACATCTACTCGGGTGCAGGCGTGCACGCCTCGATGTACAGCTACAAGAACAACCATCTCGATCTCGACCCGACCTACAAGGACCGGTTCGGCCGCCCGCTCGTGCGCATGACGATGGATTTCCACGACAACGAATTGAAGATGAGCGCCTACCTGACCGACAAGTTCGGCGAGATCATCCAGCACATGGGCGCGAAGCAGGTCGTCAAGCACGTGCGCAAGGGTCCCTATGACGTGACCCAGTACCAGACCTCGCATCTGTGCGGCGGCGCGATCATGGGCGCCGATCCGAAGTCGAGCGCGGTCAACCGCTATCTGCAGAGCTGGGACGTGCCCAACCTGTTCGTGGTCGGCGCCTCCGCGTTCCCGCAGAACGCCGGCTACAATCCGACCGGCACGGTCGGCGCGCTCGCCTACTGGGCGGCCGACGCTATCCGCTCGCAGTATCTCAAGAACCCGGGACCGCTGGTGCATGCCTAGCCGGCGCACGATCGCCGCAATCGCGCTCGCCGCGGCTGCCGCGGCGGCGGGTGCAGCGCTGGCGCAAGGCATCGACCTGCAGGATTACAAGTTCATCGAGCGCGGGCGCTATCTCGCGATCGCCGGCGATTGCGCCGGCTGTCACACGCTCCCCGGCAGCGGTCATGATTTCGCCGGCGGACGCTCGATCGAGACGCCGTTCGGCAATCTCCTCGCGCCCAACATCACGCCGGATGCCGCCACCGGCATCGGCGCCTGGAGCAACGACGAGTTCGTCAATGCGCTGACCAAGGGCACCGGCCGCAACGGCACCCATCTCTATCCGGCGATGCCCTACGTCTATTACACCAAGATCTCGCGCGACGACGCGCTCGCGATCCGTGCCTATCTGGCCACCGTGCCGGCGGTGCACAATCCGGTGAAGTCCAACCAGCTGCCCTTCCCCTTCAATATCCGCACCGGCCTGATCGGATGGGACGAGCTCTACTTCACGCCCGGCCCATTCAAGCCGGTCGCCGGCAAGAGCGCGGAATGGAATCGCGGCGCCTATCTGGCCGAAGGGCTCGCCCATTGCGGCCTCTGCCACACGCCGAAGACCGACCTCGGCGGCGACAAGACGAAGCAGAAGCTCACCGGCTACGCGTTGCAGGGCTGGTACGCCCCCAACATCACCAACGACTCGCAGCTCGGCCTCGGCAGCTGGTCGGTGGACGACATCGCCGAATATCTCAAGACCGGCCACAACCGCACGAGCTCGGCCGGCGGATTGATGGGCGAGATGATCACGGACTCGGCCTCGCAGATGACCGACGCCGACCTGCACGCGATCGCGGTCTATCTCAAGGACTTGCCCGGCGAGGAGCATAGCGCGCCGGCAAAACCCGACGCGGCGGCGATGAACATGGGCGGCAAGATCTATACGGATGAATGCTCCGGCTGCCACGGTCCGAAGGGCCAGGGCACGCCCGGCCTCTTCCCGACGCTCGCCGGCGCCCCGATCGTGCGGCAACCCGACGCGACCTCGCTGATGCACGTCGTGCTACGCGGTGTGCGCAGCATCGGCACCAACAAGGCGCCGACCGCGCCCGCGATGCCCTCGTTTGGGTGGATCCTCAACGACGACCAGGTCGCGGCCGTGCTTACCTATGTGCGCAACAGCTGGGGGAACGCAGCGGCGCCGGTGAGCGCGAGCACGGTGAGCAAGACGCGGCACGAGCTCGCGCAGCGCAGGGGGGATTGACGTCTCGGGACTTCGTCAAAAGCGCCTACTTTCGCTCCTGGCCCCTGGCGCGCATCATCCGCAACCGCTCCAGGCTCTCGGCCGGCCATACGGCGGTCACGTCATAGAATTCCGGCACGGCGCGGGCGCCCGGCGGCAGCGCCACCCAGGGGAGCTTGGTCGACGTATATATATGTATGTCGGGCGGGAACGCGTCCGGATCATCCGTGCTGCCGACGCGCACGAAGCGGACCGCCTCGCCGGCCTGCGGGTAGTTGCTCCACACGGCGACTTTGCAGGCTGGGCAGCGGGCGATGCGCTGGCCACGGCCGCTCGCCGAGGGCGTCACCACGATCTCGGGCTCGCCGGCGACGAGCTCGACCCGATCGGCCTCGTAGAGCGCATTGAGCGCGTGCACGGTGCCGGTCTCGCGTTGGCACCAGCGACAATGGCAGGCATGCACGATCAGCGGGTTCCCGCTCAGACGATACCGGATTTGCCGGCAGGTGCATCCGCCTTCCATGGGTTCACCTTGCTTCGAATGTGGTCGCCATGAGGTAGCCCACGCGAGCGAGGCGGCCAATGCACGATCGTTTTCATCCGCCTTATAGACTTGGTTAACCGAAATCAGGCCGCGACATCGCGCGATTGGCCGCACTTGAACGCGGGGCCATAGCCCACTGTCCGGCTTGATGAATCCGAAGTGGCCGCAAGCAATTAACAGACTATGAGGTTTCGCATGTTATGCACCATTTACAATGTGAGGGTTCCAGCGTGCATGCTTCATCGGGTTTGGCGCCAGCGCCGGTGACGGCGCCGGTCGCGGGTGAGCTCATCGGCCGTGTCACGTCGATCTCCGGCGCGCAGGCGAAAGTCGGCCTCGCTCCCTTGACCGGGCGCACGAGCGACCAGCACGCGACGGTCGGCCGCTTCCTCGGCATCCACAGCGGCGTCGCCGTGATCATCGGGCTGATCTCCGCCGTCGAGCAGGATGAAAGCCAGCCCGAGGGCGCGCCCGCGCGCAGCCATGCGCGGATCGAGCTGATCGGCGAGATCCGCAAGCATGACGGCGTGCTGCGCTTCCAGCGCGGCATCGAGAGCTATCCGAAGATCGGCGACGGCGCCGTGCTCGTGTCCGAGCAGGAGCTGCGCATCGTCTACGGCGCCGCCGACGCCGACCGCGCCCATATCGGCGACCTGCAGCAGAGCACCAGTATCGGCGTTCACGTCAACATCGACGACCTGGTCAGCCGGCATTTCGCCGTGCTCGGGACCACCGGCGTCGGCAAGTCGAGCGGCGTCGCCATCATCCTGCAGAAGGTGCTGAGCGTCCGGCCGAACCTGCGCATCTTCCTGATCGATCCCCACAACGAGTACAACCGTTGCTTCGGCGACAAGGCGCAGGTGCTCAACCCGCGCAATCTGCGGCTGCCGTTCTGGCTGTTCAATTTCGAGGAGATCGTCGACGTCATCTTCGGCGGCCGGCCCGGGCTCGAGGAGGAGGTCGAGATCCTCTCCGAGGTCATTCCGCTCGCCAAGGGCACCTATCTCCAATATCGCGGCGGCGGCGTCGATCGGGCGCTCGCCAAGAAGCGCGATCCGAACAACGCCGGCTTCACGGCCGATACGCCCGTCCCCTACCGGATCGAGGACCTGATCGACATCCTCGACCAGCGCATGGGCAAGCTGGAGAACCGCTCCTCGCGCGCGGTGCATCACAAGCTCCTGTCCCGCATCCAGACGGTGCGCAATCATCCGCGCTACGCCTTCATGTTCGAGAACGCCAATCTCGGTGGCGACACGATGGCGGACATCCTGGCGCAGCTCTTCCGCCTGCCGCCCGACGGCAAGCCGATGACGATCATGCAGCTCGCCGGCTTTCCGGCCGAGGTCATCGATGCGGTGGTGTCGGTGCTGTGCCGGATGGCGTTCGACTTCGGCCTGTGGAGCGACGGCGTCGCGCCGCTCTTGTTCGTGTGCGAGGAGGCGCATCGCTACGCGCCGGCCGATTCCAAGCTCGGCTTCGGCCCGACCCGGCGCGCGCTCTCGCGCATCGCCAAGGAAGGGCGCAAGTACGGCGTCTATCTCGGCCTCGTGTCGCAACGCCCCTCCGAGATTGATCCGACCATCATGTCCCAGTGCAGCTCGCTGTTCGTGATGCGGCTGTCCAACGACCGCGACCACGCCTTCATCCGTTCGGCCGCGTCCGACGCGGCGCAGAACCTGCTATCATTCATTCCGACGCTCGGCACGCGCGAGGTCTTCGCGTTCGGCCAGGGGATCGCGCTGCCGACCCGCATGCGGTTCGTCGAGCTGCCGCCCGGGATGCGGCCGAACAGCGAGGCCGGCAGCACCCGCTCGGACGCCGCCACCAACATCCGCCAGGACCTGATCAAATCGGTGATCGAGCGCTGGCGCAGCGCGACGATGAACTACAAAGGCGGGTCGGAAAGCGACAGCCTCGACTTCCCGTCCGCGCCGCTCGCCGCCCCGCCTCTTGCCCCCCAGACGCCAAGCGCGACCTACCAGCCGCCACCGGCGGCGGCGCCCGCTCTGCGCCAATCGAGCCTGCTGCGCCGGCCGCTCGATCCATCGGCACCGGTCAGCCCGGCGCCAACGACTGCGCCTGGCCCTACGCCAGGCCTTTCCCGCTTTCGCTGACGCGATGAACGCGTCGCCGCGACACGTCGCTTGTCGCAAATAGCCCCGATGAGCGCGGCGACATCCGGCTCTCCTCGCTGCTGACCCCGGGTATCGCTTCGCTCACCCGAGTTACACGGCTGCCAAGCCGGTCAGTTCGGACTACGCCCGAGATCCCCCGCGGCGGCCCGCACGATCGCCTCCTCCAGCATGTCGAGGCGATCCTGGCCCCAGAAGAGCTCGCCGGCAAATACGTAGAATGGCGATCCGAACACGCCGGCCGCGAGCGCACGCGCGGTGTTGCCGAGGTATTCCTCGCGCGCGGCCTCGGTGGCTGCAGCCTCGAGGAGCGCGCGCCCGTCGAGCCCGCAACTCCCGGCAAGCGCCACGAGAACCGCTGGGTCGGACGCGTCGCGATCCTCCGCCCAAATCGCGCGCATCACCGCATTGACGAAGTCTGCGACCGGCAGGCCCTGCCGCTGACCGGCGATCACCATGCACGAGGCGAGGTCGATATCGCACGGGTAGAACTTGGGCTCGATATTCACTTTCACGCCGAGCTTGGCGCGCCGGCGCTTGAGCTCGCTGATGCGATAGGCCTGCCGCTGCCAGGCCCGGTTCGCAAGCAGGATGCCGCCGCTGCCGGCGTAGACGTCCTGCATCCGCATCGGGATATGGTTGATCGCGACGCCGTGCCTGGCGGCCATCTGCACGAAGCGGGCGCCGCCGAGATACGCCCAGTCCGACGCCAGCCATACGTAGTAGTCGATCGCCGGCATTTGCGGTTTGCCTGCTGCAAAGTTGCGCTATTGTGGTGGCGGGAAATCGCAACCTCGCGAGGCCACCCATGCTGCCGGACGATACGCACTTCATCACCGACGAGGCAAGCCTGCGCGCGTTCTACCCGCAGCCGATGCTGCGGGCGACCGGCAAGGTGCTGCGCGCCCTCGACAAGTACTGCCGCCGCATCATCTCGCTCTCGCCGTTCTGCGTGATCGCCACCCAGGGCCCCAACGGCGCCGATGTCTCGCCGCGCGGCGATCCTGCCGGCTTCGTGCGCATCATCGACGATCTCACGTTGCTGCTGCCCGACCGGATCGGCAACAACCGGCTCGACACCATGACCAACCTGCTGGTGAATCCGCGCATCGGGCTCATCTTCCTGGTGCCCGGCATGAACGAGACGCTGCGCATCAACGGCACCGCACGCATCACCGACGACGCGCGGCTGTTGGCGGAGAGCGCCGTCAAGGATCGCGTGCCCAAGGTCGGCATCGTCGTGACCGTCGAGGAAGCGCTGCTGCACTGCGCCAAGGCGCTGGTGCGCTCGGCGCTGTGGGACGGCAGCCGCCACATCGACCGCTCGATCCTGCCCTCATATGCGCAGATGCTGCTCGAGCACGTCCACGGCCTCACCGCCGAGGAGAACGAGCGCCAGTCGCAGGTCATGGCCGAGCGCGGGCTGTATTAGGTCGCACCCGCGCTCGCGCCCGCTGGCCCCATTCTTACGGGGGGAAGGGCGCTGGCATCGTGCTCAATGCGGGCGCGCTGCCTCACCAGCTGGACCAGTAGTTGGAGCTCGGATAGGGCGCGCCGTAGGACGGGCGCTGCCCATAATAATAGTTGCCGCTGTAGTAGTTGCCGTTCTGACCGTTGTAGCCGTCGCTGGACCACGTGTTCTGCCGCCGCGCGTAGCGCACCTCGTGCGTCGCGGGATGCTTGCGCATCGCGAGGCCGCCTTGCGGGGCGTCGCTCAGCACCGCGATGAACTCGGTGCCGTCGCCGGTCTCGCTGCTCAGCGGCTCGTCCGAGATGATCAGCGAGGAGCGCACCGCCGCGGTCGGAGCGAAGCGCGCGAGCACGTCGGGGGCAATGTCGATGCGCTCGAGCGCTGCTTTGGCGCTCTCGGCGCCGTCGACGTTGACCACGTTCCAGCGCAGGCCGGCGTCGGTCTGCGCCACCGCGGTGAAGACGTGAGTGCCGATCGGCTGGTCGGGATCGCGGATGGTGATCGGCACATCGAACAGCTTCTGGAAGCCGCGCCGCACATAGAGCCGCTGGGTCTTGCGGCTGATGAACACCGAGACCGGCGCGAGCGTCGCCTCGCGTGCGGCCTTGGCGGCATCCGTCCGCTTGCTCTCAGCCGCGGCGAGGGCGGCGCGCGCCGGCGCTACCGCATCGAGCTTGGGCTGCATCTGCGCACGCGCGGCGTCGAGCTGCGTCTGCACGTCGGCGACCGCTGCGGCGGCCTTCTGCCGCGCGGCCTCGGTGCGCGCCTTGTCGTCATCGGAGGTCGCGCTCATCGCCGCCATCTCGGCGGCGAGGAACTGAGCATCGACGCGCGCCTTGAGCGTCTCGAGCTTACGCAACGTCGCAGTGGCCTGCGCGGCGTCGCGCGTCGCTTTGACGGCGGCGAGCCGGGCCTCGTCCATGGCCTTGGCGGCATCAGCGGCCGCATCGGCGAGCGCCTTGGCATGCGCCTCGGCATCCGGCGTGGGCGAGAACAGCTTTGGATCGGAGATGTCGACCGGCGCGACGTCGCCCGGCGCGATGATCACCCGCGTGCCGAGCTTCACCTCGCCGAACAGATGCTCGGCAAAGCCATAGGGCATGCGCACGCAGCCATGCGAGGCCGCGTGTCCGGGCAGCGGCCCGCCGTGCAGCGCAATGCCCGACCAGGTGATGCGCAGCATGTTGGGCATGTAGGCATCGTCGTAAAGGTTGGAGTGATGGTCTTTGTCCTTCTGAATGACAGAGAACACGCCGGCGGGCGTCTCGCGGCCGCGCATGCCGCTCGACACGGGCGCGTGCATGATCGGACCGTCGGCGTCGTAGATGGTCACCCGCTGGTGCTTGAGCGACACGATCGCCATGATCGGCGTGCCGCCAGCGCGTGTTGGAGCGTCCTGGTCGGCACGCGCGTGCGTATGGCGACTTGCCGCCCCTGCGCACGGCGCTGCCACTACGGCCGCCAAAATAGCGGCTGCGGCCGCCTGCGTCGCCGACGGCCGCCGTACGAAACCAAGTGTCATGCCCGTGCCCTCGCTTCCAACCGGCCCACCGGCCCTCGAACGATCGAACGTGGGAACGCCGCAGAAGGTTCCCACGTCGCCGGGCGGCGTGCGGAGCTCAATTCGGCTGGATTCCGCTCGCCTTGATGGCCGCGGCCCAGGTCTTGATCTCGCTCGCCAGGAAGCCCCGCAGGTAATCCGGTGATCGATGCTCGGGCGGCGCCACGCTCGTCGCCACGGCGCGCAGGTGCGCCTGCAGGTCCGGATTGTCGAGGGTCGCGTTGAGCGCGCTGTTGAGCTTGGTGACGATCGGCGCCGGTGTGCCTTTCGGGAAGAAGAGGCCCATCCAGTAGTAGAAGTTGCCGAAGTCGAAACCCTGCTCCTTGGCGGTCGGCACGTCCGGCAAGGCCGGCGAGCGCTCGTCGGTGAGCACCGCAATGGCCTTCAGGGTGCCGCTCTTGATATAGGGGACGGCGCCGATCGCCAGGATGCAATAGAAGTCGAGGTGGCCGGCAAGCATGTCGGTCATCGCCTCGGCCGAGCCGCGGTAGGAGACGTGGGTGACGTTGGCGCCGAGGGCGCGGGTGAGCTCGTAGCAGACGAGATGGTTGGCGGTGCCGACCCCGGCCGAGCCGAACTGCATCTTCGATCCATTCTGTTTCACATAAGCCGCGAACTCGCGCAGGTTGGAGACCGGGAGATCCTTGCGCGCGATCAGGATCAGCGGCTGCACAACCGCGAGCCCGGCCGGCTCGAAGTCCTTGATCGAATCGTAGGGCGGCTGCTTGCGCAGCGACGGGCTCTGGGCGAACGTGTCGAGCGAGCCCACGACCATCTCGTAGCCGTCCGGGTTCGCCTTGGCGACGCGCGAGACGCCGATCAGCCCGCCGGCGCCGCCCATGTTCTGGATGATGACCGGCTGGCCGAGCCGCTCGCCGAGCGGCGCCGCAATCTGCCGCGCCACGAGATCGGTGCCGCTGCCCGGCCCGAACGGAACGACGAGCGAGATCGGCCGCGTGGGCCAGTCTTCGGCGCGCGCGGGCGCCGTGACCGCAAGGCCAACGGCGAGCGCCAAAGCCGATACCGCGTGATGGATGCGAACCGATCGGGCCATTCGCCCCTCCTCCTGCCAACTATGCCGAGACCGCAGCGCCCTGCTCGACGTCGTCGAGCAGCTTCGCCACCGCGGCATTGAAGATCGCCGGCTTCTCGATGTTGGCGATGTGGCCAGCCTGCGGAATCTCGAGAAAGCGTGATCCTTTGATCATGGCGTGCATCTGCCGCGTATTTTCCGGCGGCGCGCCATGGTCCTCGCTGCCGCACAGCACCAGCGTCGGCGTCGTGATCTCGCCGAGCCGATGCCCGTAGTTGAGCCGTGCCAGCGCCGCAGCGCAACCGCAATAGCCATTAGGGGAGGTATTGCGGACCATCCGCTCCATGCGGGCGACGACGTCCGGGTCGCGTTGCGCGAGCCCGGCGCTCGACCAGCGCGCGACGGTCGAGCCGACGATCGCCTCGATGCCGCCCTGCCGCACCGCTTCGGCACGGTCGAGCCACGCCTTGGTGAACTCGGGCGTAGTGGTGTGGCGCGAGTCGGCGATCACGGCGCTCTTGAGGCGCTGGCTGTGATCGAGCATCAGCCCGAGCCCGACCATGCCGCCCATCGACAGGCCGACGAAATGCGCCTGCGGGACCTTGAGCGCATCGAGGATGCCGGCCGCATCGGCGACGAGCTGATCCAGCGTGTAGTCACCCGCCGGCGCGGCCGAGCCGCCATGGCCGCGCGCGTCATAGCGCAGCACCCGGTAGCGATCCCGCAACGCCGCGGCGAGCTCGTCCCAGATGGTCAGATCGGTCGCGAGCCCGTGGCTGAGCAGCACCCAGGATCCGCGCTCGCCGTCGATGCGGCAGTTGAAGGTCGATCCGTTGCTCCCGATCTGCATGGTCAGCTCGCCACTCACCTCGGCAGCTTATCCTAGCGCGACATGCGCAAGTGCACATGAGGCTTGCCACGCTCCGAGCACCGTACGCACCTTACTGGCGATCACTTGCGCGTCCATCCTGGATCATCTGAAATAGCCCGGCCGGCGACAGCGGAAACTCGTTCAGCCGCACGCCGAACGGCGCCAGCGCATTCTCGACCGCCGAGACGATCGCGGCGGGCACCGGGATGCAGGCGGTCTCGCCGGCGCCCTTGACGCCGAGCGGGTTGGTCTTGCTCGGGTACTCTACCAGGATGACGTCGATATTCGGCAGCTCGGGGCTCGTCGGCAGCAGGTAGTCGGCGAACGTGGTGGTCTGCGGCTGGGCGTCATCGTCGTAAACCATGCGCTCGAACAGCGTGTTGCCGAGCGTATGAACGACGCTGCCGAGCACCTGGCCGCGCACCAGGGTCGGGTTGATGGCGCGGCCGGCGTCGTTCACCACCACGATCTTGTGCAGCTCGACCCGGCCGGTCTCGGGATCGACCTCGAGCTCGACCGCCATGAAGGCACCCGCATACGTGAGGCTGTTGCCGAGATGGTTGTGCGCGTGCTCGAGACCGGGCGGCAGGTTGCCGGGCAGCTTGTAGCCGGGCACGCCCGCCATCGCGATCGCGAGCTCGCCGAAGCCGAGCCCGTGGGTCGGCACGCCCTTCACCTCGACCCGCCCGTCGCGCAGCTCGAGGTCGCCCTCGTCCACTTCGAGGATCTCAGCCGCCGCCTTGCGCACCTTGTCGCGCACGACGCTCGCGGCAACATGCACGGCCGAGCCGCCCATCACGGTCTGCCGGCTCGCGAACGCGCCCATGCCGAGCGAAATGCCGCCGGTGTCGCCTGCCACCACGGTGATGTCGCGCGGCGGCACGCCGAGCTCCTCGGCGCAGATCTGCGCGAACGCGGTCTTGAGCCCCTGCCCGATCGCGACCGCGCCGGTGAACACCGTGACCTTGCCGGCGCGATCGATGCGAACGCGCGCCGACTCGAACGGGCCGCGCCCGGTGCCCTTGATCCCCATCGCCATGCCGAGGCCGAGGTAGTGGCCCTTCGCCCGCGCCACCTGCTGGCGCGCCGCGAAGCCCGCATGATCGATGGCGCCGAGCACCATCTCCATCATTTCGGGAAAATCACCGCTGTCATAGGTGATCGACGACCCCGAGCGCGCCGTGAGCCCGGTCGCGTACGGCATCCTGTCGGGCGGCACGATGTTGCGCCGCCGCACCTCGGCGAGGTCGAGCTTCAACTCGTGCGCGATCGCGTCGAGACAGCGCTCGATCGCGAAGGTGCCCTCCGGATAGCCGGCGCCGCGGATCGGCAGGGTCGCGACCTTGTTGGTGGCGGCGACGAGCACGCGCAGGTCGAGACTCGGCAGCACGTAGGTCCCGGGCACCGCTGTCGACGCATTGGTCGGCAGGTTGGTGCCGCGCGGCGTGTAGGCGCCCTGGTCGTGCACCATGCGGCCACGGATGCCGCGCAGCCGGCCATCGTCGTCGAACGCCACCTCGATGTCCCAGACCTGGTCGCGCTCCTGCACGGTCGCGGCAAAATTCTCGCGGCGGTCCTCGACCCATTTCACCGGCCGCCGCAGCATCAGCGCGGCGGCCGCGACCACCGCCTCCTCTGGATAAAAGAGATGCTTGCAGCCGAAGCCGCCGCCGACGTCCGCGGTGATGACGCGCACTTGGTTCTCGTCGCGGCCGAACATCGCCATCAGGTGTCCGCGCAGGTCGTGCGTCTCCTGGGTCGAGGCCCATACGGTGAGCCGGTCCTCGAGCTCATCGTGGCGCGCGAGCACGGCGCGCGCCTCGATCGGATGGGCGCAGCCGCGGTGGGTCTTGAGCCGCAGCGCGGCGCGGTGGGGCGCGCCCGCAAAGGCCGCCTCGGCATTGCCGTAGCTCTGGCGAAAATCCTTGATGATGTTCGAAGGCTGGCGCGTGTCGACGCGCGGCGCACCGGGCGCGATCGCGGCGACGCAGTCGGCGACCGCCGGCAGCGGCTCGTAGTCGATCTCGACCAGCGCGGCGGCGTCCTCAGCGGCGTATCGGCTGTCTGCAATGACGGCGACGATCGCCTCGCCGACGAACACCACCTCGTCCCGGGCGAGCGGATAGGGCGTGACATTCTCGGGCAGCTTTTCGACGCGGAGCTCGAGCGGCATGCGGTCCTGCGTGAGCAGCGGCCGGATATCCGCATAGGTGAGCACCGCGTGCACGCCGGGCGCGGCGCGCGCGGCCGCGACGTCGATCGACCGGATGCGTGCATGCGCGTGCGCACTGCGCACAAAAGTGGCCTCGAGCGCGTCGCGCACCGGCACGTCGTCGACGAACCGACCGGCGCCGCGCAGCAGCGCCGCATCCTCGATGCGGACGATCGGCTGTCCGATGAACTTTTGCGCGGCCATTCCCGGCTCGCCCCCCGTGTCGCTGGCTCCGAGCGACAGACTTGCGGCTCACAAGGCGCGCGTCAATGCATCATCGCGCCATGCGCATCCGAGGCAGTCGGATCAGAACGCCTCGCCACCATGCAGGTTGTGGTCATCGCAATACTGGAATCCATTCGGGCCCTCCGACTCGATGGCGGCGAATCCGCAGGCGGGAAGCGCGATGCGGGCCGCAAGGTCGCGTGGCGCGGGAGCCTGTCCGTTTGTCGGCGCCGAGCGTCCGTGCGCCATTGGACGCGCGCCGACCGACGCGTAAGCGCCATCGGCCATCGCGCGGCTGCCGGCAAGCGCGGGACACGCCATGACGGCCAGGACCACCACGATGCAGTTTACGAGCTTGCTGAACATGGCGATCGTCTCCTGTGTGGTGTTCCTGACCACTAGACGGGCGACGCCACGCGAAAATTTCAGAGTGCGCGGACACGACTGGTCACCGATGCGTGAGATGGTCGTGACTGCAAATGATCGATGGCGCTGCGCGACGGCGGCCGCTTGGGAATCACGCAGTTGAGGGGCGCTATTGGCTCGGCAGGCGGTAGGACATGATCAGGCGCACGGCATGCACGCCGGCGCTGGCGCTCGCGCTGTCGAAGCCGGGCGCGACGACCGGCAGAGTGTCGAGCTCTGTATGGCGATACTCGAGCCGCGCCGACAGGTTGTCGGTGAACAGCTTCTCGAAGCCGGCGCCGACGGTGGCGCCGTGGAACTCGGGGCTCTGGGCCGTGCCGGCCGCCGCAATAAGGTTGTAGGTGACCGCGTGGAAGGTGGTGCCGGTGTAGCCGGCGAGCGCATAGACGAGCGTATCCGGCGCAACCAGGAAGCCGGCGCGGCCGCCGACGGTCCAGCTGCGCTCGACGGCCGGGATGTTGCCCGAGATGGTGCCTCCGCCGCCGGATCCGGCCGAGACCTGGCGGTTGCCGTTACTGCCGAGATCGAGCAGCCCGAAGGCGCCGACGACCCAGCGCGGCAGCACCTGCCGATCGTAGCCGACCATCGCGGTGCCGGCGAAATCGGCGCCGGCAAGCCCGTCGTCGCCGAGGCCGCTCACGCCGAGCGTCGCATCGATATGCGGCGTGATCGCGTCGCCGCCGAGGCCGAGGCCGCCGTAGAATCCAGTCCAGTTGCGCGCCGGCACCGGCTCTGCTGCGGTGGCGCCGGTGATGCCGGGGACGCCGAGCCGGTAGGTCGCGATCAGGCGGGCGATGTGCTCCGACATGCTCGTCGTCCAGACGAGGCCGACGCCATCGACGTTGGTTTCGCTGCCGAGCGACACGTGGCGATACTCGCCGCGCAGCGACAGATTGTCGGCGAGGCGATATTCGATGCCACCGCCAAGGGTCAAGCCATGGGTGTGCAGCCCCGGCTCCTGCAGGATGGGGCCGAACGACGAGGTGAAGCTCCAGTTGTCGAGCTGGATGCCGGTGTAGCCGGCGAGCCCGTAGACGAGCACGTCCGGCCTGACCAGGACGCCCGCACGCGCGCCGACCGTCCAGGCGTCGTGGAGCGTGGGCGTTCGTCCGGTCTCGCTGAAGAAGGGGTCCGCCAGCGTGAGCCGCGTGCGCTCGCGCGACCAGTCGTAGTCGACGAATCCACCGACCACGAACAGCCGCGATACCTGCGCGTCGAAACCGAGGGTCGCGGTGACGCCGAGGTCGGCTCCCTGGAAGCCGTCGACCGTCCCAACGCCGCCGAATCCACCCACGGTCGTGTGGCCCGTCTCGGCGTCGAAGCCGATGCCGAAACCGGCATAGAATTGGGTCCAATCGGCGGATGATGCGAACGCCCGCGGCGCCTTGACGGGCATGTCGGCGGCAGCGGCAAGGCCGGGGAGCACAAGCGCGGCGATCAAGAATGCCGCGCTCAAGGCGTCTGCGGGTAGCCCAGCGGCACCGCGATCAATTGCCCTCCCTTGCGGCACTCCATCCCTCCGGGCCATCGCGAATCCATATTGTCGATTCGCCGCGCCCCGTGTCCAGGCATGATGACACGCGCGGCGAATTCCACGGTGGAATTGCATCTCGGATGTGTCGCGACTGCCACAGCGAAATTTCGAGGCGTCAGCGCGTCTCGCCCGCGAAGCCCTGCTGCAGTACCGTGAGCCGGTCGAGCGCCGCTTGCGGCAGCGGCCCCTTCTGCACGGCCGCGAGCGCGTCCTCGAACTGCTGCGGCGTCGCCATCCCGACCAGGATCGTGCCCATGGCCGGGTGGGTGATCGCAAAGCGGGTCGCGGCCTCGGTCAGGCTTGCGGCAAAACCCTCGGTGACCAGCGGCATCAGGCGGCGGGCGCGGGCGATGTCGGCGTCGTACGCCATGGCGGAGCCGATCGGCTCGGGCGGCGGGCTCGCGATCGGGTGGCGCTCGGCCGAGCCCGACAGTGCGCCGCCGGCGAGCACGCGGATGCCGACGACGCCGACGCCGGCCGTTTTCGTATGCTCGAAGACCCGATTGTAGTCCTGCGCCGGATATTGCGGCGGCAGAGCCACGGCGGCGGACGGATTGAGCATGTTGTACACCACCTGCGCGCTGTCGAAGACGCGCGCGTCGATCACCTTGTGCAGCGCCGAGGTGTCGCCGATGCCCGTGAGGCCGAGGAAGCGAATCTTGCCCTGCTGGCGCGCCCGCGCCAGGGCCGGCACCGCCTCGCCGAGCACCTGCTGCACGCTGTACGCCTCGCCGCCGCCGCTCTCGGTGACCGCATTGTGCAAATGGAAGATGTCGACGCAGTCGAGCTGCAACCGCGCAAGGCTCGCATCGAGCGAAGCCGCGATGGCCTCGCCGATACGCCCGAAGTGGGCGCTCGGCAGGCGCACCTTGGTGCCGACCACCGCGTTCGCGGGCTTGAGCTTCTTGAGAATGCGGCCGAGGTTCTTCTCCGACTCGCCGGTGCCGTACTGCCAGGCCGTGTCGAAGTAATTGACGCCCACCTCGAGCGCCCGCGCGATCGCGCGCTCCTGGTCGGCCGGCGCCCCGCGCACCATCAGCCCGCCGACGGCGCCACAGCCGAACCCGAGAATCGAAAGCCGCATCCCGCTGCGGCCGAACACGCGTGTTTCCATCGAGCTATCCTCCAGCCGGAACCGTAGGCTGAGCTGCGCGAAACCGCAGCCCACGCGTTGTGGCGCGTGGGCAAAATCTCATGAGCGCCATGCCCGAGCTGAACGTCCGAGCAAGCGATTTTGCCCACCCTACGCACCGCCGCCAGTCTACAATAATTTGTCTCGGCAAACGGGGAGCGCGCGTGAGCTGGCGGATCGGCGTCGACATCGGTGGCACCTTCACGGACGTCGCCCTGGTCGAGGAAATGAGCGGCCGCATCGGCGTCGCCAAGGTGCCGACCACGCCGGCCGACCCGGCCGATGGGGTGCTGCGCGCGCTCGACGTGGCGATGCGCCGCTATGGGGTCGCGGCGGATGCGGTCGGGCTCTTGTCGCACGCGACCACCATCGTCACCAACGCGATCCTGGAGGAGAAGGGCGCGCGCGCCGCGCTGGTCACGACCCGCGGGTTTCGCGACGTGCTGGAGCTGCGCCGCTCGGCGCGGTCCAACCTCTACGACCTCTTCCAGGATGCGCCCGCGACCCTGATCCCGCGCCGGCGCCGCTTCGAGATCAGCGAGCGCATCGGCGCCGACGGCGCCGTGGTGATGCCGCTCGCCGAGGATGAGATCGAGGCGCTGATCGCGGCGCTGCGGGCGGCGCGCGTCGATGCCATCGCCGTCGCGCTCGTGTTCAGCTTTCTCAATCCGGTGCATGAGCAAACGCTCGGGGCGCGGCTTGCCGCCGCGTTCCCGCAGGTGCCGATCTTCCTCTCGTCGGACGTCCTGCCCGAGATCAAGGAGTTCGAGCGCACCAGCACGACGGCGGTGTGCGCCTATGTGGGGCCGGTGCTCGCGTCCTACCTGGCGCGATTGCAGAAGGCGGCGCGCCAAAAAGCGCTGCCGCCACTCTACCTCATGGGCTCGAACGGCGGCGTGCTGCAGGCGGCCGAGGCGATCGCGATGCCGGCGGTGGTGGTCGAGTCGGGGCCGGCGGCGGGCGTGGTCGCGGCTGCCCTGGTGGCGCAGCAGACCGGGCGCAAGAACCTGCTCTCGTTCGACATGGGCGGCACCACCGCCAAGGCGAGCCTGATCCGCGATGGCCGCTACGAGACGACCACCGAATACGAGGTCGGCGGCGCCTCGAGCATGACGCGGGCGATGAACGGCACCGGCCATCCGATCCGCGTGCCGGTGATCGACCTCGCCGAGGTCTCGGCCGGCGGCGGCTCGATCGCCTGGATCGACCGCGCCGGCGCTCTCCGTGTCGGGCCGAGGAGCGCGGGCGCCGATCCGGGGCCCGCCTGCTATGCGCGCGGGGGCACCGAGCCGACCGTCACCGACTGCAACCTGCTGCTCGGCTATCTCGACCAGGGCTCGCTGCTCGGCGGCGAGCTCAAGATCGACCGCGCCGCCGCCGATGAGGCCGTGCGCACGCGGCTCGCCGCGCCGCTCGGCATCGATACGCGTCGCGCCGCCGCCGCCGTGATCGACGTCGTCAACAACGCGATGGCCGAGGTGCTCAAGATCGTCTCGGTGCAGCGCGGCCACGATCCGCGCGATTTCGCCCTCGCTCCCTTCGGCGGCGCCGGGCCGCTGCATGCGGCGGCGCTCGCGGCAGAGCTCGGCATCGCCGAGGTGATCTGCCCGCCGATCCCGGGCGCCTTCTCGGCGCTCGGCCTCGTCGGCACCGATCTCAAGCGCGACTATGTGCAAACGCTGTTCGTGACCACCGACGAGGCCGACCCGGCCGCGGTCGAGGCGGCGTTCGCGACGCTGGAGAAGCGCGGCGACGCGATGCTGGCCGAGGCCGGCGTCGCGGCCGATCGCCGGCGTTTCGAGCGCTCGGTGGATGCGCGCTATCGTCGGCAATCCTACGAGCTGATGGTGCCGGTCGCGGGGGAGACGATCGCGCGCGCGACGCTCGGCACGATCGCCGAAGCCTTTCATGCCCGCCACCGTCAGACCTACGGCCACGACAACCGCGACGAGCCCGTGCAGATCGTGAGCGTGCGCGTCGCCGCGATCGGCGCGATCCCGCGCCTGATCGTGCGCGACACGCCGGCGGATGCGGGGGCGGATGCGGTGAAGTCGCGGCGCGAGGTCTGGTTCCGCGAGACGGGTGCGGTGAATGCGATGGTCTATGATCGTGAGCGCATGGCGGCAGGCATGCAAGTGACGGGGCCTGCGGTAATTGAGTCGCTCGAGTCCACGATCCTGGTGCCCCCGGGATGGTTGGCGACGATGAATGAGGATGGATTCGTTGTGATGACACGGAGCCCCAAATGAAGGCCGTGGGGTGGGCAACGGCGCCATGCCTCGGCGCCAGCCGCGTGGGCAAAATCGCCCGGCGCGCGTGCCCAGGCGGATGCGGATTGCCAGGCGATTTTGCCCACCCTACGAGGTCGCAACCATGACGACCGATCCCGCAACGTTCGAGATCGTCAAGAACGGGCTCTTCAAGATCGCCGAGGAGATGCGCATCGTTCTCGCCAAGACGGCGTACTCGCCCCTGCTCAAATCGGCGGGCGACTATTCGTGCGGCGTGTTTGACTCACGAGGCGAGATGGTGGCGCAAGGCCCCGACCTGCCGATCCACCTCGGCTCGATGCCCGACGCCGTGCGCGCCGTGGTGAAGGCTTTCGCGGCCGACGTGCATCCGGGCGACGTCTTCATCCACAACGACCCCTATTTCGGCGGCTCCCACCTGCCCGACGTGAACGTGGTGCGGCCGGCGTTCCACGACGGCCGCCTGCTCGGCTACGCATGCCTTCGCGCGCACTGGCCCGACGTCGGCTCGGCGACGCCGGGCAGCTACGGCGCGGTGACGCAGATATTCGGCGAAGGCCTGCGCATGCCGCCGCTGCGGCTGATCAGCCGCGGCGTCGTCAATGCCGACCTCGAGCGGCTGATCCTCGCCAATGTGCGCACGCCCGACGAGCGCAAGGGCGACCTCGGGGCCCAGCTCGCCGCGACGCTGCGCGCGACCGAGCGGCTCGCGGCGCTCGCCGCGCGCTACGGCGCCGCCGAGCTGATCGGCTACATGGCGCAGGTGATGGACTATTCCGAGCGGCTGATGCGGGCGGCGCTCGCCGATCTGCCGGACGGCGAAGGCAGCTTCACGGATCTTTGCGACGGCGACGGCATCGCGGACGACGCCGCGGGCAACGATGCCCAGTTCCGCATCCGCCTCACGGTGCGCAAGAACGGCGACCGGCTGGTCGCGGATTTCGCCGGCACCGACCCGCAGGTGGCCGGCCCGATGAATGCGCCGCTGTCAGTGACATCGTCCGGCGTCTACTGCGGCCTCAAGATGGCGATCGATCCCAACAATCTGATCCCGCCCAACTCGGGCTGCTGGCGCACCATCGAGGTGCGGGCGCCGAAAGGCTGCGTCCTCAATGCCGAGTTCCCCGCGCCCGTGGTCTATGCCAATCACGAGATATCGCACCGCGTCGCCGACATGGTGTTCGGTGCGCTCGCCCCTTTCATGCCGGATCACGTCATGGCGTGCAGCCAGGGCACCTCGGCGATCTTCATCATCGGCGGCGTCGATCCGCGCAACGGCCGACACTATGTGTCGTACGAGACCCCCAAGGGCGGGTTCGGCGCGCGCCCGACCAAGGACGGCATCAATTGCGTCGCCAGCACCATCTCGAACACCATGAACACGCCGGTCGAGGTGCTCGAGATGGCGTTCCCGGTGCGGGTCGAGCGCTACGAGATCAATCCGGATTCGGGCGGCGCCGGGCGCTTTCGCGGCGGCTGCGGCGCGCGGCGTGTGTGGCGGATGCTGGACGGCGCGGATGCGATCGGCACGCTGTGCATGGAGCGAATGACCTCAGCCCCGTTCGGCCTGCTCGGCGGCGCCGCCGGCGCCGCCGCCGTGGTGACGCTGACCACGCCCGATGGCAAGAGCCGCCACTTGCCGAGCAAGGGCGCCTTCGCGGCGCCGGGCGGCTCGATCGTCGATATGATCACGCCGGGCTCCGGCGGCTTCGGCCCGGCGGACGAGCGCGAGCGCGCAGCGATCGGCCGCGATCTGCTCGACGGCTATGTGACCGCCGCGGCCGCGACACGCGACTACGGCATCGCGGACCCCGAAACCTTAAAACAACAAGCCGCCGCGGAGGATGACGCGTGAACCACCTCGCCAATTCGATCGAGGCGCGCGACGTCGCGAGCCTCGTGCACATGCAGACCAATCTGCGCCGGCACCAGGCCGAGGGGCCGGTCGTGATGGCGCGCGGCGAAGGCTGCCGCATCTTCGACAACGACGGGAACGCCTACATCGACACCGTGGCCGGCCTGTGGTGCGCCTCGCTCGGCTTCGGATCCGAGCGGCTCGCCAAGGTCGCGGCCGAGCAGATGCGCACGCTCGGCTACTATCACCTGTACCGCCACCGCTCGGTCGAGCCGGCGATCGAGCTCGCCGAGTGGCTTTTGAAGATCGCGCCCGTTCCGATGGCACGCGTGCTGTTTCAGTGCTCGGGGTCGGAGGCGAACGACACCGCGATCAAGCTCGCCTGGTACTACTGGCACGCGGTCGGCCAGCCGCAGCGCACGAAGATCATCGCCCGGCAGATGGGCTATCACGGCAACACCTGTGCGGCCGTGAGCCTCTCGGGCAAGCCCGACATGCATGCCGGCTTCGGCCTGCCCTTCCCCAATTTCAAGCACACGGAATTTCCTCACTACTATCGGCGGCACGAGCCGGGCGAGAGCGAGGAGCAGTTCTCCGCCCGCATGGCGGACGCGCTCGACGAGCTGATCCAGGCCGAAGGGCCGGACACGATCGCGGCCTTCTTCGCCGAGCCCGTGATGGGCGCCGGCGGCGGCATCATCCCGCCGCGCGGCTATTTCGAGAAAATCCAGGCGGTGCTGCGGAAATACGACATTCTGTTCGTCGCCGACGAGGTGATCTGCGGCTTTGCCCGCACGGGCGAGATGTGGGGCTCGAAGACCTTTGGCATCCGCCCCGACATGATGACGTCGGCCAAAGCGCTTTCGGCCGCGATGCTGCCGATCTCGGCAGTGATCATCAACGACCGCATCCACAACGCGATGCTCGACCAGTCCGACAAATACGGAAACTTCGCGCACAGTTTCACCTATGCGGGCCACCCGGTCTCGGCCGCGGTCGCGCTGGAGGTGCAGAAGATCTACCAGGAGCTCGATATCGTGAGCCGTGCCAAGCGCTTGGGCGCAGCTCTGCAAGCAACCCTCGAGCCGCTGCGCGCCCACCGGCTGGTCGGCGACATGCGCGGCGTCGGCTTCATCGTCGGCCTCGAGCTGATGCGCGACGGCGAGAAGCGCATTCCGTTCGACCCGTCGCTCAAGGTCGGCGCCATGCTCGATGCGGCGGCCATGCGGCATGGCCTGATCCTGCGCCTGATCGGTGATCGCGTGGTGTTCGCGCCGCCGCTGGTGATCGAGGAGAACGACATCGGCGAGATCGGCGAGCGGATGCGGCGCGCGCTCGATGAGGTCGCGGCCGAATTGCCGGGCGGCGCGGCGATGCCGTAGAACCCGCTTGCATCATAGCCGGGCAAGGCATCGGTCACGGTCGGCAGATCCGGGAACGTCGCCGGCCGAACCGCGCTCGTGACCGCGAGCGCGCGCAGCTTGCCGGCCTTGATGGAGTTGATGGCCTCGGAGATGGGAGCAAACTCGACCTCGGCCGGCCGCGATTGCTCGCGCGGCGGCAGCCCGAGGCGGGCGCCGACATCGGTCTGTCCGGCGGCGCGACGCGGCCAGCGGCCGATGTCGTCGACAAGTGCCGGAAGCCCGATGCGCCGTAAGCCTCGGTCTGCGCCAGGATCCTGATAGCGGGGATAGGTTCGAAGCCGCTTGCATCGGGGGCGCGAGCGGCGCATGGTATTAAGTGCAGAGTGACATTCGCGCGTCCGTAGCCCAGCGCTTCGGGCGCGTCTTGCTTTTTCAGGCCGGTGTTTTTCCTGTCGTCGGCCCTGTTCTTCCTGTTTTCAGGCCCTGTTATTCTCCGCTTCGGCGTTCGCGTTTTTTCTTCGCAATTTCAATGCCTTCTCCTGTATTTGGCGCGCACGGGCGCCCTGTAAACCGCCTGTATTTCAATGGAATTTTTCCTGAGCCGTCTGCTCGGCGGGCTCGCCCCCGCGCGTCCACCAGGAAGCGGGCGGGTGCGGGCGAGCGACCGGCGCGCCTCGAGCGCTTGCTTGCGCGTGAGCCACTTCGCGATGCCGCGAACGGCGGCGGCGATCAGATAGCCGGTCGCCTCGTCGAACGCCTGGACGGGCAGCACACACCCCGGCCCAGCAACCAACCGTGTCATCAACTCACTTGGCGCTGGCCCGGATCGCGCTCGCCATCGATCGCAGCGCGCTCTTCGCCTGCCGATCCGTCAGGCTCGCGTAGAGCACGACCTCGCGCGAGGGCAGCGGCGGCAACCCGAGCCGCGGACCGACGTCGACCGTCCCGGGTGGCGCGACGCGGCGTCCGAGCGCCGCGACCGCGAGGCCGGCCGAGATCGCAGCGCCGATCGTCATGATGCCGCCGCCGACGAAAACCTCGGCCCAGGCGATGCCGGCGTCCTCGAGCGCCTTGAGCGCCATCTTGCGCACGCTGCACGGCGCGGCCTGCGCGGCCAGCCGCAGCGGCTCGCCGGCGTCGCGCTGGAAATCCGGCACCGCCATCCAGCCGAACACCTCCTTGAGGATGACCTCGCCGCCGCGCCGGCGGTTGTCGTGACGCAGCACGATCGCGGCATCGATCTCGCCGCGGTCGAAAGCCTCGAGCGCATCGCTGGAGGCCGTGACCCGCAGCTCAATCACCACGGCAGGCTCGGCGGCGTGGATCCGCTTGAGCAGCAGCGGCAGCTCGGCGCCGACGATGTGGTGGCTGATCCCGACCACCAGCCGACGCTGCTCGACGCCGAACGACGCCAGCGCGCCCTGATGCGCCGTGACCAGCGAGCGCGCCGCGCCGACGAAGATGCTGCCGTCCGCCGACAGGCGCACCTGCCGCGGGGTGCGCTCGAGCAGCCGGCGGCCGAGCTGATCCTCCAGGCGCTTGATCTTGAGGCTGACGGCCGACTGAGTGGTATCGAGCGCCTCGGCGGCGCGGGTGAAGCTCTGCAGGTCGGCCGCCAGCACGAAGGCCTGCACGGCCTCGACGTCGAGGGATTTCATGGAAGACCATCCATTTCAATCTGTAATCATTATAACACTTATGCATATCATTTTCAAATGGTCAGGCCGATGACATTCTGGTCGCATCGAAATGGCCGACAAGGAGACCTGCCATGATCATCGCGCATTACGCCCACCGGCTGCCCGCCAACTACGACATCGGAATCATCCGCGATCGTGCCAAGGCGCGCGGCTCACTGTGGGACGCGGTGCCGGAGCTCTACTTCAAGGGCTTCCTGCTGCGTGAGCGTGGGCGCTTCGGCGCCATCGCAAACAACTACTCGTCGCTCTACCTGTGGCGACAGGACGATGCGGTGCGCGACTTCCTGACCAGCGGCCGCTTCGACGGCGTCACCGACAGTTTCGGCCGCCCGCAGATCGAGACGCGGTTCGCACTCGATGCCCGGCGGGGCAGCGCCGAGGCAGCGCGTTTTGCCTACACGGACGAGCAGGATATCCCGCTCGACGCGGACCTGCGGGCGACTTTCAAGGCCGAAATCGAACGCAACCACGCGCGCGCCCGGGAGGACGGCGCGGTCGCGGCGGCGGTCGGCGTCGACACGCGCAACTGGAAGCTCACCCGCGTGCTGCTGTCGGAGCGCGCGCCGGCCGCGGCGGACGACGCGACGGCGTACGAGATCCTCTACCTGGCCAGGCCGCTGCTCGCGACGCTGCCGACGGCTGACGTCGCGGAAAAGCGCCAGAAGGAATACGCGTAGCCTTTGCGGGTGCGCGTGAACGTCACGCCGGCTCGACGACCAGAACGAGGCCGTCGCGATCGATCACCTTGACGCGCGCCCCGCGCCGCAGCGGGCCGGCGGCGCGGGCGCGCCAGGTCGCGCCCTTGATCGAAATCCGCCCGCGTTGTCCCTGCCACGACAGGGCCTCTCCCTCGGCGCCGAGCAACGCGCGCATAGCGGCCATCACGACTCGGCGGCGCGACCGCAACACCACGGCGAGCAGGAATACGAACAGGGCGCCGGCGACGACGAGAGCATCTGCAACGACCCAGGGCGAAAGTCCGAAGCCCGGCACCCGCGACGGGAACATCATGAGCGCGCCGACAACGAATGCGACGATCCCGGCGAAACCGATCGCGCCGAAGGCGCCGATATGGGCCTCGAGCAGGAGGAGAACGGCGCCGAGCAGGGTCAGGCCGGCGCCGGCGTAATCGATCGGGAGGAAGTTGAGCGCGTAGAGCGCCACGACGAGGCAGATGACTCCGACCAGGCCCGGAACCACGGTGCCGGGGCTGAGGAATTCGAAGATCAGGCCGTAGACCCCGATCATCATGAGGATGAACGCGACGTTCGGATCGGTGATGATGGCGAGAAGGTCGGTGCGCCAATCCGGATGAACGGTGGCGATCGCAAGTCCGGCCGTCGCCAAAGTCTCGGGCCGGCCGGCGATCTTCACGGCACGGCCATCGATCTGGCGCAGGAGATCCGGCACGTCGTCGGCGATCGCGTCGATGACGTGAAGCTTGAGCGCCTCCGATGCCGGAATGCTTGCGGCGGTGCGCACGGCGTCGACCGCCCAATCGGCATTGCGGCCGCTCAGGTCGGCGAGGCTGCGGATATAAGCCGCGGCATCGTTGATGATCTTGCGGGTCTCGGTGTCGGCCGGCGCAGGCTGCTTGGCGCCGAGCTGGATCGGGGTGGCGGCGCCGATATTGGTGCCCGGGGCCATGGCGGCGATCGCGCTCGCATAGGCGATGTAGGTCCCGGCGCTCGCCGCCCGCGCGCCGCGCGGCGCTACGAAGGTCGCGACCGGGGTCGGCGAGGCGAGGATCGCCTTGATCATCGTGCGCATGGACGTATCGAGGCCGCCCGGCGTGTTCATGCGCAGGATGATGATGCCGACCTCGCTCGGCTTCGCGGCCTCGAGCTCGCGCACGACGTAATCCGCGCTGGCTGGGCCGATCGCGCCGTCGATCTCCAGCACGAGCGCGCGCTTGGTCGCGGATTGCGCGGACGGCGCGAAGGCAACGACGGCCGCCGCAAGGAGGATGGCCGCCGCGCAGCGATGCCAGAGTCCCACCGCCGCCAGAATTGGCCGCGGACGTATGTTCGAGTGCATGGTCGACTGCATGGGCCGCCCTCCTGTCCTCGAATCCTCGCAAGATCTGGGGTGACGCGGTTGTGGGCGCAAGAACGCGCGCCCTACTGCCACCGCGCCGGCGCGCTCCCCAAAGCGGCCGCCGGCAGGCTCCATCGCATCGGCGCGCCCGCGATCACGACGGGTGGCGCGAGCCGGTGCGCCGGGCCCCAGCTCGTCTGCTCGATGTCCGGCCCGAGGTCGGCCGCCGTCTCGGGCGCCAGCGGCGCCTCCGCGGGCTCGCGACGCGAGTCCAGCAAAAATCGAGCCGTGCGCGCGAGCGAGAGGCGCGCCTCGAGCGCGGTCCCGCGGGTGAGCCGCGCCGTGATGCCGCGGATCGCGCCAGCGGCAATCAGGTAGCCGGTCGCCTCGTCGAGCGCCTGCACGGGCAGCGGCACTGGCTTGTCGGCCTTGCGCCAGGCCATGCCGGCATGGGCGATGCCGCTCGACATCTGCACCAAGCTGTCGAACCCGCGCCGCGTCGCCCAGGGGCCGGTCCAGCCGTACGCATCCAGGCAGACGTCGATCAGGCCGGGCGCGATGCGCCGGCGTGCCGCGGCGCCATAGCCGAGGCGCTCCAGCGCGTCCGAGCGGTAGCCGTTGATGAACACGTGCGCTTGCGCGAGCAGCGCCTCGAAGGTCGCGCGGTCGGCGTCCGCGCGCAGGTCGAGCCGGGCGCAGCGTTTGCCGAGCACGACCTCGGGCACCAGTGCCGGCTCGTCCCAAAAGGGCGGATCGATGCGCAGCACCTCGGCGCCATAGCCGGCGAGGAAACGGGTGCTGATCGGCCCCGCCAGCACGCGCGTGAGATCGAGCACGCGCAGCCCCTGCAGCGGGCGCGCGGCCACATCGGCGAGCGCGAGCGGCGCGCCGTCGCGCGCCGTCATATGCACCAGCGGCTCGGCCGCGACCGCCTGCCCTTGCGGATGCGCCGCCCACTCGGCCTCGGTGCGCATCTCGGCCGCGCAGCCGCCACCGGCGACGATCGCGGTCTCGAGCGCGCGTTTGTCCCATCGCGCGACCGCGCGCACGACCGCGTCGCGCTCCTCCGGCGCGCCGAGCACCTTGAGCGCCGCGGCGCGGTGGTGCGGCTGGTTGGTGTGCAGCTTGATCCAGCCGTCGCGGGTCGCGTAGTCGCCCGACGTGATGCCCCACACGGGCGGAATCTTCCAGTCGATCGGCCGAATCGAGCTCTTGAGCCAAAACGAGGCGAGCCTGCGGTCGATCGTGATCGCGGGAAATTGCCCGCCGCGCGCGGCGATCAGCTCGCCGATCGCGAGCGCCGCTGCCGCGATGGCGGCGCAGCCGAAGTCGGTCACCGGATAGACGGAAGGAAGCTCGCCGGCGGCCGTGAACGTGACGGCGTCGCAGGCACGCGCCTCGCCGCCGACGCCCGTCCAGGCAGTACGTGTCAGTGCGGCGGCGACGCCTTCCATGCGATCCTCCATCGGTCCGGCATCAGGATAGCATGGCGGCACGTCCGCAGTCCGCCGAACGCAGCCGTCTTGTGCGCTATGTGATTCTTCACAGCAATCGTGCATCGATCGATGCACGTCGCGAAGGGCCACTCTTCGGGGTATGCTGCGCCGCAGGTTGCGAAAAGTGAGGACGCGGCGATCCCATGACCATAAGCTCCTATTTCGCGTTGCGCGGCGGCCATCCGGCGCAGACCGAGCTGATGACCGGCCGTGCCGTCTTCACCGAGGCTTATGCGGTGATTCCGCGCGGCGTGATGCGCGACATCGTGACGAGCTACTTCCCGCACTGGGAGGCGACCCGCGCCTGGGTGCTGGCGCGGCCGATGACCGGCTTTGCCGAGACGTTCTCGCAGTACATTATGGAAGTGGGCCCGCGCGGCGGCAGCGACGAGCCGGAGCCCGACCCTCAAGCACAGAGCGCGCTGTTCGTGGTCGAGGGCGAGATCGAGCTCACCCTCGGCGGCGCCAAGCACCGCATGGGCCCGGGCGGCTTCGCGTACGTGCCGCCGGCGAGCGAGTGGTCGCTGCGCAATCCGGGCAGGGCGGCGGCGCGCTTCCACTGGATCCGCAAGCGCTACGCCCCCGTCGAGGGCATGTCACCCCCGCCCGCCCTCGTCACCAACGAGCAGGCGATCACGCCGACGCCGGTCGGTAGCGAAGGGCTCTGGTCGAACACGCGGTTCATGGACCCGACCGATCTGCGCCACGACATGTACATCGCGATCGTGAGCTTCCAGCCGGGCGGCACCATCCCGTTCGAGGAGACGCACGTAATGGAGCACGGCCTCTACGTCCTCGAGGGCAAAGGCGTTTATCGCCTCAACCGCGACTGGGTCGAGGTCGAGGCGGGCGACTTCCTGTGGCTGCGCGCGTTCTGCCCCCAGGCTTGCTACGCGGCGGGACCCGGCCGCTTCCGCTACCTGCTCTACAAGGACGTCAATCGGCACATGTCGCTCGCGATACCGGCGCCGCGGGTCGCGCCATGAGGCTCGCCGGCCTCTCCCGTCAGGGCCCTTCGCTGAGCTCTCGCCTGAGCCGGTCGCGATGCGCCTCGTGCGACTTCTGCATGTCGAGATAGGTCGCGAGCAGACGACGGGCTCCGGTCGCGTCGAGGCCCTGCCGCTCGAGCCGGCCGATGATGTTCGTCTGCAGGGTGATGTGATCGCGGCCGAGGCGAACGAAGCCCTCAGCCTGCAACAGGTGTTCGATGGCCATTCGCCGATCCATTTCTGCCTCCGCAGAAGGTCCGAAGAGGCAACGCGGCCCCCCCCCCCCCGCGGTTCACAGAATTACTGCTTGGCGCCCACCGTATCGGCCATGACGGCGCCACGTGCGCCGAGCGGCTTGTCATTGCCGACGGTGGAATCCTCGGCTGTCTGATGCTCGATCTCGGCATTGAGCTCGGCGCCCAGCAGCACCACGGTCGTGGTGATCCACAGCCACATCATCATGGCCGCAACGGCGCCGAGCGAGCCGTAGGTCGCGTTATACGAATTGAACTTGGCGATGTACCAGGAGAACAGATAGGAGGCGCCGATCGACACCACGGACGCAAACACGCTGCCGACGCTCACCCATTGCCAGCGCGCCATGCGCCGATCCGGGCCGTAGCGGTAGAGCAGCGCAAGCCCGACCAGCAGAACGATCGAGAGCGCCGGCCAACGCAGGATCTGCATCAGCGCGCCGGTCGCCCCACCGGCCCCGAACGATGCGAGCGCGAGCGGAACGGCGACGACGGCACCGAGCGCGGCAAGGAACACCGCGAAACTGCCCAACGTGAACAGCAGCGCCAGCAGGGTCAGCCTGATCACGCCGCGCGTCTCCTGCTGCTCATAGATGACGTTCAGCGCATCGATCATCGCCTTCACGCCGCCCATGGCGCTCCATAGCGCGACCGCGATGCCGGCGACGAAACCGATGCTGAGCGTGCCGTTGCCTTGCGCGGCGATCCGACCGGCCTGCTGACGCACGAGATCGAGCACGTCCTTGGGCACCACCCCTTCCGCCATCGCGAAGCCCTGCGTGATGGTCGAGGCGTCGAAGGCCAAGCCGTAGGCCGACACCAACGCGGTGACGGCCGGGAAGATCGCGAACAAGACGAAGAAGGCGACGCCCCCCGCAATCGCCATCAGCCGGTCGGATACCATCTCGCCGTAGGTACGCCAGAGGATGTCCTTCCAACCGGCCCAAGGAATCTGGAGCGGATGGCGCGCATGACGACCCCGCCCGCGCTCGCGCGCCCGCTCGAGCTGCACCTCGCGCGGTTCCTCCGAGCTGCGCGGCTCGTTGAACGGCCTCTCGCTCTTGCTCACGCCGGCACCTCACGCCGACACCGGCGCTGGCGGCCGGCCCTTATCGATAACTCAGGCGACCGCCTTGAAGGTCATCCCTCACTCTTTTCCCGACGGCGCCTGCCCCGGCGACTGACCTTCGTCGCTCTGGTTCGGCGAGCTGCCCTGACCCGTCGTGGCATTATCATCACCCGGATTCCCCGGTATCTCGGTCAGCGCCGTCACCGAATCGGGATTGATGACCATCATCACGGGGTTGCCCTGTTTGTCCTTGGCGCGCACCAGGAACGAGCTCGGCATCATCTTGATGTCCGTGAAGCCCGCCTGCTGCAGATTTTTCTTCACCTGCTGCTGCAGGGTTTGCTGGTGCTGCTGCAGGGCTTGCGGGCCGGCCGGCGATTGGCCGGATTGCTCCGCCCCCCCGGACGGCGTCTTGGTCGATGATGTTTGCGCCAACGCGGCGCTCGCCATCAGCGGAACCGCGATGAGGACGGCGAATGATCGCATCTCTATCTCCATGTGGGGTTATGAGGGTTTGTGCGTCCCTCTCTGTGAAGCAACGACATCGGCAGGCGCCAGTTCGCGGAAAACGGTATGCGCCACTTGTTCGCATCTGCGTCCGGAGCACATGAGCGAGGACAGCAGATCTTCCGGCTCACGATTGTACCGATAGCGACTCGCCGCGGCGGCCAACGCGCAGCGGCCGAGCTACATCGCTGTGGCGTGAAGTCGCGGAACGAACGATGAAGCGCACGGTTTTTCCCACGAGAGAGCCCGAGCCGCCGCAAGTGATTCCGTCAGGGACAGTCGCGCACGCTGGGGCTTCCATCAATCGACAACTCGACTAACCCTGCGGAGATTCTCATGTGCGATTACAGCCTACATAACGTCGCATCTCGCCCAGCTCGGCTCGGCGAAGAACTCGTGATGACCGCGTTTCCGAGCTGGACGCGCGGCTTTACGGCGAAAGATGAGCCGGCCGTCGCGGTCTGCCTGCGGCCCGGGACCGAGCTTGCGTTCGCCGAGGAGGTCGACTGGGACCGGCCGTTCCGCATCTTCCGGCGCAAGCCGGAGGTCGGAAAGCTCGCGCGCTTTCGTCAAGTTAATGTGCACAATCCACACACGCACCACGATGCGATCGAGTTTCCCGACGGCCGCGTCGTCCTCCTGACCCGCCTGCTGCCGGGACAGCGCGTGACCGTGGTCCAGCTGCCGGTCGAGCGGCCGCCGGCTCCGCCGTCGCGCCCCATTGAGCGTGCGCCGGAGCTGATTCCAACCGGTACGAACGCATTCTGACGCAGTACCGGCGATGAGCATGCTGTCGCGCGGTCCGCCGCTGGACCGCGCGGAGTGTGCCGTTCCCTTGCCGCGGCGGCAATCCATTCAGGGCGCGCTTCGCTCGAAGGGCGGAACATGGGCGCTGCGGCACAGTTGTGGTTTGGAGTCGGATTTGCACGATCCGACGCAATACCGGCGCCTGCGGACCTCTGCTTGTCGCTGTTCCAAATCCGATCGATGCCCGCATGCCGCAGCGCGAATTTCAAACCCTCTATCCCGACTACGACGTCCTCGCAAAGGCGCGCACGCCATCCTGGAATCCGCAGACCCGCGAGGTCGTGCGCAAGCGCCTCGCCGAGGTGCCGCCGCGCCGCTTCTTCACCGAGCTGCAGTGGAAGACGGTGCAAGCTGTCTGCGATCGCGTCATCCCGCAGCCCGACCGCGTGATGCCGGTTCCGATCGTGCCTTGGCTCGACGCCAAGCTGTGGCAACGGCAGGGCGACGGCACCCGTTACGCGTCGCTGCCGCCCCAGGCGGAATGTTGGCAGCGCGGCAGCGACAACATCGAGGCCGAGGCGCAGCACCGCTACGCCCGCTCGTTTCACACGCTCGATCCGGTCGAGCAGGATCTGCTGCTGCGCGCCATGGACAACGAGGAGATGGAAGCGCCGGCCTGGAAATCGCTGCCGAGCCGCAGCTTCTTTCGCCATGTCCTGCTGCGCCAGATCGTCGAAATCTACTACGCGCACCCTGCGGCCTGGAGCGAGATCGGCTTCGGCGGTCCGGCCTCGCCACGCGGTTATGTGCGATTGGGCGCCAACCGTCGCGATCCTTGGGAGGGGGACGAGGTCCCGGCCGAGCCCCTGCGCGCCGCGAGAGCCAAATGACCCCGGGCGATCCGCAACACGAGCCGCGCGCGATCGACGGCCGCGCGCCAGACGTCTTCGCACGGGACGGCTGGGTGCCGATGCGGCAGTTCGCCGACCACGAGGATGTCGACTTTGCGATCGTCGGCACCGGCGCCGGCGGGGCGACGCTTGCCGCCAAGCTCGCGGAGGCGGGCTTTCACGTGGTGGCGTTCGATGCCGGCGCGTTCTGGCGGCCGCTCGAGGATTTCGCCTCCGACGAGAAGGAGCAGAACAAGCTGTATTGGCTCGGCGACCGCATCAGCGGCGGCGAGCATCCGATCGAGTTCGGCGCCAACAATTCCGGTCGCGCGGTCGGCGGGTCGACGGTGCACTTCCAGATGGTGACGCTGCGCTGGCGGCCGGAGTGGTTCGAGGCTCGCACCAAGCTCGGATACGGGCGCGACTGGCCGATCGCGTGGCAGGAAATTTGGCGCTACTACGACGAGGTCGAGGACGCGCTCAAGATTTCCGGGCCGGTACGCTATCCGTGGGGCCCGCCGCGCCGACGCTATCCGTATCGCGAGCACGAGGTGAATGCGGCCGGCCTCGTGCTGGCCAAGGGCGCCGAGGCGCTCGGGATAAAATGGTGCGCGACACCGCTCGCGACGGTGTCGGCGCCGCGCGGCCGCTCGCCGCCTTGCGTCTATCGCGGCTTCTGCAAGATCGGCTGCTCGACCAACGCCAAGCAAAGCGCGCTGATCACCTTCATCCCGCGCGCGCTCGCTGCCGGCGCCGAGATTCGGGACCTCGCGACCGTGAGCCGCATCGAGCTCGGCCGCGACGGACGCGCCGCGGCCGTGGAATATCATCGCGGCGGCGCTTGGCGGCGGCAGCGCGCGCGCCATGTCGTCGTCGCCGGCTACGCCATCGAGACGCCGCGGCTCCTTCTCAACTCGGCCAGCCCGCAACATCCGCAGGGCCTCGCCAATTCGAGCGGCCTCGTCGGCAAATGCCTCATGACGCATTCCAATCACGCCGTGTGGGGCGTCATGGAGGACGAGATCCGCTGGTACAAGGGCCCACCCTCGATGGCCGTCACCGAGCATTGGAACTACGAGGACCGGGGCAAGGACTTCCACGGCGGCTATGCCTTCATGAGCCAGGGCCCGCTGCCGGCCGATCACGCCAAGGCGCTGGTCAGCAACACCGGCCTGTTCGGCATGGAGCTGCGCCAGCGCATGGCGCTCTACAATCACATGGCGGGCCTCAAGATCGTCGGCGAGGTCGAGTCGCGCGAAAGCAACCGCGTGGAGCTGAGCGACGAGCCGGACGAGCTCGGCATCCCGCTTCCCCGCATCACTTTCTCCTTCTCCGACAACGACCAGCGGCTCTATGGCCATGCCAAACGCTTCATGCGCCGCATGCTCGAGGCCGCGGGCGCTCGCGACTTCACCGAAACGGCGAGCACGGCGCATCTCATGGGCACCTGTCGCATGGGCGATCGCGCCGATGACAGCGTCACCAATGCGGACGGACGCACCTGGGACGTTCCCAACCTGTGGATCTGCGACGGCTCGCTGTTTCCGACCTGCGGCGGGGTCAATCCGTCGCTGACGATCTACGCGCTGGCGGCGCGCACCGCCGATCGCATGGTGACCATGGCGCGCCGCGGCGAGTTGTGACGGCGCGATAATCCTCGGCATGGACGCATCGCTGGCGTGCGTCGTCGGGGCGCGGAACGGCGGATGCGGCCGCCGGTTGGTGTCACGTCAACCTCGCACCGAAGGACAAGACCATGAGCGAGACCGTCGCTGACTTCTTCTGGAAGCGCATGTCCGAATGGGGCATCCGTCGCATATTCGGGTTTCCGGGCGATGGGATCAACGGCCTGCTCGGCGCGCTCGACCGCGCCAAGGACCGGTTCGATTTCGTTCAGACCCGGCACGAGGAGCTCGCCGCCTTCATGGCGTGCGCGCACGCCAAGTTCACCGGCGAGCTCGGCGTCTGCCTTGCGACCTCCGGGCCGGGCGCGATCCATCTGCTCAACGGCCTCTACGACGCCCGCCTCGACCACCAGCCGGTGCTCGCCATCGTCGGCCAGCAGGCGCGCACGTCGCTCGGCGCCCAGTTCCAGCAGGAGGTGGACCTCCTCACGCTCTTCAAGGACGTCGCGGCCGAGTTCGTGCAGATGGCGACGACGCCGGCGCAGGTCCGACACCTGATTGACCGCGCGGTCCGCACCGCCAAGGCGGAGCGCACCGTCACGTGCATCATCGTACCGAAGGACCTGCAGGAGATGCCGGCGGTCGAAAAGCCGCCGCGCGTGCATGGCGCAGTGCTGTCCGGGGTCGGCTACAGCGCGCCGCGCGTGCGACCCGCCGATCCGGAGATCCGCAAGGCAGCCGCGGTTCTCAACGAAGGCAAGAAGGTCGCCATGCTGGTCGGCGCCGGCGCGCTGCACGCGACCGACGAGGTGATCGAGGCGGCCGACCTGCTCGGCGCCGGCATCGCCAAGGCGCTGCTCGGCCGCGCCGCCGTGCCGGACGATCTGCCCTATGTGACCGGCTCGATCGGCCTGCTCGGCACGCGCCCGAGCTACGAGCTCATGCGCGACTGCGACACGCTGCTCATGATCGGCTCGGGTTTTCCGTACTCCGAATGGCTGCCCGCGGAAGGTCAGGCGCGCGGCGTGCAGATCGATATCGATCCGCGCATGCTGAGCATCCGCTATCCCATGGAGGTCAATCTCGTCGGCGACAGCGGCGAGACGCTGCGCGCGCTCATGCCGCACCTCGAGCGCAAAGCCGAGCGTTCCTGGCGCAAGAAGGTCGAGAAGAACGTCGCCGAGTGGTGGAAGACGCTCGAGGGACAGGCGATGCGCTCGGCCGATCCGATCAACCCGCAACGCGTGTTCTGGGAATTGTCCTCGCGCCTTCCGGACAACTGCATCTTGACCGGCGATTCCGGCTCGGCCGCCAACTGGTTCGCGCGCGACCTCAAGCTGCGGCGCGGCATGATGGCGTCGCTCTCCGGCGGGCTCGCCACCATGGGCCCGGGCGTGCCCTATGCGATCGCGGCGAAGTTCGCGCACCCGCACCGGCCCGTCATTGCGCTGGTCGGCGACGGCGCCATGCAGATGAACGGCATGAACGGGCTGATCACCATCGGGAAATATTGGGAGCGCTGGAGCGATCCACGCCTCGTCGTGCTCGTGCTCAACAATCGCGACCTCAACCAGGTCACCTGGGAGATGCGCGCGCAGTCCGGCGACCCGAAGTTCGACGCCTCGCAGAGCATTCCCGACCTGCCCTACGCGCGCTACGCCGAGCTGCTCGGGCTCAAGGCGATCCGTGTCGATGATCCGAACCGCATCGGCGCCGCCTGGGACGAGGCCCTGCGCGCGGACCGGCCGGTGGTGCTCGAGGCGATCACGGATCCGAACGTGCCGCCGCTGCCGCCGCACATCACGCTGAAGCACGCCAAGGCCTTCGCCTCCACGCTCATCAAGGGCGATCCCGACGAAGCGAGCGTCATCTCGCAGTCGATCAAGCAGCTGGCCGAGGAGATCATCGGCTGAGACCGGCCGCTCCGCCCGCCGAAACCGCGTGCGACGAAGCATCGGCGGTCGCGACGTCGCGCGGATAGGCCCGCCGGGCCGGGATGGCGAGCAGGCTTGCGGCCACCACCGGCAGCAGCATGATGAGGAAGGTCCATTCGAGGCCGGTGTCGCCGGACGCGAGCTCGACCGACAGCCAGCCGAACAGGACCGGCGCGACCGCCTCGAGCAGCGCGCGCAGCGCCATGCGCGTCGATTCGGCGCGTCCCCACAGCCGCGGATGCATCACATCGAGCCGCGCCGCGTCGATCGGCGGGTTGGCGGCCGCGAGCGCCGCCGTGCCCAGCGTCAGCAGGGCGACGCCGAGAAACGGGTTGCGCGTCCAGATCGCGGGCGCGGTGAAAATCGCCGCGAGCAGCAGCGCCCCGCCCCCGACGATGATGCGCGCGGAGATCCAGCCGCGCTCCAGCAGGCGCGTGGAGAGCTGAGCACCGCACCAAAGGCCGATGAAGCCGCCTATTCCGAGCACGATCGAGAGCGCGCTCACGAGGCTGCGCGAGAGCTCGTAGTGTCCCGTGAGGTAGATCATCCCGAAGGCACGCACCCCGGCGAAAAAGTAGTAGCCGAGCGCGGAGGCGACCACGAGCAGGCGGAAGCTCGGGATGCGCAGAAGGTAGCGCACAGCGCGCCAAAGGCTCCAATCGGTCGGATCCTCCTGCAGCACGAGGCCACGACGTGGCCTGATATGCGCCTCCCTGATCTTGCGATGCGCCTGCGCCGACGGGGGCGCCGGCTCGTCCTCCTCGTCGCAGTCGACTGCCGCATCTTCTTCATCCTCGCCTTCCACATCCGCGAGCGAGCGGACCTCCTCCTGGCCGAGCCGGATCCAGCTTTGGCCGCCTCGTGCCGGCTCGGGCAGATAACGCCAGACCGCGAACGCAACCGCGGCGCCCGGGATAGACATTACCCATAGCGACCAGTGCCAGTCCGCGAAGCTCGATACCTCGCCGGAAATGAAGAACCCGATGCCGACGCCGACGAGCTCGCCGCCGAGAATGACCCCATAGAGCCGTGCGCGCGCCTGTGCGGGAAAGAAGTCGCCGACCAGCGACGCCACGGTGGGCGCTGCGGCCGCCGTCACGGCGCCGAGGAATGCGCGCGTGATGATCAGATAGATGAACGACGTTGCGGTTCCGCTCACCGCCATGGCGGCGGTCCAGGTCACGATCGCCACCAGCAGGATGCGCTGGCGGTGGACGCGGTCGACCAGGATGCCGATCGGCAGCGTGAACACGGCGCCGGCGAGCGACACGGCCGCGATCAGGTACCCGATCTCGGGATTGCCAATGTGAAACGCGGTCTTGAGGGGCCCGGCGACGGCGGCCATCGCGGCCTTGTCTGCGGCATCGAGCCCGAGCACGGCCGCGAGCAATAGCGTGACGCGCAGGCGCGCCGGCCCACCCGCCGCCTGCTCGACGGCTTGCGCGGCAGCGCCGACCGTGTCCCCGGCGGACCGAAGCGCTGCGTCGATCGTTCCCTCGCTCGCGCCGCCATTGTCGGAAAGCTGACGCATCAAATGCTCCCGGCTGATCCAATCGCGGTCGGCGCTTCCATCTCTCCTGCAGAACATGGCCGCGGAACGTCTCGTTCCCACGAGAACGCGTCACCGAACGCCCCGCGATGCGTCCGTCAACGCGGCGCGGAACAACGATTCCGCCTTTGACGTTGCTCCGAACGAGTGCTCGACAACACGAGGATTGATCCATGACGGATTATCGAACGCCTCCTCCCGTGCAGCCCGGCTACAGCGGTCGCGGATGGATCGGAGGCCTCATCGTGCTGCTCATCATCATTGCGGTCCTGGCGTGGGGCTGGGGCGGCTGGTGGGGGGGCAACGGCACGAACACCACCGCCAATGGCCCGGCGACGCACGCGACGACCAATGGCGCGGGCACGACCGGCGCCGGTACCACCGGCGCGGCCGGCGGCAACAATGTCGGCACGACGCCGGCGAACAACGGCGCAGCCGCACCGGCAAACAATGCCGGAGCCAACAAGCATTGAGTGGGTTCTTCAGCGCCCGCCTTTGAGCAGGCGCAGGACCCCGAGCCCGGCGAGCGCAAGGCCGGTGAAGCTCGGCGGGGCGGGCAGTGGCGGCCCGCTGAACAGGTTCTGCGTCCAGTTGCGCCAGCCGCCCATGTTTCGATGCACGCCATAAGCATGCAGCGCCGTGCCGATGGCACCGACCGCCGCGGTTGCGCGCAGCAGCACGCGGCTGAGCCACAGCGTCCGCGGTGCAGGGTTCGCGGCCACCGCGACCAGCGACGCCGCTGACAGCGGCGGCAGCACCACCGGCGCATACATCGCGGGATTATGGTAGGCGCCGCGAAAATGCAGCAGCGCGACCTCCGATACGGTGGCGAGAAGGCCGCCGGACAGGACGAGGGACATGGCACGGCCGAGCCGGCGCAGCCGGGACGGATACCCGTCCGCCGCCTCGACGCGCTGGGCCGAGAGGCCGAGAACGCCCGACAGCGCGAGTGCGCCAGGCGCGGCGATCGGCGCCGCGTAGAACAGATTGTTCCAGCTCAAGCCGCCGGGCCGCTTGAGGATATTGTAGGCGTGCAGCGCGAGCCCGGCGGCGCCCACGAGGGCCGCGGCGCTGAAGATGCCGGCTTGCGCGCGCCCAGGAGTGTTGCGGTTGAGACCGACCGCGATGGTCGCAGCCGCGAGCGCCGGCGGCACGTACATCAGCCGGTTGTCATAGTTTCCGCGGAAATGCTCGAACGTGCTGTCGGCGAGAACGCTCGCACCAAGCAAAGCGGAGCCGCGCCGTAGACCGTCCGCGCACGCGCCAGCCGGATCACGCCGCCGCGCGGGTGCCGCGGCGGATCGACGTGAGGACGTGCCGGCGAGCACCGCCGCCGCAAGCGCGACACCCGCCGCGATCACGATCCCCTCGCCGCTCATCGGCGGCTTGCGGCGGTCGGAGCGCACCAGGGATCCGAGGCCGGACCCGAGCCGCTCGGCGCGCCGCATTGCGTCTGTCATCGCCATCAAGGGCAGAACGACATTCCGCCACCTGCGTTCCGGTGCGGCTGCGCCATGCCTGCGCATCCGCGGAACGAGCGCATGGCCGCGGGCCGGAACGTCGCTTCCGCTCGTCCGTTGGCGTGGTGAGAGACGGGCCAGAAAGGCCAGCAAGAAGGAACCGGACGATGGACAAGGAACATATCAAGGGCGCCGCCGACAAGGCGAAGGGCGCGATCAAGGATACGGCCGGCAAGGTTACCGACGACAAGAAGATGCAGGCCGAAGGCAAGGTCGACAAAGCCAAAGGCGCGGCGCATCAGGCTGCTGGCGATGTGAAGGATACGGTGCGCAAAGCCGGCGAGTGATGGAGGCGACCTGGAGCTAGCCCATGTCGGATGACGATCCGCCGCGGCATGGACCGCTTCCCCCGGACGGGCAGCCCGACCCACTGCTGCGCGAGGGCCCTGCCCGCCCGTGGTGGAAATGGACCGTGCTCCTGGTGATCGTCATCCTCATCGGCGTGGTCATCTACAGCATCACGGTGCCCGGCCCGCAGAAGCAGGGGCTGATGGTGCCCGCGAGCGCCGCAATGCTAGCGTCTTGCGAAAGCATCTCTCTTTAGGTGGCGGCGCCGATGGGTTCGCAAACGCTCGATCCTCCCTCGTCAATCGGATTGTGATCCCTTCGCCGGCTTCTTCCAGATGCCGCGCTTCTGCATCAAGGCCACTTGTTTGTCGATGACCTCGCGTTTGTAGTCGGCGTGCTTGCCCGGGACCTTCTTGAGATAGCGGTTCTTCGGGTAAATCGGTTTCTCGTAGATGATCTGCGCCAATTCGGCGCGGATGTCCTTCATCCAGTTGGTCACCTGGGCGGACTCGCGGTGGTGGCGCAGCGCCTCGATGTTGATCACGCCCGACACGAAGGTCGAGCCGTTGGTGTCGCGCTGCTTGCCGACCAGCGCCCCCTTGTAGTCGACGATCATCGACTGGCCGCCGCCGGCGTCGATGCCGAAGTGATGGCCTTCCGGATAGAGGTGGTAGCTGCCGATGTTGGGCGCGACGATATACATGTTGTTCTCGAGCGCGCGGGCGCGGTTGGAGATCTCGAACACGTCGTTCTCGGTGAACGGGCATGGCATGGATGCGCGGTAGACCACCTCGGCACCGTTCATCGCGAGGCCGCGGCCATTCTCCGGATAGTTGCCCTCCATCGCCATCATGATGCCGAGACGGCCGATCTTGGTGTCGGCGACCGGCCAGAAAGCATCGAGCGTGCGCCCGTATTTCTCGATCCACCAGTCGTAGACGTCGTGCGGCGAGACCGAGCGCTCGACCGGCAGCAGCGCCGAGACCTTGTAGTGCTTGAGCACGATGTTGCCGTCGGGGTCGACGACGAGGCCCATGTTGAAGAAGCGATCCTTCCAGTCGGGATGGCGCGCCTTCGCCTGCGCCATGATGTAGACGCCCCACTCGCGCGCGAGCTTGCCGATCTCGTCGGTCTCCGGGCCCGGGACGTCGATGCAGCAGGTGTTGGCGTAATCGGCGTGGTCGACGTCGAGCACCTCGTCGTTGAAGCCCATCAGGGCGCCCTCCGGGATCGCGAGCAGCCGCACCGGGATGTCGAGGTTGGAGAGCCAGAACGCCGCCTTGGTGAGGCTCTTCAAGTGCTCGATGTTGTGCTTGATGTCCTCGCGCCGGCGGATGCCATAGAAGGTCGGGATCAGGCCGACCGCGTTGTACGGTTCAATCATGTGAAGAGTTGTCTCCGGTCGTTGTCGCGAATGGCGAGCAGCGAATAGCGAATAGATCGACTGACGCCCTTCCCTATTCGCTACTCGCCATCCGCTATTCGCGTGGCCCCGACTTACGCAGCAACGCTCGGCAGCCCGGCCAGCGCCATCGCGAGCTCGCCCTCGTCGTAATCCTGGTCGACCAGCTTGCCGTCGAAATAGTTGATGTAGGCGGCCATGTCGAAATGGCCGTGGCCCGACAGGTTGAACAGGATGGTCTCGGCCCTGCCTTCCTGCTTGCAGCGCAGCGCCTCGTCGATGGCGCAGCGCACCGCGTGCGTCGCCTCGGGGGCCGGGACGATGCCTTCGCAGCGGGCGAACTGCACGCCGGCGTCGAAGCAGGGCTTCTGGTGATAGGCCTTGGCTTCGATCAGGCCGAGGTCATAGATGTGCGAGATCATCGGCGCCATGCCGTGGTAGCGCAGGCCGCCGGCATGGAAGCCGGGCGGGATGAAGGTCGAGCCGAGGGTGTGCATCTTCACGAGCGGCGTGAGATGCGCGGTGTCGCCGAAGTCATACGCATATTTGCCGCGCGTGAGCGACGGGCACGCGGACGGCTCGACCGCGACGATGCGGCGCTTCTTGCCGCCGCGCAGTTGCTGGCCGAGGAATGGAAAGGCAAGCCCGGCGAAATTCGAGCCGCCGCCCGTGCAGGCGATGATCACGTCGGGATCGTCGCCCGCCATCTCGAACTGCTTGATCGCCTCCTGGCCGTTGACGGTCTGGTGCAGCAGCACGTGGTTGAGCACGGAGCCGAGCGAGTATTTCACCGCCTGGTCCTTGGCCGCGACCTCGACGGCCTCGGAGATCGCGATGCCGAGCGAGCCCGGGCTCTTCGGATCCTTGGCGAGGATGGCGCGGCCGGAGTCGGTCTCGTTCGACGGCGACGCGATGCAGCGCGCGCCATAGGTCTCCATCAGGGCGCGGCGATAGGGCTTCTGGTCGAAGGACACGCGGACCTGGAAGACCGTCACCTCCATGCCGAACAGCGCGCCCGCAAAGGCGAGCGACGAGCCCCACTGCCCGGCCCCGGTCTCGGTCGAGAGGCGTTTGACGCCCTGCTCCTTGTTGTACCAGGCCTGCGGCACCGCGGTGTTCGGCTTGTGCGAGCCCGCCGGCGAGACGCCTTCGTTCTTGTAATAGATCTTCGCCGGCGTCCCGAGCGCCTGCTCGAGGCGCCGCGCGCGCATCAGCGGCGAGGGCCGCCACATCCGGTAGACGTCGCGGATCGGCTCCGGAATGTCGATATAGCGCTCGGTCGATACCTCCTGCAGGATCAGCGCCATCGGAAACAGCGGCTCGAGATCGGCCGGCCCGACCGGCTGCTTGGTCCCGGGATGCAGCACCGGCGGCAGGGGTTTGGGCAGGTCGGCCGCCAGATTGTACCAAGCCTTCGGAATCTCCTGCTCGTCGAGCACGAACTTGATTTGATCACCCACGCCAACCTCCCCGGGGAAACACGCGACTGCCGCCACCATACACAAAGCCCGAAGGGTGGGCAAAATCGAGCGCGCCGATGCCCCCGTGGCCAAAGGCGTTTCGGAGATCTTGCCCACGCGGAGAGGCAGGCGATGCGCCTTTGCCCACCCTCCGGATGCATCCGCGACAAAGCGCCTATTGTCCCCCTCGGCCTTCGCTTGCGCCTTTTCGACCTTTCGCCATAGAATTTGAAAGGAAGAAACGGACATGGCGGTCAACGCCCAAGAACGACCTCGCCGAATGGGCGAATTCTGCTTGTGGGAGGGTTTTCAATGTCCAAACGAATGATCGCGGCATTCGCCGCGCTTGCAACGGTTGCGGGCTCGGCCGGCGCCGCGCCCGCGCAGGAAGTCAAGGTCGGCATCGTGCTGCCCTATACGGGCATCGGCGCCCAGTTCGGCCAGCAGATGGATCGCGGCATGGAGATGTATCTCAAGCTCCATGCCGACGACGTGAAGCCCTACACGATCAAGCTGATCAAGCGCGACGACAAAAACCCGAGCGGCGCCGACAGCAAGGTCGCGGTGCAGGAGCTGTTCACGCAGGACAAGGTCTCGGCCGTCGCGGGCTGGGTCTACTCGCCGAACGCGATCGCCTCGGCCCCGGTGATCAACGCGGCGCACAAGCTCGCCGTGATCATGAATGCCGGCACCGGCTTCATCACCAACCTCGCGCCCACCTTCGTGCGCACCTCGTTCAGCATGTGGCACTCGGGCTATTCGCTCGGCACCGCGGCGGCGCAGCAGCTGCACGCCAAGACCGCGGTCGTGGTCTATTCCGACTTCCCGCCCGGCAAGGACAGCCTGGAGGCGTTCAAGATGGCCTTCGAGGCGGCGGGCGGCAAGGTGATCGACGCCATCCCGGCGGGCGGTGCCGCGACGGTGCCCGACTTCACGCCGTTCTTCCAACGCGCCAAGAACGAGAAGCCGGACGTGATGTTCGTGTTCGTGCCGTCCGGCGATCACGCGGTCGCGGTCGCGAAGACCTATGCGGCGCTCGGCATGAAGGAAGCGGGCATCAAGCTGATCGGCCCGGGCGACATCAGCGAGGACGACCGGCTGCAGGCGATGGGCGATGCGGCCATCGGCATCATCACGATGCACCACTACAATGCCGACCTCGACAATGCCGAGAACAAGCGCTTCGTGGCGGCGTGGAAGGCGGCCTATGGCCCCGACTCGAGCCCAGACTTCACGGCGGTCGGCGCCTATGACGGCATGGCCGCGATCGTGCACGCCGTGCAGGCGACCAAGGGCCAGATGGACGGCGACGCGGCGGTGAAATCCCTGCTCGGTTGGAAGTTCAACAGCCCGCAGGGCGAGATCATGATCGATCCCGACACCCGCGACATCATCATGAACGAGTACCTCGCCGAGGTCGTCAAGGGCTCGGACGGCAAGCTGCACATGAAGAAGATCGGCGAGATCGACCATGTGAAGGACAAGTGCAAGGAGCTGGGCATCGGCCCGTGCAAGAAGAAGTGACCGGCTACGCCGGTCATTGCGAGGCGCGCCAAGCGCGCCGAGGCGATCTCGTGCCGCGGCGCATGCTTTCGCGGGTCGAGATTTCTTCGTCGGTTCGCTCCTCGCAATGACGCTCTAAAGCGAAACAACGCGTGATCGACGGCATCGACGTCGCAAGCATCGTCCTCGGCGGGCTCTCCGCCGGGTCGGTGCTGTTCATCATCTCGGTCGGCCTCTCCGTCACCATGGGGCTGATGGGTTTCGTCAACCTCGCGCACGGCGCCTTCGCGATGGTCGGCGGCTACGTCATCGTGGCGGCGATGAACCGCGCGCATCTCGGCTTCGCGACCGGGCTCGCGATCGGCTTCGTTGTGACGGCGGCGTTGAGCCTCGCGATCGAGCGCCTCCTCTATCGCCGGCTCTATCGCGCCGGCGAGCTCGACCAGGTGCTGTTCACCATCGGGCTGATCTTCATCTTCATCGCCGGCATCACGCTCGCGGCCGGCCCGGATACCCAGACGCTGCAGCTGCCCGCGGCGCTCGGAGGCCAGCTCGACCTCGGCTTCGTCAAATATCGCACCTACAGCGTCTTCCTCATCGCGGCCGGCGCGTTGATCGTGTCCGGCCTATGGCTCGTATTCGAGCGCACGCGCCTCGGCGCGCAGATCCGCGCGACCGTGGACAACCGTCGCATGGCCGAGTCGCTCGGCATCAATGTCGATCTCCTCTTTGCCGTCACGTTCGCGTTCGGCAGCGGCATGGCGGCGCTCGGCGGCGGGCTCGGCGCCGAGTTTCTCGGCCTCGATCCGCAATACGCGCTCAAATACCTGGTCTATTTCCTGATCGCCGTATCGGTCGGCGGCCTCGGCAGCGTCACGGGCGTCTACTACGCTTCTCTGCTGATCGGCATTCTCGATTTCGTGCTCAAGCTCTATTTGCCGAAGGGCGGCACGATGTTCATCTACATCCTCACCATCCTGCTGCTGCTGTGGCGGCCGCAGGGGCTGTTCGGGCGGCGCGACGCATGACCGAGGTCATCACCCGGGTGGCCGGCACGATCGCGCCTCCCCGCGCCCATCCGGCCGCCGGCGCGCTCGCGCGCCGCCACCACTGGCACTGGTGGGAGGCGCTGCCGTGGATCGCGGCGCTCTCCTTCTACTTCGCGTTTCCCGACTATCTCGGCTTCGGCGCCGAGCTCCTGATCGCGATCCTGTTCGCGCTCTCGCTCGATCTCGCGCTCGGCTATGCGGGCATCATCACGCTCGGCCATGCGGCGTTCTTCGGCACCGGCGCCTACACGGTCGGCCTGCTCGCCTTCTACGGCATCTGGACCGAGCCGATCAGCTCGCTCGTGATCGCGGCGCTCGCGGCCGCCGTCGTCGGCCTCGCGTCCGGGCTCGTGCTCCTGCGCACCCGCGGCCTCACGCTGCTGATGCTGACGCTCTGCACCATGGCGCTGCTGCAAGAGGCCGCCAACATGGCGCACGACGTGACCGGCGGCTTCGACGGCCTGCCGAGCCTGCCCATCGCGCCGGTGTTCGGCCGCTTCGATTTCAATCCGCTCTATGCCGACACGCAGTATCTCTTCAGCCTCGGCGTGCTCGCGGTCTGCTTCGTCATCGTGCGCATGCTGGTGTACTCGCCGTTCGGCCAGAGCCTCACCGGCATCCGCGAGAACGTGCTGCGCATGCACGCGGTCGGCTCACCGGTGCAGCGCCGCCTGCTCGCCTGCTACACCATCTCGGCCGCGATCGCCGGCATCGCCGGGGGCTTATGGGCGCAGACGAACGCCTACGTGAACCTCAGCGCGTTCGACCTCGACCGCGCCGCGACCGTGCTGATCATCCTCATCCTCGGCGGTTACGGCCGGCTCTACGGCGCCTTCGTCGGAGCGATCGCCTACATGCTGCTCTCGCATTTTCTGGCGCAACTCTATCCCACCGCATGGCAGCTCGGCCTCGGCGTCCTGCTGGTCGCGATCGCGCTGTTCGCCCGCAATGGCATCCTCGGCATCGGCGACGCAGTTTCGCGGCGCTGGCGCGGCGCGCGAGATCAGATGCCGCCGTCGCCGGGAAAGAAGCAGGTCGCCTGGCCGGAATAGACGAACAGCGTCGGCTGCCCGCCCGGCGCGTGCTCGTTCCAATGAATGATGTCGTCGGGAATGCGCCGCCACGTATCGCCGTCGAGCCAATACCATTCGTCGCCGGCGGTCGTGCGGTTGACGTTGAACTTCGTCTTCACGACGTCGGCATTGTCGCAGCACTTCTTGAACGGAAAGCGCGTCCGGGCCGCCGGCGTGAGCTCGGCGTTGCGGTACCATTGCTGCACCTCGGGCGGCTGACTCGCATATTCGGCTTTCCAGCGCGCCTGCACCTGCGCCGCAGCCACGAGCGCGAAGGCCGCGATGACACCGGTCGCGGCGGCGACCCGGACCGTCCGCTTGAGCAACGCACTGTGTCGAAAATCAAACACGCTATCCGCCGACATAAGCCCAACAGCCGCAAGGAAAATACTGGCAACGCACGTTTGTTCCGCACCTTCAGGCGCGAGCTGCGTGCATCGGTCGATGCGGAACATCCGCGATCACCGGGCGTTAGGCGCAGGAAATCAATTCGAGTAATTCAGAGACAGCCATGAGCCACGTCGCGCGCAAGCTCACCCAGCTTCCCCTGCTCAGCCAGAACGGGCGCTGGCTCATGCGCTTTCGTGGCAAACGTGCCGAGTTCGTCGATCGGCGCACGGCGCTGCGCGCCGCGATCCTCGAGGCCTTCGAGAACAGCCGCAACGGCACGCCGACCCAGGTGGTATGCGTCGAGGAGGATCTCTCGATCGAGATCGCCTGGACCTACGGTGTCGATCCCGATCCGCCCGCCGCGCCCTTGGAGAAGTCGGCCTCGTCCGAACGCCGACCGCTCGCGGCCACGCCGCGCACCACACATCGCGCGGCCAGGCTGGCGCGGCGCATTGCGCCATCGCCATGATTCGATGATGAGCCCCCGGCGAGTCGCAGGGTCGCGACCTGAACCGCGACGGCGAGCCATTTAGCCCCTTCATCGGCTGAAATTTCGCACAACCTGATTGCACGGCCTGCTGCGCCGCATCATCATGTCCGCAAGCGGGGCGCCGGCGCCGGCCATGAGGTCGCACGCCTGCATGCCAGACGGGAGGGCACCATGTCGGATTTCATCGCCTTGATCGGCCGCATCTGCTTGTCGGCCGTTTTCATCGCCTACGGCCTACCCAAGTTCACCAACCTGTCCCAGGTCCTCGACAATGCCGGGACCAAGCGGTTCATGGATCTAGTCGCCTCCGGGGGCCCGGCGCCGACGTGGTTTGCGTATTTCATTGCGGCGGTCGAGTTTTTCGGCGGGATCGCGCTCCTCCTCGGAATCAAGGCGCGCTGGATCGCCGGGGCGTTCGTCGTCTACGTCGCCATCATCACGTATTTCGCCCATCCGTTCTGGCTCGTTGATGCGGCCACCTACGGCATCCAGAAAGCGAATTTCTACAAGAACCTCGGAATTATCGGGGGCCTGCTGATGCTCTCCCTTTACGGCGCCGGCGCCATCTCGTTCGACGGACGCCCGGCGGCGTCGAAAGTGGAATGATCGCGCAGCGCGCGTGATGGCGTCGTACAACGCCACCTGAAGGATCGCGTAAGCGATGCGGTGATTTCGCGGCGCCGCGTGACGGCCATCACACAAACGACGATTGCGCCCGTGGCGCGCGGGTTTTGCCCGGCGGATGGGCGATTCTAAACACTACGTTCAACGGCGGTTCACCCGGCCGATCCGAAGATCGCGTGCATCGGCGACTAGAGCGCCGTCACGTGATCCGGAGGAGAAAGCCATGCTGACCACCACCGTGACATCGAAGTCCACTTTCCTCGCCCTCGGCCTGCTTGCGCTCGCCGTGCTCGGCGGCACCGGCAACGCGTCGGCCTGGACCTGGGACCAGCGCCATCCGCGCCGCGCCGAGGTCAATGACCGCCTCGCGGCCCAGAGCTTCCGCATCAATCGCGAGCTGCGCGAAGGCGAGATCAGTTACCGCCAGGCCCGCGCGCTGCATGCCGAGGACAACGCGATCCGGCAGCAGGAGCGCGCCATGGCCTTTGCGCGCGGCGGCTCGATCTCGCGCGGCGAGCAGCGGCTGCTCAACCACGAGGAGAACTTCGTCAGCCACCAGATCCGCGACTGACGCGCCCTTTCCCTCTCCCCAAGGCCCCCAACGGGCAGAGGGTGGCTCGCCCCCCGAGCCGGGTGAGGGGTGCTCGGGCTTCGATTGAAGGAGTTCAGCGTCTCAATCGAAGCCGTCAGAGCCCCCTCATGCCCGGGGCTGCGGCATCAAGCCAGCAGGTCGTCCCCGCGCAGCGGCGTCCCGGCCGGGCCATCCTTGATCAGGACGCCGAGCTCGGTGAGCTTGGCAAAGAAGTTGGGAAACGTCTTGCGCACACAGGCAGGGTTTCGCAGACGGATCCCCGGCACCCGCAGCCCGAGCATGCCAAAGCACATCGCGATACGGTGATCGCCATAGGTCTCGATCTCCGCCCCGCGCAGCTGGCCAGGATCGATCCTGAGCGTGTCGCCGATCTCCTCCACGTGGGCACCGCATTTCGTCAGCTCGGTCCGCAACGCTTCGACGCGCTCGCATTCCTGGACGCGCAACCGGCCGAGGTCGGTGAACCGCGTGGCCGTCGCAGCGAAGGGCGCGAGCACGATCGCGGTCATGATGCTGTCGGCGAGATCCGTGCGGCGGGAAAAGGCCGGCCGCCACGCGTGCTCGACGATGAGATCGCGGAACTTCTGATCGGCCTGCATGCCGCTCGAAGGGGCCGGCGTCACGGTGATGCGGCTCCCGCCGTCGCGCAGCAGCCAATGAGCGCCCCAGAAGTAGCTCGCGCCGGAAGCATCCGGCTCGACGTCATAGATGCCGCCCCCGCAAGGGAAATCGTCGACCATGCGTCGCGTCATGTCGACGTAGGGCAACTCATCCTCGTTGCCGCCCGTGACCCGCACCTGCCAGCCGCCGATGCGCTCGCTGAGAAGCAGGGCCGATGCGAACTGCGAGCTTTCCTCGACGCTCACGCTGCATGCTGCGCCCCGATGGGGGCCCGTACCGTGAACAACGGCCGGGAGGCGGTCGTTGGCGCTGTCGATGCGATAACCGAGCTCGCGCAAGGCGTGGATCAGTGACGCTTGTGGTCGCTCGTGCATGCGCGCGACACCGCTCACGCGGTAGGCGCCTCGGCCGAGACAGAGGAACGGCGGCAGGAAGCGCGCCGCGGTGCCGGCATTCTCGACGAAGAGCTCGAGCGGCTGCGCGGAGGTGCCGGCATTGGGAATTTTCCCGCCACACCCGCGAACCGTGAGTGTGCGGTTGGCCGGCTCGGCCGGATCCTCCGCGACGTCAATGCCAAATCCCAACCGCGTGAGGCAGTCGACCATCGCCTGCGTGTCCTCGCTCCAGAGGGCGCCGCGCAGGACGACCGGATTGCGGGCGAGCGCTGCCAGAATCAAGGCGCGGTTGGTGATGCTCTTCGAGCCCGGCAGGACGACGCTTGCGGTGATCGGACGGCTCGGAGGAACGATTTCGATGAGGTCAGGGAGCATGGTGCGGAAACTATGCGTCGCGCGCGGCGCTTTCGCAACGAGCCAGGCTCCGGGCCCGGGCTGTGCGAGCGACTGGCGTAGCGTCAAGCGATGGTCAGGCCCATCTGGCGTAGTGCGAGCTGCCCGAGCAGGCCGGTCGGGGAGCCGAGCGTGTTGATGATCTCGAAATGGTTCAGTCCGGGGCCCTCGACCAGCTCGACGGCGGCTGGCCGCGCCGCCACCGTCGCGCGGTCGCGCTCGATCGCAGCGGCGAAATCACGCGCCTGGCGCTTGAGCTCGTCGCTCTCGTGCTCGCCATACGCAACGACCACCGGGCACGCGAGGCGCGCGACATGGCGGATCGGGCTCAGCGCTTCGACCAGACGCGCGTCCAGCTGGACGTACTTGTTGCGGGCGCTGCGCCGCACCGGCTCGAGATCGTAGATGCCGCTGCAGCAGATCGCCCCTTTCACGATCTCGACCGGCAGGTCGAATTCTTCGCGCCAATCGCCCGTGACGGCGGCGGCGGCGAGATGGGCGCCGGACGAATGGCCGGAGACGAAAATCCGCTCGGGATCCGCGCCGAGGGCCGTGGCGTTGCGATAGAGCCAGGCGATCGCCGACTTCACCTGCGCGACCATCTCGTCGAGAGCGACGTACGGCAGCACGGCGAAATCGAGCGCCGCGAAATGCGCGCCCGAGCGCACGAAATGCTCGGCCGCAAACGCGCTGTCGCGCTTGCTCAACGTGCGCCAGGCGCCGCCATGGACGAACACCTGAATGGGCGCGTTCTCGCGCTGGGTGCGGAACAGGTCGAGCGTCTCGGCGCGGGCATCGCCATAGGCATGCACCTCCGGCTCGCCGAGCCGGTCGCGCACGATCTCGCTGTCGATCGAGTAGCCGTTGATCAGCGCGACCGCGTTGGCGGCCCAGGCCTGCTGGTCGAACTGGCGGTCGAGCTCCGCCTGGTCGTAATCGCGAAAGACTTTTGCGCGCATCGGGCCGTCATCCTCCCGCCGAACGGATAGCGGTTCGCCGAGAAGAATGCGACCGGGCAGGATGACACGGGGCGCAGGCAGCGTGCTCACCTTACGTGCGCGGAAGAAAATAAGGCCGGACCACGACCGGGCCGGCCTTCATGTTCAACTGTAGGGACTGGTCGCCGCGCCGAGCGCGGCGACCAAACCGCAGCAGGCTTCAGTTACCCGCGACCTTCCACGCGCCGGGCAGCTCCTTCACCCAGGCGGCCTCGATCAGCTTGACCACGTCGCCGGGGAGCGGGACGTACTCGAGCGCCTTGGCCTGGTCCTGACCTTTGGTCAGGCCCCAGTACAGGAAGGCGAGCGCGAGGTGATTCTGGTCGGCAGCGCCGTCCTTGCGGAGCAGCATGTAGGTCGCCGCCGTGATCGGCCAGCTCTTGTCGCCGGGCTGGTCGGTGAGGATCAGGTAGAAGTCCTTCACCTTGGTGAAGTCGGCATTGGCGGCCGCGGCCTGGAAAGCCTCCATGGTCGGGGCGATGCGCTTGCCCGCCTTATTGACCATGTCGGTGTAGATCATCTTGTTCTGGATGACGTAGGCGTACTCGACGTAACCGATCGCGCCGTCGACCTGCTGCACGTAGGACGCTACGCCCGGGTTGCCCTTGCCGCCGACGCCGTTCGGCCAGTTGACCGAGGTGCCCTCGCCGACGCGCGACTTCCAGTCGGGGCTCACCTTGGAGAGATAGTCGGTGAAGTTGAAGGTCGTGCCCGAGCCGTCGGAGCGGTGCACCGTGGTGATCGCCTGGTGCGGGAGCTTCACGTTCGGATTGAGCGTCTTGATCGCCGCGTCGTCCCACTCCTTGATGTCGCCGAGATAGATCTTGGCGAGCGTCGGACCATCGAGAACCATCTCGCCGGCCTTGACGCCCGCGAGGTGCACGACCGGCGTGATCGAGATGATCACCTGGGGAAACTGCACGAGGCCGTTCTTGGCGACATCATCCGGGGTGAGCGGCATGTCGGTATTCGCGAACAGAACCGTCTTCGCCTCGATCTGCTTGATGCCGCCGCCCGACCCGATGGCCTGGTAGTTGACGGTATCGCCCTTATCCTTCGCGTACTGGTCCGCCCATTTGGACAGAACCGGGTAGATGGCGGTGCCGCCGGCGCCGGTCAGGCTCGCGGCTTGCACGTTCGTGGCCAAAGCAACAGCCGCGGCGGCCACGGCCGCGACAAGGTGGATTCGCATTGCGGTATCTCCGCTTATCGCCGGTCGCTTCGGGCGTCGCCCTCTCCTCGACCGATCGCGGCGCCACCAAACGAGCGATTTGTTACAGTGGCATGACAGTGTTGCGCCGCAATGATTACGCCCTCCCACCGCTTCCGGCGGCCAACACCTTTCGTTGCACCGCAATGCGATGAATTAGCATTCCCTGCCAGTTACTTACGTCATTGGTAAAACTCGATTGTGACGGCGACAAACAGGCGCCACCCGGCTCAAGTCTGTTAGTCTGTCCACCAAAATTTGTGTGATGCGCCCGCGGATATCACGTCAGGGCCAGGCCGAAAAACGGCGCAGAATTCACGACCCCAAAAGGCGGTGCGGCCATCCGAGTTCCCGCGCGATCGAGACCACGCGGATCGTCAGTTCTGGAAAAGCGGCGTGAACAGCGTCGCGACCGCGGTCACGATCATGCCGAGGATGATCGCGTAAGCACAGGTCGCGCCGACGAATTCCATGACGCCGAAGATCGGTCCGTCGTGACGCACATGCATCGTCGCCACCTCCGCCCGAAACAACGGCACTTTAGCAGAGGCGTTCCACCCCGTCTCATTAAATGCTCGTAAAGGAGCACTCGGCCGCGCGAGTCGACGGTAAATTGGCGGTGATGCGCGCCCCTACTCGGCGGCCTTCAGGTGCTGGTCGCGCCGCTTGTAGAGGTCGTCGTCGGCATAGCCCATGGCTTCGGGGCGGCCGCGGCCGAGCATGATCTGCACATAGACAGGCGCGAGGCTCGTGTTGTCGTAGCCGTGAATGACGCCGGCCGGGCAGCAGATGCATTCCCACGGCCCGAGCCGCGTGGTGAGCCGCTTGCCGCTCTCGTCCTCGATGAACACGTCGAGGAAGCCCTGCAGCACGAAGAAGCACTCCTCGACCTCGTGGGTGTGCGCGGCGTTGCCCTGCCCGGGCTCGACGTAGACGATCGAGAGCGTGAAATTGCCTGGCGGGATGATGGTTGGATCGTCATGCTTGCCGGAGCCGCCGGCGCCGATGAAGCGGTGCTGGGCGCGCCGGTAGCCTTCGATCTTGGCGTCCTCGAACGCCGCCCAGTCGGGCTTCTTGTCGCGGAAGCGCCCGACATAGCGCTTCATGATGTCCTCGAGCGGCACGCCGACAAGCTCGGGCCGCCGCTGATGCCGTGCAACGCTCATGCGCAGTCTCCTACGGTCGAGCAAAGGAGATCCGAGCGTATTCCGAGTTCCGCCGGAACGGAATACGCTTGGTGAGCCCGCCGGCGGCGCGCCCCTACTCGGCGGCTTTCAGGTGCTGGTCGCGCCGCTTGTAGAGATCCTCGTCGGCGTAGCCCATGGTCTCAGGCTTGCCGCGGCCGAGCATGACCTGGAAATAGACCGGCCCGAGGCTGTCGTTCTGATACCCGTGGATCACGCCGGCCGGGCATGAGATGCATTCCCACGGCCCGAGCCGGGTGGTGATGCGCTTGCCGGACTCGTCCTCGACGAACACGTCGAGGAAGCCCTGCAACACGAAGAAGCACTCCTCGACCTCGTGGGTGTGGGCGGCGTTGCCCTGGCCGGGCTCCACATACATCACCGAGAGCGTGAAGTTGCCCGCCGGGATCACCGAGGGATCGCCATGCTTGCCGGAGCCGCCGGCGCCGATGAAGCGGTGCTGGGCGCGCTTGAAGCCCTCGATCTTGGCGTCCTCGAACGCGGCCCAATCCGGCTTCTTCTCTTTGAAGCGGCCGACATAGCGCTTCATGATGTCTTCGACCGGAACGCCGACGAGCTCGGGCGGACGCGGGTGACGTGCAACGCTCATGAGAGCTCTCCTTTATGGGTTCTCGATATCATGCCTCAAACTACGCGCGAATTGACCATCTGGTCAATCATTCGGCGGCCTGCTTGGTCTGCCGCGCCGCGTTGATCATTTCCCACACGCGCGGCGGCGACAGCGGCAGCTCGCGCGGCTCGACCCCGAAATCGGCGAGCGCATTCGCCACCGCATTGGCCATGACGCCGCCCGCCGCGATCATGCCGCCCTCGCCGGCGCCCTTGGCGCCGAGCGGATTGATCGGCGACGGCTTCTGGTCGGTCGCGAAGCTGCGCAGGTTGGGAAAATCGCTCGCGGTCGGCAGCAGGTAGTCCATCAGCGAGCCGGTCAGGAGCTGGCCGTGCTCGTCATAGACGAGGTGCTCGAGGAATGCGCCGCCGAGCCCCTGCACCAGCGAACCGATCACCTGGCCCTTGAGGGTGAGCGGGTTGATGATGCGTCCGACATCCTCGACCGCGACATAGTCGAGAATCTCCACGCGTCCGGTCTTGGCGTCGACCGTCACGTGCGCGGCGTGCGCGCCGTACGTCCAGGTATGTTTCTTGTTGAGGAAGAAGCCTTCCGCCGCGATGCCGGCGAAGTCCTTGAGCGGCAGCGCACGTCCATCGACGCCCTTGACCTTGTCATCGCCGATCTTCACGCCCTCGGCGGTGCAGCCGAGCCGCTTCCCTGCCTCGGCGCGGAGGGCGGCGCGGAATTTCTCCACCGCGTCGAGGAGGGCCGAGCCGCCCATCACGACCGAGCGCGAGTGATAGGCACCGTAGCCCTCGGTGAGGTAGGCGGTCGAGCCGTGCAGCACCTCGCGGATGCGATCGAGCGGCACCTCGAGCGCATCGGCCGCGATCTGGGCGAACACGGTCTCCACCCCCTGCCCGACCGCCGAGGAGCCCATCGACACCGTGAACGTCGCGTCGTCGTTGAGCGCGACCTTCGCGGTTTCCTTCGGGCCGGCGGCGCCGCCCTCGATGAAGCAGCCGAGCGCAAGGCCGTGATAGCGGCCGTCGATCAGCCGACCCTGCAGCTTGCGCTTCTCGTTCCAGCCGATCTCGGCGAGGCAGCGGTCGAGCGTCGCCGCATAGTCGCCGCTGTCGAGTTCGTCCTTGCTCTCGAACGGCGTGATGGTGGCGAGCCGGTACGGCATCTCGGCATCGGCGACGAGGTTGCGGCGGCGAAACTCGATCGGATCGAGGCGCAGATCCTTGGCGACGAGATCGAGCAGCCGCTCGCGGAAGAAATCGGTCTCGAACCGGCCCGGCCCCCGATAGGTGCCGACCGGCGTCTTGTTGGTCATGAACAGCGTGGTATCGATGTCGATGTTCTCGATGCGATACGGGCCCGACATGAACTGGGCGATGTTGCGCGAGCCGACGGCGCCGTTGGTGCGCATGTAGGCGCCCATGTCCGTATAGGCGTTGCCGCGCAGGCCGAGGATTTTGCCGTCGCGCGTACACGCGATCTCGACGTCGACCTCCGCCTCGCGCGCATGGTTCATCGTCATCAGGTTTTCGCGGCGGTCCTCGATCCACTTCACCGGGCGACCGATGTGGCGTGCCGCGAACGGGATGAGGAAATCCTCCGGATAGAACTCGCCGCGCGCGCCGAATCCGCCGCCGACGTCGTTCTCGACCATGTCGATCGCGGTCTCGGGCAGGCCGATCTGGCCAGCCAGGATGCGGCGGTTGAAGAACGGCACCTTGGCGGCGCCGAAGACGCGCAGGATGCCGACCGCCGCGTCCCACTCGGCGAGCAGGCCGCGCGGCTCCATGGTGAGGCCGTAGTGGCGCTGGACCTTGAAGCGCTCGCGCCGGCGGTAGGGTGCGTCCTTGAAGGCGGCCGCCGCGTCGCCGCGCTCGGCGCGGAATTTCAGCGCGATGTTGGTGCCCGTGGGTTCGAACAGCAGGCTTGCGCCCGCGGCCGCGCCGGCCAGATCCGTGACCGGCGGCAGCGGCTCGATGTCGACACTGATCGCCTCCAGCGCGTCCTCGCCGATCGCGGCACTATCGGCGAGCACGACCGCGACCGGCTCGCCGACGTAGCGCACCTTGTCGGCAGCGATCACGGGCTGCTCGTAAGGTTTGAAATCGGGCAGCGGCTGCAGCCGCATCGGGATGATCGGCGGACGCTCACCCATATCTTTGGCGGCGATCACGCCGCGCACGCCGGGAATCTGAAGCGCCGCCGACGCATCGACGCCGTGCAGGCGGCCGTGCGCGACCGAGCTGCGCAGGATCACGGCGTGCAGCAGCCCGGCGGGCGCGAGATCGTCGACGTATTGGCCGCGCCCGCGCACGAAGCGCAGGTCCTCGCGCCGCTCGATCGGCGCGCCGATGAAGGTGTTCTTCATCGCGGCTCTCTCCCGTCATCGCGGGACGCGCCATGCGCGCCGACGCGATCTCGTTCCCGGGATCGAGATTGCTTCGGTTCGCCCGCACCATCTTTGCGATAGGCGCTGCGCGCGTCGAGCACCGCCTCGACGATCGAGATGTAGCCGGTGCAGCGGCAGAGATTGCCCGAGAGGACCTCGCGCACGCGGTCGGCGTCGCAGTCGGGCTCCTCGCTCAGCAGTGCATGCGCGGTGGTGATCATGCCGGGTGTGCAGAAGCCGCACTGCAGCGCGTGATGCTTGCGGAACGACTTCTGCAGCGGGGTGAGATCCTCGTCGCTCGACAGCCCCTCGATGGTGGTGATGCTCCGCCCTTCCGCTTGCACGGCGAGCAGCAGGCAGGCGCGCACCGCCTCGCCGTCGAGCAGCACCGTGCAGGCGCCGCACACGCCGTGCTCGCAGCCCACATGGGTGCCGGTGAGCCGCAGCACGTGACGCAGGCAGTCGGCGAGCGTCAAGCGCGGCTCGACCGCGACCTCGACCGCCTTGCCGTTGACCTCGAACCTCGTCGCCATAGGCGCTCCGTTTCAGGTCGTGGCCGCGAGCAGCGCGCGCTCGACCATGGTGCCGACCAGCGAGCGGCGATAGGCCGCGCTCGCGTGGATGTCGTCCTGCGGCGTCACGGCGGCGGATGTCGCCGCGGCGGCACGCGCGATCGTATCGGCATCGACCTTCGCGCCGTTGAGCACGGCCTCGGCGGCCGCGATCCGAGCCGGCCGGTCGCCGACGCCGATCACGCCGACATGGGCATTGATCGCACGCCCGGCCGCGTTGTGATCGTAGAACACGGCGGCCGCCGCGATGGCGAAGTCGCCGCGGCGCAGCGCGAACTCCTCGAAGCCGAAGCGACGCGCCGCCGGCCAAGCCGGAAAGTGGATCTCGGTGATGATCTCGTCGGGCGCGAGCGCCGTCGTCAATGCGCTCACGAAGAACTCCGCGGCCGGGATGACGCGCGTGCCCGCCTTGCCGGTCACCGCGATCTCGGCATCGCAGGCCGTGACGATGCCGGGCATCTCGGCCGCCGGATCGGCATGCGCGATGCTTCCGCCGACGGTGCCGCGGTTGCGGATCTGGTAGTGCGCGACGTGGTGCACCGCCGCAACCAGCAGCGGGTGAGCGCGCGCGAGCCCCGCATTGTCGAGGATGTCGCGCCAGCGCACCAGCGCGCCGAGCCGCACGCCGTCGTCACCGATCCTGATGTCTTTCAACCCGGACAAGCGCCCGAGGTCGACCAGCAGCGACGGCGCAGTGACGCGGAACGCCAACATCGGCACCAGCGACTGTCCGCCCGCCAGCACTTTTGCGTCCTCATGGGCGGCGAGCAGCGTCACCGCCTCGGCGAGCGTCGTCGGGCACGCGTAATCAAAGGCCGGCAGTTTCATGTTGCAATGTCGAACCGGTACGGCAGGGTCGTGCGATGTCGTACCATCGTGTTGACCATTTAGTCAATTCTGGGCACGCTGCGCCTCCCACGTCCCGCCGGAGCATCGCATGGCCCTGCCGCTCACCGTTTCCGTCTGCGACTACGACCGCACGCGCGCGATCTTCGACGGCCGCGCGCCGATCGAGGGTTGCGACGTGACCGCCGTCAATCTCGAGCCCGAGGAGTCGTTCCACCGCGCCTTCAAGTTCGCCGAGTTCGACGTCAGCGAAATCTCGATGAGCAGCTACACGATGACGACGGCGCGGGGCGATGCGCACTACATCGCGATCCCGGCGTTCGTGTCGCGCCTCTTCCGCCACTCGAGCCTGTACGTCCGCACCGACCGAGGAATTAAGGCGCCGCAGGACCTCAAGGGCCGGATGATCGGCCTGCCCGAATACCAGATGACCGCGAACCTGTGGGTGCGCGGCATCCTACAGGACGAGTACGGCGTGAAGCCGGCCGACATCCGCTGGCGGCGTGGCGGGCTCGAGGAGGCCGGCCGCGAGGAACGCGCCAAGATCAAGCTGCCGCCCGAGGTCGAGCTGATCCAGGTGCCCAACGACCGCACCCTCTCGCAGATGCTGGCGGCGGGCGAGATCGACGGCGTTCTTTCGGCGCGGGCGCCGAGCTGCTTCCTCGCCGGCGCGCCCAATGTCGGCCGGCTGTTTCCCAACTATCCCGAGGTCGAGGCCGCCTATTTCAAGAAGACCGGGATCTTCCCGATCATGCATGCGATCGGCATCCGCCGCTCGCTGGTCGAGAAGCACCCCTGGCTCGCGGTGAGCGTCTACAAGGCCTTCCTCAAGGCGAAGCAGATCGCGATCGCCGAGCTCGGCCAGATCGGCCACCTTGCCGTGTCGCTGCCCTGGCCCGTCGCCGCCTACGATCAGGCCTGCGCGTCGCTCGGCCCGGACTACTGGAGCTACGGCGCCAACGAGAACCGCAAGGTGCTGGAGACGCTCGCGCGCTACTCCTTCGAGCAGGGCCTCTCGGTGCGCCAGCTACCCTTCGCGGAGATGTTCGTGCCGTCGACCTACGATCTGACGAAGATCTGACGCGCCGTAGGGTGGGCAAAATCGCCAGCACCGCGGTCTCCGCGTGCGCAACCGCGCGTTGGCGAGTTTGCCCACGCCGCAGCGCCCAGCGCGGTTGCCCACCCTACCGCTTGTTGATCATCGCCCACACCTTCGGCGGGCTCAGCGGCAGCTCGCGCGGATCGACGCAGAGCGACTTCAGCGCGGCCGCGACGGCATTGGCGATGACGCCGCCGACCGGGATGATGCCGCCCTCGCCCGCCCCCTTGGCGCCGAGCGGATTGTGCGGCGCCGGCTTCTCCTCCAGCGCGATGGCGTGGATCGACGGGAAGTCGCTCGCGGTGGGCATCAGGTAGTCGGCGAGCGTGCCGGTGAGGAGCTGACCGTCGGCGTCGTAAGCCAGGTGCTCCATCAGCGCGCCGCCAAGCCCCTGCACGATCGCGCCGACGCATTGGCCGTGCAGCGTCTGCGGATTGATGATGCGGCCGACATCCTCGACCGCCACATAGTCCAGCACCTCGACGGCGCCGGTCTTCGGATCGACCGCGACCTCTGCGGCGTGCGCCCCGTAACTATAGGTGCGCTTGTTGCTCGCGAAGGTGCCGTCACAACCGAGCCCGTCGGCCGCCAGCTCATGCCACGGCAGCCGCTGCCCGCCCGGGCCGATCGCCACCGCCTGGTCGAGCTTCACGTCGCTCGCCGCGCAACGAAAGTGCTCGGCCGCCGCGGCGCGGATCGCATCCTTGAGCTTGCCGGCGGCGTCGATCACCGCCGAGCCGCCCATCACCACCGAGCGCGAGCTGTAGGAGCCGAAGCCCTCGGCGAGATAATCGGTCGAGCCGTGGAAGACGCCCGCAATGGCGTCCATCGGCAGGTCGAGCGCATCGGCGGCGATCTGTGCAAACACCGTCTCGACGCCCTGCCCGATCGCCGACGAGCCGACGAACACCGCGACGCGGCCGTCCGGCTCGATGACGAGCCGCGCATTCTCGCGCGGCCCGGATGCGCCGCCCTCGATGTAGCAGCCGATCGCGCAGCCGCGGTAACGGCCGTCGATCATGCGGCCCTGCCGCCCGGTGCGGCCGGCCCAGTCGAACTCGCGCAGGCAGCGATCGAGCGTCGCCGCATAGTCGCCGCTGTCGGTCTCGGTTTCGACATGCAGCGGCTCGACGGTCGCGAGCCGATATGGTTGGGCGCTTTCCGCGATCAGGTTGCGCCGGCGCAGCTCGACCCGGTCGACGCCGAGGTCGTCGGCCACCAGGTCGATCAGGCGCTCGCGAAAGAAGTCGGCCTCGTAGCGGCCGGGTCCGCGGTACGTGCCGACCGGCGTCTTGTTGGTGACGACCGGCGAGACCTCGATGCGAATGTCGGGGATGTCGTACGGCCCCGACAGCACCTGCGCGATGTTGCGCGCCGGCGTCGCGCCCGCGGTGCGCACATAGGCGCCGAAATCGCAAAAGGCTTCGCCCGAGAGCGCGATGAAGCGGCCGTCGCGGTCGCAGGCGAGCGCGAGCTCGATCTCGGCATCACGCGCGTGATTGCACGCCAGCAGGTTCTCGCGACGATCCTCGATCCAGCGCACCGGCCGGCCGGTCAGCCGTGCCGCGAACGGGATGAGGAAATCCTCGGGGTAGAACTCGCCGCGGGCGCCAAAACCGCCGCCGACGTCGTTCTCGATCATGCGAATTGCGCTTTCGGGCAGGCCGATCAGCCCGGCCAGGATGCGGCGGTTGGGAAACGCGATCTTGGCGGCGCCGTAGACCGTGAGCTTGCCGGCCGCCGCGTCCCACTGCGCCAGCAGCCCGCGCGGCTCCATCGGCACCGCCGTGAAGCGCTGCACCTTGAAGCGCTCGCGCCGCACGTAAGGCGCGGCCGCGAGCGCCGCAGCCGCATCGCCTTTGGCCGCCGTCAATGTCGCCGTGACGTTGGTGACATCATCGAACAGGCGCACCGCGCCGGCGCGGGCCGCGTCGCGATCGGCGACGGCTGGAAGGATCTCGATATCGACCGCGATCGCCTCGAGCGCATCCTCGGCGAGCGCCGGGCTCTCGGCCAGCACCACGGCGAGCGGCTCGCCGACATAGCGCACCTTGCGGTCGGCGAGCACCGGCTGCTGATAGGGCTTGAATGCGGGAAGGACGTCGAGCCGCTGCGGGATCAGCGGCATCGTGCCGAGATTGGTACCGAGCTCGGCCGGCGTGATCACCGCATGCACGCCCGGCCGCGCCCTCGCCGCCGCGGTATCGATCGCGCGGATGCGGCCATGCGGCACTGCGCTGCGCAGGATCGCGGCATGCAGCATCCCGTCGAGGGCGAGGTCGCCGACATATTGGCCGCGCCCGCGCAGGAAGCGCAGGTCCTCCATCCGCTCGACCGGGCTGCCGACGAGGCGGTTGGTCGTCCGTACCTGCTGCATCACGCTGTCACTTCACGCCTTTACTTCGGATTGAGCCGGATGCCGGTGAACTTCCACTGCGACAGCTCCTCCATGGCGTAGCGCACGCCTTCGCGGCCAAACCCGCTCGAGCCGACGCCGCCGAACGGATAGGTGTCGAGCCGGAACCGGCTCGCCTCGTTGATCCACAGCGCGCCCGCCTTGAGCTTCTTCGACACCTTGAACGCCGTGTCGAGGCTCGACGTGAAGCACGCCGCCTGCAGGCCGAACTCGGACGAGTTCGCGAGCGCGAGCGCCGCATCGACGTCGGCGACCGGCTGGACGACCACGACCGGGCCGAACGCCTCCTCGGTCATCAGCCGCGCCGAGCGGGGCGCGCTCGCGAGAATCGCCGGGCCGAGGATGCAGCCCTTGCGCTCGGGCTTGAGCACGAGGCGCGCGCCCTTGGCGACCGCGTCCGCGATCATCTGCTCGACCCGGTCGGCGGCGGCGCGGTTCACCATCGGGCCGACGTCGGTCGCCTGGTCGTTCGGATCACCCACCTTGAGCTTCTTCGCCGCCGCGACGAAGGCCTCGAGGAACGTCTCGAATACCTTCTGCTCGACGATCACACGCTGTGCCGAGATGCACTGCTGGCCGCTCGCTTCGAAGCCCGCCGAGGCGATGCGCTGGGCCGCATCGGCGAGATCGGCGTCCGCGCACACGATATTGGCCGCATTCGAGCCCAGCTCGCCGACGAATTTCTTCGCCCCGGCGGCGCGGGCGAGATCGTGCCCGGCCGCGGTCGAGCCGGTGAGCGTCACGGCCTGCACCAGCGGATGGGCGGCGAGCGCCTTGGCGGTATCGCGGCCGCCCGTCACCACGTTGAACAGCCCATCCGGCACGCCCGCCTTCTTGAACGCCTCGGCGAGGATCACGGCGACCTCCGCGCCCGGCGGCGACGGCTTCACCACCACGGCGTTGCCCATTGCCAGCGCGGGCGCGACCTTCTGCGTCACCATGTTGGACGGCGCGTTGAACGGCGTGATCGCGGCGACGACGCCGTAGGGGATGCGGCTCGTGAAGCCGAAGCGGTTGGCGCCGAGCGCGTTGAGGTCGAGGGGGAGCACCTCGCCATTCATGTGCGGCAGCTGGATCGCGCAGGCGCGCAGGAAGGCGCCGGAGCGCCGGTGCTCGAAGGTCGCGGCGCGCTTGGGTTTGCCGAGCACGCGCACCAGCGCGTCGACCACCTGCGGCTCGGCCTCGTCGGCCGCGTCCGCCGCCGCGTTGAGCCACTCGACGCGCTTCGAGGTCGGCGCATCGAGGTTGGCGAGGAACGCCGCATGCGCGTTGGTCACCGCCGCGTCGACTGCGGCGGCGTCGGCGTCCACCATGTCGGCGACGACGCTCTCGTCGACCGGCGACACCAGCGGGGCCGTCGTGGCGTTGGGAAAATCCTTGGTCTGGCCCCCGATATAGGGCAGCACGCGCAACCTGTCGCTCATTGTGGGCCTCCGGTTCCTTGCCGCGAATGGCGAGTAGCGAATAGCGAGTAGACCATTCCGCCACCCCCTATTCGCAATTCGCCATTCGCTATTCGCGTTGTTTCAAGTTTCACGACGCGTGCGGTCGCCGCACCGCGGCGCTCGCCTCGCTGCGGCAATAGCTGATGATCATGTCGGTGATGTGCGCGAGCCAGGCCTTGCGCCGTGCCGCAGCGGTGAAGTCGATGCCGAAGGCGGCGTTGAGCGTGTGCTGGTTCGAGAGATAGTGGTAGGCCAGCGACGACAGCGACAGATAGAGCGTCACCGGGTCGATATCGCGGCGGAAGATGCCCTGGTCGGCGCCGCGGCGCAGCACCTCACGGATGGTATCGACCAGCGGGTCGTACAGCGCGCGGATGCGCTTCGAGCGCTTGGCGTGGCGACCCTTGTGCAGGTTCTCGTCATTGAGCAGCGCGATCGCCTCGCCGTGCTCGGCGAGCGCCGCGAAGGTGTGCGCCACCAGCTGCCGCATCGCCTCGACCGGATCGCTGCCCCGGATGGCGAAATCGCGCTGGCCGGCGCGCAGGGTTTCGTACATTCGCTCCAGCACCGCGATGAACAGCCCCTCCTTGCTGCCGAAATAGTGGTACAGCATGTTCTTGGCGAGCCCGCAGCGGCGCGCGATCGCATCGACCCGCGCGCCCGAGTAGCCGCGCGCCGCGAACTCGGCGGTGGCGCGCGCGAGGATTTTTTCGCGCGTCCGCTGCGGATCGGAGCCTGATTTTCGCATCGGTGTGTCTGCCCTAATCGATGTGCACGCCCGCGGCGGCCACGACCTTCGCCCATTTGACGCGCTCGGCCTTCGCGAAGGCCGCGAACTCGTCCGGCTTCATCGGCGCCGGCTCGCCGCCCACGCCGGCGAGAGTCTGCACGACCTGCGGATCGTCGAGGATGCCCCTAACCTCAGCGGCGATCTTGTCGACGATCGGCCGCGGCGTGCCGGCCGGCGCATAGAGGCCCTGCCAGCCGGTCGCCTCGTAGCCCGGCACGGTCTCCGCGATGGTCGGCAGATCCGGCGCGGCGGCGACACGCTGCGGCGTCGACACCGCGAGGGCGCGCACCTGGCCGCCTTTGGCGAGCGGCCAGATCGAGGTCATCGAGTCGATCGCGACCTGGATGTTGCCGCCGATCATGTTGGTCATCTCGTCGGAAGTCGAGCGGAACGGCACATGGGTCATGTGCGTGCCGGTGGCGATCTGGAACATTACTGCGGCGAGATGCGACGAGGTACCATTGCCCGACGAGCCGAACGAGACCTTGCCCTCGTTCGCCTTGAGCCACCTGATCAGCTCGGGCACCGTCTTGGCCGGCACGTTGTCGTTGACGGTGAGCAGGTTGGGCAGCCGCACCAGCAGCGAGATCGGGGCAAAATCCCTCTCGACGTCGAACGGCAGATGGGCATAGAGCGACGGGTTGATCGCATGCGTGCTCACCGTGCCGATCAGCAGCGTATAGCCGTCCCCGGCCGCCTTGGCGACCACGCCGGCCCCGATGCTGCCGCCGGCGCCGCCGCGGTTCTCCACGATGAATGTTGCGCCGAACGCCTTCTGCAGACGCTGCGCGATCAAGCGACCGATCAGGTCGGCCGAGCCGCCGGCCGCGAAGGGGACCACGATGGTCACGGGGCGGGTGGGCCAGGCGCCTTCGGCGCGCGCGCCGCCAGCAGGGACGAGTCCGGCGGCGAGCGCCGCCGCGCCGCCGATGAATTCACGCCGTTTCAACATGTCTCGACATGCCCCATGTATTGACCAAATGGTCAATACACCAAGCAGATCGGTTTGTCGCGCGTCGTCGGATGCGGCAGCACGCGACCCGTCCCGGCGACGAACCCGGCCGGAATGATCTTGCCACAAGCACAAACACGTGCGCTCCCTCTCGCCGCGAAGCCGGGGAGAGGGAGCGCCGGGAGCCTCCGAGCGCGGGCCTGACCAGAGCCCTATTTCTTCTCCGCCACCCCGAGCCGCTTCGCCATCTCGGCGATCTGGGCGCGCTGGGCGTCGATCGACTTCTGGAATTCGTCCGGGCCGCCGATGTTCATCACCTGGCCGCTGGTGCCGAGGCGCTCGCCGATCACCGGGTTGGCGTCGGCGACCGCCTTGATGTCGGCGTAGATGCGATCCTTCAGATCCTTCGGCATGTCGGAAGGGCCGAACCAGCCGGTGAGGCCGTCGACGGTCAGGCCCGGAAAGCCGGCCTGCGCGACGGTCGGCATCTGCGGCAGAGCCGGATCCGGGTTCGTGCTCGTCACCGCCAGCACCTTGATCTTGCCCTGCTGCACCAGCGGCCGCACGATCGCGTAGGCGCCCTCGTAGACCTGCACGCGGTTCTCGCCGAGATCGTTCGCGGCCTCGACCGGGTTGCGATAAGGCACCTTCTTGATGTCGATCCCCTCGCCCTTGAGGAAGCCTTCGAACAGGAAATCGAGCGCACCGGTGACACCGGCCCAGTTGAGCTTGCCGGGTTCCTTGCGGGCGAGATCGAACAGCTCCTCGAGCGACGAGATGGGCGAGGAGGCCGGCACCGAGATCGCCACCACCGTGTTGGAGATGCGCGCGATCGGGTTCAGGTCGCTGGGCTTGTACGGCAGATTTGGATAGAGGAACGGATGCGCCGTGAACGAGGAGGTCGGCGACACGAGGAGCACGTGGTCGTCATGCGCCTTGGCGAAGACCCCGAGCGCGATCACGCCGTCGCCGCCGGGGCGATTCTCCACGATCACGGGCTGGCCCCAGCGCTGGCTGAGTTTGTCGGCAAAGAGGCGCGCGCCGAGGTCGACGCCGGAGCCCGGCCCGAGCGGCAGGATGAGGCGCACCGGGCGCTGCGGCCATTTCGGCGCCTGCGCGCCAGCCGGCACCGGCGCGCAGGCGAGCGCGGCCAGCATGGCGACAATCGCGAACGACGCGCGTTTAATGGTGCGCATGATTTTCCTCCGGCTTGCCGAGCGCTTGAGCCGGCCCGGCCAAATTTCGGCGCCAAGCTGCAGTAATTTTCGCGGCGCGACAATCGAAAAAAGGTCGCGCTTGGGACGGCGCCCGCCGCAGTCGTAGCCTGCATGAAGCGAAGCGAAATGAGGGAACGCTTCTCCGCGGATAAGCTGGCCCGGATTACGGCGCCAACGCGCCTCCATCCAGGCTACGGGTCAGCGCGGCGTTAGCCCAATCGCATCCACCATCTTGCGCCACGCCGCCACCTCTTGCCCGAGGAAATCTGCCGCCTCGGCGAGCGACTGCCGGCGCGTGGCGAGGTCGGCGTCGATCAGGCGGCGCCGCACCTCCGGGGCCTGCACGACATCGTTGAACGCGTTGTTGAGCGTGGCGGCGACAGCGGGCGGCGTGTGCGCCGGCACCATGACGAGGACCCAGCCATGGGTGACGAGATCAAAACCCTGCTCGCGCAGCGTCGGGACCGCCGGCATGCGCTCGCTGCGGCGTTCGCTCGAGATCGCGAGCCCGCGGTAACGGCCCTGCACCACCAATGGCGTCGCATCCGAGGTGGCGACCGAGATCGCGTCGATGAAATTGCCGAGCAACGCCGTGCCGGCCTGGGCCGAGCCGTGGAACGGCGCATGGATCGCGTCGATCTTGGCGATCGCTTTGAACAGATACGCGGCGGTGAGATGGGCCGCCGAACCGATCCCGGCCGTGCCGTAGGTGAAGCCCTTCGCGCGGTGCGCGGCGATGAAATCCGGCAGCGTTCGCGCCGGGTTATCGGGGTTGACCGCGATGGTGCTCGAGCTGATCGAGGAAAAGAGAATGGGCGTGAGATCGCCGATCGCATAGCCCGGATGGTCGCCCAGGCTCTGGTTGATGGCGACCCCCGTCGCGGTGAGCAGGACCGTGTATCCGTCGGGCGCCGCCTTCGCGACAAAGGCGGCCGCAATGTTGCCGCCGGCGCCGGTGCGGTTCTCCACCGTCACAGGGACGCTCCAGCGCTGCGTCAGCCGCTCGGCGAGCACGCGCGCGAGCAGGTCGACCGGCCCGCCGGGCGCGAATGCGACCACGAGCGTGACGCGTCGCGTTGGAAAATCCTCCGCGCTTGCCGCCGGCGCGGCGGCAACGATCGCCGCGGCGGCGACGATCGCACGCAGCCACTGCATCGCTTTATCGCCCGGAAAAATTCGGGACGCGGCGCGCGGACATCGCCTTGACGCCTTCCTTGAAGTCGTCGGTCTGGCGCAGCCGGCTCTGCTCGGCGAGCTCATGCTCGGTTGCCTTGGCCACGCGGTCGGCGATGTCGCCACGCATGGTCGCGCGGGTCGACATCACGCCGAGCGGTGCGTTCTCGGCGATCTCGCTCGCGAGCGCGAGCGCCGCCGAGCGCACCTGGTCCTGCGGCACCAGCACGTCGGCCAGTCCCATCGCGTGCGCGTCGGTGCCGGTGACGCGGCGGCTCGTATAGAGCATCAAGGCCGCGTTCTGCTCGCCGATCGCAAGGGGCAGCGTGACGCTGAGCCCAAAGCCTGGATGGAAGCCGAGCCGGGTGAAGTTGGCGACGAAGCGCGCCTCCGGGCAGGCGACGCGAAAATCCGCCACCATCGCAAGGCCGAGCCCGCCGCCGACCGCGGCGCCCTGCACGGCGGCGATGATCGGCTTCCGGATGCGGAAGAGCCGCACCGCCTGCATATAGAGATGGCCGACGCCCTGGCTCTGCTCGCCGGGCCGGCGGCCCTGCGCGTCGAGGCCAGAGCCGTCGCCGAAATTGGCGCCGGCGCAGAAGACCTTGCCCTGCGAGGCGAGGACGGTCGCGCGGCAGCCGCCGTCACGGTCGAGCGCCTCGAGCGTGTCGGCGATCTCGTTGATCAGCGCGATGTCGAAGAAATTGTTGGGCGGCCGCCTGATCTCGATCAGGGCGACGTAGCCGGTGCGCTCGACCGCGATGTCCCTGAGCTCACCCAAGTCCTTCGAAACCATGCGTCACTCTCCGATGGCTACCTTGTCCGCCGGCGCGCCGGCCTCGCGTCGCACGATCAGCGCGTCGACGACCGAGACACCGCGCGGATGCACCAGGACCGGATTGAGATCGATCTCGGCAATCGTCTCGGCGTGATCATGGGCGAACCGCGCAAGGTTTACCATGAGATCCGCTAATGCATCGACGTCGGCTGCCGCCGCGCCGCGAAATGCCTCCAATAGACGCGCCCCCTCGAGGCGGGCGATCAGCGCCCGCGCCTGGTCATGATCGAGCGGCACCGGCGCAAGCGCGGTGTCGCCGAGGGCCTCGACCAGAACGCCGCCGAGGCCGACCATCAGCATCGGTCCCCATTGTGCATCATTGCTGATCCCGAGGATCACCTCGCGTCCCGGGGGCGCCATTGGCTGGACCAGCACGCCGAGAATGTGCGCCGCCGGCGCATGGCGTTGCGCGGCCGCGAGCACGCGCGCATAGCCGGCGCGCGCTTCGGCGGGCGTCGCGATATCGAGCAAAACCGCGCCGGCCTCGGTTTTATGTGGAATGTCGGGTGACTGCACCTTGAGGGCGACGGGCCCGCCGAGCGCGCGTGCCGCCGCTTCCGCCTCCTCGGCCGAACGCACGAGCTTACCGGCATTGCCATCGCCGATGCCGTAACCCGCGAGTGCGCGGCGCGCCTCCCATTCGCACAGGATCGCACCGCCTGCACCGAGCGCCGATTGCGCAGCAGCTCGCACCGCTGGCGCTGTCGGACGAACTTCGGTCGCCGCGAGATGCCGCTCACGCGCCGCGCGATAGTCCGCCATCTGCGCCATCGCGCGAGCGCAGTTCTGCAGGCTGGTAAACAGGGGATAGCCGGCGCTGCTGAGGATTTCGGCGTTGCGCTCGGTCGGCAGCGTGTAGCTCCATAGCAGCACGGGCTTGGTGGCCTCGCCGGCAAATTTCTCCAGCCGCGCGCGGTCGCCCTCGATGAAGCGGGTGGCGCGCGCCGTGATCACCATGATGATGCCGTCGACCTCGGGCGAGTGATCGAGCAGGCGGGCGAACTCGGCATAGCCGACGTGGTGGACGCCCTGCGCCGTGACGTCGACGGGGTTCTGCGAGGTGCCGTAGGGCGGCAGGTGCACGTCGATTGCGGCGCGCGTCGCCGCATCGAGCGGCGGCACCGAAAGCCCCGCCGCCGCGCAGGCGTCCGCGACCCATACGCCGCCGCCACCCGACGAGGTGCAGATGCCGACGCGCTTGCCGGCCGGCAGCAGCTTGACGCAGGTCGTGAACGCCATGGCGAGGTCGACCATGTCGTCGAGATCGCGCCCCTCGATCACGCCGTAGCGCTCGAACACGGCCCGATAGGCCGCGGCCGAGCCCGCAAGCGCGCCGGTGTGCGAGGCAGCGGCGCGGCTCCCCGCCTCCGACTGGCCGATCTTGCCGACGATCAGCGGTTTGCCTGCACGCAGCGCCTTTGCGGCAACGCGGCGGAATTCGTCCGGCGATTTTATATCCTCGACCAGCAGGAGGAAGACATCGGTCTTGCCTTCGTCCAGCATCGCATCGAGGAAGTCGCAGACGTCGACGCAGGCCTCATTGCCGGTCGTCACGATGTAGCGAAAGGCGAGGTTCTTCGGCCGGCCGCGGTCGAAGAACGCAAAGCCCATGCCGCCGCTCTGCGCCACCACGGCGACCTCGGCGCGCCGCGCGCCGGGGGGCAGCAGCGGCCGCGCGCTCGCCTCGACCGCCGGGCTGAAGGTCGCGCAGAGATTGGCGGCCAGGTTGGCAAAGCCCTCCGCATTGGGGCCGACCACCACCATGGCATGGCGGCGCGCGATGGCGACGATCTCGTCCTGCAGGCGCACGCCGCTCGCACCGGGTTCCTCGGCGAACCCGGAGCTGAGAATATAGGCCGCCTTGATGCCCGCTTTGGCGCAGCGCTCGAGCTCCTCGGGGACGAATTTGGCCGGGATGATCAACAGCGCCAGATCGGCGGGCTCCGGCAGCTCGGCCACGGATGCGTAGGCTTTGAGCCCCTGTACTTCCGACGCGCTGCGGCTCACGGGATGGATTTTTCCCGCGAACGGATGCCCCTTCATGATCTCGAGGATGCGCCCGCGCAGCCCCTGCGTGTCCGACGACGCGCCGATCAGCGCGATGGATTTGGGCCAGAGGAGCTTGGTCAGGTCCGCCATCGCACGACTCTCACGCCGCAGGGTGGGCAAAATCGCCGCGACGGTCTTTACGCGTGGGCAACCGCGTGCGAGGCGGTTTTGCCCACACGGGTATCGGGGCGCGGTTGCGCACCCTACTCATCGCATTCCCAACTCGCGCGCGATGATGCCGCGCAGGATCTCGGTCGTGCCGCCCTGGATCGTCAGCTTCGGCGCGACCTTGGTCGCGAAGGCGAGTTGCTCCTCGAGCGTCGCGCGGTTGCGCGTCTCGGACCCGAGGAACGCGGCGAGCTCGCGCACGCGGCTGGGCAGCTTCTGCTCCCAGGCGGTGCCGAGGTCCTTCACCAACGAGGCCTCGGCGACCGGCTCCTTGCCGGCCTGCAGCATGCCGGCGACCGACACCGACATGCGGCGCAGCGTGTGTGCCTGCGCGACGAGCCGGCCGAGCCCCTCGGCGCTGCGTGTGTCCGGCTTTTCGCCGAGGGCGCGGACGAGCTCGATCAGCACATAGAACGTCTCGAGGAAGCGCTCGGGGCCGCTGCGCTCGTAGGCGAGCTCGCTCGTCGCCTGCTTCCAGGCGCCGTCGATCTCCCCCAGCACGTGGTCGTCGGGAATGAAGGCGTCGTCGAACACCACCTCGTTGAAGTCGTGCTGGCCGGTCATCTGGATGATCGGGTTGACCGTGATGCCGGGCGCCTTCATGTCGACCAGGAACTGAGTGAGCCCGTGGCGGCGGTTCTCCTTGGTCGGCGGCGAGGTGCGAAACAGACCCAGCATGTAGTCGGCGATGTGCGCATTGCTGGTCCAGATCTTCGAGCCGTTGATGCGCCAGCCGCCGTCGAGCTTGGTCGCCTTCGTTTTCGCGGCGAAGAGATCGGAGCCCGAGCCCGGCTCGCTCATGCCGATGACGAAGCAGAGCTCGCCGCGACAGATCCGCGGCAGGATGTCCTGCTTCACGTGCTCCTGCGCGTACTTGATGAGCACCGGCCCGCTCTGCCGGTCGGCGACGAAATGCAGTCGCACCGGCGCATTGGCGACGCGGAATTCCTCGGTCACCACGTAGCGCTCGAGGAAGCTGCGCTCATGGCCGCCATATTTCTTCGGCCACGTCATGCCGATCCAGCCCTTGGCACCGATGCGCCGGCTGAAGGCGCGGTCTTGCGAGTCGCCGTGCCCGGGCCGGTCCGGGTCGAAGGTGCCGGCGGCGACCTCCTCGGCGAGGAACGCGCGCACCTCTTGCCGCAGCGCCTCGCATTCGGCGGGCAGGCGGATCGGATCGAAGCGAAGCTCGGTCGCCATTTCGGATTCTCACCGCGAAGCCAGCAGCGGCCAGAAGGCCTCGCCGCCGCGGGCCGCCACCCGGTTGCCGAGCTCGACGGCCCAGTGACTCTCATTGCCGAAATCGTCACGCCAGCCGAGCACACGCAGCGTGAAGCGATGCAGCACGTGCTCGCGGGTGAACCCGATCGCGCCGTGCACCTGGTGGGCGATCGCGGCGCCCTCCTGCGCGGCCTCGGCGGATCGGATCTTCGCCGCGGCGGCCTCGAGGAAGATCGCGTCGTCGAACTGATCGCTGTTGGCGATCGCGTCGGCCGCCGAGCCCGCCGCCGTCATCGCGGCCGCGACCTCGCCGGCGAGCCGCGCGAGATTGTGTTGCACGGCCTGGAATTTGGCGATCTTGCGCTCGAAGGCGACGCGCTCTTCGGCATAACGCAACGTCAATGCCAGCATGGTTTCGAGTGCGCCCGCGGTCGCGACGCTGCGGATGACGGCGCCCATGAGCATCAACGCATTCTGATCGAGGCCGGCGGGCGCCGGCGCGACGCTGCGCGGGATGGCGCCGTCAAAAATGACGGTGTCGCTGGCGTCGCCGGCGAGGCTCTCGCCGCGCTCGACCCGCACGGCCTTGCGCTCGACGAGCGCGACGGACGCGGCGTCCTCGCGGCTCGCCAAGACCGCGATATCGTCCGTCTCGGATGCAAACGGCACGCCATGCACCCGCCCGCTCAATCTGCCGTCGCGATCGAGCATGATGCGCTCGGACGGCCGCGCGGGTGCGACCGTCATCGGCCCGGACGGCGCAAACATGTCGGCGCGCCACAAAAGCCAGCCCGCGAGCATCGTCTCGGCGAGCGGAACCGGTGCGGCAAATCGACCCGCAGCCGTGATGATTTCGAAGCCTTCGGCGAGGCTCGCGCCGGCGCCGCCGAGCTCTTCCGGCACCCAGGCGAGCGTCAGGCCTGCGTCCGTGAACGTCTGCCACAGCTTCGTCTTCCAACCATCGTCGGTCGCCCGATTGACGGTCTGCGGGTCGGCCAAATCCGCAAAAATGCGCGCCGCGGTCTCGCCGACAATGCTTCCGGCCACATTCACCCCGCTTCGATCCCTGCTCGCTTGCGCGCGCCGGCACAGGGCCGGCGCCGCGGCCGCACGCCGCGCTGTCGGCGTCATGGTGCGGCGACGGCCGGCGAATGGCAAGCATGGTTGATCCGCCAAATCGCACCGGCTAGCGTGCGGCCGATCATCAAGAATCCAAGGCATTATGGGAGGATGGAATGCGGGCGAGGCAGATGGGCGTCGCGGCCCTGTTCGGCGCGACACTTCTGGCGGCAGCCTCCGTTGCGGCGCAGACGCCGAAGCCCGGCGGCATTCTCCGGATCCAGCACCGCGAGACGCCCGGCGGCATCTCGATCCACGAGGAGGCGACCTTCTCGACCAACGTGCCGATGATGGCCGTGTTCAACAATCTCGTGATCTATGACCAGCACAAGGCGCAAAACAGCCCCGACGACATCGTGCCGGAGCTGGCGACGAGCTGGGCGTGGAGCGCCGACAAGACCGCGCTGACCTTCAAGCTGCACGACGGCGTGAAATGGCACGACGGGCAGCCGTTCACGGCGAAGGACGTGAAATGCACCTGGGACATGCTGCGCGGCGTCTCGCAGGAGAAGTTCCGTAAGAATCCGCGCAAGGACTGGTACGCCAACGTGAGTGACATCACGGTCGACAACGACCTCCAGGTCACGTTCCACCTCAAGCGGCCGCAGCCCTCGCTGCTGGCGATGCTCGCCTCGGGTTATTCGCCGGTCTATCCCTGCCACGTGACGCCGGCGCAGATGCGCGTGCATCCGATCGGCACCGGGCCCTTCAAGTTCGTCGAGATGAAGCAGAACGAGGACATCAAGCTCGTCAAGAATCCGGGCTACTGGAAGAAGGGCCTGCCCTATCTCGACGGCATCGAGTACTCGATCATTCCCAACCGCTCGACCGCGGTGCTCGCCTTCGTCACCGGCAAGGTCGACATGACGTTCCCGACCCTGCTGACGGTCGAGCTGGAGAAGAACGTGAAGGCGCAGGACCCGAAGGCGGTTTGCGAGCTCAAGCCCACCAATGTGAGCACCAACCTGATCGTCAATCGCGACAAACCCCCGTTCGACAATGCCGACCTGCGCACCGCGATGGCGCTCGCGCTCGACCGCTCGGCCTTCGTCAAGACGCTGTACGAGGGCAACGCCGACGTCGGCGGATCGCTGCTGCCGCCGCCCAACGGCGTCTGGGGGCTGCCGCCCGACCAGCTCAAGACCATCCCGGGCTACGGGGACGACGTGAAGAAGAGCCGCGACCAGGCGCGCGCCATCATGGCGAAGCTCGGCTACGGGCCGGACAAGCCGCTCAAGATCAAGGTGTCGACCCGCAATCTCGCCGATTACCGCGATCCCGCCGTGATCCTGATCGACCAGCTCAAGAGCATCTATATCGACGCCGAGCTCGACGTGGTGGAGACCGGCGTGTGGTTCGCGAAAGTCGCGCGCGGCGACTACACGGTCGGGCTCAACCTCACCGGCAACGGCGTCGACGATCCCGATCAGGCGTTCTACGAGAACTACGCCTGCGGTTCGCAGCGCAACTACACCCACTATTGCAACAAGGACCTCGAGAAGCTGTTCGATCAGCAATCGCAGGAGACCGATCAGGCCAAGCGCAAGAAGCTCGTCTGGGAGATCGACAAGAAGATCCAGGACGACGTGGCGCGGCCGATTCTGCTCTACTCGCACATGGCGACCTGCTGGAAGCCCTACGTGAAGAACATGACCGTCATGGTCAACAGCTCCTACAACGGCTTTCGCTACGAGGACGTGTGGCTGGATAAGTGACGCCAGGGCTTCGCCCGGCGTCATGCGCGGGGTTGACCCGCGCATCCACGTCTTTGCGGCGGGCGCTGTAAGACGTGGATGGCCGGGACAAGCCCGGCCATGACGGTGAACGCAACCGGGACAATCCGTGGCCACCTACATCATCCGTCGCCTGCTCCTGCTGGTGATCACGCTGGTCGGCATCTCGGTGCTGATCTTCGTGCTGCTCCGCCTCGTGCCCGGCAACATCGCCGACATCTTGTTCGACGCCGCCGGCATGGTCGACCCGTCCGACAAGGCCGGGCTCGAGCACGACCTCGGGCTCGACCAGCCGATCCTGATCCAGTACCTGCACTGGATCGTCGGCCTCATGCACGGCGATCTCGGCTTTTCCTACATCTCGGAGAAGCCGGCCCTCGACGAGATCCTGCCGCGCATCCCGATCACGGCGCGGCTCGCCGGCCTCGCCATCACGTTCGCGGTGCTGTTCGGCGTGCCGCTCGGCGTGATGAGCGCGGTCAAGCAAAATACGCGGCTCGATTACGTGCTGCGCGTCGTCAGCCTCAGCGGCCTGTCGATGCCGTCGTTCTGGCTCGGCCTCCTCATCCTGATGGCGTTCGCGGCCTGGTTCGGCGAGATTCCGATCTACACGGCGCCACCAAAGACGTTTCTCCAGAGCCTGCAGATCTTCGCCATTCCGGCCGCCGCCGTCGGCTTTCGCAGCTCGGCGCTGATCATGCGGCTCACCCGCTCGTCCATGCTCGAGGTGATGCGCCAGGACTACATCCGCACGGCGCGCGCGAAGGGCGCGCCCGAGCGCTCGGTGAATTACCATCACGCGCTGCGCAACGCGATTTTGCCCGTCATCACCCTGATCGGCATCGAGGCCGGCTTTCTCATGGGAGGCCTGATCGTCACCGAGACGGTGTTCAACATCCCGGGCGTCGCCCGCTTTTTGGTGGAAGCGATCAAGTGGCGCGACTACCCGATCGTGCAGAACCTGGTGATGTTCGTCGCCGTGGTCGCGCTGACCATCAACTTCATCATCGACCTGCTCTATGCCGTGCTCGACCCGAGGATCAAGTATGCGGATTGAACCTCTGAACATCATGCTCGCGCGCGCGGGCATCCACGTCCTTCTTCCTCGCCAAGACGTGGATGGCCGGGCCAAGCCCGGGCATGACGACGGAGCAAATCCATGACCACGATCGACGACACCGACGCCATCGCGGCAACCGCCGCCCCCTCCGAAAGCCTGTGGCGGCACCTGCGTTACCACATCGCGCGCCACCCGCTCGGGGTGGTCGGCGCCGTCATCATGGCGGTGTTCGTGTTCGCCGCCCTCTTCGCGCCCCTCCTGACCGGCTACGACCCGACCACCACCGACGCGTCGCTGTCGCTCGCGCACCCGAGCGCCGCGCACATTCTCGGCGCTGATTTCCTCGGCCGCGATGTCTACAGCCGCATCGTCTACGGCGCGCGTATCTCGCTCTTGACCGGCCTCGGCGCGGCCGGGCTGGCCGGTGCGATGGGCACCTCGCTCGGCCTGCTCTCCGGCTATCTCGGCGGCTGGGTCGATCTCGCGGTCCAGCGGCTGGTCGAGATCATGCAGGCGCTGCCGGTGCTCATCCTCGCGCTGATCATGGCGGCCGCGCTCGGGCCATCGCTGGAGAACACCGTGCTCGCCATCGCGATCCCGCTCGTGCCCTACTCGGCCCGCGTCATCCGCTCGAATACGCTGGCGCTGCGCGAGATGCCCTATGTCGAGGCAGCGCGCGCGGTCGGCATGAGCGAGACCCGCATCGCGCTGCGCCACGTGCTTCCGAATACGCTCGCGCCCCTGATCGTGCTCGCCACCGCCCAGCTCGGCTCCGCTATCCTGACCGAGTCCTCGCTCTCGTTCCTCGGCCTCGGCATTCCCGAGCCGCACCCGTCGTGGGGCCGCATGCTGTCGGAATCCGCCGCCGAGTACGTGCGCACCGCGCCGTGGCTGGTGATCTTTCCCGGCATCGCCATCAGCCTCGCGGTGTTCGGCACCAACCTGCTCGGAGACGCGCTGCGCGACATTCTCGACCCGCGCCTGCGCCACTGACGGTATGATGCCGCGATGAGCGTCACGACCAGCGAGCAGGGCGCCGTGGCGCCGGCCGAGCGGCCGGACGGCACGCCGTTGCTCACCGTCGACGACCTGCGCACGCACTTCTTCACCCGCCGCGGCGTCGTCAAGGCGGTGGACGGCGTCTCGTTTTCGGTCGCAGCCGGCGAGACGCTGGCGATCGTCGGCGAATCCGGCTGCGGCAAGAGCGTCACCGCGCTCTCGCTGATGCGGCTCGTGCCCGATCCGCCCGGCCGCATCGTCGGCGGCAGCGTCAAGCTCGGCGATGTCGACCTGCTCGCGCTCGACGAGGAGGCGATGCGCGACGTCCGCGGCAAGGACGTCGCCATGATCTTCCAGGAGCCGATGACCTCGCTCAATCCGGTGCTCACCGTCGGCGGCCAGATCGCCGAGATCCTGCTGCTGCACGAGCCGCTCTCGCGCCGCGAGGCCTGGAGCAAGGCGGTCGACATGCTGCGGCTGGTGCGCATCCCGGAGCCGGAGCAGCGGGCCAAGGCCTATCCGCACCAGCTCTCCGGCGGCATGCGCCAGCGCGCCATGATCGCGATGGCGCTCGCCTGCAATCCGAAGGTGCTGATCGCCGACGAGCCGACCACCGCGCTCGATGTCACCATCCAGGCGCAGATCCTCGCCATCATCCTCGACCTGCAGCGCAAGCTCGGCACCGCCGTGATCCTGATCACGCACGATCTCGGCGTCGTCGCCGAGACCGCGCAGCGCGTGATCGTGATGTATGCCGGCCGCAAGGTCGAGGAGGCCTCGGTCGACGACCTCTTCGCCCACCCGCAGCATCCCTACACGCGCGGCCTGATGGCCTCGATCCCGCGCCTCGCCGTCATGCTCGATGCAAGCGAAGCCGCGCCCGAGCGGCTGCAGGAAATCCCCGGCATGGTGCCGGCGCTCTCCGACCTGCCGCCCGGCTGCGTTTTTGCGCCGCGTTGCGCCCATGCGCAGGACCGATGCCTGCAGGAATTTCCCGCCTACGAGGAGAAGCGGCCGCGGCATTGGGCCGCGTGCTGGCGCTCGCACGAGATCTTCGGAGACCGCGATGACTGACCTCGCGGCCGCCCCCGCCGATGCGCGCAAATCCGCGGACTTGGCCGCGGACGCGGACGCGCCGGTGCTCGAGGTCTCCGACCTCGAGAAGCATTTCGTGGTCCGCCACGGCTTCTTCCGTTCCGGCGCCGGCCAGGTGCGCGCGGTCGACGGCGTGTCGTTTGCGATCGCGCCGCACGAGACCCTCGGCCTGGTCGGCGAGTCGGGCTGCGGCAAGTCGACGGTCGGCCGCGCGGTGCTGCGCCTGATCGAGCCCACCGCCGGCACTATCCGGGTCGACGGCCGCGACATCACGCATCTCACCAAGGCGCAGCTGCGCCCCTACCGGCCACAGATGCAGATCATCTTCCAGGACCCGTTCTCGTCGCTCGATCCGCGCATGTCGGCCGGCGACATCGTCGCCGAGCCGCTGCGCGTGCACGGCCTCGCGTCGGGCCGCGCGCTGCGCGAGCAGGTCGCGAGCCTGTTCGATCGCGTCGGCTTGCGCCGCGCCCAGATGGAGAGCTTTCCGCATCAGTTCTCCGGCGGCCAGCGCCAGCGCATCGGCATTGCGCGCGCGCTCGCGCTCAAGCCGAAGCTGATCGTCGCCGACGAGCCGGTGTCGGCGCTCGACGTATCGATCCAGGCGCAGGTGCTCAACCTGATGATGGACCTGCAGCGCGAGATGGGGCTCGCCTACCTGTTCATCTCGCACAACCTCGCCGTGGTCGAGCACATCAGTCACCGCATCGCCGTGATGTATCTCGGCCGCATCGTCGAATACACCGACAAGAAGACGCTGTTCACGCGGCCATTGCACCCCTACACCGAGTCACTGCTCGCCGCCGTGCCGGTGCCCGATCCGCGCATCAAGCGGCAGAAGCGCCTCCTGCAGGGCGACGTCCCGAGCCCGATCAACCCGCCGTCGGGCTGCCACTTCCACACCCGCTGCCCTTATGCGGTGGAGCACTGCAAGGTCGAAGATCCGGCCCTGCGCGAGGTCAAGCCGGGGCAGTGGGTGGCGTGTCATTTGCGATAAAGGCCAGCGGTCGGCTTTGCGAGCGCAGTCAAGCAATCTCGATGCGCGCATTCATGCGCCTAGGAACGAGATTTACACGACGACCACCAAACTGCTGTAGCTCCAAGCGCTTTGTCCGTGGTCAACAGGTGCAAGGGCTCCGACACCGCCTGCGCAACCAGCAGCCGGTCAAATGGATCGCGATGGTACCCGGCAATATCGTGTGTCCGGATTGCATGGCTCCAGGTCAAGGCGAGCGGCACCGCGTGCGGCGCGAACAGTCTGGACTCGAGTTCGCTCATTGACAGCTCGAGCTTGTTCACCGAGACCTTCATGCCGATTTCCCAGAGCGACACAGAACTCACGTAGACGGCCCCGGCTTTGGCAATCAGTTGTCGAGCGGCCGCCGGCAGCTTCGGCGCGTCAAGGGCGGCCCAGATCACGATCCGGGTGTCGAGGAGCAACATCATGTATCCGGCGCCTCGAGCCGGCCGGCGTGGAATGCGGCAATGGCCTCGTCCGATAGCGGCGCCTCGATTGCGTCTGCCAGAATCTGTTCGTCTTGCCGGCGGACCAGGTCCTTCAATGTGCCGAATACGAATTTCTCCGCCGCCGCGTCGAGCGGCACGATTCTGGCGACCGGCGTGCCGGCCTTCGCGATGACGAAACGTCTCCCACGCGCGGCTTCATCAACAAGCTGCGAGAATAGAGCTTGGGCCTTCGGCGTCCTTCGCACGCCTCGCAATGACGCGGCAGGCCTACTTCGCCGAAATACCCAGCGCGTCGACCATCTTGCCCCACTTGGCGACCTCGCTGCGGAAATAGGCCTCGCTGCCGGCGAGGTCGCGCACGTGCGTCTGCATGCTGAAGGTCGCGAGCTTCTTCTGCGTCGCCGGCTCGCTGACGATCTCGTCGATCGCCGTGTTGAGCTTCGCCGCAACCGCATCGTCGAGCTTGGCGGGAGCGAAGATGCCGACCCACGTCTCGGCGACGAACGGATAGCCGCCCTCGGTGTAGGTCGGGATGTTGGCGAAGCCCGGCACCCGCGCGTCGCTTGCGACCGCAAGCCCGCGCAGCGCGCCCGAGGAGAGCTGCGCCGCAAACCCCGGCAAGGTGCCGACCAGCACCTCGACATGGCCGCCGAGCACCGCATTGACGGCCGGCGCGCCGCCCTGGAACGGCACGTGCAGCGGCTCGATCTTGGCCAGCATCTTGAAGAAATAGGCGGCGGCGACGTGCGAGGAGGTGCCGACGCCCGGGCTCGCGTAGTCGAACGGCTTGGAATGCGCGGCCTGCACGAGAGCGGCGAGCGTCTTCGCCGCATCGTTCGGCAGCACCGACAGCGTCTCGGGCGCGCCCGCCGGCAGCGCGATCGCGCGCAGCTCGGAGGCCGAATAGCTCTTTGTCTTGTAGTAGGTCTCGTTGACCGCGATGCTGGCGGTGGTCGCGAGCAGCGTGTAGCCGTCGGCCGCCGCATGGGCGACGCTCGCGGCGCCGATATTGCCGCCGGCGCCGCCGCGGTTCTCGATCACCACGGGCTGGCCGAGCTTGGCGCCCAGGCGGTCGGCGACGATGCGCGCAAAACTGTCCGCATAGCCGCCGGCCGGGAACGCGACCACCATCGTGATGGTGCGACTGGGATAAGTCTGCGCCGCCGCAGGCTGCGCCAGCGCGACGGCGAGCGCCGACGTCACGATCGCTTGCCAAAATGCTGCCCGCATCGGATATCCCCGCGCTCTCATGAGTTAGCGAGGCGCGAGACTTGCAGGCAGCGCGGCCTTTTGCAATCGAAGCTGCGCGCGGTGCGACAAGCTGCTGCGGCCTACCGCAGGAGGGTCAGAAGCGGGTCGCGATCCGACCGCGCGCCGCAGCGCGGCGCGTCAGTCGAACGGCAGGCGCAGAAGTCGCGTATCAATTCGGCAGCTGATCGACCACCGAGACCGAGGCGGCAACGCGTTGCGGTCCGGACGGCGTGTAGTGGTCGACGACGCCCGCGACGGCGACGAGCGCGAGGATCAGGGCCATGTTGAGGTACTTCGTCAGCATCGGTCGCTCCTGTTGTGTGGATGACCGGGTTCGGACGGGCCATCGTGATTGCGGCACAGGGGCCAGCGGAGGGTCTCCGGACGAGCCGTGCGCGCATGCTGTTGTCAGCCGCGGGAGCCACGAGGTTCAAAATGTCGCAGACGAATAGGAAAGTTTTTTGCGCTGACGGTAAGATCGTGACGGCGCGCGCCCGCAGCGCCAAACCGAGGCGCCACGCCGCGGATACGTTTTTATAAACCTGTAAATTGCTCGTTCGGCGCCGGTGTCAGCGCGATCGCGACATCCGTGCAATCGACCCCGCCCTACTCCACGTTGGGCGCTGCCTGAAACAGCTTCACGAACTTCTGCAGCTCGCCAAGGTCGACATCCGACACCGCCCAATAGGTCACGCCGCCGGCGGTCCAGCCGATCACGTGATAGCCGTCGGTGGTGCGCTCGGGCGGCGGCGCGCCGCCGCCCTGCATCTCGGTGACGCTGATGAAGTGCTTGCGGACCTGATAGACCAGCGACGGCACCGGCGTCTTCTCGATCACGTCGATGCGGCCGCCGACCAGCGGAAAGCCGTCGTTCTTGAGATCGACCACGCGCGGCGACACCGGGATGCGGCCGTTGAACCACGGCTTCACGGTGTGCTCGTCGGAGGACACGACGTCGACCTTCTGCGTCGCCATCAGCGAGCGAATGTGATTGCTCACCACCTCGTCGGAAACGACTCCGTTGTTGGCGACCGGCCCGACCACCGACCAGGTGGCGCCGACCGAGACCACGGCGGCGAGCATCACGGAGGCCGCGAGCGCGGTCCAGGTCGGGCGCACCGCCGGGCGACGCAGGCTGTGCATGCCGACCGCGCGCTCGACCTTGGCGCGCAAGGCGGGCGGCGCCACGGGCGCGCGCTTGAGCCGGCCCATCGCGTGCCGCAACGCGACGACGCGGTCGCGCTCCGCCGCAAGCCGCGGGTCCTGCGCCATGCGGCGCTCCAGCGCCAGCGCATTCGCGGGGTCAAGCTCGCCGTCGCAATAGGCGTGCACGAGCAGGAACGGATCGTCCGAGCCTGTCGTCATTGTTCCTCATCCTTTCCGAGTTGCACCATCAGCCGGCGTCGCGCCCGGGCGAGCCGCGACATCACGGTGCCGATCGGCACCCCGGTGATCTCCGCGATGGTGCGATAGTCGAGCCCCTCGATCTCGCGCAGCACCAGGGTCTCGCGAAACTCGATCGGCAGCTCGGCGATCGCGGCCTCGAGCCGGGCCGCATCGGCCTGCTCGATCAGCGCCGCTTCCGGCGAGGCCGGCGCGCTGCCCCAGTCGACGCTCGCATCGGTGCCGGCCTGCTCGACATCCTCGACATTGTCGACGGCGACGAGCTTGGGGTCGCGGTGGCGCTTGAGCCACGTGTAGGCGGTGTTGCGCACGATGCTCAAGACCCAGCCCCGCGCGTTGATGTTGCCGAAGCCGGCGATGCCGCGAAAGGCGCGCAGGCAGGCCTCCTGCACGATGTCCTCGGCATCGCTGTCGTTGCGGGCGAGCCAGCGCGCGAGCGCGTAGGCATCGCCGAGATGCGGAAGCACCACATTGGCAAAACGTGTCCTCTCGTCAGTCATCGCGCCTCCATGCGGCGCGAAGCCGTCCGGGTGACATGAATGACTGCGGCAGGGCCACTTTTATTCCCCGGCAAGGGATGGGAAGGGACGGGAGGGCCCGAGGGTGGGCGACCGCACGCCACCGCACAGGCCGGGTGGACAAAATCGCGTCCGCGCGGTCGCCCACGCGGAGACGGTTTGCCATGCGATTTTGCCCTCCCTACGTACGCTTACGTGGGGTCGCCCAGCGCCGCGTCCAATAGCTTGCGGCAAGCGAGCAGCTCATCGAGGGTCGCCTGCAACCGTTTGCGATCCTCGGCACTGAGCCCCGGCTTTGCGGGCGCCGCGAGCGGCACATGCAGCGCCGGCCCATCGGATCCATCGACGTCGTCCGCCTCGTCGACGCCGGTCTCGATCTCTTCCTTCGCGCCCATGGCGGGCCACAGGCCGAACAGGCCGCCCTCGCCCGCGCGCTCGGCGTGATCGGCCTCGTCGCGGCCATGGCCGACCGGCGGCTGGGGCGCGCCTTCCTGCCAAACCGCCTGCACGAAGCGCGGCCCCTGCTCGCGCAGGATGCGCTGCACACCGCGGATCGTATAGCCCTGGCCGTAGAGCAGATGGCGGATGCCGCGCAGGAGATCGATGTCGTCGGGCCGGTAATAGCGCCGGCCGCCGCCGCGCTTCATCGGGCGGATTTGCGCGAATCGGCTTTCCCAGAAACGCAGGACGTGCTGCGGGACATCGAGGTCGTCGGCGACCTCGCTGATGGTGCGAAAGGCATCGGGCGCCTTTTCCACGCGTCCCCTCGTGCGTTTGCGATCAGCGCCGTCCGATCTCTGCGGAATCGAACATGCGCGGATCATACCATCTGGACGCTACTTTTCCTCTGCCTCATCAGGGGCGTCGGGATTGCCGTTGATGCGCTGCTTGAGAATGGCGGACGGCTTGAACACCATCACGCGGCGCGGCGAGATCGGCACCTCGGTGCCGGTCTTCGGATTGCGCCCGATGCGCTGGCCCTTCTTGCGCACCACGAACGAGCCGAACGAAGACAATTTCACCGTCTCGCCTCGCTCGAGGCAGTCGGTAATCTCCTTCAGCACGAGTTCCACCAGCGCGGATGACTCGGTGCGGGAGAGGCCCACTTTCTGGTAGACCGCCTCGCACAAGTCCGCTCGGGTGACTGTCTTTCCGGTCATCGCCCAGCCCCAATCACGGCAGCGTTCTTTCTTAAATTTCAACGATATGAGCTTGATTACGCTTGGTCAACAGGGGGTTAGGCGGTCAACCCGCGATCACGGTGGATGACGCCTGGATGACCGGACGCCACGGCGCCGCCGCAAATTGGCCCCCGGCGATGGCCGCCCGTTGCACTTTTTAGCTGCGGACCAGGCCGTGCGCAACGGAAGCATGCCAGCCTCGGCGTTCGCACCTTGGTTCGCACTTTGCCGCCGCAAACGGACCTGCTAACGCTCGCGCCGTCTCGACATCATTGCCAAAACGGGGACAGCCATGCGCGCGGAGCGGCGTTCGCAGCGGATCTTTCGTTCGCTGGCGGCCATCACGCTCGCGTCCGCCTTCCTCGCGACAATGTTTCCGGCGCGCGGCGAGGAGGCGAAGGTCGATCAGATCGACCTGGTCGCGGCGGGCTTCTACGACGCAGCCCATGCCAAAGTCGCCGAATCAGTCCCCGCACCCGCCGCCGCCGGCGGCAAGAGCAACCAGCTCACCGACGTTGCGCTGGTGAGCGAGCCGCCCGCCGATACCGCCCGCGTCGGCATCGGATTCGGGGTGCGCTTCCGCTCCACCGGCGAGCCGCGCGGCGCGCGGGCCACGCTGCGGTCGGTGTGGAGGATTCCCGAGCCCGGCATCCGCAATCCGGCCAACGGCAACACCTATCGGGAGTCGGTGGTCGACTTCACGACCGCGATCGGCAGCGTGCATTGGCGCGGCTATGGGTTCGACCAGCCCTGGGAAGTCGTGCCGGGCACCTGGACGATCGAAATTTGGCAGGGCGACCGCAAGTTGCTGGAGCACAGCTTCACGATCGGGCCGGATACGACGTCGGCGGTGAAACCTTAGAGCTCGGTCGGAAACCTGCCCGCCCGGGTTGCCGATTTCCGGGGGGTTCGTCTTTTTCTCGCCCCAACTATGGCGTTTCGTCCAGATCATATTTGCCGAATTTTCTGGCGGGGGAAGACGCGCGGCATGGAACCCACGGGGGGGTCAGTCTGGATTCGATGGGCGGCCGTGTTGGCCGCTTGTGCGATGCTGGCGGATTTTTCGGCCGAAGCTTCCGTCACGGCGCGGCATCAGCAGATCGCGGACAAGAACCGGACCCAGCCTCAGGCCAAATCCAAGACTACGTCCAAGAGCACGTCCAAGACTACGTCCAACACCAAGCCCCACGCACTGGCTGCGTCGCACGCCAAGGACTGCATCAAGCGCGATTCGAAACCGCGCCCATCGGCATCTGCAAAGAAACGACGTCACGACGAGGATTGCGCCACCCTGGCGACCATTCCGGCCGCCCCGCAGTTGACTGGTGAGCTTGGCGTGCTGCAGCAGGCGATCCGGCTCGTACAGGCGCACAAGCTCTCCGACGCCACCGCGCTCGCGCCATCGATCGCCGATCCGGTGGCGAGAACCCTCCTCGAATGGGTCCGCCTGCGCGATTCAGAGAACGGCGATGGTTTCGAGCACTATGACGCCTTCATCCGGGCGAACCCGGGCTGGCCCACCACGGCGCTGCGGCGGCGCGCCGAGGTCAGGCTGTGGCAGGAGCGCCGCGATGGCGCAACCGTACGCCGGTTCATCACCGGCGAGCCCATGACGGCGAATGGCGAGCTCGCGCTTGCGCGCGCGCGCCTCGCGGACGGCGACCGTGCCGGGGCCGAACGCGACATCCGGGCGGCGTGGCGTGCCGACGAGCTCGCCGGCGAGACCGAAGCTGCGGTGCTCGACGAGTACGGCACGATCCTCACCCGCGCCGACCACCTCGCGCGCATGGACCGGCGCATCGGCGCCAAGGACTTCGGCGCGGCGATGCGCGCGGCGCGGCGCGTCGGCGACAGCGCGGTCGCCGTCGTCAAGGCGTGCGTTGCATCCGAGAAGAACGCGAGTGACGCCAAGAAGCTGCTCGATGGCGTGCCCGAGGATATGCGGCACGATCTCGGCTACGCGCTCTGCCGCATCCATTATCTGATCAAGCACGACGACCTCGAGGCCGCGGCGTCCCTGGTGCTCGCCGCCGACCCCGACGCGCTGCAAGCGCAGGACACCGACGAATGGTGGCGCGAGCGGCGCATGCTCGCCCGCAAGCTGCTCGACCAGGGCGATGCCAAGCGCGCCTATCGGATCGCGCGCGACGCGGCCGAGCCGGCCTTTGCGCCCTACCGTGCCGATTTCAATTTCATGGCCGGCTGGATCGCGCTGCGCTTTCTCTCCGATCCCGTCACCGCGCTGGCGCACTTCTCCGGCATCGATACGGGCTCGAGCGCGCCGATCACGCTCGCGAAGGGCGCCTACTGGCGTGGCCGCGCCCTCGAGGCCTTGGGGCAGCTCGACGACATGCGGGCGCAGTACGAGGTCGCCGCCCGCTATCCGATGGCCTATTACGGCCAGCTCGCGCGCGAGCGGCTCGGGCTCGGTGCGATGACCTTGCGTCAGCCGCCGCAACGCGCGCCAGGCGACGGCGACGACGTGGTGCATGCCGCCGAGCTTCTCTACGCCATCGGCGAGCGGGATCTCGCCCTGTCGTTCGCGGTGGATGTCGCCGAGCACAGTGACGATGCCGGCGTGGTGGGGGCGCTCGCCGAGGTCGCCCAGCACAACGGCGACGCGCGCGCCACGATGCTCGTCGGTCAGCACGCGCTCGCGCGCGGCCTGCCGCTCGAGGTCTACGCGTTTCCCGATATCGGCGTGCCGTCCTACGCTGCGATCGGCCCGCCGGTCGAGCGCAGCATCATCTACTCGATCGTGCGCACCGAGAGCGAGTTCAACCAGCGTGACGTCTCGCCCGCGCGGGCCGTCGGTCTCATGCAGGTCACGCCGGAGGCCGGCCGCGACACCGCCAAGCGCCTGGGCATTTCTTATGATTGGAAGCGTCTGATATCGGACCCGGTCTACAACACGCAGATGGGCGCCGGCGAGCTGGCGGCGCTGCTCGCCGAATACCGCGGTTGTTACGCCATGAGCTTCGCCGGCTACAATGCCGGCCGCGGCCGGGTGCACGAGTGGGTGGCAAAACACGGCGATCCGCGCGACCCCAAGGTCGACGCGGTCGATTGGGTCGAGCGCATCCCGATCTCCGAGACGCGCAACTACGTGCAGCGCGTGATGGAGAACCTCGCGGTCTACCGGGCGCGCTTCGATGCCGCGGTCGCCGCGACGGTCGAGCACGGCGCGGAGGCGAGCAAGGTCGAGACGATGCTGGTGCAGCCCGGGCCTACGATTCACGAGGCCGTCGCCAAATGATCAAATCGGCGGGCTATTGAGCGAGACCCGCCGGCGCGTCCGATCAGCAAGCAAGCCTATTTGTAGTACGACACGCCGCAGCCCTGATGGCCGACGATGGTGATGAGCACCTGTTTCGGCACCGGTTCGCCCCCACTCGGCCGCGGAGCGTTGTAGTCCAGCGTGACGATCGTTCCTTCCCGGTTGGCGTCAAAAATGCGCTGGCCGATCGGGTTGCCGTCCTTCTGCCGCATCGTGCGGATGTCGGTGCCCAGCATTCGGTAGCTGGTCCACGCTGTGAACTTGCCGTCCCGAGTGTCGTAGCAGAATACGTGGAGATCGCGGTCGATGAAGCCGCCGATCGGGTTCAGGAACTTGGCAATCGCTACTCGCTCGTCGGATTTGAGCGCTTTGATCGCCTTTTCCAACATGGCCCTCGCCTGGGCGGCAGTGCCGGTGGTGGCGACGGTGCCGCTCTCGGCCATGCCACAAGTCGTGCCAAGCAACAGCACACCGGTCGCGAGGCCCATGATACGAAATGCGATCCGCATGAAATGCTGCCTATCACGACCGCGCCGGGCGGCGCAAACCGGACGCAACAGCAGGACTAGTGTCCTCATCGATCCCGACGTTCGCTCCGATGTCGCCGCGAAGTTGCGAACTTCGGAATCGGGACACTAGCGCAAGGCGCGCGGCGGCGGCGCGCCCGCGAGCCAATCCTGCGCCAGCACCTGGTTCGCCATCGCCATGTCGATATGCGGCAGGATCTCGATGTCGAATGCGAACTTCATCACGTCGTACTCGTAGCTGCAGTCCCTGGCGCGCGACTGCGGCAGAAGCCCCTTTTCGACGAGCTCGGCATAGCGCTTCGGGTCCGAGCCGTAGGCCATGCATTCCAGATTGAAGAAGCGCTCCTCCGGCTGTCCGTGATTGCTGGAGAACGCGGTCAGCGGAATGACCGTCTTGGGATTCTCCCGGAGGTTCTTGATGAAGGCACGGTAGGACCATGCGGCTCCCATGATCAGCCGCGGAGCGTCCGCTTGGAACTGCAGCATGATGTATGTCGCGAAATTGTCGGCCGCGTCTTCCTCATGGCCGAAGACCGGAACGTCATAGACGTCGAAGACGAGATGCCCGAATTCGTGCGCGAATGCGAAGAACATCTGGCCCACGAGGGCGTCGGTCTGTGTCGGCTCATCGACGCCATGCGTCATCATCATCGGCAAGCGCTTCCAGAGGTCGTCCAGATATTCGTAGCAGACCGTCACGGTCGGCACGCCGTTGATGGGCTGATACCATGCGTTGGACACGCCATCGCATCCGACCGTCCGTATCTTGACGTCCTGTGGCAGGCGGAACGGCTTGAGGATGGCGCTTATCTTCTCGAGCGACTGCCGCTCCATGAGTTGCTCATAAAGCGCCTCATGATCGGGATTCTTCGGCGGAACATATTCGATCTGTATCCGTCCAGTGGACATCTCGTCGGCAAGAGCGGCGCCCGGGCCGCTCGCGCCGAACGCGACGGCAACCAGCAGAGCTGCCACGCACGCACGCGTGGGTCTCATGACGGCCTCACCTCGATGTCTGGCGACCTGGTCGCGCGGACGCGCGTGACCGAACCCAGGATCGTGAATCAGGCGAGCGCGAGCTCGCCTGATTCATTTGCGACCCGCAATGCGGCCGGTGCCTGACGGCACCGCCCGCACGGCAGTGACCTTCACTTCACCTGTTCACCTACTTGGGCTTGTTGTCGTCGCGCGCGTTGTTCGAGTCGTTGAGACGCGAATTCTTGGGATCCTGCTGGTCCTGGAGATTGCGCGCATTGGCCGGGTCGTTGAGGCGCGAGTTCTTAGGGTCCTGCGTGTCGTTGAGGTTACGCGCGTTGGCGGGGTCATTGAGGCGCGACTTGTTGGGGTCTTGCGTATCGTTGAGATTGCGCGCGTTGGCCGGGTCGTTGAGGTTGCGCGCGCCGGCGGGATCACGCGTGCCCGGCGCCTGGGCCATCGTGACGGCCGGAAGCGCGCAGACGAGACCCAGCGTCATCGCCAAGGGGAGTGCCGATTTCAATCCGAAACGAGCCATTTTAGAACTCCGATTTGTGGGGTGTCTGCAGCAGGGTCCTCGCCTCCCGTCGGCCCAATGCTACCTTGCTACATGCCGTGCTGCGACATGCATCGGAAGGATTTCGCTTGCGCGTCCCTGCTCAGATCGTCGTTCCCGTGCGATCGCCAACGGGACATCGCGGGTCTCGATAGGGCGCGATTGCTGAACGTAGGCAGAAGTCAACGCGCCACATTGCCACTGGTTCACCCGTTGGGGTGATCACAAACACGTGCGCGCCCCGACCTCGGACGCCAGCGGCCGCCGTCGCCCGGCATACAGGACGGTCGAAGATGCATTGTGAGGTTGCGCGATGGAACGCATCAGGACATCGCTCTGCGCAATACTGTGACGAACCGATCGACATCGGCCTCATCATTATAGACGTGCGGGCTGATGCGCAGACGGCCGAGCCGCGGCGCAGCGTAGACATTTTCCGCCGCAAGCCGCGCGAGCAGCTGCGGCGGCATGCCGTTCGGAAAGCCCAAGCTCAAGATGTGCGGCGCCCGCACGCGTTGGTCCGGAATGGCAACGCCCGCGTCGCCGAGGCCCTCGGCCAGCTTTCCGGTGAGCATGGCGAGGCGCTCGACGATCGCTGCAGAACCCCACTGCGCCACCATCTCCATGCCGATTGCCGCCATCTCCATGGAGATGAAATGGTCGCGCTCGCCCATGTCGAAGCGGCGCGCGTCGCCGACATAGTTCGTGTCGGTGAAGTACACCGCCTGCTCGGCCCGCACGGCGCGGCGGCCGTAGCTCGTCTGCTCGAGCGGAACGCCGCCCTGGTGGCGTTTGGCGACATAGAGGAACGCGCGGCCGTACGGGCCGACCAGCCACTTGTAGGTCGGGAACGCGACGAAGTCCGGATCGAGCTTTTGCACGTCGACGTCGAGCACGCCGACGCTGTGAGTGGCGTCGACCAGGAGCGCCGCCCCCCGCGCCCGCAGCGCCGGCGCCACGCGATGCAGATCGACAACCCCGCCGTCGCACCAGTGCACCGACGAGATCGAGGCGATCGCGATCGGCGCCGCGCCCGGCCGCTCGATCGCCTCCAGCACGGCGGCCGTCCAATCGCCATCATCGCCGCGGCGAACGGCCTCGACCGTGTAGCCGCCCTCACCGGCCCGCGACATCCATTCCAGCACCGCAGAGGAATGATCGTCCTCCAGCACCAGCACGCGCGCGCCAGCCGGGACTGCAAATGACTTCGCCGCCGTCGCGACGCCGTATCCAACCGACGAGGTGAGCGCCACATCGTCCGGCGCCGCGTTGATCAACGCCGCCGCAGCTTCGCGCGTGCGCTCGTGCTGATGCTGCGCGAACTCGTTGTCGATCAGCCACGGCCGCCCCTTGCGCCCGACCGCGGCGCGCCCGGCTTCGAGCGTCGCCAGGGGCAGCGGGCTGTACGAGGCGGCGCTGAGGTAGCAGACGTCGGGCGGAATATCGAAGAGCGCGCGCTGGGAGGGGAGCATTCGGTGATCCTTTGCGGGGAGCGTAGTCTCGTTGACGGGAAATGACCGGGACGATCTGGCGCTTTGAAGTATAGTGCGATTCACCCAAATGGGTGATTTCAGCGAATTCCGGTTCGCTCACAAGACTGCGCGTGATCCGCGCAAGCGGCGTAAGGGAGGAATCGCGATGAGACTTCCCCGTCGACGATTTCTGCATCTTGCGATGGCCGCGGCAGCGCTGCCGTCGGCGCCGCAGATTGCCCGCGCGCAAGCCTATCCGACGCGGCCGGTGCACATGGTCGTGGGCTTTCCGGCCGGCAACGCCTCCGACATCATCGCGCGCCTCACGGCGCAATCGCTGTCGGATCGGCTCGGGCAGCAGTTCGTCATCGAGAACCGGCCCGGTGCCAGCGGCAGCATCGGCACCGAAGCCGTCGCCAAGGCCCCGCCGGATGGTTACACGCTGCTCGCGGAGGTCGTGACCGGGAATGTGATCAACATGGTGATCTACCCGAACCAGAAATACAATTTCATCCGCGACATCGCGCCGGTCGCGACCGTCGGGGTCGGTGCCTACGTCATGGTAATTAATCCATCGATTCCAGCCAGGACGGTCCCGGAGTTCATCGCTTACGCGAAGGCCCATCCGGGCAAGATCAACATGGCCTCGGCCGGCAATGCCGGCCCGACCCATCTCTTCGGCGCGCTGTTCATGACGATGACCGGCGTCAAGCTGGTCCACGTCCCCTATCGCGGCAGCTTCATCCCCGATCTTCTCGGCGGACAGGTGCAGGTGGTCTTTGGTCCGATATCTCAGCTGCTCGAGCATGTACGAGCCGGCAAGCTGCGCGCGCTGGCGGTCACCACCAAGGCACGCCAGGCGACGCTGCCGGACGTCCCGACGATCGGCGAATTCGTGCCGGGCTACGACGCGAGCGTCTTCTATGGCGTTGGAGCGCCGCGGAATACGCCGGCAGACATCATCGACAAGCTGAATCGAGAGGTCAGCTCCGCCATCGTCGATCCCAAGATGAAAGCGCGGCTTGCAGCTTTGGGGGCGACGCCGTTCGCGAGCTCGCCTGCGGAGTTCGCCAAGGTCATCGCCGAGGAAACCGAGAAGTGGGGCAAGCTGGTGCGCGCGGCCGATATAAAGCCGGATTAGCAATCCGCCCCCATCAATCGACCCGCACGAGACGGCCCGAAGCCCCCTCGCCTGCCGCGTCCTGGGCTCGCCCGAGCTCCATCACGATATTTCCGGATGCGTCGCGCCGCGCCCGCGCGCCGTCGGGAATCAGAAGAGTGGAGGAAGCATCCTCGACCACGATCGGCCCGATCAGTTCCTGGCCGATTTCGAGTGCATCCCGGGCGATGACTTTCAACCGACGCCACGCGACGGTGCTGGCATCGAAGACATCGCGGCTGCCAAGGCCGATGCTCCACGCGGCCCGCGCACTCGTCAGCTTGAGCGGCCGATCGATTGCCTTCTCGATCGCGGCGAGCCGCAGGTTGATGAGCTCGACCTCGTCGACTGGCGGCACATGCGCGAAGATGCGGGCGTAGCCCGCCTTGAATTCGGCGACGATGCGGGCGGGCGTGTTCGCGTCGAACGGCCCCGGCGGCAGCCGCGTGACGATCTCGAACCCCTGCCCGACGAAGCGGATGTCGGCGACGCGCTCGAACGTGAAGGCACCATCGTCGCCGAGCGTCTCGCGCATCACCTTCGCGGCGTCCGCTTCGAGGGCTGCAAAGGCCGCCTCCAGCTCGTCCACGCCGATGTCGCGCAGCTGGCGCGCGATGCTGCGCACGCGGTCGATGCGGGCGGGCGCGATCAGCAGCCCCACCGCCGAGGCGACGCCGGCGCCGGGCGGACAGATCATGCGATTGATGCCGAGCCGGCGCGCCACGTCGCAGCCGTGCAGCGGCCCCCCGCCTCCCGTCACCAGCAGCGCGAACTTCTCGACGTCGTGGCCGCCTTCCGCGATATGCACGCGCGCGGCGGAAGCCATGTTCTCGTTGACGACCGCGACGACGCCGTCGGCCACGCGCTCGGTTGGCATTTGTAGCGGGCCCGCGAGCGGCTCGACCGATCGAATCGCGGCGTCACGGTTGAGCTTCATGGTGCCGCCCGCGAACGTCTCGGCATCGAGGTGCCCGACGATCAGGTTGGCATCCGTGACGGTCAGCCGCTCGCCGCCGCGCCGATAGCAGGCGGGTCCGGGCTGCGCCCCGGCGCTGCGCGGGCCGACCTTGAGCAGGTTGAGACTGTCGAGATGCGCGATGCTGCCGCCTCCTGCCCCGATCTCGATCAATTGCACCGTCGAGATATTGATCGGCATGCCGCTGCCCGGCGCAAAACGGCGCTCGCGGCCGGCCTCGAACTGATAGGCGATCAGCGGTTGATTGTTCTCGACGATGCTGAGCTTGGCGGTGGTGCCGCCCATGTCGAAGGCGAGCACGTTGGCGACGCCCGAGCGCTTGCCGAAATAGGCGCCCGCGATCGCGCCGGCGGCGGGTCCGGACTCGAGCAGCTGGACCGGGAAACGCCGCGCCTCGCCGGCGTGGGTGAAACCGCCGTTCGACAGCATCATCAGCAGCGGCGCCCCGATGCCGAGCGCTGTGAGCTGCGCCTCCAGGCTGGCGAGATAGCGGTCCGCCATGGGGCGCACGAAAGCGTTGGCGGCCGTCGTGGACGTCCGCTCGAACTCGCGGATTTGCGATGCCACCTCGCTCGAGATCGAGACGTAGAGCTCGGGGAAATGCTGCTCCAGGAGATCGCGCGCGCGACGCTCGTGCGCCGGGTTGGCATAGGCGTGCAGAAAGACGACCGCGACGGACGCGACGCCTTGCGTCGCCAAGGCGCGGCCCGCCGCGAGGACGCTATCCTCGTCGAGCGGCGCATCCTCTGTGCCGTCGGCACGCACGCGCTCGGCGACCTCGAGACGGAGCTCGCGGGGGATCAGCGGCTGCGGAATTTCGATGAACAAGTCGTAGAGGTCGTATTTGAACTCGCGCCGCATCTCCAACGTATCGCGAAAACCCGCCGTCGTGATGAGGCCCGTTTTGGCGCCACGCCGCTCGATCAGCGCATTGGCGAAGAGCGTCGTGGCATGAACCACCCGGGCGATCTGGCGCGGCGCGATGCCCTCGCGCCCGAGCAGGATCTCGAGGCCGCGGATCGCGCCTTCGGTCGGCTCGTGCGGCGTCGTCAGCTCCTTGTGGGCGAGGACGAGACCGTCGTTCTGGCGGTAGAGCACGATGTCGGTGAAAGTCCCGCCGATGTCGATGCCGAGCGACAGATGGTCCGCGCTCATGACACATATCCGGCGACGCGGTCCTGCTCGATGAGCTCGCGCGATCGCGCGTTGCGGTCGCCATATCCGCCTCCGCCGGGCGTCCTCAGCAGGATTTTCGTCCCCGGCTCGATGACATGGCGCGCCTTTGGATCGACCGGTTTTCCGTCGAACAGCACCTCGCCGGGCGCACCCGGCAGGCCGCCGCCGATGCCGGGAGCCGCGGTCTCCGGCTTCGTTCGCTCGGCCAGGAACGACACGGTCGCCGGCGTCGGGTTGAGGTTTTCGAGCAGCAGCTCCTGTCCGGCGCCGCCGCGAAAGGCGCCGTTCGCGTCGCCGAGCGAGCGCAGCCGGCGAAAATGCACCTTGAGCGGCGCCAGCTGCTCGATCACCTCGACGGGCGTCGACGACACGTTGCTCGGCCACGAGAGCACGTTGGTGCCGTCGGCCTGCGCGCTCGCCCCGTAGCCGCCGTTGAGGAAGAACATGTTCGCGAAGATGCGGCCGTCGGCGCGCGTGCCCGCCATGTTCATGCACCACAGCGGCGAGCCGACGCCGGCGATCACGCGCTGCGGCACCACGCCGGCGAGCGCGCTGATCACCATCGGGGGCAGGAAGTGGCCGATCAAGGCGCGCGCGCCGCCGGCTGCCGGCGGCCGCGAGTTGAGGATCGATCCGACCGGCGCGATGATCTCCAGCGGGGCCAGCGCGCCATCATTGTTGGGAACATCCGGGCACAGCACCGCTTTGATGCCGTAGGACGTGTAGGCGGTGGTGTACGCCAGGCACACGTTGATCGAGCGCGGCACCTGCGCGTCGGAACCGGAAAAATCCGCGACCATCCTGTCGCCCGCGACCGTGAGCGCGAGCTTGAGCCGGATCGGCGTCTCGAACCCGTCGCTGATCGCCTCTGCATGGTAGGTGCCGTCGGGCAGCGCGCGGATCGCCTTGCGCATCGCCGCCTCGCTGCGGCTGCGCAGCTCGTGCGACAGCTCCTCGAGGCTCTCCAGACCGCGCTCTTTCATGAGGCTGACGATATGACGTTCGATCAGGTTGAGCCCCGTGAACTGGGCGTAGAGGTCACCCATCACCTGGTCCGGCACGCGGACGTTCTTGCGCAGGATGCGTTCGAGCGTGGCGTTCATCGCGCCGCGCTCCACCACCTTCATGGGCGGAATTTGCAGCCCTTCCTCGAACACCTCGCGGGCGTCGGCCGAGCGCATGCGCCCGCCGATGTCGGGCGAATGCGCCACCGATCCCGCGAAGGCGACGAGGCGGCCATCGAGGTAGATCGGCTTCGCCACCGTGATGTCGGGCAGATGCCCGGTGCCGAGCCAGACGTCGTTGGTGATGAGGATGTCGCCCTCGTGCAGCTCTTGCGGCGGCCACTCCTGGAGAAATGCGCGAATCGTCCGCGGCGCCGTGCCGATGAAGGACGGGATGCTGTTGGTCGCCTGGGCGATCGAGCGCCCCTGCGCGTCGGTGATGACGCAGGCGAAGTCGTTCGACTCGCGAACGACCGTCGAGAAAGAGGTGCGCACCAGCGAGGCTGCCGCCTCATCGACGATGGAGATGAGCCGCCGCCACAGCAGTTCCAGCGTTATGCCGTCGAGCATATGTCCTCAGCACAGCGTGATCCCCGGATCCGAGATCGGAGTGCTGATCATGCATGATCGCAGCGCGGCGCGAAATCGGCGAAATTCACGCCGGGCACAGCCCCTGGCGGCACGAAGCCGCGCTACATGTTCGCGAACAAGCGCTCGATCTTCTCGTCGATGATCGTGCGTCGATAGAGCGCGCGGCCGTCGGCCCCTCGCACGACCACCTCATCCGGAGGTTCCGGTCGCGCCGGCACGAGATCGCGAATCCCGTCCTCCCTCCAGTAGTTCAAGAGCGAACGACGGGCGGTCGCGACGATGTCCTCGGGTGGCGTGTCCGAGGCGATCGCGGCGGCGCGCCGGTCGAGACAGATGCCGCGCGCGAACCAATTGAGCTCGATGACCAAATCGGAGGTGTTGTTCATGCCGCAAACGATGGCGCCGGCATGGTTAATGACTGGTTAACGACGATGCGCAGCCGCAATTCGCCGTCCGATGTGCCGTGTCCGTGGCCCGATATGACGGATGGAGTTCTCCACGACGGGTCACATGGCGATTCGGAGCCCAGTTGCGCCCGCGTGGACCCGAGCTAGTGTCCGGACCCGTGACCCGAGTACGCGAGCCATGAATCCCGCCGGCAAAACCATCCTCATCACCGGGTCGACCGATGGCGTCGGACGCGTCGTTGCGCTCCGGCTCGGCGCGGCGGGCGCAAACGTGCTGGTGCACGGCCGCGATCGCCAGCGCGGCGAGGACGTCGTCGCGCAGATCGACCGCGCCGGCGGCAGCGCCGCTCTCCATACCGCCGACCTCTCCTCGCTCGACGCCGTGCGCAAGCTTGCGGAGGCCGTGCGCGCCGAGCATGGCCGGCTCGACGTCCTGGTGAACAATGCCGGCATCGGGACGGCCTCGGAAGGCCGCCAGCGCCGCGAAAGCCGTGATGGATACGAGCTGCGCTTCGCGGTCAATTACCTCGCGGGTTTCCTCCTCACCCGTCTCCTGCTTCCGCTCATCCGTGCGAGCACGCCCGCGCGCATCGTCAATGTCGCGTCGCTCGGCCAGCATCCGATCGATTTCGACGACGTGATGCTGACCCGCGGCTATGACGGCGGGCGCGCTTACGCGCAAAGCAAGCTGGCGCAGATCATGTTCACGTTCGATCTCGCGCGCGAACTGGCGGGGACTGGCGTCACCGTGAACTGCCTGCATCCCGCGACCTACATGGATACCACGATGGTCCGCGCCAGCGGCATCTCGCCTGTCAGCACCGTCGCGGAGGGCGCGGACGCGATCCTCGACCTCGCGATATCCGACGGGCTTGAAGGAAAGACCGGCCTCTTTTTCGACCGCCAGCGGGTTTCGCGCGCCAACGCGCAGGCCTACGACGAGGCGGCACGGAAACGCTTGCGCGAGCTCAGCTATCGTCTGACCGGGTTGGCGGCTGCAGACGCAAGGTAGTGGGCGCAGATGGCATCGAGCACACTCACCGGCGTCACTGCCAGAGAGCGCGGTCGGCCATCAACCCGAACCATCGCGCGAGCCGCCGCCGTTCTCTGTGTGGCGTCGAAGGCGTTTGATCAGGCTGACCGACTTACGATCATCGGCCGTCACCGCGCATCGACAGACGGATTCACCGATGTGAACGAGATCCGATGATGATCGCGGGGCGTACCGGCCGCGGCGGCCACTGATCGAATGCCGGACGCGACGGCAGCCGACTCAGGCGCTGCTCGCCCGACACGACTGGAGGAATTCAGACAGCTTCTCTTGCACCTGCCGCGCGGACTCGTCCCTGTCGAGCTTCATTGCTCTCAATGATGTTCGGTCGGCCGGTACGACCCCGAGGGAACAATTTCCTTTCCGCCCGAGTTTGACAGGAACCAAGTACGGGTTCCGCGCGCAATCCGCGCAACGTGTCAGCTGCAATCAGGTCGCGATCGCCATGGGCGGGCGTCGTGCCCGCCGGCGCCCGCGCCACCACCGAGGGCAAGACATGCGTCACCAGGATCTGCGCAACACATCGGGTTCGGTCGCGCCGACACGCGCGGTTGCGCTCGTGTCCACCCTGCTGCTCGCCTGCATTGCCGGCCAACCGGCCACGGCCGCGACGCCGTCGAGCTGCGCCAGCCTTGCCTCGTTCGCCTACCCCGACACGACCATCAACTCGGCGACCCTGATGCCCGGCGGGCCCTATGTGGCGCCGGACGCGTGGCATCTCGTATTCACAAACCTGCCGCCTTACTGCATAGTCTCGGCAACGATCGCGCCGACCTCGGACTCGAGCATCGGCGTGCAGGTATGGATGCCGACGGCGCGCTACAACGGCCGCTATCTCGGCACCGGCAATGGCGGTTATGCCGGCGGCTTCTTCCAGAGCGAGCTCGCCGATGGCATCAATCGCGGCTTTGCCACCGCCAACACCGACATGGGCGCAACCGGCGCGGCGGGCGTCAATGGCGATGCGCTCGTCGGACATCCGGAGAAATGGAAGGATTTCGGCTGGCGCGCCACCCACCTGATGACCGAGTTCAGCAAGGCGCTGATCAACGCGTTCTACGGCAACCCGCCGAGCAAATCCTATTTCGCCGGCTGCTCGACTGGCGGCCAGCAGGCCCTGATGGAGGTGCAGCGCTTCCCGGCCGACTATGACGGCGTGCTGGCCGGCGCGCCCGCGTTCAACCGAACGCATCTGCACACGGTACTGGTCTCGGACTATCGCGCCACGCATCGGACGCTTGCGAGCTACATTCCGCCGGCCAAGCTCGACATGGTCAATCAGGCCGTGGTGGCGGCGTGCCGCCGCCAGGACGGCGGCGCGCCGAACGATGCGTTCCTCACCGACCCGCGCAACTGCAAGTTCGACCCGGCCACGCTGCAGTGCCCGATCGGGGACGCGCCAAACTGCCTCAACGCCGACCAGGTCGCCGCCATGAAGGCCTATTACCAGGGCTCGGTGAACCTCGCGAACGGTGCCGTGATCGACCCGGGCAATGCGCTCGGCTCGGAAACCAGCAATCCCGCCGCGCTCGGCTTTGCGCTCAATGAGAGCTCGACCGAACCGACGTTCGACAGCCTGTTCAAATGGGTGTTCGGACTCACTTGGCAATGGCAGACGTTCGACTTCAACCAGAACATGGCGACCGTCGATGAGGTGCTCGCCGGCGATCTCAACGCCAACGTCACCGACTTGCGGCCCTTCCTCGCCAACGGCGGAAAGCTGATCATCTATGCCGGGTTTGCCGATCCGCTGATCCCGTCGCAGGGCACGATCAACTATTACAACGCGGTGATCGAGAACACGATCGGCGGCCATTCCCGACAGTCGCTCGAGCGGACGCAGCAGTTCGCGCGGCTGTTCATGGCGCCGGGCATGTGGCACTGCAAGGACGGCCCCGGGCCGAACGCTTTCGGCGGCCCGATCCAGCAGCAGGCGCCGAGCTACGATCCGAAATACGATCTTCTCTCGGCGCTCACCCAGTGGGTCGAGAAGGGCGTTGCACCCGCCTCGGTGATCGCGACCAAGTACACCGGCGATTCGGCACAGGCGCCGATCGCGATGCAGCGGCCCTTGTGCCCCTACCCACAACTTCCCGCCTACAACGGCAGCGGCAACCCCAACCTCGCGAGCAGCTTCCGCTGCGTCGGCGACGAGGACGGCGATTTCAATCCGACGCCGGCGCCGATCTACGGACCGTGACAAGTTATCGCTCGCCGCTGCCGCACCGGCAGCGGCGGGCATAGTGACGGCGGGTCGGGCGGCTGCGGCTCCGCTTGAATTAGCGGCGCCGCGCCGGCGATATGCAAACATACCGGTTTTGTCGTCGTATTGTTGATCGCGTCCCGGCAGTGTGATCGAATGCCCACGTGGGTAGTCATCCGTTCTTCGCTTCCGACGAGTTCGCCGGCCGTATCGGCCGCCTCCGCCGGCACATGCAGGCCGCCCGCGTCGACGTCGCCCTGTTCGACGAAATCGAGGCGATGACATGGCTCACCGGCTACGGCAACTCCGAAAACCGCTGGCGCTGCGTCGGCATTCCACTCGAAGGCGAGCCGTTCTTTCTCATTCGCGCATTGGACGCAACACCGTGCCGCCAGCGCAGCTGGATCGAGGACGTCCGCACTTTTCGCGACTGGGAGGATCCGATGCCGGTGCTGCGCGACGCGCTCGCGCAGCGCGGGCTCGCGCGAGCGCGCATCGGCGTCGATTACAATTCCTATTGCATGCCGGTGGCTCGCTTCGCCCGCATCCAGGCCGCACTTCCGGGCGCAGAGCTCGTCGATCTCGGCAACATCGTGTGGCAGCTGCGGCTGATCAAATCGCCGGCCGAGATCGGCCTGTTGCGCCAGTGCGCACGTCTCGCCAACACTGCGCTGCGCCGCGCCGCCGATGTATGCGTCGCCGGCGCCTCGCAGCGCGATGCCGCGCGCGAGGCCGTGAATTCGTTCGTGGAGCTCGGCGCCGATCCGGGGCCGCCCGGGCCGATCACCGCCGGACGCGGCTGGGATTTCCTGCACGGCCATCTGGGTGATGATCCGCTGCAAGCCGGCGATATCGTGCATATCGAGCTGACGCCGCGCATCGCCGGCTACAGCGCCAGAACCATGCGCTGCGTATCGGTCGGCCCGGTCGATCCCAAATTGATCGACGCCGGCAAACGGCTTGCCGCCATCCAGGATCGCCAGATTGCGGCGATGCGGCCGGGGGCGCGCGCCCGTGATATAGATGCCATTCTGCGCGATGGCGTACTGCAAGGCGGCTTGCGGGAAAGCTACGACAACATCACCGGCTACACCCTGGGCCTTTACGCCTACCCGGGCCCGCACACGAGTGACTTCACCCGAATCTTTCACCCCGCGGCCGACTGGGTGATCGAGCCGAACATGGTCTTTCACATGTACGCATCGGCCGGCGGCGTATCGCTCAGCGAAACCGTGCTGGTGACCGCGTCCGGGCCCGAGCTGTTGACCGGACTGCCGCGCGAGGTGCTGAGCAGCTGATGACCGACTGAGGAGAAGCACGATGACCTTGCTGGTTCGACCCACCCGGCGCCGCCTGCTCATGGCCGCGGCCGCCGTCCCGCTGGCGGCGCCGATGATCTGGTCCCGCCGCGCGCAAGCGGCGCAGCGGTTGACGGTGCGCACGCCCGGCGGCGTGTTCGACGAGGTCAAGAAGCGCACAGTATACGAACCGTTCCGCGAGGCGACCGGCATCGAGATCGTGCCGGTCGCCTCCACGGCGGCCAAGCTGCTGGCGATGTTCAAGGCCGGCAAGGTCGACATCGATGTGATCGACACCGGCGACGACGTGCTCTTGAACTTGGAGCGTGCCGGGGCGCTCGAGCCGATGCCCTACCAGGAATTCAAATATACAAATCCCGACGACATCGACCCTTCGGTGCGCACGCCCTACCAGGTCGGCTCCTTCGTCTATGCGTTCGTGCAGGGCTTCAACACCACCGCCTTCGCGGTCGGGCAGGAGCCGAAGAGCTGGGAGCAGTTCTGGGACGTCAAGAAATTCCCCGGCCCGCGCACCCTCGCCGGCATGTCTTCCGGCGCGCCCAATCTGGAGATCGCGCTGATCGCCGACGGCGTCCCGAAGGACAAGGTCTATCCCATCGACATTCCGCGCGCCTTCAAATCGCTGTCGCGGATCAAGGCATCGGTGCCGAAGTTCTGGGATACGGGCGCGCTCTCGTCCGAGATGCTGGCCGACAAGGAGGCCGTGCTCGCGGTCATCTGGAGCACGCGGCTGCAAGTCGCCGCTGCGGGCGGCGCCAAGGTCGCGGCGCAGTGGCGCGACAACCAGGTGCTGGCGCAGGCCTATGGCATCACCAGGGGCACGCCCAAGCACGAGGCCGGCGTGAAATTCGTCGACTACAGCCTCAGCCCCGACGTGCAGGCGCGCTGGTTGGCCGAGTACAAGGCGATCCCGGTGAACCAGAAGGCCTATCCGCACACCGCGCCACAGCTGATCGACCCGAAAACCAAGCTGCCGTGGACCAAGTCGGAGGGCTTCCGCAACGACATCGTCTGGTGGGCGGACAACCGTGCCAAGGTCAGCGAATACTGGAACAAGTGGGTCCTGGAGTGAGCGACAGGTGAGCGAGACACTCTTGCCGCCGCACGGCAAGGGGATGCTGGGCGCGCGGGGCGCACTGGAGCTGATCGGCCTGACCAAGCAGTACGGCGACGAGCGCGTCGTCGATGCCGTCGATGCCGAGATCCGGCCGGGCGAGTTCTTCTCGCTGCTCGGCCCGTCCGGATCGGGCAAGACGACGACACTGATGATGATCGCCGGTTTTGTCGCGCCGGACCGCGGCGCGATCCGCCTCGACGGCGCGGACCTGACGCATGTGCCGCCGCAACGCCGCGGCCTCGGCATGGTTTTCCAGAACTACGCGATCTTCCCGCACCTCGATGTGTTCGAGAACGTGGCTTTCCCGTTGCGCGCGCGCCGGGTGGCGAAAGCCGAGCTGCGCCGGCGCGTCGAGGCGACCCTGGCGCTGGTGCGACTGGAGCGCTTCGCGACGCGCTATGCGCGCGAGCTGTCCGGCGGCCAGCAGCAACGGGTCGCGATCGCCCGCGCCATCGTCTTCCGGCCCAGCATCGTGCTGATGGACGAGCCGCTCGGCGCGCTCGACAAGAACCTGCGCTACGCCATGCAGGTCGAGATCAAGGAGCTTCAGCAACGCCTCGGCATGACCGTGATTTACGTCACGCACGATCAGGAGGAGGCGATGAACATGTCCGACCGCATCGCCATCATGAACCAGGGCCGCATCGAGCAGCTCGGCCCGCCCGGCGAGATCTACGAACGTCCCCGCAACGCCTTCGTCGGCCGTTTTCTCGGCGAAGCGAACCTGCTGGACGGGACGATCGAGCAGATCGCCGGCGACGAGGCCGCGTTGCGCACGCGGGACGGCGTCCTGCTGCGCGCGCGGTGTCGAAGCCCGGCCATCACGCAGCGCACGGCGTCACTTTTCGTGCGGCCCGAAAAGCTCGCGTTCGGCGACGTCCCCGAGGCCGACCGTGGAGAGTCCAATTGCGTCCAAGGCGTGGTGCAGCGTCGCGCCTTTCTGGGCAGCATGATCCGCACCACGGTGCAGATCGGACCGACGACGCAGCTCACGGTCGATCAGCCCAATTTGATGAACGGCGCGGGGCCGCAGGTCGGCGCGCCGGTCGTGGTCAGCTGGGCTGTCGCACACACGTTGACCTTGCCCGAGTGAGATGTCGCGAGATGAGGCGCCGCAGCACCCTGTTGATGCTCCCCGCCTTGACGATGCTGGCCGCGGTGTTTCTGGCGCCGCTGGTCTTGTTCCTGGCGCAGACGGTGATCATCGACAAGGACGCCCCGCCGTTCTGGCCGCATGTCCTGTCGGTGATCGAATCCCGCGTCATGCTGCGGACGATCCTCATCACCAACTGGATTTCGCTGCTGGTCACCGCGACCGCGCTGCTGCTGGGCTATCCGGTCGCCTACTATCTGGCGAACCGCCGCGGCCCCCGCTTCACGCTGGTGCTTTTCTGCGTCATCGTGCCGTACTTCACCAGCATCATCGTGCGCACCTTCTCGTGGATGGTGATCCTCGGCCGCAACGGACTGATCAACCACCTTCTGCAGGACCTTGGCCTGATCGACGCGCCGCTGCCGCTGCTCTACAACCGAACCGCGGTCGTGATCGGCATGACCTATGTGCTGCTGCCCTACATGGTGCTGACGCTGTTCGCCGCGATGCGGTCGATCGACCCCAACCTGCTGCGCGCCGCCCGCGGCCTCGGCGCCAGCGGCCCGATGATCTTCGCGCGCATCTACTTGCCGCTGAGCCTGCATGGTGTCGTGTCCGGCGCGCTGATCGTGTTCATTCTGGCGGTCGGCTTCTTCATCACTCCCGCCCTGATGGGCGGCCCGTCCGACGTCATGGTGGCGACGCTGATCGAGCGCTCGGTGGAGATCGACCTCGATTGGAGCACCGCGGCCGTGATGTCGCTCTACCTGCTCGCCGTCACCCTGGTGCTTTATGCCGTGTATTACCGCGTGACCGACCTGCGCCGGCTGATGGGGACCTGAGCAGGATCCGAACCATGCGCCGCGCCCTCCCCGCCTACGTCACGGTGCTCTGCCTTTTGTTGCTGGCGCCCATCGTCATTGTCATCGTGCTGGCGTTCAGCGGTCCGGGCTACCTGCAATTTCCGCCGCGCTCGTACTCGCTGGATTGGTTCATCCGCTTCCTGGGCGATCCGCGCTGGCGGGAGTCGCTGTGGTACAGCATCGTGATCGGGTTCATCGCCTGCATCGTCGCGACGGTCGTCGGGTTCTTCGCCGCCTACGCGTTCGTGCGCGGGAGCTTCGCGGCAAAGAAGCTGCTGCTGTCGTTGCTGCTGCTGCCGATCATCGTGCCGACCGTGATCACCTCCATCGCGATGTATTTCGTGTCGGTGCGGCTCGAGCTGGTCGGCAACGTTCTGTGGATCGGCATCTGCCAGGCCGTGATCGCGCTGCCGGTGGTGCTGCTGATCCTGCTCTCCGCGCTGCAGGGCGTCGACGTCAATCTGGAGCGCGCGGCGCTCAGCCTCGGTGCGAGCCCGGTGCGCTTGTTCGTGAAGGTCGTCATCCCGCTCGCGGCGCCCGGCCTGATCTCGGCCGCCTTGTTCGCCTTCCTGACCTCGTTCGACGAGCTGATCATCGCGCTGTTTCTCACCGGTGTGCGCGTCCAGACGCTGCCGGTCCGCATCTGGAACAGCCTGCACATGGAAATCGAGCCGACCATCGCGGCGGTCAGCGCCTTCCTGATCGGCGTCACCGGCGTGGTCCTCCTGCTCGACGGCTTGCTCCGCGGCCGGAGGGCCAGCACGATGAAAACCCGACGATGAGGACCCGGTCAGATGGCGCCAGTGCGGCATGATGCAATCGTGGTGGGAGCCGGCGTGGTCGGCCTGTCGACGGCGCTCTATCTGCGCCGGGCCGGTCTCGATGTCGCGGTCGTCGATCCGCTGCCGCCGGCCGGCGGCGCCTCCTTCGGCAATGCCGGATTGATCAGCCCTGACACGGCGGTGCCGATCGCCCTGCCCGGCATGCTGCCCAAGGTTCCGCGTTGGCTGATGGATCCGCTCGGGCCCCTCTCGGTTCGCCCCGCCTACTTTCCACGCGCCCTGCCCTGGCTGATGCGCTGGGTCGAATCCGGCCGGCTGCACCGGGTGCTCGCCATCTCCGACGCGATGCGCGCGTTGCATCGCGACTCCATGGACTGCTGGCGCGAGCTGCTCGGCCCGGAGCTCTATCGCGAGCTCTTCCGCCCCAGCGGCCAGGTCCATGTGTGGGAAGGCGGCGGCGACACCAGCAACGCCAGGCTCGAGCGCGAGATCCGTGCGCGGCACAACATCCACACCGAGACGCTCACCGCGGACGACCTGCGCCAGATGTTTCCCGGCATCGCCCGCGATGTGACCCATGGCCTGCTCGTCCCCAACAATGGCTTCACGGTGAGCCCGCAGCGCAGCGTGCAAACCCTCGGCAAGCTGCTCGTCCATGAGGGCGGCACGCTGATCAACGAGCGCGTGATGAAGCTCATCCCCGACGAGGCCGGCGGCTGGAAGCTGATGACCAACACCGCCAATCGCTCGGCCGATCACGTCGTGATCGCCGCCGGCGCCTGGTCGCTGCAGTTGCTCGCGCCGCTCGGCATCAAGCTGCCGCTCGAGACGGAGCGCGGCTATCACGCGACGATGTTCAATCCCGAGGTGGTGCCGGCCCTGCCGATCAGCAACAAGACGCGCGCCTTCGGCATGACGCCGATGGAGGACGGCGTGCGCGTTGCCGGAACGGTGGAGATCGCCGGGCTCGATGCGCCGCCCAACGAGCAGCGCGCGAAGATCCTGGTCCAGCACGCCAGGCGGATGTTCCCGGGCCTGAGCGGGAAGGATGTGCGCTACTGGATGGGCTTCCGCCCTTCGACGCCCGACAGCCTGCCGATCCTCGGTGCCGCATCCGGCCGGCCCGGCCTGCATTTCGCCTTCGGCCACGGCCATTTCGGCATGACCGGCGGTCCGCCGAGCGCGAGACTTGTCGCCCGCATGATCGCGGGGCAGCCGACCGGCATCGATCCCGCGCCGTACGCGGCGCAGCGGTTTCGCTGAAAGAACGCGCCATGCCAGATGCCAACGTCTTCCATCGCGACTTCAAGCCGCTGCCGTACTGGTGGGAAGCCTATCGCCCCACCGCGCAAGATCCTGTCGACGTGCCCTCGCGTGCGCGCGTCGCCATCGTCGGCGGCGGCTATGCCGGACTTTCGACCGCCCTGGAGGCGGCCCGCAACGGCATCGATTGCGTGGTGCTGGAGGCGGCGGAGCTCGGCTTCGGCGCCAGCACGCGCAACGGCGGCGGCGTCAGCGGCGGAGTGAACATCGGCAAGAGCTTCTCCGGCAAGACTCTCGACCCGGGATCGCAGCGTGCCCGCGCGCTACTGTCGGATGGCGCCGAGGCCTTCGGCCTGATCGAACGGCTGATCGCCGAGCACGGCATCGCGTGTCACTGGAAAAAGACCGGCCGCTTCGTCGGCGCCTGGACGCCGGCGCATTATGCCGCGCAGGCGCGCAAGGTCGCGCTGTTGAACGATGCGGCGCAATCGCAAGCCTACATGGTGCCGCGCGAGCGCCAGCGCGCCGAGATGGCCAGCGACTACTATTATGGCGGCATGGTGGTGGAACGCTCCGCCAACCTGCACCCGGCGCTCTATTACAAGGGCCTGCTCGAGGCCTGCCGCGCCCGCCGCATTCCGGTCTGCGCGCGCGCCGCGGTGCAGCGCATCAGCGAACGCAACGGCGGCTGGGAGGTGATGACCACGCGCGGCACCGTGCAGGCCGACCAGGTCGTGATCGCCACCAACGGCTATACGGGCGATCTCACGCCAAATTTGAAGCGCCGCGTCGTGCCGCTGGCGAGCCACATCATCGCCACCGAGGAGCTGCCGCCCGATCTCGCGGCGAGCCTGATCCCGAAGCAGCGCACGCTGTCCGATACGCGCCGCGTGCTGTGCTATTACCGCATGTCGCCGGACGGCCGGCGGATGATCTTCGGCGGACGCGCGCGCTTCACGCCGGCCACGCCGCAGCAGATCGCGCCCATCCTGCACCGCTTCATGACCGACCGCTTCCCGCAGCTGCGCGGCACCAAGGTGACGCATTGCTGGACCGGCAATGTGGCCTTCACCTTGGACGCGCTCCCCCACATGGGGCGCGAGCCGAACGGCATGCACTACCTGCTCGGCTGCAACGGCAGCGGCGTCGCGATGATGACCTATCTGGGCTGGCAGACGGCGCGCAAGATCGCCGGCATCAGCAACCAGACCTGCGCGTACGACAGCGAGGAATTTCCCGATCATCCGCTGTATTCGGGCAATCCGTGGTTCTTGCCGGCGATCGGGGGGTGGTACCGGCTGCGCGATGCGGTGGATCGCAGGTTGGCGGTGTTGCAAGGGTGAGTGCAAGCGCGCTCCGCTCAGCGAATCTCAGTGATATGGACGTGCTTCTGGTTGCCGCCGAATCGGAAAATCGATCGATGAATGCGTTTTGGAAAATCGCCCGGGTCGCTGCGGTGGCGCTTTGGCTCCTGCTCGGCGGCGCATTCGGCGCAACGATTGTATTTGCCGGCGTCTTGTGGTGGTTCAGCGACTTGCCTTTAGATGCGCCACTGAATGCGGGAGATGCCATGGGCACGGCAGCTGCGGTCGGCATGGCGCTTTTCTGCGCCCCCCTCGGACTTTTCGCCGGGCTTGGCTGTGCGCTCTATCTCCTGAAGAGGCAGCCGCTCTTTCGGAGATGAGCCCACACCGGACTCGTGCTCGCAAAAAAAACGGCGGGACCCGCCACCGGCGTTTTGTGAGCTCACGCTCGGAGCCGCCCTCCGGCAGCAGGCAGAACGGTGGCAGCAAAGACTCCCTGTTCCGAGCGTGCCGAATATTGGTGTAGGCTTCCTTCGCGAGCCGCCAAATGACGCCGCCTAAGCACATCTCGGGGAGGCAACGATGAGCGAATCTGCACTTCTCGGGCATTCTCCCTGGTATCGCACGCTCGATCGGACGCAGTGGAAGGCTCTGATCGCTTCGAATCTCGGGTGGACGTTCGACGGTTTCGAAGTGTTCTCGCTCATTCTCACCATCGGGGTCGCGCTGCACCAGCTCCTGGACCGCTCCGAATACGCGCGAATTCCCGCCTATGCGGGTGCGGTCATCGCGATAACCGTCTTCGGTTGGGGGCTTGGCGGATTGCTCGGCGGCATCCTCGCCGACTATATCGGCCGCAAGCGGTCGATGACCCTTACGATCCTCGCCTATTCGCTGCTGACCGGCTTGAGCGCGCTGTCCTGGAATTGGCTGTCGTTTGCCGTGCTGCGCTTCCTGGTCGGGCTCGCGATCGGCTCGGAATGGGCCACGGGGGCGTCGATCACGGCGGAGCTTTGGCCGGACCGCGCGCGCGGCAAGGGCGGCGCGCTCTTGCAATGCGGATACCCGATCGGAAGCATCCTCGCCTCCGCCATCTGGGTGGTCATTGGCACGTCCGGTCCCGGCGCATGGCGCTACATGTATCTGATCGGCGTGCTGCCGGGGCTGCTCACATTCTGGATTCGGCGCAACATTCCCGAATCCCCTCGGTGGGAGGAATCGAACAAGCGCCGTCGCGCCGCCCACGGTCTGCGGCAGCAGGGCGCGGCGCTGCAAGGGGAAGACGCCGCGCTCGTGCGCTTCACGCTGGTCGATATGTTTGCCGAACCCGCCGTCCGCCTGCGCCTGTTCTTGACCTTCGTGATGTCGCTCTCGGTAACGATTGGTTATTGGGGCGTTTCGAGTTTCGTCCCGAGCTATTTCGGATCGGTGGCAACGGCTGCCGGCCTCCCTGCCCAGCGCTGGGTGGGATTGGTCGGGTTGGTCCAAAACGTCGGCGCCTTGCTGGGTTTCTTCAGCTTTGGTTTTCTTGCCGATGCATTTGGTCGCAAGCCGACGACCCTGTCGTACTACCTGATGTGCCTCATTCTCACTCCGATCGTGTACCTGTGGGTGCAGGAGATCCATCTGCTGCTGCTCGGCTTCGCGGTGTATGGATTCTTCATCCAGGGCGTTTTCTCCTGGACGCCGATATGGCTGCCGGAACTCTTTCCGACGCGGATGCGTGCGACGGCTGCGGGTTTCATCTTCAATGCACCGCGAATGATCTCCGCGATCGCTCCACTGATCGCCGGCACGTTGATCGTCGGCCTCGGCGGCTATGGCAGAGCAGCCACGATCATCGGCCTGTTCTATGTTCTTGGGCTGATTGCCGCGCCTTTCCTGCCGGAGACGAAGGGGAAACCGCTGCCGGAAGCCGACACTCTATCGTTCCCCCAAGGTGGAGAGCATCAGCACCAAACGGCCTGACCGGACCCTTTACTTCAGCGCCGGCGGCCGTGGTTCGGCGAAATCTGCGTTATCGTTGTGAGGCGGGGGTCGCATGAAATGGCAAATTGGTGACGTGACGATCACCCAATTCGTCGAGATCGAGACTTACGGCGGAAAGGAGTACATCCTGCCGCAGGCGACGCCTGAGGCCCTTCGCAAGCTCGCGTGGTTGTGCCCCCACTTCGCCGATGCGACGGGGCGGATCAGGATGAGCATCCATTCGTTCCTGGTCGAAACGCCGACGCGGCGGATCGTCATCGATACCGGGATTGGCAACGACAAGCCTCGGGGCAGACCGGAGTGGACCGGGCGGCAAGGGCCGTTTCTCGAGCAACTCACCGCAGCCGGCTGCCCTGCTGACACGATCGACACTGTGCTCTGTACTCATCTCCATGTCGATCACGTCGGCTGGAACACGGTCCTTTCCGACGGCCGGTGGATACCGACGTTCCGCAAGGCGCGTTACCTGATGGGGCGCGTCGAGTTCGACTATTGGAAAGACGTCCGCGACCCCGCGCTTGCCACGATCTTCGACGACTCCGTCCGCCCCGTCGCCGGCGCCGGCCTCGTCGATCTGATCGATGCCGGCCATCCGGTGTGCGACGAGTTGAGCGTGATCCCGACACCTGGACACTCGCCGGGCCACTTCAGTGTCCACGTCAGGTCGCGGGGCGAGGATGCTTTGCTCATCGGTGATGTCGCGCACCACCCCTGTCAAATGGTCCACCTCGACTGGTGCTCTACCATTGATTTCGATCCGGCGCAGACGATACGCACCCGCAAAGAGCTGCTCTCCCGTTTTGCCGGGACGCCGACGCTCATCCTTGCCGGCCACTTCGTGGGTGGCAAGATCGTGCGCGACGGCGACGTATTTCGATTGGTGATGTGAAGGCTTCGTCTCCCGATCGGCGGTCGATACGTGCCGCTCGAGAATAGGTTGCCGCCGACGCCATTTTTCTTGCGCTACGCCATGTTTCGCTGTATGGCATAAAGTGCACAGTTCGGAAAAAGCGCCCGGACGCCGGCAAGGCGACTGGGCCTTTTCATTTGTGCAATCACGGCCTGACGATGGTTTGATCCGTAGGACTGCGCCTACACGCGATCCTCATTGTTTTGGACCGACCCGCATTGTTATTCCCATTGTTCTTCATTGTTCCCGTGAGCGACGTTTCTCTTCGGACAGCCCGGAAAATAGGGCGAAATACGATATAACCCATTGCCATAACGAATCACCTGTATTTTTGTCGGGGATGATTGCGCCTCGTGGCAGAACGGCAGAACGGCAGAACGGCAGAACAAAGCCATTCGAGGAAAATGCAATAAATTCAACAACCCCGTCCAGGCCTCGGCTGAGCAGACACCGAATTGCAAATCAGTAACCGCGCGACGCCGATGCGGCCGGCAACCGACCACCATGAAAAGCCGGCCCTCGCGCTTTGATGAGGGCCGGCAGTTTTCTCACTTGCGTGCACCGAGAACAGGCCGACGACGTCGGTTGCGATGATACCGACGCCATTGGCCCCGCCGAATTCGATTTCCGGTTCTGCGCCCTCGGCTCTCGGACCCGCCATCCGCCGGCGGGAGCGGACCACCCGACCCGCAACGCATCATGGGTCGGCCTCTTCCCCGGTGCCGTTCATCTCGGGCTCCGCGGTCACTTCGGCTTCCTTGCGTTCCTGCTCGGCTTCGGACGTGAACTTCTGCGGCCGAGGCGGAGATTCTTCATCGCGCCGCTCGACGCTCTGCTGCATGGAGCGCGCAATGTCGGCACACTGGTTGGCCACCCGTACGAAGCGGGCCAGCCGCTCGTTGGCGAACACGCCGTTCTCGCGCAGGCGCCGCGCCAGCTCGCGCAGGATCGCGGCCGTCTCCTCCGCACCGTCGAGAACCTGCTCGGCCACTCGCTCGATCTCGTCGGCCGTCATGCCCGTCAAACGGTCGACCGCGTCGAGCGTCACCGTGCCGAGGGTGAGATGGTCCGGTTGCGGATCCTCATTCCTGACGATGACCGGACGCGGTGGAGATGGCGCGCGCGCCATCTCGACACCGTTGAGGTACTTTCCATTTCCGTTCCCACTCCGCTTCTCGCTCGGATTCCCATTCGAATTCCCATTTCCGCGGCCCAGACCCATGATCGCCATGGCTGCTCTCCCCTGTTCGTATCGATCGTTCGGCATCGCAAGATGCCGCTTTTATTTTGATTGCGTGAGAGGCGAGCGGAACGTCTGCCGCCAATGTGGCGGCAGTTGGAATGACGAAACAATGCTATGCTCAGTACCTGACAGTGGAACCGTGCGCGCGCGCTCGCACTTGCGGACGTTGCAGTATCGAGGTGTGCGGCTGCATGCCTTCGATACCTATCCAGGTGTTTTGGTGCCGATCGCGCGCCTGCACGCAACCGTCCCGGGTCGCGCCCGCATCCTACCCGAGGCGGCTTTTTCCGGTGCACAACCCGCCCATCCTATTCGACAATTTGTAAATGGCGAACGTGTTACCATAGACGCCGCACACGAAGGGTGAAATGAAACCGACGTCGCACGTGTGCCGCAACTTGCGCCTGGATGATCTGAAGGACTTTGCCTACACTCTGCGCTTATTGTTTTTTCGCGCGATTCGTATTGTTATTCCCAGTGTTCCGCACTGTTTCCCGTCAGCGACGTTTTTCCTCATGATTGCAGAGCGTTCGATTGTATTTTCTCTATTTCTCGCATTGTAGATCGCCTGTATTTTTTGGCGAATGGCTGCCCTGCGGACTTGGCCTTTTTGGCAGAACAAACCCATTCGGTGAAAATGCAATAAATTCAGCGAGTCCACTGCCGACGTTCATAACTTGAAGCGTGCGGCCTTGGTATCGTCGGCGCCCTCGGCGACGGCGGTCGAGGGCGGGAGGGGAATCGCCAAGGGATTGCAAAGGTTCGAGGAGAATGAACAGGCGGGGCACGAATGGCGCCACCGCCTCACCACCGCAGCAGCGTCGCGCCCCACGTGAACCCGCCGCCCATCGCCTCGAGCAGGATCAAATTGCCCTTCTTGATCCGCCCATCCGCGACCGCGGCCGAGAGCGCCAGCGGGATCGAGGCGGCCGACGTGTTGCCGTGCTTGTCGACCGTGATCACCACCTTCTCGGGCGGGATGCCGAGCTTGACCGCGGAGGCGTCGATGATGCGCTTGTTCGCCTGGTGCGGCACGAACCAGTCGATGTCGGCGGCGCTGTAGCCGGTCTCGACGAACGAATCCTGGATCACGTCCGTGATCATCGCGACCGCGTGCTTGAACACCTCGCGGCCCTCCATGCGCAGGTGGCCGACCGTCTGGGTCGAGCTCGGGCCGCCGTCGACGTAGAGCTTGTCCTTGTAGCGGCCGTCGGAGCGCAGGCGCGAGACGAGGATGCCGCGGTCCTCGCGGGTGCCGGGAAGCGACTGCGCCTCGAGGATCACGGCGCCGGCGCCGTCGCCGAACAGGACGCAGGTGCCGCGGTCCTCCCAGTCCAGGATGCGCGAGAAGGTCTCGGCGCCGATGACGAGGGCGCGCTTGAAGGTGCCGGCCTTGAGCAGCGCGTCGACCGTCGCGAGCGCATAGACGAAGCCGGAGCACACCGCCTGCAGGTCGAACGCCGCGCCGTGGGTGATGCCGAGGCCGGCCTGCACCGAGACGGCGCTCGCCGGGAAGGTGTTGTCGGGCGTCGCGGTCGCGACCACGATCAGGTCGATGGAGGGCGCCTCCACATGGGCGGCCGCGAGCGCGGCGCGCGCCGCCTTGATGGCGAGGTCGGAGGTGGTCTCGCCGGGCGCCGCGATGCGGCGCTCGCGGATGCCGGTGCGCTGCACGATCCACTCGTCGGACGTGGCGACTTTCGCGGCGAGCTCCGCATTGGTCATCACGTGCTCGGGTAGGTAACGACCGATGCCCAGCACAACCGACCGCGTCACGCTCACGAGGCAGCTCCGGTCACGCGCGGCGGGACGGCGGCCCCGTGCATGCGGTTGATCTTGGCGAGAAGCTCGTGCTTCGCGGTGTCGTAGCCGATGTCGATCGCGAACGCGAAGCCTTCCGCATCGGTGCCGCCGTGGCTCTTGATCACGACGCCGTTGAGGCCGAGCAGCACGCCGCCGTTGAACTGGCGCGGGTCCATCTTCTCGCGCAGCGCGCGAAAGGCCCCGCGGGCCAGGAATGCGCCGATGCGCGATATCCAGGTGCGGCGGAGCGCGCTGCGCAGATATTCGGCGAACTGCTTGGCGGTGCCCTCGGCCGCCTTGAGCGCGATGTTGCCCGCGAAGCCTTCGGTCACCACCACGTCGACGGTCCCCTTGCCGATGTCGTCGCCTTCGACGAAGCCGTAATACGCGATGGTGTCGCGCGGGGTCTCGCGCAGGATGCGGCCGGCCTCGCGCACCTCGTCGAGGCCCTTCACCTCCTCGACGCCGATATTGAGGAGGCCGATGGTCGGCCGCTCGAGATCGAACAGCACCTGCGCCATGGCGCCGCCCATCACGGCGAGGTCGACCAGGTGACGGGCGTCGCCGCCGATCGAGGCGCCGAGATCGAGGACGATCGATTCGCCGCGCAGGGTCGGCCAAAGCGCCGCGATGGCGGGGCGCTCGATGCCGGGCATGGTCTTGAGGTGGAACTTGGCCATCGCCATGAGCGCGCCGGTGTTGCCGGCGGACACCGCTGCGTCCGCCTCGCCTTTCTTGACCGCATCGATCGCGAGCCACATGGACGACTTCCACCGGCCGTGGCGCAGCGCCTGGCTCGGCTTCTCGTCCATCTTGACCGCGACGTCGGTGTGGACGACGCGCGAGACCGCGGCGAGCTTTTGGTGCTGCGCCAGCAGCGGCTCGATCAGGGCCTTGTCGCCGACCAGGATGAACTCGGTGTCGGGGTGGCGCTCCAACGCGATTGCGGCGCCCGGCACGACCACGGACGCGCCATGGTCCCCCCCCATGGCGTCGAGCGCAATTCGAACCTTCTGCGGCATGGATCGGCGGTTGGCTCTCTCAGTGGAGAAGGCTTGGTCGGCTCGGCCGGCTTGGTTGGCTCGATCCGGCGCGACCGAAGGACCCGGGCTAAATGGACATCGCGGCGAACATAGCGTGTCGGCGGGCCGCCGCAATGGGGGATTTTGCTGCCGCCAAGGCTTGTTTTTCTCGCAGTTCCAGGCGGCTGGCCCGCAAACGCGGCGACACGGCGCGCGCCAAAGCCACTCTGTAAGAGCGGCCGGAAAGTATCATCACACCTGCGCCCGGCGCTCAGCTTTCCTTCGGCTGCTTCTTCAACGCCGCAAGGGCCGCAAATGGATGTGCGCCCGTCTCGCCGGCGTTGGGTAAATCGAACACCGCACCCGGTTTGCGGGGATAGGGATCGATCGCCAGCAGCAGGAACTCGGTCGCAGCCGCGGCGAGATCGGCGACGCCGTCGATGAGCGGCTCGGGCTCGTCCGCAGCCGCAGGATCGATCTCCTCCTCGAATAGATCCTTAGGCGACTTGTGGCCCGGCACCGCCCCGGCCGGCGGCATGAAGACGAGATCGATCGGCTCGCGGATCTCGCTCGTCATCGGCTCGAGCGTGACCACGCAGGTCTGCTCGATCGCCGCCGCGACCTCGCCCTCGACCCGCAGGCCTTTGCCCTGGCGCGCGACGTCGAAGCTCGCCGCGAGGCTCGACACGGCGGGAACGCCCGCGAGCGCCGCGATGGCGGCGCGCGTCGCCGCATCGGCGGTCAGATCGATGTGCAGCCCGCTTTCCGGCACATCGTCGCGGCGCACCGGCGCGCTCCATGGAATCTTTGCAGGCTTGCTCGCGGGCTTGCTCGTCATGGCCTGGTCTCGTGCGCCGGCTCCTGCGAGTTGGCCATCGCGTCGGGATCCGGAAAGTCGAGCTGCGCCGCCGTCAGCGCAGCAAGCGGCGTCCGGTCGAGACGGCCCGCCGCCTCGCGCACATAGGCGGCCAGCCGGCGCCCCGACGTGGTGGATTCGCCGGCGGCGAAAACGTTGCGAGCAAGCGCCCCGACGAGCTCCTCGCCGTCATCGCTCGCGAGCGCCTGCTCATAGACCTGGAGCCGGCCGAAAAAAGCCTCGCCGACCCGGCGCATCCTCTTCGGCACCGTCAGGTCGCCGACGCCCATTTCGCGCAGATTATGGTCCATGTCGGAACAGAACATATCGAAAACCTGCTGGCTCAGGGCGCGCGCCAGCTGCGCGTCGGTTCCGGTCTCCCGGCCGAGCCGGCGGCAGAGCAGCACGAGATGCAGCACGATCATGTCGAACCGGCCCTCGGCGGTGTCGGGCGCGCCGTAGGTGAGGTAGAAGGCCGGGTTGCGGGCCTGCGCCACGATCGCGCCATAGAGCGCGTCAATGGTGCCGGCCATGGGGTCGCGGCGAAACAGCCGAAAAATCATGACTCTTCAACGGGCCGTTAGCGGTTTCGTTGAAATCTTGCTCGCTGCGGGGTAGGTCAACCCTCTGCCGCACGCAAGGGACTTGGGGACCCGGGGACTTGAGGGAAAGCCGGATTTTGAGCCGAGTGCAGGCGTACCGACCAGGCCGGACGACGGCGGCGCGACGAGCGATGCGAGTTGGCGTGGCGGCGCTGGTGCTCGCCCTCGGCCTGCCGCTCGGCGGCTGCTTCATCACCGAGACCTATCAGCGCGGCTACCTCATTCCGGACGGTGCGCTGGACCAGATCCCGCTCGGCGCCTCCCAGGAGCAGGTGCTGATCGTGCTCGGCACCCCCTCGACGGTCGCGACCATCTCGGGCGAGGTCTTCTACTACATCTCGCAACGCACCGAGCAGACCTCGTTCCTGCCGCAGAAGGAGACCGAGCGGCGCGTGGTCGCGGTCTATTTCGACAAGGACCGCAAGGTCCAGCGCATCGCCAATTACGGCATCCGGGACGGCAAGGTGTTCGACTATATCAGCCGCACCACGCCCTCGGGCGGGGAGCAGCAGAGCATCATGGGTTTCTTCGTCAAGATCATCAAACCGAGCGGGCTGTGAAAAGGCGCGAGTAGCGAATGGCGAGTAGCGAATAGAGGGCGTTCCCTACTCGCTATTCCCTACTCCCTACTCCCTACTCGCTACTCGCTTTTTCCCTCAGTGCGCCAGGATCGCCAGCAGCAGCAGCGCCACGATGTTGGTGATCTTGATCATCGGGTTCACGGCCGGACCGGCCGTGTCCTTGTAGGGATCGCCGACGGTATCGCCAGTCACCGCGGCCTTGTGGGCATCAGAGCCCTTGCCGCCGTAGTGGCCGTCCTCGATGTACTTCTTGGCGTTGTCCCAGGCGCCGCCGCCCGACGTCATCGAGATGGCGACGAAGAGGCCGGTGACGATCACGCCGAGCAGCATGGCGCCGACCGCCGAGAAGGCTGCGCTCTTGCCGGCGGGGCCGCCGCCCGCGATCAGGTAGATCACGAAGTAGACCACGATCGGCGAGAGCACCGGCAGGAGCGAGGGAACGATCATCTCCTTGATGGCCGCGCGGGTGAGCATGTCGACGGCGCGGCCGTAGTCCGGCTTGTCGGTGCCCTGCATGATGCCGGGCTTCTCGCGGAACTGGCGGCGCACCTCCTCGACGATCGAGGACGCCGCGCGGCCGACCGCCGTCATGCCCATGGCGCCGAACAGATAGGGCAGCAGGCCGCCGAACAGGAGGCCGACCACCACGTACGGGTTCGTCAGCGCGAAGTTCGGCAGCACGTCCTTGAAGTAGGGATGCGTCGCCGCCTGTTGGGTGAAGAAGGTGAGATCCTGGTTGTAGGCCGCGAACAGCACCAGCGCGCCGAGGCCGGCCGAGCCGATCGCATAGCCCTTGGTCACCGCCTTGGTGGTGTTGCCGACCGCGTCGAGCGCGTCGGTCGACTTGCGCACGTCCTTCGACAGGCCCGCCATCTCGGCGATGCCGCCGGCGTTGTCGGTGACCGGCCCGAAGGCGTCGAGCGCGACGATCATGCCGGCGAGCGCCAGCATGGTGGTGACCGCGATCGCGATGCCGAACAGGCCCGCGATGCCGAACGTGATGAGGATGCCGGCGATGATGACGATCGCGGGCGCGGCCGTCGATTCGAGCGAGATCGCGAGACCCTGGATGACGTTCGTGCCGTGCCCGGTGACCGAGGCCGACGCGATCGACTTGACCGGGCGGAAATCGGTGCCGGTGTAGTATTCGGTGATCCAGATGATCAGCGCCGTGACGCCGAGCCCGACCACGCCGCAGATGAACAGCGCGGTGCTGGTATATTGCGTGCCGTCGGTGCCCTTGATCGGCGTGCCGAAGCCGACCAGCCAGTAGATCACCAGCGCGATGCCGACGAGCGACAGGATGCCGGTGACGATCAGTCCCTTGTAGAGGGCGCCCATGATCGACTGGCTCGCGCCGAGCTTGACGAAGAAGGTGCCGACGATCGACGTGATGATGCACGCGCCGCCGATCGCGAGCGGCAGGGTCATCATCGGAACCAGCAGCGGGGTGCCGCGGAAGAAGATCGAGGCGAGCACCATGGTGGCGACCGTCGTGACCGCATAGGTCTCGAACAGGTCGGCCGCCATGCCGGCGCAGTCGCCGACATTGTCGCCGACGTTGTCCGCGATCGTCGCCGGGTTGCGCGGATCGTCCTCCGGAATGCCGGCCTCGACCTTGCCGACGAGATCGCCGCCGACATCGGCGCCCTTGGTGAAGATGCCGCCGCCGAGACGGGCGAAGATCGAGATCAGCGAGGCGCCGAAGCCGAGCGCCACCATGGCGTCGATGACGGTGCGGTCGTCGGCGTTGAGGCCGAGGGCGCCGCGCAGGAAGGCGAAATAGAGGGTAACGCCGAGCAGCGCGAGGCCGGCCACCAGGAGCCCGGTGATCGCGCCCGACTTGAAGGCGAGCTCGAGGCCGCCGGCGAGCGAGCCGATCGCGGCCTGGGCGGTGCGCACGTTGGCACGCACCGAGACGTTCATGCCGATGAAGCCGGCGATGCCGGAGAGCACCGCGCCGATCGCGAACCCGAGCGCCACCAGCCAGCCGAGGAAATAGCCGACCACCAGGAAGATCACGACGCCGACCATGCCGATGGTGGTGTACTGGCGCTTGAGATAGGCCTGCGCGCCCTCGCGCACGGCGGCGGAAATCTCCTGCATGCGCGCGCTGCCCGCATCGGAGGCGAGCACGGAGCGAATCGCCCAGATCGCGTAGAGGATCGACAGCGCCCCGCAGGCGACAATCAGCCACAAAGCAGTCATGGAAAACCCCGGTTATCCGTGGAAAGACCGGGCTTTCCCCCAACCCGGCCGTGCGCCGGCGGAACGCTCAAGTCCCGCCGCAAGTCGGCGCGGGACATAGCAAAAATTCCCGGCGGCACGCAACGGCGGCGGTGTGCGGCTTTGGTCGTGCGGTTAACCCAAGGCATGGGCCGTCCGTCATGGCCGGGCATACCGTCCGGACGGACGGCGTCGCTTCGCTCGCCTATGTCCGGGCCATACGTCTTTCTTCCGGGCAAAGGCATGGATGCCCGAGACAAGCCAAGAAAAGCCCGAGCATGACGAATCAGGGGCGATTGCAGTCTGCCTTACGCCGTCCGCGGCCGCGCCAGCAGGTTGACGGCGACCAACAGAACGGCGGCGATGCCGACGGCGGGGAGCACCACCTCGGCCACCATGCTCCAGCCGAAGCTCGCGAGCAGCTTGCCGGACGAGAACGAGCTGATCGCCATCGAGCCGAACACGAGAAAGTCGTTCACGGCCTGGACCTTGTTGCGCTCGCTCGGCCGATGGCACTGGGTCACCAGCGCGGTCGCGCCGACGAAAGCGAAGTTCCAGCCGACCCCGAGCAGGACGAGCGCGGCCCAGAAATGCCAGATCGTGATGCCGCAAAGCGCGATCACGGCGCCGAGCGCTATGATCGTGAGGCCGACGCCGGCCATGCGGTCGGTGCCGAAACGCGCGATCAGCCAGCCGGTGAAGAAGCTCGGCGCGAACATGCCGATCACGTGCCATTGCAGGCCGAGCGTCGCGTCGGTCACCGAGTGCTGGCAGTCGAGCATGGCGACGGGCGCCGAGGTCATCACCAGGTTCATCATCGAGTAGCTGGCGACCCCGCACACCACCGCGACGATCAGCCGGGGCTGGCGGAAGATTTCAGCGAGCGGCCGGGCGTCGCCTACGCTGCGGCCGGTCTGCACCGGGCGGGGAATGCGGGTCGCGAGCAGCACCACGCCGGACAGGATGGCGACGCCGGCCTGGGCCAGATAGCTCGCGGCGAACAAGTAGGGCGGCCACAGGTCCTTGGTGAAGATGACGAGCTGTGGGCCGACGAAGGCCGAGAACATGCCGCCCGCCATCACCCACGAGATCGCGCGCGGCTTGAAGGCGTCGCTCGCCGTGTCGGTCGAGGCGAACCGATAGGATTGATGCACCGCGGCGTAGAACCCGCCGAATAGCGTGCCGAGGCACAGGAGCGCGAACGAGGCGTGCAGCACCGCGAGCGAGCACAGCACGCCCGCGATTGCGCCGCACAGTGCGCCGAGCTCGAAGCTCGCGATCCGGCCGAACCGCTTGGCGATGGCCCCGACCGGGAGCGTCGCCATCCACATGCCGAGCACGTAGGTGGACACCGGCACGGTCGCGAGCGCCTTGCCGGCGAGCGAGGTGCCGACGATGCCGGCGGTCGAGACGATCACGATCGAGTTGCCGCCGGCGAGCGCCTGCGCGACCGCCAGCACCAGCGCGTTGCGCTTGGCGAGACGGTCCGCGGTGTCGATGGCTGGCTCGGCGATAGCCGACATGAACGTTCCCGGCGAGACCCTTCCGAGAGAAGGGATTCGCTCTTCTATCCGCGTCGGCAGTGCATTGCTACTGCTGCCCTCGCAGATCTGCCACGAGCCCTCGGCAGCGCAACGAGCGCTTGCACTCCGGCCCCGCGCAATGTATATACGCTCATGTATATACAAGATGAGGATCTTCGATGGCGACCGCGCGCGTGTTTCGGTCAGGCAACAGCCAGGCCGTCCGACTGCCGAAGGAATTCCAGGTGAGGAGCAAGGAGGTGGAGATCTTCCGCCGCGGTAATGAGATTGTGCTGCGGGAGAAGGGCAAGGGATTGGCGCGCGCATTCGAAATCCTGGCGAGCTTGCCCGACGACGCCCTGCCCGGCCGCCGTCGGGACGCGCCGCCCCAGGATCGGGAAGGTCTCTGAACATCAGGCATTCCCAAGTGGCTGCGCGTTTCCTCCTCGACACGAACATCTGCATTTACATTCGGCGACGGCGCCCGCCTGAAGTCCTGTCGCGGTTTCAGCGGTTACGGCCGAGCGAAGCCGTGATCTCGGTGATCACTTTTGGCGAGCTCGCGTACGGGGTTGCGAAGAGCGAATTTCGCGCCAAGGCAACCGAGCAGCTGGAAGAGCTCGTCGGGCTGCTGCCCGTCCTTCCAATGCCCCCCGCTGCAGGGCAGGTCTATGGAGCCATTCGCGCCGAGCTCGAGGCCAGAGGCGAGATGATCGGCAACAACGACCTGTGGATTGCGGCGCACGCCAGGGCGGCGGAATTGATACTGATCACCAACAATGCACAGGAATTTCGCCGCATCAAAGGGCTGAAAATCGAGAATTGGGCGGCCGCGGAGTGACGGGCAGCTGCGCAATTCATGCGCGCTGGGCTCAGAACCGCAGTGCGCCCGGGTGGCGAGTTACGATGCTCACCGCATCGGCTGGCCGCCGCGCGCCGATCTGGCCCAGCGCCGCGCGGGTCTCATCGGCGAGCAGCGCCAGCGCATGCGCGGGGCCGCGGCTGCCGAGCGCGCCGAGGCTCCACAGGAAGGCCTTGCCCGCGAAGGTCGACCGCGCGCCGAGCGCGAGCGCCCGCACCACGTCGGCGCCGCTGCGGATGCCGGAGTCCATCATCACGGTCGCGCGGCCCGCGACCTTGGCGACGATCGCCGGCAGCGCATCGATCGCGGCCGGCAGCGCCTCGACCTGGCGGCCGCCATGGTTCGATACGACGATGCCGTCGACGCCGAGCGACACGGCCTTCTCGGCGTCGTCCGGATGCAAAATGCCCTTGAGCACGAGCGGGCGCTTCCAGCGCTCGCGATACCGCGCGATCTCGTCCCAGGTGAATGCGCCCTTGACCTCGCGGCGCGCGAACTCGGCGACGGCCGCAATGCTTGTGTCGCCGCCCGTATAGGCGCGCAGGTTGGCAAAGCGCGGGATGCCGTTCCGCAGCATGGCCAGAAGCCAGCCCGGCGACGTTGCAATGTCGAACAGCATCCGCAAGTCGGGCCGGAACGGCGTGGTCACGCCAGCCGCGACCTCGCGGGCGCGGGTCGTGCGGACCGGCACGTCGACGGTGAGCATCAGCACGTGCACGCCGGCGGCGTCTGCGCGCTTCACCAGGTCGAAGCCGATGGCGTGGTCGTTTCGCGCCATGCGGTAAAGCTGGAACCAGATCACGTCCGGCGCGATCGCGGCCGCCTTCTCGATGGTGGTGCCGCCGACGGTGCCGAGCACATAGGGCACCCGCGCCGCCTGCGCGGCCGCTGCGAGATATTCGTCCGCGCCCGGCCACACGATCGACGGGCCACCCATCGGCGCGACGCCGATCGGGGCCGCGTAGGGACGCCCGAACAGCTCGATATCGGTCGGCGGCAGCTCGGTGGTGATGCCGTAGCGCGGCACGAGCTCGATTGCGTCGAGCGCCGCCCAGTTGCGCCTGATGCCGGCGTCCTCGCCGCCGGCGCCGCCGTCCATGTACTCGTACGCGAAGCGCGGCCCATGCCACGGGGCGTGGCGGCGCAGATGCGTAATGGTCGGAAAGCGGCGCGTGAGCCCGGTCTTGTTCTCGAGCCCGTTCTTGAACGGCGGTGGGGCGAGTGTGGCGAGCTCCGTCGCCTTGGTGCGGTCGTCCATGGTCGTTTCCCTACCCTGCCCAGCCTGTCATTGCGAGCGAAGCGAAGCAATCTCGATCCGCTTGCTCCGTGCCCGTGGCTCGAGATTGCTCCGGCGCGCTGTGCGCGCCTCGCAATGACCGTGGTTAGAAATGACTATACGACGGCCGGGCGAATTTGTGCGCCCTGCCCTGCGCGTCTAGGAAATGCGCTTTCCCGGCCCCTACCACGAAGCTGCCGATCTCGCCGAGCTTGATGCCGACGGCGCGCGCCGTCTTCTCCAATGCCGCGATCTTGCGCGGCGCAACGCTGGCGATGATCTCGAAATCGTCGCCGCCGGTGAGGATCGTCTCGATCAGCGCCGGCTCGGCAGCGAGCGCGGTGCGGGCCGCGCGCGAGAGCGGCACGCGCGCGATGTCGACACGCGCGTCGAGGCGCGAGGCGCGGCACATCTTGGCGAGATCGCCGACGAGCCCGTCGGAGACATCCATCGCGCCATGGGCGGCGCGGCGCAGCGCCGCCGCAAGCGCATTGCGCGGCTGCGGAACGAGGTAGCGGCGCAGCAGGTGCTCGCGCATCGCACCATCGAGGCCCCAGCGCGCCGCGGCCTTCGGATCGCGCCGCAGGATGACGCCGAGCGCGCCGTCGCCGATCGTGCCGGTCACCACGATCCGGTCGCCGGCGTGGGCGCGGTCGCGCCGCAACATCGTGCCGCGCGGCACCGCGCCGAAGGCCGCGATGTTGACCGAGAGAAGCCCCGGCGTGCGGTCGGTGTCGCCGCCGAGCAGCGGGCTGCCGAACTTCCTGGCGTCGGCGCCGAGCGCGCGGGTGAAGCGCGCGAGCCAGCCGTCGACGGCATCACGGGGCAGCGCGATCGACAGCAAAAAGCCGAGGGGTTTCGCGCCCTTGGCGGCGAGATCTGAGAGATTGATGCGCAGCGCCTTGCGGGCGACCGTCTCGGGCGGATCATCCGGGAAGAAGTGGACGCCGGCGATCACGCCGTCGGCCGTGAGCACGAGCTCGTGGCCGGCCGGAACCGTGATCGCGGCCGCGTCGTCGACCAGGCCGAGCGCGCCCGGATGGGTCGCGAGCGGGCGGAAATGCCGCGCGATCAGGCGGGCTTCGGCGGATCCTTCATCGGGTTTGCGGGCGGTCATCGCGGCAGAATACGCGCTTCGCCGCCGCGGCGTCAGCCGGGCGCCGCGGCGAACTCGCCGGCGCGAAACTGCCGCGCCAGCGTGTCGAGCACCGCGTTGACCATGCCGGTCTCCTCCCGCTCGACGAAGGCGTTGGCGACGCCGACATACTCGGAGACGACGACGCGCGCCGGGATGTCGGTGCGCTTGTCGAGCTCGTAGCAGCCGGCACGCAGCACCGCGCGCACGATCGCCTCGACCCGCTTGAGCGGCCAGCCGGCGGCGAGCGCCCGGTCGATCAGCGGATCGAGCCGGCGCTGCTCGGCCGCAAAGCCGCGCACGATATCGCGGAAGAAGGCGGCCTCGGCCGGCAAATACTGCTCGCCCTCGACCTCGCGGCCGAGCCAGTGACTCTCGAACTCGGCCATGATGTCGTTGAGTCCCTTGCCGGCGATGTCCATCTGATAGAGCGCCTGCACGGCGGCGAGCCGCGCGGCGCCGCGCCGGTTGGCCTTGGGCGGCCCGTTCACGGGCGGCCCCGCCGCGATGGCGATTTGGCGAGCGAACGCTTGAGCCGCACCAGCGCGAGCGCGGCTTCCGCCGCCGCCGCGCCCTTGTCCTGCCCCTCCGGGCGGGCGCGCGCCCAGGCCTGCTCTTCCTTGTCGACGGTCAGGATCCCGTTGCCGACCGGCACGCCGCGCGCAACGCCGATATCCATGATGGCGCGCGCCGACTCGCCGGCGACGATGTCGTAGTGGCTGGTCTCGCCGCGGATGACGCAGCCGAGTGCGACCACGCCGTCATAGGGCGCCTTGCGCTTGCCCGCCGCGTCGAGCGCGATCACGACCGCCTGCGGGATCTCCAGCGCGCCCGGCACCGTCACGACGTCGTAATCCGCATCGGCGGCCGCAAGTGCCCGCATGGCGCCGTCGAGCAGCGCGTCGGCGATGCCCTCGTAGTAGCGCGCCTCGACCACGAGGATGCGCGCGCCCGCGAGCGTGCCGTTGTCCTTGCTCGCTGCCGTGCGTGGACCGGCCATGGCTATCGCGCCTCCATCAACCGCGCCGCATAGCGCGCCATCTGGTCGACCTCGAGATTGACCCGGTCGCCGACGCGCAGCCCGCCGAGCGTCGTCACCTGCAGCGTGTGCGGGATGATCAGCACCGCGAAAGTATCGACCGCGACCTCGTTGACGGTGAGCGACACGCCGTCGAGCGCGACCGAGCCTTTCTGCACGATGAAGCGCGCGAGCGCCGGGGCGACGCGGAAGGCGAGGCGCGCCATGTCGGTCATGTCCTCGCGCGCGATCAGCTCTGCGAGGCCATCCACGTGGCCCGATACCAGGTGCCCGCCGAGCTCGTCGCCGATCTTGAGCGGACGTTCCAGGTTGATCCGGGTGCCGTGGCGCCAGGACCCGACCGTAGTGAGGCGCAGCGTCTCGTCGGCCGCATCGGCGGCAAACCAGGTGCGCCCATCCTCCTCGCCGGCGCCCACCACGGTGAGGCAAGCCCCCGCGCAGGCGATCGAGGCGCCGTCGGCGATGCCGGCGCGCGGATAGCTGCAGGCGATCTTGAGACGATGCAAGTTGTTGGCGCGCGCCTTGACGCTCAACACCTCGCCGATGTCGGTCACGATACCGGTGAACATGGGCGTGGCTCTATCACGCCCGCGCGAAGAATTCGACGCCGTCCTCGCCGATCGGCTCGCGGGCGAGCAATGCAAGCTTGCCGGTCAGCGCCTCGAGCGGCAGGCCCTCGAGCGCGTCGATGCCGTCGGGGCCGATGACCTTGGGTGAACGAAACAGCACGGCCTCGTCGACCAGATCAGCGGCGACGAACGCCGCGGCGACGATCGGGCCGCCCTCGACCATCAGCCGGGTGATGCCGCGCTCGGCGAGCAATGGGAGCACAGCGGCGAGATCGAGCCGACCCGCTTGCGCCGGGGCGTGGAGCACCTCGACGCCCTGCCGCGCGAGGACTTGCGCAGCGTCGGACGATACACCGGGCCCGGCCACGACCCAGACCGGCGTCTGGCGTGCGCTCGTCGCGAGCGCGCTGGCTGGGGGCAGCCGCAATTGCCGGTCGAGCACGACGCGCACCGGCGAGAGCTTCTCCATGCCGGGAAGCCGGCAAGTGAGCTGCGGATCGTCGGCGAGCACGGTACCGATGCCGACCAGGATCGCGTCGTTCATCGCGCGCAGGCGGTGGACGCGCGCGCGGACCGCGTCGCCCGTGATCGCAACAGTCCGGCGGCCGGCGAGCCCCGCCTTGCCGTCGGCCGAGAGCGCGAGCTTGAGGGTCACATGCGGACGCCCATCACGCATACGGCGTATATGACCCGCATGGGCACGCCGCGCCTCCTCGGCGCAAAGGCCGACCTCGACCGCGATGCCGGCCGCGCGCAGCCGCGCATGGCCGGCGCCGGCGACTTCCGGATTGGGGTCTTCGATCGCGGACACGACGCGCGCAATGCCCGCCGCGATGATCGCGTCGGCGCAAGGCGGCGACTTGCCGTAGTGCGAGCATGGCTCGAGCGTGACGTACATCGTGGCGCCACGCGCCGCCGCGCCGGCGAGCCGCAGGGCCTCGACCTCGGCATGCGGCCGCCCCCCCGGCTGCGTCCACCCGCGCCCGACGATCACGGGCGCGCCGTCCTCCGGGCGCACGATCACGGCGCCGACGGCCGGATTGGGCCACGTATTGCCGAGCCCGCGCCGGCCGAGCGCGAGCGCGAGCGACATGAACTCCTGATCTGAATGCTGCGTATTCACTTCCGCGACGCTGCCGGAACCGCTTCCTTGGCGTCATCCTTCCCGCCCTCCTCGTCGCCCGAGAGCTCGGCGAGCGCGGCCTCGAAGTCCTTGGCCTCGCGGAAGTTGCGGTAGACCGAGGCGAAGCGAACGTAGGCGACGTCGTCGAGGTCGCGCAGGTGCGCCATCACGGTCTCGCCGATGGTCTCGGTGGTGACCTCGTTCTCGCCCAGGCTTTCGAGCTCACGCACGATCTTGGAGATGGTCTGCTCGACCCGCTCGGGATCGACGTTGCGCTTGCGCAGCGCGATCTCGACCGAGCGGGCGAGCTTGTCGCGGTCGAAGGGAGAGCGGCGGCCGTTGCGCTTGATCACCGTGAGCTCGCGCAGTTGCACGCGCTCGAAGGTCGTGAACCGGAAGCCGCAGGCGAGGCAGAGCCGGCGGCGGCGAATCGCCGCCGAATCCTCGGTCGGGCGAGAATCCTTCACCTGGGTATCGAGACTGTTGCAGCTCGGACAGCGCATGCCCGGCCCTCGCCCTCTCCTCGTCATGGCCGGGCTACGTCCCGGCCATCCACGACTTTCCTTTGGCGCCGCGAAGACGTGGATGCCCGGGACAAGCCCGGGCATGACGGCTCCGGTTATGCGTAGATCGGGAAGCGCGCGACCAGGCGCTTCACCTTGTCGCGCACCGCCGCCTCGGTCGCCTCGTCGGCCTCGGCGCCTTTGCGGGACAACGCATCAATGACCTCGGCAATCATCTCGCCGACCTGGCGGAATTCAGCGACGCCGAAGCCGCGCGTAGTGCCGGCGGGCGTGCCGAGCCGGATGCCCGACGTGATGGTCGGCTTCTCGGGATCGTACGGGATACCGTTCTTGTTGCAGGTGATGTGGGCGCGGCCGAGCGCCGCCTCGGCGACCTTGCCGGTGAGCTTCTTCGGCCGCAGGTCGACCAGCATCAGGTGCGTGTCGGTGCCGCCCGAGACGATGTCGAAGCCTTTGGACTTGAGGGTCTCGGCCAGCAGCTTGGCATTCTCGGCCACCGACTTCGCGTAAAGCTTGAACGATGGCCGCAAAGCCTCGCCGAACGCGACCGCCTTGGCGGCGATCACATGCATCAGCGGGCCGCCCTGGGTGCCGGGGAAGACGGCAGAGTTGACCTTCTTCGCCAGCTCCTCGTCGTCGGTGAGGATCACGCCGCCGCGCGGGCCACGCAGCGTCTTGTGCGTCGTGGTAGTCACCACATGCGCGTGCGGGAACGGGCTCGGATGCACGCCGCCGGCGACGAGCCCGGCGAAATGCGCCATGTCCACCATCAAGTAGGCGCCGACCTCGTCCGCGATGGCGCGAAAACCCTTGAAGTCGATGATGCGCGGATAAGCTGAGCCGCCGCAGACGATCACCTTCGGCTTGTGCTCGTGGGCGAGACGGCGCACCTCGGCGAGATCGATGGTGTGGGTGTCGCGCGTCACCCCGTACGGGACCACCTTGAACCATTTGCCCGACATGTTGACGGGCGAGCCATGGGTCAGATGTCCACCGGCCGCCAGATTGAGGCCCATGAAGGTGTCGCCCGGCGCCATCATGGCCATGAAGGCGGCAATGTTCGCGGAGGCGCCCGAATGTGGTTGCACGTTGGCGAAACGACATCCGAAAAGTTTTGTAACGCGCTGAATCGCCAGCGTTTCGGCCACATCGACGAAGTGGCAGCCGCCGTAATAGCGTCGGCCCGGCAGACCCTCGGCATACTTGTTGGTGAGCACCGAGCCCTGCGCCTCGAGCACCGCCCGGCTGACGAAATTCTCCGACGCGATCAGCTCGATCTCGTCGCGCTGGCGACCGAGCTCCAGCGCGATCGCGTCGGCGATCTCGGGATCGCTCTCGGCGAGCGTCGCCGTGAATATGTCGTGCGCGCCGGCATCCGCCGGCTTGAGGTTTGCGGCCATGTGGTTCTCCGGACAGGCTTGGCCGATAGCACATCGCCCCGGCAGCGCCAAGGATTCGCGCCTCGGCCCTGTGGGCGACCCAAGATGTTGGGGGGCGAGTGGCGAATAGCGAATGGCGAATAGGCGCGGAAGGCCGATCTCCCGGCCCCCTATTCGCTACTCGCCATTCGGCTATTCGCTTTCCTTCGCCAGTCGCGCCTTGAGCTTGGCGACGGCAAGGCGTTCGAGATCGCTCGGCGCCGCAGTTGCCGGACCGACCACAGCCACCTCGATCCCGGTGTCGCCGTCGATGGCCGAGACCTTCACCGAGCCGCCAAGCCGGGTGAACTCGAAGAAGACCTCGCGTTCCTGCCCGGCCGGCATTGTCGGAGCTCCTAAAGCGGCGTCGGTGGCGTCACGGTCGCGCCGACGCCGTCGCGTGCGTAGATGTCGTCGCGGAACTGGACCACGCCGTCCGGGGTCGCCCAGGCCGTGATGTAGACCCAATAGAGCGGCACCGGATGGGCGAGCCGCGCGTCCTCGCGGGCGCCCGACTTGATCGCCTGGTCGATCGCGGCGCGGCCCCAGTTCGGCGTTTCGTCGAGCAGCCAGTAGACCAGCTCGCGTACGTTCTGCACCCGCACGCAACCGGACGAATCGTAGCGGAAATCCTCGCCGAACAGGTTCTTCGCCGGCGTGTCGTGCATGTAGACGCCGTAGGCGCTGGGAAAATTGATGCGGATCGAGCCGAGCGAGTTGAAATCGCCGGGGTCCTGGCGAAAGCGGTAGTGGACGGCATCGTCCGAGTTCCAGTTGATCTGCTGGGCCGTGAGCTCGGCGCCGCGCGCATCGTAGATGCGGATGTGGTTGTCGGCGAGGTAGTTCGGCTGCGCCTGCATCTTCGGGATCAGGTCCTTTTTCACGATCGAGACCGGCACGGTCCAGAACGGATTGAAGTTGACCTCGATGATGTGGCTCTGGATGTCGGGCGAGGGCCGGTCCGGCTTGCCCACCACCGCGACGTGGCGCGACACCACGCGGCCGTCGGCGATCGCCTCGACCTGCGCGGCCGGAATGTTAACGGTGACGAAACGCTGCCCGAGATTGCCGCTCATGGTGCGCAGGCGCACCAGGTTGGTGTTGAGCTGGGAGAGGCGCACCTGCGCCGGGATATTGGCCGCCACGAAGGTCTGCTCGCGCGCCACCCCGTCGATGGTGAGGCCGTTGCGCGCCTGGAAGCGACGCACCGCCGCCTCGACATACGAATCATAGATGTCGCCGCGCCCCGCCGTCGGGTCGAGGTCGCCCGAGACGATCAGCCGCTGGCGTAGCGCGACGACGCTCGGGTGTCGGTTGCCGAGCCGCAGGTCATTGACCGGCGGCACCACGGGCCAGCCGCCGTTGTCGACGATCTGCTGATAGCGCGCGATCGCCTGCTCGGTGGCCGCGACGGTCGCGGGGGACAGGGTCGGCAGCGACGAGCGCGGCATCTTGATGGTGCGCGAGGCCGAATCGAAGCCGAACGCCCCGCTCTGCTGCTGGATCAGCGTCTGCAGGATCGCGTCCTCGGCCGCTGCCGCCCGCGCCGCAACGCCTGCCGCGGCACCGCCCGCCAGCATGAAGGCACGCCGGCTGAATTGCTTGAACCTCGAATGCGTCGTCATCCCATCCCCAACCAAGACGTCATCGGCATGGCCGGCATAGCCGGCGAAGCACGGCGTCGCTTCGCTCGCCTAAGGCCTGGCCATCCACGTCTTGCTTCCCATGAGCAACGACGTGGATGCGCGGGACAAGCCGCGCATGACGGATTCGGCAATCGCCGCGATCATTCCACCGCAGGTCTGGACGGATGGTTAATGCCTTGCCTGGGGCCGATTTATGGCGCGAAAAAAGCCCCGGTCTCGCGACCGGGGCTTGTGACTGGGACCTTCGCGATCCGCAGGAGACGAAACGTTCAGAGCCGATACAGGATCTGGTCGGTCCAGAAGCGCTCCAGCCGGTGCAGCGCCTTGTTGAGGGCCGAGAACTCGTCGCCGTTGATGCCGCCGACCTGCTCCACGGTGCGCACGTGCTTCTGGTAGAGCTGCTCGACGATATCGCGCACGTCGACGCCCTTGTCGGTCAGCTTGATGCGCACCGAACGGCGGTCGACGCGCGAGCGCTGGTGATCGAGGAAGCCCATCTCGACCAGCTTCTTGAGGTTGTAGGAGACGTTGGAGCCGAGATAGTAGCCGCGCGTGCGCAGCTCGCCGGCGGTCAGCTCCTTGTCGCCGATATTGTAGAGCAGCAGGGCCTGGACCGAGTTGATGTCGGAGCGGCCACGGCGATCGAACTCGTCCTTGATCACGTCGAGCAGGCGGCGGTGCAGCCGCTCGACCAGCGTCAAGGCTTCGAGGTAGAGCGGACGAATCTGGTCGATGCGCTCAGCGCGCTCGGCCGGCTCGACCGCCTTCACAAGAGGTTTCATGATGACGCCCTTCGACAATTTGTTTTTTGATCGACGAGGCCCTGTTCTCCTCGTCCCGTGCGTGAAATTACATCGATACGATCTAAGATCGGCTTAAATAACAGCATAAAGATTAGGTTTATCAGCGAGGGTAAAAGGATCGAATTGAAACGCCGGCCTTTACGTTTCGGTGACCTTGCGGCGCGCTTCGATCCGCGTCCGTTCGCGCCGCGCGCGCGTCATGTCGCAGGTCGGCACAAGCCTCGCCTGATCTGGTTCAGGTGGCGTTAGCGCCTGTGGCACGCAGCATCCGGATGATACCGGAGAAATCCCGGCCCGATTCACCCGAAGCGCAATAACGCTCGTACACAGCCGCTGCCTGCGCGCCCATCGGGGTCGTGGCGGCCGCCGCCCGCGCCGCTTCCTGCGCGAGCCTGAGGTCCTTGAGCATCATTGCGGCGGTAAAGCCAGCCTGGTAATCGCGGTTCGCGGGCGAGCTCGGCACCGGGCCGGGCACCGGGCAGTAGCCGGTCATCGCCCAGCACTGGCCGGACGATTTCGATGCGATATCGAACAGCTTCTGCGCGTCGAGGCCGAGCTTCTCGGCGAGCAGGAAGCCCTCCGACACCGCGATCATCGCGACGCCGAGGATCATGTTGTTGCAGATCTTCGCCGCCTGCCCGTTGCCCGAGCCGCCGGCGTGCACGATCGTCTTGCCCATCAGCTCGAGGATCGGCTTGGCGCGCGCGAACGCCTGCTCGCTGCCGCCGACCATGAAGGTGAGCGTCGCGGCCTGCGCCCCCCCGACGCCGCCCGAGACCGGCGCGTCGATCATGTCGAGCCCCCTCGCCCGCGCCCCCTCGGCGACCGCGCGCGCGCTCGCGACGTCGATGGTCGATGAATCGATGAGCAGCGTGCCGGGGACGACGCTCGCGAGGACGCCGCCGCCGTCGGTGTAGACGGCGCGCACGTGCTCGCCGGCGGGCAGCATGGTGATCACAGCGTCGGCGCCCGCACAGGCGTCGGCGATCGAGGTTGCGGCGGCGCCACCTGCGGCGCTGAGCTTGCCGATCGACGTCTTCACGACATCGTATCCGGCGACCGCGTGACCGCCCTTGATGAGGTTGAGCGCCATCGGCAGCCCCATATTGCCGAGTCCGATGAATCCGATCCGCGCCATGTCGTTTCCCCTCTGTATCTTCGCCGGCCTCGTGGTGAGGAGGCGGGCAAAGCCCGCCGTCTCGAACCACGGGCTGCGAGTCGATTACCTATTACTGCGGATGCTCGCGCGCCGCCTGGATGGCGAGAAAAAGATACGCCGCGATCACCAATCCCTCCAGTGCGACGATGATCGGCTGCGATCCATAGACCTGCTGGAAGAACAGATCGATCACCGCCATCGACACCGCGGCGGTGAGCCACACCACCGCGCCCCAGGGCGCCGCGAGCCACAGCCCCACGGCCGCGACGAGATCGATCACGGCAAAGAACACGGTCGCGGTCTGCCACTGGGTGGCGTGGCCGAGGAAGCCGCCCGCGCGGGCGCCAATGAAGCCGCACACCGCCGCCCAGTGATAGAGACCCTTGAGCATCGACACGCCGGCCATGACGCGCAAAAACAGCACCAGCCGGTCGGTCCAGCTCCCGCCCCGCCGGTGCTCGTCATCGGCGTGAACCGGCGCGAGCTCGTCGATCGGATCGCTGGCGGCGGCGCTGCTCCTCGCGGTGGTGATCGGCGATTTCATGGCAATTCCAGCTCGCGGTCGAGCGGTGCGAAATGGCGCTCGACCTCGGCATCGGTGATATCGTCCAGGCGCGGCGGCCGCCAGCGGGGGGCATTGTCCTTGTCGATGATCACGGCGCGCACCCCTTCGTAAAAGTCGACGCCGCGGACGATGCGCGACACAATCCGGAACTCGGCGCGCATGCAGTCGTCGAACGACAAATGCGGCCCGCGCCGCATTTGCGCCAGCGCGATCTTGAGGCTCAGCGGCGCCTTGCCGCGGATGGTCGCCGCCAGCGCCTGCGCGGACGCATCGCCGCGATCGAGGCCGGCGAGGATATCCTCGACCTTTTGGGCCGCGAAGTGGCGATCGATCGTGCCGCGCATCGCCGTCACGGGCCCCTCAGCCGCCGGCTCGGCAAAGGCCGCCAGCAGCGCGTCGACCGACACCGTGCCGGTGAGCCCATCGAGCAGCTCGGCATAGCGCGCCGAGCGCACCCGATGGGTGGCGACGCCCGCCGCCACCGCGTCGTCGGCGCGCAGCCGCTCGGCGGTGAGCGCGCAAAAGACGCCGAGCTCGCCCACGAGCCGCGGCAGGAACCAGGTCGCGCCGACATCGGGAAAGAAGCCGATGCCGACCTCCGGCATGGCGAACTGGAAGCGATCGCCCGCGACCCGATGCGAGCCGTGGATCGACACCCCGACGCCGCCGCCCATGACGATGCCGTCGATCAGCGCCACATACGGTTTGGGATAATGCTTGATCGCGGCGTTGAGCGCATATTCGTCGCGCCAGAAACCGCACGCTTCTTCGTAGCGCCCGGCGCGGCCGAGATCGTAGAGCGCGCGCAGGTCGCCGCCGGCCGAGAATGCCCGCCCGCCCGCCGCCGTGACGACGACGCGGGTCACCGCCCGATCGTCCCGCCATTGATCGAGCCGCGCGCGCAGCGCCCGCACCATGTTGTGCGTCACCGCGTTCAACGCCTGCGGGCGGTTGAGCGTGACGATGCCGGCGGCGCCGCGGCGCTCGAACAGGATTTCGGGGGTGGAGGTCATGTCAGGAGAGTTGACGAGGATCGCGGAGCGTAGCCCGGTTGGAGCGAAGCCTGATCCGGGATCAGCTCATCCGCGGATGAGCCATGCGGGCTACGATCATCTTCAATTTCCCAATATATCCCGGCTCACGATCAGCCGCATCACCTCGTTGGTTCCCTCGAGGATCTGGTGCACGCGCACGTCGCGCAGCACGCGCTCGATCGGATGATCGCGCAGATAGCCATAGCCGCCGTGCAGCTGCAGGCAACCGTTGACGATCTCGAAGCCCGCATCGGTCGCGTGGCGCTTGGCCATGGCGGCGAGCCGTGTCGCGCCCGGCTCGCCGGCGGTCACCGCGGTCGCGGCACGCCGCACCATCAGCCGCGCGGCCTCGAGCTCGGTCGAATAGTCGGCGACGCGGAACGCGAGCGCCTGGAAGTCGGCGAGGCGCGTGCCGAACTGCTTGCGCTCGCGCATGTAGCCGACCGTGCGGTCGAGACAGAACTGTGCGCCGCCGATGGAGCAGGCCGCGATGTTGAGCCGGCCGCCGTCGAGTCCCGCCATGGCGATCCTGAAGCCCTCACCTTCCGCGCCGATGCGATTGGCGACCGGCACGCGGCAGTTCTCGAACATCACCATGGCGGTGGGCTGCGATTTCCAGCCGAGCTTCTTCTCCTGCGCGCCGAACGAGAGGCCGGGTGTACCCTTCTCGACCACGATGCAGGAAATGCCGCGCGGTCCGCCCTCACCCGTGCGCGCCATCACGACATAGATATCGGAGACGCCGCCACCCGAAATGAAGGCTTTGGCGCCGTCGAGCACGTAGTGGTCGCCGTCGCGAGCGGCACGGGTCGTGAGACTCGCCGCATCCGACCCGGAGCCCGGCTCGGTCAGGCAATAGCTCGCGAAATGCTCCATGCTGCACAACTTCGGGAGGAAGCGCCCGCGCTGCGCGTCGGCCCCGTAGCGGTCGATCATCCAGGCCGCCATGTTGTGGATCGAGATATAGGCCGCCGTCGACGTGCAGCCTTGCGCGAGCTCCTCGAAGATGATGGTGGCGTCGAGCCGCGTGAGCGCCGAGCCGCCCACATCCTCCTTGACGTAGATGCCGCCGAAGCCGAGGGCGGCGGCCTTGCGCAAAGCCTCGACCGGAAAGGTCTCGTTCTCGTCCCAGTCGCGCGCGTGCGGCATCATCTCGGCGGCCGCGAAGTCGCGCGCGGTCGCCTGGAAGGCCTGCTGTTCCTCGCTGAGCGTGAAATCCATGTCGAGTCTATGTCAGCCGTCCGGCGTCACTTCACCCGAACATCCACGAGGTCGGGTTGGCGATCGGCCGGCCCTCATTGAGCGCGAGGATGCCCTTGATGCAGCGGATCAGCGTCCAGACGAACCACCACAGCAGGACCAGAAATCCGACCAGCACGAAGCAGAGCACCACGCCGACGACGAAGTACAGAAGCCCGATCCAGAACGTCCTGATCTGGAACCGGTAGTGCGAGCGCAGCAGCGGGTTCGCGGTGTCGTATTGCACGTAGGCGACGATCACCCCCGCCAGCGCCGAGAAGCCGGTGAAGAAACCCGCGAAATAGAGGGCGTAGACGATCATCGCGATCGTCGTATCCGAAACCGCGGGCGGCGGCGGAGGCGGATTATTCGTATATGCCATCGCGTTCCCGGATGCCGTTGATCACGCAGGCCGGACTGTGGCATGCAGGCGGTACGGCGACAATCCAGGATGGCGAGCCATCCGACGAACGTGGTACGGCGCGCCGCTTCCGTAAACCTTGCCGCGCCACGCCTGGAGGACCTCCATGGCTGTCAAGCACGGCCGCCCCGTCGCGGCAAAGACGCATCTCGTGCCGGTCGAGACCAAGCCCGCCGCGCGGGTCGATCCCGCCCCGGCGCTCGATCTCACCGAGCGGCCGCGCCGCAACCGGCGCAACGAGTGGGCGCGCCGCATGGTGCGCGAGAACGTGCTCACCGCCGACGACCTGATCTGGCCGCTGTTCATCGTCGACGGCACAGACAAGCGCATCGCGATCGACTCGATGCCGGGCGTCGAGCGGATCTCGGTCGACGAGGCGGTGCGCGACGCCGTACGGGCGCGCGAGCTCGCGATTCCGTGCCTCGCGCTCTTTCCTTATACGGATCCAGCGCTGCGCGATGCGGACGGCCGCGAGGCGCTCAATCCGGACAATCTGGTGTGCCGTGCGATCCGCGCCATCAAGCGCGAAGTTCCCGACATCGGCATCCTGTGCGACGTCGCGCTCGATCCCTACACGAGCCACGGCCACGACGGCCTCCTGCGCGACGACGAGATCGTCAATGACGCAACCGTCGAGGTCCTGGTGCGCCAGGCGCTGGTCGAGGCGGAAGCCGGCTGCGACATCATCGCGCCCTCCGACATGATGGACGGGCGCGTCGGCGCGATCCGCCGGGCGCTCGATGCCGCCGGCCGCACCGAGGTGCAGATCATGGCCTACGCGGCGAAATATGCGTCGGCTTTCTATGGGCCGTTCCGCGATGCGGTCGGATCGGCGAAGACGCTCACCGGCGACAAGCGCACCTACCAGATGGACCCGGCCAATTCGGACGAGGCCTTGCGCGAGGTCGCGCTCGATATCGCCGAGGGCGCCGACATGGTGATGGTCAAGCCGGGCATGCCGTATCTGGACATTGTGCGGCGCGTCAAAGATACCTTCAAAAGGCCTACTTTCGCCTATCAAGTCTCTGGCGAATATGCGATGTTGATGGCTGCCGCGGGACACGGCTGGCTCGACGGCGACAAGGCAATGATGGAGAGCCTGATTGCCTTCAAGCGGGCCGGGGCGGATGGGGTGCTCAGCTACTTTGCGCCCAGGGCGGCCGAAAAGCTTCGGCGTGAGGTCGGGTAGCATTCGTACGGCACGGTCAGTTAAACCATTGTCAGTGCAGAATCTTCACGCCTTGCGAGGACGAGGCGATGGCGCGTGACGAGCTCGATCTTTCCGACATCGGACCCTCGCTCATCGGGCGGGTGGTGTTGATCGGTTCCGCTTTGGCGGTGGTCCTGATCGCCGCTTGGCTATTCGCACCGATTCTCCTGGCCAAGTACAATTCCGCCACCGCACGGGCCGCGACCGAGCCCAAACCCGCGACCAACATCGCGACCCGGTCCATCGCCGTGGTGCAACCGCAAGCTGCCATTGCGGCGACCCCTGCGACCGCGCAAGCCGCGCCGACGCCAAGCGACGACGCGGCTCCCGCCCCGGTCACGACGGCCGTTGCTTCAGCGGGCGACACGGCGACGCGGCCCACGCCTGCCGCGGCAACCGCCCCGGCGGACAACGGACTGACGGCTTGGCCAACGGCTGCTCCGGCCGCTCCCGCGGCCCCGCCTCCCGCCCCGGCCGAAGTCGCGGCGCCACCGCCGCCCGCCCAGGCCGCCAATGCCGATACGATGCAACTCGCCTCGGTCGCGCCGACCGCGCCGGCACCGGCCGATACCAATGCCGATACGGCCGCCCCGGCGGATCAGGCCGTCGTCAACGTCCCGTTGCCGCGCAGCCGTCCGAGCCGCTTGATCGCCGCGCGCCTCGCGATCCCGCTGCCGCGCCCGCGGCCTGATATCGACAACGGCGATGCGCCGACGCCCGCCATGCGGGCCTTCGAGCTGCAAGTCGAGCGGATGCGCTGAGCGCCAGCCGCCGCAACGCTGGCGGCGAGACTGATCCCATCCCTCGATAGCGTCGCACCCAACGCGAGCCGAACTGCGAGCCGAATCCCAATGGGCGTCACCGTCGAGATCAAGCCGCACGCCTACGATCCCGTCGAGCGCTGGGAACTCTTCGACGGCGTGCTGCCGCGCCGGCTCCTCGCCTTCGCGATCGACCTCGCGATCGTCTTTGCGGTCGCCGCGCTCGCGGCCGTGACCATCATCCTGCTCGGACTCGTGACGCTCGGGTTCGGCTGGTGGCTCCTCGCGCTTCTTTATCCCGGGACGGTGGTGTGGGCGCTGATCTACTACGGCTCGACCCTCGGCGGCCCGGCTTCCGCCACCATCGGCATGCGCGTCATGGAGATCGAGTTGCGCACCTGGTACGGCGCACCGTGCTATTTCGTACTCGGCGCCGTGCATGCGGTCGTGTTCTACATCACGATGTCGACGCTGACGCCGCTGGTGCTGCTCGTCGGCCTGTTCAACGGGCGCCAGCGGCTGCTGCACGACGTCCTGGTCGGCACCGTCATGATCAACAATGCGCGGCGCGCCGCGACCTTGCGGGCGGTCGCGGCGGTCTAGTGCCGGTGGCGGATTTGACGAAGCCGCGCCGGCGCGCAATCTTAAGGGGGGAGTCGAGCCCACCCCGGACCCGTCGTGACCCAGCATTCGCGCGATACGCCGCAATTCTACCTGACGGCGCCCTCGCCCTGCCCCTATCTGGCGGGGCGGGAGGAGCGCAAGGTTTTTACGCACCTGGTCGGCGAGCGGGCGCCGGAGCTCAACGATCTGCTCACCCATGGCGGCTTCCGGCGCAGCCAGTCGATCGCCTACCGGCCGGCCTGCGAGTCGTGCCGCGCCTGCGTGTCGGTGCGCGTCGTGGTCAACGATTTCCGCCCGACGCGGAGCATGCGCCGCGTGCTCGACCGCAACTCCGACATGGCCGGCGAGTTGCGCGCCGCCGTGCCGACCTCGGAACAATACTCCGTCTTCCGCGCCTATCTCGACTCGCGCCATCACGATGGCGGCATGGCCGACATGACCGTGCTCGACTACGCCATGATGGTCGAGGACAGCCACGTCACCACCAAGATGATCGAATATCGCCGGCGCGGCGCCGACGGCAACGAGTTGCTCGCGGTGGCGCTCACCGATGTGCTCGGCGACGGCCTCTCGATGGTCTATTCGTTCTACGAGCCCGATGCCGGCGACCGCTCGCTCGGCACGCTGATGATCCTCGACCATATCGCGCGCGCCCGCCGCATGGGGCTCGCCTACGTTTATCTCGGCTACTGGGTGCGCGGCTCGCGCAAGATGGACTACAAGGGCCGCTTCCTGCCGCAGGAACGGCTGATGGCGGAGGGCTGGGTGCGGGCGGAGAGGTAGCTACGATCCCGCCGCAACCTGCCAGATCAGAACCGCATTGAGCACCAGCACCGCCGCGGCACCGGCCACCGCAGCGGCCTGCGTCAGGCGACCATTGACGAACTCGCCCATCACGTCCCTTCGGCGCGTGAACATCAAGAGCGCGACCATCGGCAGCGGCAGCGCGATCGACAGCAGCACCTGGCTCACCACCAGCGCGCGCGTCGCATTGACGCCGAGGCCGACCACCAGGAAGGCCGGGATCATGGTCACGAGGCGGCGGACCCACACCGGAATGCGGAAGCCGACGAAGCCCTGCATGACCATCTGCCCCGCCATTGTGCCGACGGTCGAGCTCGATAGGCCGGAGGCGAGGAGCGAGATGAGAAAGACGGCGGCGGCCGCGGCGCCGAGCAGGGGCGTCAGGGTGTGATAGGCGGTCTCGATCTCGGCGACCTCGCTGTGTCCCGCGTGGAAGGCGCTCGCCGCCATCATCACCATCGCGATGTTGACGAGCCCCGCGATCGACAGCGCGACCACCACCTCGATGTTGGAGATGCGCGCCACTCGGCGCCGCTCGGCCGCATTGTGGGCCGGAATGCGCGCCTGGGTGAGCCCCGAATGCAGGTAGATCGCGTGCGGCATCACGGTCGCGCCGATGATGCCGACGGCGAGCAGCAACGCCCCGGAGTCGGGAAGCTGCGGCACCGCCGTGTGCAAGGCGGCGGCGCGCCAGTCGATCGGGGCGATGAACATCTCGATCAGGTAACAGAGCCCGATGACCGCGACGATGTTGCCGATGATCAGCTCGACCGGGCGGAAGCCGAACCGGTCCGACATCAGGATCAGATAGACGATGAGCGCCGTGACCACCATGCCGACGATCAGCGGCAGCCCGAGCAGCAGCGACAGGCCGATCGCGCCACCGAGGAATTCGGCGAGGTCGGTCGCCATGGCGGCGACCTCGCTCACGATCCACATGGCGATCACCACCGGCCGGGAGAACTGCTCGCGGCAGAGCTCGGCGAGGTTCTTGCCCGTGACGATGCCGAGCTTCGCTGACAGCGCCTGAAACAGCATGGCGATGAGGTTGGCGAGCAGCACGACCCACAACAGCGCGTAGCCGTAGCGTGCGCCGGCCTGGATGTTGGTGGCGAAATTGCCCGGATCCATGTAGGCGATCGAGGCGACGACGGCCGGGCCGACGAAGGCGACGTAGCCGCGCAGTCCGCGGCGCTCGCCGGCGAGCAGCCCGCGCGCCGCCTCGACGGTGCGGTCGGACAGCGTCCGCCCACCGGATCGCAGCATCTCGGCGGCCTCGCCTGCGGTCATGTGGCACTCACACCGAACATTCGGCCTGGAACAGGTGGCGTGGACATGTAGCCTTGGCTACAAAATAACGCATATGGCGCAATGCGCAATATCGGTTACAACATGTGCGCTTTGCATTATGATGCGGTTCCGGGTCGGTCGCAGCGGCCAGGCCGGACGGTCCGGAGAACGCGGGATGCCGCGCAAACCCTTGAAAAGACGTGGCCGAGGCTCAGATCTCCCGACCGAGACCGCGCAGGCGCGCCGTTTCGGCAAGGCGCGCACGGCGCAGTCGACCGCCCTGCTCGAGGACTATGTCGAGCTGATCGACGACCTGCTCGGCAGCGCCGGCGAGGCGCGCCCGACCGACATCGCCCGCCGGCTCGGCGTCTCGCACGCGACCGCCATCAAGGCGATCGCGCGGTTGAAGCGCGAGGGGGTCGCCACCGCCCGCCCCTACCGCGGCGTCTTTCTCACCGACAGCGGCCGGGCGCTTGCCGCGCGCGTGCGCGCCCGTCACCGCCTCGTGGTCGAGGTGCTGGTGGCACTCGGCGTGCCGGCGGAAGCCGCCGAGGCCGACGCCGAGGGCATCGAGCACCATGTGTCGGAAACGACGCTGAAGGCGTTCGCGAAGTTTCTGCACGAGTCGGGCCGCTTACCCTCCCCTGCAGGGGGAGGGGCGCCGAAGCGGACGAAGTGAGCTGAGGCGAGGTGGGGCGGCGACCCTCCCCCTTCAGGCCCCCTTCAGGGGAGGGTAAAGCTACGCACCGCCATTGAACTTATTGGCCCGCGGGAAACCCTTCGGGACGATGCGGCCGGCATCGGCGCGGTTGCCGCGCCAGTCGGCGAGCTCCTTCAGGGTCAGCGAGAAGGCGCGGCCGGCCGTGTCGGTCCAGGTGAGGCCGTCATCGCCCTTGAAGGTCTTGACGTCGGCGAGGCCGCCATCCTTGAAGCGCTGCAGCCGCACGCCGGAGCCGCGCGCCATCTCGGGCAGCTGATCGAGCGGGAAGATCACCATTTTGCGGTTGTCGCCGAGCGAGGCGACCAGCTCGCCGTCGACCACAGTCAAAGCGCGCGCCTCGTCCGGCATCTTGACGTTGAGCACCTGCTTGCCCTTGCGCGTATTGGCGACGCACTCATCCTCGGCGACGATGAAGCCCTTGCCCTGATGGCTCGCCACCAGGAACTTGCGGCCGCCGACGAACGTGAACGCGGCGACGAGGTCGCTCGCCTGGTCGAGATCGATGAAGAGGCGCACCGGCTCGCCGTGGCCGCGCCCGCCCGGGAGCTTCGCGCCATCGATCGTGTAGAAGCGCCCGTTGGTGGCGAAGATCGTGATCTTCGAGGTGGTCTCGGCTGGGAACGCGAATTTCAGCTTGTCGTCCGACTTGAAGGTGACGCCGGAGAGGTCCGTGACGTGGCCGCGCAGGGCGCGGATCCAGCCCTTGTCCGACACCACGACGGTGATCGGCTCGCGCACCACCATCGCCTCCTCGATCGCGGCCTCGTCGTGCTCGGGCGCCTCGGCGAAATTGGTGCGGCGCTTGCCGAGCTTGGTCTTCGGCCCGAAGGTCTCGCGCACCTTCTTGATCTCGTCGCCCACCTTCTTCCACTGGGCGGCTTCGGACTTGAGCAGCTCGTGCAGCCCCTTGCGCTCGGCGCGCAGGTCCTTGTCCTCGGTCTTGATCTCCATCTCGTCGAGCTTGCGCAGGTTGCGCAGCCGCATGTTGAGGATGGCGTCCGCCTGCACGTCGCTGATCTTGAAGGTCTTCATCAGCACCGGCTTGGGCTCGTCCTCGGTGCGGATGATCTTGATGACCTTGTCGAGGTTGAGATAGGCGATCAGATAGCCGCCCAGCACCTCGAGCCGCGCATCGATCTGCCGGATGCGGAAATTGGTGCGGCGGAGCAGCACCTCGCGGCGGTGATCGAGCCATTCGCGCAAGGCTTCGGCGAGGCCGACCACCTTGGGGATGCGGCCTTTCACGAGCACGTTCATGTTGAGCGGAATGCGGCTTTCGAGCTCGGTGAGCTTGAACAGCGACTCCATCAGCAGCTCGGGATCGACCGTGCGGGCGCGCGGCTCGATGACGAGGCGGACGTCCTCGGCCGATTCATCGCGCACGTCGGCGACGAGCGGCAGCTTCTTCTCGTTGATGAGCTCGGCGATGCGCTCGACCAGGCGCGACTTCTGTACCAGCCAGGGAATCTCGGTGATGACGATCGCATAGGTGCCGCGGCCGGCGTCCTCCTTGGTCCAGCGCGCACGCACGCGGAACGAGCCGCGCCCCGTGACGTAGGCCTCGGCGATGGCCTCGCGCGGATCGACGATCAACCCGCCGGTCGGAAAATCCGGCCCCGGAACGTATTTGAGCAGCGTCTTGCTGCGCGCGTTCGGATTGTCGATGAGGAAGAGCGCGGCGTCGCACAGCTCGGCCGCATTGTGCGGCGGTATCGAGGTCGCCATGCCGACCGCGATGCCTTGCGAGCCATTGGCGAGCAGGTTCGGGAACGCGCCCGGCAGCACCACCGGCTCCTGGTCGGAGCCGTCATAGGTGGCGCGGAAATCGACCGCATCCTCGTCGAGCCCGTCGAGCAGCAGGCGCGCGACCTCGGTCAGCCGCGCCTCGGTGTAGCGCATGGCGGCCGGGTTGTCGCCGTCGATGTTGCCGAAGTTGCCCTGCCCGTCGATCAGCGGATAGCGCGAGTTGAAATCCTGCGCGAGCCGCACCAGCGCATCGTAGATCGCCTGGTCGCCGTGCGGATGGAAATTGCCCATCACGTCGCCGACGATCTTGGCCGACTTCTTGAGCGTCGAGCCGGGATCGAGGCGCAACAGCCGCATCCCGTAGAGGATGCGGCGATGCACCGGCTTGAGCCCATCGCGCGCATCGGGGAGCGCGCGATTCATGATCGTCGAAAGCGCGTAGTTGAGATAACGCTCTTCCAGCGCCTCGCGCAGGCCGACCGGCTGCACGTCGGACGGGTCGGGGGGAATCAGTTCTTTGCCCATAGGCCCCTCGATACAGCGTGCGCCCCCTGCGAACAACCGCCACAGTCAGGAACGTCCGCGCGCCGACGCACGTTGCTCGGGCACAATCCTGCCGCGCGGCAGGAGAAGCGCGCGAGCAGCCGCCGTCGGAACATGCCGACCGCTGTTGGGCGTGCACGGGGCACCGTGTGCTCCGGACTCGGAAACCGTTCGGGGGCGACGAAGGAGGAACTGATGCGACGAATCCTGACCATCGCCGCCGCGGCGGTGATCTCATCAGCCGCCGCGTTCGCGGCAGCGCCGAGCCAGGCCATGACGGTGGCGCCAAAAGCGGTCGCCGCGACGCAAGACCAAACGCCGTCCGGGCTGCAGAACGCAGCCTTTTTCTGCCGCTGGACACCGTGGGGCCGGCGCTGCGCCTGGGGCCCGGGCTGGCGGTACCGCTACTGGGGCTGGCGTGGACCCTATTGGGGTTGGCGGCACTATTGGTGGTAAAGGCCCGCAACTCGACACGTGATACGGCGAGCGGCTCGCCGCTCGCCGCCGTTAAGGCTTTTTTATCGCCGCCGCTGAAAGATGGCGCCGCGGAGATCTTCTCATGCGGCGCTCAGTGCTTTTCCTTTCGCTGCTCGTGGCGACGCTGCTGTCGGTCGGCGCAACGCGCGCCGCCGACTTAGTACCTGACTTGGCGCCCTACCCAACCGCACCGATCGTCGCGGTCGCGCCGCCGCCGATCGAGCCGGCAACCCCTGCGGCCTGCTGGCGCTATGGCAATCTCGGCTGGGGCTGGTACCCCTGCTACGCCGGCCCGCCGCCCTATTGGCACTACTATCGCGGATACCATCACGGCTATCGCGGCCGCCCGTATTGGGCGCGCTGGCACCGCTGGCATAGATGGTTCTGGTAACGCGCTGATCGCCCGAGCTTTACGCCACCCGCGCCATCGCGCGCGTCACCGCCGCGATGAACTGCGCGCGGGCCTCGGGCAGCGTCTCGCCGCGCGGCGCGAAGAGATGGCGACCGAGAAAGAAACCTGTCAGCGCGAAGGCGGCCGCAAGCTCATCGGGTGACGGCGTCGCGGCCTCCTCCTCGGCAAGAAACGCCGGCAGCGCGAGCAGTCGCTCGCGCCACGGCTCCCCAGCCGCGCGTGAGACGGCGCGGCCGGATTTCGGCGACACGTAGACGAGGTCGCCGAGCGCCCCGGTCGCGGCGCACGACGACAGATCGAGCCCGAAGCCGAGCTCGGCGAGAAGCTGCAGCTCGAAGCGCGCCGCCAATACGGCGACCGTCGCGGCGTCGCCGAGCTGGTCGAGCAAGTCGTTGAGCGTCTCGTACACGGACTCGTGCGGGTCGCGCTCCGGCAACAGGCGCGCGAGCGCCGCAAGGTGCGTTACGCCGTAGAGGGCGTGTGCGACGGAGAGGAACGAGGCGGCGCGCAGGTCGACGCCCTCGACCGTGTAATAACCGAGATGCTCCTCGAGCCGGGCCCTCCAGGTCGCCATCACCGAGTTGCCGGGCTGCAGCACCGGCTTGAGGCGCGTACCGGCGCCGCCGCGGACGAGGCCGAGATGGCGGCCGTGCTCGCGCGTCATCAGCTCGAGGATGGCGTTCGCCTCCCCGTGCCGGCGCGTGCCAAGCACGATCCCGATGTCGGTCCACTCCATGGTCCGGCCCAATCTATTACGGTCGACCGTCGACCGTCAGCCTTTTGCACCGCAGCAATGCTCGCGGCGATCGATACCGTGAATCTCAGCATTTTTGCAGGGCCCGCCGGCATCACCGTCGCCGAAATTTCATCCGCGGCGTCCGGCGAGCCGCCGCCTTCTCCTCGTCGGCAGGCGATGTATCCTCGAAGTTAAGATGAACGGCAGATGAACCAAATAGAGCCTAGCCGTTCAGGCGATTTCAGATTAACTTGCCGCTGCTCCGGTCAAGTCGGAGTTCTTGGGACCCCCCCCCACCAAGTCCAAGAAAGTCAACGAGAGGAGAAGCGCATGCGCAAAATCTTGATTGCGTCATTGGTTGTCGCCGGGATGGGATTCGTCGGCGCGTCGACCACGTCGGCCGCGCCGGTCAACAACACGGTGCTGCAGCAGCTCACCGACATGAACAACAGCAACGTCACGCAGGTCGGCTGGCACGGCCGCTGGCGGAGCCACTGGCGTTGGGGCAGCCGCGGTGGCGGCGGCCGTTGCCACGTCCGTTGGCGGAGCTGGTGGCACTGGTGCTGATCGGCACCTGGCCCCAATAGGTTTCGACAGAGCCCGGCCGCGCGATGCGGCCGGGCTTTTTTGCGAGCGAAGCGAAGCAATCCCGATCCGCAGGCTGATGAGCGCGCGGATCGAGATTGCTTCGGCGACCTACGGTCGCCTCGCAGTGACGGAGCTGCTCTATCGACGATGCGAGCGCTCGCCGTCGACCTCGCCGAGCGGCAGGGCTCGGTTGCGGGTGAAAAAACCATCCGGACGGAACGTGACCACGAGCCGGTCGTTCGACATGATCGGATAGTCCTCGACGCGGGGGAAATGCGTCATGCCGAGCGAATACCAGACGACGACGTCCTTGTCGTAAATGGAAGCGCCGTCGGCATAGTGCTCGAGCGTATCCGCATCGTCCGGCCCTGCGCCATTCGGATAGGCGCCGGCCGCATGGATCTGGTGATCGCGATAAGGCGTGACCCAGAAATGATGGAACGTGAAGCCTGCCGTTCCGGCGGCGCGGTCAGGGGGAAAGACCGTCATCGTGTTTTCCATCGGCACGAGCGTGTAGCCCGACGGGCGGCCTTCATGGCTCGTCGCCGCCGGATTGTAGACCGTCCAGGTGCGCGCGGTTTCATCGTTCATGTCGCGCTTGGCGTCGACGGCGCGGCCGAACACCGTGTGGCTTGCCGAAAAGCCGCGGCCGGCGCCCGCGGCGACGGCATGATGTGCATCGGCGCCGGGATGCGCATCGGCGCCCGTGTGCACGAGGTTGTTCTCCATCACGGCATTGGCCGGCCCATCGATGTCGAAATCGAGCCGCAGGTTGAACCAATGCTGATGATTGGCGGCGACGAGATGCGGATCGACCCGCGTTCCGTCGCGCTCGTCGCCCTGCGCGACATAGGTGCGGCTCTCGCCGCCGGGCCCAGGCCCGGCCGCCACAGCGCGGCACACGGTGCAATCGGACGCGGGCACGAACTTGGTCATGACCTCGCCCGCGAGCGTCACCTCGAACGCGAAGGTGCCGTCCTGCTTGAACACCCAGTTGAGCCCGTAGGCGTAGTTGCCGAAGCTCGCGATCGTGCCGATCACGAGCTCCGTCGCGCGGGCGTGGAACGTGAGCTCGCCCTGCGCGTAGTAGAGAAGATTGCCGCCATCGCGCTCGTAGACGTAGATGCGGCGAGGCTGGCGCGCCGCGAACGCAGGTTTCTCGGTGTCGGCGAGCACCGGGTCGAGCAACAGGGCATTCGCCGGTACCTCGCGGCCCGCCTCGACCGCGACCGCCGAGGCGCCGATGCCGAACACGCCCTCGTCGAACAGCTCGAGCCACGACCAGAACGGGCTCGCATCGCCATAGGCGGTCGCGATCTCGGACACCGATCCGCGGTAGAGGATCGGCCGTTTGCGCCCCTGGTCGTCGAACGCCACCTGATAGAGCACGAGCCCTTCGCGCGGGTTGAAGCCGTAGCGGAATTGCCAGTCGTGCCAGGTGACGACGTTGTGCGCGACCGTGAAGTCCCGGCCCCCACGGATGCGCGGCAGGCGCGGCGTGCGCTCCGAGGGGCCGCGAACCCTTCGGTCGAAAATGTCGTGCGGCACGTGCACCGACGGCACGCCGGCATTGTCCTCGAACCGGACGACCTGCCGGGCATAGATGTCGACGATCGCCATGACGCCGTCGACGAACGGGCTGAATCCGTTGATCGCGTCCTGGTCGGAGCCGAAGAACGCGCGCACGAAGCGCGACGCGTGCTGGTCGACGCTCGGATCATGGCCGATCGGCGCAAACTGAACGCCGACCGAATCCGAAACCTTGCCCGGGATCTTCAAGCCGTGCGCGATCAGTGCCGCCTTGATGCGGGGATCGGCATCGATGATCTCGGTTGCGATATCGGTGTCGCGGTCGGTGAGGCCCGGCTGGGCGCCGGCGAGATCGGTCACCGAGACGATCTGCTTCGCCTTGACGTCGACGACGACCGCGAACGCCTTTTTCTGCGAATAGTCGATCGCGTCGAGCGAGGCGCGACGCGGGAAATCCATCCCCGGCTTGAACGCATGCACCAGCGCCTTGGCCGGCTCGTCGAGCCGCACCCAGGCGAAATTGGTGCCAGCGGAGAAGCGCCCGCTCTTCTTGAGCACCGCCGCGACGGTCGCGAGCTCGTCGGCATCGAGCGGATCGAGCGGATGCAGCGCGGTGGCCGCGGCCGGACCCGCGCACCAGGCCGCGGCGAGCGCCAACGCGCCGATCGCGGCGGCGCGCAGCCGGAGCCTGCCGCCCATCGTGCCGTCCATCCTGCCTCGATGCCCCTCGCCTCGCGCGTTCAGTTGCGCACGCTGTGTCGGCGGGCGCGCGGCGACTTGATGTCGGCGAGCCCGCGCAGATACGGATGATGCGCGCGATCGTAGTCGATCGCAAAGCACAGGTAGTACTTGTTCGGCTCGTGCTGGCGCAGTTTGGCGCAGCGATCGAACATGGAGAGGTCGTCGACGGCACGGAACGGCACATAGGGGTCGACCGCGAAGCGCTCGGAGCCGTCGCCCCAGGCGCCGAAGCGATCGACCTTGCCCTTCATGTCGGGCGCGGCCGCGATGATGGCGTCCTTGAGCATGTCGCCCTGGAGGAAATTATCGGGCAGCTGGTCGAACGGCCCGTCGAAGTAGCTGTTGGTGACCATGTTACCCTCGAACGCGCCGATCATGATCTTCCGATCGCGCAAATGGTCGCGGTAGAAGGCGAAACCGGTGCGTTTGCCGATGACGATCCGGTCGCTCAGATGGGTCGCCTCGAGCTGGTCGGCGACCTTGACGGTCTCGTCGAGGATGAAGTGAAAGATCTTCAGCCGCTTGTCGAACACCAGAAAAAAGCGGATGCCGGACTCATCGAAGCTCGGGCCGATGAACTCCTCGTCCGGCGCGAGGGCGGACGCCGGCGGCCTGACGTTGGACAGGTCGTTGAGCTCGAACACGACGCTCTTGCCCTTGTAGGTCGCCTTATAGACGAGGTTCGCCACCTTCTCGAGCTTCACGCCCTGCGATTCGTCGAGGATCACGTGCTGCACCGGCGTCTCGTCGCGCCATTCCTCGAGATCCTCCGAATAGGCGAAGATCAGCTTGCCCTGATCGCGGTTGCTGGCGTCGAGGCGGATGTTTCCGTCATAGGGCGCGCCGTCGTTGATGAAGGTGAAGTAATAGTAGTTCTCGGTCGGATAGACCTTGACGTGGTCGGGGAGCGTCGAGAACACGAAATCGAACACTGCCATCGGATCCTTGACGTCGAGCGTGCTCGGACGGTTCACCGCGTCGATGTATTCCTGCTCGGTGTGCAGGACCGGCCACTTCGGTGCCTCTCCGGTGCTCGGCACCGCCGCCGGCTTAGGCGTCTGGGCGGGCGCCGGGTTCGGCGCCTGCGCCGGCGGTGGCGTCTGCGTTGGCGCCGGGGTCGGCGTTTGCGCCGTGGCGAGCGTCGCCAGGCCGCAGAGCGCGGCGAGCGCGAACAGAATCCGTCGGGTGTGGGTCATGGATCGCGGCTAACTCCCTCCGTTGCGCATCGCCCTTCCAACCAGGACGACAGCCTCCAAATTGGATGCCCCGCTGCCCCGTGTGGCGCGGATATGATCCTGTATCGCTTGCGTCGCTAACGTGGCGTGTTGTCTCACTCGCGCGGAAATTCCAATCCCATTTCGCGGTAACGCTCCGGGTCGTCGCCCCAGTCCTCCCGCACTTTGACGAACAGAAAAAGATGCACCGGTTGCTCGATGATCGTCGCGATCTCGGCGCGCGCTGCCGCTCCGATCGCCTTGATCGAGGCGCCGCCCTTGCCGAGCACGATCTTGCGCTGGCTTTCGCGCTCCACGTAGATCGTCTGCTCGATGCGCACCGCCCCGCCGCGCAGCTCTTTCCAGACATCGGTCTCGACGGTCGAGCGATAGGGCAGCTCCTGGTGCAGCCGGTTGAACAACTGTTCACGTGTGATTTCGGCCGCGAGCGAACGCAGCGGCGCGTCCGAGATCTGATCCTCCGGATAGTGCCACGGCCCTTGCGGCGCATTTGCGGCAAGCCAGGCTCTGACCTCACCGACGCCGTCGCCCGAGAGCGCCGACACCATGAAGGTGGCGGCGAACTCACCGCGCGCATTTGCGTCTTGCGTCAGCGCGAGCAGGCCGGGCTTGGCGACGAGGTCGACCTTATTGAGAATCAGGATCTTGCGCGCCGCGACGTCCTGGAGCTTCGTAAGAATTGCGTCAGCGCCGTCATCGATGCCGAGCTTGGCATCGATCATCAGCGCCACGAGGTCGGCGTCGTGCGCGCCGGTCCACGCCGTCGTCACCATGGCGCGGTCGAGCCGGCGACGCGGGGCAAAGATGCCGGGTGTGTCGACGAAGACGAGCTGCGCCGATCCCTCGATCGCAATCCCGCGCACCAGCGTGCGCGTCGTCTGCACCTTGGGGCTGACGATCGTGACCTTGCTGCCGACCAGCGCGTTGACGAGCGTCGACTTGCCGACGTTCGGCGCGCCGATCAGCGCGACGAAAGCGCAACGGGTGTCGGGTGAGGTTTCGGTCATCGGGCGGCGTGCCGCCGTCGCGAATGGCGAATAGCGAATAGGGAACAGGGAAAGGTGGCCGAGGGCAACATGTTTCTATTCGCTAGTTCGCCATTCGCTACTCGCCATTCGCCACTTCTATTGCTGCTTCCACGCCCTCGCGCGCCAGCATCGCGGCGGCGGCGGCCTGCTCGGCGGCGCGCTTGGAGCGGCCGATGCCTTCGGCGGGCTTGAGGTCGGGCAGCGCGACCGAGATGCGGAATTCCGGATCGTGATGCGGGCCGGTGCGCTCGACCTCGCGGTATGACGGGGTCGGCAGGCCGCGCGCCTGCGCCCATTCCTGCAGCACCGTCTTGGGATCGCGCAGCGGCCGCGCCGGCGTGCGCATGCGCTCGCTCCACAGCCGCTCGATCATGGTCGCGGCCGCCGCATAGCCGCCATCGATGAAAACTGCGCCGATCAGCGCCTCGCACACGTCGGCGAGGATCGCGAGCCGCACCCGGCCGCCGGCGTTCGCCTCCGAGGCGCCGAGCTTGATGACGGCGCCGAGATCGAGGGTGCGCGCGACGTCGGCGCAGCTCTCGCGACGCACCAGATCAGCGAGCCGGCGCGACAGCTCGCCCTCGTCCGCCGTAGGAAAGGCGCGATAGAGCATGTCGGACACGACAAGGCCGAGCACGTGATCGCCGAGGAATTCCAGCCGCTGATAGCTGCCGGCGCGGCTCTTGCCGGACAGGGCCGAGATATGCGTGAGCGCGCTGTCGAGCAGCGTCTTCTCGGCGAAGCTGTGGCCGATCCGCTCTTCCAGTTCCTTGCGTCCCTTGGTCTTGCGGCTCATCGCACGATCGTAAACAGCCGGCTCCAACGCAATGTCCACGGCCAGGCCCAGAAATGCCAGGCGGGCTCGGCATGGCCCACTGAGAAGAAGATGACCTTGGCACGGCCGATCAGGTTCTCGAACGGCACGAAGCCGACGCCGTGATCCTCCGGCGAGACGCGACTGTCGGTCGAGTCGTCGCGGTTGTCGCCCATCATGAAGTAGTGGCCGGGCGGAACCGTGAAGACCTGGGTCGTGTCGAGCTGCCCGTTCTCATAAAGGTCGAGCGTGTTGTAGCTCACGCCGTTCGGCAGCGTCTCGCGCCAGCGCTTGATCGAGCGGCCGGTATCCTCGTCGACATAGTCGGGGAGCGGCTCGCGCTTGACCGGCACATCATTGATATTGAGCACGCCATTCTTCATCTGGATGCGGTCACCCGGCAATCCGATGACGCGCTTGATGTAGTCGACGTCGTCCTCGCGCGGCAGGCGGAAGACGACCACATCGCCGCGCTGCGGCTGCGACGCAAAAATGCGGCCGGAAAAGAGCCGCGGCGACCACGGCAGCGAGAAGTGGGTGAAGCCGTAGGAGAACTTGGAGACGAACAGGTAATCGCCGACCAGCAGAGTCGATTCCATCGACTCGGACGGAATGAAGAACGGCTGAAAAACGAAGGTGCGGATGACGATCGCGATGATCACCGCATGGATGATGACTCGCAGGGTCTCGGCAAACGCGCTCTCCTGCTGGATGTCGTCGGGCGCCTTGGCCTGATGCTCTTCTTCCTGGCTCGCCACGCTCATTGGCCTCTCGTGCTCGCCGCCACCCCGCCGCTCGCCCCTTCGTTTCCGTCCCTGGCCGCACGGGCCGGCCCACAGACCCACACCGCCCGCAGCCCGCCGATCGACCTGCGGCGGGGCTGCGCTCGGCGCGAAAGACGTATTGTGTCAGATACTTACGCCGCGTCGGACCCACCCTCGCCGCAGCCGCCGGGGCTGCGGAAATTCGCGGGTCGTTGTAGCCGCTCGCGTCCACCGGCGCAATCAAGCCGATGCTGCGCCAGACGGCTTGCGCGGCACGGCCGAGATCACCACGAAGGCCTGCGCCAGCGGGTACTCGTCGGTCAGCGCAAGGTCGATCTGCGCCTCGTAACCGTCGGGCGTGATCGCCTGCAGCCGCTCGAGCGCGCCACCGGTGAGCCGCAGGGTCGGTTTGCCGGACGGCAGGTTGACCACCCCCATGTCGCGGAAGAAGACGCCGTTGCGAAAGCCGGTGCCGAGCGCCTTGGCACACGCCTCCTTGGCGGCAAAGCGTTTCGCATAGGTGTCGATACGGTTCGCCTTGCGCTCGGCGCGGGCGCGCTCGATCTCGGTGTAGATGCGCTTGATGAAGCGATCCCCGTGCCGCTCGATCGTCTGCTCGATGCGGCGGATGTCGACGAGATCGGTGCCGATGCCAAGAATCATCGCTGTATCATTGAAGCTCGTCGTAAGATCATCGCGTCCCATCGCTTCCGCCGCGACCACGCGCCATGGCGTCGCGCATCTGCGCCACGACCGCCGCGAGCCCGGCGAAGACCGCCTCCCCGACGAGAAAATGGCCGATGTTGAGCTCGACGATCTCAGGCAACGCGCAGATCGCCTCGGCAGTCGGGAAATCCAACCCGTGCCCGGCATGCACCTCGAGGCCGAGCCGCGCCGCCGTCGTCGCGCCCGCCTTGATGCGAGCGAACTCGGCCGCGGCGGCCGCCTGCTCGCCGGCCGCAATCGCCTCGCACCAGGCACCGGTGTGGATCTCGATCACCGGGGCCCCGATGTCGGCAGCCGCCTCGATCTGCGCGCGATCCGCGGCGATGAACAGCGAGACGCGAATGCCGGCCCGTTTCAGGGCGCTCACCACCGGCGCCACCTGCTTGTGCCCGCCGACGACGTCGAGGCCGCCCTCGGTGGTGCGCTCCTCGCGCCGCTCCGGCACGATGCAGGCGGCGTGCGGGCGTGTGCGCAGCGCGATCTCGGTCATCTCCGGCGTCGCCGCCATCTCGAGGTTGAGCGGCCTGGTGATGCGGGCCATGAGCCTCGCCACGTCCTCGTCGCGGATGTGGCGGCGATCCTCGCGCAGATGCGCCGTGATGCCGTCGGCGCCGGCCGCGATCGCGATCTCGGCGGCGCGCAGCGGATCGGGAAGCCGCCCGCCGCGCGCGTTGCGCAGCGTCGCGACGTGATCGATGTTGATGCCGAGGCGGACGGGGGGGCGGTCGGGCATGATGTGGTTTCAGGCGTGGCGGTGGAACATGCGCGCGTGGCCGTGCCCCGGGCCCGCCTCCGGCTCGGACGGAATCATCACCACGCGGCCGTGCCGCACGCCGCGCTCGGCGATGATGTGGCCGGCGAAATGCTGCACCTCGCGCGCCCCTCCTTTGAGCACGGTCACCTCCATGCAGCTGTCATTGTCGAGATGGACGTGCAGGGTCGCAAGCGACATTTCGTGATGACCGTGAAAATTCTGCACCAGGCGCTTCGACAGCTCGCGCGCCGCATGGTCGTAGACGTAGACCAGCGCCGCCACGCACTCGCGCTTCTCGCCGATATCCTGCGCGGCCTCGCGGATGCCGGCGCGGGCGAGATCGCGGATCGCCTCAGAGCGGTTCTGGTAGCCGCGCGCCGCGATGATGCGGTCGAGGTCGGCCATGAGCTCATCGTCGAGCGTGACGGTGACGCGCTGCATCGGGGGCTCCCCTGCGGCTCCGGAACCTTCGCGGGCCGCCGCGATCCTACACAATTTGCAGACCGCATTTAGGCGGATGACCTTGCCGATCCTGTGCTTCGCGGGTTGCCGTCGGTCCCCGATGAGTCGCCACCAAGCCGGGCTTCCGCCCCACGCGCCGCCGCAAAAATAAAAACAAAAAATACAGGCGATTTACAGGGGAAGAAGTGCGGCGAAATACAATGTAATGCCTTGAATCAGCGTGGAAAAAATGCCACCGAGGGAAAACAATCGAGAACAGTGGCGACAACAGGGATCAATCAGGAAATAACAGGAAGTCCAGACGCCGGTTCGGGGTCTTCGTATCAAGACGTCACGACGCAAGAGCAAACGCCCGACCGCCTCTTGGCGTTCGGGCGCGATCTCTGAACTCTGCACTTACTGCCATGCGCCGCTCGCGCCGGAAACGCAAGCGGGATTTGATCTATCCCCGCTATTCAGTGGCTTCGCTCGGAGTCCGAGCTGGGTCTCGCGCACGCCGCGAGGGATAGACTCTCTCGACGATACGCGACGCCCGCAGCTGAGCGCCCTTCGCCCTACTCCGTCACCCGCTCGACCTTGGCGACCACCGCCTTCGCCCGCAGCTGCGAGATGATCGCGGTCAGATGCTTGAGGTCGTACACCTCGAGGTCGATCGTCAGCGAGGTGAAGTCGGGCGACTGGCGCTCCATGTGGACGTTGTCGATGTTGCCGTCGTGCTCGGCGATCACCTGGGCGACCTGGGCGAGCGTGCCGGGCTCGTTGAGCGATTGCACCGCGAGCCGGGCCGGGAAGCGGTGCGGCGTGCCCTCGTCGACGTCCCAGCGCACGTCGAGCCAGCGCTCCGGCTCGTCCTCGTATTGCTGCAGGGTCGGCGACTGGATCGGATAGATCGTGATGCCCTCGCCCGGCGTCATGATGCCGACGATGCGGTCGCCCGGCACGGCGCCGCCGTTCGGCGCAAAGCGCACCGGCAGCTCGCTGTTGATGCCGCGGATCGGGATGCTGTCGGCGGTGCCGCTCGGCACCTTGAACTTCACGGCCTTGCCGAAGCGCATGCCGAACCAGCCGCTCTCGCTCTTGGGCGGGGCCGAGACGGCGCGCTCGTCCTTGTAGTCGGGATACATCGCCCGCACCGCGTCGGAGGCGCGCATCTCGCCGCGCCCGACCGAGGCGAACACCTCGTCGATCGAGGTGCGGGCGAGGCGCGTGAGCGCACCCTCGAGCTTCTCGTCGGAATATTCGCGCTTGGCGCGCTTGCACAGCCGCTCGACCATGGTGCGCCCGAGCTCGGCATATTGCGCCCGCACGGCGGCGCGGGTGGCCCGGCGCATCGCGGCGCGCGCCTTGCCGGTGACGACGAGAGACTCCCAGGCCGTCGGCGGCGCGATCTGCGCCTTCGAGATCAGGATCTCGACCTCGTCGCCGTTGGCGAGCTCGGACATCAGCGGCGCGATCTTGCCGTTGATCTTGCAGCCGATCGCGTGATTGCCGACGTCGGTGTGCACCGCGTAGGCGAAATCGATCGGCGTCGCCCGGCGCGGCAGCGCGATCAGCTTGCCCTTGGGCGTGAAGCAGAAAACCTGATCGTGGAAGAGCTCGAGCTTGGTGTGCTCGAGGAAATCCTCCGCGTTCGAGCCCTCGGCAAGCTGCGCGATGGTGCGGCGCAGCCACGCATAGGCGTTCGACTCGCGCGAGAGCAGCTCGTTGGGCGAGCCGATCTCGTCCTTGTAGAGGGCGTGCGCCGCGATGCCGTACTCGGCGACCTGGTCCATGTCGACGGTGCGGATCTGCAGCTCGACCCGCTGCTTGCCGGGGCCGATCACGGTGGTGTGGAGCGAGCGATAGTCGTTCTGCTTGGGCGTCGAGATGTAGTCCTTGAAGCGCCCGGGCACGACCGGCCAGGTGGTGTGGACGATGCCGAGCGCCCGATAACACTCCGGCACGGTGCGCACGACCACGCGGAAGCCGAAGATGTCGGACAGCTGCTCGAATCCGACCGCCTTGCGCTCCATCTTGCGCCACACCGAATAGGCGCGTTTGCGCCGGTGCAGCACGGTCGCCATTATGCCGCTGTCAGCAAGCTGCTTGGTGAGCTGGTCCTCGATGTCGCCGATCATGCCGCGGTTGCGCATCGCGAGGTCGTCGAGCCGCCCGCTGATCACCCGGTAGGCGTCGGGGTTGAGCTCGCGGAACGCCAGGTTCTCGAGCTCCTCGCGCATCTCGTACATGCCGATGCGCGCCGCGAGCGGCGCGTAGATGTCGATCGTCTCCTCGGCGCTGCGCTTGCGCGAGGCCGCCGCCATGTGATCGAGGGTGCGCATGTTGTGCAGGCGGTCGGCGAGCTTGACCAGGAGGACGCGTACGTCCTCGGCTATCGCGAGCAGCAGCTTGCGCAGATTTTCCGCTTGCTTGGCTTCGCGAGTGACGAGGTCGAGGCGCTTGAGCTTGGTCAGGCCCTCGACCAGGTGGCCGATGTCCTTGCCGAACAGCTGATCGATCTCGGCGCGCGTCGCCTCGGTGTCCTCGATCGTGTCGTGCAGCAGCGCCGCCACGATGGTCGCATCGTCGACCTTGAGATCGGTCAGGATCGCGGCCACCTCGAGCGGGTGTGAGAAATACGGGTCGCCCGAGGCGCGCAGCTGCTCGCCGTGCGCCCGCATGGCGTAGACGTAGGCGCGGTTGAGCAGGTCCTCGTTGGTGTTGGGATTGTACTTGCGGACGCGGTCGACGAGCTCGTACTGGCGCATCATCGGGGCGCGGGCCCGGGGCGCCGGCTCGGCCGGCTCGGACGCTACGTTGGACCCAGCCTGAGACGCGCGCTGACGGGCGCGCTCGATCTGCGCGCGTCCGCGCGGCTGATGTTGCATCCGGGGCAGATCGGTATGCGCCATGACCACCCACGAGCATTCCGCGGCGACGACGTGCCCCGGACCTGCTCCGCGCGGCTACCGGATCGCCGGCAAAATGCCATCAAACTAGCTCGGCGCGCGGCGGGCACACCCCGAACGCGCCAGCGCCGGCCTAGAGTAGCACAATTATGGCCGAACTCACGGTTAACAAAGGGCAATAATTTGGCCCCGCGGCGCGGCCCCGAAGGCAAAAAAGCGGCCCGGATTCATACCGGGCCGCCGCGCTCACATTGCAAAAAGCCTATTCCTCGTCGTCCGGCTCGACCGGCTCGGGCTTCTCCTCGGGCGGGGCGAGGCCTTCCAGCCCCTTGAGCAGCTCCTCCTCGGTCATCCGGTCGGCGACCACCTCGGTGTCGTCGGCGTCGACGCCGGCGCCGGGCGAGCCGATCAGCGGCATGGCCTCGGGCTCTGGCTCATCCACCTCGACGTATTTCTGCAGCGAGTGGATCAGATCTTCCTTGAGATCGCCGGGCGAGATGGTCTCGTCGGCGATCTCGCGCAGCGCCACGACCGGGTTCTTGTCATTGTCGCGATCGATCGTGATCTGCGACCCGGACGAGATCATGCGCGCGCGATGGCTCGCGAGCAGCACGAGGTCGAAGCGGTTGTCGACCTTGTCGATGCAGTCCTCAACCGTGACGCGGGCCATCGGTCTGTCGCTCCTGTGGAGGGGTGTTGCCGCTAGGTATCGTGCTCCCGCGCCGAACGCAAGGCTCCCTGATGCGGCAATTCACGGCGATTTACATTTCAATTAACACTTGGCGGCCGCGGAAAGCTCTGTTACGGACCACTTGGGAACGGTGCTTGCCGCCATACTATGATTGCGGGTGGCCGCGCCGGGGTGTCGCAGAGCCAATGTGGCGGCCCACTCGTAAGTTCCCTTGCAGACGGCCCTTGGCGCCGTACACAATTGCCACCGCAGCACCGGAATCGCCGGAAATGCCCGGCCTGCCCGGCTGCTACCCTGTTCGAAAGAACAAGAGTTCGCCACGAACCTGAAGCAACGCTAGCAAGCAACAAGAAGCAGAAGACGAGAACCCCGACATGTCAGTCCCAGCTGAAAAAATCGCTCTGTTCATTGACGGCGCCAACCTATACGCCACCGCAAAGTCGCTGGGCTTCGACATCGACTACAAGCGGCTGCTGCGCGAGTTCCAGTCCCGCGGCTACTTGCTGCGGGCGTTCTATTACACGGCCGTGGTCGAGGATCAGGAATACTCGTCGATTCGTCCGCTGATCGATTGGCTCGACTACAACGGCTACACGGTGGTGACCAAGGCCACCAAGGAATTCGTCGACCAGACCGGGCGACGCAAGGTCAAGGGCAACATGGATATCGAGCTTGCCGTCGATGCCATGGAGATCGCCGGTCACATCGACCAGATGGTGCTGTTCTCCGGCGACGGCGACTTTCGCTCGCTGGTGGAGGCGGTGCAGCGGCGCGGCGTGCGCGTGACCGTCGTCTCGACCATCTCGACCCAGCCGCCGATGGTCGCCGACGAGTTGCGCCGCCAGGCCGACGTCTTTCTCGACATCGTCGAGCTGCAGCCGAAGATCGGACGCGACCCGTCCGAGCGCACGCCGCGTGAACCGCGCGAGCCCCGCCACGGCAGCCACACCCCGCAGTTCCTCCAGCGCAGCACGGCGCCGCAACGCGCGACCGCCGACGCGGGGGACGACGACGACTTCGAGGATTAGGATCATCATAGATGACGGCGCGGGCCTCCGAGCCCGGGCATGACTGCCCGCGCTGCCCCCGTCTGGTCGCCTTCCGCGAGGAATGGCGGGCACGCGAGCCGGCTTGGTTCAACGGGCCGGTGCCGGCGTTCGGGCCGACTGATGCACGCCTGCTGATCGTCGGCCTCGCGCCGGGACTGCGCGGCGCCAACCGCACCGGCCGCCCCTTCACCGGCGATTACGCCGGCGACCTCCTCTACGCCACGCTGATCGAGTTCGGCTTCGCGCGCGGAAACTATGAAGCGCGGACCGACGACGGGCTCACCCTCGTCGACTGCCGCATCGCCAATGCGGTCTCGTGCGTGCCGCCGGAGAACAAACCGACGCCGGACGAGATCAACACCTGTCGCCCATTTCTCGCCGCGGCGCTCGCCGAGATGCCGCGCCTCGCCGCGGTCGTCGCGCTCGGCCGCATCGCGCATGACAGTGCGGTGGTCGCACTGGGCGAGAAGCGCTCGCGCATGCCATTCACCCACGCCGGCGCGCACCAGGCCGGCAAGGTGATGCTGTTCGGCAGCTATCATTGCTCGCGCTACAACACCAACACGGGAAGGTTGACGCCGGAGATGTTCCGCGCGGTGTTCAGCAAGGTTCGAGCGCACCTAAATGACTGAGCAGGGCGTGTGTGCTCCTGCCCCCCGCTCTTCGCAGGAGAGGGAGCGCAGGCGTCGTGCTCACCTCACATGCGATAACCGCATGTACCGGCGGACCTCAGCCCCGGCCTGCGTAGGACATGAACTCCATCAGCGATCCATCCGGATCGCGGAAGTAGACGCTGGTGCCGCGGCCCTTGGCGCCGAAGCGCTCCATCGGGCCGGCTTCGATCTTGATGCCGTGGCGTTGCAGGTGCGCGACAGCGTCGGCGATCGGACCAGCCCACTCGAAGCAGAGGTCGCTGTTGCCCGGTTGCACCGGCAGCCGCGCCACCTCGGCCGGCTTGACGCCCGGCCCGTGCACGTTGAGCTGCTTGTCGCCGAACCGGTACGCGAAGCCGGCGGGCCGCGCTACCAGCTCGGCGCCGAGCACGTCGCGATAGAACGCATTCGAGCGCTCCCACTCGGCGACATGGATGACACAGTGATCGAGCCGCGTCGGCAATGCCATGATCTTGGCCATGACGTTCACCCCTTGAGCCGCATCAGCCGGCCCTTCTCGCGCTCCCAGGTGCGCTTCTTCTCGGTCTCGCGCTTGTCGTGCAGCTTCTTGCCGCGCGCGAGCGCGACCTCGACCTTGGCGCGGCCCTTGTCGTTGAAATACATCTTCAGCGGCACGATCGTCATGCCGTCGCGCTCGACACCGCCGGCAAGCTTGTCGATCTGGCGGCGGTGCAGCAGCAGCTTGCGCGGCCGTTTCGGCGCGTGGTTGAAGCGGCTCGCCTGCACGTATTCGGGAATGTTGGCGTTGACCAGCCAGATCTCGCCGTCGCGCGTATCGGCGTAGGACTCCGCGATCGTCGCGCGGCCCTGGCGCAGCGATTTCACCTCGGTCCCGGTCAGCGCGATGCCGGCCTCGAAGACCTCGCCGATCTCGTAGTTGAACCGCGCCCGCCGATTGTCGGCCACGACCTTCTGCGGCCGCTCCTTCTTGTCCGCCATCGGCGAAGCCTCGTTGGAATCGCCGGGGGATGCAACGTCCCTCCAGCGTCGCCGCGTTGTCTAGTCACCACCGCGGCCGCCGACAAGGCCGGGGCGCGATACAGTTTTTCATTGTTCTAAATCCAAATAAACAGCAAGTCTTTAGCTTGGTTCTAAAGCACAACCGGGCACATTACCAACTTACATTATCTCTAAAGCTTGATTCTTGTCTTGCAACCCACAGACATCGCCCCCCTATTACTTTCCGCATTCGCCACCCGACGGGCGGAGTCTTGCGCCTCGCACATCCGGAGGAATCCATGGCCATCCCATCGCGCCGCCCCGCCGCCATCCTGCTGGCAACCGCATCACTCCTCGCCCTCGACGTGGGTGTCGCCCGCGCGGGCGACACGACGGCCTCGCCTCCGCCGGCGGCATCGAACGAGGCATTGCTCAAGAAGCTCGATGCGATGGAGCAGCGCATCAAGTCGCTGGAGGCGCAGCTCCGGGAGCAGAAGAAGGCGCCGGCGAGCGCGCGCGAGCGACACGCGCCGACGCCACCGGCCGGCCCCTATGCCGCGACGACCGCCGCGCCACCAACGGCCGCGCCCGCAACCGCGACACCAGCAAACGCCGCGCCGCCGGCGGCAACGGATGCCCCAGCAACCCCGCCCGACAAGCCCAACAAACCGATCCTGGGCGTGGCCGATTCGCCGATCGCCGGCCTGACCATCGGCGCCTATGGCGAGTTCTTCTTCGGCAGCGCGCAGAACCCGGCGGCCGGCGGCCAGTGGCAGAACGGCTTCGATGCCCGCCGCATGGTGCTGCTGCCGACTTACCAGATCACCGACAACATCATCTTCAACGCCGAGATCGAGTTCGAGCACGCGGGGTCCGGCTTCGACAACGACGACAAACTGCACGGCACCGCCGAGATCGAGCAGATGTGGATCGACTTCAAGATCGTCGACCAGTTCAACTGGCGCGCGCCCGGCATCGATCTCGTGCCGATCGGCTGGACCAATCAGCATCACGAGCCGACCCAGTTCTACAGCGTGCTGCGGCCGGAGCTCTACAACGGGCTCATTCCGTCGACCTGGAAGGTTCCGGGCACCAGCGTCTACGGCACGATCGCGGACGGGCTGAAGTATCAGGTGATGCTGAGCGCCAGCAACGAGGACTATGGCGATTCCTTCGACGGCCGCACCGACGCCAAGACCGTGCCGCCGCCGGGCACCGCCTACTTCCCAGGCGTCGACGGCCTCGACGGGTTGAGCTTCTCCAATCCGCCGCTCGGCGATTTTTCCCAGCTGACGAGCGCCATGGCGGTGTCCGGCCGGCTCGATTTCTCGCCGGCGTTCCTGCCGGGCTTCGCCGCAAGCGTGAGCGCCTACTATTCGCCGAACATCACGCCGCGCGGCGCCCATGACGATTTCGGCAACTTTCTCGGCCGCACCAGCCTCGCCTTGCTCGACGGCGAATTCCGCTATCGCATGCCCGACACCGGGCTCGAGCTCAAGGGCGAGTACGTGGAGGCGATCTTCGGCAATCCCGCCAACCTGCGCGCCAACAACGACACCGACCCGACCAACAATGTGGGCCGCACGATGTGGGGCGCCTCGGGCGAGATCGCCTACCACGTGCCGATGGGCACGATCCTCAACAGCAGCTGGGAAGCCGTTCCGTTCTATCGCTATACGATCGAGAACCTGCAGACGGGCGGATTCGCCGGCACCGACGTCAACGCGCCGACCGGCGCCGGCCAGCTGCAGTTCCACAACCTCGGCGTCGCGGTCTTCCCGTCCCCCAAGCTGGTGCTCAAGGCGACCTACCAGAAGGTGATCAACCGCGACCCGGCCGGCGCCAATGCGGACTCGGTGCTCGGCGGCGTCGGATTCCTGTTCTAACATCCCGCGGAGACAGCATGTCGCAATGGATCAGATGGGCCGCGCCGGCGGCGGCGCTCGTATCGGTCACCTCGGCGGCGCATGCCGTGCAATATCTCTCCCTCGCGCAGGCGCAGAAGCTCGCGTTTCCATCGGCGACGCGCTTCGTCGAGGTGCAGGCCGGCCGCGTGTGGAAGGCGCAGGCCGGCGAGAGAGTGATCGGCCTGTTCGTGTTCGATCGGGTGATCGGCAAGCACCTGTACATCGACTACACGGTCGCGATCGATCCGGGCGGCCAGGTCCACCGCGTCGATATCCTGCAATATCGCGAGTCCTACGGCGGCGAGGTGCGCCAGGCGAGCTGGCTCGCGCAGTTCGTCGGCAAGACGAGCGCAAGCCCGTTGCAGGTCGACCGGGATATCCGCAACATTTCCGGCGCGACGCTGTCGTCGCATCACGTCGCCGAAGGCGTGAAGCGAGTCCTCAGCCTCTATGGCCATGGCGTCCGCTAGCATCCGCCGCGCCTGCCCGCTGCTCGGCACGTTCGTCGACATCACGGCGGGCGCGGGACCGGCTTGCCGCGATCTCCCCGCCGCGGTCGATGCGGCGATGGCGGCGGTCGCGCGCGTGCATCGCCTGATGAGCTTCCATGATCCGGCGAGCGACGTGAGCCGCCTCAACCGCGGGGCCGCGGCCGGACCGGTGAGCGTCGATCCCTGGACCTGGCGCGTTCTCGAGGCGGCGCTCGACCTCAATCGCCGCTCGAGCGGCGCCTTCGATGTCACGTTTGCGCCGGTGCTGCAGGCTCTCGGCCTGTTGCCGCCGACCGGAAACGGCTGGCCGCGGGCGGGCGGGCCGGCGCCGCGCGATGCGATCGAGCTGCTCCCCGATGGAGATGTCCGCTTCCATCATCCGGGCACGCGGATCGACCTCGGCGGCATCGCCAAGGGGTTCGCGGTCGATTGTGCGATCGAGGCTCTACGGGCGCACGGTGCGGCGAGCGGGCTCGTCGACGCCGGCGGCGACATCGCGGCGTTCGGAACGGCGGCGCAGACGATCCATTTGCGCGATCCACGCGACCCGAGCCTGGTGCTCGGCGCGATCGCGATCCGGGACGAGGCGCTCGCGTCGAGCGGCGGCCGCTTCGATCCGCTCGCCTCTGCGGCGGCGGCGTTGCCGGCGGTGATCGATCCGCAAACCCGCGCCCCCGCGCGGACCGTGTGCGGCGCGAGCGTGCGCGCGCCGACCTGCATGCTCGCGGATGCCCTCACCAAGGTCGTAATGATCGCCGGCGAGGCCGCCGGGCCACTGCTCGAGCATTTCGCTGCCGCCGCGCTCATCGTGCGGCCGGACGACACCATCCTCGTCACTCCGACATGGCAGGCTGCCCGTGCGGCTTGATCCGTGGTTTCGCCGCGCGCTCTATACGGCATTCGCTACCCTCGTCGCGACCGGCGCCGTGTGGCTGCTCGCCGACTGGGGCAAGGACCACCTCAGCCCCGATCCGTGGCAGGAGATCGCCGCCGACGTGCTGATGGTGCACGGCGGTGCCGCGATGGTGACGCTGATGTTGCTGGGCGCGCTCGTCCCCCTGCACGTACGACGCGCCTGGCGCAGCAAGCGCAATCGCCTCACAGGACCGACCATGATCGCGGTCAACGCGATGCTGATCGCGAGCGCCTTCGAGCTCTATTATGCGGGCTCCGACACCTTGCGCCGCTGGATGAGCGACGCGCATATCGTGATCGGGCTGGTGCTGCCGGCCGGGCTGATCCTGCACGTGTGGCTCGGCCGGCGGAGCCGGCCCAAGCCAGGCGGCGAACTCATTTCTTCAGGAGATCGCGGATCTCCGTGAGCAGCACGACCTCCGCGGGCGGCGCCTTCGGCGCCTCCGCTACCGGCTTGTAGAGCTTGTTGATCAGCTTGACGACGAGGAAGAGCGCGAAGGCGATGATGATGAAATTGATCAGGATGGTGAGAAAGTTTCCCCAAGCCAGCACGGCGCCTTGTTTTTTCGCGTCAGCCAGGGCGGCCGCCGTGACCTTGGAGGAGAGCGGTATGTAATAATTGGAGAAGTCGAGCCCGCCCGTGACCGCGCCGATGATCGGCATGATGATGTCGCCGACCAGCGAGTTGACGATCGCGCCGAAGGCCGCGCCGATCACCACGCCGACCGCGAGGTCGACGACGTTTCCGCGCATCGCGAATTTCTTGAATTCTTCCAACATCGACGCCTCCCCTGGGTTCGATCGCGTTCGCCGCACGCGCGACCGCGGCCACACACACACAGCCGAGCACAACCCGGAAACAGGAGCAAGCTTGCGGCGCGAGCGCCGCGGCCGCGTCAGTTGATGAGGCCGGCGTGCACCATGGCGTCGCGCACCACGGCCTTCGACTTCTCGCCGATCGACACCATCGGCAGGCGCAGCGTATCGGACGCCTTGCCGAGCAGCGAGAGCGCGTATTTGACCGGCGCCGGGCTCGTCTCGACGAACAGGTTCTGATGCAGCGGCATCAGCTTGTCCTGCAGCTTGAGCGCCGTCGCGAAATCGCCGCGCAGGCACGCGCCCTGGAATTCGGCGCACAGGCGCGGCGCGACGTTCGAGGTGACCGAGATGCAGCCATGGCCGCCATGCGCCATGAAACCGAGTGCGGTCGCATCCTCGCCCGAGAGCTGGTTGAACCCCTCGCCCATGGCGGCCCGCTGCTGCGACACGCGCACCATGCTGGCGGTCGCGTCCTTCACGCCGGCGATGTTCTCGAGCTCGTAGAGCCGCGTCATGGTCTCGACCGACATGTCGATCACCGAGCGCGCCGGGATGTTGTAGATCATGATCGGAATGCCGATCGCGTCGTTGATCGCCTTGAAGTGCTGGTACATGCCCTCTTGGGTCGGCTTGTTGTAATAAGGGGTCACCACCAGCACCGCATCGGCGCCCGCCTCCTCGGCGTGCTTGGCGAGTTCGACCGCCTCGCGGGTCGAGTTCGAGCCGGCGCCGGCGATCACCGGCACGCGCTTCTTTGCCTGGTCGATGCACCACTCGACCACCTGCTTGTGCTCCGCATGCGACAGCGTCGGGCTTTCGCCCGTGGTGCCGACCGGAACCAACCCATTGGTACCCTCGGAGATCTGCCACTCGACGAGGTCCCGGAAGGCCTGCTCGTCGACGGAACCGTTCTTGAAGGGCGTCACCAGTGCGGTGAACGAACCCCGGAAATTCGTCTTGGCGGCCATTCTGTTCTCCCCGGAATGGGATCCCCGGAACCAAGTAAGGGCGAAACGCCTATCGGTTAACGTTTTCTCTCTCCCGAGACTAACGAATTTCGGCGATGCCGCCTAACGATTTTCGTGAAGCGAATGTGGGGTTCCGGACCGAAATCAACCGCATCGCCCCCTTCTCCGCGGCACTCCGTCTCAACATCGCCACGTTTTCCCCGGATTAGGCTTTCGTCAATCTTATCAAAGCAATACGGTTAGGCATCGCGACTCGGGCGGGAGGACGCTGACCTGTGACCACGGGACACTGCACGACGCGGCTCTTGCGTCGACTGACCGCCATGGCCGCCGTCATGGCGGTGATGACTCTTGCGCCGCTCGCGGCCGCCGCCGCGGAAACGAAGCCGGACGACAAGTCGGCCACCAAATCCGACACCAAGAACGCCAATAAGGACGTCAAGAAAGACGACAAGAAGGACGTGAAGAAAGACCCCAAGAGGGACGCGAAGAAGGATCCCAAGAAAGACGTCAAGCAAGAGGCCCAGAAAGATCCGAAGAAAGATCCGAAGAAAGATACCAAGCACGACGTCAAGACGAGCGTCGAGCGCGAGGCGAAGAAGCCGCACACCGACAAGAAGGTCACCAAGCTCACCTCCGCCCCTGCCGAACATCCCAAGGTGCCCGCGCCGCACGCACGCCCGACCGTCAAGCTCGCGACCCGCAGCCTCACATTGCCGGTGCGCCAGACGTCCGCCGCCGCTCACGTCGAGCAGCCGTCCTCCCTGGTCATCCACGCGGCGCCGATATCGGTCGGGATTCCGCTCGCCGAGGCGAGCACCGCGACGACGCCGCGCGCCGATGTCGACGCCGTCAAGCAGGCGATCGGGCTGGTTCGCGCCGGCAAGATCGACGCAGCGACCGCAGTCGAGCGCGAGATCACGGATCCGCTCGCCCGCAAGCTCGTCGAATGGGTGATCCTGCGCAGCGACGACAACGAGGTCGATTTCACCCGCTACAACGCCTTCATCACCGCCAATCCGGGCTGGCCGAGCCTCGTGATGTTCCGCCGCCGCGCCGAGGCGATGCTGTGGCAGGAACGTGCGCCGTCCGCGACCGTGCGCGCCTATTTCGCCAATTCGCGGCCGCTCAGCGCCAAGGGCCGCTTCGCGCTCGCGCGCGCGCTGCTCAACGATGGCGACCGCGCCGGCGCCCAGGCGCTCGCGCGCGAAGCGTGGCGCACGGACGACTTCTCGGAGGAGATCGAGGGACAGGCCCGTGACATCTTCGGCGATCTGCTCACCCGCGCCGATGACAAGGCGCGCATGAACCGCAGCCTTTATCAGCGCGAGACGGCCGATGCCGGACTGCGCGCCGCGCGGCGGCTCGGCGGCGATCAGCCGGCGATCGCCAAGGCGCTCATCTCCGTGATGGCCAATGCGAGCAATGCCAAGGCGCAGCTCGATGCCGTGCCGAGCGAAGCGCGGCATGACGCCGGCTACATCTTCGCCCGCATCCGCTGGCTGCGCCAGCACGACAAGATCGCCGAGGCCGGCGCGATCATGCTGAGCGCGCCACGCGAGGCCGCCGAGCTCGGCGACACCGACGAGTGGTGGATCGAGCGGCGCCTCGTCGCCCGCAAGCTCCTCGACATCGGCGATGCCAAGACCGCCTACGCGGTCGTGCGTGACGCCGCCGTGCCAGCGAAGGAGAACTACCGCGCCGATCGCGAGTTCACGGCCGGATGGATCGCGCTACGCTTCCTCAACGAGCCGGCGCTGGCGAGCCGGCACTTCGCCCGCGTCGCCGAGGGAAACGCCAATCCGATCACGATCTCGCGCGCCGGCTACTGGCTCGGGCGCGCCGCCGAGGCCGAGAACAAGCCGCAGGAGGCGCGTGCCGATTACGAGATCGCGGCGCGCTATTCCACCGCCTATTACGGCCAGCTGGCGCGCGCCCGCCTCGGTCGCGGCGAGCTCGACTTTGCGCTGCCGCCAAGACCGAGCGCGGAACGGCGTGAGGCGCTGGCGCGGCTCGAGGTCGTGCGCGCGGTCGAGCTCCTCTACGCGGTCGACGAGCGCGGGCTGGTCCCGCCGATGGTCGCCGACCTCGCCGACAAGTCGACCGACCAGGCCGGCCTCGCGATGCTCGCCGAGGTCGCCGAAAAGCACGGCGACGCCCGTTCGGTCCTGCTGATCGGCAAGATCGCGCTCGGCCGCGGTTTTCCGTTCGATGCGTTCGCGTTTCCGGTCGGCGGGCTGCCGCACTACAGCGCGATCGGCCCGAACGTTGAGCCGGCGGTGGTCTATTCCATCGCCCGCCAGGAGAGCGCGTTCAATCCGAATACCGTCTCGAGCGCGAAGGCGCTCGGCCTGATGCAGGTCACGCCGGATGCCGGACGTTACATCGCCAAGAAGTTCGGCGTCGCCTTCGACCAGCACCGCCTGCTGCACGACAACGTCTACAACATGCAGATGGGCGCGGCCGAGCTCGGCGATGACATCGCGCGCTACCGCGGCTCCTACATCCTCGCCTTCGCGGGCTACAACGCCGGCGCCGGCCGGGTGAAGGAATGGATCGAGCGCTACGGCGATCCGCGTGATCCGCGCGTCGATCCGATCGATTGGGTCGAGCGCATCCCATTCTCGGAGACGCGCAATTACGTCGAGCGGGTGCTCGAGAACCTGCAGGTCTATCGCGCCCAGTTCGCCGGCAGTGCGCGGCTGGCGATCGAAGCGGACCTGCACCGCGGAACGCCGGCGGACTGAGTGATGCCGGTCTGCCCGGCATCGATCGCATGCGCAGGGACATGGCCGCCATCGCCGACCACTTCGTGACCGCGCCCGATGGCCTTCGCCTGCATGTGCGCGAGTGGGGCGAGCGCACGGCGAGCGGCCTGCCGGTCGTGTGCCTGCCGGGGCTCTCCCGCACGGCGGAGGATTTCGAGACGCTGGGCGCGGCGCTCGCAAGCGACGCCAACCGTCCGCGGCGGGTGCTCGCGCTCGACTATCGCGGCCGCGGGCGGTCCGACCATGATTCGGATCCGGCGCACTATTCGGTCGCGGTCGAGCTCGATGATGTGCTCGCCGTGCTCACGGCGCGCGCCGTTCCATCGGCCGTGATCATCGGGACCTCGCGCGGCGGGCTCATCACGATGATGCTCGGCGCAGTCCGCCCGAGCGTGATCGCGGGCGTGGTGCTCAACGACATCGGTCCGGTGATCGAGCCGCAGGGCCTTGTGCGGATCAAGAGCTATGTCGGCAAGCTGCCGCAGCCGCGCGATGTCGCCGAAGGCGCGGAAATTCTGCGCCGCACGTCCGGCGGCCGGTTTCCTGGCCTTGGTGAGGCCGACTGGCGCGCGGCGGCGCGCCGGACCTGGCACGAGCAGGACGGCCGCCTCGTTCTCGCCTACGATCCGCAGCTCGCGCGCACACTCGCGACCTTCGATCCCGACCAGCCGCTGCCGGCGCTGTGGCCGCAGTTCGACGCCCTCGCCCACGTGCCGATGATGGTGATTCGCGGCGCCAACTCCGACATCCTGTCGGCGGGAACGGTTGCGGCCATGCGCGCACGCCGGCACGAGATGACGATCCTCGAGGTACCCGACCAGGGACACGCGCCATTGCTGGCCGAGCCGGAGACGATTGCAAGCATCGCAGCCTTCATCGGCGAATGCGAGCGCCAGCGGGGTCTCGGCTGACACCGGGCGACCGGCGGTCCCTTCGCCGGGACATGTGTCAGCGCTTTTGCACCGCGAACTGGTACATCGCGGCGAACACGCCCGGATGATCGACCTCGAAGCGCTGCCAGCGTTCGAGATCGAGCCCCGCCGGATCGTCCGGGTGCCGCTCGACATAGGCCGACAGCACGCGGCGATCGATCTCGAAGCCGAGGAATTGCAGCCCCTGGTCGGCCAGGAATGTCGCGATCTCCGGCAGCGTGTGCTGGTGCTCCTGGACGTGAAACAGGAGGTCGCGGCATCCACTCAGCGAATAGAAGTCGCCCGATTGGACCACCGACCGTCCCGGCGTCTGCGGCGGGAGCGCCAAGAGATCCTGGCGGCAGCGTCGGATATCGGAAGCGTGCGGCTGGTATCCGCGCTCGGCGATGAAGGCACGCGCCGCATTGATCTCGGCGCGGCCGAGACTGCTGTAAAGGCCGACCGACATGACCCCGCCGGGCCTGAGCCGTCCGAGCAGCACGCGCCAGCCGGCGAACGGATCGGCCATATGGTGCAGGACCCCGCTCGCCTCGATCAGGTCGAACGAGCCGTCCCATGAACCGTCCAATGAGCCGTTCAATGGCCTGTTCATGGCGCCGAGCCGCAGGATATCGGCCTGCGCGTAATCGATCGCGAGCCCGAGCTCGCGCGTCTTGCGCGCCGCATAGGCGAGGCTCGCGCGGCTGAGGTCGATCGCCAGCATGCGCGCGCCACGGATCCGTCGTGCGATGTCGATCGCGTGCGCTCCGGTGCCGCAGCCCGCGATCAGGACGTCGGCCCCGTTGGTGGCCTCCATCGCGCCCAATGGAGCGAACGGCGCGAGGGGAAATTTCATCCGCAGATGCTCGGCGAGCGAGAAGGCGCGCACCGCCGGCGGCGGCGCGACCCAACGCGGGTAAGGATTTGCCTCGTACTGCTCGCGCACTTTTTGCGATACGGCATCATCGATCGTCGTCAGCGTCGGGAGGGTGGCGCGGATCGCCTGCTCGGCGGCAGGCTCGCGCACCTGTTGGGTCAGCAGCTCGTCGATCGCGGCGGGCCATGTGCGTGCCAGCAGGCGGGCCGCCGAGGGGATCGCGTGAAGCGCGCGATAGCAGGCGAACGCCACGATCAGGGGCGGTGCGATCGCGCGCTGTGCCGCCAGCGCCGCCTCGAGCTCGGCCGCCAGGCGCTCGACGGTCTCCCGCTCGGCCGCACTGTCGGCGAACACGTATTCATTGATGAAGCATTGGCGCGCGAGGTCGCAGGCGAGGTCAAGCACCGGCGCGGCGATCTCCGCAGGTCGGGCGGTCGCCGCCGCGAGCAGCGCGCGCCGCAGCGCGGTGAGGAGCTGCTCGATATACGGGTCGCAGACGCGCGCGGCGGCCAGCAGGCTGCGCAGCAGGCCGTCGTCCGCGAGGGCGGCGAAAGCCGAAAGATCCGACGTACCCTGCGCGGCTGCCGCACCCAGCAGCGACGCGACAGCCGGACTGCGGCGGATCAGCCGCACACTGACGCGCTCGAGCTCGCCCGCCGACGCCCAGCCCTCGCGCAACGCGCGGACGATCGCGTCGCGGTAGCGCTCGGCTGGCTCGCCGTCCGGCAGCGCGCCCGCATAGAGCGCGAACAGATGCCTGGCGTCGGGCGTCTCACGGACGGCGAGCGCGCGCGCCGCCACCGCGACGGCGCGCTCGACCTCGCCGCCGGCATGGAGCTGGCGCGCGAGGTTGAGATAGGCGTCGACATAATGCGGATCGAGTGCGATCGCCCGCTCCAGATGGGCGACCCCTTGCGCGATCCTGTGGGCGATCGCCTGGGCAGTGGCGTCGCCGGCTTGTCCGGCGCGAAACAGCGCGAGGCCAAGATTGTTGTGCGCCTCGGCGAAGTCGGGCCGCACCCGCAGGGCCTCGCGACAGTGCGACAGCCCCTCCTCGGCGGCGCCGCGCGCCAGCAGGATAGTCGCGAGATTGTTGTGCGCGTCGGCGAGGTCGGGCCGCAGCGCAAGCGCGCGGCGATACGCGGCCTCGGCCTCGGCGAGCCGATCGCCGCCGCGCAGGACGTTGCCGAGATTGTTGTGCGCCTCGGCAAGATCAGGTTTGAGCGCGATCGCGTCACGGTAGCGCGCGGCGGCGGCGGCAAGGTCGCCCGCGCGGGCGAGCAGGTTGGCGGCGTTGTAATGGGCGGCCGCGGAAGACTTGTCGAGCGCGAGCACACGGTCGTAGGAGGCGAGCGCGCCGGCGGTGTCGCCGACGGAGGCCAGCGCATTGCCGAGGTTCATGTGCGCTTGCGTATAGTCCGGCTTGAGCGCGATGGCGTGACGATATTCGCCGACCGCCTCCTCGATCCGGCCGGCTTCGTGCCAGGCGGCGGCGAGGTTGTAGCGCAGCTCCGGATTGCGCGGATCGAGCGCGGCCGCGCGGCCGATGAGATCGGCCGCGGCCGCGAAGCGCCCGGTCTGCGCCGACAGGACGCCCAGATAGTAGAGTGTGCGGCCATGGCGGGGATCGATCGCGAGCACGCCGCGATAGCCGGCTTCCGCCTGGACGAGCTCTCCGGCCTGATGGTGGCGCACTGCCGCGGCGAAGAGAGACGCGAGCTCGCCCCCGCCCTGCCGGCCAGCCGCACGCCGTTCCTTGCGATTCATCGCAATTCGCGTAGCTGAAATATGAGCAAAGAAAAACCCCCGGCGGATGACCGCCGGGGGCTGTCGAAAACGACCAGCCGTGAGGATTACGGCAGGAAGTTTCTCTGGATGCGGAAGTAGACGCTGAGCACGTCCTGGTCCGAGATCGTGTAGATGCCGCCCGGACGCGCGCCGTTCGCCGCGAGGGTCGCGGTGCCGGCGAACGCCGTGTTCAGGTGGTCCCACACGACGTCGACGCCGATGTCGAGATCCGGATGCGGATTCCACTGCGTGCGGCTGCCGAGCTCCCACCAGCTGAAGTTCGGCGAGCAGTTCGACACGCCAGTCAGCGCAACACCGGCCGGAGCCGCGACCGCGCCGCCGACACCGGCAGCGCCGCAGATGATCGCCGTGGCACCGCCGCCGTAGTCGACTTCCTCGTACCCGCCGTGGACCGAGGTGCGCCACTTCGGATTCCAGAAGTGCTGGAAGAAGCCGTTCACGCCCCATACCGTGGTCTTCTGGACTCCGGTGCCGGTAGCGAAGATGCCATCCGATACCCAGCCGAGGCCGACGTTGTTGCCCGAGCTGTAGACCTCGTACGCACCGAGCGCACGCGTTGCATAGCCCGCCGCGCCGACCGTGTAGACGGCCTGCATGCCGAACTGATCGCCCTTCATGCCGAGGACGTCGTTCAACGTGAAGCCGCCGGTCACCGCCCAGCCATACTCATCGCCGGGATGGCCGAGGTTTTGGCAGAACGCGTTGGCGCCGCACGCATCGCCCACAGCCGCCGTGTAGTAGCCGCCGCTCGCGTCATGCACCGCCGCCGACACCTGGGCATAGCCCCAAGCCTGATCGACGCGCAGCGCGCCAACCACGTCCGGGAACTTCCAGCCTTCGTTGTCGAACGACTCCGTGCCGAGGCCCCACTGGCCAGCCAACGACATGTTGTTGACCAGATGGCCACGCGCGGAACTCTGACCTTGGTTGTTGCCCTGCGACGAGGACCCGCCGTCCTCGAGCGACAGCGTCGCCGAGAAGCCGTTGCCGAACTGCGCCGTATAGGCGATGCCCCACAGACCGAGTGCGCCGGTGTCGCCGGAGACGCGGGTGTTGAGATACGCGTACGGGGCCATCGAGTTGATGTCGAAGTACGACCGGATGCGGCCCGCCGTCAGACCGGCGAACTGGATGAAGCCGCGGTCGAAGTAGACGACATCATTGGTGGGCGCCGAGCCGTTGTTGGCGCTCGCCTGGAAGCCGCCTTCGAAGTAGGACCGCAACGTGCCGTACTCCGTCTGCGTGCGCAGGTCGACCGAGAGGCCGGCACGCGTGCGCATCGAGAGCTGGCTGGTGTCGGTGCGGTCGAAGCGGCCCGCGCCCGTATCGCCGCCCGCGCCGAGTCCGATCGGGACGCCGCCGTTGCCGGCGTTGTACTCGACCTGCTCACGGATATACGAGCCGATCTTCAAGCACGTGTCCGTTCCCGGCACGTACCAGAACCCGGCCCCATACAGGCTGCAGACCCTCACGTATTCGACCGGCTTGGCCTTTACGGGAAGATCGGCGGCCTGCGCCCCCGCTACAGCGACGATACCGGCCGCTGAGCCGAGAAGAAGGCCTTTCACCATCTTCATAGTTACCTCCAGTTAGCTTTCCTCTTGGGAGGGTTCCGTGAGAGTGCGCCTGCACCCGGAAAGGTCCCCTTTGATCCCCGTGCTACCCGGCACTTCCCCTGAAGTTGCAGCGCCTGCCACGTCTTCACGTCCATGCCGAACAGGGCGACCCGGGGAATGCCCCCCTCCGTCGCACTCGACCAAATTAAATGAAGGCCCCGCACAAGCAATGAAGAAGGATCGTTCTCACAGCACCCATGGAGCGGTTTTCAGACAAGTGTTGCACAAAAATCACGCGCTTATGACGGCCGCTCGTGACCGAGCCGCTACCTCCTCACCTCGAAATTCTCCAGTTATTGCAATGTAGTAGACGTCCTCTGGTGGGCCGATGCCGCACTCCGGGGTGATAACGATCACGAAACCAACGACTTTTCCATTCGCAGCCCTGGCAGACGTGATGACCGCGCGGCGTCGCTCGATTCGGCACGCGAAGGTCGCGCACGAGGCACGTTGGCGTCGTATCGAGGCGCCGTGGGCACGCGTCGAAAATGCTCATGGCTGCGCGATTGCGATGTGATCCGGCGCAAGCCCGGCGCGCTGCCGCGCGACCATCGCGGCGAAGGCCGCCTCGAGGCCGCGCGTAAAGCGCGCGGTATCGAAGAGCGCCGACGTGCGCGCCTGCGCGACGCGCGCCTTGAGCCGCGCAAGCGCCCCGGCATCGCGCGCGATCGCGAGCGTCAGATCGAAATAGGCATCGAGCGACTCGGCGACGAGGTCGCCCAGTCCGGCGGCCGCAAGGATGCTTGCCGAGACGCGCGACGCGAACGTCGCGCCCTTGAGCGCGATCAAGGGAACGCCTGCCCACAACATGTCGCTCGCCGTCGTATGCGAGCCGTAGGGAAAGCCATCGAGCGCCAGATCCGCGCACGCGATTCGCGCCAGATGATCGGCGCTGCTCATGCGTGGCGCCCACACGATACGCTCGGCGCCGATCCCGTGCGCAACCGCGCGCTGGCGCAGGACCTCCCTCGCATCGGAATTGTGATCGAGCAGCCACAGCACCGACCCGTCGACAGCCGCGAGCAAGCGCAGCCAGTCGGTAAACAGCGCCGGGATGATCTTGAATGGCTGATTGAACGAGCACAGCACCAGGCCGTGCTCCGGCAACCCATAGTCCGCTCGCGCCCGGCCCGGCGGAACCGTCCGGCGATCGTCCGTGCACTGGTAGGTGCCGGGCAGCCGCACGACCTTCTCGACGTATTGGCACTCCTCGCCCGGCTCGATCAGGATCCGATCGGCGATCACATAGTCGATCCATGACGCGCCGAGGCCGCCCGGATAGCCGAGCCACTGCGCCTGCACGGGTGCGGGACGCGCCGCCAGCAGTTGGCCGCGCGTGCCGGCGGTCCAACCCTGGAGATCGATCACGAGGTCGCAGCCGTCCGCCGCAATCCGTTCGGCGGCCGCGCGATTGGACAGATTCTTGATCGAAACGAAGGCGTCGAATGCCGCGCTGATGCGCTTGCGCGCCGGCGTCTCCTCGCGGGGCGAATAATCGTAGCCGATCACCTCGAAGCCACTGCGGTCGTGCGCCTCGATCACACCGACCAGGAGATGCGCAATCGCGTGATCGCGGAAATCGCTCGACAGATAGCCGATGCGCACGCGGCTATTGCCGCTCGCGCGCCGCGCCGGCGTGACGCGCGGCATGGCCTTGAACTGGTCGCAGTAACGACGCGCGCAGGCGAGATAAGTCTCGGCGGGCAGGTCCGGCATCATCAGCAGCGGGAAGGGCGATGCCGGCTCGGCGCGCCAGAACGCATCGTCTGCCGCCCGCACGGTCGCCTCGACGGTTGCGGCGAGCTCCCAATCGCAGGCGCGCCGAGCCGCCGAGTAGGCGGAGAGCAGCCGCGGCACCGATTTGCGAAAACCTTCGGTCGCACGGTAGATGCGCGCCGCGGCGCCCGGGTCGGCGCGCAGGAACGCGCCGGCCGCCGCATCGGCCAGATCGCGGGCACGCTCCGGCGCTCGGGCGTCGATCGGGCCGATTCGATCCAGCACCGCGCGTGCGCCCGCGGTCGCTTCGGCGAAGCGGCCCAGATCGGCGAGCAACAGGGCGAGATTGACCCGCGGCGTGGGATCGCGTGGATCGAGCGCGATCGCAGTGCGAAAGCTCGCCTCGGCCTCCTGATGTCGGCCGGCCGCGACAAGGAGGTTGGCGAGGTTGAAATGAAAGGCGGCCCGGCGCGGCTCGAGCGCGAGCGCGTGGCGCAGCTCCGCCTCGGCCGCGTCGAGATGCCCCCCGGCGCGCAGGACGATCGCGAGCGCGTTGCGAGCCTCCGCCGAGCTCGGCCGCAGCGCCAGCGACCGCCGCAGGCTCGCCTCGGCGCCGGCGAGGTCGCCGAGCTGGCGCTGGCAGAGCGCGAGGTTCTCGACGAACTGCGGATCGTTCGGCTCGGCCTCCACGGCCCGGCGCAGCGGCGCCAGGGCCTCGGCGGGTCGCTGCTGGGCGCACAGCGCGATGCCGAGCAGCTCGTCGAGGATCGGGATACTGCCGCCGCGCTTGGCCAGCGCCCGCGCGCGCGCCTCCATCTCGGCGAAGCGCCCGGCCGCATAGAGCCGCATGATCTCGTTGACGGCGTCAGGACGCCCGGCCATGCGACACCAACCCTTGCGAGGAGCGGATCATGAGTCGGGCTGATGACGCGGTCATCTCGTCGGCTTGACGGCGCTGAGCTCGATCGTGGTCGGTATCACCACATTGTTGAAGTGGCGCGCCGCCTGCTCGAGCTCGGCCTGGCAAATCTGACCGCGCTGCCTGCGGCCGAGCCACGGCTCGTCGAGCGTGTGCTCGGAGCTGACGACATCGAAGTCGATGCCGAGATAGACGCCGAGCCGGGTGTTGGCCGCCGCCGAGCTGATCAACTTCCGATTGATTTTCTGCGAAAACAGCGCGAGGCCCCCGGCCCTGATGGGGCGCACATGGGTCGGATCGTTGAAGAAGAAATCGTGCCGCGGATGCGGCACCACGAGCGTGAGCTTCGCGCCGTTGGCGCAGACGCGGTAGAGCCTGAAAATCGACCTCCCTCGTGCGGCCGAGATGCTCGAGCACGTGCGACATCAGCGCCTCCTCGACCGAGCCGTCGGGCCACGGCCAGGGAATCTGCTCCAGATCGACCAGTTGGTCCGGACTACAACCTGAGCTCGAATCCACGTTGATCCAACCGGACAACTTTCCGTGCCCGCATTCGAGATTGAGCCGCACGACATCCTCCCCACGATCAGGTTGTTTCTAGCCCGACGCCTTGGCGCCGGCGACGAAGTTCGCGAGCTCGCGCCGAACCCGCGCGATGACCGGCGGCCAGTCGCCCGACGTCGACTGGCGAAAGAGCCGGGCCGACGCATACCACGGGCAATCCTCGCGCTCGATGAGCCAGCGCCAGTCGGGCTGGCGAAAGAAGGATCCACACCGCAGCCGCGAGACTGGAAGACCCGGGACCGAATTGGGCTCCGCCTCCACCGCGCCCGCGGCAGCAGGCGATGCGCCTCGCTCAATTGGCCTTGTTGCGCCTTGATCGGATCCGAGCAGGCGCAGCGCCGCCACATCGCGCGGCGTGCGCTGCAGGCTCACCCGATGGGCGCCGTCGGCGGCAGCCAGATCTCCCCGCCGGTGCAGCTCGAGCGCGCGCTGCAGCGATGGGATCAATCGATCCGACCGCTTGCGCGGCAGACGGCATGCTTCAGCGAACGGCGCCGTGAAGGCGTCCGCCGGGAGCGGGACCTTGCCGAGCAGGATATGGCGGAGAGGATGGGATTCGAACCCATGATACGCCTTTTGAGCGTATAACGGTTTAGCAAACCGCCGCCTTCAGCCACTCGGCCACCTCTCCGGATGAAGACAGGCTTATAGATCGCCGTGCACCTGCGTCAACTCTCGAAGGCCGCACCCGGTCCGGTTACCAGCCGTCGTCTCGCGCGGCGCTGCCGCGCTGACCCGCGTCGCGATGACGAAGCTCCCCCGCCCTACGCCTCGCCTGATCGGCCCCGGTCCTGCAGGAGGCAATCGGGCAGCACCGCGTCGGGCGGTTCGTTGAAGCCACGGAACTCTGTCGTCGGCTGCTCAAGAAGATGCCCGACCATTTCGATGCACTCTATTTCTTTGTGCTGATGCGGCTGCAGCAAGGCGAGCCGCACGAGGCGCTCGACCCGACCAACGAGGCCGTAGGGCGAGCCGCGCGCGCCACTCCCGCCCTTTGCCTCGCCGGCGCGGTCGGGAAGCATTCGTGGCAGATATCGGCCGTCAGTGCCGCAGCCAGTCGCGCGCCGCGCGCTGCGCCATGGCGATCTCGCTCTCCGACATCTGCTCGGCGATCTCGCGGCGTAGCCGGATCGCTTCCTTGTTGCCGCGCATGGCCGCAAGGTTGAACCACTTGTGTGCCGTGACATAGTCGGTGGGCACGCTGCTCCCCGTCGAGTACATCATGCCAAGCTGAAACAGGACGTCGCCCGACGCGTTCGCCTCGCCGAGCACGCCGCTGTCGACATCCAATACTTCCAACCGTGCCATTCTGGCCTCCCCTTCTGACCCGCGCGCCGGATGACGCCATCCGACCCGCTCCCCGTGTTTCGATTTGGTTCCCCTGGTCCGATCAAGGATCGAACGGGCGCATTTGTGCGCGTAAAGTTTGAATCTCGCTTTAAGCGATGCGATGAATCGAAGATGAACGCTTCGACTTGACGGCGTCGCGGCAAGCTTGCGTTAAGCACGCAAGTGCCGGTGCGATCGCGCCTTCACTGTGCCTTCAACACTGCGCTAACCGTCACGATTTGGCCGCCGCTAACTATCCGGATGGCGAACCGTAATCGAGGAAGCCCGCGCCCGCCAACCGTGCGCCACGATCGCGCGATTCAATCGGCCGGCGATCTGCCCTAACATCCGCGCGCCGCGCGATTCGCGCGGTTCCTTCGACCTCGACCGGTGCGATGCCGCGATGCCCGAGAATTATACCAAGCGAATCCGCTCCGTCCTGAGCGCAAGCGAGGCGAAGCTCTTCCGCACGCTCACCTCGCCGGCGAAGATCCAGGACTTCATCGACACGCTGCCGGTCAACATGGAGCTCGAGGCGAGCACCTACATGTCGCCGCGTCGCGTGCTCGCGGCCGGGCGCGCCCACTGCTTCGAAGGCGCCCTGCTCGCCGCGGCCGCGCTCGCGTTTCACGGCGAGCGGCCGCTGCTGCTCGACTTCCAGGCCGCTTACGACGATGAGGATCACGTGGTCGCACTCTTCTGCCAGAACGGCCATTGGGGCGCGATCAGCAAGACGAACCACCCCGGGCTGCGCTACCGCGACGCGATCCACGATTCCCCGCGCAGCCTCGCGGCGTCCTACTTCCACGAATATTACATGTGGGACGGACGCAAATCGCTGCGCTTTTTCTCCCGGCCGTTCGACCTGACCCGTTATGCGCCCGCGACCTGGGTCACGGCGTCGGAAGAGCTCGACTGGCTCGTCGACGCGCTCGATGCGTCCGCGCATGCGCCGATCATTCCCAAGGGCAACCTGCGCAAGCTGCGCCCCGCCTCGCCGTTCGAGTTGCATGCGAGCGCCGCGGTCGAATGGCGCAAGGACGGGCGGCGAACGCCGATCACGCTGCGCAAGTCGGGCGACCACGCCGCCGGCAGCGGCTCCTGAATTCATCGAACGGGTTCAGGACGACACCCCTCCGGATCGGAGCAGCCGCGGCGCCACGGCAATCCGTCAATATCAGATCAAATTCACGCAGAGACAAAAATGCCGAGGGCGTCGGCGAGCTGAGGATGAACCCGTTCGGCGCATGATCCGCCGACGGCGAGGTGCGGTATCTCTCCCACCTCAGGTCCCGCTCGCCCCGCTGAACGGCCAGCGCTCGGGATGTTCAAGCCTCGATCTCGCCAACGCCCTCGATGTTCCGATCCGCTGTGTGCATCGCGATCGCGTCGCGATCAAAGATGCCTCAAGGCCGGATCAGCCGAAGAAGTCTTCGACGCGCGGCCGAAGACTCCGAAGCGACGAATCAGAATCAGAGCTTCTTCTTCGCCTTCTTCGCCTTCTTCGCTTTCTTTGCCTTCTTCGCCATGCTGCCCTCCTAGCTCATGAGTGGTGGCGATTTCGATATGTGCATGAGCGACTCGCCCGTGCACATATTTGCATCTACAACAATGCAATGAAAAAGAACACTGTGGCGCGTTAAGGAAGCGTTGACGTGCGTGGCACGCGCGAGCAACGCGACGCGTGATGCTGCGAACATCTTGTCAAGTTGCTCGAACTATTCAGCCGCGCTCGATTTTTCTTCACGCATTTTTCGTCGGTGCAAAAAACCCTTGAAAAATGCGGATTTCTTGCATGTTCGACGCGTGCGCACGTGAACGGATCGCGGCTGCGTTTGCTTCGCTCGACACGATCATTCGACGCGGCGGAATCGTCCGATGATCGGCGTGAATCGGCGGCAAAATTTTTTTTGGATAACATCATCGAATCGCACCTCGATCGCGCCGTCGAGGATCGGAATCGAGCGAATCGGTCGCCAACCGATTCGCTATGAGACGCCGCGTGCGAGCAGCGAGGAGCAATGAGTCGCCCCCGCGACGGCGCGTCGGCCTCGAGTGGCGGCGACCGAGCGAGCGAGCATGCCATTGGACATCACGATCGACGCACGCGGCCTCCGTTGGTCGTCGAGCCGAGGTGAATGGCAGGATGGACAGCGGCGCGTCAGCGGCGGCGGCGAGGTTCAAGCTGCGTTGGTGATCCAGGCGACGCGCGCCGACGTAGCTGCCGCCCGCGTCAGCCGATGCCCAGCTTGCGCTTGAGCAGGTCGTTGACGGCTTGCGGGTTCGCCTTGCCGCCCGACGCCTTCATCACCTGGCCGACGAACCACCCGATCGCCTTGGGGTTGGTCCGCGCGTCCGCCACCTTGTCGGGGTTCCGGCCGACGATGTCGTCGACCACCTTCTCGATCGCGACCAGATCCGTCACCTGCTTCATGCCGCGCGCCTCGACGATGGCGGCCGGGTCGCCGCCTTCGGTCCACACGATCTCGAACAGGTCCTTGGCGATCTTGCCGGAAATCGTGCCCTGCGCGATCAGGTCGAGGATCGCGCCGAGTTGCACGGCGGACACCGGCGAGGCGGCGATCTCGCGGCCCTCCCGGTTCAACCGGCCGAACAGCTCGTTGATGACCCAGTTGGCCGCCGCCTTGGCGTCGCGGCTCGATCCGTCCGGCTTCTTGACCACGCTTTCGAAGTAGTCCGCGCTGGTCCGCTCGGCGACGAGCACGTCCGCGTCGTAACCCGTGAGGGCGAAGTCGCGCATGAAGCGCGCCTTCTTCTCGTCGGGCAGCTCGGGCAGCGCCCGCCGGAGCGCATCGACGTAATCTCGGGTCAACTCCAATGGCAGCAGGTCCGGGTCGGGGAAGTAGCGGTAGTCGTGCGCCTCTTCCTTGGTGCGCATCGGGCGCGTGACGCCCTTGGCGGGGTCGAACAGCCGCGTCTCCTGCTCGATCGTGCCGCCATCCTCGATGACGTCGATCTGGCGGCGCGCCTCGGAGTCGATCGCCTGGCCGATGAAGCGGATCGAGTTCACGTTCTTGATCTCGCAACGCGTGCCAAGCTCGGCGCCGGGACGGCGCACCGACACGTTCACGTCGGCGCGCAGGTTGCCCTTCTCCATGTCGCCGTCGCAGGTGCCGAGATAGCGCAGAATGCTGCGCACCTTCGCCACATAGGCCTTCGCCTCCTCGGACGAGCGGATGTCCGGCTTCGACACGATCTCCATCAGGGCGACGCCGGAGCGATTGAGGTCGACATAGGAGAGCGAGGGATGCTGATCGTGCACCGACTTGCCGGCGTCCTGCTCGAGATGCAGCCGCTCGATCCCGATCCGCACGGTCTCGCCGTCCGCCATGTCGACCACGACCTCGCCCTCGCCGACGACCGGCGACTTGTACTGGCTGATCTGGTAGCCCTGCGGCAGGTCGGGGTAGAAATAGTTCTTGCGGTCGAACACCGATCGCAGGTTGATCTTCGCCTTGAGGCCGAGGCCGCTGCGCACCGCCTGCGCGACGCATTCCTCGTTGATGACCGGCAGCATGCCCGGCATCGCGGCATCGACCAGGGACACGTGCGAATTCGGCTCGCCGCCGAACTCGGTCGAGGCTCCGGAAAAGAGCTTCGAGCGCGACGTCACCTGGGCATGGATTTCCATGCCGACGACCACCTCCCAGTCGCCGGTCGCGCCTTTGATGAGCTTCGATGCCTTGGCAGGTGCGTCCATGGGTCGTCCAACGCCGATATCGAGGCATGAGATAGAGGAGGAGATCGGGCGCGGCAACCGCCCCGCGTCCCCGCCTCAGCCCGCATCGCCGAGCAGTACCGTCACGATCGCCTGCCATTCGGCATCGAGCGTGCTCGACGCGACCGGCCTCTTCGCCTGACGATACCAGTAGGCGGCATTGCCAGCGTCGCCCTCGACCCGGTGCAGGTGGGCATGCACCCAGGCGGCATCGCGGCTGTCTTCCTTCATCACGATGGTGTGCGCCTGCTCCCAGTCGTCCTTCTTCGCCCACCACAGCGCGGTGACGGCCGGCGCAAGGTCGCGTGGCGGCGTCTTGCTCTTGAGGCTTTGCTCGAATTCCGCGAGGGTCATGGCACGCCTGATCCCATAGCCAAGCCGCTTGGATTACATAGGAGCCGATGCCATGACCGCAACAGTTCGGCACGCGGCGACGTCCGTCCTCGACATCGTCTACGAAGACAGTGGACCCGGAAACGGGGAGCCGGTCTTCCTCATGCATGGCTGGCCGTACGGTCCGCGTGTCTACGACGCGGTCGTTCCCCGGCTCATCGATGCCGGCTGCCGCACGATCGTGCCCTACCTGCGCGGCTTCGGGCCGACCCGCTTTCTCAGCCCCGGCACGCCGCGGTCCGGGCAACAGGCTGCGCTCGGCGACGACCTGCGGCAGCTGATGGATGCGCTCGACATCAAGCAGGCCGTGCTGGTCGGCTACGATTGGGGTGGGCGCGCGTCGTGCGTTGCCGCAGCGCTCTGGCCCGAGCGCGTGCGCGCCCTCGTCACGGGCGACGGGTACAACATTCACAACGTTGCGAATTCCGCCACACCCGCCGCGCCCGAGCAGGAGCTGCGCCAGTGGTACCAATATTACTTTCACCTCGAGCGCGGCCGCGCCGGCCTTGCCGCCAATCGGCGCGAGATCTGCCGCCTGCTCTGGCGCCTGTGGTCACCGAATTGGGAATTCTCCGAGGAGATCTTCGCGCAGACCGCGACCGCGTGGGACAACCCCGACTTCGTCGACGTGACGATTCATTCGTATCGGGTTCGCTACGGCAACGCGGCGGACGATCCTGCGCTCATTCCGCTCGAGCAGGCTCTCGGGGAGCAGCCGGCGATCTCGGTCCCGACCATTGTTCTGCATGGCGACGCGAACGGCATTGCGCCTGCGATGTCCGACGGCCAACGGCGCCAGTTTCTCGATCTGATCGACGAGCGCAGAATTCCGCGCGCCGGCCATAACCTGCCCTCCGAGGCTCCCGACGTCGTGGCTGACGCAGTGCTCGCGCTGCTCAAGACCCTGGGCTGAGACCCTCGGGGTTCAGGCCGCCCACCAGCGCGCCGGCGCAAAATGCCCGGCGGCCTGCTCGACCACCTCGCCGAGCGAGATCAGCGTCTCCTCGTCGAACGGCCGGCCGATCAGCTGCAGGCCGAGCGGGAGCCCCTGCGCGTCGAGACCGCCCGGCACCGCGAGCCCGGGCAGACCCGCCATGTTCACCGTGACGGTGAAGACGTCGTTCAAATACATCTCGATCGGGTCGGCCTTGGTCTTCTCGCCGATCGCGAAGGCCGCGGACGGCGTCGCCGGCGTGAGCATCGCGTCGATGCCGGCCGCGAAACAGTCCTCGTAATCCTTCTTGATCAATGTGCGCACCTGCTGCGCCCGCACGTAGTAGGCGTCGTAGTAGCCGGCGGAGAGCACATACGTGCCGATCATGACGCGCCGGCGCGCCTCCGGCCCAAAACCTTCGGCGCGGGTGCGCTCGTACATGTCGACGACGTCCCGGCCGGGGGTGCGCAGGCCGTAGCGCACGCCGTCGTAGCGCGCGAGGTTGGACGACGCTTCCGCCGGCGCCACGATGTAATAGGCGGGCAACGCATACTTGGTGTGCGGCAGCGAAACGTCGACGATTTGGGCGCCGGCCTCCGCGAGCCATTGCGCGCCGCGCCGCCACAGCGTCTCGATCTCGGCCGCCATGCCGTCGACGCGATACTCCTTCGGGATGCCGATCCGCATGCCCTTGATCGACCTGCCGACCGCCGCCTCGTAGTCGGGCACCGGGCGATCGACCGAGGTCGTGTCCTTCGGGTCGTGGCTCGCCATCGAGCGCAGCAGGATTGCGCAATCGCGCACGGTGCGGCCGAATGGCCCCGCCTGATCGAGCGAGGAGGCGAACGCGACGATGCCCCAGCGCGAGCAGCGCCCATAGGTCGGCTTGAGCCCGACGATGCCCGTGAACGCGGCCGGTTGGCGGATCGAGCCGCCGGTATCGGTCCCGGTCGCGCCCAGACAGAGCCTCGCCGCGACCGCCGCAGCCGAGCCGCCCGACGAGCCGCCCGGCACGAGATTTGTGTTCGCACCTTTAGGCCGCCACGGCGAGGCGACCGGGCCGAAATGCGAGGTCTCGTTCGACGAGCCCATGGCGAACTCGTCGCAATTGAGCTTGCCGAGCATGACGGCGCCGTCGCGCCACAGGTTGGCGGTGACGGTCGACTCGTAGGTCGGCGCGAAGTCGTCGAGAATGTGCGAGGCTGCGGTCGTGCGCACGCCCTTGGTGGCGAACAGATCCTTGATCCCGAGCGGAATGCCGGCAAGCGGGCCGCCCTCGCCGCGCGCGATCGCGGCGTCGGCCTCGCGCGCCATTTTGCGCGCAGCTTCCGGCGTCTCCAGCACGAACGCATTGAGCGCGCGCGCCGCCTCGATCGCCGCGATATGCGCCTCGGTCAGCTCGGCCGCGGAAATCTGCTTCTGACGCAGCAGGTCGCGCGCCTGCGCGAGCGTCAGCGACGTCGGGTCGGTCATTCGGACGGCGGCTCCTCGCACACGAACGGCGAGGCCGGCGCGGGCTTCTTGGCGGGCGCCATATCCGATGCAGGCTCCGACGTGAGACCCACAGCCGGATCAGCCGCGTCCGCCGCGGCCTTCTCTTGTCGCTCCTGCCGGGCCACCTGGTCGAGATAGGCGAACCACAGCTCGTCTTCCATCTGGCAGGCCATGCACATCAGATGACCTCATCGACCTCTTGGATCGACGTTTGCGGCTCGCAGACGAAGCGCGGCGCCTTGATCGCATACGGGCGTCCGGTGACCAGCCGATCATCGTGGATCGGCTCGGTCGCCGCCGACGCCGGCGGGCGCCAGCCCCTGCGCTCCATCTTGCCGTAGTAGGCGACGGTCAGCGGCTCGATCTCTTCGCATTCGTCGCACATCGATGGGCTCTCTGGCCTTGGCTCTTGGCATGTGGCTCCGGATCCCCGGGCCGGGCCTTGCGCGCCCGGGGATGGTTGAATGACGCGCACGCGTGTCATTCAACCACTTTAGGCACGACGAAAAAATGGTCCTCGCGCGTGGGCGCGTTCTTCAGGATATCATCGGCAATCCCGCCGTCCGTCACCGCGTCGGCGCGTTTTTTCATGGCCATCGGCGTCACCGAGGTCATGGGCTCGACGCCCGCGACGTCGACCTCGTTCAGCTGCTCGACGAAGGCCAGAATGGAATTGAGCTCGCCGCGCAGGTGCTCGACCTCGGCGTCGGCGACCGCGATCCGGGCAAGGCGCGCAATACGCCGGACGGTGTTGGCATCGACGGACATGAAGCCTCGGACACATCGGGGGCGAGCCCTATTAGCAGACGCCGGTTTCGCCCGGCAACCACGCCGCCGGAGCGGATGGAACAACTCGTTCAGCCGCGGACTTATCGCAAAAGACGAGCAACTCGAGGGCTTTGCCCATGGAAAAGCTCCTGTTCGCATGCCCCAAGACCGGTCAGCAGATCGATATCGGGGTCACCACCGAGATCATCACCCTGTTGCGCATTCGTTCACGGATGGTACGAGCGCGGTGCCCGGCGTGCGGTGAAACGCACGAATGGCCGGTGCGTGATGCGTGGCTGGTGCAGGCAGCATAGCCCCTCGACATTCTATTATGCTTCGATCAGGGTGAGGGTCCGGGGCGGATGGAACTGGTTCCATCCGGCGGGCGTTTCTCGACCCGCCCGTCAACGAGGCTGGGGATCCCTCCATGTCGCTGCTCATCAGCGTTCTGATCACCTTCGTCGTCATTATTCTGGTTCTCTATCTGGTCAACATGCTGCCGATCGACGGGCGTGCACGGCAGATCGTGCGTGTCATCGTCGTGATCATCGGCATCCTGTCGCTGCTGAAATACCTGGCGATCTACTAGCGCGAACGCGCCCGTTCGGGCCGTGATTGCGACCGTTCCGCCGTGACGGTAAGCAGGCGGGCGGAGCCTTCGCATGACACTACGCCTGCCCGGCAAGCCGCCCACCGACCCGTGGCGAAAGACGCCTGCGGCCGCGCTCGACTACGAGATCGCCCAGGAAATGGCCTCGGCCCTCGGCCGCATGGGCCGGGCGCTGGAATCGGCTCTCAGGTCCCTCGCCGAATTCGATGCGGCGGGCCGCGAGCCCGACCCGCACACGGGCAGCGACCGCGCCAATCTGGTCGTGGTTGCCGCCGACGCACTATGGCAATTCATCGTCCAGCGGGAGGCGTGCGGGCTGCGCGATACCGCCGCCGTGGTGCGTATGTATAAAGTGCCGCGCGACGTGCAGGCCCGGATGGGCCCCCTGCCGCCGCGCCGCTGAGGGGACCCGGTGCGAAGGCCATCCGCAGACACCTCCGCGAAGGTATGAATTTCCGGAAAAATCCGAGGGAATTCAAAGGGAATTCAGCGGGTTAAATTATCGCTTCGTTCGGCAATCGTTTGTTCACGGTTGCTGCGCCATATTCGGACAACGAATGAAAACGCGCGCTCTGGTGGTGTGCGTCGACTGACGCGGCTTCTGATGGCGAACAAAGCCTCATTGATCGACGAGCTGGAACAGGCGCTCGCCTCCGGCACGAGCGACCAGCGCATCCACACGCTTGCGCGCATCACCGATCTGTTCCTGATCGGCGCCGAGAGCTACACGAACGAGCAGATCGACGTCTTCGACGACGTGCTGCTGAAGATCGCCGCACGCATCGAATCGAAGTCGCTCGCCCGGCTGTCCAACCGGCTCGCGCCGCTGGCCAACGCGCCCAAGCGCACCGTCAAGGAGCTCGCCTTCAATACCGATATCGAGGTCGCCCGGCCGGTGCTGGCCGGCTCCGAGCGGCTCGATGAATCCGATCTCGTCGACAACGCCCGCACCCAGAGCCAGGAGCACCTGCTGGCGATCTCGGAGCGCAAATCGCTGAGCGAGGCGATCACCGACGTGCTGGTCGAGCGCGGCGATCGCGAGGTGGTCCGCTCGGTCGCCGGCAACACCGGGGCACGCTTCTCCAATGCCGGCTTCCGCCGCCTGGTCACGCGCTCGACCGGAGATGATGTGCTCGCCACGACGGTCGGCTCGCGCCGCGACATCCCGCGCGCACACTATCTCAAGCTGATCGAGCGCGCCTCCGCGAGCGTGCGCGAGAAGCTCACCGCGCTCAATCCGCAAGCCGCGCTCGCCGTCAAGACCGCGGTCGCCGAGGTGACGGGCGGCATCCGCAGCGAGACGCGCGAAGCCTCGGTCAACTACGCCGACGCCAAGGCGCAGATCGACGCGCTCATGCGCAACAAGCAGCTCAACGAGCAGGCGATCTACCAGTTCGCCCGTGAGCGCCGGTTCGAGCAGGTGGTGATCTCGCTCTCCGTGCTGTGCGACGTCGAGGTCGACGTGGTCGAGCGCGCGATGCTCGACCCCGGCGCCGAGGTCGCGCTGATCCTCGCCAAATACGCCAACCTGTCATGGACGACCGCGAAGGCGATCCTGCTGCTGCAGACCGCCGAGCGCGGCCTCTCGGCGCAGGATCTCGATCAGGCGATGTCGAACTTCTCCCGCCTGCAGCCCGAGACCGCCCGCCGCGTGCTCGGCTTCTACCGCACCCGCCGCAAGCCGCCGCCGCCGACCGAAGCGGCCGAGTAGACTCGCTCTCGCGTAGTTGCGAGGCGCGAAGCCGTACGGTGGGCAAATCGCCTGATCGTCCCTATCGGCTTGCGCAAATCTCGATGGCGATTTTGCCCACGCGGAACTCGGTGCAATCCAAGTGGGGCGACGGCCAAGAGCCGTTGCCCCTCCTACGGCTTCGCGCCCCGCAATGACGACTGATCAGCTCGCCCAGCCCATCAGGCCGCGCCGCTCTTCCGGCTGCGCCGCCACCGGATCGAGCGAATCGAGCAGCGTCTTGAACGCTGCGGCGGGCAGCGGCGGCGCGAACACGTAGCCCTGGGCGGCGCGGATGCCACGCTGGCGCAGGTCGGCGACCTGCTCGAAGCTCTCCACGCCCTCGGCGACGATCTCCATGTGCATGTTGCGCGCGAGCTCGACCAGGGTGGTGACGATGGTCGCCGAGTTGGTCTCGCTGCCGAGCGAATCGATGAACATCTTGTCGATCTTGATCACGTCGACGCCGAGCTTGAGAATCGAGGAGAGGCCGCTGTGCCCGGTGCCGACGTCGTCGAGCGCGACCTGGCAGCCGAGGCCCTGCAACGCCGCGACCACGCGCCGAGTGGCGGCGATGTCCTCGATCGGCTCGCGCTCGGTCAGCTCCAGCGTCACCTGGCTGAGCCGGATCGGCGAGCGGTCGAAGATCGCGCGCAGGTCGGCGACGATCGCGTCGTCGGCGAAATGGCGCGCCGTCAGGTTGAAGGCGAGCCTGAGCTGCGGCCGGCGCGCATAGGCGTCGCCGATCTCGCGACAGGCGCGGCGCATCAGGCCTTCGGTGAGCTCGATCATCAGCCCGCCGCGCTCGGCGAGCACGATGAAAGCGCCGGGCAGCACGACGCTCCCGTCCGCCTTGCGCCAACGCGCCAGCACCTCGGCGCCCAGCACCTTGCCGGACGTGATATCGATGATCGGCTGGAAATACGGCAGGAACTCGCGCGCATCGAGTGCGCGGCGGATCTCGGCCACCGGATCGCCGCCGCGCCGCCGCACCATCAGCCACGCGACCGTGAGCACCGCGGCCACCACCACGAGGTTGACGATGAGGCCGATCGTCTTCAGGTCGTGCGGCTCGCCCGCCGACCGCAGCATCGCGACGTCGGCCGTGATGCCGAAGCGCTCCGAGCGCAGGCTCGCCCGCACCACCTCGTCGGGCTTGAGGTCGGGCGGCAGCGGCACGCCGCCGTCCTCGATCACCGCGCCCTCCTGCGTGAGGATGCGGACATGCGCCGCGAACGGGCCGCCGCGCGGCGCGGTCAGCGGGATCAGCAGATCAGTCGGCACCAGCGCCGCGAGACTGGTGCCGCTGGCGACGAACCGGCGCATCCGCAGATAGTTCACCGGACGGTCGCCCACGCGCGTGATCTCGATCAGGATTTCGCCCGGCGGCGCGAGCTTGACCGGGCCGGCCACCACGCGCGCGCTCAGCGGAATGCCGAGGTCGCTGCACAGCATTTGCCCATTCGGCGCGATGACCCCGATTTCTTTCGCGGGCGTGGTCACGAGCGCGGCCTGCCGCAGCCTTTCCAGGTCGGCCGGAACGCAAGCCGTAACGCCGTGCGCAGCGAGTCCGTCGAGCGCCGCCGCGACCTGCGTGAGGCGCGTGTCGATCACCGCGATCGTGCGCCGCGCGCTGCCGAAGATGTCCTCGCTGCTTTGCCGCTCGACGAGCTGCTCGAGCCAGATGTCGAACGCGGCGAGCGGCAGTCCTGCGAGCAAGACGCCGACCACCGCCGCGATGAGCTTCTTTTGCCGCGAGCGGATCAAGCAGGACCTCAGCCTTGAGAATTGGACTTTTGCCCATCGGCCGTTAAGACTTGCTTAACCGTCTTGCGCCGCCTCGCCGCGTCGGACAGCTCGGACGTTTTCGGCTCCCGCCGCGCATCTTCCTCATCGGCCGGTATCCACCTCGCGGGAACATGCGCTAGAACGTCAGCGTCACGGCCGGAGACGGATGATGCGCATCGCGATTGCCGACAGGAATTCCGACCTAGAGGCGCTCACCGGAATCTTCAGCGACAACCTGACGACGAGCTACATCTCGCATTCGGAGCTGCAGGGCCGGCGTGCGATCCGGCCCGGCGAGTGGACCGGCGACATCAAGGCGGTCCTGCGGCGCGAGATCGCCGAGCGTTTGCGCGAGCCGATGGACGCGTTTCCGTCCATCGATTTCTGGCAGGGCGTGATCGAGGCGCGGGAGGACGGCGCGATCGTCGGGATCGCCTTCGTGACCTTGTCACGCAAGGCCAATGTGCCGTTCGGTGTCGTCGAGGACATCGTCATCGACGCGAGGCTGCGCGATCACGGCCGCGGTGAGGCCATGATGACCTGGATGATCGACACCTTCCGGCGCGCCGGCATCGACCGCGTCTTCCTCGAGAGCGGCATCACCAACGACTCGGCCCATCATTTGTTCGAGCGCCTCGGGTTCAAGACCGTGTCGATCGTCATGATGCGCGACGCGTAGAGATGCGCCAGGGAAGGGCCGCATCCTCGGCGAGCAGCGCGTCGAACTCGGCCCCGCCCATCCTCCGTTCGAAAATCGCGTCGAGCCCGCGGCTTTCCTCGGCCGGCGTCGTCAATTCGAAGTCGTAGCGCGCCAGCAACCTCCGCCCCATCTCGGTCGCGGCGGCGGACACGATGCGAATGCTCCGCTCCCCGATGGTCGCGTGATGCCGCGCATAAAGCCGCCGAAGGCATTCCCCGATCAGCTTGCTGCAGCGCGACCCGCCCGCCAGCGTGCCGGCGAGCCTCGGATCGATGGAAATTCCCGAGAGGTACCAGTCGGCTCCGGTCTGCTGGCCTTGCGCGATCGTGGTCCCGCGCAAATCGTGCTCCGTGACGTCGTGCCGCTTGAGCGCTTCCGCCCATTCCGCCGTGACGGGAAAGAGCCCGATGGTTCCAATGGGCCTATCCTGCTCGAATGCCCCCAGGAGGCCCGGCGGGTAGGCGCGATACCATTCGCGGAAGAGAACCGGGCCGATATTCGCGCGCGCACCATAGCTGTCGATCGCATGGACCGCGTCGAGCTCTGGTAGCGACACGATCCCTCGGACTTCGGTCTTATCAGGCTTCTGATGAGGCTCGGCGCCGGAGCTCATCGTTCACTTACGGTCCGCCCGCCGCTGCCTCGCCGCGCCGCAGCTCGTTGACTTCGACGCGCTTGGCCGCAAATGCTTCACGCAGGACCGCCACGCATTGATCCGGGTCGGCGTCCCCGCACATGAAGACGTCGACCGCCGCGTAGCCCGAATAAGGCCACGTATGAATCGAAATGTGGCTCTCGGCCAGCACCGCGACGCCCGACACACCGTTCGGCTGGAAGCGGTGCACGTGCAGATGCAGCAGCGTCGCGCGGGACGCATCGACGCAGCGGCGGAGCGTCGCCTCGACGTGGTTGACGTCGTCGAGGTGCTTGGCGTCGAACAGATCGATGATGAGGTGGACGCCGGCGCAGCGGGTCCCGTGGCGCACGACCGAATGGTCATGGCGGGCACCCAATGGAACGAGCCGCGCGGTCATGTGGACCCATTAGCAAATCGCGTCGAAAGTGCAAGAAAGTCCGCACGCAACACCGCCGGTGCTAACCCTCCCCCGACGCGGCAGGGTCGGATCGCATTGAGCAGAGCGAAATGCCATCCGGGTCGGGTGACGCCGTCGCAAATCCCACCCACCGCCACCCCACGCCGCTCGCTTCGGTCGCGACCCTTCCCCTTCAGGGAAGGTAAAGAGCCGCTCACCCTCCCACGCAGGCCTGCGCCTCGACGACCGCCACGGCCGTCATGTTGACGACGCCACGCGCGGTCACGGAGGGGGTGAGAATGTGCGCCGGGCGCGCGGCCCCGATCAGGATCGGCCCGACGGTCAGCCCGTCCGCCAGCACCATGATCATCTGATAGGCGACGTTGGCCGCATCGAGGTTGGGCATGATCAGCACGTTGGCCTCGCCCTTGAGGCGCGAGTGCGGCAGTGCGCGCTCGCGAAAGATCGGGCTCAGGGCCGCGTCGCTCTGCATCTCGCCGTCGACCTCGAGCTCGGGGTGCCGGGCGTTGAGGATCTCGGTCGCGCGCCGCATCTTGCGCGCCGATTCGGTGTCGTAGCTGCCGAAATTCGAGTGCGACAGCAACGCGATCTTCGGCTCGATGCCGAAGCGGCGCACATGCGCGGCGGCGAGCACCGCCGTCTCGACGATCTCGTCGACGTTCGGCTCCGGCGTCACGTGGGTGTCGGCGAGGAAATGGTGCCCCTTGCCGGTGATCACCAGCGTCAGCGCCGCAAAGTCGCGCACGCCGGGCGCGACCCCGATGATCGAGCGGACGTGGCGCAGATGGCTCAGAAAGCGCCCCTCGACGCCGCAGATCATGGCGTCGGCCTCGCAGCGATGCAGTGCCAGCGCCGCGATCACGGTCGCGTTGGTGCGCACCAGCGTGTGCGCCGCCTCCGGCGTGATGCCGGTGCGCCCCGCGACCTCGATATACGCGCGCACATAGTCCTCGTAGCGTGGGTCGCTTTCCGGGTTGATCAGCTCGAAGTCGCGCCCGGGCCGGATCGATAGGCCGAAGCGCTCGAGACGCTTTTCCACGACGCCGGGCCGGCCGACCAGGATCGGCTGGGCGAGGCCCTCCTCGACGACCACTTGCGCGGCGCGCAGAATGCGCTCGTCCTCGCCCTCCGCATAGACGACGCGCTTGGGCGCCGATTTGGCGGTGGCGAACACGGGCTTCATCACGAAGCCGGAGCGGAAGACGAAGCGGTTGAGCCGCTCCGCATAGGCGTCGAAGTCGGCAATCGGCCGCGTCGCCACGCCCGACGCCATCGCGGCGCGCGCGACCGCAGGCGCGATGCGCAGGATCAGGCGCGGGTCGAACGGGGTCGGGATGAGCGAGCCGGCGCCGAAGGTCGGCATCTCGCCGCCATAGGCGCGCGCCGCGACCTCGGAGGGCGCTTCGCGCGCGAGCGCCGCGATCGCGTCGACGGCGGCGCGTTTCATCTCCTCGTTGATGGTGGTCGCGCCGACGTCGAGCGCGCCGCGGAAGATGTAGGGAAAGCACAGGACGTTGTTCACCTGGTTCGGATAATCCGAGCGCCCGGTGCAAATCAGCGCGTCCGGCCGCGCCGCAAGCGCATCCTCGGGCATGATCTCGGGGTTCGGATTGGCGAGCGCCATGATCAACGGGCGCGGCGCCATGCGTTTCGCCATTTCGGGCTTGAGCACGCCGGGTGCGGACAGGCCGAGGAAGACGTCGGCGCCCTCGATCACGTCGACGAGGCGGCGGGCCTCGGTCTCCTGGGCGTAGATGTCCTTCCAGCGGTCCATCAGCGCGCGCCGGCCCTTGTAAACCACGCCTTCGAGATCGGTGACCCAGATATTTTCCCGCTTGGCGCCGAGCGCGACCAGCAGGTTGAGGCAGGCGAGCGCGGCGGCGCCGGCGCCCGAGGTGACGATCTTGACCGCGTCGAGCCGCTTGCCGGAGAGCGCGAGCGCGTTCTGCACCGCCGCCGCCACGATGATGGCGGTGCCGTGCTGGTCGTCGTGAAAGACCGGAATCTTCATGCGCGCCTTGAGCTGGTCCTCGACCTCGAAGCATTCGGGCGCCTTGATGTCCTCCAGGTTGATGCCGCCGAAGGTGGGCTCGAGCGCCGCCACCACCTCGACCATGCGGTCGATCTCGCGCGCGTCGACCTCGATGTCGAACACATCGATGCCGGCGAACTTCTTGAACAGGACCGCCTTGCCCTCCATCACGGGCTTGCCGGCAAGGGGACCGATATTGCCGAGGCCGAGCACGGCGGTGCCATTGGTCACCACGGCGACGAGGTTGGCGCGCGCGGTCAGCTCCGCGGCCTCGTGCGGATCAGCCGCGATCGCCTCGCAGGCGACCGCCACGCCGGGCGTGTAGGCGAGCGCGAGGTCGTGCTGGGTGCCGAGCGGCTTGGTCGACTGGATTTCGACCTTTCCGGGCCGCGGCGCGCGGTGATAAGCGAGCGCGCTGAGGCGGAAGTCGTCCGACTGGCTGGTTGACACGGCGCGTTCCCCGACCCTGATGTTCCTGTTGTGGCTCAGTCTAGCCTAGCTAGCGAATATTGCAGGCAGAAGCGACACTTGCTCCGATGCTCGGCCTCGCTCCTTGCGCTTGACCCGAATGGGGTCGGGCCTGCACGCTTCAAGCACGCCGCCGAGCAGAACCAAATCCGAGAAACGTCGAGGAACCCCATGAGCGCACCGACCGGCCGCCTGTCCGGCTGTTTCTGCTGCAACGACGCGCCAACCTTCCCGTCCGGCAACGGCGTCAGCCGGCGCAATTTCGTCGCCGGCGGCATCGCGGCCCTCGGTCTCGGCCCGGCGGCGGCAACCCGCCCCGCGCGCGCGCAAGCCGCTCCCCGGCGGATCGACGTGCACCATCACTATCTGCCCCCCTTCATGCGGCAGGCCCTGCTCGCCAACCGCGCCGGCGGCGGCCTGCCCGAATGGTCGGTCGAGCGCTCGCTCGCCGACATGGACAAGGGCGGCACGCAGACGGCGGTGATCTCGGCGGTCCAGCCCGGCGTCTGGTTCGGCGACGACGTCGCGGCGCGCAAGCTCGCGCGCGACGTCAACGACTACGGCGCGAAGCTCGTCGCCGACCACAAGGGCCGCTTCGGCCTCTTCGCCGCGATCCCGCTGCCCGACTCAGAAGGCAGCTTGAAGGAGATCGAGTACGCGCTCGACACCCTCCACGCCGACGGCATCGGCCTGTTCACGAGCTACCGCGACAAGTATCTCGGCGACCCGGCGTTCACGCCCGTGCTGGAGGAGCTCAACCGGCGCAAGGCGGTCGTCTATGTCCACCCCGTCATACCGGTGTGCTGCGGGGGGCTGATCAAAGGCGTTCCGCCGTCGGTGATCGAGTTCGCCACCGACACCACCCGCACGGTCACTAGCTTGATTTTCGGCGAGGCCGGCAGCGCTTTCCGCTTTCCCGACATCCGCTGGATCTGGTCGCACTCGGGCGGCACGCTGCCGTTCCTCGCCGGGCGGTTGGTACGCCTCGCCCAGGAGCGCAACGATGCACGGATGCCGGATGGACCGCTACCGATCCTGCGCAAGTACAATTATGAGATCGCCCAAGGCAACACGGCGCCTCAGCTCGCGGCCTTGATGAAGCTCGTACCGGTCTCGCAGGTGCTGTTCGGGACGGATTTTCCTTATCGTGACGCGAAGGAAGCCGGCGACGGTCTGCAGGCTTACGGCTTCAGCGATGTGGACCTGCTGGCGATCGATCGCGGCAATGCGATCAAGCTGATGCCGGGCCTCGAGACGGGATAGTGCAGCGGGGCGGCTTGGCCACGACGTTGATCTTTCTACTGTTATCCCAGCTAGTTTCGTCCTGCAGTTTTGCCTCCCGCCATCGCACAAAATCGACGACGGGAGCCCCGACATTGATAGCGTTGAGATTTCCGGCCATGGCTTTGTTCTGCCGTTCTGCCGGTGCGGCGACCTCCCAGGCGAGCGCGACAGCGCGCCGACAGAAATTTTTTTCAAAAAAATACAATCGATCTGCAATCGAAAATCCACGCCAATTACAAGGCAAGGCTTTGCACGAGCTTCGAAAAAGCCGTTGGTGCGAAAACAATGGAAACAATGCGAAGGACAATGGAAACAGTCGGCCCTGCGGGCGGGTTCCCACGTCCGGTTTATGAACCGGGGGGCAGACCACGCCACTCCGCCTGAAAAACAATGCGCGCGCGAAGCCGCGGCTCCGGACGCGCGAATGTCACTCTGCACTTAATGCCATGCGCCGCACGCGCGGCGAATGCAAGCGGATTCGGCAAGTAGCGCGCGTGTAGCCCGCATGGAGCGAAGCGCAATGCGGGAAAAGCCTTTCCGCGGATAGGCCATCCCCGGACTACGGCGCTTCACGCCTCCATCCGGCAATCGTTTAGGCTCAACCCGCGACGCTGCTCCACTGCGACGCCAGATGCTCGGCGCCGCGCAGCGAGAGCGCGAAGATCGTGTAGGTGGGGTTGGGCGCGCCTTCGGTCGGGAAGATGCCGGGGCCGGCGACGTAGAGATTGGCGATCTCGTGTGTCTGGCCGAAGCTGTCCACCACCGAGTTGCCCGCATCCGTGCCCATGATGGTGCCGCCGAACAGGTGGATGGTCGGCTGGTTGCCGCGCCCCGACCACGACTCCTTGGCGTCGGTCGCCTTGGCGATCTTGAGCCCTTCCTCGAAGTTGGCGTTCCACAAGTCGACCGCCGCTTGGTCGAACGAGTGGGTGAACCGGCCGAGCGGCATGCCGAACGCGTCCTTTTCGCTCGCGAGCTCGATGCGGTTCTCGATGTTCGGCATCTCCTCGCCGAATGCCGTGATACGGGTGAGCCCGCGCTTGGCTTTTTTCATAAAATCGGCGAGCGCCGGGCCGAACAGGTCGACGCGCGCATTGGCGATGCCGCCGAGATCGCTCGTCTTCTGCGCGGCGCCGGCGACGATGAAGGTCGAGCCGAACGCGGCGCCTTTCCCCTTGTGGGCGAGCTTGTCGTAGCGATCGTACGAGAAATACTGCGCGCCGACCGTGCCCATATGGTTCTCGATGTCCTCGTCGAACATCGCGAAGGTGCCCGAGGCGAAGTGCGCCATCATGTATTTGCCGAGCAGCCCGCTCTTGTTGGCAAGACCGTTCGGGTGCTTGTCATTGGACGAGTTGAGCATCAGGCGCGGGTTCTGCCCGGCCCAGGCCGCGAGCACGACGACGCTCGCCTCCTGCACCTGCTTCTCGTGCTTGGCGTCGTAATATTCGACGCCGGTGACCTTGGTGCCGGCCGCATTGGTGAGCACGCGCGTCACCGTCGAGAGCGCGCGCACCTCGGCGCCGGCCTTCTTGGCTTCGCCGAGATACGTCACCAGCGGATTGGCGAGCGCCCCGATCGGGCAGCCGACGTGGCACCAACCGTCATAAAGGCAGGCAGGGCGGCCCTTGTACGCGGTCGAGTTCATGCCGACCGCGTTCGGCCGCATGCGGATGCCGACCGACTCGAAGCCTTTGAGCCATACCTGGCCGTTCTTGAACGTCTTCATCGGCGGCATCGGATAGGGCTTGCCGGGCGGCCGCCAGATCTCCTCGGCCTTGGCGTCGCCGGAGACGCCGACGTCATCGGCGACACGGTCGTAGAAGGGCGCGACGTCGGCATAGTTGATCGGCCAGTCGAGCCCGCGGCCGTGCTCGCTCTTCACTTTGAAGTCATTCGGCATGAGCCTGGGAAAATTGGCGAAATAGTGCAGCGCCGCACCGCCGACGCCCCATCCGGCCTGATAGACGTAGCCGTACGGATTCTTGCCCTCGAGCAGCAGCGGGGCGCCGGGCGGTTTGACCCGCCGCCCCCAGATGTCCGAGCTGATCAAATCGGTGAGCTGCCAGTCCGGCCCGCTCTCGATCATCACCACCTTCTTGCCCGCCTTGGCGAGCACCGCCGCGTAGGTCGAGCCCGAGGCGCCGGCGCCGACGATGACGACGTCCACTTTTTCGTGCGTTGCCATGGGGCTCACCACTTCTTGGTCGGCGCGATATGGGCCATGTAGGGAATGTCGAGCGACGCGTAGCCCGCCATGGTGCCGTAGACCACGTCGACCGCATCGCTGCGCATGACGAAGTAGACGAAGCCGCCGGGCGGGCCCTTCCAGCCGTCGATCTTGTTCTGGCGCATGGCGTCGACGAAGTCGTGCTGCGTGGCCGCGTCGAGCTGCGCGAACGGCTTGCCATGCTTGGCGGTGCTCGCCGTGTTGATGGCGCCGATGGCGGCGCGATAGAAATTGGCATAGGGCGGCTTGATGCTGAGGATGCGCGCCTCGAGCAGCGCCTCCCCGGCCGGAATGGAAATCTGCTGGTCGATGAAGTTGGCGATGCCCTGCTGGCGCGCGCCGGGCACCAGCGTCTCGCCCATCGCCTCGATGGTCGCGGCCTCGTCGGGGTTCAAGGTGCGGAGCGGCACGCCTTCGGCGCGCGCCTGCGCGGGCGTCAGAAGCACCTCGGCGCCGCCGACCGTGAAGGCGAGCGCGCCGGCGCCAGCGCCCTTGACGAAGGCGCGTCGTTCGATCGCGTCCATGCTTTCCTCCCTGACCGCCCATGTCGGGCAGCCGCGACCGTTGTTGTCACGGGTTGGCGCGAAGTGAACGCCAAGCAACAGGTCGAATCAAGTCGTGTCGACGCCGCTCGCGACCGATCTGGCAAAGGCCAGGCAAAGGCGCGCCGAGCGGCGCCAAGGGCGCAAAGCCTGTGCACCAAAGCCTGTGCACTACCTCTTGCCAAGCGCTTGGCAATTAGAGAACCTTACGCACGTCTTTTTGCAGGGGGAGGCGCGTCATGGCCGATGCTTCGACGCAATGCTACTTTCTCGACAGCGCGCGCAATCAACAGGGGCCGGTGTCGGGCGGCGACATTGCCCGTCTGATCCGCAACGGCACGATCAACCGTGATACCCTGATGTGGTACCCGGGGATGGCGGATTGGCGCCCGGCCGTACAGATCAGCGAGTTCGCCTCGCTGTTCGGCGCACCCGCCTCGCCGACGCGGCCGCCGCCGTCCATGCCGTCGATGCGGCCGGCGATGCAGTCGGAGACATTCGGTGGCTACGAAAATCAGGGGACGGGCGGCTATAATCAGGGGACAAGCGGGGCGCCGAAGGCCGTGGGGTTCGGCGGCGCCATCTCGATGTGCTTGGGCAAATACGCCAACTTCAGTGGCAGGGCCAGCCGATCGGAATTCTGGTTCTGGGTGCTTTTCCAAGTCCTCCTTTCACTTGTCGTCGTAGTCGTCGGCGGGCTCATCACCGTTGTAAGCCCGGACGCCGGACGCTTGATTACGCTGTTGGGCTACGGAGTGATCATATTGGGGCTCTTTCTTCCCGGCCTCGCCGTATCCGTCAGGCGGCTGCACGACACCGACCGAAGCGGGTGGTGGCTGTTGCTCGATTTCGTGCCGCTCGGCGGCATCGTCTTGCTGATCTTCTGGTGCCTGCCGGGGACCGAGGGCCCGAACCGATTCGGATGACCGCCTGGTCCTGGTGAAACGTCGGCGCGGTTGTGCGCCGGTCAATCCGGCTTCCCCGCCAGATTGAGGCGGATGTGCAGCTCGCGCGCAGCTGCTTCCGCGTCACTTCCGAGGGCGACGCCCTGCTTCAGCAGCGATGGAACTCCTGCTCGGGTCCCATGTCGCCGGTCTCGTTGGCATGCTTGTACATGGTCCGGCCGTCGCTGGAGAACTTCCAGTAGACCGTGTTGCCGCCGCCGCTCCAGATGATGTTGATCCAATCCGGGCTCGCCTCGACGCGCGCGATGTGGAGGACGTTCGGCCGGCCCCTGCCGCCGCGTGCGGTGACGCTCAGCCTGTCGCTAGCGAAGACATATTCGAGGTCGACGCCCGGCCCTCCGCACCAATGGCCGATCAGATCGTCCATCGACCGATCAGCCGCCGCCGCCGGTCCACATGCGGCCGCGATCGCGCCGACGACAGCCAGCGGAAGAACCCAAAAACGGGCACGCTTCGCCGAACACTCGATCTCCATCATCGTCTCTCGCCACCGTTCGCGCCGTGACCGCCCCACCCCTGCGCAGTCATCGCGCAAGCGCAGCTCGCCCACAAGACCCAATCGGGTCTGCAGGCGGACGTGGACTACTCGGACTTGGCCGGCAGATTGAGCCTGATGTGCAGCTCGCGCAGCTGCTTCTGCGTCACCTCGGAAGGCGCGCCCATCAGCAGGTCCTCGGCGCGCTGGTTCATCGGAAACAGCACGACCTCGCGCAGGTTCTCCTCGCCGGCGAGCAGCATGACGATGCGGTCGATGCCGGGCGCGATGCCGCCATGCGGCGGCGCGCCGTACGAGAGCGCGCGCAGCATGCCGCCGAACTTCGCCTCGAGCACATCCTCGCCGTAGCCCGCGATCGCGAACGCCTTCTTCATCACGTCGGGCCGATGATTGCGGATCGCGCCGGAGGAGAGCTCGATGCCGTTGCAAACGATGTCGTACTGGATCGCCTTCAGGCCGAGGATCTTCTCGCTGTCGGCGGGGTCGAGCGCGATGAACTCGTCCGGCGTGAGGTTCGGCATGGAGAACGGGTTGTGCGAGAAGTCGATCTTCTTCTCCTCCTCGTTCCACTCGTACATCGGGAAGTCGACGATCCAGCAGAACTCGAAGCGGTCCTTGGCGATGAGGTTGAGCTCCTCGCCCACCTTCGTGCGCGCGAGGCCCGCGAAGCGGACGAACTCCTTCGGCTTGCCGGCAACGAAGAACACCGCATCGCCGACGCCCAGACCGAGCTGCTTGCGCATCGCCTCGGTGCGCTCGACGCCGAGATTACGCGCCACCGGCCCGGCGCCGCCCTCCTCGCCCTCGCGCCAGAAGATGTAGCCGAGCCCCTTTTGGCCCTCGCCCTGCGCCCATGAGTTCATGCGATCGCAGAACGCGCGGTTGCCGCCGGTCGGCGCCGGGATCGCCCACACTGCAGCGGCACGGTCCTCGAGGATGCTGGCGAAAACCTTGAAGCCGGACCCGCGAAACGTCTCGCTCACGTCCGCCATCTTGATCGGGTTGCGCAGATCGGGCTTGTCGCTGCCGTACTGGCGGATCGCGTCCGCGTACGGGATGAGCGGAAACTTCTGCGTCACCGGCTTGCCGTCCGCGAACTCCTCGAACACGCCGCGCATGACCGGCTCGACCGCAGCAAAAACATCCTCTTGGGTGACGAAGCTCATCTCCAGGTCGAGCTGGTAGAACTCGCCGGGCGAGCGGTCGGCACGGGCATCCTCATCGCGGAAGCAGGGCGCGATCTGGAAGTAGCGATCGAAGCCCGAGATCATGACCAGCTGCTTGAACTGCTGCGGCGCCTGCGGCAGGGCGTAGAACTTGCCGGGATGGATGCGCGACGGCACCAGGAAGTCGCGCGCACCCTCGGGCGACGACGCGGTCAGAATCGGCGTCTGGAACTCGAAGAAGCCGCTCTCGCGCATGCGCCGGCGGATCGACTCGATCACCTGCCCGCGCAGGATGATGTTGCGATGCAGCCGCTCGCGCCGCAGGTCGAGGAAGCGGTATTTGAGCCGGATGTCCTCCGGATACTCCTGGTCGCCGAACACCGGCAGCGGCAGCTCGCCCGCGGGCCCGAGCACCTCGATCGCGCGGCTGTAGACCTCGACCTCGCCGGTCGGCAGATCCGGGTTGACGGTGCCGGCGGGGCGCGCCCGAACCTTGCCGTCGAAGCGCACCACCCACTCGGCGCGCAGCTTTTCGGCCGTCTTGAAGGCGGGCGAATCCGGATCGACCACCACTTGGGTGATGCCGTAATGGTCGCGCAGGTCGATGAACAGCACACCGCCATGGTCGCGGATGCGATGGCACCAGCCCGAGAGGCGGACCTCGCGGCCGATGTCACTCGCGCGAAGCGCGCCGCAGGTGTCGGTGCGGTAACGGTGCATGGCGAACCTTCTAGGAGCCGAGAAAAATCGGGCCGAATCCGAGACATATCGGGGGCGGCCGCAGGCGAGCGGAAGGTGCATGGCCCCCCTGGTTTGTCAAGAATTCCCCCCTCTCGCGAGGGCCCGGGATATCTACGCAGTCCTCACCCAAGGGAACGGGAAACTGCCAGCCAAGATGCCCCGCAAATGGCTAGCGCGAAAACCGTCATGACCCCTCGCTGATCGCGCACGAGTCGAGACACGTGCTCCCAGGCACCCAGAACGACCATCTCTCGGCCGCCCTGGCCGGGGCGCAGAAGCGCATCCGCACAATCGGATCAGCGCTGGGAAAACATCGAGCCCAGGGTGGCGAGGTCGAACCTGTAGTTCACACCAGCCCTTACCAAGTCGATGCTCTGCCGCACGGCGATCGTCTGGGCACCAATCACCGCGACCGTCGGGAACGTCACGGACGTGCTTGGAATCCCGATGTGGTCGTATTCCAAGAACGAGGTCCAATGGTCAGCGAGGCCATATTCAACGCCGCCGCCGATCGTCCAGCCCCACGTGGACACGCCGGCGTTGCCGGTACCGAGCGTGAGCACGCCGGTGTTCGCGTTGAGCGCATAGGTCGTATCAGTCAAGGCAGCGCCGCCCTTGACGTAGGCGAGCGCGCGATTCCAGGCGTAGCCGAACCTCCCGGTGATGCTGGCGAGTGAATTGACGTTCCGCGTGCAGTTGACGCCGCCGATTCCAGAAAAACAGGTATTCGTGCCGCGCAGATGTGCGGCCGTGGCATCGAGCTCGCCGCCATAGACCCAGTTGCCGATCTGAAAGTTGAGTCCGATCTGCCCGCCGCCGAGCGGCCCGGTGGCATGCGTGGTATCGCCGAAGCCCGCGATGTTTGCCGCGCCGCCGCCGGCGGGAATGAAATCGCTTCCGAACGGATCGGACCAGCGGTCGTCACCCCAACCGCCGCCCAGGTGTCCGCCCACGTAGAGGCCAGACCACCACATCGGCGCCCGGGCGAGCACTGGCGCCTTGGTCGGCATCCCCGAGTCGAATGCGTGGCTAGTGTCGCCCCAGTGATAGCTCGCCTGCAGGAAAGCGCCGTAGCGCTCGATATTGAAACGCCCCGGCTCGACCGCGTTGGGAGAGCCGCCGCCGAGGAAATCAAACGTCAGGGGCCCGGTGTTCATGTTCAAGGCCCAGTAACGGCCGCCGATGCCGACATTCCACGCATCGGTGACCTTGTAGTCGAGTATCGCCTCGAGCATCACGCCGTCCCCGCTGTTCGAAGCGTCGGACACGAGAAGCATGCGGTGGTCATGATCGTCCAGCCCGTTGAACGTGACCCATGGCACGTAGGCCGCGTCGGCGGTCAGCCGAAGGCGATCGGTCAACATGAATTGCGTGGACAAGCCGATCCGCAGGGATTGGAAGCGATCGTCGTCGCCAATGCCGAGGAAATTCGGGGGAAACGGGTCAGCCGGTGTGCAGTGAAGATCGCCGGCGAGCTGGGAGCACCCGAAAGTGCTCACTTGCTGCCGAAAGTAGTTGTATCCGATGATTGGACCCACCCGGGCATCGGCTGTCTTGAGCAGCGAATACCCGATATCAATCGTCGCGTAGCCGACGCTGCCGGAATTACGGTCCTCCAGCGTCCGCGAGTAGGCCGCGTCGGCGGGAAAATCCTCGTCGAACATGTTTCCATGAGTGATGCCGCCGCCACCCAGGAATCCTTTGACGAAGAGTCCGTTGGCGTGATCGACGCGCGCGAACACCTCGCCCGAATAGGCGTCATCGTTGTAGGTGAGCCGCGACACCAGGGTATTGTTATCAAGCTCCTGTACCCCGAACGTGCCTGTGCTGAACCAGACACGTGAGCCTGTCTCAATCTCCCAATTGCGCCTGTTCAGCCAGGTCAAGCCGAAGCTCGGCCCGCTCCCCGCCATGGCGTACGCGCCTGAACGCCCCGGACCAAAGCGATAGTTGAGGCCTACCCGTGCAATGTCGGCGCTGAGATCGATCGAATGGCTGAACGCCTGATTCGGGAAAAAAGGGACAATGGTGTTGCCGGTGATCGTCGCGGCGGTGTTGCCGAAGCCTACGTGAAGATATTCGGCCTTGACGCTCAGCCGATCGCTGAGCCTGGACTCCACACCCGCGCCAACCGTGTAGCCGGTCTTCGTCGCGCTGACATTGCCCGACTCGAACGAGCCCAGGCTGTCGGCGAAGAGAAGGTTGGCATTGAGATGCGTCACCGCGAGGCCGCCGGTTGCGTAGAGCAGCCAGTTGTCCACCGTATAGCCGACACGCGGGCGCACCGTGAGCAGCCAGTTGCCGTTGGCATAGGAGCTGACGACGAACTGGGATCCCAGCACGCCCAGCACCGCTCCCGGATAGGGCATGCCACCGCTGTTGGCCGCGCCGTTGAGATGCAGCGCCTCGAGATCGGCTTCGACGCCGAGCACAAATGGGCCCGCCTGCCAATTGTAGCCGCCCTCGATTCCGGCCTCGAAACCGGCGGGGCTAATGCGCTGCGTGCCAGCGGCCGTGACCGTCGCGGCTTGGGCCGGGCTGAGGTAGAAGCCCCCGGCGTTCGTTCCACCACTGGTCGATGTGCGGGAATCGAATGAGCCCCAGGCAGCACCTGCGGTGACGCCAGCGTAGAAACCAGTCCAATCGGCAGGGCTTGCGGGCAGCGGTTTGAACGGAAGATCCGCCGCTCGGGCCGGACAACCGCCGATCCAGACGACAACCGCAACGATAGCAAGAGCGCCGCGCGCCATGAGAACCCCTGTCGCACAGCGTTCTGCAACAGACTACGTCGAACGTACAGCCAATCGGGTCCTCGCGACACTGCCCTCAACGGGCGCTGCAGCAATTTGCCTTGCCCCGTTGCAAAGAAACAACAAATCTCGCCTCGAACCTCTCGCATCACTCGCCGGTCTGCCGGCGAACGGCACAGCGTCCCGGCGATTCAAGCCATGCTCCGTTCGGGACAATCCCGGTCGCCTACCACGATCCGCCCCCTCGACAGCTGGGCGGCGATCTGCACAGTCAGGTGCAGAAGGATCCTGTCTGGGCGCGACATTAATGAAGACGACCTCAGATGCGATGACCACCGCCGAGGCCGTCGTCGCCTCGCTCGTCGCGCACGGCATCGAGACGGTCTACACGCTACCGGGCATCCAGAACGACCACCTGTTCGACGCCCTCTACCGGGCGCAGAACCACATCCGCACGGTGCACAGCCGGCACGAGCAAGGTGCCGCCTATATGGCGCTCGGCGCCGCGCTCGCGACCGGCAAGCCGCAAGCCGTTGCGATCGTCAACGGCCCCGGGCTGCTCAATGCGTCGGCGGCGCTGCTGACCGCCTTCTCGATGAACGCGCCCGTGCTGGCGCTGATCGGCGAAATCCCCGAGGCGGACATCGGCCGCCATCTCGGCCATCTGCACGAGCTGCGCGACCAGGCGGGCGTGATCGCGCGGCTGGTCGACGTCGCGGCGCATATCCGCTCGCCCGACGCTGCTCCGCGGCTCGTCGCCGAGGCGATGCGCGCCATGCAGAGCGGCCGGCGCGGCCCGGCGGCGCTGTCGTGCGCGGTGGACACCTGGGCCATGCGCGGCGACGTTGCGCCACAGGCCCCGCTCCCACCGGCGGAGCCCGCGATCGACGAGGATGCGATCCTCGCTGCCGCCAAGCGGCTCGGGGCGGCCAAAAATCCGCTCATCATGTGCGGCGGCGGCGCGCAGGATGCCGCGCGCGAGGTGACCGAGCTCTCCGCCATGCTGCAGGCGCCGGTGCTCGGCTATCGGCGCGGCCGCGGCGTGCTCGACAGCCGCGACCCGCTCAGCGTGACGCTGCCGCTCGCGCATGAGCTGTGGGCGAAGGCGGACGTGGTGCTGGCGATCGGCACCCGCATGCTGATGCAGCAGCGCAAGGTGTTCTCGGCCGAGCCGTGGGGCATCGACGACGACCTCGCGGTGATCCGCGTCGACGCCGACCCGACCGAGCCTGGCCGCGTGCGCCCGCCCGCGGTGGCGCTGATCGGCGATGCCGCGCCCATCCTGCGGCGGCTGATCGAGGCCCTGCCGGCCCACAACGCCAAGCGCCGCTCGCGCCGCGCCGAGCTGACGAAACGGCAGGAGGCCTGGCGCAAGCGGCTCTCGGAAGAGCTCGCGCCGCAAGCGGCCTTCCTCGAGGCGATGCGCGCCGAGCTGCCCGAGGACGGCATCTACGTCGACGAGGTGACGCAGGTCGGCTTTGCGGCCCGCCTGCTCTTTCCCGTCTACAAGCCGCGCACGTTCCTCTCGCCCGGCTACCAGGACAATCTCGGCTGGGGTTTTGCGACCGCGCTCGGCGCCCAGCATGCGCGGCCGGACGTGCCGGTGATGTCGATCAACGGCGACGGCGGTTTCATGTTCACGGCGAACGAGCTTGCGACCGGCGTGCGCCACCGCATCCCGCTCACCGCCATCGTGTTCAACGACGGCGCCTTCGGCAACGTCCGCCGGATCCAGCAGGATCTCTACGGCGACCGCCAGATCGCCAACGACCTCGCCAATCCCGACTTCGTGCGCTTCGGCGAAAGTTTCGGCGCCGCAGCCGAGCGCGCCAAGACGCCGAAAGCCTTGCGCGCGGCGCTCAAGCGCGCCTTCCGCCGCCGCGACGTCCCGACCCTGATCGAGGTTCCGGTCGGCCCGATGCCGAACCCGTGGAAATACATTTTCCTGCCGCGGGTGCGCGGCGGCTAAGTCCGCTTACGGCTTCTGCTGCTGGGCGGTCGTTTTTTTCTTCCTAGCCTTCGGCTCGGCCGCCGCTGGCGCAGTGCTGCGGACATTGCCCCACGGGTCGTCGCTCGCCTTCTGGTCGGGCAGCTTCTGCAGCGTCGCCTTGTAATCCTGATCGCGCCTGTTGTCGCGATCGACCTGGTCCTGCGTCTTCATCTTCTCGGTGGGCAGCGCGAGGTTGACCTGCGCGAAGGCTGGCGCCGTGAAGGCTAACAACATGGCCGCGCTCAGGATTCTGGCTCGCATCGCGATCCCCGCTATTCGCATTGGCAGGCGGCGCCCCCGCTCGCATGAACTTACTGCATTGCGTGAGCTTCGCAAGGCAAAGCGCTGGAATCATGGCGCAGCGCACCGGTCTTGGCAGGCGGGCACGCAGACGCGATGGCCCGAGGGCGTTTGTTCCACCAGCACCGGGGTGCGGTAAATCGCCGAAAGGGTCGCGGGGGTCACGACGTCGGCCGGCGGACCGATCGCGCGCAGGCCGCCGTCGGCGATGACGGCGACCCGGCTTGCGACCATCAGGGCGTGGTCGGGGTCATGGGTCGAGAGCACGATGCCGAAGCCGTGGCGGGCGAGCTCGCGGATGCGCGTCAGCACCAGCGCCTGGTTGCCGAAATCGAGGCTCGCGGTCGGCTCGTCGAGCACCAGGATCGGCGCCTCCTGGGCGAGCGCGCGGGCAATCAGGGCGAGCTGGCGCTGGCCGCCGGAAATTTTCGTGTAGTCGTGCGACGCGAGCTCGCCGATGCCGAGGACGCCGAGCTTTTCCAGCGCAATGCGCGCGTCGGCGGCGCCCGGGCTCGCGAAGGCGCGCAGCCGCGCCGTGCGACCCATCAGCACGACGTCGAGCACCGAATAGGAGAACTCGGTCACGTGCGCCTGCGGCACATAGGCGAGCCGGCGCGCGATCTCGGCGGACGCAAGGTCGACGAGCGGCTTGCCGTCGATCAACACTGCGCCGCCGAGCGGCGGCTGCAGGCCGAGCAAGGTGCGAAACAGCGTGGTCTTGCCGGCGCCGTTCGGGCCGAGCAGGCACAACACCTCGCCCGGCTCGAGCGCGAGCGAGATGTCGCGCCCGACGAGATGGCCGGGATATCCGATGGCGAGATCGCGCGCCTCGAGCCGCATGATGTCAGCGCCAGGTTTTTCGGCCGCGCGCGAGCAGCCAGAGGAAGAACGGCGCACCGAGCACCGCGGTCAGAATGCCGAGCGGGCTTTCGACGCGGGCGATGCTACGCGCCGCCGTGTCGACCACCAGCATGAAAGCGGCGCCGAGCAGCATCGCGGCGGGCAGCAGGCGGGAGAAATTCGGACCCACCAGCATGCGGGCGATGTGCGGCAGCATCAGGCCGATCCAGCCGATCACGCCGGCGATCGCGACCACGCTCGCAGTCATCAGCGTGGCGGCCGCGATGACCAGGGCGCGCAGGCGGCCGGCGTCCACTCCGAGCGTGCGCGCCTCGTCGTCGCCGAGCGAGAGCACGCCGATGCGCCAGCGATAGAGCACGAGCGGCACGAGGCCGACCACCACCAGCGGCGCCGCAGCCGCGAGATCGGACAGTTTCACGCCCGCGAGGCTGCCGAGCAGCCAGAACGTGATGGCGGGCAGCTGGTCGTAAGGGTCGGCCATGATCTTGACCAGCGAGATGCAGGCGCCCGCGAGGGCGCCGACCACGACGCCGCCGAGCACCAGCACCAGCGTGCGGTCATGGCCGCGCAGCGCGGCGGCGATCAGGTAGACGATCGCCACGGTCGCGAGCCCGCCCGCGAACGCGAGCGCCTGGATGCCGGCGACCGGCAGCCCCAGCAGGATGCCGGTGACGGCGCCGAGGCCGGCGCCGGTCGCGACGCCGAGGATATCGGGCGAGACCAGCGGGTTGCGAAACAGCGTCTGATAAGTCGCGCCCGCCCCGGAGAGGGCCGCGCCGACCAGCAACCCGGCGGCAACGCGCGGCAGCCGCACTCGACCGAACACGATCTCGCCCGTCGTCGGTGTCCCGTGCTCGCTGCCCAAGGCGCGCGTGAGCGTGCCGATCACGTCGGCCAGCCGCAGCGGATAGGGACCGACCGCAAGCGCAAGCAACAACGCCGCCGCCAGCAGCACGAGCAGCAGCCAAAACACCCCTTGCCGCATCACCTCACCGTCCGCACCGCGGGCCCGCGGGTTCCCGTCGCCGAATTGCGAGAATGGCGCCCGCGCCCTCGATCGTCATATGATCCCAAGCCGCGGCCCAAAGGAACGCATCCCCAGCCACTGATCTCAAGCCACTGATCTCAAGCCACTGATCTCAAGCCACTGACCCCAAGCCACTGACCCCGCTGATCCCAGCATCCAGCCGTCTCGATCCTACCGATGAAACTCCGTCTGCGGGATCGCGACAGGGCCGCGCGACTCCGCTAAGAAAAGCCCTATGGACCTGATTACCACGACGCACGATTTGGCCGATGCCTGCGGCCGCCTGTCGCGCCACCCCCACATCACCGTCGACACCGAGTTTCTGCGCGAGACGACCTATTACCCGTTGCTCTGCGTCGCCCAGGTCGCGAGTGCCGACGAGGCCATCGTGATCGACGCGCTCGCCGACGGGCTCGACCTCAAGCCGTTCTACGAGCTGATGGCGAACGAGCGGGTGCTGAAGATCTTCCACGCCGCCCGCCAGGACATCGAGATCGTCTGGCACCAGGCGAACCTGATCCCGCACCCGATCTTCGACACCCAGGTCGCCGCCATGGTCCTCGGCTATGGGGATTCGATCTCCTACGACCAGCTGGTCCAGCGCATCACCGGCGACACGCTCGACAAGTCGCATCGCTTCACCGATTGGTCGCGCCGACCGCTGACCCCCGCGCAAGTCAAATACGCGATTTCCGACGTGACCCATCTGCGCGACGTGTTCGCCGCGCTCGACGCCGACCTGCACAAGCGCGGCCGCGCCGACTGGGTCGGCGAGGAGATGGAGGTGCTGACCTCGCCCGAAACCTACCGGGCCGACCCCGAGATGGCGTGGGAGCGACTCAAGACGCGCGTGCGCAAGCCGAAGGAACTCGCCGTTCTGATGGAGGTCGCGGCCTGGCGCGAGCGCGAGGCGCAGACCCGCGACGTGCCGCGCGGCCGCGTGCTCAAGGACGACGTGCTGGGCGAGATCGCGATCCAGGCGCCGACCACGGTCGAGCGGCTCGCCGGCTTGCGCTCGCTGCCGCGCGGGTTCGAGCGCTCGAAATGGGGACAGGACATCCTCGCCGCGGTCGCCCGTGGGCTCGCGCGCGACCCGAAAACCTTGCCGCGCATCGAGCGGCCGCGCGGCAGCGGCAACGGCGCCGCGACCGTCGAGCTCCTCAAGGTGCTGCTGCGCATGACGTCGGAGCGACATGCGGTTGCCGCCAAGGTGATCGCCACCATCGACGAGCTCGAGCAGATCGCCGCCGACGACCATGCGGACGTCCCTGCCCTGCACGGCTGGCGGCGCGAGCTTTTCGGCGACAAGGCGCTGGCGCTCAAGCACGGAAGGCTTGCGCTTGCGGTCGAGGACAATCGCGTCGTCGCGATCGAGCGCCAGGAAAATGCGTAGGATGGATCGAGCGTCAGCCAAATCCATCGCCACAACGGCGCCGCTTAGATGATGGAGTTCGGGTTCGCCTCAACCCATCCTGTCACACCCCGACCTTGCCGAGGAAACGTTCGACCTCGCCGCGCAGGTCGGCCGCGGCGGTCGTGACCGCCGCGGAGGCATCGAGCAGCGAAGATGACGCGGCCGACCACCGTTGTGCTTCTGCTCGCCGGCATGGCGCTACTGGACAGCTCGGCCGGTGCGTTGGCACAGGCCAAGCCCGACGACGCGCGCACGTGCGCGCTGGAGAGCGGAGCCGCCGCGCTCGATGGCTGCACGCGGGCGATTGCGTCGCGGCGGTTCGGTCGCAGCGAGCTCGCCCTGCTGCATTACCGCCGCGGCGTGCTGCGGCGCGCCGCCAGCGATCTCGACGGCGCAATCGCCGATTTCACCGCCGCGATCCACCTCAATGGCGATGTCATCCCGACCTCGGCCGACGCCTTCGACCTCCTGATCAGCCAGCGCAACGCCTACCGGCAGCGCGGACAAACGTTTGTGGACAAGAGCGACTACGAGCGCGCGCTCGCCGATGTCGACGCGCTGCTCAAGGCGGATGCCAAGGACATCCACGCGTTGGCTTTGCGGGCCGGGATCCTCGTCAAGCAAGGCGCGTGCGCGCGCGCCATCGCCGACTTCGACGCCGTCGTCGCGATCGATGCGAAGGCGTGGGACGGCTATCTTGGCCGCGCGCAATGCTATGTGAAGCTCGGCGAGCGCGACCGTGCGGTCGCGGACTATCGCACGGCGCTCGCCGGCGGCGTGCCGGACGCGGTCAAGTCGCAGATTCTCGAAGAGCTGCAGAAGCTCGGCGCCGCGCCGTAGCCCGCCGCCCCGTCCGCGTCAGTCGTGCGTGACCGTGCAGGCGAGGCGATGGTGCTTGCCGAAATTGAGCTCGGCGTCCGGCCCCCACCCGTCGAGCCAAACGCCCCGGGTGATGTACCGATAGCCAGCTCCCATCGGCACCAGCCGGATGTGAGTCGCGTGCCGATGGCCAGTGTAAAGATACCCGGTCACGAGGTCGCCATCGACCGTCACGGCGCGTGGTCGAATGGGATAGGTGCGCCCATTTTCACATGACAAAAAATAACCGGGTCCCGCCGAGTGCGCGTTGGCGGCGAGCGGGCTGCCGAGCGCGAGCATGACCGCGGCTGCGCCCATCAAGAATCGTCGTTGCATCATTGGATACGTCCCCAGACCCAGCGTAAGTCTACGGGAGGGTCGTGTTCGCCACAAGGGCGCGCGGGCCACACTCCGCCACGAAATGCCGTGTCAAATGGCCCTTTTGGGGGTCATTTCAGACAAATTTCAGACGAATTTCAGAATAACCACCATTCAAATTCAGTCTGAACCCTCCTTCCGAAAGATTTCAGGTGGGAGCTCAAGCAAAATTAGTGTTGCAACTTAACCAGAGTCCCCTGAAATTGCGCGGCTTACGCGAAATTTCATTGACGGATCAATAGTGTTAAGAATACTTTAATTGCAGCACCGGTTGAGCGGCAAGGTCGTACCGAGCCGTTATTGCAATCGCGATCGAAGACTTAGCGACGGCCGCCACCGACGTAATTCCGCTGGCCCTCGCAGTGGACGTTTCGACAATCTGACATTGGTGTCCGAATGGATCGTTCGATCATTGTGGCGCAGGCAGGCGGGCCCCAGGTCCCAAATACGGGGCCGAATACCACTCCGCCGAAAGTCATCACGGTCAACAAGCCGCAAGGCGACCAGTCGATCACGGTTCACGTCGACGGATCGACCAAGCTCGACTTGAGCGCGATCGCCAACGAGAACATCACGCTGGTGCACGTCGGCGACCGGCTGATCATCATCTTCGACAACCACGCGCAGGTGACGATCGAGCCGTTCTATGGCGACAACGGCCAGCCGCTGCCGGATCTCACGATCGACCTGGGGCCCAATCACGACGTGACGGCCGCGCAGTTCGCGAGCGAGTTCCTGATCACCACTGATCAGTCGGTGCTGCCGGCTTCGGGCGGCCCCAACTCGGTCTCCTCCGGCGCCAACTTCGTCTCCTTCACCATCGATTCGTTCTCGACGCCGACGCCGCTGCCGCTGCTCGCACCCGAGGACAACAACGGCACGACCGGCGGCGCCGCCAACGGGCAGGCGGGGCAGCAGATCGTGCCGATGTCGCTCGACAACGCGCTCGTCAGCGGCTCCGTGTCGGAGGGCGGGCTCGTCACCGACACCATCGGCACTACCGGCAACAGCCCGGGAGCCGCGACCGTTGCGACGGGTGTGCCGGGGTCGCTTCTCGCGCTCGTGAATTTCGGCACCGGCGGGCCGGCAAGCGCGCCGTTCCAGTTCGTCTCGCAAGCGGCGGCGAGCACCTGGCTGGCGCATCTCGGACTGGACTCGCACGGCTCTCTGATCGACACCGCGACCATCAACGGCAATACGCTCATCGCCAGCACCGACCCGAGCGAAGGCACGCCGCACAACGTCTTTTCGCTCACCATCAACGCGAACGGGTCATGGACATTCACCCTGCTCGCGCCCCTCGACGACGGGCCCAACCAGGCCGAGACCTCGGCGACCATCGATCTCTCCGGCCTCATCCAGGCGGTCGACGCATCCGGCGGGACGATCACGCTGTCGGGCGACTTCAAGATCACGGTCGTCGATGACAACCCGGTGCTGACCAGCGCGACCGTTACGTCCGGCAGCGTCGAGGAAGGCGCGCTGTTTCATGCAGCGGACGGCGCGTTCGGCGATCTCTACGGCGACGGCAACGCGCATTTCCAGGACGGCAGCACCGCGACGATCTCCGGCACGCTCGCCGGGCTGGTGAGCTTCGGGGCCGACGGGCCGGCAAGCGCCTCCGGCGAGGAGCCGGCGAGCCTCGTCAACCGAGAGGGCAAGCAGGTCGGCTTCCTCGTCCCGGACGGGTTCCAGTTCGCCGTGACCACTGGGGCGCACGACTTCGGCGTCACATCGCACGGCCAGGAGGTCAACTACATCGAGGTGACCGGCAGCGGTGGTCCATTCGAGGAGCTCACGGCGTGGACCAATGGCGGCCCGAGCAATGGCGGCCACGAGGCCTTCACGCTCTTCCTCGAGGGAAGCGGCTTCTACCAGTTCACGCTGATCAACCCGCTCGACAACGGCCCGAACCAGAGCGAAAGCGCGGCGACGCTCGATCTGTCGACCCTGATCAAGGCTGTCGACTTCGACGGCAGCACCGTCCCGCTGTCGGGCGACTTCAAGATCGCGGTCGTCGACGATAATCCCGTGCTGACCAGCGCAACCGACATTTCCGGGACTGTGCAGGAAGGCGCGCTCGCCTCCGGCTCGCCGGGCGACCTGTTCGGGGCCGGCAACGAGCAGGGCCAGTCCGGCTTGGCGACGGTCGCGAGCGGCTCGATCGCCAATCTGGTGAGCTTCGGCGCGGATGGGCCGGCCGCGGCCAAGGGCGGCGCGGTCGACGGCTTCACGTTCTCGGTCGCGGGCAGCGCATCGCACGACTTCGGCGTGACCTCGCATGGCCAGGAGGTCGACTTCGTCACGGTCACCAGCAGCGGCACGTCGCAGACGCTGACCGCTTACACCAATGGCGGCCCGGGCGAGGAGAACGACAGCCACGAGGTCTTCACCCTCGTCCTCAACGGCGACGGCACGTATACGTTCACGCTGATCAGCCCCATCGACAACGGACCGAACCAAGGCGAAAGCGCGGCGACGCTTGATCTGTCGACGCTGATCCAGGCGACCGACTTCGACGGCAGCACCGTCCCGCTCTCGGGCGACTTCCAGATCACGGTCGTCGACGATAGTCCGGTGCTCACCAGCGCAAGCGACACGTCGGGCACCGTGCAGGAAGGCGCGCTCGCCTCGGGCTCGCCGGGCGACCTGTATGGCGCCGGCAACGAGCAAGGACAGTCCGGCTTCGTGACGGTCGCGACCGGCTCGCTCGCCAATCTGGTGAGCTTCGGCGCCGATGGGCCGGCCGAGCCCAAGGGCGGCGCCGTCGACGGCTTCACGTTCTCGGTCGCGGGCAGCGCCTCGCATGACTTCGGGGTGACCTCGCATGGCCAGGAGGTCGACTTCGTCACGGTCACCAGCAGCGGCACGTCGGAGACGTTGACCGCCTACACCAATGGCGGCCCGGGCGAGGAAAACAACAGCCACGAGGTCTTCACCCTCGTCCTCAACGGCGACGGCAGCTACACGTTCACCCTGATCAACCCGCTCGACAACGGGCCGAACCAGAACGAGACCTCGACGACGATCGACCTCTCGACGCTGATCCACGCGACCGACTTCGACGGCAGCAGCGTCCCGCTGTCGGGCGACTTTCAGATCACGGTCGTCGACGACGGTCCGGTGCTGACCAGCGCGAGCAACATCTCGGAGAGCGTGCAGGAAGGCGCGCTCGCCTCCGGCGACTCTGGCGACCTGTTCGGGGCCGGCAACCAGCAGGGACAGTCCGGCTTCGTGACGGTCGCGACCGGCTCGCTCGCCAATCTGGTGAGCTTCGGCGCCGATGGGCCGGCCGAGGCCAAGGGCGGTGCGGTCGACGGCTTCACGTTCTCGGTCGCGGGCAGCGCATCGCACGACTTCGGCGTGACCTCGCATGGCCAGGAAGTCGACTTCGTCACGGTCACCAGTAGCGGCACGTCGCAGACGCTGACCGCCTACACCAACGGCGGCCCGGGCGAGGAGAACGACAGCCACGCGGTCTTCACCCTCGTCCTCAACGGCGACGGCACGTATACGTTCACACTGATCAACCCCATCGACGACGGGCCGAACCAAAGCGAGACGTCGACGACGCTCGATCTGTCGACGCTGATTCAGGCGACCGATTTCGACGGCAGCACCGTCCCGCTCTCGGGCGACTTCCAGATCACGGTCACGGACGACGCCCCGATCGACGTCTCGGGCGCGGCCGGGTTCGCCGGCACCGTCAACGAGGGCGGGCTGCCGAACGGCAACGAGTCCTCCTCGCCGACCGTCTTCACCGCCACGACGGGTTCGCTCGATACCCTGGTGAGCTTCGGCGCCGACGGCAAGAACGGGACGCCGTTCCAGTTCGTCGCCAACGCCAGCACGGCGCTCGCGGCGCTGCAGATCCACTCGCACGACGTCCTGGTCGACACCGCGAGCGTCTCCGGCACGACACTGACCGCCTATGCGGGCGGCCTCACCGGCACCGCGGCCTTCACGCTGACGCTCAACAGCAACGACTCGTGGACCTTCAGGCTGCTGGCGCCGATCGACCACAACGGATCGCAGACCTTCGACCTCTCGGATCTGGTGCAAGCCGTCGACTTCGACGGTAATGCGGTCGTGCTCGCCTCCGGCGACCTCCGCGTCACGATCACCGACGATGCCCCGGTCGATGCCGCGAGCGCGACCGGCCTTCTCGGCACCGTCAATGAAGGCGGCCTGACCAACGGCAACGAGCCCTTCTCGCCGACGGTCTACACCGGCACCACCGGCTCGCTCGACACGCTGGTGAGCTTCGGGGCCGACGGCAAGAACGCGACGCCGTTCCAGTTCGTCGCCGATGCCGGCACCGCCCTCACGGCGCTGCAGCTCCACTCGCACGGCGTTCTGGTCGACACCGCCAGCGTCTCCGGCACGACGCTGACCGCCTATGCGGGCGGCCTCAACGGCACCGCGGTCTTCACGCTGACGCTCAACAGCAACGATTCGTGGACGTTCAAGCTGCTGGCGCCGATCGATCACAACGGCGCGCAGACGGTCGACCTCTCGAGCCTCGTGCAAGCGGTCGACTACGACGGCAGCTCGGTCGGGCTCGCCTCCGGCGACATCAAGATCACGATCACCGACGATGCGCCGATCACGATTTCGGCGACGGCGCTCCTCGGCACCGTCAATGAGGGCGGTTTGCCGGGCGGCAATGAGCCCTCGTCGGCGACGACCTTCACGGGCACCAGCGGCTCGCTCGACAGCTTCGTCCATTTCGGCGCCGACGGGCAGAACACCACGCCATTCCAGTTCGTCGCCGGCGCGAGCTCCGTGCTCGCCGACCTCGGCCTCGCGTCGCACGGCGTGCAGGTCGGCTACGCCGCGGTCACGGGCACCACGCTTGCGGCCTACACCGGCACGACGGCCGGCGGCACCGAGGTGTTCACGCTCACGCTGAACGCGAGCGGGTCGTGGACCTTCCACCTGCTCGCGCCGATCGACCACGACGGCGCCGAGACGATCGACCTCTCCCGCCTCGTCGAAGCCGTCGATTACGACGGCAGCGCCGTGACGCTCGCCTCCGGCGAGCTCGAGATCACGATCACGGACGACGCCCCGGTGCTGAGCGGTACCGTGAGCGGCGGCGTCGACGAAGGCGCGCTGGCCGCCGGCTGGCCGGGCGATGCCTATGGCGGCGGCAACGACCAGGGAACCAGCGCGTCCGCGGTCTACAGCGGCTCGATCTCCGGCACAGTATCGTTCGGCGCCGACGGCGCCGCCCTCGACGGGACTCGTGCGGCCGGATTCCAGCTTGCGGTCACGAACGGCGCGACTCACGACTTCGGCGTCAAGTCGCTCGGCCAGGAAGTCAACTACGTCACCCTATCGGCGCTCGGCAGCGGCGCCCATGGCGACACCCAGACGCTGGTGGGCTGGACCAATGGCGGCTTGGCGAACGGCGGCCACGAGGTGTTCGCGCTGACGCTGAACGGCGACGGCACCTACACGTTCACCCTGATCAATCCGATCGATCAGGGCAGCCAGGGCGACGACACCGCGACGCTCGACCTGTCGAGCCTCGTCAAAGCGGTGGACTATGACGGCAGCAGCGTCGCGCTCTCGGGCGACTTCAAGATCAACGTCACTGACGACGTTCCGGTGATCAGCGGTGCCGTGTCCGGCAGCGTCGACGAAGGCGGCCTCACCTCGGCGATCGATCCGTACGGCACCGGCAACGACAGCGGCGCGGCCATCACCTTCAGCGGCTCGCTCGGCATCGACTTCGGCGCCGATGGCCCGGCGCCCGCCGCGGTCGCGGCCAGTTCCGGCACGCCGCAGACCATCACGTTCGACAATTTCAGTTCCGGCCAGTCGTTCACGTCCGGGAACATCACGGTCACGACCGATCAGGGCCTGAACAACGTCAGCATTCAGCACAACACCAATGTCCAGGTCTTCGGCACGACGATCACGGTCACCGACACCGCCGGGCAATTCACGCTGAATCATGTCGATCTCGGCCTGTTCGGCATCGGCACGAGCGCGGCCGTCGATAACATCCTGGTCACCGGCTACAACGCCCAGAATCAGGTGATCGCGACCTATACGGTCGACCTCGGCGCGACGATTCCGCTCGGCGCACCATCATTCACGTTCAACACGACCGGCACGCCGTTCGCCGGCCTCGATGTCTCCAAGGTCACCTTCACGATTGCCGACCCGGCGCACTTCGCCGGCAGCGTCGTCCTCGACAACCTCGCGATCTCCACCGGCGCCACGGCCGGCACACCGGGCCCGGTTTACTTCAGCGACCAGGCGACCGCGGCGAACAACGTCACGGTCCACGACGCCAACGACAATCCGGTCGCCAACCTCACGTCGCACGGCGCGACGGTCGAATACGCGCTCATCAATTCCGATACCCTCGTCGGCTATACGGGCGCGACCGTCCCGACCTCGATCAGCGCCGCGAACGTCGTGTTCTCCGTCACGCTGTCGACTTCCGGGAGCGGCAGCTACGATTTCGTGCTCGACAAGCCGCTCGACCAGGCGATCGCGGGCGAGGACAAGCTCAACTTCACCTTCAAGTACACCGCGCAGGACTTCGACGGCGATACCGTCAGCGGCACCTTCACGGTGTCCGACACCGACGACATGCCGGTGCAGAACACGTCGGCGACGGCGGTCAACGGCGCGGTCGACGAAGGTGGTCTCACGTCGGCGACCGACACCTATGGCATCGGCAACGATCAGGGTTTTGCCACCTCCGCATCGGGTGCCTCGGGCTCGCTCGCGTCGCTCGTCAAGTTCGGCGCCGACGGCCCGGATGCAACCGCGTTCCATATAGTCGATGCGACCGCCGCCGGGGCCTGGCTCACCGGCCTCGGGCTCACGTCGCACGGGCACGCGATCAATTCGGCGAGCGTCAGCGGCAACACGCTCACGGCGCTCGATGCGAACAGCGACAAGGTGTTCACGCTGACCGTCAACGGCGACGGGTCGTGGACGTTCAACCTGCTCGAGCCGATCGACCAGCCGAACGGCAACGGCGAGAACGCGCAGACCATCGACCTGTCCGGCCTCGTCCAGGCGATCGACTACGACGGCGACGCGATCACGCTGCACGACCTCGGCGGCACGGTGACGACGCAGCTCTCGTTGCAGCCCGGGCACTATCCGGGCGACCTGACGACGGGCGGCGTCACCCTCAACGGGCTGACCTTCGCGAGCGACACCGACCCGACGCACTATTCGAGCGCCGCCATCTCGGTCTCGGCGCAGGGCCTGGGCATCGGCAGCGACCACATCTCCGACGGCCAGGGATTCATGATCTCGCGCGCCGGCACCGACGCGGTGAGCTTCGATCTCACCACGGACGGCGGCAAGAGCGTCACCACCACGATCTACTGGGCGGCCTACACTGGCAACACCGAGAGCGATCACGGCTCGGCCACCGTCACCGTCACGTCGAGCGGCACGCTGGTCAACATCGATCCGACCGGCACGTTCGATCACTTGGTGCTCGATTTCGCGATGGGCGCCAACGACCAGATCCGAGCCGACGACATCAGCTACACGGCGTCCGGCACCTCCGGCGTGTTCACCGTCACGGTGACCGACGACATCCCGGTGCTCACCGGCGCGGCCTTCGGCTTGGTGTTCGAAGCCGGCCTGACATCCGCCACCGATCCGTACGGCACCGGCAGCTATTCTTTCGCCCACACCGAGGCGAGCGGGACCCTCGGCATCGATTTCGGCGCCGACGGCCCGGCGGTCGCCAGGACCCCGGTCTACTTCACGGACACGGCGACGGCGGCAAACAATGTCACGGTGACGGACGCGTATGGGCACGCCGTCGACCTGACGAGCCTCACGTCGCACGGGCAAGCCGTCAGCTTCGCGCTGCTCAGCCCGACCGAGCTCGTCGCCTATACGGGCGCGGCCCCCACCGCGTCCGACACCGTCTTCACGGTCAACCTGTCGACCGCGGCGCCGAACGGCACCTACGACTTCGTGCTCGACCAGCCGCTCGACGGCACCGGGGGCGCGCTGCACTTCACCTTCAGTTATACGGCACAGGACTTCGACGGCAGCACCGCGTCGGGGACCTTCACGGTCTGGGACATCGATGACGCGCCGACCCTCACCGGGGCCGGGGAGGCCGGGGCGACCGGCATCGTCGAGGAAGGGGCGCTTGCCTTCGCGTCGGCCGGCCCCGGCGATCTCTATGGCAGCGGCAACGAGCAGGGCGAGACCGGCTTCTCGACCGAGGTCAGCGGCTCGCTCTCCGGTTTGGTGATATTCGGCGCCGACGGCCCGGCCGAGACCGCCAGCGGCTCGGTCGATGGCTTCCAGTTCGTGGCGGCGAGCGGCACGCACGACTTCGGCGTCAGCTCGCACGGCGTCGAGGTCGGCTTCTACACCGTCTCGACCAGCGGCACGTCCGAAACCCTCACCGCCTATGCGGGAACCTCCGCAAGCGGGCCCGAGGCGTTCACGCTCGAGCTCAACGGCGACGGCACCTACACGTTCACGCTGGTCAACCCGATCGATGACGTCAGCGGCTCGGCGACGATCGATCTGTCGACCGTCATCCAGGCCGTCGACTTCGACGGCAGCACGCAGGAGGTCAACTACAAGATCACGGTGGTCGACGACACCCCCGTGCTCACCGGCGCGGCCTTCGGCTTGGTGTTCGAAGAGGGCCTGACATCCGCCACCGATCCGTACGGCACCGGCAGCTATTCCTTCGCCCACACCGAGGCGAGCGGGACCCTCGGCATCGATTTCGGCGCCGACGGCCCGGCGGTCGCCGGGACGACGAGCGAGACGTTCGACGTCAGCAGCAGCTTGGCCGATAGGACTTTCAATTTTCACCAGGATGGCAATCTGGTTTTCCAGGGCCTTTTCGGTGCCGGTAGCAGCCCAAACGGTTCGTACATGGATGGATACATCGGCCAGGCCATTACGATAACGGACGCGGCCGGCAAATTCGCGCTCACCAGCATCGATCTGAGCGAGGGCAGCCAATTCAACATATTCGGCGGCGGGAACAGCGTCGAGCTCGTCGGGCTCGATGCGTCGGGCCATGTTCTCGCCACCGACACGGTATCGGTGGGCAACGGCCTTCCCACCACCGTGTTCGATGCCGCGGGTACGCCGTTCGCCGGCTTGCAGCTTGCCGCGCTCGAACTGCTGCCGAGCGACACGAACAGCTCCGTTCAATTCAACGACATCACGGTGGCGAGAACGTCCGCGCCGGTCTACTTCACGGACGCGGCGACGGCGGCAAACAATGTCACGGTGACGGATGGGAAAGGGCACGCCGTCGACCTGACGAGCCTCACGTCGCACGGGCAAGCCGTCCACTTCGCGCTGCTCAGCCCGACCGAGCTCGTCGCCTATACGGGCGCAGCCCCCACCGCGTCCGACACCGTCTTCACGGTCAACCTGTCGACCGCGGCGCCGAACGGCAGCTATGACTTCGTGCTCGACCAGCCGCTCGACGAGCTTCCCGGCACCGGGGGCGAGCTGCACTTCACCTTCAGCTATACGGCGCAGGACTTCGACGGCAGCACCGCGTCGGGGACCTTCACGGTCCGCGACATCGACGACGCGCCGGTGCTGGTCGCGCAGACGCCCGTCGCGATCGTTGACGGCAATTTCGTCGGCGGCCCGAACGACTTCAAGCTCCCGGGCCCGTGGAGCGCGCCGCTCGGCGCGACCGACAACAAGGGCTTCATCGAGGGCTGGACCTACGCGACCTCGCCGGTCGGCGGCGCCACCCCCGGCAATGTCGAGCTCGAGCGCGTCGACAGCGGCTATGCGGGCGCGACCTCGTCGAACGGCGCCCCGATGGTCGACCTCGAGGCGAGCCCGGGCAACATCGAGATCACCCAGGCGATCGCCGGCCTCGCGGCAGGCGAGCATATCCAGATCAATTTCGAGATGGGCGCGGCCGATTTCGGCAATGCCAAGCTCGCGGTACTGTGGGACGGCCAGCAGATCGCCACCTACAACCCGCAGACCGGGCCGACCCAGCTCGAATCCGTGGTCGTCACCGCGACCGGCAACAACGACGCGATCACGTTCGAGGAGATCGGCCAGTCCGGCGACAACACCGGCACCTACATTACCAATATGTCGGGCCAGCAGGTCGCCGGCGTCGTCTACGAAGGCGGCCTCGACGTCCCGCAGCAGTCGATCCCGCCGTCGACCGTCATCGCACCGATCGTCGGCAACGACCAGGGCGCGCCGGTCACCGCCTCCGGCACCCTCGCGGGCCTGGTCGCGTTCGGCGCCGACGGCCCGGCCGCCGGCGGCGGCTTCCAGCTCGTCGCGCAAAACAATACCCAGGCCTCCGCCGAGGTCGCGAGCCTCAAGCTGAGCTCGCTCGGCTCGGCGGTCGACCACGCGACCATCGCGGGCAACGCCATCACGGCGATCACGGCCGACGGCCACGACGTGTTCAGCCTCACGGTCAACGGCAACGGCAGCTGGACCTTCACGCTGCTCGCTCCGCTGGTCGACGCGCACAGCGGTCAGGACGCGATCGACCTCGACCTGTCGTCGTTCGTCCAGGCGGTCGATTACGACGGCGACGCCGTCGCACTCTCGGGCGACTTCCGCATCGCGGTGATCGACGACGTGCCGGTCCTCACCGGCGCGACCGATACGTCGGGCCTCGTTCAGGACGGCGCGCTTCCCGGCGGCAACGAGCAGGGCCACCCGGGCTTCTCGATCGCGCACGCCGGCTCGATTGCAGGCCTGGCGAGCTTCGGCGCCGACGGCGCCGCGCTCAGCGGCGGCGGCGCGAACGGCTTCCAGTTCGTGGCGGCGAGCGGGACGCACCACTTTGGTGTCACCTCGCACGGCGTCGAGGTCGACTTCTATACGGTCGCGACCAGCGGCGCCTCGCAGACGCTCACCGCCTATGCGGGCACCTCGGCGAGCGCGCCGGAAGCCTTCACGCTCCAGCTCAACGGCGACGGCACCTACACGTTCACCCTGCTCAATCCGATCGACGCGGCCGGCCCGGGGGCGACCTCGGCCAGTGTGGACCTTTCGACCCTCGTCAAGGCGGTCGACGGCGACGGGGACAGCATCGTCCTCGCCTCGGGCGACTTCACGATCTCGGTGGCCGCCGACGCGCCGGAGCTGACCGGCACGACCGACACGTCGGGCAGCGTCGCCGAGGGGGCCCTCACCTTCTCGTCGACGGTCGGCGATCTCCACGGCAGCGGCAACGAGGTCGGCCATGCCTCCTTGTCGGCCACCGCCACCGGCTCGCTCGCAAGTCTCGTGAGCTTCGGCGCCGACGGGCCGGCGTTCAGCGGCACCGCCAAGGACGGCTTCCAGTTCGTCGCGGCGAGCGGCACGCACGATTTCGGCGTTTCCTCGCACGGCGTCGAGGTCGACTTCTTCACGGTCGCGAGCAGCGGCGCCGCGCAGACGCTCACCGCCTATGCGGGCACGTCGGCGAACGCGCCGGAGGTGTTCACGCTCGAGCTCAACGGCGACGGCACCTACACGTTCACGCTGCTCAACCCGCTCGACAATGGGCCGGACCAGTTCCCGGGCACACCGCCGCTCGATCTCTCCACCCTGATCAAGGCGGTCGACTTCGACGGCAACAGCGTCACGCTCGCGCCGGGCGACTTCACGATCGCCGTGGCGGACGACGCGGCGGCCGTCACCGGCGCGACCTCGGGCAGCGTCGACGAAGCCGGATTGACCGCGGCCACGGACCCGTACGGGGTCGGCAACGACCCGGGCGCCGCGACCGCCTTCAGCGGCTCGCTCGGCATCCAGTTCGGCGCCGACGGCCCGGCGGCGACCATCGCCAATGTCGCGAGCCCCGTCTACTTCACGATCCCATTCGCGACGGCCACGATCATCGAGAACGGCGTCCAGCTCCCGACGACGCTGACCTCGCACGGCGAGTTCGTCAGCTTCGTGCTGCTCAACGCCGAAACGTTGGTCGGCTACACCGGCAGCACGGTGCCGACGTCGGCCGGCGATGCGAGCGTAGTGTTCTCGGTTACTCTCTCGGTCTCGGCCTCCGCGCCGAACGGCAGCTACGACTTCGTCCTCGACAAGCCGCTCGACCAGCAGCTCACCACCGGCCCTCTCAGCCTGACGTTCAGCTATGGCGCGACGGACTTCGACGGCAACCCGGTGACGGGCACGTTCACGGTGACCGATAGCCGCGACGCGGTGGAGCTCACCAGCGCGACCGACGCGTCAGGCACCGTCGAGGAAAGCGCGCTCGCGTTCTCGTCGGGCGGTCCCAATGCCCCGGCTGGCGATCTTTACGGCAGCGGCACCGAGCACGGCCAGCCCGGCTTCACGACCGTGCACAGCGGCTCGATCGCCGACCTCGTGAGCTTCGGCGCCGGCGGGCCGAGCGCCGGCGGCGGGATCACGCAGGGCTTCCACTTCGTCACTGGGGGCGGCAGCTACGACTTCGGCGTCACATCGCACGGCAGCCAGGTCGACTTCTACACCGTGTCGAGCAGCGGCCCGGCGCAGACACTCACCGCCTTCAGCGACGGGTTGGGGACCGAGGTCTTCACCCTGACGCTCAACGGCGACGGCACCTACACGTTCACGCTCCTCAATCCGATCGACAACGGGCCGAACCAAAAGGCGACGTCGGCGACCATCGATCTCTCGGGCCTGATCGCGGCGACCGATTTCGACGGCCACACCGTCACGCTCGCGTCCGGCACCTTCGCGATCACGGTGGACGACGACGCGCCGGTTCTCACCGGGGCCACCGACACCTCGGGCACGGTCGCGGAAAGCGCGCTGGGCAGCGCCGCCATGTTCCCCGGAACCGACGACTTCGGCAGCGGCACCGAGGCGGGCCAGCCCGGCTTCACGACCGTCCACAGCGGCTCACTCGCCGGCCTGGTGAGCGTCGGCGCCGACGGCGGCGGATTCGAGTTCACGTCGGGGTTTACGGCATCCGGCCACCACGACTTCGGCATCACGTCGCACGGCGCCGAGGTGGCTTCGTTCACGGTCACCGACCTCGGTGGATTGCAGACCCTTACCGCCTTCACGGGCGCCTCGGCGACTGGAGTCGCGGTGTTCACGCTGACGCTTTTGGGCGACGGCGCCTACACGTTCACGCTCCTCGATCCGATCGACAACGGGCCCAACCAGACCGAGACCTCGGCGATCATCGATTTCTCGAGCCTGATCCAGGCGGTCGACTTCGACGGCAACAGCGTCGCGCTCGCGTCCGGCGACTTCAAGATCACGATCATGGACGACGCGCCGGTGCTGGTCGCTGGTGCGAGCGCTTTCGGGACCGTCGACGAGTCGGGCCTTGCGGGCGGCGACTTTCGATCGTCGTTCGCCAGCGGCACGCTCGGTCAACTCGTGAGCTTCGGCGCGGATGGCCCGGGCGCCACGCCATTCCGCTTCGTGGCTGATCCCAGCACGGTCATCACCAACCTCGGCCTCGAGTCGCACGACGCGCCGGTGAATTTCGCGACGGTCACGTCGAACGGGCTCACCACGGTGCTCGCCGCCTATACGGACGGATCGGCGAGCGGCCACGAGGTGTTTACGCTCACGCTCGGCAACGACGGGTCGTGGACCTTCCAGCTGATGGCGCCGCTCGACAACAACGGCGGCAGCTCGATCGACCTCTCCGGCCTCTTGCAGGCGATCGATCACGACGGCAGCACGGTTGCACTCGCCTCCGGCGACCTCACGATCACGATCGTCGACGACGCCCCCCATGTCGTCCCCGGGGCCGCCGTCGTCGCCGGCTCGGTAGCCGAGGGCGGCCTCACCTTCTCGTCGACGATCGGCGACCTCTACGGCAGCGGCAACGAGGTCGGCCAGGCCGCCTTCTCGTCGGTGGCCTCCGGCTCGCTGTCGGGCCTGATCAGCTTCGGCGCCGACGGCGCGGCATTGAGCGGCGGCGCCAAGGACGGGTTCCAGTTCGTCGCCGCAAGCGGCACGCACGACTTCGGCGTCGCGTCGCACGGCGTCGAGGTCGACTTCTTCACGGTGGCGAGCAGCGGTACCTCGGAGACGCTCACCGCCTATGCGGGCACGTCGGCCAACGCGCCGGAAGTGTTCACGCTCCAGCTCAACGGCGACGGGACCTACACCTTCACCCTGCTCAACCCTCTCGACGATGGGCCGAACCAGCTCCTGGGCACGCCGCCGCTCGATCTGTCGAGTCTCGTCAAGGCGGTCGACTTCGACGGCAGCAGCTTCACGCTCGCATCGGGCGACTTCACGATCACGGTGACCAACGACGCTCCGATCGTCACCAGCGTGGCTTCAGGCAGCGTCGACGAATCCGGATTGACCGCCGCGACCGACCCGTATGGCGTCGGCACCGATCCGGGCGCCCGGACCGCCTTCAGCGGCTCGCTCGGCATCCACTTCGGCGCCGACGGCCCCGTGGCGGCCGTCGCCAACGGCCCCAGCCCGATATACTTCACGAGTCTGCCCACGGCCACGGGGCTGACCTCGCACGGAGAGTCCGTCAGCTTCGTGCAGCTCAATGCGGAAACGCTCGTGGCCTATACGGGCAATACCGCGCCGACCTCGATCGGCGACGCGAGCGTCGTATTCTCGGTCACGCTTTCGCTCTCCGCCTCCGCGCCGAACGGCAGCTACGATTTCATCCTCGACAAGCCGATCGACCAGGCCGGCAGCGGCCCCATCAGCCTGACGTTCAGCTACGGCGCGCAGGATTTCGACGGCAATACGGTCGACGGTACGTTCACGGTGGCCGACACCAGCGACGCCGTGGCGCTCACCAGCGCGACCGACACGTCGGGCACCGTTCAGGAAAGCGCGCTCGCGTTCTCGTCGGGCGGCCCCACCGATCCGGCCGGCGACCTCTACGGCAGCGGCACCGAGCACGGCCAGCCCGGCTTCACGGCCGTGCACAGCGGCTCGATCGCCGATCTGGTGAGCTTCGGCGCCTCCGGGCCGATGTTGTCCGGCGGGATCGCGGATGGCTTCCGGTTCGCGGCGGCGGGTAGCGGCTTTCACGACTTCGGGGTCATGTCGCATGGCGTCGAGGTGAGCACCTTCTCGATCACCTCCAGCGGCACCTCGCAGACGCTCACCGCCTTCGGCGGCTCCGCGCCGAACGGGCCGGAAGCGGTCTTCACGCTGACGCTCAACGACGACGGCACCTACACGTTCACGCTTCTCAATCCGATCGACAATGGGTCGAATCAGAACGAGACGTCAGCGATCATCGATCTCTCCAGCCTGATCCAGGCGACCGACTTCGACGGCCATATCGTCACGCTCGCATCGGGCACCTTCGAGATCACCGTGAATGACGACGCGCCGGTTCTCACCGGGTTCACCGACACCGCCGGCACCGTTCAGGAAGGCGCGCTCACAGCCGGCTTCCCGGACGTCGTTGCCGGCGGCGGCAACGAGCAGGGCCAGCCGGGCTTCTCGACGGTGCACAGCGGCTCGCTTGCCGACGTGGTGAGCTTCGGTGCCGATGGGCCGGGGCTCAACGCGTTCCATTTCGCGGTCGCCAACAACTCGACCTACGATTTCGGCGTCACCTCGCTCGGCCAGGCGGTCAACTTCGTCCAGGTCTACAACCTCGCCGGCGGCGCCGAGCTGCTCATCGCCTTCAGCGACGGCAATCCGAATCGGGTGGGAACCGACGGCCACGCGGTCTTCACGCTCCTCCTCGATGGGGACGGCACCTACACGTTCACATTGCTCAACGCGCTCGACAACGGCCCCGCCAACGGCAACGCGCTGACGCTCGATCTGTCGAAGCTTGTCGAGGCCGTGGATGCCGACGGCAATTCCATCACGCTCGCGTCCGGCGACTTCCAGATCACCGTGACCGACGATGCGCCGGTGCTGGCCGCGAGCGCGACCGGCCTCTTGGGCAGCGTCAACGAGGCGGGCCTCATCCCGATCACGCAAACGTTCGGAACGGATCCGTTCGGGAGTGGCCACGGCGCGCCGGTCCTCACGTCCGAGACCACCTTCTCGGGCGCGACCGGCTCGCTCGATACGCTGGTGCACTTCGGCGCCGACGGGCAGAACGCCACGCCCTTCCAGTTCGTCGCCAGCGCCGGCACGGCGCTCGCGGCGCTCGGTATCGAGTCGCACGGCGCGCTGATCGATTTCGCGTCGGTCACGACGACGGCCTCCGGAACGACTCTCGCGGCTCATACGGGCGGGTCCATTGGCGGCACCGAGGTGTTCACGCTCGCGCTCGACAACGACGGCTCGTGGAAATTCACCCTGCTGGCCCCGATCGACGACAATGGCGGCAAGACCCTCGACCTCTCGAGCCTGATCCAGGCCGTCGACCACGACGGCAGTGCCATTACGCTCGCCTCCGGTGACGTGCAGATCGCCGTCGCGGACGACGTGCCGGTGTCGACCCGAGAGACCGCCTTCCTCGGCACCGTCAACGAGGGTGGGCTCACCAGCGCGAGCGATCCATTCGGCATCGGCAACGAGCCCCCCGCGACCACGAGCTTCTCGGTCGCGAGCGGCTCGCTCGACCAGCTGGTGACGTTCGGCGCCGACGGCCCGAACGGCACACCGTTCCAGTTCGTGACGAGCGCCAGCACGGCGCTCGCCGCGCTCGGCATCGACTCGCATGGCGCGCTGGTCGATTTTGCGTCGGTCACGACGACGGCCGCCGGGACGACGCTCGCGGCCTATACGGGCGGCGCAGCCACCGGCACCGAGGTGTTCACGCTCACACTCGGCAACGACGGCTCGTGGAACTTCACACTGGTCGCTCCGATCGACGCGAGCGGCGCCAAGACCATCGACCTTTCAGGCCTCGTACAGGGCGTCGACTTCGACGGCAGCAGGGTGACGCTCGACGCCGGCGAGCTGCAGGTCACGATCAACGACGATTCGCCGAGGACGACCAGCGCGACCGACACATCCGGCACCGTGCAGGAGAGCGCGCTTGCGTCCGGCACGCCGGGCGACCTCTACGGCAGTGGCAGCGAGCAAGGGCCGTCGGGCGTCTCGAGCGTGCACAGCGGCTCGCTCTCCGGCCTGGTGACCTTCGGCGCCGATGGTCCGGCCGAGACGGCGAGCGGATCGGTCGATGCGTTCCAATTCTCGTTCAGTGGCTTTGCGACGCACGAGTTCGGCGTCACCTCGCGCGGCCAGGACGTCGACGTCGTTCAGGTCACGAGCGCCGGCAACTCGCAAACGCTGACTGGCTGGAGCCAGGGTGGCCCGCTCGGCGGCGGGCACGAGGTCTTCACGCTGCTGCTCAATGGCGACGGCACATATATCTTCACCCTGATCAACCCGCTCGACAACGCATTCCAGACGACGACGCTCGATTTCTCGAGCTTGATTCAGGCCGCCGATTTCGACGGCGACTTCGTCGCGCTCGCACCCGGAGCCTTCAAGATCACGGTGGCCGACGACACGCCGGCGCTCACCGGCGCAACCGACACGTCGGGCACGGTCCAGGAGAGTGCGCTCGCGTTCTCGACGGCTTCGGGCGACATCTATGCCAGCGGCAGCGAGCACGGCCAGTCGGGCGTCGCGGCCACGCATTCCGGCTCGATCGCGAGCTTGGTGAACTTCGGCGCCGACGGCCCGGCTCTGACGGCGAGCGGCTCGGCCACCGGCTTCTCGTTCACAGGCAACGGTTTGCACGACTTCGGCGTGAAGTCGCACGGACTGGAGGTCGAGTTCTGTCAGTTCGGCGGAAACGGCGCTTCGCAAACGCTGACGGCATCCACCGCAGACGGGACAGAGGTGTTCACGCTGACGCTCGGCGGCGACGGCACCTATGCGTTCACGCTGATCAATCCGCTCGACCAGAGCGGGAGCCCGGTGACGCTCGATTTCTCGACCCTGATCCAGGCGACCGACTTCGACGGAAACACCATCTCGCTTGCCTCCGGCGACTTCACCATCTCGGTGAGCGACGACACGCCGGATGCGGTCGCCGGGGCGAGCGCCTCAGGCATGGTCAACGAGGGCGGGCTCGGCTTCGCGGCTCCGTTCGGCAGCGGCAACGAACCCGCGTCCGCGGCAGTGTTCAACGGCGCGACCGGCTCGCTCGATACGCTCGTGCACTTCGGCGCCGATGGACCGAACGGTCTCCCGTTCCAGTTCGTCGCCGATCCCAGCACGGCGCTCGCGGCGCTCGGCATCGAGTCGCACGGCTCCCTCGTCGATTTCGCCGCCGTCTCCGGTACGGCGCTCGCCGCCTACACGAACGGCTCGGCCGCTGGCACCCCGGTGTTCACACTCAGTCTCGGCAATGACGGCGCGTGGAACTTCACGCTGCTCGCTCCGATCGACAACAACGGCGGCAAGACCATCGACCTCTCCGGTCTGGTTCAGGCGCTCGACTTCGACGGCAGCACGGTCGCGCTCGCGTCGGGCAGCCTGCAGATGACCATCACGGACGATGCCCCCGTGGTGTCCGCCGGAACCGGGGTGGTGCTCGGAAGCGTGGCGGAGGCCGGGCTCACCGCCGCGACCGATCCGTTCGGCAGCGGCAATGGCAACGAGGTATCCTCGCCTACCGTGTTCACGGGCACGCAAGGCTCGTTCTATTCCGACGTGCATTTCGGCGCCGACGGACCTGGCACCACGCCCTTCGTATTCGTGGCCAATGCCAGCACGGCGCTCACGGCGCTCGGCATCGACTCGCACGGCTCGCAGATTGATTTCGCGGCCGTCACGACAACGACCTCCGGAACGACGCTCGCGGCCTATACGGGCGGCTCGGCCGGCGGCACCGAAGTGTTCACGCTCACGCTCGCCAACGACGGGTCATGGACCTTCACCCTGCTCGCCCCGATCGACGGCAACGTCTACAAGACCCTCGACCTCTCGAGCCTGGTGCAGGCGGTCGATCACGACGGCAGCGCCACGACGCTCGCGTCCGGCGACTTCAAGATCACGGTGGCGGACGACGCCCCGACCGCCAACCTGCTGACTCCAGCCGCGATCGTGGACAATGTCGCGAGCGCGACGTTCACGCTGACGCCCGGCTCGAGCTACACATTCGGCGCCGACGGGCCGGCCGCGAGCGGGGCGATCACGTTCAATACCGCGGGCGCGCAGATCTCAGGTCCCGCCGGCGAGACGCTCGGCACGCCCACCTACGTGGTGAACGGCTCCTCGATCACGGTCGAGCCGGGCGCGGCATTCGAGGCGCTCAATCCCGGCGAGGGGGCGATCCTCACGATCCCCTACATGGTGACCGACTTCGACGGGTCGACGGCGAGCGCCAATCTCGTCATCACGATTGAAGGCATCAACGACGCGCCGGTCGCCGCCAACAATACGGTCACGACCTCGGAAACCAGCGCCTACGTGTTCAAGGTGGCGGATTTCCCGTTCACCGACGCGGAACACAACGCGTTGCAGAACGTGATCATCACCAGCCTGCCGACAGGCGGGATACTCACGGACAACGGCGTTCCGGTGCAGGCCGGCCAGGCGATCTCGCCCACCGACATCGCCAACGGCAAACTGGTGTTCACGCCGGCGACCGGCAGCGGCTTCAGCGCCGCCAACGCCTTCGGCTTCGCAATCCAGGACGACGGCGGCACCGCCAACGGCGGCCACGACACTTCGGCGGCGGCCACCATGACGGTCGACGTCACCCGCGTCGGCGCAACCACGCTGTCGTTCGTCAACGCGACCGGCAGCGGCACCGCATTCAGCGACGCCTCGAGCGCGAGCCTTGCCGCCAACGACAAGATCGGCACGTTCGTCGCGGGCGGCGATCCGAACCCGGGCGACACCTTCACCTACACGATCCAGCCCGGCGGCACCTCGACGGGGCTCACCCTCAACAGCAGCACCGGCGTGCTGTCGGTCGGCTCGACCGCGCTCAGCAACATCACCGACACCTTCACGGTCGCGGCGACCGACAGCCAGAACGATGCGCCGGCGACGACGAGCGTCACCGTTTGGGTCGGCACCAGCGGCGCGAATACGGTGTCGTTCGCCAACAGCACCTCCAACGTGCTGCTCGCCTACGGGCTCGGCGGCAACGACACGATCACCGGCGAGAGCGCGGCGAACAGCATCAACATCCTCAACGGCGGCCCGGGCAACGACACCTTCATCCTCACCAACGCCAGCTTCACGTCGAACGACAGCATCAACGGCGGCGCCGGCACCAACACGATCCAGCTCAGCGACACCAACGGCGTCACCGTCACGGACTCCGCCTTCAGCAATGTAACCTCGGTCCAGAAGCTGGTGATCGGCGGGTCCGGCACCAACACGGTCACGCTCGGCACGGCGGCAAGCGCCGACGTCGGCGCGAGCGGCACCCTCACGATCGACGACTCGGCCGGCACCGGCAATCTCACGGTCAACGCCGCGGCGATGACCGCCACCGTGAACGTGATCGTCGCGGCGCAGAACTTCGACCCGCAGACGATCCGCGGCGGCAGCGGCACCAACAACAAGGTTACGGTGACCGATCCGAACAACGTCGGCATCAACGTGGTCGACGCCGATTTCTCCAACCTGAGCAACATCCAGACGCTCGCGGTCACCGGCGGCATCCAAAATGACGTGACGCTCGGCGCCATCGCGAGCGCCGAGATCGGCAGCGGGACCCTCACGGTCGACGCGACCGCCGCGACCGCCGTCGTCAGCATCGACGTCAGCGCCATGACGGCGGCGTTCGCGCTGCTGGGCTCGAGCGGCCTGACCGTCACCAACAATTTCTACGTCACGAGCGCGCAGCTCGACAACGCGCCGACCGTCCGGGGCGGCTCCGGCTCGCAGATCTACAGCGACATCAACATCGTCGGTGCCGCCAACATCACCGACGCCGCGTTCGCGCACGTGACCAATGTCGGGTTCCTGATCCTCGACAATGCGACGAACAGCGTGACGGTCGGCACGAACGCGAAGAACAGCGGCTTGCTGGAGATCGACGGCGGCTCCGCGACCGCCGGTCACAACCTGACCGTCGACGCCACCGGCCTCGGCGCCAGCGCGAGCTTCACCATCTTCGGCGGCGCGGGAGACGATGTGTTCAAGCTCGCGCAGAACGACTTCACCTCGCACATGGACATCAATGGCGAGGGCGGCACCAATACGATCCAGCTCACCACCGGCGGCACCATCGCGGACTCGGCGTGGAGCGAGATCAGCAACGTCCAGAAGCTGGTGCTGGCGGACGCCAACAACACCGTGACACTGGGCACGAACGAGCGCATCGCGCTCAATGGCGCAACGCTCACCGTCGACGCGACGGCCGAGGCGTCCACCCATTCGGCGAGCGTGAATGCGAGCGCCCTCGCCTCCGGCGACGGCCTCGACGTCCTCGGCGGCGCCGGCAACGACGCCGTGACGGTGACGGCGAACGGCGGCTTCTCGACCGTGCACGGGTTCGCGCCGGGCGTCTTCGACTACAGCGGCGGCGGCGGCAATAATACCATTGCGATCGCCAATACGGCCTCGACTTTCAATCTCATCGACTCGGACTTCGCCAGTATCAGCAACGTCCAGACGCTGACGATGGGCGCGAGCGCGTCGACCATCGTCGACAACCTGACGCTCGGCGCCGACGTCAGCGCCGAGGTGGGCACCGGCGGCACCTTCACGGTCACCGACACCGGCGCCGAAAAGGTCAATATCGACGGCTCGGCGATGACCGCGAACCTGACGGTCAACCTCGGGTCGGGCACCGATTCGGTGATCGCCGGCGCCGGCACCAACTCGTTCACGGGCGGCTCGGGCGCCGACACCTTCACATATAATGTGTCGAGCCACGGCACCGAGATCGCCAATGGTGCGGCCGGCATCGATACCCAGATCATCAACGGCGACGCCTCGCCGACGACTTACAACATCAATCCGATCACGATCGCGTCGACCGGCTATATCGGCGTCAACATCGAGCCGGGCGCCGGCGACGACGTCGCGGCGACCAGCGCGAGCTACACGGTCGCGACCACGGCGGTCGAGGAGCTGGTCATCAATCTCGGCAGCGCCGGAGACACCGTGAACGTCACCGGCGACCTCTCCGGCACCGGGCTTGCGACCTCGACCATCACGATCAACGGCGGCGCCGGCGACGACAGCGTCAACCTCACGGGCTTCTCGCCGAAAGAGGACATCGTCTTCAATGGCGGCGGCAACGACGCCGGCGGCGACACCGTCATCTTCGGCGCCGCCTTCGCGGCGCCCGGCACCACCTACGCGCCGATCTACAGCGGGAACACCCTCATCGGCGTCACCGTCACGATCAACGGGGTGGCCGACACCTTCACCAACGTCGAGAGCTTCCAGTTCACCGATGGCACCCGCACGCTCGGTCAGCTCTTCCCGCCGACCGCCAATCCGGTGAGCCAGGCGGTGGCCGACACCGTCAACCAGGACGCGGGCCACGTCCTGGCGAGCGGCAACGCCATCACCGACGTCCACGACAGCGACGTGCTGACGGGAACCTCTCTGTCGATCGCGTCGGCCGGCAGCTCGGCGCAGACCGGCACGACCGTCGGCACCAATACGGTCATCGACGGCACGTACGGTAATCTCACCATCAGCTCGGACGGCAGCTACAGCTACACGGCGACCGCGGCGCTCGACGCGCTTCAGGCCGGCCAGAACCCCAGCGACGTGTTCAACCTGACCGTTGCGGACAGCGCCGGCGGCACCGCGACCACCACTCTGACGTTCAATATCACCGGCGCGAACGACGCCGCGGTGATCACCGGCGACATCACCGGTGCTGTGACCGAGGCCGGCGGCGTCAACAACGGCACGCCGGGCGTCCCGACCGCGACCGGGCTCCTGCACGCCACCGACGTCGACGGGCCGGCGACCTTCGTGACCGAGAGCAACGTCGCCACCGCCTACGGCACGTTCTCGCTCACCCAGGGCGGCAGCTGGAACTACACGCTCGACAACACGAACCCGACCGTGCAGGCGCTCAACGCCGGGGGAACGCTGCACGACATCTTCACGGTGCAGACCGCGGACGGCACCAGCCAGAGCCTCAACATCACCATCAACGGCGCCGACGACGCGCCGGTGAACGTGGTGCCGGGGGCGCAGAGCGTCTCCAACGCCGCGACGCTGGTGCTGAGCTCGGCCAACGGCGACGCGATCTCGGTTTCCGACGTCGACAACCCGACACTGACCGAGACGCTCACGGTCTCGCATGGCACACTCGGCCTCGCCGGCAGCAACGGCCTCACGGTCACGGGCAACGGCAGCAACGACGTGGTGCTCTCGGGCACCCAGGCCGCGATCGATGCGGCGCTCAATGGCCTCACCTACGCGCCGACCGCAGGCTACGCGGGCGGCGACACGCTGCAGATCGCCAGCAATGACGGCACGCTCACCACCACCAGCAGCGTCGCGATCACGGTGACGTCGAGCAACCACTCACCGCAAATCCAGAGCTCCACAAACGGCACTCTCACGTGGGGCCAAACGCCGGCGACCGGGCCGAATATCGTCAGCGACAGCGGGTTCGAGAACGGCATCGCAGTCGTGAACGGCACGGCCGTCAATACGCTCCCCGGCTGGACGGTCAACACGGCGGGCGTCAATGGCGCTGCGCCCGCCCACGCACACAGCGGCACCTGGGACCTGCAGATCACGACGTTCAACACCGGCCTCGGCGGCGATGCGTCGATTACGCAGACCCTCGCGACGACGGCCGGACAGGTCTATGTCCTCGATTTCTGGCTGAACAACTTCAACAACAGCACGCCGAACGACTTCAACGTGCTGTGGAACGGCCAAGCGGTCGAGACGTTCGTGAACCTCGGCCAGCAGGGCTATACCGAATACAAGGTGAACGTGACCGGCGCGGCCGGCAGCTCGACGCTGACGTTCGCGGGGCACAACGACTTCGGCTTCTTCCACCTCGACGACGTCAGCGTGGCGACCGTGGCCGACGTGGCGACCGGCACCGTCACGTTCACCGATCTCGACGTCGCCGACAGCCATTCGGTGACCGCGACGCCGGACCACGCGGGCTATGTCGGCACCTTCACGGCATCGATCGCGCCGGGCGGCGACTCGACCGGCGGCGTGACCGGGACGGTCAACTGGACGTTCTCGGTCGACCCGTCCGTCGTGAACGCGCTCGCGCCGCAGCAGTCGATCGTGCAGACCTACACGGTCACCGTCGACGACGGCCACGGCGGCACCGCGAGCCGCGACGTGTCGGTGACGCTGACCAATCCGGACCACGCGCCGGTCATCACCGGCGCGACCAACGGCGGCGTCGACCTCGACGCCTCGTTGCAGGTATTCCCCGGCAACGACATTCTCAACGGCGGCTTCGAGAACTGGAACCACCAACTCCAAGCAGCCGTGCAGAGTTGGGTCACGACCGGTGGCTCGATCGAGCTTCTCGGCGGCGGCGCTGGCCCGTTCGGGCAGCACAGCGGCGACGTCGCGCTCCTGTTCGGCGTCGGGCCGCAGACGACCGCTGTGTCGCAGACCGTGTGGACGGTCCCGGGCGAGCACTACACGCTGAGCTTCTGGGTGAAAGCCTGGGATTCCGATTACATCAACAACGGCGTCGACGAAGGCGTGAACAACAGCTTCAGCGTCGCCTTCGGCAACAACAGCGTCTGGAACGCGACCCCGCTCCCTGGCGGCATCGGCGCGGATTACGTCCAGGAGACCTTCGACGTCGTCGGGACCGGCGGGGCACAGACCCTGACCTTCGCGGCTTCCGACGCGGGATTCGGTGCCGGCACCGGAACGGGCGGCGGCTTCTCGCTCGACGACGTGTCGCTCACACCCGTGACGCTGCCGACCCCCGGCACCGAGACCGCCTCCGGCACCGTGACGTTCACCGATGCCGACGCGACCGACACCCACGTCGTATCGGCCGTGGCCGCCGGGCAGAACTACGTCGGCACGTTCACGCCGTCGCTCACGACCGACTCGACCGGCGGCCACTCCGGCACCGTGAACTGGACCTTCAGCGTCCCCGACTCGGCGCTGTCGTTCCTCGCCGCCGGGCAATCGGTGGTGCAGACCTACACGATCACGGTCGACGACGGCCACGGCGGAAAGACGGCGCAGGACGTGCACGTTACGCTTACCAATCCGGACCACGCGCCGATGGTCACCCATGAAGTCAACGGCAGCGTCACCCCGGCCGAGTGGCTCGGCATGCCGACCGGCAACGTCGTTGCCAACAGCGGTTTCGAGAGCGGCTTCACGGGATGGTCGTTCCCGAACGGAGCGGCGATCACAGACGGTCTGGCCCACAGCGGCGGACATGCTTACGAGGCCAACAACTTCAACGCGCCCGACGTGATCACGCAGTCTTTCGCGACGACACCTGGCGGCGTGTACACCATCGACTTCTGGCTGGCGAACGACGCCCTCGGCGGCGGCGATGCGATCACCACGACCTGGGACGGCGTGACCGTCCAGTCGCTTTCGCCGACCAACGTTCCGGCCGGAAGCAATTTCCAAAACCCGGTCTACGTCGAGTACAGCGCTCAGGTGGTCGCGACCGGCAGCACCGCGTCACTCGGCTTCCTGTTCCAGCACCAGAGCGGCGGCCAGGGCATCTTCTTGTTCGACGACGCCACTGTCAGCGCCACGCCGCATATGAACGGGACGTACGGCACGATCGCCTTCAACGACATCGACACGATCGACAGCCACACGGTGACGTTCACGCCCGACGGGCAGAACTATGTCGGCACCTTCTCGGCCGCGATCGCGACCGGCCAGGACTCCGCCGCGACCGTGAACGACACCGCCGGCCAGTCCGGCACGGTGACGTGGACCTTCATGGCGAGCGACCAGGATCTCGCCTTCTTGACCCCCGGTCAGACGAAGGTCCAGACCTACACGGTCACCATCGACGACGGACATGGCGGCACGACCTCCCAGGATGTCGCCGTCACGCTGGTCGGCGGCGACCGCCCGCCGACGCCCGCCGCCGATATCGTCAACGTCAATGTCAATGCCACCGCCACTGCCACGACCCATGCGACGGGCGTGCTCAACAACGACACCGACCCCGACTCGGGCGACACGGCGGCCCTGACGGTGAGCGCCATCCTCGCCGGCACCGGCGGAACGCCGACCCTGCTGTCGGGTGGCCAGGCGAGCGTCAACGGCACCTACGGAACGCTCACCATCCATTCGGACGGCACCTACAGCTACTCACCGAACGATGCCGCCGCGCAGGCGCTGCCAATCGGGCAGCAGGCGACCGACGTGTTCACCTACACGGCGCGAGACACGACCGGCGAGTCGGCGAGCACGACGCTGACCTTCGACGTCACCGGGGCCAATACGCCGCCGACCGCGGCCGGCGCGCAGAACGGCAGCGTCACCGAGAACGCCACCCCACCGAGCAACATCGTCGTCAATGGCGGCTTCGAGAGCTCCGGCAGCAACTGGAGCGTGACCCAGGGCACGGCCGCGTTCGACGGCTTCTCCGCGCATACCGGCTTCCTCGGCGCCGACTTGAGCGGACTTCCCGAGGGCTTCATCAACCAGACCCTTACGACGGTCGCCGGCGCCCAATACACGCTATCCTTCTGGTTGGGCCTCAGCGGCTCGACTTCCGACTTCTTCGCCGCGCAGGTGAATGGATCGGCGGTGTTCTCCTTCGCCAACCACGCCAATTTCGGCTACACGCAGGAGAACGTCACCTTTACGGCGGCCTCGAGCTCGACCCAGCTTCAGTTCGCCTGGTCGGTCGGGGGCGGCGGCCGCTTCCTGCTCGACGACGTCTCGGTCGTCGGCGGGCCGGGCACCGAGACGACTTCGGGCACCGCCACCTTCACGGACCCCAATCTCACCGACACCCACGCGGTTTCGGTCGAGCCGAACAGCAACATCGGGACGCTCACGACGTCGATCGCGCCCGGCAACGACTCGACCGGAGGCCAGACCGGCATCGTCACCTGGAACTACTCGGTCAGCGACGCCGCGATCCAGTTCCTCGCCGCTAACCAGAGCCTGACCCAGACCTACACGCTCGACATCGCCGACAACCATGGCGGCGTGGCCCATCAGAACGTGCTGGTCACCCTCAACGGCACGAATGAGGCGCCCGTGTTCGGGGCCGCCGGTAGCGGCGGCGTTTCGGAACGGACGGGTCTCCAAGGATCGTCGCTCCCCGACACGACGTCGGGAAGCCTGAGCTTCACCGATCCTGACACGATCGACACGCACACCGCGTCGGTCCTCGCTGTGACGGCGAGCGGCGTCATCAGCGGGCTGCCGTCGAACGCGACGCTGCTCGGCTTCCTGACGACCGGCGCGATCACCGAGCCGAACGGCGGCACCGGGTCGGTGGTATGGAATTTCTCGGCGCAAGACAGCACGTTCGACTATCTCGCGGCCGGCCAGACCGCGACGCTGACCTACACGATCCAGGTCCAGGACAACCACGGCGGGACCGCGACGCAGACCGTGGCTGTGACCATCACGGGCGCGAACGACGCAGCGACGATCGCGGGGACGACGATCGGCTCGGTGACCGAAGCCGGCGGTGTCAACAACGGCACGCCCGGCGTGGCGACCGCGACCGGGACGCTGACCGACACCGACCCCGATGGGCCGACCAACACGTTCCAGGCCGTCGCCACCCCGACCGCCGGCGACCACGGGTTCGGCAACTACACGATCGATGCGTCCGGACACTGGACCTACACGCTCAACGATGCCAACGCGACCGTGCAGGCGCTCAACGTCAACCAGACGCTCACCGACACGTTCACGGTGCTCACCCAGGACGGCACGCAGCAAGTCATCACGGTCACGGTCCACGGGGCGGACGACGCGCCGGTCAACAGCGTGCCGACGGCGCAGACCGTCACGCCCAACGGCAGCCTGGTCCTGACAGGCGCGAACGCAATCACCGTCACCGACGTCGACACCACCACGCTGACGGAGACACTGACGGTCTCGCACGGCACGATCACATTGAGCGGTCTTGCCGGGCTGACCTTCACCAATGGCGACGGCACCGCCGACGCCACCATGACCTTCTCGGGCGGCCAAAGCGCGATCGACGCGGCGCTCAACGGCCTCACCTACACGCCGACGCCGGGCTTCACCGGCACCGATGCGCTGCAGATCACCTCGGACGACGGGACGTACCAGTCCGGCAGCTCGGTCGCACTCTCGATCCTGGGGAACCAACCGCCGGTGATCACTTCCGGGCCGCAGAGCGCCAGCGTGACGGAGAATGCCTCGTTCGCCCCAGTTAATCTCGTCACGAACGGCGGATTCGAGAGCGGCGGCTCGGGTTGGACCACCACCGGAAACGTCACCTTCGACCCGGTGTTTCCGCGCACCGGAGCGGGCGACGCCTCCATGGGTGGCGGCGGCCCCGACACGCTGACTCAAACCCTCGCCACAGTCGCCGGTGAGCAATATACGTTGAACTTCTACGCCGCGGCGGATTCGCAATCTACGACCGACAGCCTGCTCGCCGAGATCAACGGCACGCCGATCGTCACGGTCACCAACCAGGACAATTCGCCGTACATTCAGCAGACGGCCAACTTCACGGCGAGCTCCAACTCGACCCAGCTGCAGTTCGTCAGCTCGGACCCGAACGGGTTCTTCGTTCTCGACGACATTTCGGTCACGGGCGCCGGCACGCCGGGGGTCGAGACCGCCGGTGGCGCGATCGCGTTCACCGACGTGAACCTCGGTGACGCGCACACCGTCTCGGTGGTTCCAAGCGCCAGCGGGTACTATGGCACACTGAGCGCGGCCGTCGCGCCAGACTCGACCGGAGGAACTACCGGCGAGGTGAATTGGAATTTCGCGGTCAATGATTCCGCAATCCAGTTCCTGGCGGCCGGGCAGACGCTGACCCAGACCTATACGGTCAAGGTCGACGACGGGCACGGCGGCACGGCCTCCCAGAACGTCACCGTGACGATCAACGGCGCGAACGAGGCGCCGCTGCTCAACACCTCCGATACGGTGTCCTTGGGAGATCAGGCCAAGGGCAACGGCGCCCCGGTCGGCGCCGTCGGGACCCTGGTCTCGCAGCTCGTCGCCATCGGCACCGGTCCCAACAACATCACCGATGTCGACAGCAGCGCAAAGACCGGCATCGCCATTACGGCCGCGAACAATACGAGCAACGGGACGTGGAAGTATTCGATCGACGGCGGGGCGAGCTGGCACAACTTCGGCTCGGTCAGCGCCACCAACGCGTTGCTGCTGGATTCAACCGCTCGCATCTACTTCCAGCCCACCAGCGGCACCTTCACGGGGTCGCCGCAGATCAGCTTCCTCGCCTGGGACGAGAGCACGGGCACGAACGGCGGCGTCGCGAACGCCAGCGTGACGGGCGGCAGCAGCGCGTTCTCGACCGGCGGGACGGACAAGGCCGTCGTCACGATCGGCACGGTCACGACGGGTACCACCGCATCGCTCACGAGCAGCGCGGACAGCGTGTTCTTCACCACCGGCGTCGGCAACACGGTGAGCGCCACGGTGAACACGCTGAGCTCCGGAACGGGCGCGACCACCCTCAACACGACCGACAAGTTGATCGGAGCCGGCCAGGACATTCTCAGCCTGACCGTCAACAGCACCGGGACCAGCGGCAACTACAGCTTCAATTTCACCAATATCAGCGCCTTCAGCGGCTTCAATGACGTCAAGCTGGCCGCGAATCCCGCCAAGACCGTGAGCCTCACCTTCGGCAACAACGACATCTTGAGCGGTCAGACGTTGACGGTGGACGGCTCGGCCGACAGCAGCAAGTCCTTCACCGTCAATGCCTTCAACGTGACGAACGGCGGCAACTTCAACATCATCGCGTCGAGCAGCACCAACAACCTGACCGGCGGCACCGGCAACGATGTTTTCCAGTTCACGGCGGCCCAGTTCAACGCGACGCCCTCGGTGCTCGGCGGCGGCGGCCTCGACACCGTCCTGATCAGCGACGCGGCAGGCGGCTACTCCATCAGCGACGGCGCGTTCGCGCTCGTGAGCGAGATCCAGACCGTCAAGATCGGCGGCACCGGCGCCGACAGCATCACGCTCGGTGCGAACGCCAGCAACGACGTGGGTGGCCCCGGCAACATGCTGACGATCGACGACTCGAACGGCGCCGGCAATCTGACCGTCAATGGCGCCGCCATGACCGCCAATCTGACCGTGATCGCCGGCAGCGGCACGAGCGACACTCTGACCGGCGGGTCAGGCAGCGACACCTTCGAGCTTGCCAATGCCCACTTCCACAACGCGGCACAGACGATCAACGGCGGCGCCGGCAGCGACACCGTCTGGATCACCGACAGCTCCGCGATCACCGTCGCGGACGTCGATTTCACCCATGTCAGCAGCGTCGAAACACTCAAGATCGGCGGCACCGGCCTCGACAGCGTGACGCTCGGCGCGAACGTCAACACCGACGTCGGGGGCGCCGGCCATACTTTCACGGTCGACGACTCGACCGGCACCGGGACCGCCAACATCAACGGCTCGGCGCTGCTCGCCAATCTGCTGGTCGAGCTCAACAGCTCCGACTTCACGTCGGCCGACACCATCCGCGGCGGCTCCGGCAACGACGAGATCAAGCTCGTCGATCAGACCGGCATCACGGTGGTCGACAGCGACTTTGCGAACGTGAGCAGCATCGAGACGCTCGCGCTCGGCGGCGCCGCCTCGAATAGCGTGACGCTCGGGGCCCTCGCGAGCGCCGATGTCGGCGGCGCCGGTCACACCCTCACGGTCGACGACTCGAGCGCCACCGGCAACCTGTTCCTCGATGCGTCGGCGATGACCGCAAACCTTCACGTCCTGCTCGACGGGCTCGGCAACGACATCATCGCCGGCGGCGCGGGCAACGACATCTTCCAGTTCAACACCGCGCCGACGCAAGGTCCCGACCAGATCAGCAACTTCAACAACACCACCCAGCAGGACCAGATCGCCGTCTCGGCGGCGGGCTTCGGCGGTGGGCTCGTGGCCGGGCAGACCGCAGCCTCGGTGTTCGAGGCGTCCGGCGACAACAACTTCACGTCGGCCAACAACCGCTTCCACTTCGATACGGCGAACCACAGCCTGTACTACAGCGCCGACGGGACGACCGCGCACGAGGTGCTGCTCGCCACCATCACGAACGGCACCGCCCTGCACGGGACCGACATTCACATCGTCAGCTGACGCATGACGGCGCCGTTTCGCCAAGGGAGAAATGCAACCAATAGAACCGATTCATCGTTGGACGCGCCGACTCGAGATCGACGAGGTGGGTGTCGGGGCTTCGCCGGCGCCCAGGCCGGAGCCGCAATCGCCCCACCATCCGCTCAGCCCGATGGTTCCAATTCGCGAGGCTTGGGGGTGGGGGTCAGGCGTCATGGGATTTTATCCCCAGGAACCCAAGGGTGCGCCATCGGCGCGGATTCCCTAATGCGGCCAGTCACAAAGCGGAACCTGACAAAAAGCGGCTTGCGCCAAACCGTTGCGACTTAACCACAGCCCCATGAATTCCACGGCCTCGCGGCCTGGGTCCGTTGACGAAATGGTAACATTACGAATAACTTAACCCAATCTTGGGGTGAGCGGCAGCGCGGCAGCCAATACGGGTTCCGGTCGCCGCAATCCAAAGCTGCAATCGTCCGAAGCAGGGTGGGTTCCCCGCCCCGGCATGCCCATTTTGAAATGGTGTTGGAATGACCAATCCGATTGTCGTGGCGCAGGCGAACGGCCCGCAGGCATCAAATCAAAATCCGCCCAGGACCATCCCGGTCACCAAGCCAAGCGACAATCAGGCGATCACCATCCATCTCGACGGCGCGACCAAGCTCGACCTCTCGGCAATCGCCAACGAGAACATCACGCTGGTGCATGTCGGCGACCGGCTGATCATCCTGTTCGCCAATCACGCCGAGGTCACGGTCGAGCCGTTCTACGCCGACAATGGCCAGCCGCTGCCGGACATCACCGTCGAGCTCGGCCCGAACCACGACGTCACCTCCGCCCAGTTCGCGAGCGACTTCCCGATCACCACCGATCAGTCGGTGCTGCCCGCCTCGGGCGGCCCGAACTCGGTGTCGTCCGGCGCCAACTTCGTCTCGTTCACGGTCGACTCGTTCACCCTGCCGACCCCCCTCGACCTGCTCGCGCCGGAAACGATCAACACCACCAACCCCAATCCGCAGATCAACACGCCGACGCAGCAGCAGTTCGTGCCGATGTCGCTCACCGGCGCCGTCATCCACGGCAGCGCCGACGAAGGCGGCATCATCAGTGACACGCTCCACACCGTCGGCAACGACCCGGGCGTGGCGGCCGGCGCGACCGGCGTCGCGGGCTCGCTCAACGCGCTCGTCAATTTCGGCACCAGCGGCCCGGCCGCATCGCCGTTCCAGTTCGTGTCGACAGCCGCGGCCGACACCTGGCTCGCGAGCCTCGGGCTCACCTCGCACGGCTCACAGATCGACACCGCGACCATCACGCCGACTGCCGGAGGCTTCACGCTCGTCGCCGGCACCGATCCGGCACAAGGCACGCCGCACGACGTCTTCTCGCTCACGCTGCACGCAGATGGATCGTGGACCTTCACGCTGCTCAATCCGCTCGACGACGCGCCCGGTCAGGGCGAGAACGCGCTGACGATCGACCTCTCGGGCCTGGTGCAGGCGGTCAGCGCGAGCGGCGCCGAGCTGACGCTCGCCAAGGATTTCACCATCGTCGTCACCGATGACGTGCCGGTGGCGACGAGCGCGACCGAGGCCGGCAGCGTCGACGAGGGTGCGCTCTCTCACATCTTCTTCAGCGGCCAGCCGGGCGACCTCTATGGCGACGGCAACGACCACGACGGCGCGTCCGCGACCATCGTCGGCTCGCTGTCGGGGCTGGTGAGCTTCGGCGCCGATGGGCCGGCGCTCGCCGCCGGCGAGGTGCCGGAGGAACGCCTCAATGGCGAAGCACAGCATGTCAGCCCCCTGGTCGCGGACGGCTTCCAGCTTGCCGTTTCGACCGGCCCCCATGACTTCGGCCTCACGTCGCACGGCCAGGAGGTCAATTTCATCCAGGTCTCCAACGCCGGCACCGCGTTCGAAACCCTGACGGCCTGGACCAATGGGGGAGCCGAGAACGGTGGGCACGAGGTGTTCTCGCTGTTCCTCGACGGCAACGGCTTCTACGAGTTCTCGCTCATCAACCCGATCGACCATCCGGCGGGCGATGGGGAGAACAGTGAAAGCGGCACCGTCACGCTCGACCTCTCGAGCCTCGTGCAGGCGGTCGATTTCGATGGCGACGCGATCTCGCTGCCGGCAGACTTCAAGGTCACGATCGTGGACGATGTGCCGGTGCTCACAGGCAGCGCCAGCTTCGGGGCGGTCGACGAGGGCGCGCTCGCGTCGGCGGCGCCCGTCATTATCATCCCGGATTCGCTGATCTTCGATGCGCCGGCCGAACCGAAGAGCTCGGGCGCGCCGGGCGACCTTTACGGCGACGGCAACGACCAGAACGGCAGCGGCTCGGTCACCTTTTCGGGCTCGCTCGCCAACACGGTGAGCTTCGGCGCCGACGGCCATGCGGTCGACACCAATGGCGGCGACAACGGCTTCCAGTTCGCGGTCACGCAGGGCACGCACGACTTCAATGTGACGTCGCACGGCCAAGAGGTGAATTTCATCACGCTCTCGGACGTATCCGAAGGCAAGGGCGGCGCCGCGCAGACACTGACCGCGTGGACCGACGGGGGCCAGGACAATGGCGGCCACGAGGTCTTCACGCTCACGCTCAATGGCGACGGCGCCTACACGTTCACGCTGATCAACCCGCTCGACAATGGGCCGAACCAAGACGCGAGCGGCACCACGCTCGATCTTTCCAACCTGATCCAGGCGGTCGATTTCGACGGCGACGTGGTCGCGCTCTCGGGCGACTTCCAGATCTCGGTCTCCAACGACGCGCCGGTGCTGGTCGTTGACGCGAGCAACACCCTGGGCAGCGTGGACGAAGGCGAGCTGTCGTTCGCCCAGCCCGGCGCCGCCGGCGATCTCTACGGCGACGGCAACGACCAATTCGACAACGGCGCGGTCGTCAGCGGCTCGCTCGCCGGCCTCGTCGCCTTCGGCGCCGACGGTCCGGCCCAGACCCAGGACGGCGCCACCAACGGTTTCCAGCTCGTCGACGCCGAGCACGCCGCCGGCTGGCTGTCCTCGCTCGAGCTCACCTCGCACGGCGCCAGCGTCGATACCGTCGCGTTCGACGGCAACACGCTCATTGCGTCGACCGATCCGGGCTCGCCCGACGGCGGGCACGAGGTGTTCAGCCTCACGCTCAACGGCGACGGGACCTACACGTTCACGCTGATAAATCCGATCGATCAGCCGAACGGCACCGATCTCGTCAACGAGGGCGGCGAGAAGCTCACCCCGATCGACCTGTCGGGCTTCGTGCAGGCGGTCGACTTCGACGGCGACGCCGTCCCGCTCTCGGGCGACTTCACGGTCACGGTCATCGACGACGTCCCCGTGCTCAACCCGGGGGGCAACGAGAGCCAGAGCGTCGACGAGGGCGCGCTCGCGTTCAGCTCCACGGGCGGCGACCTCTATGGCGACGGCAACGACCAGCATGGCAGCGGGTCCGTCACGGTGTCGGGCTCGCTCGCCAATCTCGTCTCGTTCGGCGCCGACGGCCATGCGGTCGACGATTCCGGCGCCAACGCGGGCTTCCAGCTCGCGGTGAGCGGCTTCTCAGCCACGCATGATTTCGGCGTGACCTCGCACGGCCAGGAGGTCAATCTCGTCACCATCAACGACGGGGTGGACGCCGACGGGGTCACGACCCAGACGCTGACCGCCTGGACGAACGGGCCGGCCCTGTCCGAGGACAGCCACCAGGTCTTCCGCCTGACGCTCCATGGCGACGGCACCTACACGTTCACGCTGATCAACCCGATCGACAATGGCGGCGATGCCGCCCCGACGACGCTCGATTTCTCCTCGTTGATCAAGGCGGTCGATTTCGACGGCGACGCGGTTCCGCTCTCGGGCGACTTCTCCATCACGATCTCGAATGACGTGCCCGTGATCGCCGCCGCGGACGCAGGCAGTGTCGATGAGGGCGGCCTCGTCTCCACGAATGGCTCCGGGACCGATCCGTTCGGCGCCGGCAACGATGCCGACGCCGCCACCGAGGCGCGCGGCTCGCTCGGCATCCACTTTGGCGCCGACGGGCCCGTGCCCGGGACTTTCGTCACCGATACGTTCGGCATCAACAATATTTCGCAGGCCGCTGCGTTCGCCGAGACGCACTTCAGCACGGGCGGCAATTTCCACTTCACCGGCGTCGGCAGCGACGCTCTCAATCCCGGCGAAACTCAAGGCGCGCTCGTCGGGAATCAAGGGACCACCATCACGATCACCGATGCGGCAGGGGAGTTCGCGCTCACCAGCATCGACCTCGGAACGACGACGGTGCCAGGCCACACCTCGTCGTTGGAGCTCGTCGGCCTCGATGCGCACGGAGAGATCGTGGCGAGTGCCACGCTGTCGGCCGGCGCGAGCGGCTCCATTCCGGAGACCATATTCAACGCCGCCGGAACGGCCTTCGATGGAGTGGAGTTGGCGAAGCTCGAGCTCGTGCCGGGCGATTCATTCCAGAAGATCAGCTTCAACGACATTACGGTGACGCGGGAGACGGCGACCAATTCTGTCTACTTCTCCGACCAGACGACCGCTGCGAACAACATCACCGTCACCGATGCGGACGGCCATACCGTCGCACTCTCGAACCTGACGTCGCATGGCGAGACGCTCGCGTTCGCGCTGCTCAATGATGCGACGCTCGTCGCCTACACGGGCGAGACCGCACCGACCACCTTGGTCGATGCGAGCGTCGTCTTCTCCGTCTCGCTCTCCGCGGCATCCGCTAACGGCAGCTACGATTTCCTGCTCGACAAGCCGCTCGACCAGCCGCTGTCCGGCGAGGACGCGCTGCATCTGACCTTCAACTACACCGCCAAGGACTTCGACGGCGACACCGCGTCGGGCACCTTCACGGTCAGCGATACCGACGATGTGCCGGCGCTCACCGGCATCACCCAGACCTCGGGTAGCGTCGACGAAGGCGCGCTGTACTTTGCCCCCTCCCCGACGCCCGGCGACCTCTACGGCGACGGCAACGATCACATGCTCGCGGGCGCCTCGACCTCCTTTACGGGCGGCCTGTCGGGCCTCGTATCCTTCGGCGCCGACGGACCTGCCGCGAACGAATTCCAGTTCTCGGTCAAGGACGGCGACACGCACGATTTCGGCGTCAAGTCGCACGGGGCGGAGGTCGACTACGTCCAGATCTCGAAGGATGGGCACACGCTGACCGCCTGGACCGAGGGCGGCCCGGGCGGCGGCGGGCACGCGGTGTTCTCGCTCGCTCTCACGGCGGATGGCATCTACACGTTCACGCTGATCAATCCGATCGACGATGCGGCGGGCAACGGCGAAAACTCGGCGACGATCAACCTCGGCACCGTCGTCCAGGCGATGGACCATGATGGCGACGCGGTCGGGCTCTCGGACAGCTTCGCCATCACCGTGGTCGACGACGTGCCGGTGCAGAACGCCTCGGCGAGCGCGGTGTCGGGCACGGTCGACGAAGGCGCGATCCCGAGTGACCCCTGGGGCAGCGGCAATGACGTGGGCGTTGCCAGCGCGTCGTTCACCGCAGCCAGCGGCTCGCTCGAAGGCCTGGTCCATTTCGGCGCCGACGGCCCGGCCGCGACCGCCTTCCAGATGGTCGATGCGCAGACCGCCGACCGTTGGCTGGCGACGCTCGGCCTGACCTCGCACGGCCTCTCGGTCGACTCCGCACAGGTCGACCAGAACGTCCTCACGGCCTACGACAGCAACAACGATCCCGTCTTCACCTTCGCGGTCGGCGGCGACGGGTCATGGATGTTCAACCTGCTCGCGCCGCTCGACCATCCGAACGCCAACGGCGAGAACTCGCTCACGGTCGACCTCACCGGCCTGATCCAGGCGGTCGACTACGACGGCGACCCGATCACGCTGCAGGACCCCATCGGCCCCGTGTCGGCGACCCTGTCGCTCGTGAACGGCCACTACGACACCCTGACCACCGGCGGCGTGACCATCGAGGGCCTCGACTTCAACAGCGCCAGCGACCCGACCAGCTTCACGACCGGCACCATTCAGGTGTCGACGCAGGGACTCGGTGTCGACAACAACAGCATCGGCGACGGCCAGGGCATCGAGATCTCGCGGCCCGACACCGACAAGGTGAGCTTCGACCTGTTCAAGGTCGGCAACGGCGACACCACCGTTGTCGTGACCTGGGACGCCTTCAACGGCGATTCGACCACGCCGAGCGACCAGGGAACGGCGGCCTATGAGGTCTCGGCGGCCGGCACGCTGATCGGCATCGATCCGACCGGCACGTTCGATCACCTGGTGATCGACTTCGGCGTCGCCGGCAACGACAAGATCCGCCTCGACGATATCGGTTACACCGGCTCGGGCAGCCAGCCGCTCGTCTCCGTCAACGTCATCGACGACGTGCCGGTGGTCGCCAGCGCGACCGTGTCGGCGACGGTCAACGAAGGCGGGCTCACGGGCGGCAACGAACCCTCCTCCGCCACGAGCGCCGGCGGCGGCAGCGGCTCGCTCGAGACGCTGGTGCATTTCGGGGCCGACGGTGCCAACGCGACGCCATTCGGCTTCACGGTCGCGGATGGCGACGCGCTCAGCCTCGGCCTCACCTCGCAAGGCCATGCGGTCGATTTCGCCTCCGTCTCCGGCAATACGCTCACGGCGTGGACCGGCGGCGGCCCGACCGATCAGAACGCTCATGCGGTGTTCGCCCTCACGCTCGGTACCGACGGCTCATGGACCTTCCAGCTCGACGCGCCGATCGACCACAACGGCACCGACAGCATCGACCTGTCGAGCCTCGTCCAGGCGGTCGACTTCGACGGCGACGCGGTCACGCTCGCCTCCGGCGAGCTCACCGTCACGGTCACGGACGACGCCCCGGCGCTGGTCGCCGGGGCGGCGGCGCTCTCCGGCACCGTCAACGAGGGCGGCCTCACGTCGACCACCGATCCATTCGGCTCCGGCAACGAGCCCTCCTCGGCCACGAGCCTCGCGGGCTCGACGGGCACGCTCGACACGCTCGTGCATTTCGGCGCCGATGGCGCCAACGCCACGCCGTTCCAATTCACCGTCGCGAATGGCGGCGCGCTCAGCCTCGGGCTCACGTCACACGGTCAGTCGGTCGACTACGCGGCCGTCTCCGGCAACACCCTGACGGCGTGGACCGGCAATGGCCCGAACGACAACACCGCCCATAAAGTGTTCGACCTCACGCTCAATACCAACGGCTCGTGGATCTTCCATCTCGACGGACCGATCGATCACAACGGCAGCGCGACCGTCGATCTGTCGAGCCTCGTCAAGGCGGTCGACTTCGACGGCAGCTCGGTCACCCTCGCGGCACACGAGCTCCAGGTCGTCATCGTGGACGATGCGCCGGTTGCCCATTTGGTGCCCGGGGGGATCGTTCAGGCCGACGACACCGGCGCGCAGTTGCACCTCACCGCCGGCACGGACTACGCGTTCGGCGCCGACGGTTCGGCGGCAAGCTCGCCGATCGTGTTCGATACGAGCAGCGCCCAGATCTCAGGGCCACCGGGCGAGACGTTCGGCACGCCGACCTATTCGACCGGCGGCAATAGCATCGACATCCAGCTCAACAACGCCTTCCAGGAGCTCAGTGCAGGCGAATCGGCGACGCTCACGATCCCCTACACGGTCACCGACTTCGACGGCTCGTCGGCGACGAACGATCTCGTCGTGACCATCGACGGCGTCAACACGAATCCGGCGTTCAGCGGCAGCCCTCCGTCCCCCACGGTCGACGAGGTGGGCAACGTCACCAGCGGCACCGCGACCGACACGACCTCGGGCGTCGTTCACTTCACCGACGTGAACTACGACGACACGCACACGGTCTCGGCGACCTACGTGTCGGGCTCGGCGGTGTGGTCCGGCGCCGCGCTCCATGGGGGTACGATCCCGACGCAGACGATGAGCGATCTCCTCGACGCGCTCACCGTGCTGGAGACGCAGGACAGCACGCATGCGGCGACGGGTAACGTCGCCTGGACCGCCAGCATCGCGGACAGCGACCTCGATTTTCTCGCCAACGGCGAGACCCTGTCGGCGACCTTCAACGTCACGGTCGACGACAACCACGGCGGCTCGGCTACCGAGCAGGTCGTGGTCACGTTCGACGGCGCCAACGACCCGACGGTCATCACCACGGCCGACAAGAACGAAAGCGGCTCGTTTGCGAGCGGAGGCGGCGGCACCGACACGGCGTCGGGCGTCATTCACTTCACTGACGCCGATCTCAACGATCGACCGACGCCCCAAATCACCAATGAGAGCGCCTTCGGCGGCAACGGCCTGACGCTCACGACCGGCGAGATCGCCACGCTCGAAAACGCGCTGACCGTCGCGGCGGTCGCCGGCGACACCAACGACGGCACGGTGGTCTGGAATTACAGCATCGCCGACAGCTCCCTCACCTTCATCCAGGCCGGCGAGACCGCGACCGTATCGGCAACCGTGCAGGTGAGCGACGGTCACGGCGGCAGCGACACGTCGACCGTGACGGTCAACATCAGCGGCGCGCCAAATCACCCACCGATCATCACCTCGGGGCCGCAGGTCGCCAGCCTGACGAATGGCCACGAGACGGCGGGCGGCAACCTGATCCAGAACGGGGGCTTCGAGAGCGGCCTCACCGGCTGGACGAACGGAGGCGCCGGCCCGGTGCTGGTTGTCGGCAACCCGCATACGGGCAGCGGCTCGGCCTCGATCATCCAGGGATCCGGCGATTCGACCTTGAGCCAGACGGTGGATACCGTCGCGGGCGAGCACTACGTGCTCGACTTCTGGCTCATGAACATGACCGGGAGCAACAACGACTTCAGCGTGAGTTGGAACGGCACTACGCTCGACTCCTACACGAACATTCCGGCCACCTTCACGCCCCCGACCACCGACACCTATATCGAGCATGAATACACCGTGGTAGGCACCGGCGGACCCGTGACCCTGACGTTCGCGGGCAACGATCACGACAACGGCCCCAGCGCCAGCCTGCACCTCGACGATGTCTCGCTCACGCCGGGCGCGGAGGCGGCTTCGAACCTGATCACCTTCATCGATCCCGACGTAAACGATACGCATACGGTTTCGTACGTGCCCGACGGCATCGGCTATCTCGGCACCTTCACGCCGACGCTGACGCACGACTCGACCGGTGGCGTCACCGGCGACGTGAACTGGACCTTCAACGTCTCTGATGCGGCGCTGTCCGGCCTTCCTGCCGGGACGTCGACGACGCAGCACTACACGGTCACGATCGCCGACAACCACGGCGCGTCGACAACTCAGGACGTCGCCGTCACGCTGACCAATCCGGTCTCGGTGCTCGCCGATCAGACGCACACCTCGGCGACCAGCGCCGGGCCCGAAGCGACGGCCAACCACTTCTCGATCCCGGTCCTGTCGCTGCTCGAGGCGGACACGGCCCTGCACCAGAGCGGCCCGCTGAACTACACGGCGACGAGCGTCAGCGGCGTGTCCGGCGTCTCGCTGACGAGCGACCACGACTACGTCCTGTTCCCGTTCCTCAACAGCGGGACGAGCGGCACGTTCACGCTCGGCTTCACCAATGGAACGGTGAGTGGGTTCGAGACCGTGACCGTCAACATGGTGGACTCGATCCCGACCTACACCACAACGAGCACCGACCAGGGGGGTCTCAACGGCAACGACTTCCTGATCGAAAATCGCCAGGATGTCCCGGGCGTCCTCATGCAGAGCGACAGCAACAGCAACGACATCCTCGTCGCCAATACGCACCTCGGCAGTTCGGTCGTGGGATTCGACTCGCTCAACAATCACGGGCCGCTGTTCGGCGATGGCAACGACGTGCTGATCGGGGCGAACGGCGGCGGGCTCGAAGCGGGCGACGGCAACGACACGCTGTGGCTCGAGGGCGGCGTGCCCAATGCGGACGGCACGCGAACCCCGCTCGAGGGCAATCAGGCGCCCAACACCAACACGACGTTCTACTTCAACAATCCGGGTGACGCGATCGGCACCGACCAGATCGGCAATTTCGACGTCCAGTCAGGCCAGCAGGACGTGATCGCCATCTCGGCCTCCGGCTTCAATGCGGCCGCGGGCTCGACCATCTTCACCGCCGGCCAGAGCGTGACGGTGGACACGACCACCTCGAATGGCGGTGGCAAGCCGAATTGGACGCACAACGACACGTTCATGTACGACACGACCGACCACGGCCTCTATTACAGCGACAATGGAACGGGCGGCAACGCGCACCTGGTCCTGCTCGCGACGATCACCAACCACACCGTGACGGGCAGCGACGTTCACATCGTTGCCTGAGCCCGCTGCCGCCGTCGTGCCGTAATCCGCTGGGACGGCGGTCCTAGAGAGACCAGAAGCCCCTCGCTGGGCGGGTCTCGCCGTTGCCTTCAGGTGTGCCTCGGTCCGCACGGTTTTGTCCAATCCCCACAGTCCGTAAGACGCCGAAGCTCATCCATTGATGGCACCCCGGCGCGTTGCGACTTAACCACGGTTCCCCTTTTTATCAGAGCCGCGGGGCAAGTTCGTTGACGAAACAGTAATGTTAAGAATAGCTTAACATCTGCACGGGATCGACTTTGGGGGCGGCGGCCGTAGGGCCTGCGGCTTCTGCAATTTAAGCGTGCATCTGGTTGCTCCGGGGAGCCCCGGCTCCCTGCGCGATGCTGTTCAACTCGGCTTGGATCGGGTGTTTCGATGGCGGGAACGGTCGTTGTAGCGCAGGCATCGGGTCCACAAAGTCCGAACTCCCCGCCTCGGAAAGTGATCACCGTCGTCAAGCCTGGCGACAACCAGGCGATCACCATCCATCTCGACGGCGCGACCAAGCTCGATCTTTCGGCCATCGCCAACGAGAACATCACGCTGGTGCACGTCGGCGACCGGCTGATCATCCTGTTCGCCAATCATGCCGAGGTGACGATCGAGCCGTTCTACTCCGACAACGGCCAGCCGCTGCCCGATATCACGGTCGAGCTCGGCCCCAACCACGACGTGACGTCCTCGCAATTCGCCACCGATTTCCCCATCACCACCGATCAATCCGTGCTGCCTGCCTCGGGCGGGCCGAACTCGATATCGTCGGGCGGCAATTTCGTGTCCTTCACGATCGACTCGCTCGGGCCGAGCGGCACGCCCACGCCCTTCCTCGGCTCGGAAAGCGCCAACGGACCGACCGGCGGCGCGAACAATCAGAACACGCCGCAGCACCCCGTTCCGGAGTCGCTCAGGCACGCCGAGATCAGTGCCACAGTGTTCGAGGGCGGCCTCCTCACCGACGCCTTCAATCCGGCCGGCGGTAACAGCCAGGGCTCGCCCTTTACGGCAACCGGCGTGGGCGGCGCGCTGCACGCGCTGGTGAACTTCGGCACGGACGGTGCCGGGCCACATCCATTCCAGTTCGTCTCGCCGGCTGCGGCCAATGCGTGGCTCGCGCACCTCGGGCTCACCTCGCACGGCTCGGCGATCGACAGCGCGACCATCAACGGCAACACGATCGTCGCCAGCACCGACCCGGGCCAGGCGAGCCCACACGACGTGTTCTCGCTCACCATCAACGACAATGGCTCGTGGACCTTCACGCTGCTCGCCCCCGTCGACGACGGCCCAAATCAGAACGAGAGCTCGACGACGATCGACCTGTCCGGCCTGATCCAGGCGGTCGATTCGCACGGGCTGACCATCGCGCTGTCGCATGACTTCACCATCACGATCGTGGACGACGCGCCGCTGCTCGATGCCGCCACGGTCAGCGGCGCGGTGCAGGACAGCGCGCTGACGAGCCCGCCGGACGTCTATGGCGCCGGCTCCGGCGCCCTGGGCGGCTCGCCGACGGTCAGCGGCAGCCTTGCGGCCCTGGTCTCGTTCGGCGCCGACGGCCCGGCTGCCAACGGCTTCCATTTCATTACACAGCCTCTGGCGCAGTCGTTGGTCGCGGGGCTCGGCCTCACGTCGCACGGCAATGCGATCGATGCGGCGACCATCGTCGGCGACACGCTGACGGCGTTCGACTCGACCCACACGGCGGTGTTCACGCTGACGGTCGCCGGCAATGGCGACTACACCTTCACGCTGCTCAATCCGATCGATAACCCCACCGGCCCCGGGCCGCAGATTCAGTTCTTCAACATCGACCTGTCGGGCCTCGTCCTGGCAACCGATTTCGACGGCAACACCATCCGGCTGTCGCACGACTTCACGATCAATGCGTCGAACGACGTGCCGTTCCAGACCAACTTCGGCGGAACGACACTCCAGGTCGACGAGCAAGGCTTCACGCAGGGCAGTCCCGGCGACCTCTACGGCGCCGGCCAGTTTGCGGGCGCCGCCAACATCAGCCAAAGCGGCAACCTGAATACCTTCCTCGGCTTCAACTTCGGCGCCGAAGGCCCCGCGACCATCGGCGGCAAGCCTGCGGGCTATCAGATCACGTTCGCCAACAACACGGTTCACGATATCGGGGTCACGTCGCATGGCCAGGACATCGACTTCTTCACGGTGACCAGCCCGGTCATCGACCCGACCCACGGCCTCACCCAGACGATGACGGCCTGGACGGGCGGCGGCCCGAGCGACAAGTCCGCGCATGAAGTTTTCACCCTCACGGTCAGCGGCGACGGCGACTTCACGTTCACGATCATCAACCCGATCGACATGCCCGCGACCGCGGGAACGCCGAATACCTTCCCGCTCGATCTGTCGCCGTACATATCGGCGACGGACGCCGTGGGCGACAAGATTCCGATCGCGCCCGGCACCTTCCTCGCCGACGTCATAGGCGACGTCCCGCTCCCCTCGACTGCGGTGGTCACCGGCACGGTCGACGAGGGCGCGCTGACGACGGCAACCGACACCGATTCGACCCAGAACGGCAACGATCCGGGCGCATCCGCGTCGGTCTCCGGCTCGCTGATGTCGCTGGTCAACTTCGGGGCCAACGGCCCGGGCACGCCCGCATTCGCGCTCAACACCAACACCATCGATGTCGGCAGCGCGCTCGCGGCGCAGAATCTCACGTCACACGGCTTCCTGATCAACCAGGCGTCCATCAGCGGCTCGACCCTCACCGGGATCGACAGCAACGGCGACCACGTCTTCAACCTGACCATCAACCCCGACGGCACCTCCTATACGTTCACGCTGCTGGAGCCGATCGACCAGCTCACCGGCGCCGACGAGAAGACGGTGACGATCGACCTCTCGTCGGCGCTGACGGCGTTCGATTTCGACGGCGATCCGCTCGCCACCAACGCCGACGGCAGCCTCGAGGGCTTCAAGGACTTCCTGATCACCGTCACCGACGACGTGCCGACGTCGGCGCCGGGCGCGAGCCTCACCGCCTCGGTCAACGAAGGCCCGCTCGAGTCGGGCCATAACAATCCGACGGTGCAGACCGTCACCGGCGCTTCTGGAGCGCTCACGGGGCTGTTCAGCTTCGGCGCGGACGGCCCGCCCGCCACTGGCGCCACCGTAGCGGCAGTCGGGAACGGCGCGGCGACGACGTGGATCAGCAACCTGAATCTTACATCGCACGGAAACTCGATCGACAATACGACCGAAACCACCGCCGCTAACGTCACGACCATAACGGCCTTCGATTCGGCCAATCATCAAATTTTCAGCCTGGCGATCAATACCAACGGCGCCTACGAGTTCGACCTCTTGGGGCAGATTGATGCGCCGGTCAACGGCACTGCGACCGTCGACCTCTCCGGCCTCGTTCAGGCGCAGGATTTCGACGGCGATTTCGGGACATTGACCAAGGGCACCTGGACCGTCTCGGTCGCCGACGACCGGCCGGTGGTGAGCGCCGTGCATGCGATCGGCAACGAGAATACGCCGAACCCGCCGAGCACGATCTCGCCCAATGCCTCACCGCTCCAGGTCACGCTGAGCGCGACCGACGGCGATCCGAACGCGGCCATCTCGTTCACCGTGACCAGCCTGCCGGCCAACGGCACGCTGTTCACCGATGCGGCGCTCACCCACGCGGTCGCGGCGAACACGGCGATGGCGGCAAGCGGCAATTCGCTCACGCTGTTCTTCGAGCCCAACGCGTTCTTCGCCGGCACCGACAGCTTCCAGTACGTCGCGCTCGACTCGAACGGCGCCACCAGCCCAACGGCCGCGACTGCGACCATTGATGTGACACCGGTCGCCGATCCGCCGGTGCTGAGCGAGTCGGCGCAGGTCGCGCTGACCCCGGCCGACAGCAACACCGTGACGTCGACGGGTCTGGTGGCCCTTGCGGGCGGCGGTTTCGCCGAGAGCTGGCAGGTCGGGACCACCATCCTGGCGCAGGCGTTCAACGCCGGCGGCCATGCGCTCGGCACGCCGGTCACGGTCGGCACGGCGAGCGGCACCGCGGGCAACCTCACGGTCGCGCTCAATGGCGGAGGGTACGCGGTCGCGTGGACGAACGGCGACGACATCTTCACTCAGGCCTTCCATGCGGACGGCACCCTCAACGGCGCGACCCAGCAGATCGACACCGGTGGCCAGGCCAACATCCCGATCCAGCTCAGCGCGCTCGATACCGGCGGCTATGCGGTGCTCTACGAGCGTGTCGACGCCGGCCACGAGGACGTCTTCACCCGCGTGTTCGGCGCCGATGGCACCCCGGATGCGGTCGGCGAGACCCAGGTCAACACCGTCCCGCCGGGCGACGGCTCGGACAACCTCGCGTCGGAGACCGGTGCATTTTCGACGCCGCAGCCGGTGCAGATGGTGACGCTCGCCAACACCGATTACGTCATCGCCTGGTCGTCGCAGCTCAACGGCCAGACCGTCCAGCTGGTGCGCGTGTTCGACGACCAAGGCAACCCGGTCACGAACGAGATCCAGGTCAGCACGCCGCCCGCCGGCGACAATGACGGCGGGTTCAATGGCGCCTCCGGCGGCCTGGTGACCGCGCTCGCGAACGGCGATTTCGCGGTGGCGTGGGAGCGCTCGCGGCCGGACGGCTCCACCGATATCCTGACCAAGGTCTTCCACGCGAGCGACAGTTACGCGGGCGCGTCCGATGTCACCGTCACGGCGGGCGGCACCAACACCGAAAACGTCCAGCAGATCGTCGCGCTGAGCACCGGCGGCTACGTGGTGATGTGGTCGGGCGGGACGCTGGGCAACGTCCACACGTTCGTCCAGGTCTATGACGCCAACGGCCACCTCGCCGACACCAATCCGGCGGACGCGAACGGCATACAGGTCGATGCGCTCGTCGGCACCGGCAACGCCACGGCCGAGCAGGTGCTCGCGCTTGCCGATGGCCGCTTCGCCGTCATGTGGCAGGGCGGACCGGAGGCCGATCCGTTCGTGCGCGTGTTCAACGCCGATGGCTCGCCGGTCGGCGACGGCACGCCCATCGCGGCGGCCCCCAGCTCCGCGACGACGCTCAACTCCGGCGTGCAGATGGTCGAGTTCGCCGACGGCACCTTTGCGGCCGTTTACGACCAGACCGTGAATGGCGGCAGTGGCGCCACGGCGACCAGCCAGGACCACCTGTTCGTCCAGCATTTCGACGCGAGCGGCAACGCGCTCGGCTCGGCACTCGAGCTCGTCTCGAGCCCGTTCACCGGGGCGAGCCTGCCCGAGCTCTCCAACTTCGACGATTTCCGCCTCGTCCTCTCCAACGAGGGGCTGCTGTCCACCGGCGGGACGACCAATGACAACGGTGCGTTCAACATCAATCTCGGCAATTCCGACACCGCGACGGGCGTGGAGAACACGCCGATCGTGCTGTTCAACGCGTCGATCCCGCCGGATGCGTTCGAGACGCTGAAGATCACCATCACGGGCGTGCCGGCCGGCGCCAGGTTCGAGATCAACGGCACGAAGGTAGGCCACCTCGACGTGGCCAATCCCAGCATCTGGATCATCGACGATCCGGCGCAGACCGCTCTGCTCGCGACCTCGGCGCTGGAGTTCGTATCCCTGACCGCCGGCGTCTTCACGCTCCACGTGGATGCGCAGTCGACCGACACGGCGACGCTGTCGACCGGTCCCTCGACCAGCACGGCGCATACGCTGCAGGACTTCACCGTCACGGTCGCGGACGCGAACGACGTCGCGCTCAACGATTCGATGTCCTCGGTCACCACGCTCGCCGGCGCCGGTCCGCTGTCGCTCGGCATCGGCGCGCCGACCGACATCGATAACGGGACCGACCTCAAGATCACCATCACGGCGGTGCCGACCTACGGGGTCGTGCAATACACCGACGCCTCCAACAATGTGCACACCGCCGTCGACGGCACGGTGCTGACCGCGGCCGAGCTCGCGACGCTCACCTTCTCGGCGCCGGCCGCGACGCCCGCAAGCTCGGGCGACAGCGTGGTCTACTCGGTGCAGGACGGCGCGACCTCCGTGGTCGGCGCCGTCGCGGTCGACGTGATCCCCGCCGCCGTGCCGCCGATCGTCACCAATGTCGAGCCGTTCATCGATTTGACGCCTCCGCCCGGCAACGACCTGCGCGAGCTGCATACGATCGCGCTCACGGGCGGCGGCTTCGTCGCCATCTGGGCGTCCGGCCCGCCCGGCCACGAGGACATAACCGGCAAGGTCTTCGATTCAACCGGTCACCTTATCAACACCGTGTTTTTGCAACCAGGTCCGAATTCGGACACCCAAAGTAATGTGGTGGCGCTGGGCAATGGCGGCTTCGCCGTCGTCTGGGAGGACGGCCCGAGCCTGGTCACCGAGGCGTTCGATGCTTCCGGCAATCCGGCGGCGGCCGGCCCGCAGCTGGTCTCGACGACCGCTCTCCCCAGCAACACCAATGCGCAGATCATCGTCGCGCTCGCCGACGGCAACTACGCGGTGGTGTACGGCGAGCAAAATACCCACTTCGGCACCGACGATATCTTCGCACAGATCTTCGATCCGACCGGCGCGGCAGTGGGCGGCCCGATTCTCGCCAATTCGCCGGACCTCAATTCGGCTCTGTTCCTCAACACCGCCACGCCCGAAACGCGCGACATTTCCCAGGTGGTGGCGACCGACCACGGCTTCGTCGTCATGTGGGATTCGTTCAGCGACGACGGCAGCGGAACGGCGAGCGACCATACGTATGTCCGCGTCATCAACGACGACGGCACCTATGGGTCACCTGCGATCGAGGTGAACGCGCCGAGCGGGGCCAACGCCGACCAGCCCTCGCAGGTCGTCGCCCTCGGCGGCGACGATTTCGCGGTGATGTGGCAGGAGAACAACGACGAGACGCTGACCCGCATCTTCAAGGCGAGCGACAACTACGCCGGCACGACCGAGATCGTGACCGGCGCCGGCGGCGGCGGCACGAATTCCACGCCCTGGCAGATCGTCGAGCTCGCCAATGGCGGCTACGCGACCGTGTGGAACCAGATCGTCGGCGGTGTCACCAGCGACGTATTTGCCCAGGTCTATGACGCGAACGGCCACCTCACGGGCGCAACGCCGGCCGGCGGCATCCAGGTCGACACCGGCGCGGCTGCGGGGCTCGCGTTGGCCGACCAGATCATCGCGCTGAAGGGCGGCGGATTCGCAGTCGAATACGATACGCTGATCGGTCCCGATCCGAGCGGCGACACCTTCGTGCGGGTGTTCGACGCGCAGGGCAACCCGGTTGGCGGTCAGAGTCAGCTCAATGTGTCGAATCCCTCGGCGCAGTTCGTGACCGGCGTACAGACCGGCATGGTCGCGCTCGCGAACGGCGGCTTCGAGGCGCTGTGGGCGCAGACCGCCGGGACGGAGGACCAGATCTGGGGTCAGCAGTTCGACGCCAACGGCAATGCGATTGGCGCGGCCGAGGAGATCACGTCCGACGCGCCGGCGTTTTCGCTCGACGAGTTCAAGAGCGCCATCGCCGACGGCACGATCCTCACCGGCGAGGTGTTCAATCAAAAGACGGTGCAGACCCAGTTCATCCATACGGCGACCGGCGTCGAGAGCACGCCGATTCAACTGATCAACGCATTACCCGTCATCCCCGACACGCTGTCGCAGGTGACGCTGAGCGGGTTCCCGCCCGGCTCGCAATTCGCGATCGGCGGCACCGTGGTCGGCGGGCTGGACGTCAACGACCATTGGGTCATCACCGACCCCGTGGCGGTTGCTCAGCTCGACGCCCAGCCCCTGACCCTGATCCCGCCGGCCGGATTCACTGGAAGCTTCACGCTGACCGCCGACGTCACCGAAACCGTGACCAACGGCGCGCAGACGAGCAACGCCGATACGATCGACAACATCAATGTCACCGTCGCCGACGCCAACGACGTCACGCTGAGCAATCCCTCGGCCGTGAGCGTCGGCTCCGGCTCCCTCGCCTTCAACCTCAATATCGGCGCACCGTCCGATCCCGATCATGCGCTCGGCGAGAACGCGGTCATCACGATCCAGGCGCTGCCGAGCTACGGGGAAGTGCGGTATTTCGACGGCACCAGCTGGCAGTTCGCGAAGGACGGCACCGTCCTCACCGCCGACGAGCTGCAGTCCCTGCAATTCGTGCCGCCGGCGACCGGCAGCTTCCACGGCGACAGCATCGTCTACAGCGTGCAGGACGGCACCTCGCTGGTCGATGGCTCGATCGCCATCACGGTCACACCCCCCGGGGGTGGATTGTTCTTCTCCGCTGACGACCCCGACCTGTTCACCCTCGACAACCAGGGCAATCTCACCTCGATCCCGGTCAATCCCGGCAGTCCGAACGGCAGTTTCGCAGGCGAGGACGGCGGCTTCATCCAGTTCGCCAACGGGCTCTATTTCAACGCCAACACGGACGCGACTGGCGAGGTCTTGTTCCGCCTGGGCCCCGACAACGTCGCCCACCCGGTCACCGACAGCCAGGGACATTTCATTGACGGCATCAGTGGGGTCAGCGCCGACTTCACCGTCTACGACGGCAGTCTCTATTTCATCGGCGGGGGCGAGCTGCACAAGATCGACCCGACCGGCGCGGTGAGCGAGATCAAGATCAATCCGACCGGAGATTCGTTCGGGGCCGATAACTTCGGGGGATTTGTCCAGTTCGACGGCGATCTCTATTTCACCGCACATAGCTCTGTGACCACCGGAACTGACGGAACCGGGCTGTTCTTCCTCGACCCTCAGGGCAACCTGAACCAGATCTTTACCGAAACCTTTGTCTTCTCGCCGCCCTCCAGCTTCATCCCCGAGGTCATCTCGCTCGGCGACGCCGGCGTGGACGGCGGCTTCGCCACCTTCAACGGCGCCCTGTTCTTCAATGGGGACTTTTCTGACTTCGGCCCTGTCCTGTTCGAGCTCGACGCGACCGGCGCGGCCAACCCGATAACCGACGACTCCTCCCCGCAGTTGTTCCCGCTCTTGCACACATTCGGTGAGGCGACGTACTTCGGCGTCCTCGGCGGCGCCCTGTTCGTTACTGAACAGGGATCGACGCCGGACAGCCTGTGGGAGATCGATAGCTGTGGCTGCACGAACGAGATCCTGTACAACAACGCGGACCCCTTCGACTTCACGGCGGCCGGCCAGCGGAACCTCGGCGGAATCACCCAGTTCAACGGCCATCTCTATTTCTCGGCCGATACTGCGACGACCGACGCGCTGACGTCCGGCAACCCGGCACTGTTCGAGCTCACCACGACCGCCAACCCACTTGATCCAATTCACCCCATCGTCAGCACCAGCGAGGTCCTGTTCAACGGCAATCCCATCACCGATGCCGGCGAGAATGGCGGGTTCATCACCTTCAATAGCCACCTCTATTTCTTCGGCGACGACGCGAGCCACCCCGGCCTCACCGCGCTCTATACGATCGACGGCAACAATGCCGTCAGCGAGATATTCGACCCGACCAACCCGGGTTTCTCCTTCGGCGCGCCCGGGACCACCGCCCCCAATCAGCCGGGGCCGAGCGCCCACTTCACCGTCTTCGATGGCAGCCTCTATTTCGAGGCGCAGACCGGCCAGGGCACCGAGCTGGTGCGGATCGATTCCAGCGGCACCGCACACGTATTCAACATCGCGCCCGATACCCAGGCGTTGATCGGCAGCAGCTTCCCGGGCGAGGACGGCGGCTTCGGCACCTATACGCCGATCGCGACCAAGTTCGGCACCGACGGCAACGACGCGCTCAGCGGCGGCCCCAACACCGTCTTCATCGGCGGCAAGGGCAACGACACGATCGCGGGCGCAGGCACGAACGACACCGCGGTGATCGACGCCAATTTCTCCGATCTCTCGACCCATGTCGGCATCAACGGCAACACGGTCACGGTCCAGACCGCGAACGGCACCGACACCCTCACCGGCATCGACCGCATCCAGTTCGCCGACAAGGGCCTGCTGATCGTCGATCCGAACGGCGACTTCGGATTCAAGTCGGTGCAGGCAGCCGTAAATGCCGCGAGCGAGGGCGACACCATCTGGGTGATGCCCGGCACCTACACGGAGACCTTCACGCCGACCCCGTACTCGTCGACGCCGGGCGGCCTCTTCATCAACACGCCGAACTTGACGCTGGAAGGCGTAACGGCCGACGGCACGCCGTTCACATCGGTCAGCGACGCCAACAAGGACCTGCTGCCTACCGTCATCTCGGGCGCGCAGACCGACTTCGGCTCGAACATCTTCGTCGGCCCCAATGCCGACGACACCGTGATCGAGGGGCTGCATCTGCAGGCCGGCCCGGAGACGAACAACAAGCTGCTCGAGATCTGGGCCAACAACGCCACGGTCGAGAACAATTTCCTCGACGTCGACATCGGCGGGACGACCTATTCGGGCGCGATCGCGATCTATTTCAACGGCAATGGCTCCGACTTCACCCATGAGGTCGACGCCCTCAACGTCTCCAACAACATCCTCAACGAAGGGATCGACCTCTCCAACGGCGTCGGGATCCCGAGCATTCCGTTCTTCGGCTTTCCGTCCCTCGACTCGAGCCAAGTCATCGCGAACAACACGTTCGAGGGCACCTTCGATCTCTCCACCGGCCAGGGCCGCTACGACACCATCGTGCTCAACGGCCAGGTGCCCGGAATCGGTTGGCTGCTCGCATCGAATGCCCTCCCGACCATCACGGGCAACGCGTTCGGCGACAACACCACGCCGTTCCTGATGCGCGGCAGCGACGCCGATCCCACCGCCCTGCCGACCCTTCAGGAAGTCCAGGACTTCCTCGCCAACAACGGCAACGCCAACACGACCTATGCGTATGTCGAGACGCCGGGCGGCGACCTCGAGCTTGCCTTGCGCAACCCGGGCCCGAACGAATATTTCAGCTTCGCGGTCACCGACACGCTCGACACGCTCGAGCTCGCGCTCGAGCACGCCGGCGGCAACACGGTCTTCCCCGATCAGCGCACTTATCTGCATCCGGGCGACACCGTCGCCATCCAGAGTGGGGCCGGCGCGCTGTCCTCCGCTGTCGACGTCAACAATCTGTTCGTGCAGGCGGATCAGGATTCCGCGCATCTCACCCTGACGATGGCGACTCAGCTGCCCGACGGCGAACCGATTCCGGGAGCGCCGGTGCAGACGCTGACCCTCGCCGATTACGCGCCGGGCCAAGGCGCAAACGTCACCGTCATCGCCAACAACCTCGGCGACACCATCACCACCAATGACGGTCAGGACACCCTGGTCGGCGGGACCGGCATCGACACCGCCGTGTACACGCAAACGCTGGCGGCCGGCAATTTCAACTACGATTCGGCCGACAACGTCTGGCACGTGTCGAAAGGCCCCAGCCAGCCGGACACGGTCTCGGGATTCGAGAAGGTCACCGACGGAATCCATAACTTCCTTCTGGTCGGCGGGGGCAGCCAATACGCCACCATCCAGGAGGCCGTGAACGCCGCCCAGGATGGCGACACCATCCTGGTCGCCCAGGGCACCTACAACGAGAACGTCCTCGTCAGCGGCAAGGCGGTCAATTTCGAGGGTTACGGCAGCGTGGTGCTCAACGGCTCCATCACCGAGAGCGGCACGCTCGATCAGAACATGACGATCGAGCGCTTCACCATCAATGCGACCGGCCAGCAGAACGGCCTCTCGTTCACGCCGACCCTCACCGGGCCCGAGACCATCACGGTCAACGACGTCGTGGTCAGCGGCGCGAGCGAGACCGGCTTCGCCGTCAACGGCGGCGGCAGCAACCTCACGGTCGACACCAACAATTCGAGCTTCTCCGGCGACGGCATCGCCAAGACGTCGGGCGGCTCGGGCGACATCGATTTCTTCGAGTTCCTCGGCAATGCGGCCTTCACCAACGTACAGGTGACCGGCGTCGCCCAGGGCACGCCGCTCGCCGACGCAGGCGACAACGGCATCCAGATCGCCGGCTTCGACGAGGCGACCAAGGACGTCACCAGCCCGCTCGGCCTCGTGTCGTTCGACAACGTCACCGTCACAGGCACCTACGCCAAGAATCTTGTCTATATCCAGGGCTATGACAACGCGGACGGCCTCAACTTCCCGGGCGCCGGCCTCAAGCTCGGCAACGCGACCACGCAGACCGGCTGGACCCCTCTGTTCATCGATCTCGGACCGCAGGGCGGCGCCTACACGCCGGGCGGGGCGCAGAGCACGCTCGATCTCGCCAATGTCGACCTGGCCGGCTGGACCTTCGCGGGCACCAGCACGAATTTCGCCGCCCTCGCCGCCGCCGGCTACCAGGACCTGATCGTGGGAGCGCCGGGCACCCTCAACCTCATCACCGGCACCAGCGGCAACGACGCGATCGTCTACAATCAGGCCGCGGGCGGCACCGAGTTCGTCGACGGCGGCCCCGGCACCGATGCCGAGATCATCAACGGCGCCAGCGGCCTCGCGTTCACCTACGACATCGCCCCGGAGAGCGGATCGCCTGCCGATCTCGTGGTCACGATCTCGGCCGGGATGGTGCTGCCGCCGGGCCCCCAGGTCGTCACCACCAACGTGGAGGAGATCGTCCTCAACCTCGGCAATGGTGGCGATACCGTCAATATCCACGGAAACCTCGGCGGCACCGGCGTCGTGACCAACACGGTGACCGTCAACGGCGGCGCCGGCAGCGACACCGTCGACGCCAGCGGCATCACCGGCGCGCCGATCGACGTCGTGTTCAACGGCGGCGGCGGCTCAGACGTGTTCCACAGCGGCCCCGGCAACGACACCTTCACGGACACCGGCAAGGGCGAGGCGGTCTACACCGAGGCGCTGGTGGCGAGCGGGTTCAGCTACGCCGGCGGCAACTGGACCGTCACCACGCCGGGCGAAGGCACCGATACGCTGAATGGCGTTTCGACCGTGCAGGGCGGCAGCAATGCTCTTCACTTCCTGCTGGTCAGCCCGGACAGTCAGTACACGACCATTCAGGCGGCGATCGATGCCGCCTCGGCGGGCGACACCGTGCTGGTCGCGCCCGGCACCTACGACGAGAACGTCACCCTCAAAGATGGCGTCTCGCTGGTCGGCATGAGCGAGAGCGGCGTCGTCATCGACGGCTCCATGACCGCGCCCACGACCATGTCGCTCATGGGCATCAGCAACCTCACGGTCGAGAACGGCACGCCGACCAGCATGCTGCTCGACCTCCGGCCGACCACCGACATCACCGACGTGGAGTTCAGCAACGTCCACTTCAATCTGACGTCGGATTTCACCGGCGAGATGCCGATCGGCAACGGCCAGGTGAGCGGCACCATAGCGCTGCACGACCTCGGGCTGGAATTCAACAACGTCACGATGGACAGCAACGACCACAACTTCGCCAACTCGGTGGCGTTCGTCTATACGCTGTTCCAGACCGATCCGGGCGCCCAGCTGCTGCTCGACGGCGTCAGGCTCAACGGCACGGCCTCGGGCGGGCCGAGCGGCCTCGGCGCGCAGTGGAACATGTCGCCGCAGGATGCGACGACGCAGAACGCCGCGGTCACGATCGAAAACTCGAGCACCAACGGCGGCGGAAACTTCTACATCTCCGGCTTCGACTTCGTCGCTCTGCAGAACAACGTGCTCGACGGACAGGGCGTCGCGCTCAACGGCGTCAAGCACGCGGACGTCTTCGGCAACACGTTCGAGAACATCGACGGCACGTTCACGGCGAACGGCACGCAGCATCGCGGCCTCGTCATCGAGGATGCGTTCGGCACCACTGGCGACTCCGACATCGGGATAGCCAACAACACGTTCAGCAACGTTACCGAGCCCGACGGCGCGATCGCGCTCCAGCGCTTCACCGACGGTACGCCCGCGGATCTCGCGACGTACGAGCGGCTGAACAACTTGTTCATCGAGAACAACACGTTCACCGGCCTCGGCGCCGGCGTGAATCCGATTTTCGTCAACCCGATCTATTTCGGCCCCGGCGCCGTCGTGCCCGCCACCCTCGATGACCCGCAGCTGGTCATCCTTCCGCCCGGCAACTCCGGCACGCAGGACCTATTCGACGTGGTCGATACGACCTATGTCTTCGGCCCCGGCCACGCCAACCTCTTTGTCGATGGCACCGCCAACGACACCTTCATCTATGCCGTCGGCGACGGAACGGACGAGATCCAGAACACGGGGTCGGGCATCGATACCCTGATCATCGACGACAACGGCTCGGCGGCGCAGACCTTCAACATCAACCAGTCCGGCTTCGACGGCACGCTCCAAGCGTCCGGCGTCCAGCAGATGGTCGTCAACCTCGGCAGCGGCGGCGACACCGTCGTCCTGTCGGGAGACCTGCACGACACCGGGGTCGCGACCGTGACGGTCAACGGCGGCACCGGGAACGACACGGTCGACGCCCGCGGCATCACGGGCACGCCGATCAACTCGGGCGCGCCGGTCGACGTCGTGTTCAACGGCGGCGGCGGCGACGACACCTTCTACCCCAGCCACGGCAACCCGCTCCTCGTCACTATTCCCCAGGACACGTTCAACGGCGGCGGCGGCGACACGGTGGTGTTCTCGCACCCCGAAGCGAAATACACCATCATGGACGATCCCAGCACCGGAAGCGTCGTCGTTTTCGGTGGTGAAAACGTGGGGACCCCCGACTTCTCCAATGTTTTCCTCAACGGCGTCACCCACCTGCAGTTCTCCGACCAGACCCTCAATTTGAGCCCGGTGATGGTGTTCGACGCCAGCCATCACCTGATCGGCAGCTTCAGCACGATCCAGGCCGGCATCGACGCCGCGACGACGAGTGGCGACACGGTGCTGATCGAGGCCGGCACCTACACGGGTCAGCTCGTGGTCGATCCGACCGCCGGGCATGGCGCCAACGGCATCTCGATCGTCGGCAGCGGCGCGGTCACGATCGACGCGCCCGGCACGCTCGAGAGCACCGGCAACTCGCCGACCAGCGGGCGCGACATCGATGGCCTGCTCACGGTCAGCAACGCGACCAACATCTCGCTCGAGAACATCTCGTTCAACGGCCTCGGCGAAGGCAACCTCGTCACCGGTGCCAACAACCCGACGCTGGTCGGCATCGCCTATCTCAACGCGTCCGGCACCGTCGACCATGTCGACGTCACCGGAATCCGCGAGCCGGACTCGAGCTTCGGCGACCAGCGCGGCATCGCGATCTACGCTTCGAACACCGCCCCGGTCGGTGCGCCGACCGAGAGCTTCACGCTCACCAACTCGACCATCGAGAATTGGCAGAAGGGCGGCGTGGTCGCGAGCAACGCCAACGTCGACATCGAGCACGACATCATCACGGGCGTCGGCGCGACCGCCTTGATCGCGCAGAACGGCATCGAGCTCGTCGGCGACACCGGCACCGCGTCGAACAACACGATCACGGGGATCGGCTACACGCCGGCGACCGTCACCGACACCGGGATTCTGTTCTGGGACGCCACCAACCTCACGCTCGACAACAACATCATTGCGGGCGCGCTCAACGCCGGCGCCGTCGTCGGGCAGACCGGCATCTACGGCCTCAACTCGTCCGACATCACGATCCACGGCAACACGATCAGCAACGTGCTGGAGGGCATCGTCGGGCAGGAGGACGGCAGCGGCGCCTTCGCGGGCACGTTCGCGCCGACCTGGGACATCGGGCCGACCAATACGGTGACGAACTACACCCAGCTCGCCCTCGACTTCGAGGCGAGCGACACCAACACCAACGTGCAGGCGACCGGCAACTTCACGGTGCAAGGCACCGCGGGCAACGACCTGTTTCTCGGCGGCAATGGTACCGAGAGCTTCAACGGCGAAGGCGGCAACGACACGTTCCAGTTCACCGACGCCCAGCTCCACGGCGGGTCGCAGACGGTCACCGGCGGCGCCGGAAGCAACAGCACCCTGGCGGTCAGCGACACCACGGGACCGATCACCATTGCGGATGCCGATCTCGTCAATGTGAGCAACGTCGACACGCTGCAGATCGGCACCTCGGGCGCCGCAACCGTCACGCTCGGCGCCGACGCCAGCGCCGATGTCGGCGCCGGCACCCTGACGCTCGACGACGTCGCCGGGACCGGACCGCTGACGCTCGATGCTCATTTGATGACCGCCAACCTGACGGTCCTGCTCGGCACCGACGGCAACGACACGCTCACGGGCGGCTCCGGGACGAACACGTACCAGTTCGGCGCCCCGCCTGCCGCCGGCAACAACCAGATCACCAACTTCACGACCGGCATCGACGAGATCGCCGTGTCGGCGAAGGGCTTCGGCGGGGGCCTGACGGCGGGTATGGACGCGAGCACGGTGTTCGAGTCGTCCGGCAGCGCCTCGTTCGCGTCGTTGAGCGACCGCTTCCACTTCGACACGACGAACCACGCGCTCTACTACAGCGCCGACGGCACGACCGCGCACGAGGTGCTGCTGGCCACCACCACCAATGGCGGCATGGTCCACCCGCACGACATCCACGTGGTCGCCTGAGCTCGCCCGTCGTCGCCCGCGCCCCGCGGCGCGGTCGACGCGCCTGTTTCAACGGAGTATTGAGTCGTTGCGCTAATGGCCGATGCCGGCCGTCCGCGCCGGAGATTGCTCGTGGCCAACCCCAAGATCATGATCGCGACCCCCGCCTACGGCGAGGTGTTCTACACCCCCTACGTCAGCAGCATGCTGAGCCTCACCCGGGTCCTGCAGAAGCGCGCTATCGACTTCGCCTTCAACGCCATCTCGTATTCGGAGATCGCCGAGAGCCGCAACTTCCTGCTCACCCACTGGTACGACAAGACGGATGCCTCGCACCTCCTGTTCGTCGATGCCGACATGGGCTTTCCGGCCGCGCTGATCACCGAGATGATCGATCTCGACCAGCCGCTGGTCGGGGCGGTCTATCCCAAACGCACGCTCGACGTGAAGAAGGTGGCGCAGCTCGCCGTCGAGGAGAAGGACGCCGCGCGCGCCATCGCCAAGGCCCAGGATTATGTGCTGCGCGCGCTGCGCGGCCCGCGCAAGGCGCCGCCGCGGCCGGGCTTCATCGAGGTCGAGGCGTGCGGCAGCGGCATTCTCTTGATCCAGCGCGCCTGCATCGAGCGCATGCTCAAGGCGATGCCGAAAATCTCCGATCTCAAGGCGAAGACCACCTCCCCGCTCGCCAGGAACCTCGACCGGCTGATCCGCGCCTTCGACGTGCTGTTCGTCAACGGCATGCGCCTGTCGGAGGATTTCTCGTTCTGCTACCGCTGGCGCCACGGCTGCAAGGGCGAGGTGTGGGCGGGCGTCGCCCACGACATCACGCATATCGGCCTGCAGCGCTTCGGCGGCGCTTATCAGGAGAAGCTCACCGGCCCCGGCCAGGTGGTGGTGCGGCGGGGCGAGCAGACGGTGGTCACCGGTCGCCTGTCGGCGCGGCCGACCAAGCACTGAAGGGGCGTAGCCCCGGATAGCGGGGATAGATTGAATTCCGCTTGCGTTCCCGGCGCGAGCGGCCCATGGCAGTAAGCGCAGCGTGTGGCAGAACGGCAGAACAAAGCCGTAGACGGAAAGTCGAGTGATTTCAGTAGCGCCGGTCCTGGCAGCTGTCCGCCGGGAGTGGAATGCGCCTACATGAACAGCGGCCGCGTGCTCAAGCCGGACGCGCCGAGCTCGGCGCCATCGGCGGCCGGCGCGACCGCGCCGTCCTTGCCATCCATCATGCGCTCGACGTAGGGCGCGGCGAACAGCTTGACGCCGCCCTGATCGATCGCGAACAACGGCGCGAGGTGCTTCTCGTCGGCCTCGGCGACGACCTCGCCGCGCATGTTGTCGAGGATGAGCCACTGCGCGTCGAGCCGCGCCGCGAGGATCGCATGGTCCTCGCCGAGCGCATTATTGTGCGCGAGCACGATGCGCAGATCGTCGGCGGCGACCCCGGCCTCGCGCAGCGCCACGTATTTGGCGATCGCGTAGTCCTCGCAATCGCCACGCAAGCTCGCGAAGGTCGAAAGCGGCGACGACCAGAGATCTTCCACGCCCCACTGCTGCATGTCTGTCATGTAGACGATCGCCTGATTGACGGCGCGATTGACGGCGTCGAGCCGGGCGCGCCCGTCGAGCGCGCGCGCCTTGTCGATCACGGCAATGAACCGATTGGTGGCGGGGGCGCAGGCCTCGCTCACGGCGCGGCATTGCGCCATCGTGTCGATGTCCTTGGCGATGTCGCGCGAGACGCCGCGCCATTTCGCCCACACCGCACCCTCGGGGGCCCGGAAGGTGAAAAGGCCGAACGGCTCGGGGCCCCGCGGCGGCGCGACTGTGCTCGCCGCGTCGCTGAGCGTGCTCGTATCCGTGCGCTCGGCGAGCCGCGTATCCGCCGGGGCGTGGCCGTCGAGCTTGGCGAGCACCTTGTTGATGGTGAAGAAGCGGGCCGGCGCGACGACGCGCGGCGGCGCCGGATCGCGCAGCTGCGGCAGCTCGATGCGCGGCACCGGACCGAACCCGGTGAGGTCGACCGGATGCGGCTTGCGCGTCTTCGCCATCGCAACGCCGCTCGCGGCGGCGAGCAGGCCGATCGACAGCGCGGCCGCGAGGATGTACGGCGCGGCACGCCGGACGATCACCGACGGCCTTTCCTCGACGGATACTTGATTCTGCACCGTATTGCGCATCAGCATGCCTCAGAAGTTCTGGAGCATGCTGGCAATACATGAGACTATTTGAGATCAGGTGCGATGAAACCGTCTGATTTACTTAGAAGTGTTCAGTATTCCGTAGCCATTCGCTAACCAATCCGGGCAAGGCTGAATATTCGGGAATTTCAAGGAGTTCCGCCGACTGCCCGAGATGACGAACGGGGCGCCGCACTACGCCGCAGGCGTGCCGCGGCGGGGCGGACCCGATGTTCGGGAGGCGTCGAAGGACGCGCGCTTATCGCTCGCGCAGCGCTTCCTCGCGCAGCATCCGGGCCGGCTTGACCAGATAGTCGAGCACGGTCTTCTGCCCGGTCAGCACCTCGACGGTCGCCACCATGCCGGGAAGGATCGGCAGCGGATGGTCGGCGGTGCCGAGGTGGTTGGTGTCGGTGCGCACCGTGATCCGATAGAAGGTCTCCGCCTTCTCGCCGCCCGGACCCGGCTTCTCGTCCGCGATCGTATCGGCGCTGATGCGCTCGACCTTGCCCTTGAGCGAGCCGAACACGTTCGAGTCGTAGGCCGATATCTTCACCGTCGCTTCCTGGCCCGGACGGATGAAGGCGATGTCCTGTGGGCGGATGCGGCCCTCGACCAGCAGCGTATCCTCGAGCGGCACGATCTCCATCACGCTCGCGCCCGGCTGCACCACGGCGCCGATGGTGGTGACGTTGATCTTGTTGACGATGCCGTAGACCGGCGACTTCAGGTCCGCGCGCTTGACGCGGTCGCGGGCCGACTTGATGTTCTCCTCGAGCACCGCAAGATCGCCGCGCGATTTGGCGAGATCGTCATCCGCCTGGGAGCGGAATGCGGCGGTCGCGTTCGCCTTGCGCGCCTTCACCTCGGCGAGCTGCCCCTGCATGTCGGTCTGTTGGCGCGCGAGGCGCAGCCATTCGATTTCCGGCACGATCTTCTGGTCGTAGAGCTTGCGGGTGAGCGCGACCTCGCGATTGAGCAGGTTCAGCGTGTCGGTCAGCCGCGTCTCCGACTGCTTGAGCACGTCGACATCGTCGGCGAGCTTCTTCGCATGGGTCTGGAAGACGCTTAGCTCGGCCTTGACGGCGTCGGGCGCCGCCTTCGCGAGCTCGTCGGGAAAGACGGGTGCCGCGAGCCCCTTGGACTCCGCCTCGAGCCGGGCGACGCGCGCCGCCATGGCGTTGCGCCGCTCGCGGATCTCGCCGAGCTCGGAGGCGAACTTGGTGTCGTCGATGCGGGCGAGCACCTGGTCCTTCTGCACCGTATCGCCCTCGTGCACCGTGATCGCGCCGACGATGCCGCCTTCGAGCGACTGCACCACCTGGATCTGCTGCGACGGGATCACCCGTCCGGCGCCGCGCTTGACCTCGTCGAGCACGGCGAAATGCGCCCAGACGAGGCCGACCACGATAAGGGTCAGCGACGCCAACAGCAGCATGCGCGCCGTGCGCGGCGTGCGCAGCTCGACGGCGGCACGGACGTCGTTGGCGAAGGCGAAATCGGTGGAGTGCATGGCCATGGGTCAGGCCGCCGGCGGTTCGGGGGCGCGGCGCGGGCCGCCTTGCAGCAGGGCGAGCACCTTGTCGCGCGGGCCGTCGGCGACGAGCTTGCCCTTGTCGAACAAGAGCAGGCGATCGACGAAGGAGAGGAGCGAAAGGCGGTGCGTCGAGATGATCACCGTCAGGTTCTGCTCGGCGAGCGCCTTGAGCCGCTCGAGGAAGTCGGCCTCGCTGCGCACGTCGAAATGGGCGGTCGGCTCGTCGAGGAAGACCACCTTGGGCTTGCGGATGAGCACGCGCGCGAGGCCGATCGCCTGCTTCTGCCCGCCCGAGAGGCTCGATCCGCCCTCGGCGATCGGCATCTCGTAGCCAAGCGGATGGCCGGCGATGAAGGCCTCGACGCCCGAGAGCCGCGCCGCCGCCACCACCTCGTCGTCGGTCGAGGCCGGCCGGCCGAACGTGATGTTGTCGCGCAGCTTGCCGTAGAACAGGTCCGTGTCCTGCAGCACGAAGCCGATGCCGGCGCGCAGATCGGCGGGGTCGTACTGGCGCAGGTCGATGCCGTCGACGAGCACGCGCCCCTCCTGCGGCTCGTAGAAGCCGACCATGAGACGGCCGACCGTGGTCTTGCCGGAGCCGACGCGGCCGATGATGCCGACGCGCTCGCCGCCCGCGATCTTGAACGAGATCTTCTCCAGCGCGTTCTCGGCGCCCTTCGGGTACTTGAACGTCACGTTGTCGAACGCGATGGCGCCCTGCTCGATGCGGCGCGACACGTAGGTGCGGTTCGGCGGGCGCTCGCGCTCGAGGCTCATCACCCGGTCGATCGCCTTGAGCGAGACGATCGTCTGCGTCGCCCGCGTGATCACGGTGGCGATGCCGGCGATCGGCGAGAGGACGCGCCCCGCCAGCATGGTCGAGGCCACGAGCGCGCCGACCGTGATGGTGCCGTTCATGATCAGGAACACGCCGATCACCACCATCAGCAGGCTGGTGACCTGCTGGGCGGTGCCGGTCGCGGTCAGCGCCATCGAGGCCCAGAAGTGCACGTCTTCACTGGATCGCGCGGTCGCCGCGATCGAGCGTTCCCAGGCGGTCTGCATGCGCGGCTCGGCGCCGATGGCGCGCACCGTCTCCATGCCGGACAGCGCCTCGACCAGCACCCCGTGGCGCGCCGCCGACTCGGCCTGCAGGCGGCGCATCGCGCGGTCCAGCGGGCGCTGGATCAGGAGGCCGACCGTGATCATCACGGGCAGGATCGCGAGCGGGATCCAGGCGAGTGGGCCCGCGATCATGAACAGCACGGCGATGAAGATGAGGGCGAACAGCAGGTCGGTCGCCGACACCACCGTGCCGGAGGTGAAGAATTCGCGCACCGAATCGAAATCGCGCATCTGGTTGGCGAGGATGCCGACCGAGGCCGGACGCTGCGCCATCTTCACGGCCTGCACGTGCTCGAAGATGTTGGCGGCGAGCACGACGTCGATCTTCTTGCCGGTCATGTCGATGATGCGGCTGCGCACGGTGCGCAGGATGAAATCGAACAGGATCGCGATGGTGAGGCCGATCGCGAGCGCCGTGAGCGAGGCGAGTGCCCCGTTCGGCACCACGCGGTCGTACACGTTCATGATGAACAACGGCGAGGCGAGCGCCAGCGTGTTGATGAGGAACGCCGCGAGCGCCACATGCCCGTAGTTCGACCAGAACCGCCGCACCACGCCCCAGAACCAGTGCTCGGTCGGCAGATCGCCCGCCGCGACCACGCGCGGGTCGGCGGCCGCGAGCGGCCGCACCAGGAACGCATAGCCGAGATAGTCGGCCGCCTCGGCGCCGAGGAAGCGCGGCTTCGCGCCCGGCCCATCGGACGGATCGACCACCTTCGCCTGGCGCGCCTCGGCGCCACGCTCGAGCAGCACCCGCGTGCTGCCGTCGCGCATGACCAGGACCGCGGGCAGCACCAGCGCGGGGATCTCGCCGAGCGAGCGCTTGACCGGCTCGGCCTCGAGGCCGGCGCGGCGCGCGGCGCGGTCGAACAGCGAGACCGACAGCCGGCCGTCGAGGATCGGGAGTCCGGCGACCAGCGCGTCGCGGCTGAGCGCCCGGCCGTGATGGGCGGCGAGGAAGATCAGGGCGTCGGACAGGGGATCGCCACGGGCCGGCGACGGCGGCGGGGGCGGCACGTCCTTGATGGACGGCCGATCGATGATCGGTTGGACGGACAAGACAGTGAGCCCTTTGCGACCTCTGCGACCCCGTAGGAAATCCTAGGGAGCCGGTAACCGCGTGCGAACGACATCGCCGCCACAATTACGGCAATTGTTAAGACAGGAGTCTTGCGGAACCCTTGCGGGCCGCTGGCCTAGCCCACCAAGCCAGCGATCGGCGGGCCCTGTCAAACCCTTGGTCTTGTTAACGATACCACGGCAGCCCCAGTAGGGATTTCCGGGTCGTTCCGCTCGGTTCGCGAGGCAGTTCCGGCCTCGTGGCGCTCAGTGCAGCGGGACGGAGAGCATCCCGGCCGCCCAGTTCGTCTCGATCGCGGGCACAGACGGCGGCGTCTGCGGCTCGCCCGGCCAGTGCGGCGGGCCCGCCATAGATGCGGTCGGAAAGCGCTTGTCGATGGCGGCGGTCGCGGTCTCGCCGGAATACTGCATCGGGCCGGGCGCATACGGCAGGGCCGGCGCCGCCGGGACACGCACCGGATTGAGCGGCTCCGGACCCGAGCGCGGCAGGTGCACCAGGATCGGCGGCAGCTTGGTCGGGAAGATGCCGAGCGGGATGGTCTCGAGCGGCGCGGCTTCGGCCGGCGCAGGCGTCTTCAGATAAGACAGGAGCTGGCCCATCGCGGCGAGCAGCTGATAGTCGGCGAAGACCGCGACCGACCGACTCGACTCGAGCGAGACCAGCGCCACGTAGAGCTGGTTCTCGGCATTGAGCAGGTCGATCAGCGAGCGCTGGCCGAGCTCGTATTCCTTGGTGTAGGCGGTGATCGCCTTGCGGTCGAACTCGACCTGGCGGATGAGCGCGGCGACGCGATCCGACGTGATCGTACGGGCGCCCCACGCCTTGTCGAGCGATTCGAGCGCGGCGCGCTGCAGCCGCGCATGCGCCATGGTGGCCTCGGTGTAGCGTTCCGAGGCCTCGGCGCGCTTCCATGAGTTGAGGCCGCTGGTGAAAATGTCCCAGCTCATGACGACCTTCGCGCTCTCGTCGGACTGGCGGCCGAACACCTGATCGACGTTCTGCCCGCGCGAGGCGCGCGCCTCGAGCGAGACCTGCGGCAGGAAATTGCCGGCGGTGCCGTGGAACGCGTATCGGGCGGCGTCGACGTCGGCCTGGGCAGCGCGAATCGTCGGGTTGAACTTGAGCGCGACCGCGAGCGCGTCGTCCTTGCTGGCCGGCATATGGCCGAGCCGCCCCGGGGCGCGCAGGTTGAAGGGCTCGATGCCGACGACCCTGCGATAGGTCGCACGCGCCGCATCGAGGCTTTGGCGGAAATCGGCGAGCTGCGCCTCGGCGGCGGCGACGCGCTCGCGCGCCTGGTCGAGATCGCCCTCGCCGGCGCGGCCGCCCTTGAAGCGCGCCTCGACGTTCGACAAGAGCTTGCGGTGCGCCGCGAGATTGTCGCTCGCGACCGAGATCAGCCGCGTGTAGCGCACCACGTCGATATAGGCTTCGGCGGCGTCGAGCGCGGTCAGCTCGGTGCGCTCGTGCACCCGGTAGGCCGACGCGTCGACGCGCGCCGCCTGGCGCCAGATCTCGTTGATTGATTGCAGGCCATCGAACAGCTTCTGCCGCAGAACGACCGACGCGGTGCTGCCATAAAGCGACTGGTTGTTGCCCTGGGGCGGCGGCGTGACGTCCATCTCGTTGAAGCGTTCCGGCCCGGTGCTGGCGTCGACGTGAATCTGCGGCAGCAGCGTCGCCTGGCTTTGCCGCAAATTCGTCTCAGTGGCGCGCCGATCAGCGGCCGCCTCGCCGACGCCCGGATTGGAACGCACGGCCTCATTGATGGCGTCGAAAATCGTGAATGGACCACCCGCTACCGCGGAAACCCCACCAGCGCACAGGATCATCGCGACCGGCAATAAACGTCTGACAATTGACCCGACGTGCATAGCCCCAATTACCGCGCCGGCCACCGACCGTATCCCCCGCGGCACCCCATTAAAAATGCCCTCTATTTTGCTACCAATTAATTGCCGCGACGGCAATCTCGACAGGGCCTCCCTTCCCCGCCCGGGCCTGAAACGGAACATTTGCTTCTAAGCTGTTGTAATCGCGCATCACCTCGCCCTTAGAGGACGTCTTGACGACATTGAAAGAAGATGATTCTCGTTAGAATTCAGACAATTATCGGAGAAATTTGAGAAACGTCCCCAACACTCAGGATTATTCAGTTACCAACACCGGCTCGCGCCCGATCAGCCGGGCGAGTTGCCGCAGCCGGGCGAAGACGCGCTCACCGGCCAACGCCGCGTGGCGCCCCGTGAGTCGCAGTTTGAGCTTTCCGCGCTCGACTCGCATCGGCGTGTGCGGCAGCACCCCAGGCATCGCGGCCGACACCAAGTAGGCGACGCGCATCACGGCGCCGAGGATGCGGGCGCGGTCGATCATGCGGGCGGTCGCGAGCTCGCGCACATGCGGCGCGAGCTCATCGTTGTTGAGACCGATATGGCGAAAGAACACCGCCAGCGCGAGGAACGTGCGGCCGGGGTGGTCGACGCCGACGAAGGCCGCGTGCGCGATGACGTCGAGCGACTGCTCGCCGCGGTAGTCGGGATGGTCGCGCCAGCCGATGTCGCCGAGCAGGCAGGCGGCGTGGCGCAGGCGCTTTTCCTCCGCGCTCTCCTCGATGCCGGTCGACGCCATGAACCGGTCGGCCCAGACGGCGAGCTCCTCCCCGTGGCGCGGCGAGCGGGAGCGCAGCTGGTTGAGCTCCTCGGCGCCCGCGATGAGCGGATCGCGCGCACGCTCGGCCTGGCCGAGCAGCGAATAGAGGAGGCCCTCGCGCACGCCGAGCGCGGACATCACCACCTGCCGCGGCCGCGCGATGCGGACGATGTTCTCGAGCACCAGCGCCGCGTAGGCAAGCAACGGGCGGCGCGCGTCGGCGACGATCTCGATCTGCGACAGCGTGCTCGGGTCGACGCGCTGCACCAGGCGGGAGAACTCGGCCACCTCCTTCGCCGGAACGACGTAGCCGTGCATGACGTGAAGCGGATAGCCGGTCTGCCACATGTGCAGGCGGCTGAGTGCGCGCCAGGTGCCGCCGACCGCGTAGAAGTTGCGCCCGCGCCCGGCTTTGAGCAGGCGCACGTCGGCGAGCGAGCGCTCGACGAATCGCGCCGCATTCTTGAGCGAGCGCGCCGAAATGTCCTGCAGCGCGAGCCCGCCGAGCGGCAACGTCACGCCGGGCTTGACCTTGCGGCCCTGGACATCCGCAAGCTCGAGCGAGCCGCCGCCGAGATCGCCGACGATGCCGTCGGGCTGGTGGATGCCGGAGACGACGCCGAGCGCCGAGAGCTCGGCCTCGCGCCGGCCGGACAGCACGTCGATGCGGGTGCCGCAGATCTTCTGCGCCTCGGCGATGAAGGCACGCCCGTTCTTGGCGTCGCGGCACGCCGCGGTCGCGATCGCCCACATGCGTCCGACCCGCATGGTGTCGCACAGCGCGCGAAAGCGCATCAGCGCGCCGAGCGCCTTCTCGACCGCGTCGGGCGCGAGCAGGCCGGTCGTCTGCACCTCGCGGCCGAGGCCGGCGAGCACCTTTTCGTTGAAGATCGGCGTCGGCGCGCGCGTCAGTCCTTCATAGGCGACGAGACGCACCGAGTTCGAGCCGATGTCGAAAACCGCAATCGGCGATCCATGATCGATACGCCCCTGTGCCGCGTTTCTGCTGCGCCGCCGGCTAGCCACGATCCGCCCGCCGCGACAAGCTGCGAGGCGAGGATTCCTTGAGCGATTTGCCGCGGCCCGACAGGCTTGGATTGGTCATGAAGTATTTGTGCGCGTTGAAAGGCTCTTCGCCGTCGGCGGCCTTGATACGCGTGGACGCACCGTCGGGCAAGAGCGTCCAGCTCTGTTCGTTGTCCTTGAGGTTGGCGATCATGATCTGATCGAGCACCTGCTCGTGCACGGTCGGATTGAGGATCGGGCACAGCGCTTCGACGCGGCGGTCGAGGTTGCGCGGCATCATGTCGGCGGACGAGATGTAGACCGCGGCTTTCGCGTGCGGCAGGCCGTGGCCGGCGCCGAAGCAATAGATGCGCCCGTGCTCGAGGAAACGGCCGACGATCGACTTGACGCGGATGTTCTCCGACAGGCCCGGCACGCCCGGGCGCAGGCAGCAGATGCCGCGCACCACGAGATCGATCTTCACGCCCGCGCGCGAAGCCTCGTAGAGCGCGTCGATGATCTCGGGGTCGACCAGCGCATTCATCTTCATCCAGATCGCGGCCGGCCGGCCGGCCTGCGCGTGCTCGATCTCCTTGGCGATGTGCTCGAGGATGCGCGTCTTGAGATTGAGCGGCGACACCGCCATGCGGTCGAGCTGGTCGGGCTCGGCATAGCCGGTGATGAAATTGAAGATGCGCGCGACGTCGCGCGCGATCACGGGGTCGGCGGTGAAGAAGGAGAGGTCGGTGTAGATGCGCGCCGTCACCGGGTGATAGTTGCCGGTGCCGACGTGCACGTAGGAGAGCGGCGCCGCCCCCTCGCGCCGCACTACGAGCGAGAGCTTGGCGTGTGTCTTGAGCTCGATGAAGCCGTAGACGACCTGCGCGCCGGCGCGCTCGAGGTCGCGCGCCCAGCGGATGTTCGCCTCCTCGTCGAAGCGCGCTTTCAGCTCGACCACCGCCGTCACCGACTTGCCGGCCTCGGCGGCCTCGACCAGCGTGCGCACGATCGGCGAGTCGTTCGAGGTGCGATAGAGCGTCTGCTTGATCGCGATCACGTCGGGATCGCGCGCCGCCTGCTGGAGGAACTGCACCACCACGTCGAAGGATTCGTAGGGGTGATGGACGATCAGGTCCTTCTGCCGGATCGCCGCGAAGCTGTCGCCGGCGTGGTCGCGGATGCGCTCCGGGAAGCGCGGATTGTAGGGCACGAACTCGAGATCGGGCCGGTCGACCGCCATGAGCTGGGAGAGCTCGCTCAGCGCGAGCACGCCGTCGACCAGAAAGACCTCGGCGTCGCCGACGCCGAGCGCGCGCTGCACCGAATGGCGCAATTCCGCCGGCATGGCGGCCTCGATCTCGAGCCGGATGACCGAGCCGCGGCGGCGGCGCTTGAGCACGCGCTCGAACTGGCGCACCAGGTCCTCGGCCTCTTCCTCGATTTCGATTTCCGAGTCGCGCAGGATGCGGAAGCCGCCCTGCCCCTTGACGGTGTAGCCGGGAAACAGCCGCGGAATGAACAATCCGATCGCCTGCTCGAGCGTGATCAGCCGCGCGATCCCGCCGTCCGCCGGCGACGGCAGACGGATGAAACGCTCGACCTTCTGCGGCACGCGAATCAACGCGTTCATCGCCTTGCCGTCGCTCTGACGCATCAGATGCAGCGCGATCGAGAAGCCGAAGTTGGGGATGAACGGGAACGGGTGCGCCGGATCGATCGCGAGCGGCGTGAGCACCGGAAAGATGTGGCGCAGGAAATAATCCTCGAGCCAGACGCGATCGGCCTTCTTGAGCGCGTCGCCGTCGACCAGCACGATGCGCTCCTCGGCGAGGTCGCGGCGCAGCTCGCGCCAGCGTGCCTGCTGATCGCTCGCGAGGCTCGAGACCGCCTCGCCGATGCGCGCGAGCTGCTCCGACGGCGTCAACCCGTCCGGGCTCTTTTCCGAGATGCCGGCACGCACCTGGCCCATGAGGCCGGCGACGCGCACCATGAAGAACTCGTCCAGGTTGTTGGCCGAGATCGACAGGAAGCGCACCCGCTCGAGCAGCGGCGCGGCCGGATTCTCGGCCTCCTCGAGGACGCGGCGGTTGAAGTGAAGCCAGGACAGCTCGCGATTGATGAACCGGTCGGGGATGTCCGTCAGGGCCGGCGGCGCGACCTTGAGGCGGGACTCGCCGGCGGCCTGGTCGACTTGAGATTCGACAGGAATGACAACGGCTTGTGCGCGATCCGCCATGCGAGGTACCGTCATTTTCTGGCATTGTCGCGGGCCAAAGTGACCTCGCTATGACAATTGTGACATAGGAACATTAATCGCAATACCCACCCCGCCTCGACCTGTCCGCCTCGGGGTGGCGGCGGAAGCGGCGCAACCCGCTCCGCGCGCGGCGGATCACGCCCGCCGATGCAGCCTATAGATGAGCTCATCCGGCGCGTCGCGTGCCTCGATCCGCATCGGCAGCGCCTGCGCCACCCGCTCGAAATGCGTCGCATAGTGCTCCGCCATGCCTTTGCGGCGTCCGCCGAGACTCGCGATCGGAAACGACACCACGATCACGTCGGCGCGCACACCGGCGATCAGGCGCGGCGCGATCGTCCCATCGAGCTGCGCGAGGCATGGCAGCACCTTCAAAAGGAGCGCGACATCGGCCGCGCGCGGTGGGGCGCCGTCGAGCAGGTTGCAGACGCAGCCTTCGCCCGCGAACCCGAGGACGGCGAGCGCCTCGCCGAGGAAATCGACGAGCGGCCGATGCACGTCGCAGAAATCGAGCGCGGTCTCGGCGGCGAGCGGCATGAACGCTCGGCCGAGCGGATTGAGGCCGCAGCCGAGATCGAGCACACGCGCCGGCATCGCCAGGTCGCCGAGCGCCGCCGCGTAGACCGCTTCCAGATGCGTGACCCGCTCGCGCGTCGAGGCGTGAAACGTCATGAATTCGCGGCAGAGACCGGATCGTTCGGCTGCGGCCGCCGTCGCGCGCAGCACCGCAAGCCATTCGGCAAATGGCATCGGCCGATCGAGATAGGCGCCGAACACCTGGTGCAGCTTGCGTTTGCTGCGCTTGACGACGTCGCGGGACGATCCCCCGCGCCGCATCTGTTCCGCCACGACCGCCGCGATCAGGCCGGGATCGACCGCGCGGTACTTGCGGCTGGCCCTGACCTCAGCCGACACCTTGGCCAAGTCCGCGGCCGCGATGTCGTCGCCCGTCATGGCCGCGCGTAACCCTCGTCACCTGACGCGGGGCGCAGCGCATCCATCAGCGACGTCATGAAGTTGAGATTGTGAATTGTCGCGAGGCGGGCAAACAGCGCATCGTTGATCTTGAACAGATGATGCAGATAGCCGATCGAGTAGCGCCGGCAGCACAGGCCCCGGCACGTGGCGGAGAGCGGCGCGTCGCGCTTGAGGTGCACGTCGTCCTGGATATAGACGATCTCGAGCCATTCCTTCGCGGATCCCGCAAAATCCGGCGTCTCGCCGCGCCAGGCGTAGAGTCGGCCGCGCCGCGCATCGCGCGTCGGCAGCGCGCTGTCGAAGGTCGTGTATCCCATGCGGGCGCAGGCCGCGACCGAGGCCGGATGACCGATGCCGAGCGCATGCAGCGGCTTGTCGCGCGGCACCAGTGCGCGGGTCAGCGCCAGCATGTCCTCGAGTAGCGCCCCATCCTCGTCGATGGGCCAGCCGCCGTAGCCGTACCCGTCGAAGCCGATGTCGATGAGCGCCTGCGCGCAGTCGCGCCGCAGCTTCTCGTCGCGTCCGCCCTGGACCACGGCGAAGAGCTGCGGCGCCGGATCGGGTGGCGGGCGGCGCGACGCCAGGGCGCGGCCGAACTCGACCTTGCACTCGCGCGCCCACGCGATGGTACGGCGCACCGAGGCCTCCTGCTCGGCCGCCTGCTCGCGCGGATGGGTGCAGTCGTCGAGGCAGAACAGCAGATCGGCACCGAGCCGCATCTGCGTCTCGATCGCGCGTCGCGGCGTCAAGCGTATCGTCTTGTCGCTGTCCTCGGGCGTGAACATCAGCCCGTCGTCGGTGATCTTGCCGTAGCGCGGGTTCTCGCGGATCAGCGAGTAGGCCTGGAAGCCGCCCGAGTCGGCCGCGACCGGCCCGCGCCAGCCCATCATCTCCTTGATGCCGCCGAGCGCCTTGACGGTCGAGGTGCCGGGCCGGCGCATGAGATGAAAGGCGCTGACCATCAGCATCCGCACGCCGGCGTGCTCGAGGTCGGCGGCGTCCGTCGCCCGCACGACGCCGTAAGTCGCGTCCGGCAGAAACAGCGGAGCCTCGCGCAACACGGTCGCGAACGACGGCGCGGTCTTGTCCATCAGGCGCGCTTGACGATCTTGCAGACGAAGAATCCTTCCATGAATCGGCTCGGCACGACGCGCAGCGCGTGGCGCAGCCGCGGGTCGAACGAGGATCGCTCCCATGCGGGAAGCCCGCCGCGTCCTCCCGCGACTTTCATCTCGATCGGAACGACGTCGGCGTTCTCGCGGTGGCGCAGCAAGTGGTCGATCGGCGCCTCGTTCTCCTCCGGGCCGAACGTGCAGGTGGAATAGACCAGGATTCCGCCGGGCGCGAGCAGCTTGTAGGCGGCCATCAGCATGCGCTGCTGCAGCAGCCCGTACTCGCGCACGCGCCGCAACGACCAGAAGCGCAGCGCGTTCGGATGCGACAGGTCGAGCAACCCCTCGCCCGAGCATTGGGCGTCGAGCAGGATGCGATCGAACGTCCGGTCGATGTATTTGTCCGCATATTGCGCCGGATGGGTCGTGATCTCGGCGGCGCGGACGTGGAAGCGGCCGACCACCTCCTCGAGCTTGGCGATGCGCGCCTTGATGCCGTCGTTGAGCCAGAGGGACGCCTGGTTGCCGGTCAGCGCGGCGATCAGCGCGCTCTTGCCGCCGGGCGCGGCGCACAGATCGAGGATCGCGTGTCCCGGACGGGGATCGAGCGCAAGCGGCGGGATCAGGCTCGAGGCGTTCTGGATGTAGACGTCGCCTTCGACGAACAGGCGCGAGCTCGCCACCACGGTCTTGTCGGAGACGAGATGATAGGCGCCCGGGCACCACTCGATCGGCGTGCGCTCGACCGCGAGCGCGTCGAGATCCTGCTCGATCTCGGCCGCCGGGCGCGGCGACAACGCATTGATCCGGATGCTCTGACGGCGATCGCCCGAGAGGCGCTCGACCACCTCGCCCCGGTCCATATCGAGGATCGCGGCGAGCCGTGCCAGGAGCTCGTCGCGACCCCGCCGCGCCTCTCGCGACGTGTCGGCGCCGCGACGTTCGGGACCGTGGTGTCGCGCGCCGCTCATCCGCAGGCGGCGGCGCCGCGCGACGGCGCTTGCGTCCCGGCGAAGTCCGGCTTGCGCAAGATCCAGACCGTCTCGGCGGGCCAGTCGATGACCTGCATTCCCCAGCCGCGCGCCGCCGCCTGCATCTCGATCGCTCGCGTATGGGCGGCGCTCCGCGCCATCGGCCGGCCGCCGAAATTCTCCTTCGGCAGGCTCACGACCACATGGTGTGCCGGCACGCCGTCGAGAATCTCTCCTCCGGCGCCGGGTCGGCGCGCCTCGACGCAGTGATAGGTCTGCAGGAAGAAGGCGACGTCGGCGCGCTCCGTCGGCGGCTCGCACAGAATGTCGCGCCACTCGGCGCCACCACCGACGCCTTCGAGCGCGAGATAGCGGGCGACGAGGTCGACGAAATGCCGGTTGAGATCGAAGGCGCGATAGATGGTCGAGGTCGGCAGCCCCATCCAGCGCCACGCGAACGGGTGCAGCGCGCAGGCGAGATCGAGCACGACGGCGGGCCGCCCGGTCACGGCAAAGAGGCGCGCATGATAGCCACCATCGATCAAGCCAAGGCGCTCGGCGGCCGTCGCATGCAGTCCCATCAGGCCACGACAGGCGTCGCGAACGGCGCCGTCATCGCGGCGCGCGATCGCGCCCGCGACCGCATCGAGACCCCGCGCCGCCTTGCCGCCGCCGTGATAGGCGGCGAGCACCCGGTGGAGCTTGAGGCGGACCGCCGCCTCGGCCTCGGTGGGTCGCTTGCCGAGCGCGAGCTCACGCCGCACGATGTCCGCAATGGTCGAGCGGCAGAGCGTGCGATATTTCGCGCTGGTCGCGATGCGCTCGACGAGCACCGTCAACGCGTCCGGAACCGGGGGCCGGACCTCCGGCCCGCCCGGTACCGTCGATTCATATTTGCCGCTGACCCGCACGCCCGAGTAGGTATCTTCGGACGCATGATAGTCAAGCCGCCGCCAAGGCCGCCAAAGCCGTCAAAGCCGCCAAAGCCCATGTCTTCTACAATAGACCCTCCGGTGACCCCGTCTCCCGTCACTCTGACGGCGCTCGGCCACCCGGAAATCGCCGCGACCGACACGCGGACGATCGAGATCGTCGAGCGAGCGGAATTCACCGCGCGCGCCGGCGTCATCGGCTATGACGCGCAATACGACCCGGCGGCGCTCGCGGCCCTGCGCGGCCGCGTCCGCGTCACCATCGCGGCGGGCTCCGTGAGCGACGTGCTCGAGGCGACCGTGTGGCCGCTGGTGCATCAGCGCCAGGGCATCGTGCTCGCGCGCGAGCCGGCGGTGCGGCCACGCGTCTTCGCCGGCATGGCGAGCAAGGCTGCGGCCGATCTCGACGCGCAGCTCAAGGCCGCGTTGCGCGCCGCCGGGCCGGTCACGCTGACGCTGACGCCGCTCGGCGGCGAGATGCCGGCCGGCGCGCTCTATGTCGTCGCGATGCCGCTCGGCAACCAAGGCGATCTGTCGCCGCGCGCCATGGAGGTGCTGTCCGGTGTCGATCTCATCCTGGCCGAGGACACGCGCGTCGCGCACGAGGCGCTCGCCTGGCGCGGCATCCACACGCCGGTGAAAAGCTGCTTCGACCACAACGAGCGCACGCGTGCTCCCCTGGTCGCGCGCGAGCTCGCCGCCGGCCGGCGGCTGGCGCTGATCAGCGATGCCGGCATGCCGCTCGTGTCGGATCCTGGCCATGTGGTCACGCGCGCCGCGATCGCGGCCGGCGCCCATGTCACGGTCGTGCCCGGCCCGAGCGCGCCGCTCGCGGCGCTCGCCCTCTCGGGCCTTCCGGCCGCGACGTTCCGCTTCGCCGGCTTTCCGCCGCGCACGCAGGGACGGCGTGCCGCATTCCTCGCCGACGCGGTCGCATCGCCCGACACGACGCTCGCGTTCGAGGCGCCGCAGCGCATCGGCGCCTTGCTCGCCGAGCTCGCGGGGCTCGCGCCCGAACGCGAGATCGCGCTCTGTCGCGATCTCACCAAGCGCACCGAGCAGGTCTGGCGCGGAACCGCGCGCGCGGTCGCGGCCGAACTCGCCGCCATTGATGATGAGCGCGGCGAATTCACGCTCGTGATCGCGCCACAGGAGGAGCAATCGGCAGCGGCAGCGCCGGAGGGCGATCTCGAGGACTTCGTCGCCGAGCTCGTGCGGGCCGGCTGTCCGACCAACCCGATCGTGACCGCGCTGCGCGCCCGCGGCATGTCGCGCAGCGACGCCTACGCGCTGGTGCAGCGGCTCAAGCCGTGATCCTCACGAAATGGCGCCGCGCAAGAGCTCGGCCGCAAGGGCGCGCGTGACCTTGCGCTTCTGCCGCCGCAGCGCCTCGCGATCGAGCTCGGCCACGATCGCGCGGGCGCCCGCGAAGGAGCGCTCGATGCGGGTCGCGAGATAGCCGATCACGTCGTCGTCGGCATCGAGCTGGCGGTCGGCGAGCTGCTTGACCAGCACCGCGCGCAGGAGCGCGTCGTCGGGCGGCGCCAGCGTGACGACCGGCAGCGCGCGCAGTCGCGAGGCGAGATCGCGCAGCCGCACCGCCCAGCCGCTCGGCGGCGTGCGGGCGGTCACCAGGAGAAAGGCGCCCTGCTCGCGTGCGAGATTGAGGAGATGAAACAGCGCCGCGTCCTCGCACGCGTTTTCGCGCAGATCCTCGATGACGAGCGCGCCGGTCGCAAGCGCGGTCGGCGCGCCGGCGAGCGTGATCGCGGCGCTCGCGATCGAGCGCGCGCCCGACGACTTGGCCCAGACCGCCGCGAGGTGGCTTTTCCCTGCCCCTTCGGGCCCGACCAGCGCGACTGCCGGCGACGGCCAGTCGGGCCAGCGCTCGACCAGCGCCAGCGCCGCCTCGTTCGAGGGGCCGGCGAGGAAATCCTCGCGGCCGAAGCGTTCGCTGAAGCCGAGCGCGAGCGGGAGCTGGCGCGGGATCGCATTCATCCGGATGTCGCCCCGCCGGCGTTCATGTGGCGCCACCATTCGCGCACGTAGAAGCCGACCGAGATCAACGTCAAGGCCGCGACCGTCCACATCAGGAAGGTCTGCAGAGAATCCGCGTTGAAGCCGAAGCCGAGCGCGGCGAGCACCAGGCAGGCGAACACGATCTGCGCCGCGGTATTGAGCTTGGACACGAGCAGCGGCCGCACCGTCATCGGATCGCCGAGAAACCAGGCGAGCATCACGCCGCCGATGATCAGAATGTCGCGCGAGACGACGAGGATCACGACCCAGCGCGGGATCGCCTCGGTGATGCCGAGCGAGACGTAGATCGAGACGATCAGCGCCTTGTCGGCGAGCGGATCGAGATGGGCGCCGAGCTCGCTCGCCATGTGGAAGCGCTTGGCGATGAAGCCGTCGACCGCGTCGCTCGCACCCGCCGCGACGAACAGCAGGAAGGCGACCTGCATCTCGCGCTGGGCGATCGCCCAGACGACGATCGGCACCAGCAGGATGCGGGCAATCGTGATCAGATTGGGAAGGTTCAAGCCAGGCCCCGGCCGGGCCGCCCGGCGCATTTTTCCGCCAAATTCAAACGGCCACGCACAAAATGTAGCCTGCCCGGCGCGCTTGCCAAGGTGCGGCGGCGCCGCCCCGGGTTGCGGGCATTGCGCAGCAGGCGAATCGGCCCTACCAGGAGCCCCGAACGGCTGGGCCCTCCATGAACCGACAACCGCGCCGACGCGTCGCCGTTCTGATTTCCGGCCGCGGCTCGAACATGGCGGCGCTGGTCGAGGCCGCGAAGGCCGCGGATTTTCCCGCCGAAATCGCGCTGGTGCTCGCCAATCGGCCGGACGCCAGGGGGCTCGCTGTCGCACGAGCGGCCGGCATTGCGACCGCCATCGTCGATCACGTCCCGTTCGGCAAGGATCGCGCGGCCTTCGAACGCGCGCTGCAGCGCGAGCTCGAGATCCATCGTACCGAGCTGATCTGCCTCGCCGGGTTCATGCGGTTGTTCACGCCGGGATTCGTCGAGCATTGGCAGGGGCGCATGCTCAATATCCACCCGGCGCTGCTGCCCTCCTTCAAAGGCACCGACGTCCACGCGCGCGCGCTCGCGGCCGGCGTGAAGATCCATGGCGCCACCGTCCATTTTGTCGTCCCCGAGATGGACTCCGGTCCGATCATCGCGCAGGGCGCGCTGGCGGTGCGTGAGGACGATACGGCCGAGACGCTCGCCGACCGCGTGCTCGCGATCGAGCACCGGATCTATCCTTTCGCGCTGCGGCTCGTCGCCGAAGGACGCGTGCGCCTCGAGGATGGGCGCTGCCGCATCGAGGGCGTGCCGGCAAGCGATCAGACGCTGCTCGGGCCGCCTCTCGAGCGATGAGGCGGCAAAATCCCGGCAACAAAAAACCCCCGGGTGAACCGGGGGCTACGGGATGACCCGTGGGCCGGATGACCGGCCGGGGCCGCATTACGCGACCTTGAGGTTTTCCGCCGAGGTCTTGCCGCGGTTGGTGACGAGCTCGTACTCGACCACCTGACCTTCGTTCAAGGTGCTGAGACCCGCCCGCTCGACCGCCGAGATGTGGACGAACACGTCCTTCTCGCCGGTGGATGGTCGGATGAAGCCGTAGCCCTTAGTCGGGTTGAACCATTTGACGGTGCCCTTTTGCATCGTCTGTCTCCTAGTCAGTCAGAACGTCTTGTGAACGCGCGAATGCACTCGCTGCGATCCGCGCGACAACCCGGCTTTTGGAGGAAGTCCGATTCGAGAGCGCCAGTTCGGCAATTACGTTGACGATCGACATGGACGCACAGCGGGCCGGATGGGCCAAAATCCGATTGTGCGCGGAAGAGACACGAGAAATACGGCCGAAGCAAGGCTCGGGCCGAAACGGGTCCCGATGCGAAACCATCAGTCACCTGTTGCGCAATCAACACAACCGGCGAATTGTCGCAATCAGCGTGGCGTAAGCATTGACCCGGCACCGAAAAACGGAAGAATTCCGGCCCAGGCGCTTTTTGCATTGTCCGATGGATGGCGGCTTTGCATTTCGGTTTCGCGCCTCGGCGATGACGAGGTTTTAACCGTGCTGATCGAATGCACGTCTGGTGCCGCGGGTGCGGCGCGTGACGTTCCATCCATGCGGCAGCGACTCGGCAGAGCCGTGCGCATCGCGGCCATTGCGGCATTGTTTGGGGTCGTGACGCTGATCACGACGACCTCGGCTAGTCTGGCACAATGCGCCCGTGCATGTCCGCCGCCACCTCCACCGCCTCAGGTCGACGTCACGTCCCCGGCGATTGGCGCCTCGGCGGACTACGCGCTGTTCGGTCTGGGCTCGCGCTATCTGCAGATTCTCTCCAACATGGGCGGGCCTTCGGCTTATCGCAGCCTGTTCGGCACCGGCGCCAATCCGGGCGGTGGCGGCGCACCGGCGTCGACCGACGATCCGCGCTATCGCGCCTGGACGGAGCTTTATGGGGTCGCGGCGCAGACCGGCCCCCAGAACACTTTTCCGGGCGACAGGCGGCGCACCTATGGCGGCACCGCCGGTATCGCCCTGAACGTCACGCCCGACGCGATGCTCGGTCTCTCGGTCGACCACAGCCGCACCGGGATCGACATCGTCGGCTTTCCGCAGCACGCCAACCTCGACCTCACCCAGGCCGGGGTCAACGGTTCCTACCAATGGGGCTCGTGGAGCTTCTCGGGGGCCGGCGTCGTCGGTACGGCGGGCATCGATTCGAGCCGCGACACGCCGTTCGGTCCGGCGACCGCCTCCTATCGGGCGAGCCTGTGGGGTGTGGTCGGCGAAGCGGATTATCTGATCGCACTCGGATCGGCGCGCGTGGTGCCGAAATTCGGCGCCGATTGGACGCATACGCGTGCCGACGCCTATTCGGAGATGGGCGGCGGCATCGATGCGGTCTCGGTTCCGGCCGCCGAGGCCGATCGCGGTCGCATCTTCGCGGGCCTCGAGGTGGGCAACACCTGGGTCACCAACTCGACGGTGGTCGACCTTTCCGCTTACGCCAAGGGGATGGATATCCTTGTCCAGCACGTGCCGGCGTTGACCGTGAGCGCGGTGAGCGGTCCGGCGACGCCCGTCACGGTGTTCGGCGTGAGCGAGTCGAAATACGGCGTCGATGCCGGCGCCACCGCGTCGGTCCGCCTCTCGCCCCTCGCGCGGCTCTACGTCACCTATGACGGCAAGTTCCGCGACGGCTTCACGTCGAACGGCGGCACCGTCGGGTTGGAGTTTCGCTGGTAGCTAGCCGGTGTAAGGACGCAGCCACACCTTGTTGTCGTGGAATGCGGCGCCACCGTAGGGCGCGATCGCATCGGCGCCCGTGAGCGTGTTGATGCCGCGGCCGTCCGCGAACGCCGCGTTCGGCCAGATCGATTCCGCGATCAGTACGCCGCGCCGGACGCCGTCGAACAGCCGGGCATGCAGCCGCACCTCGCCGCGCATATTGCCGAGCACGACCTCGGCGCCGTCGTCGACGCCGGCGGCGGCCGCATCGTCGGGATGGATCATCACCTCGGGCCGGCCGCGCTCTTTCGACCGTGACGTCGCGGTCTCGGTGAACGTCGTATTGAGGAAGTTGCGCGCCGGCGAGGTCGCAAGCCGGAACGGATGCGCCGCGTCCGCCTCCTCGATCGTGGTCCAGTGATCCGGCAGCCCCGGCATGCGGTCATAGGGGCCGCTGCGACACGGGCTGCGGAACGGCACATTCGGCCAGTCCGGCTTGAAGCGGAACTTGCCGTCCGGCCAGTTGAAGCCGCGCGCATAATGCGCAGTATCGAAGTCCGGCTGGCAGTCGATCCAGCGCTTGGCCTCGAGCTCGCCGATCGTGCCCCACCCCGATTTCTGCAGGGTCCAGTCGATCAGCTCGCGCGGGCTCATCTCGAAGCCCGGATGGCGGGCACCGACGCGGCGCGCGAGCCCGGCCAGCACCTCGTGATTCGAGCGGCATTCGCCGGGCGGCTCGATCAGCTTCGGCCCGAGCAGAATGTGCTGGTTGCCGCCCGCCTGATAGACGTCGTCGTGCTCGAGGAACATGGTCGCGGGCAGCACCACGTCCGCCATCTGCGCGGTCTCGGTCATGAACTGCTCGTGCACGCAGACGAAGAGGTCATCGCGCGCAAAGCCGCGCTTCACCTTGGTCTGGTCGGGCGCGACGGTGACCGGATTGGTGTTCTGGATGAACAGCGCCGTCACGGGCGGACCGCCGAACAGCGCGTCCGGCTCGCCGCACAGGATCGGGCCGATGCGCGACTGGTCGAGCATGCGCACCTTCGGGTCGCGCGCGTCGAGCCCGTCGATCATCGTCTTGTCCCAATGATAGATGTCGGAGTTGTTGTGGAACGCGCCGCCGCCTTCGTATTGCCAGGCGCCCGTCACGGTCGGAATGCAGCTCGCCGCATGCATGTTGGCGGCGCCGTTGCGCGAGCGGGCAAAGCCGTAGCCGAGACGGAAGTAGGCGCGCCTGGTATCGCCGGCGAGGCGCGCGAATTCCTCGATGGTCTCGGCCGGGCAGCCCGTGATCGCCGCCGCCCATTGCGGCGAGCGGCTGCGCACGTGCGCTTCGAGCTCGTGCGGCGCGTCGCTGAAGCGCTCGAGAAAATTCCAGTCCGCTTTTCCGTCGCGAAACACGCAATGCATCACGGCGCAGGCAAGCGCGCCGTCGGTGCCGGGCCGCACCATGACGGGGAGATCGGCCTGCTGCATCGTCTCGTTCATGTAGACGTCGACCGCGACGATCCTGGCGCCGCGCTCCTTGCGGGCGCGGATCGCGTGCGTCATCACGTTGACCTGGGTGTTGACCGCGTTGGTGCCCCAGATCACCACCAGATCGGATTTCGCCATCTCGCGCGGATCGGGCCCGGCGATCTTGCCGGTGCCGGCGGCAAAACCCGTGTAAGCCGGGTTGACGCAGATGGTCTGGTGAAAGCCGGAATACTTCTTGACGTTGCGCAACCGGTTGATGCCGTCGCGCATGACCAGGCCCATGGTGCCCGCGTAGTAATAGGGCCAGACCGTCTCGGCGCCATGCCGCTCCTCGGCGCGCAGCAGGTTTGCCGCGACGAGATCGAGCGCGTCGTCCCAGGAGATCGGCGCAAACGCCGAGCCCTTGCCGCCCGTGCGGCGCAATGGCCGCAGCAAGCGGTCTGGATGGTGCACGCGCTCGGCGTAGCGTGCGACCTTGGCGCAGACGACGCCTGCCGTATAGCTGTTGTCGGGCGCGCCGCGCACGCGGCCGATGGTGTGGGTGTCGAGGACCTCGACCTCGAGCGCGCAGGTCGAGGGGCAATCATGCGGGCAGGCGGAGGCGCCGATGCGCGTCGCGCGTGCGGTGGAGCGGACGGTCTGGTTCATTCGACCTGCTGATGCTCCTTCCTGGTCTCGCCCTCCTGAGCGGAGCCGTTCGCGGCGCGCCAGATCAGGCCTCCCAGCACCACCACGATAGCGCCGATAACGCCGAGCGCAATCTGGAAAAGGTCGAAGCCGAATCCGATGTGGTGATGGCCGGTGGCGCCGAACAGGCGGGTGTCGATCCCGACGTCGACATGCGCCATCGCCCCGAGATGCCGTTGCACCATCGGATCGGTCGCCAGCAGCCCGCCCGCGACCCAGCCCAGGATCGCGGCGCCGATCCACACGATGATCGGAAAGCGCTCCATCAGGCTCAGCACCAGCGCGCTGCCGCCGATCACGATCGGGATGCTGATGACGAGGCCGAGGCCGAGCAGGATGTACTGGCCGTTGGCGATCGCCGCGACCGCGACCACGTTGTCGAGGCTCATGACGATGTCGGCGACGACGACGAGGCGCACGGCGCGCCAGAGGTCCTTCGCGGCTTCCGGCGTCCCTTCCCGATCATGGTCGGCGGGCCCGGCGAGCCGCATCGCGATCCAGACCAGGATGAGGCCGCTGACGAAGCGCAGATAGGGACGCTGCATCAGCGACGACGCAACGGCCGTGAACAGGATCAACAGCACCGACGCGAAGCCGGCGCCGATCACCATGCCCCAGATGCGCTCGCGCCGCGGCAGGCTGCGGCAGGCGAGCGCGATCAGCACCGCGTTGTCGCCGGAGAGGAGACCGTTGACGACGAAGATGGAAAAGACGTCCCACCAGAATTGCGGTGAGGAAAAATCAGCCGAAAGATCGATGCCGCCCAACGCGTTCTCCTGAGCCCCGGCTCGTCGAATGCCGGGACTCGCCTGCCAACTATACAGGATTACGCGTTACGCAATGCTATGCGGGCAAGCGGGGGCGCCTCAGCCGACGATGTCGTTGCCGGAGAAGAACTGCGCGATCTCCTTGGCAGCAGTATCGGGCGCGTCCGAGCCGTGCACCGAGTTCTCGCCGATCGACTTCGCATGCACCTTGCGGATGGTGCCGGCCGCGGCCTTGGCGGGGTCGGTCGCGCCCATCACCTCGCGATACTTGGCGATCGCGTTGTCGCCCTCGAGCACCTGCACGACCACCGGGCCCGAGATCATGAAATCGACCAGCTCGCCGAAGAACGGCCGCTCGCGATGCACCGCGTAAAAGGTCTGCGCCTGCTCGCGCGTGATGCGCACGCGCCGCTGCGCCACGATGCGCAGCCCGGCCTGCTCGATCATGGCATTGATCGCGCCGGTGAGATTGCGCTCGGTCGCGTCCGGTTTGATGATCGAAAAAGTACGCTCGATCGCCATCACTCAAGCCCCTTGAAAAAACCCCTGAAACGCCGATGCGGCGCGGCGCGCTTATAGCGGCCCGCGCATGGCGCGGCAAGATTGCCGACCTCCGCTTCGTCGACGTCGGCCAACATCCGCGTTGCCGGAAACGTCAGAACTTCTCGACCCAGGGCCGCACCTCGATCTCCCAGCTCCACGCGCTCCGCGGCTGGCGCAGCAGATGCACGTAGCTGTCCGCGATGGCGGCGGGATCGAGCATGCTGTCGGGCTTGTCGGCGGGCTCGACGCGCCGTTCCGAGCGGATGCCGCCGTCGACCACCACATGGGCGACGTGGATGCCTTGCGGCGAGAGCTCACGCGCCATGCTTTGCGCGAGGCCGCGCAGCGCGAACTTGCCCATCGCGAACGGCGCCGATTGGGCGTAGCCCTTCACGCTCGCGGAGGCGCCGGTGAAGAGGATCGCGCCCCTTTTCGCCGCCAGCATTCGGCGCACGGCCGCCTGCGCGACATAGAAGCCGGCGAGCGCCGACACGCGCAGCGACTTCTCGACCTCGTCGGGATCGAGCTCGACGAACGGCCCGCGCGTGCGATAGCTCGCGTTATAAGCGACCACGTCGGGCGCGCCCTGCGCGTCGAGATCGGCAAACAGCTTTTCCACGTCGGCGCGGCGCCCGGCGTCGCAGGCAAAGACCTGCGCGCCGGTTTCCGCCGCGAGCGCGCGCAGATCATCGGGCGTGCGGGCCGCGAGCGCGATCGCAAGCCCCTCCCTGGCGAAGGCGCGCGCCAGTGCCGCGCTCAGCCCCGCACCCGCACCGACGATCAGCGCCTTGCGATAATCCGTTCCGGCCATGGAATCGATCCCTATTGTCGGCTATGAGACTGGTCTGAAGTTGCCGCAGTTGGTGCCTAGCTCATAGTGCGATTTCGATCAGGAGACGAGCTATGCGTAGCCTTATCGCCTTCCTCCTCGGCATCGCGGTCACGATTGGCGCCGCCTACGTTCACGATACCGCGATGGTGGGGCCGACCGACAAGCTGCTGGTCAATTGGGATCAGTTCAACGCGATCACCCGCAGCGCCTACGACGCTGCCCGAAATCAGTGGAATAGGCTGACGAAATAGCAGCGGCGATCTCGGCTGGGGCGCAGCGCCTCAGTAGGGCTGGCGGCTGCTCAACCGATTGAGCTTGCGCTGGAAGCGGGCGTGGCGGCGACTGGCGTCCATCGCATGGATTTCGCGCGAAATGTAGCTGATGGAGCGCGCACTATCGACATGCCCGCTGATCAGCGCTCCGACAGCCCCGACGGTTACCGGGAATGCCGCGAGCGCAGCGATGAGCACCACCAAAGCTATGGCCAGCCACTTCATCAGACGGTCGCCCCCAACTGACTCAACCAGTATAACATGATGATTGCGGCGGCCGCGAGGGGGACCCCGGCGGCTGTCCGGGACGGCGGGTCTGCCGATAACTTCTTGCCATTCCACGGAGATTTCGATGCGCGCCGCCTATTACGAAGCCAACGGGCCGGCTGCGGCGGTGCTGCGGCTCGGCGAGGTCGAAACTCCTGAGCCCGGCCCCGGCGAGGTGCGCGTCCGGCTTGCCGCTTCCGGCGTCAACCCGTCCGACGTGAAGTCGCGGGAAGGCCGTACGCGCAAGATCGCGTTTGCGCGGGTCATTCCCCACAGTGATGGCGCCGGCACCATCGACAAGGTCGGCGAAGGCGTCGCGGCGACCCGCGTCGGCGAGAGGGTGTGGACATGGAACGGGCAGTGGAGGCGCCCATTCGGCACGGCGGCCGAATTCATCGTGCTGCCGGCGGCGCTCGCGGTGCCGCTGCCGGGCCACATCGGCTTTGCCGAAGGCGCCTGCCTCGGCATCCCGGCGATGACCGCCTGTCACGCGGTCGCGGCCGCCGAGGTCGACAGTGCCACGACCGTGCTGATCGCCGGCGGCGCCGGGGGCGTCGGCCACTACGCAATTCAGTTCGCCAAGGCGCGCGGCGCCGTCGTCATCACGACGGTGAGCTCGGAAGAAAAGGCGAAGCTCGCGCGCGCCGCCGGCGCCGACCACGTGATCGACTACAAGCGCGAGGATGTCGCCGCCGCCGTCATGGATCTGACCGACAAGGGCGGCGTCGATGCCGTGATCGAGATGGATCTAGCCGCCAACGCCAGGCTCTATCCGGGCCTCCTGCATGCGCGCAGCCAGGTCGTGGTGTACGGCACCGGCGCGCCGGATGCTTCCGTCCCGGCCCAGTTCCTGCTGGTCAATGCCAATACGATCAAGTGGATCTTCGTGTACGAGCTCAGCGCCGCCGAGCGCGCGGCTGCGGTCGGCACGATCACCGATCTGATGCAGCGCAAGCGCCTGATCCACAACGTCGCACTCACACTGCCGCTCGGCGACATCGTGCGCGCGCACGAGGCGGTGGAACAGGGCAAGACGCCCGGCAATGTGGTCGTCACCCTGTCCTGAAGGCCAGAAGGCGAACGCCTCCCCGGCGCTGCCGGGAAGGCGTCCACCGCGATCGAAACGGCTCGGTCGATCAGTCGTGTTTCACCGGCGTGGCCACCGGCTTGTCCTTCGGCTTGAGCCGCACGATCAATAGTTTCGCACCGCTCGCCTCGCCGACGCCGCGATGGACCACATTGGCATTGATGTGGAAGCCATCGCCAGCCTTGATGATTTGGTCGGGCTGCTTGTCGATCTGGATCTTGACCGCGCCTTCCATCACGTAGCTGATCTCGTGGCCGTCCGGATGAATGTGCCACGGTGTCGTCTGGTTGGGCTGGAGCGTCACGACCTGCATGAGCATGTCGTCCGCGGTGCCGCCGACCAGCGGCTCTTCCTTGATGACGTCCTTGGGCGGCGCCGGCGCCTGTGCGCCGACGATGGATTGCGTCACGAGGCCGGCGCCGAAGGCGAGCGCGACGGCCGCACCGAGCAGCAGATGACGTTTCATGGATGGCTCCTCCCGAGAAAACCGGATGACGGTGACATTCGCGTAAGGTCTTGCTTGTAAGGTCTTGCAAGGCCTTGCTAGGCCTTGATCATCGGACCGATGGTTCCGATGTGTGCAGTATAAGTTGCACAGCAGGTCGTTGTCGCCCCCGTTCGGGCACGACTAACGCTGCTGGCATTTTTGCCGCGAGGTCGGGCGTGTCGCGCTTTCTGATCGTGCTCGGGCTCATCATTCTCGCCGCCGGCCTGTTGTGGCCGGTGCTCACGCGGCTCGGCTTCGGCCGCCTGCCCGGCGACATCGCGATCCAGCGCGGCAACTTCACATTCTATTTTCCGCTGGTGACCTGCATCATCATCAGCGTTCTGCTCAGCGCGGTACTTTGGCTGTTCAATCGGTAGCAGACCATCACATCCTGAACACGCCGAACCGTGTTTGCGGGATCGGCGCATTGAGCGTCGCCGCGAAGGCGAGCGCCAGCACCCGGCGCGTCTCCGCCGGCGCGATGATGCCATCGTCCCACAGCCGCGCGGTCGCGTAATACGGATTGCCCTCCTCCTCGTACTGCTCGCGGATCGGCTGCTTGAACTCCTCCTCCTCCACTTCCGACCACTTGCCGCCGTCGGCCTCGATGTTGTCGCGCCGCACGGTTGCGAGCACGCTCGCCGCCTGCTCGCCGCCCATCACCGAGATGCGCGCGTTCGGCCACATGAAGAGGAAGCGCGGGCCGTAGGCGCGGCCGCTCATGCCGTAGTTGCCGGCGCCGTACGAGCCCCCGACCACCACCGTGATCTTCGGCACCTGCGCGCAGGCAACCGCCGTCACCATCTTGGCGCCGTCCTTGGCGATGCCGCCCGCCTCGTAGTCGCGCCCGACCATGAAGCCGACGATGTTCTGCAGGAACAAGAGCGGAATGCGGCGCTGGCAGCACAGCTCGATGAAATGCGCCGCCTTGAGCGCCGATTCCGAATAGAGGATGCCGTTGTTGCCGAGGATCCCGACCGGGATGCCGTGGATGTGGGCGAAGCCGGTGACCAGCGTGGTGCCGTAGAGCTGCTTGAACTCGTCGAACTCGGAGGCGTCGACGAGGCGCGCGATGACGTCGCGCACGTCGTACTGCTTCTTCAGGTCGACCGGCACGATGCCGTCGAGCTCGTCGGTCGCGTAGGCGGGCTCGCGCGGCCGAACCAGCGGGATGTCGATCGACCTTCGCGTATTGAGGTTGGCGATGCAGCGCCGTGCCAGCGCGAGCGCATGACGGTCGTCGGCCGCATAGTGATCGGCGACGCCGGAGCGGCGCGCATGCACGTCCGCCCCGCCGAGATCCTCGGCGCTCACCACCTCGCCGGTCGCGGCCTTCACCAGCGGCGGGCCGCCGAGAAAGATCGTGCCCTGATTGCGTACGATGATGGTCTCGTCCGACATCGCCGGCACGTAGGCGCCCCCCGCCGTGCACGAGCCCATCACCACGGCGATCTGGGCGATGCCGGCCGCCGACATGGTCGCCTGATTGTAGAAGATGCGGCCGAAGTGCTCGCGGTCGGGAAAGACTTCGGTCTGGTGCGGCAGGTTGGCGCCGCCGGAGTCGACCAGATAGATGCAAGGCAGCCGGTTTTCGCGCGCGATCTCCTGCGCGCGCAGGTGCTTCTTCACCGTCAGGGGGAAATAGGTGCCGCCCTTGATGGTCGAGTCGTTGGCGACGATGACGCATTCGCGCCCCTCGATCCGGCCGATGCCCGTGATGAGCCCGGCGCCGTGAATCGCATCGTCGTACATGCCGTTGGCGGCGAGCGGCGAGAGCTCGAGGAACGGCGCGCCCGCATCGAGCAGCGTGGTCACGCGCTCGCGCGGCAGGAGCTTGCCGCGCGCGAGATGGCGCTCGCGCGCCCGCGCGGGCCCGCCCGCCGCCGCCTCGGCGCGCCGGGCCTCGAGCTCGGCGACGAGCGCTCCCATGCGCTGCGCATTGGCGCGAAAGTCCGTCGCCGTCGGGTCGATGCGCGAACCAAGAATCGTCATGGAGTTCCTCCCGGGCACGAAGGCTGCCCCGGCTGGCGTGCAAACGCAACGCGATTGGAACTCCCGCCTGCGACAGGCGTGGAACCGACCAATTTCAATCCCGTTGTTGATCCAGCGATGCGGCGGGATGTCGCGTTCGCCTTGAACAAGCGTGCGCTTCCGCACCGACGCGGGAACACACGAACAACTGGAGGACGACCATGAACAAGTGGATTGCCTACGGGGCCGGGGCGGCATTGATTGCCGGCCTTTCGATCGCGAGCGCGCAAAGCCCGAGCACGCCGGGCGCCGGCTCCGCTGGGCAGGACCAGAGCGGGGCGACCTCGGCAGGCTCGACGCAGACGCCGGGCCAGCCCAAGGTCCAGGACAAGCCGCCGTCACAGCAGACCACGGGTACGGCGCCGAAGCAGGGACCCGTGAAGGCGCCGTCGGCGATCGACAAGAACTCGATCCATCAGTCGGGCGGTGACCGCGACTCGCGCGGCCTGCCGAAGCAGTAGTCGCGCGCCCATTTGGGCGATCAAGCAAGAGCGGCCGCGGCCGCTCTTGTCGTTGTCGATCGAGTTGTCGATTCCTGACGAACTGTTCATGCTACGGCACCGGTATCTTTGACGTGCTTGGCTGCCCGACGTTGCGCCGCAAAAGCATAAGTATTCGCCGAATGCGGAACCGATATAGCAGCGCTACGTTTCCGGTATGAGCCATGCATTCCAAACTCAACGAGGAGAGGAAGCGGCGCGACTGCGGTGATCGAGCTACAGCGAGAGAGCGGAGCCGCAGCACGCAACGAAAATGAGTGGCTTGGAAATTCGCGCGGGGGACGACACAGCAAAACGCGCAACGGAGACTCGACGATGAAGAAACATAGCTTGTTGGTTGCGACCGCGGTTGCGGCGCTCACCGTGGGCACGGCCTTCGCCCAGGCACCGAGCAGCGAGAAGAGCCAGAACCACATGAATCCCGCCTCGCAGAATGCGCCGGCGGAGAAGATGTCGCCCAACGCGGGCGCCGGCACGCACAATTCGTCGGCCAGCGAGCAGAAGAGCACGCCGTCGAGCCGCATGGGCCAGGCGCCCGGCAGCCAGCGCGAGACGACCGGCCAAGCTCCGAGCGAGCAGAAGAGCGAGCAGAAATCGGACAAGATGAATAAGGCGTCGCAGCCGAGCGAGCGCAACAGTACGCGCGCCAATGAGCGCAATGAGCGCAATGAGCGCAACCGTTCGACCACCGGCCAAAGCACGGAAAAGGGCCAGTTGCACAATCGCGGCGCCCGCGAGAACAGCACCAATAAGGCGAATGAGCGCAACCGCTCGACCACCGGCCAGAGCACTGAAAAGGGCCAGATCGAGAATCGCGGCGCGCGCGAGAACAACAACAAGGTGAACGAGCGCAATCGCTCGACCACCGGTCAGGGCACCATGGACAAGGACCGCATGGAAAATCGCGGCACCATGGAAAATCGCGGCACCATGGAAAATCGCGGCAGCAACGAGAACCGCAGCAGCACGACCACCACCGAGATGCATGGCAGGGTCAACCTGAGCAGCGAGCAGCGGACCAAGATCCACACCATCATCGTCGGCGAGCGTAATGCGCCGCGCGTGAGTCATGTGGACTTCTCGGTCAACGTGGGCACGCGCGTGCCGCGCACCATCCACCTTGCGCCGATCCCGTCCGAGATCGTGACGATCGAGCCCGAGTGGCGCGGCTACGAGTACTTCCTGGTGGGTGACGAGATCGTCGTGGTCGATCCGTCGTCGATGGAAATCGTCGCGGTGCTCCCGGCCTAACGCACGAAGCACTCCGTCAAGGAACGGAAAGGGGCGGCTTCAGCCGCCCCTTTTTTTGCGGGTATGGCGAGCCCCGTCAGGCCCGCACTTCCTGCCGTTGGAACACGACGTAGCCCGCCACGAACAGCACGATGACGCCGGCGATCAGTGACACCACCTCCGGCCAGGCGATCGCCAGGCTTTCGGTGAGCGGCAGTGGCGAGCCCAGGATCGCGCCCTGCCACTGCGTGATGTCGATGAGCTGGCTGACCTGGCGCGTGTCCGGCGCGAGCAGAACCACGGCGGCGTTGTTGAACAGGTCGTTCGGAGAAATCCGCCGCAGCATCTCCTCCCAGTGCACGGTCGTGGGGTCGCGCAGGCCGAACAGCGCGTAGCGCGGGTCGGACGGCGCGATCAGCGAGGCGATCCCCGGGACGAACGCCGGCCAAATGAAGGCCAGAAACAGCCAGATACCAAGGCATACGAGCACGGCCGTCGCCGCCGATCGGGTGACGATCGAGAGCAGCATCGCGAGCGCGAGCCAGGTGCCGGCATAAGCCAGCGTGACCACCAGGAAGGCGAACGCGCGAGCGAGCTCCTCGCCGCTCGGGGGCACGCCGAGCATCAATATGCCGAAGCCGATCACCAGCAGCCAGAGGCACAGCAGGCTGATCCCGAGCGTCGTCAGCGCCGCGAGGAACTTGCCCGCGAGAAGCGCATCGCGATAAATCGGCTGTGCCAGGATGCGCGACAAGGTGCGGCGGTTGTGCTCGCTGTTGATGGCGTCGAAACCGAGCGCGATCGCCATCACGGGGATGAGGAACCCGAGGATGAACACCAGCGAGAGCACCGTCGACTGGCTGGAGATGAAGAGCTTGAGGAGGACGAAGGGGTCTTCGGGTACGTTCTCCTTGATGTAATCGATCGCGAAATAGACGACGACGCACGCGATCGCGAATATGAGGATCTGCAGCACGATCATGCGGATGCTCGACAGATGCTCTGCGAGCTCCTTGGCGTAGACGGTACCGAGACCCTGCCAGGGAGAGCCCTCACGCTGCCGCATGATGCGCCTCCTGCTGCGGCTTCGCCTGCCGCTGGAAGTAGCCCGCGTAGATCGCCTCGAGGCTCGGATCGGCCACCGAGAGACGGCGCAGAGCCCCGTTCGCGGCGACGACCGCGCGAGCGGCGTCGGGACGCACGTCCCGCTCGGCGGTCAGGCGATAGCGGTCCGCACCGACCCGGGCGACGGCGCTCACGCCGGGGATCGCGGTGAAACGCGCATCGAGGTCGTTTGCCGCATCGGCCTCGACCTCCACCACGAAGCCCGCGCCCAGCACCTGCCGGGCAAGCTCGGGCACGCTGCCCATGAGCACGATACGGCCGCCCTGGAACAACGCCACGCGATCGCAAACACGCTGCACCTGGTCGAGCATGTGCGACGACAGCAGGACGCTGACGCCGCCGCGCTTGAGGTCCTCGATCATCTCGAGAAACTCGATCGTCGCCTGCGGGTCGAGGCCGGAGGTCGGCTCGTCGAGAATGGCGATCTCGGCGCGCTTCATGACGATCTCGGCGAGGCCGAGACGCTGCCGCATGCCGCGCGAGAAGGTCTTGACGCGCTTTTGCGCCACATCGCTCAGGCGCACGCGCGCGAGCGCCTCGCCGATCCGCTTTTCGCGCTCATCGGCCGGAATGCCCATGAGGCGCGCCGAATAGACCAGGTTCTCGCTCGCCGTCATGCTGTCGTAGAAGCCGACCTGGTCGGGCAGATACCCGACCCGGCGCTTCACCGCGAGCGGATCGCGCACCGGATCGTGGTCGAGCACCGTGATCGTGCCGGCCGAAACTTCGGTCAGGCCGAGCATCATCAGGATGGTCGTCGTCTTGCCGGCGCCGTTCGGGCCGAGCAGCCCGAAGATCTCGCCCTTCGCCACGTCGAAGTCGATGGCGTCGACGACGGTCGTCCTGCCGTAGCGCTTGGTGAGACCGCGCGCCGAGATGACGGGGGCGTTCATCGGCGACCGAACCGCGCGACCGCGGCCACCATGAAGAGAACGGCGACGCCGATGATGCCTGCCCCGTACATCGCCCAGGTCGTCGACGTCGTCACCTGAACGCGGAACTGGGTGGACGCGGTCTCGCCGCTCGTCTGGGCGCTGATGTTGGTCATGTAGTCGCCCGCGAGCGAGGTCGCGGTCGGGGTGATCTGCGCCTGCACCTCGGTGTCCTTGCCCGGCTCGATCCGCGCGATGGTCTTCGGCTCGAACTCGACCTTCCAGCCGCTCGGCGCGGTGGCGGACAGCGTAACGTTTTCGGCCGGCGCACTGCCCGTATTGGTCACCACGATCGGCACGTTCGACTGCTTGCCGGCTTCCGCCTTGGCGCTGACCAGGCCGCCGCGGCTCGCCATGGTGAGCTGCGGCTGGCCGGAGAGCTCGAGCGACAGGTTGGTCTTGGCGGTGGCATCCTCCGCCGAGACGGTCACGGACATCGGATAGCGCTTGGCCTCGGCGGTCGAGGGCGGCCGCACGTGCAGCTTGATGTCCTTGGACTGGCCGGCCTCGATCGGGATGGAGGAGATCTGCTGGCTGCCGTAGTTCTCGGTGAACGAGGTCTCGAAGTTCTTGGGCGCATCGGCCGCGAAGCTGACCGTGAGATTGCGCCCGCTGTCGTTCTTGATGGTGAGTTGATAATCGAAGCTCGATTTCGGCGTGCCGCGCAACGCCGGCAGCGGCGACTCGACCGTCAGCTTGGCCGGCAATTCCTTGGCGAGCGTGACGGCGAGCGGCAGCGAAACCGATGTGCCCTGCCCTTCCGCCTTGATGGTCAGCGTCTGCGTGCCCATCGCGGCGTTGATCGGCACGTCGAGGCGAAGCTGGAGGCTCACGCTCTGGTCGGTCGCCGGCATCGCGGCGCCGACCGGCTGGCCGCCGCCGAGCAGCGTCGCACTCCAGCCCTTCGGCACGTCGGCGACGGAGAGCGTGTAGCGCTCCGGGCTCAGCCCGTAATTCTGCAGGCGCAGCGCAATCGTCGAGGTCTTGCCGGGCTGCACCGAGATCGACGGATAATCGGTGAGCAGGAAGAGACCCTTCACGTCCTTCGGACTGTCCGCGGCCAGAACCGGTGCGGCACCGAGGCAAAATGCAATGGATACGAGGGCAATCAGCTTGGCCCGCATGGCGACTTCTCCCAACATCTGGTCTTGCGTCAGAGGTCGCCCCCACCGCCGGTGACCGTGGGGGCGCCGTCGGATCGAGGCGGCTTGTCGTGCCCGATCGTGACGAAATCGGTACGAACTTAAGGAGTTTTTTTGACTAAAGCGCAAGTGCGACTTTGCGCCGCCACGTTCGGCAAGGTTACCGCGACAAATCCGCGGTCCATCGGCCCCATTGGGAGAGCAGATCCGGGAGCGGACTGCGCCGGCGATCCGGACGGGTCACAGGGCCGGCGCCAATGTGTATGGTGGCGCCGGATGACGGCTCGCACTGCCGGCGTGGCCGGCACGCCGGCGAGTTGGGCTTACATCCGGCCGGCGACACCCTATTTGCTCATCTCCTGCCCACCAGACCTCGATCCAATGGAGAACATGATGGCGGCGACCCACGGCTTCGAGCTGCTGCGCGAGCGCGAATTGCCGGAGATCGCCACCACGGCGCGGCACTACCGCCACGTGCGCACCGGCGCCGAGCTGCTGTCGCTCCTCAACAAGGACGAGAACAAGGTTTTCGGCATCAGCTTCGCGACCCCGCCGACCGACTCGACCGGCGTACCGCACATCCTCGAGCATTCGGTGCTGTGCGGCTCGCGCAAATATCCCGTCAAGGAGCCGTTCGTCGAGCTGTTGAAGAGCTCGGTCAACACCTTCCTCAACGCGATGACGTTCCCGGACATGACCTGCTATCCGGTCGCCAGCCAGAACGTGCGCGACTTCTACAACCTGATCGACGTGTATCTCGACGCCGTCTTCTTCCCGCGCCTCACCCGCCACACCTTCGAGCAGGAAGGCTGGCACTACGAGCTCGACGACCCCGCGGGCCCGCTCGCCTACAAGGGCGTCGTGTTCAACGAGATGAAGGGCGCATTCTCCTCACCCGACGCCGTGCTGGAGACGCTCGCGATGCGTTCGCTTTATCCCGATACGCCTTACGGCGTCATGTCGGGCGGCGACCCCAAGCACATTCCCGATCTCACCTATGAGCAGTTCAGGGCGTTTCACGCGCGCCACTACCATCCATCGAACGCGAAGGTCTTCTTCTACGGCGACGACGACCCGACCGAGCGCCTCAGGCTGATCGACGAGCGGCTCGCCGAGTTCTCCCGCGCCGACGCCGATTTCACCGTGCCGTTGCAGCCGCGCTTTGCCGCGCCCAAGCACCTGTCGCGCACCTATGCGGCCTCGCTCGAGGACGGCGCGCCAGAGAAGCGCAGCGCGATGATCAAGGTGAGCTGGATGCTCGACGAGGTGACCGACGCCGAGACGGCGCTCGGGCTCAACCTGCTCGAGGACGTCCTGCTCGGCTCGCCGGCGGCGCCGCTCTACAAGGCGCTGATCGATTCCGGTCTCGGCGAAGGCCTGACCGGCGCCGGGCTCGAGGAGTCGCTGCGCCAGCCGATGTTCACGGTCGGCCTCAAGGGCATCGACGCGGCCGATGCCGACGAGGTCGAGAAGCTCGTCGACGACACGCTCGGCAAGCTCGCGGCCGACGGCGTCGATCCCGCGACCGTCGCGGCCGCGCTCAACACGCTGGAGTTTCGCCTGCGCGAGAACAATACCGGGCGCTGGCCGCGCGGGCTCATCTTTATGTTTCGGACGCTGCGCAGCTGGATGCGCGCCCGCGACCCCGTGCTGCCGCTCGCCTTCGAGGCGCCGCTCGCGGCCGTCAAGGCGCGCGTCGCCGCCGGTCGCTACTGCGAGGAGCTGATCGCGCGCCACCTCGTGCGCAACCGCCATCGCACCATCCTGCTGCTGCGCCCGGATCCCGAGCAGGGCGAGCGCGACGCACGCGAGGAAGCCGAGCGCCTCGCCCGCGTGCGTGCCGCGATGACGAACGCCGATCTCGCGAAAGTCGCGGCCGAGACCGCGACGCTCAAGCGCCTGCAGGAGACGCCCGATCCGCCCGAGGCGCTCGCCAAGATCCCGGCGCTCACGCCCGCCGACATGCCGCGGCGCAATCAGGTCATCCCGATCGACGTAACGCAGCTCGGCGATACGCGCACGCTTTATCACGATCTCTTCACCAACGGCGTCGTCTATCTCGATCTGGCCCTCGACCTGCGACGCCTGCCGGCCGATCTCGTGCCCTATGTCGACCTGTTCGGCCGCGCGCTGCTCGAGACCGGCGCCGGCGGCGACGATTTCGTGCGGCTGTCGCAACGAATCGGACGCTCGACCGGTGGCATCCACACGGCCTCGTTCACCTCCGTGACCGCCGACCGCAAGGGCACGACCGCATGGCTGGTGCTGCGCGGCAAGGCGCTTCCGAGCCAGACCGGCGAGCTTCTGGCGATCCTGCGCGACATTCTCACGTCGGCACACCTCGACGACCGCGAGCGTTTCCGCCAGCTCGTGCTGCAGGAGAAGGCCGACCTCGAGACGAGCCTCGTGCGCGCCGGCTCGGCGTTCGTCGATCGGCGCCTGCGCGCCGCTTTCGATTCCGTCGGCTGGGCGAACGAGCAAATGGGCGGGCTCACCTATTTGCCGTTCCTGCGTCGTCTCGCCGACCAGATCGAGACCGAGTGGCCCGGCGTCCTCGCCTCGCTCGAGCGCATGCGCGCCGCGCTGGTCGATCGCGCGACCATGCTCGCCAACGTGACCGCGCAGGCGTCCGACTGGGCCGCCGTGCGGCCGCGGCTCGCCGATCTCGTCGCCTCGCTGCCGCGCGGCGGCGCCGCAGCGGCGCCGGCGGCTTGGCCGGTCGCCGACTTCCCGCGGCAGGAAGGGCTCGTGATCCCCTCGCAGGTGAACTACGTCGCCAAAGGCGCCGACCTCTACGCGCTCGGCCTCGAGCCGACGGGCGCGAACCTCGTGGTGCAGCACTATCTCGACATGTCGTGGCTGTGGGATCGCGTGCGCGTGCAGGGCGGCGCCTATGGGGCCGGCTGTGCGCTCGACCGCCGCAGCGGCATCTTCACCTTCTCGTCCTACCGCGACCCCAACCTCACGGCGACGCTCGACGTCTTCGATGGCAGCGCGCAATTCCTGGAAAAGGTCGCGCTCGACGATGCCGCGCTCGCCCGCGCCATCGTCGGCACGATCGGCGACCTCGACTTCTACATGCTGCCCGACGCCAAGGGTTACGTCTCGATGCAGCGCCACCTGATCGGCGACACCGAGGAGGCGCTGCAGCGCCTGCGCGAGGAGGTCCTTGCCACCAGCAAGGCCGATGTCCGCAATTTCGCCGCCGCGCTCGCCGGCGTGCCGGCCAACGGCCGCGTGGCCGTGCTCGGCTCGGAGCCGGCGATCACGGCCGCCAATGCGGAGCGGCCGAACCTGCTCGCGGTCTCGCGGGTGCTCTGACGGGAACCTCCTGGATGTCGGCCGGCGGGCGCCGTATGCTGGCGCATCTTCCGGCGAAGTGGTCGCCGGTTCGCCGATGAGAACATGCGCGAAGCAAAAGTGCGCTGCGCGCCGCCGCCGGAGGAGAGGCCATGGACGCACTCGAGAACGCCCCTGCCCGCATGCTCGTGCACCACGACATCAAGCCGGTGACCGACCCGGCGCTCGCCTCGCGCTATCTCGACGTGCCCAACATGCCATGGGAGGCGACCAAGTTTCCCGGCATTCGCATCAAGGTGCTCTACAGCGACGACAGCGGCATCACGACGGCGCTGTTCAAGCTCGATCCCGGCGCCGTCGTGCCGCTGCACGAGCACACGGCATTGGAGCAGACCTACGTGCTCGAAGGCACGCTCGAGGACCACGAGGGTGTCGCCGGCCCCGGCCAGTTCGTCTGGCGCCCGGCCGGCAACCAGCACGAGGCGGTCGCGCCGAACGGCGCCGTGCTGCTCGGCTTCTTCCTCAAGCCGAACCGGTTTGCCTACGGAGAGAAGTTCTTCACCGAGGAGCCGGCGAAGTAGGCCCTTACGTTAATTCTCGCTCAGAAAGATGTTTTCAAAGCGACGTTTGCCGGATAAGCGATAGATCGCACAATCACGATCGACGCTGGCGATGCTCGACAGATCCAGGCGCTCGGCCATGGCGACGAGTGACGCATCGGCAAAATTCGCGGGAACGTCATGGTACTTGTCGAGCAGGGCAATAATTCGCGGCATGTCGCCTGCTGTGCTTTGATCGATATCGAGGGGTCGGTGCGCCCACCACAGCCAATCGCGTCGCGTCTCGGGCGAGAACCGCAGCATGAACGCGGTCTCGGTGAGAACCGGAAGATTGGTGACCAGGCGGGATTTTTGATCGCGGATGAACTCGACCGCGCGCCGATGGTGGCGATCGTCGCGGTCGAATAGTGCGATCAGCGGGCCGGCATCAACGACGATGCTTGGCACGGAGCATCTCGTCCATGATCGCTTTGCGATTGGTGCTCAAATCCGACCGGCCGCTTCCGTCTTTTCCGCATAGCTCCTTGCCAAGCTCGTAGGGCGTCGGGTGCGCGTCCGGCTCGCGCTCCAGCTTTTCGGCGATCGCTTGACGAACGAAGGTCGAAACCGGCACGCGGCGACGATCTAAGCGCGCGCGCAGGGCGGTTTCGAGTTCGGCGGAGAGTCGGGCGGGGGCCGACGGCTCAAGCCACCATCTCCTTCATGATCCGATAAAGCTTCGCCTGCCCCTCGAAGCCGATCCCGGGCCGGTCCGACAGCGTGATCGCCCCGTCCTCCACCTTCGCATCGTCCGCGAAGCCGCCGAACGCGCCGAACACGCCCGGGTAGGATTCGGCGCCGCCCAGGCCGAAGCCCGCCGCGATCGCGAGCGACATCTGGTTGCCGCCGTGCGGGAAGAACGAGGCGCGGCGCCAGCCTTCCTTTTCCAGCATCGCGATGGTCTGCGAATATTGCGCGATGCCGTAGGCCTGCGGCGGATCGACCTGGATGATGTCGCGGTCCGCCCGCATGCCGCCGAAGCGAACGAAGTTCTGCACGTCCTGCGTCGAATAGAGGTTCTCGCCGGCCGCGAGCGGGCCCGCGTACGCCGCGGCGATCTCGGCATAGAGCGAGAAGTCGAGCGGGTGGCACGGCTCCTCGAACCAGCGCAGCCCGAACGGCGCCAATCCCTTGGCGTAGGCGAGCGACTCGGTGCGATCGAACTTGCCATTGGCGTCGACCGCGAGCTGCGCCTCGTTGCCGAGCACCTGCTGCACCGCCTCGATGCGGCGGCAATCCTCGGCGAGCGGCAGGCCGCCGACCTTCATCTTCACCATCGTATAGCCGGCGTCGAGATGGCGGCGCATCTCGTCCTGCAGGTCCCGGACGGTCTGGCCCGGCCAGTACCAGCCGCCGCCGACGTAGCAGAACATCCGCTTGGCCACCTTGCCGTCGCCATAACGCTCCGCGAGCACCTGGTGCAGCGGCTTTTGCGCGATCTTCGCCACCGAGTCCCACACCGCGACCTCGATGGTGCCGATGCCGATCGAGCGCTCGGCGTCGCCGCCGATCTTTTCGCGCTGGCGCATGACGGCGACGATCTTCTCGGGATCGAGGTTGTCGCCCGCCGCATCGAGAAGCGCCTTCGGATCGGCGCGCAGGATGCGCGGGATGAAGCGCTCGCGCATCTGCGCACCGACGGCATAGCGGCCGGTGGAGTTGAACGCGAAGCCCGCGACCGGCTTGCCGTCGCGCACCACGTCGGTGATCACCGCCACCACCGACGTGGTCATCTCGGAGAAGTCGAAGCTCGAGTTTTTCAGATCGGACTTGAGCGGGATCGCCCGCTCGCGGATGTCGACGATGCGCATGGGATCAATATGCCTTTAAGACTTGGGACCGAAGGACAATGAGCTCGAAGATCGGAGGTCCGCTGGTCGGCGCGATGGCCGATGGAACGCGAGCCCTTGCGAGATGGAGCTGAGGTATTTGATGCAGTAGAAACCCGCCAGGACCGAAGCGAGCACAGCTCGATTTGTCGATGGTGAATTCCACTTGATCGCTGCCGTCGGACATGGCGAAGACCTCGTGCAGCACGACGCCCTGATCGAGGAAGGCGCGGCGGCTCTCGTTGCAGTAAAGGGCCGCAGTGGACCGGCGCGCGGTCTCGATATTGGCTTTGAAACGCCCGAACGCGACGACGTCGGTGACGGCGTATCTGATCTCGACGACGCCGTCGTGAGACGTGGCTGACGTAAGCGAGATCGGCGCCCCCGGCGGGGCGCGCGTCGTCGCCTTCACCCCATCGACGATGATCCTGGCGAGCTCCGCCGGCGATTTAGGCGCCTGGCTGGCCGAGATCTGACCACCGGCCCCGCCGAGCATCACAATAACGAACGTTGGCGCAAGGAGAAGACGTAAGAGAGCTCGGGTCACAGTCACTCTATCTTCAGGTTGGCGGCATGCACCACCTTACCCCATTTTTCCATCTCGCTCCTGATGCGGGCGCCGAACGCCTCCGGCGTGTTGAGCACCGGCGAAAACCCGATCTTCTCCAGCCGCTCGCGGATTTCCGGCAGGGCGCCGATCTTGGCCAGCTCGTCGTGCAGCTTGGCGACGATCGCGGGCGGCGTGCCGGCCGGCAGCACGAAGCCGGTGAGCGTGTCGGCCTCCTGCCCGGGCACGCCTGCTTCGGCGATGGTCGGTACGTTCGGGATGGTGGGCGAGCGCTTGAGCGCCTCGATCGCAAGCCCGCGCAGCTTGCCCTCGTTGATGAGGCCGATGGTCGGCGGCAATGCGGTGAAGCCGATCGGAGGCTGGCCGGCGAGCACGCCGTTGACGGCGAGGCCGGCGCTGTTGAACGGCACCATCACGAGATCGAGGCCGAAGGTCTGCTTGAACAGCTCGGCGGAGAGATGCGGCGTCGAGCCCATCGCGGGCTGCGCGTAGGCATACTCCCCCGGATTGCTCTTCACGAGCTCGATCAGCTCTTTGAGCGTCTTCGCCGGCACCGACGGATTGACGAAGATCACGTTGGGCGACACCGCCGCGAGCGTGAGCGGCGTGAAGCTCTTGACCGGATCGTACGGCACCCTGGCGTAGAGGCTCGGGTTGACCATGAAGCCGGTGCTCACCACCAGGATGGTGTAGCCGTCGGGCGCAGCCTTCGCGGCCTGGGCGGTCCCGATATTGCCGCCCGCGCCGGCGATGTTCTCGACGTAAAACTGATGGCCGAGGTTCTCCGACAGCTTCGCCGCGAAGATGCGCGCGATCACGTCGGTCGGACCGCCCTGCCCGAACGGCACGATGACCCGCACGTTGCGGTCCGGGTAGGTCTGCGCCGACGCGGCCGCCGCCGCAAAGGCCGCAAGGCCGGCCAGAACGAGACGAACAACTCCCCGCAAGGCACTCTCCCGTACACTTGTTTTGCTGTGCTATCATTGCGCCATCCGGTGGCGCAGTAAACAGCGCATGTTCCGGCGAAGTGGACACCGGTTCGCCGACAAAGAACATGCGCCAAGCTTGAAGTCCCTCCCCGCTGCGTCCCGCCCCCCGCATCGCGTTCACGTGAAGAGGAAGTCCCATGCCGGCCAAGAAATACACGCGTCAGGATCTGCGCGACGCCGCCGAGAAGTACAAGAACTGGGGCAAGTGGGGGCCGAACGACGAGATCGGCACGCTCAATTTCACCAGCGCAGCCGACATCGTCGCGGCGGCAGGCCTCGTCAAGAAGGGGAAGGTGATCTCGCTCGCGCTCAACTTCGATCACACCGGTCCGCAGGGCGCGAAGAGCAAGTATCCGACCATGGGCCGGACCAACCCGATCCACACCATGCTGCGCACCGGCACCGACGCCTATTCGGGCGTGCTCGACCAGCGCGGCATCCGCGCCGCCGACGACATGGTGACCATGCCGCTGCAATGCGGCACGCAATGGGACGGTCTCGGCCATGTGTTCTACGAGAACTACATGTGGAACGGCTACGATTGCCGCGAGGTGACGAGCAACGGCGCGCAGAAGTGCGGGATCGAGAAGACCAAGAACAAGATGGTCGGCCGCGGCGTGCTGCTCGACGTCGCGCGCTACAAGGGCGTCGACTGCCTCGACGACGGCTACGGCATCACGTGCCAGGACCTCGACGAGACGGCGAAGAAGCAGAATACGCAGATGAAGCGCGGCGACTACGTGATCGTGCGCACCGGGCAGATGGAGCGCTGCATCGCGGCGAAGAGCTGGGACGGTTATCCGGGCGGCGATGCGCCGGGCTTCGCGTTCGAGACGCTCGAATGGATCAAGCGTGTCGAGCTCGCGGCGCTCGCCTCCGATACATGGGGCTGCGAGGTGCGGCCGAACGAGACCGAGCCCGGCATCAACCAGCCCTGGCATTGGATCACCATCCCGATCATGGGCATGACCATGGGCGAGATCTTCAATCTGAAGGAGCTCGCCGACGACTGCGCCGCCGACGAGGTTTACGAGTTCATGTTCGTCGCGCCGGCGATCCCGATCACCGGTGCGGTGGGCTCGCCGGTGAATCCACTCGCAATCAAATAACGGACGCACGTTCGCAGGGTGGGCGAAGCGAAGCGTGCCCACCGCCACGTGGGCACGGCGCTACCGCGCCTTTGATTTGCCCACCCTACGCCAGAAATCTGAACTGAGAGAAACCACCCCATGCAAATCGGACACAACCGCAAAAAAATGACCGGGGCGCAATGCCTCGCCGACATGCTCAAGGGCTACGGCGTCACCCACGTGTTTCACGTGCCCGCCGTGCTGCGCACCACCTATGCGGAGATGGAGCGGCGCACCAGTATCAAGCGCCTGCACGTGCACGGCGAGAAATCCGCCGCCTACATGGCGGACGGCTATGCGCGCGCCTCGGGCAAGCCGGGCATCTGCATGGCGCAGGTGATCGGCGCGCTCAACCTCGCGGCCGGCCTGCGCGACGCCTATCTCGCCCATTCCCCCGTAATCGCCTTCACGGGCGGGCGCGAGCCGAAGAACAAGTTCCGCAAAGTGTACCAGGAGGTCGACGACGTGCCGGCATTCGAGCCGGTGACCAAGTTCAACGCCACCGTCGATGACGTCGCGCGCTTTCCCGACATGGTGCGCCAGGCATTCCGCTCGGCGACGACCGGCACGCCCGGTCCGGTGCATCTGCAGTTCCGCGGCAACGAGGGCCAGATCGACCTCGAGGAAGCCGAGATGGAGCCGCTGGTCGAGGAGCTGTTCGCAAAGGTGCCGCCGTTCCGGCCGCAGCCCGATCAGGCGAGCGTGCTCGCGGCGTTGAAGCACCTGCAGGCGGCCGAACGGCCGGTGATCGTCGCCGGCGGCGGCGTGCGCGCCTCTGGCGCGGCGGCGGAGCTGATCGCGCTCGCCGAGGCGCTGGCGATCCCGGTCGCGACCTCGCTCAACGGCAAGGACTCGATCCCAGGCACGCATTCGCTCTCGGTCGGCGTCTGCGGCAGCTATTCGCGCGAAAGCGCGAACCGCGTCGTCAACCGCGCCGATCTGGTCTGCTTCATCGGCACCGAGACCGGCGGCATGACCACGCATTTCTGGGCCGTCCCCGAGATCGGACGGCCCGCGATCCAGATCGACATCAATGCGGAGGCGCTCGGCCGCAACTATCCGCTCGTTGCGTGCGTCAACGGCGATGCGAAAGTGACGCTCGCCAAGATGGTCGAGGCCGCGGATCGGGCGAGCGCCGCGAAACGCAAGCCGTGGATCGTGGAGGCGCATAAGATCTGCGAGGAGTGGCGCGACAAGTACAAGTCGGCGCTGACCTCAGACGCGGTGCCGATCCGCCCCGAGCGGCTGTGCCACGAGCTGTCGCAACATATGCCCGACGACGCGCTCGTCTGCGTCGATACCGGCCATGCCGGCATGTGGATGGGCGGCATGTACGACCTGCGCACGCCCGAGCAGAGCTACATCCGCAGCGCCGGCCATCTCGGCTGGGCGTTCCCGGCCGGCCTCGGCGCCAAATGCGGCGCCCCGGACCGCCCGGTGGTCACGTTCACGGGCGACGCCGGGCTCTGGTATCACATCGGCGAGCTCGAGACCGCGGTGCGCTGGAAGATCAACACCGTGACGGTCGTCAACAACAACGGCGGCGGCAACCAGTCGAAGCGCGGCTTCGATCGCGTCTACGGCGGCAAGCAGACCGAGCAGGCGCGCGAGCTGTGGACGTTCAACAAGATGAACTTCGCCCGCATCGCCGAGGACATCGGCGCTCTCGGCATCCGCGTCGAGAAGCCGGACGCCTTCCCGGCCGCGCTCGCGCAGGCGCTCGCCGCGAACCGCCCGGCGCTGATCGATGTGGTGACCGACATCGAGGCGCTCGCCCCGACCGCGGTGACGTGACGTTCTTTTACCCTCCCCTGCAGGGCCCCTGCAGGGGACCTGCAGGGGGAGGGTCGCAAGCGAAGCGAGCGGGGTGGGGTGACGCCAGCGCAGCCACCCCACCCGGTCGCGCGTTTCGCGGCGCTCGATACGCGCCGACCCTCCCGCTTCAGGGGCGCTTCAGGGGAGGTTGACCCGCTTCACCTGCGGCCAATCGACCTCGTCTTCGGCCGCCACCCATTCTTCCTTCAGCGCGGCCGTCTCCCACTCCTTCCACGCCGGCAGTGCCAGCACGGCCTCCATGTAGGCGTGCGAGGCCGCGCCGACCTCGACCGCATAGGTGCGAAAGCGCGACACGATCGGCGCATACATGGCGTCGGCCGCCGTGAATGTGCCGAACAGGAATGGCCCGCCCGTGCCGAAGCGGGTGCGACAATCGCTCCACAGGGCGTCGATGCGCTTCACGTCGGCGGTGGCCTCCGAGGTCAGATGCCGCGTCTCCACCGGCCGCTGCACGTTCATCGGTAGATGGCGGCGCAGCGGCAGGAAGCCCGCATGCATCTCGTTCGCAATTGAGCGCGCGTGCGCGCGCGCCGCGCGGTCCACCGGCCACAGGCCCGCGTGCGGAAATTTCTCCGCCAGATACTCGAGGATCGCGAGCGACTCCCACACATGCGTGTCGCCGTCGATCAGCACCGGCACCTTGCCGTTTCCAGAGATTTTAGCGAGCTCTGATTTGAAATCCGGCGAGTCGAACACGAGCAGGGTCTCGTCGAACGGAACGCCCGCGGCCTTCATGCCGATCCACGGCCGCAGCGACCAGGACGAGTAGGTCTTGTTGCCGATGACGAGCTGGAGTCCCATCGCGCGTATTACTGGATGCCGTGGGCCCTACGCCTGAACCCGCTTCACCTCGGGCCAATCCGGCTCATTGCCCTGCATCACCCACGTTTCCTTGAGCGCGGCACTGAACCATTCGCGCCATGCCGGCAGCGCCATCACGGCGGCCATGTAGGCCCGCGACGGTGGCCCGACATCGATCGCATAGGTGTGGAATCGCGACACCACGGGGGCATACATCGCGTCCGCGGCCGAGAACGCGCCGAACAGGAACGGCCCGCCCACCCCGAAGCGCGCACGGCAGTCGGACCAGATGTCATCGATGCGCCTCGCGTTGGCGGTCGCCTCTACGGACAGCTCGCGCTTTGCGGGCGGATGCCACATGTTCATCGGGCATTCGCGCCGCAACGCGACGAATCCGGCGTGCATCTCGTTCGCGATCGCGCGGGCATGCGCCCGCGCGCCGGCGTCCTTCGGCCAAAATCCCGCCTCCGGAAATTTCTCCGCGAGATATTCGAGAATCGCGAGCGTTTCCCACACCCGCACGTCGCCATCGATCAGGATCGGGACCTTGCCGGCGGGCGAAAACTTCGCGATCTGCGCCGGGCTCCCGGGCTCGTACAGCGGGATGATGGTTTCCTCGAATGGAATGTTCGCGACCCGCAGCGCGATCCACGGCCGCAGCGACCAGGACGAGTAGTTCTTGTTGCCAATGACGAGATGCAGCCCCATCGCGCCCTCCGCTTCGGCCCAGCCGCGAAGACATGAAGGGCCGAGCGCGCAGCGGCAAGCGAATTCTGTTGATCGGATCAATCAACGCCAGAAGCGGCCGATGAGGCACCGGGCGGCCTCGGTTCGGGGGGAAACCCAGGACCGCCCGGCCCTCGCAAACATGGCGCGAGGGGATTACGCCACGTTGTCTCGATTGCTCACATGTTCTGACCGGCGAACCGAGGTCACTTCGCCGGAACATGCGAGCTACGGCCGACGCGGCGCGCGGTTTCAGCCAGCTCATGTGCGAGCCGCGCCGGATCGACGCCGTCCGCCGCCATCAGGGTCCGGATGAGCGGGTCCGCCATCGCCTCGGTCAGCGACATGTCGGGGTAGCCGGCGCCAGCGCCCAGCTTCTGTCCACCACAAGCGATCCGCATCACGGTGCCTCCGGATAGTCGATGTATCCCTTCTCCTCGCCCGCGTAGAAGGTCGCCTGGTCCGCCTTGTTGAGGGCGGCGCCGCGGCGGTAGCGCTCCGGCAGATCGGGATTGGCGAGGAACGGCACGCCGAAGGCGACGAGATCCGCGCCGCGCGCGAGCGCCGCCTCGGCGGTATCGAGATCGAAGCCGCCATTGACGATGTAGGTGCCGGTGAAAATGCCTTGCAGCAGCGACGAGATGCGCTTTTCGCCGTCGGCGAGCGGATCGACCACGTGCAGGTAGCCGACGCCGCGGCGATCGAGCTCGGCCGCGAGATAGCCGAACGTGCGGCGCGGGTCGGAGTCGCTCATCGAGTTGAAGGCGCCGTTGGGGGACACGCGATAGCCGACCCGTCCCGGCCCCCAGACGCCGACCACGGCGTCCACCACCTCGAGCGGGAAACGGGCGCGGTTCTCGATGCTGCCGCCATAGGCGTCGGTGCGGTGGTTGGTGCCGTCGCGGGTGAACTGGTCGAGCAGGTAGCCGTTGGCGCCGTGGATCTCGACGCCGTCGAAGCCGGCGCGCTTGGCGTTCTCGGCCCCGGCCCTGAACTGGCCGACGATGCCGGGAAGCTCGGCGAGCTCGAGCGCACGCGGGACCACCATCGGCTTCGGCCCTTGCGCCGTGAAGACCGTGCCGTTCGCCGCAATCGCGGACGGCGCGACCGGCAGCGCCCCGCCGTGGAAATCGGGATGGGAGATGCGGCCCACGTGCCAGAGCTGCAAAAAGATCTTTCCGCCGACCGCATGCACGGCGTCGGTCACCTTGCGCCAGCCGGCGACCTGCGCGTCCGAGTGGATACCGGGCGTGCGGATGTAGCCGACGCCCTGCGGACTCACCTGGCTCGCCTCGGTCACGATCAGGCCGGCGGAAGCGCGCTGCGCGTAATAAGTCGGCGCGAGCGGGCTCGGCACGTTGCCGTCGGCCGCACGGCTGCGCGTCATGGGCGCCATCACCATGCGGTTGGCGAGCGTCAGGTCGCCGAGGCGATAGGGCGAGAAGAGCGTGTCGCGGTCTGCATCGGGAGCGCGATCGGCGCGGGCGGAGGCGGCGGCGGTGACAGACATCAGTAACGCTCCTATCGGGTCATCTGGACGGGTTGGGATGGCGGCCGTGACTTTTCCGATCAGCCATGGTACCGGTCGGTAACATCGCTTATATAGGTACTGACCGGTAACACCCTGTCAAGAGCGAGCTATGAACATTTCCGCGAAATCGGTGGCAAGTTATTCAAAGAGCGATGGAATCCCACCTCGCGCGCGCATCCTGGCGGCCGCTGGCGAGCTGTTCTATCGACATGGCATCCGCGCGGTCGGCGTCGACTCGATTGCGGAGGCCGCCGGGACCAACAAGATGACGCTCTACCGGCACTTCTCCTCCAAGGACGAGCTGGTCGCGGAATACCTGCGACAGGAGGCCGGCAAGGCGGACGGCTGGTGGGCCCAGCTCGAGGCGGAGCACCCGGGCGATCCGCTGGCGCAGGTGCGCGCTTGGCTTGCCGGGATCGCGGCCCACGTGGCCGACTGCAATCAGCGCGGCTGCGCGCTCGCCAATGCGGCCGTCGAGCTGCCCGAGAAGGATCACCCGGCGCGCGCCGTGATCGAGGCATGCAAGCGCCGCCAGCGCGACGCCGTGATCCGGCTGTGCGACCGCGCGGGCCTCACCGAGCCCGAGATGCTGGCGGACGAGTTCCTGCTGCTGATCGAGGGCGCGCGCGTGACCGCGCAGAGCATGGGCGCCGACGACCTCGGCGCCCGCCTCGTGCGCATGAGCGAGGCCTTGATCGCGGCGCACACGAAAGCGTCGTAGCCCGGATGGAGGCCCGTAGGGCCGTAACCCGGGGACGGCCTCTCCCCGCATTCACTCCGCTTCGCTTCATGCGGGCTACACGCCCACGAACGGCGCAAACCCTGAATAGTGGGGATAGATTCGATTCCGCTTCCAATTCCGGGGCGAGTGGCGCATGGCATCAAGTCCAGAGTGACATTCGCGCGTCCGCAGCCCCGCTTCGGACGCGCTTCGCTTTTTTCAGGGCGTGGCCTCTGCCTCGTGCGCTGGCGGGCTGCCAAAGCCGCAATCGCCCGCCGAGCAGAAGCTCCTGTTACGAGTCCGTTCTTCCTGTTTTTTCGCTCCTGTTATCACCCTGTTCCGCGCGCGCGCCTTTCCTGTGCCGACTCAATGGCTTTTCCTGTATTTCGCGCGTAGCGGCGCCCTGTAAATCGCCTGTATTTACCGAGCGTTTTTTCGCGGGTGCTCTGGCATGCCTCGGGTGGGCTTCAGCGAGTAGATAGGGTCGAGCTCTTCGCGAGATCCGACGCCGAGGGTTCCTGTTGTTCGTGGTATTGTTTTTTCATTGTTCGCCATCGTTCTTGCGCTGGCACGTTTTCTTTCGCTCGCACACTGCGTTGCATTGTAATTGGCGTCGCATCGTCCATTGCAGATCGATTGTATTTCATTTTGAAAATTCTCGGCGGCTGGACTACTGCGCCGCCGGCTCGGCCGGCAGCTCAACTCCGTCGTAGAGCCACGCGAGGCAGCGGAAGAGGTCGTCGTCGCCCCAGCGCGCGCACATGTCGTTGCGCACGTCGCGGGCAATTCCCTCCGCGTGATAGAAGCTCCAGATCGCGCGCGACTCGAGTGCAAGCCGCGCCGTGCGCAGCAGCCGCGCCTTGGTGTAGCGCGCGAAGGCCGCGGCGAGATCGCCGCCTGACTGCCCGACCATCTCGCCGAGCACGACGCCGTCCTCGATCGCCATGCAGGCGCCCTGGGCGAAGCTCTGCAGCACCGGGTGGGCGGCGTCGCCGACCAGCGTGACGCGCCCCCTGCCCCAGTGCCGGATCGGATCGCGGTCGGCGATGATCCAGCGGCGGCCCAGATCCATCATGTCGGTCAGCGTCTTCAGCACCGGATGCGCGTCACGGTAGGTCTTGCGCACCTCGGCCGTATAGGCGGCGGGATCGAGCCGTTCCGCGAAGGTCGCGGTGCGAAACACCGCGACGAGGTTGAACAGGGTGCCGTGGCGCAGCGGATAGTGCACGATGTGGAACCCCGGGCCGCCCCACAGCACCGACTCCTCGCGATAGGAAATGTGCGCCGGCAGCTCGTTCATCGGCACGATGGTGCGATGGGCGACGTAGCCGATCGGAATCGGATCGCCTTCGGTGACGCAGCTTGCGCGCACGGCGCTGCGCAGCCCGTCGGCGCCGATCAGCGCCGCGCCGGCCACGCGACGTCCATCCTCGAGCGCGGCCTCGACTCCCTCCGCGTCCTCGGTGAAGCCGGCGACGGCAGCGCCGCCCTCCATGGTGACGTTGGGCAGCGCCGCGCACGCCTCGATCAGCACGCGGTGAATGTCCTCGCGATGGATGATGATGTAGGGATGGGTGAAGCGGTTTCGGAACGCCGGCCCGGTCGGGATGTGGGTCACCTCCTCGCCCGACAGCGCATCGAGCATCAGGATGCTCTTCGGGATCGTCGCCTCGCGCATGACTGCGTCGGTGATGCCGAGCCGCGCGAACATCGGGAATACGTTGGGACCGAGCTGGATGCCGTAGCCGATCGGCGCGAACTTCGCGGCTTGCTCGAGCACGCGCACCGGAAAGCCTTTGCGGCCGAGCGCGAGCGCCGCGCTCAGCCCGCCAAGCCCACCGCCCGCCACCAAAATCGGTCGCGCCTCGCTCACCCCAACCTCCATCGATCTGCTTGTGAGTTACTTGCGCGGCTCCGGCGCCTCGATCGGCCCGCCCGCTGCCTTCCAGGCGCCGAAGCCGCCCGCGACGTGCGCGACCGGCTTGAGCCCCATGCGTTGCACGGCCTGCGTCGCGAGCGCGGAGCGCAAGCCGCCGGCGCAGAAGAAGACGAAACGCTTGTCCTCGGCAAAGATCGGCTTGTGATAGTGGCTTTGCGGATCGACCCAGAACTCGAGCAGGCCGCGCGGACAGTGAAAGGCGCCCGGCACCCGCCCCTCGCGGGCGAGCTCGCGCGGGTCGCGGATGTCGACGAACACCACGTCCGGGCTGCCGTGCAGCTTGACGGCATCGGCGGCCGACAGTGTCTCGATCTCGCGCTCGGCGGCCGCCACCAGGGCGTCGACGTGGACCGTGATGTTCTGCGGCATGGCGGCGCAGGCTCCCGTTCTCGATGCCTGGATATTCTGGCACCACCTCGCCGCAGCGAAAAGCGGCGCAGCCGGGGAGCTGCGCCGCTTTCCAAAACTCGGGAACGCTACGTCCGCAACACGCTACAATCGCAACTCAGTCCACCGCACTCATCCGGCGCCGAACCAGTACGAGAATGCCACCATGGCGACCAACGCGGCGCCGACCCACAGCGCCATCCACAATTCGCCGGGCTCCGAACTCTCGACTTGATGGTCCCGGTGCAGCTCCGGATGCATGGACATGACCACCTCCTGCGGTACGCAGCGGCTACTCGACGCGTCACACTAACGCTTGGGCCGCGAATCCACGGGGATGCCCGCCTTATTTATTAAGTTTTGGTAAACAAAAAGGTTCCTCGGTGACAATATTGCGGCAAACGCGATTCCTGCGGCACCGGAGCACCCACACGCGATGAACCTGTTCGCGCCGATCGACGTCGCCGCGCTCGTCTGCTTCGTCGGCGCCTGGGTGCTCTACGCCATCCTGGTCGAGTGGACGCCGGCCGGCCGCAACGGGCTCTCGGCCCACATGGACCGTTATCGCGAGGTGTGGATCGAGCGCATGCTGCACCGCGACGCCCGCATGGTCGACATGCAGATCATGGCGGCGCTGCAGAACGGCACCGCGTTCTTCGCCTCGACCTCGCTGATCGCGATCGGCGGCACCCTGAGCCTGCTGCGCTCGACGCAGGACATGCTCACCGTCATGGGCACGCTGCCGTTCGCCATCCCGACCACGCGCGAGCAATGGGAGGCGAAGACGATCGGCCTCGTGATCATCTTCGCTTACGCTTTCTTCAAGTTCGCCTGGTCGTACCGGCTCTACAATTACGTCGCGATCCTGCTCGGCGCGATGCCGCACGCGGCCGACAAGGAGACGCCGCAGGCGCAGGCGCACATCCGCTCGACCGCGCAGCTCTTCCAATCCGCCGGCCGTCACTTCAACCGCGGCCAGCGCGGTTTCTTCCTCGCGCTCGGCTATCTCGGCTGGTTCGCCGGGCCATATGTGCTGATGATGACCACCGCCGCGGTCGTGGCGGTGCTGTGGCGGCGGCAGTTCGCCTCGCGGGCACGACGCGCCGTGATGGACCCAACCTAGATCCCGTCGACGACGATCAGCACGTCCTCCGCTGCGGCGCGGCGCAGCGCGATCAGCGGCTGATACTCCGGCGAGCCGTACCACGCCTTGATCGCCGCCATATCGGGAAACTCGATGATGACGACGCGGTTGGGTCGCCACTCGCCCTCCAGCACCTCGTGGCTGCCGGCGCGCGTGAGATAGCGCCCGCCGTGGCGCTCGATCATCGGGATCGCCTGGCGCAGATATTCGGCAAACCTCGCCTCATCGGTGACGCGATGCTCGCCGATCCAATAGGCGCTCACGCCGCCGTCCCGCCCCTATTCCAGCCGCGCGCGCCCTCGCCGTAGATGTCGAAGCCCCTGTCGGTGACGACGACGGTGTCCTCGAGCTTGATGAAGCCGCGCTGCGGGTGCGCGAGCGTGGTCTCGACCGAGACCACCATGCCGGACTCGAGCGGACGCGTCGCGTCATAGGCGTCGTAGGGCACCGGCCCCGAGGCCGTGAGCCGCGGCGCCTCGTGGCTGACCAAGCCCATGCCGTGGGCGAGGAAGTGCATGTGATTGTGCTGCTTCGACTTGCGCACCAGCGGGTCGGCGGCGGCGTAGATCTCGCCGCCCATGACGCCGGCCTTGATCGGCTTCATGGCGGCACGCTGGATCGTCTCGATCTCGTCGAGCAGCTCGACGAGCTCGCCGTCCGGCTCGCCGTGGATCGCCATGCGGCAGAGGTCGCCGATATAGCCGTGATAGTTGCCGCCGGAATCGAGCGAGAGGATGTCACCCCTGCCCCACGGCTGCTCCGAGGGTGCGCGATTGAGGCTCGTGCCCGCCGTGATCAGGCAGTACTCGAAGGTGAGCCCGCGATTGGTCTCCTCGCGCCGCAGCGCCTCGGTGAGCTCGCGCTTGGTGGCGCCCGGCTCATGGCCCGCAATCACGGCCACCATCGAGTCGATCACGGCCTCGGATGCGATCTTGAGCTTGGCGAGCTCGTCCGCGCTCTTGATCGAGCGCAGGCGCTCGAGCACGAACAGCGCGTCGACCATCTCGCTATCCGGAAAGGCGGCGCGCAGCGCCGCCCCGGAGTCGACCGGCAGGAACGACATCTCGGCGCCGATGTGCTTCGCCGGGACGCCGCTCTTATGCACATACGCCGCCGCCTTGGCGATGACGTCGAGCGACCCCGACGAGGTGGTCTGCGTCTCTGCCACCCACAGCGGATCATTGGCCGTCTGGAAGCCTTCGAGCCGATGGCCGAAGAACGCGGCCCTGTCGGGCTTGCCCTTGGGATAGACGAAGACCGGCAGGTAACGGCTCAAGCCCATCGCGTCCATGTAGTCGAAGAAGAACGCGCGGTGCCCGCCGGTGAGATACTGCACATTGTGCTTGGAGGTCGCGACCAGGAGATCGATGCCGGCCTCCTCCATCAGCCGGTCGAGCCGCGCGGCATCGAACGGAATGGCGGGCTTGCTGTGCGCGGATTTGGTGACGTCGAGCATGGTGTGCCTCCGAACATTGTTGTCACATCATGCCCGGCTTTCCCGGCCATCCACGTCTTCGCTTCGTGAGAAAGACGTGGATGCGCGGGTCAAGCCCGCGCATGACGGCATCCGGCCTAATTCCGATAGCTCGGATCGATCTTGTCGAGCATGCGCAGATAGGCGGGCCAATCGGCGGAGCCGCGGCCGCTGTCGTGGCCGACATATTGCTGCACGGTCTTGCGGCAGACATCGTCGGGGATCTCGATGACCTCGCCGCCGGTCGCCTCGAGCATGAGCTGGATCTCGGCCGCCTCGTGCAGGTGGCGCATCAGCACGAAGGCGTCGCGCGCGCTCTTGCCCACCGTGAGCAGGCCATGGTTATGCATGATCATGGCGCGATTGTTGCCGAGGTTCTTGATCAGGCGCTCACGCTCGCCGAAATCTTCCGTAATTCCCTCGTAGGGGTGATAGCCGATGCCGCCGTAGAAGCGCACGGCCTCCTGCGAGATCATGCGCAGGCCGCCCTTGCGGCCCGCGATCGCCATGCCGATCTGCGTGTGGATGTGCACGGCGCAGTTCACGTCCGGCCGCCCGCGCATCACGCCGCCATGCAGCGTGAAGCCCGGCCGGTTGACGCCGGCGGACTCGTCGAGATCGTCGTTCATGTCGACCTTGGCGAGGTTCGACGCCGTCACCTCGGTCCACAGCAGCTCGTGCCGCTTCATCAGGAACTTGGTCGGCTCGCCCGGCACGCGCATCGAGCAGTGATTGTAGATCACGTCGTCCCAGCCGTTGTGGGCGACCAGCCGATAGACGGCGGCGAGGTCGACGCGCGCCTCCCACTCGGCAGCGCTCACCTGGTCCTTGGTGGCGATCGGGGTGTGGATATTCATGGCGTCCTCCTTGTAGGCGAATAGCGAATAGCGAATGGCGAGCAGACGCCGATCGCTCTTCCTATTCCCTATTCGCCACTCCCTATTCGCTATTCGCGCGTTCAGCGGTTGCGCAGTTCCTGCGCGCCCGGCTCGTCCTTCTCGAAATTGAGCTCGACCTTGGCGCCGTTCACGTCGAGAAAGAACATCTGCCAGGTGCCGGTCTCGCCCTGCTGCTGCAACGCATACTCGATGCCGCGCGCCTTGAGCTTGCCGGCGACCTCCTTGATGCCGGTGGCGTTGAATGCCATGTGGTCGAGCACGCCGGCCGGCTCCGCCGGCATCTTCACCGGGTCGATCACATGGAGGATAGGCTGGTCACCCGCGTAGAGCCACACGCCGGGCCGGCTGATCGGCGGGCGATAGCCGACCTTCAGGCCGAGCATCTCGGCATAGAACGCCTCGGTCGCGGCGACGTCCTTGGTGAGGATGGTGAAGTGGCTCATCGTGTGGGCGGGCATCGGGACCTCGCAGGAAAAGCGAATGGCGGGTAGCGAATAGCGATTAGAGGAGGCGCGCCTCCATTCGCTATTCGCCACTCCCTATTCGCCACTTTACCTGAGGCTCACGGGCCGGGAAACAGGGCCGCGCTGCGGCCCGTCAGCCAGTATGCAAAAAGCCCGACCCACTCATGCACGGCCGTATCGGTGCGGCGCAGGCCGGCCGTGACCGACTCCATCGGCATCACGAGGTCGATCGGCCCGCGCGTGCGCCAGTCGACCGGATAGGCCTCGACCGGGAAGCCGGCCTGGCGAAAGGCGCCCATCGCGCGCGGCATGTGATAGGCGGAGGTCACCAGCAGCCAACGCTCGCCGGGCCTGGGGTTGGCGATCGCCTTGCTGAAGCGGGCGTTCTCGATGGTGTTGCGCGAGCGGCTTTCGGCCGCGATGCGCGACGCCGGAATGCCGAGGCTCTCGAACAGCACGATCGCGTACTGCGCCTCGTTGCCGCCCTTGAGCACGAGCCGCGCATCGCCGCCGCTGTAGATGATGCGCGCATCGGGATATTGCCGCGCCAGCGCCGCCGTCGCGGTGACGCGCTCGGCCGACTCGTTCAGATCGGGTGTGCCGCGCGCCGCCGACAGCTCCGGCCCGATCGCGCCGCCAAGAACGATGATGCCGGTCGGCGCCCCACGCGAGGCATCCCACGGCGGAAAGCGCTGCTCGAGCGGCAGCATCAGCGCATTGCCGAGCGGCGTCAGGCCGGCGACGAGCAGGAGGATCGTGCCGAGTGTCGCCAGCGCTCGGCCGGTGCGCTTGAATTCGGTGAACAGGAGGATGACGCCCACCGCCACGAGCACCGCGGCATCGTCTGACGGCAGCGCGAAGAAGCCGAGGACCTTTGAGAGGATGAAAAACATCTCACCCGCTCCGTCATGCCCGCGAATGCGGGCATCCACGTCTTTCTTCACCCGCCGCAAAGACATGGATCGCTGGCACATAGGCGAGCGAAGCGACGCCATTCTGCGAACGGCTATGCCCGGCCATGACGGGGGGACTCATCTCACTTCCGCTTCTTCCAATCCTCGTAGCGCTTCTTCGCCTCGTCGTTGGCCGGATAGAGGCCCGGCAGCGGCACGCCCTTCTCGACCTCGCTCACCACCCAGGTCTCATAGCGTTCGTGCTCCTCGCCTTCCGTCATCACGAAGTCGATCAGCGCCTGCGGGATCACCACCGCGCCGTCGTCGTCGGCGACGATCAGGTCGCCGGGAAAGATCGCGCAGCCGCCGCAGGCGATCGGCTCGTTCCAGCCGACGAAGGTGAGCCCATTGACCGAGGCCGGCGCCGCCGTGCCGCGGCACCAGACCGGCAGCTTGGTCGCGACCACCCCGGCCTTGTCGCGGATCACCCCGTCGGTGACGAGCGCCGTGACGCCGCGGCGGGCCATGCGCATCACCAGAATGTCGCCGAAGATGCCGGCCGTCTGCACCCCCATGGCGTCGGCGACCGCGATGCAGCCGTCCGGCATGGCCTCGATGGCGGCGCGGGTCGAGATCGGCTTGCCCCAGCTCTCGGGCGTCGCCAGGTCCTCGCGCACCGGCACGAAGCGCAGCGTGAAGGCCGGGCCGATCAGCCGCCGGCCCGAATGCGCGAGCGGCATCGGGCCGTCCATCCAGCAGCGGCGGATGCCCTTCTTGAGCAGCATCGTCGTAATGGTGGCGGTGGTGACGTGGCGCAGCTTGTCGTACTTGTCCGAGCTCATTGAAGGCCTCGTGGGTGGGCGATGGAGTTCAGGCGGGACGCAGGCCCAGCCGCTCGTCGCGGCGACGCAGCCAGGCGATGAAGGGGATCGACAGCAGCACCATCCAGGCCTTGCCGACCGTCTGGCCGGCGAGAAAATCGAGCGAGCCGAACGCGAGCCAGAGGAAGACGATGGAATCGACCACGAGGCCCGCGATACCCGACGCGATCACGGCGAGCACGAGGCGCCGGCGCGCGAGTGGCGTATAGACCAGGAGGTCGGCGCCCTCCGACAGCAGGAAGGCCGCCGCCGAGGCGATCACGAGCGCGGGCGGGGCGAGCAGCGCCGAGAGCGCAGCGCCCGCAATGATGGCGAGCACCGAGACCGAAACGCCGAGCCGGCGCTGGGTGAGATCGCGCAGCACCAGCGCGATGCCGACCATGGTGACGCCGGACGGCGCCATCAGGCCGGGCGCGACCGGGATGAGACAGGGGCCATTCGCGGCGCACACCGTGCCGGCGTGGCCGATCAGCCAGTTGGCCGCGGGGATCGTCAGGCCGAACAGGACGAGAAAGATGATGCCTTCGCGACGACGGCGACGCGCGTTGCCTGCGTCGCTCATCGGGCCTTCGGCGCGTTGGTCCGCGACTGCTGCCATTTGGCGAAACCCTGCGCGCGCAACTGGCAGGCCGGGCACTCGCCGCAGCCATAGCCCCAGGGGTGCCATTGCGAACGGTCGCCGAGATAGCAGGTGTGGGTATGCTCGACCAGCAGGTCGATCAAAGGGGCGCCGCCGAGCGCATGGCCGAGAGCGAAAGTCTCCGCTTTGTCGATCCACATCAGCGGCGTATGGATGACGAAGTTGCGCTCCATGCCGAGGTTGAGCGCGAGCTGCATCGCCTTGATGGTGTCGTCGCGGCAATCCGGATAGCCGGAGTAATCGGTCTCGCACATGCCGGCGACCATGTGCCGCGCGCCACGCCGATACGCGATCGCGCCCGCGTAGCAGAAGAACAGGAGATTGCGGCCGGGCACGAAGGTCGACGGAAGGCCGCTCTGCGCGACCTCGATCGCGACCGCACGGGTGAGCGACGTATCCGAGATCGCCCCGAGCCCCGTCATGTCGACGATGTGGTCCTCGCCGAGCCGCCCGGCCCACACCGGATCGAGCTTGGCGATCATCTCGCGCAGCCGCGGCCGCACCGTGAGCTCGACCGCATGGCGCTGGCCATAGGCGAAGCCCACCGTCTCGACCCGGGCAAAGCGCTGCAGCGCCCAGGCGAGGCAAACGGTCGAATCCTGCCCGCCGGAGAAAAGGACGAGCGCGCTGTCGGGGCTTTCGCGGCCAATGGGTAACGCCATGGCTCTTATTTATTCATCATGGCCGGGCTTGTCCCGGCCATCCACGTCTGGCCCGGAAAAAAGACGTGGATGCCCGCATTCGCGACGCATTCGCGGGCATGACGGCTGTTGTGCGGAAGCACTCGCGACCTCACTCATCCCAATCCGGCGCGCCGCCCCAGTTGACGATGCGGCCGCTCGGGCGGGCGAGCTCGCGGATCTGCTCCATCTCGGCGTCGCTCAGCGCGAAATCGAAGATCGACATGTTCTCCTCGAGCCGCTCGACCTTGGAGGTGCGCGGGATGACGACGGCGCCCTCCTGCACGAGGTAGCGCAGGCTGACCTGCCCGGCCGTCTTCTTGTGCGCCGCGCCGATCGCTTTGAGCATCTTGTCGCCGGCGGCGCGACCGCGGGCGATCGGCGAATAGGCCGTGATCGACAGCCCGAGCCGGCGCGCCTCGGCGACCACCTTGCTCTGGTCGAGATAGGGGTGCCACTCGATCTGATTGGTGACCAGCGGCTCGGTCGCGAGCCGGACCGCCTCGCGCAGCATCGGCACCGTGAAATTCGACACCCCGATATGGCGTGCGTAGCCGACCTTCTTCATCTTGCACAGGGCGCCGATCGTCTCGGCGAGCGGAATCTGCGGGTTGGGCCAATGGATCAGCAGCAGGTCCACCTCGGTGAGACGTAGCCGCACGAGGCTCTCCTTGGTGGCGCGCTCGAGCTCGGGCGGCGACAGGTGAGTCTGCCATACCTTGGTGGTGACGAAGACCTCGCGGCGGGCAACGCGCGAGGCGCGCAGACCGTCCCCGACCTCGCGCTCGTTGTCGTACATCTCGGCGGTGTCGATGTGGCGATAGCCGAGGCGGAGCGCCTGCTCGACCGCCCGCGCACAGCTGCGCCCGCGCAGCTCCCACGTGCCGAGCCCGACCGCCGGAATTCTTGCGCCGTTTGCTTCGACGAACTGCATGCGAAAACCTCAACCGTCCTCGATATAGGCAGCGGTACGCCACAAGAACACCGACTGGGCCCACTCACATGCGATAACCGGAACGCGGAAGCCGTATCACAGACCCTGAAAAACCTTGAGCAGCAGCGCGCGGCGCGCCGTCTCGCGCGCTACGCACGCGGCCGCCATCGAGGTCGCCATCGTGCCGCGGATCTTGTCGTGGTAGAAGCTGCAGGTCGTATCGCGATAGGCGATCCAGGCGCGCTGCATGTCGCGCAACTTGACCTTCTGGGCCTCGTCGAGGTCGGCGCCGAGCGCGCGGAAGTTCTCGTTGAGCAGCGCGTCCCAGATCTTGCGCTCGCGGTCGTAGCACTCGGCGGTCGCGACGGTGCTCTGGTTCTCCGGCTTTTCGGTGCATGGATCGGCGACGATCGCAAAAATGCAATGGCGTTCGCCTTCGTCGATGTCATCGACGTATTTCTGCGCGCAGGCGCGGATCGCCGTGTCGTCCTGGCCGGCTGCGGCGGCGTGGGAGGTGTCGACCAGGAACGCGGCCGCCATGGCGACGAGGATCGACAGTCGTAGTGTCATAGGCTCACCTCGGTTTTATCGGCCCGGAGCGGCGAAAACTTGCCTGTCGCGCGCGGCCGCACAATGGCTCACGCGGTCTTGTCGAAGATCTCCCGCCCGATCAGCATGCGCCTGATCTCGCTCGTGCCGGCGCCGATCTCGTAGAGCTTGGCGTCGCGCAGCAGGCGGCCGGTCGGATAATCGTTGATGTAGCCGTTGCCGCCGAGGCACTGAATGGCGTCGAGCGCGACCGCGGTCGCGCGCTCGGCGGCGTAGAGGATCGCGCCGGCCGCATCCTCCCGCGTGGTCTTGCCGGAATCGCATGCGCGCGCCACCGCGTAGACATAGGCCTTGGCGGCGTTCATGGTCACGTACATGTCGGCGAGCTTGCCTTGCATGAGCTGGAACGAGCCGATCGGCGCGCCGAACTGCTTGCGCTCGTGCACATACGGAAGCACGACGTCGAGACAGGCCTGCATGATGCCGAGCGGGCCGGCGGCGAGCACCACGCGCTCGTAGTCGAGCCCGGACATCAGCACGTTGACGCCCTGCCCCACCTGCCCGAGCACGTTCTCGGCCGGCACCTCGCAGTCCTGGAAGACGAGCTCGCAGGTGTCGGAGCCGCGCATGCCGAGCTTGTCGAGCTTCTGCGCCGTGGAGAAACCGGCAAAACCCTTCTCGATCAGGAATGCCGTGATGCCGCGGGCGCCGGCGTTCGGATCGGTCTTGGCATAGACCACGAGCGTCTCGGCCACCGGGCCGTTGGTGATCCAGAACTTCGAGCCATTGAGCACGTAACGGTCGCCGCGCTTGTCGGCGCGCGTCTTCATCGAGACGACGTCGGAGCCGGCGCCCGGCTCGGACATGGCGAGCGCGCCGACGTGCTCGCCGGAGACGAGCTTGGGCAGGTAGCGCCGCTTCTGCTCGGCCGTGCCGTTGCGGCGGATCTGATTGACGCACAGGTTCGAGTGCGCCCCGTAGGAGAGGCCGACCGCCGCCGAGGCGCGCGAGACCTCCTCCATGGCGACACAGTGCTCGAGATAGCCGAGCCCGGAACCGCCGAACTCCTCCTCGACCGTGATGCCATGCAGGCCGAGCGCGCCCATGCGGGGCCACAGGTCGCGCGGAAACTCGTTGCTCCGATCGATCGCCTCGGCCCGCGGCGCGATCTCGTCCTGGGCGAAACCGCGCACCATCTCGCGCAGCTGCTCGGCGTTCTCGCCGAGCCCGAAGTCGAAACCGGACCATGCGTTGGGGATCATGATGGGGTGCCTCTTTGGCGAGGCATTGTAACGAAGGGGCGGCGAATAGCGAATGGCGAATAGATCCGCGCCTACTCGCTACTCGCCATTCGCTACTCGCGCCCTTTCACGCACTCGCCTTGCGCGCCGCCTCGCCGCCCTGCTGCGCGGCGATCAGCCGATCGATGGCGGCGCGCGGGGCGGGCTTGGCGAATAGGAAGCCCTGCATCTCGTCGCAGCCGGCGAGCCGCAGCAGGATGCGCTGCTCCTCGGTCTCGACGCCCTCGCACAGGACCGTGAGCCCGAGCGCCCGGCCGAGCGCCATGATCGCCTGGATGATGACGCCGCCGTCCGACGAGCGGCCGAGCGGGGCGACGAACTCCTTGTCGATCTTGAGCTTGTCGAATGGGAACTTGCGCAGATAGCTGAGACTCGAATAGCCCGAACCGAAGTCGTCGAGCGCGATCTTGACGCCGAGCGCGCGCAGCTGATCGAGGCGTTCTTTCGCCTCGTCCGGATTGTCGATCAGCACGCCCTCGGTCACCTCCAGCACCACCCGTTCCGGCGGCATGCCGGTATCGGCGAGCACCGCGGCGACGAGGTTCACGAGCGCACGATCGCGCATCTGGTGCGGCGACATGTTGACCGCGACGTAGACGTCGCGCCAGCGCGCCGCGTCGGCGAGCGCGCGGCGCAGCACGAACTCGCCGAGCTGCACCATGAGCCCGGTCTGCTCGGCGACCGGAATGAATTCGGTGGGCGGAATCATGCCGCGGGTCGGGTGGTTCCAGCGCAGTAGCGCCTCGACGCCGACGATGCGCTGCCCCTCGGCCGCGACGATCGGCTGGTAGTGCACGTCGAAGCCTTTCTCCGCGAGGGTGCGACGCAGCTCGCGCTTGATGAAGAGGCGGTCCTGGAACTCCTGCTCCATGTCGGGATCGAAGCCGCAAATGCGAATTGCGCTCGCCTGCGCGGCCCGGCGCGCGAGATCGGCGCGCCGGTTGAGCTCCTCGCGCGTGTCGCCGTCGCGGGGCGCTTGCACCAGGCCAACCGTGACGCCGGTCTGCACCGCCTGGTTGGCGATCCACAGCGGCCGCAGCATCACCTTGACGGCGGCCTGCGCCGCCGCGAGGCCCTGGGCGCCGGCCGGATCGGTGGCGACGATTGCGAACTCGCTCGGGCCAACGCGGCCGAGCGTCACGTCGCGCGGCATCACGGCGCGCAGCCGCTCGGCGACCGCGGCGAGAAGCTCGTCGCTTCCCTGCTCGCCGAGGGCTTCGTTGATATCGCTGAAGCCGTCGATGTCGAGAAGCGCGAAGCTGACGTTGCCGGTGCCGCGCTCGGCGAGCGCGGCGTCGAGCAGGTCGGACATCATGCGGCGGTTGGGCAGGCCGGTCACCGCATCCTCGTAGGCGATCGTGTGCGCCTCCGCCTCGCTCGCGGCGAGGCGGCGGGTCGCGTCGCCGATCTGGCGGATCGACATCGACGCGAACGCGATCAGGCAGGCGGCGACCGCGCCGAGCAGCGGCACGAGCCGCAGCACCGCGTCCATGGAGGGATGCTCGCGCTTCCATGAGAGCCAGCCGACGATGCGGCCCTGCGGATCGAGCAGGGACTGCACGTCGCGATCGGCGTGCGGCGCCTCGGCGTCGAAGGCGAGCTCGGAGACGCCGGACATCCTCTCGAAGGCGCCGATCAGGCCGGCATCGAGCCGCTTCGAACGCACCAGCAGCGGCACTCGCGCATCGGCGGGCTCGTTCGCGCCGGCGCTGCGGATCGGCGCAACGGCGACCAGCGCGGGCTCCCCATCGAGCAGGACCACCTCGGTCGCGACCGGCGCCTCGCCGTCGGTCGCCGCCGCGGTCCCGGCGCGAAAATCGTCGACCACGCGCATCGCGGCATGAGGCACGTGATCGGCGCCCGGGTAGGCGGCGAGCAGCTTGCCGTCGGCGTCGATCACGCAGGCTCGCTCGTGGCGATAGCGCGCAAGGCCGACCGGCGTGATCGCGCGCGCCAGATCGGCGCCGGCGCCCATACCGCCGGCCGCGAGATCGCTCGCCGCGTCGCGCGTCATGTCGGCGAACACGTTGCGGTACTCGTCGACGACGCCGAGCAGCGCGGCGCGCCGCTGGTCCTGGTGGTGCGCGTCGCTCTGGCGCGCCACGACGTAGCCGAAGACGGCGCAGGCCGCGAAGCCGGCGAACATCACGAGGGCGAACGGCGCGATCAGCCGCGACATTTGGCGCGGCCGGGCGGCTCTCGTGTTCGGGGAACGCATGCGATACTCGATGGCCGCAGTCCGACGCGCGGGAGTCCTGCTCCGACGCGTCCACGTTGTAAGCGCAGAACGTTAATAGGCTGTCGATGACCCGCGGAATGTTCTGAAATTGGCCTGAAATGCAGCCTGGGATGCGGCTCCGGCACCCCGCCGCGCTGTGACATGTTGCATGAGGATGCGTCAGCAGATGCGAATTTCCCGATTCGGTGCTACTCACGCGAGTATTTCCCGCCTCACGCCAATGCGTCTCCGCGGTTGAGGCGGGGCGTGTTTCGCATCTTGATTGCGCTCGTCGGCACGCTCGCGCCGCTCGCCGCGCTGGCGCAGCCGTGCCCGGGAAACACCGACGCGCTCGGCACGGAACGCGTGCTGAGCGTCAGCGCAACAACCACGCCGCGCGTCGGGCGCAAGCAATTCCCGTCGACGCTTCCGCTGGCCGCGAGGGAAGTCGTGCTCACCTTCGACGATGGGCCGTGGCCCAGCACGACGCCGAAGGTGCTGAACGCCCTCGAGCACGAATGCGTGCACGCAACTTTCTTCTTGCTCGGCCGCAACGCGCTCGCGGCGCCGGCGCTGGCGCAGCGTGAGCTCGCCGAAGGACACACGATCGCGCATCACAGCTTCGCGCATCCGCTGCTCAGCAAGATGTCGCTCGCGGCGGCGGATGCCGAGGTCGATCATGGCATCTCGGCGGTTGAGCGTGCGGTCTATGGCGCGAGCAGCGCGAAGCCGCGTACGCCATTCTTCCGCTTCCCGGGCTTCGCGGCGTCGCCCGCGCTGCTCGACGACATGCAGAAGCGCGGCCTCGTCGTGTTCGGCGCCGACCTGTGGGCGAGCGACTGGAATTCCATGACGCCGCAGCAGGAGCTCGCGCTGCTCCTGCATCGGCTCGATGCCGCCGGGGGCGGCATCATCCTGTTGCACGACACGCGCGCGCAAACCGCCAACATGGTCCCGGCCCTCTTGCGCGCCCTCAAGGCGCGCGGCTATCACGTGGTGCACGTGGTGCCGGCCAGCTGATCATCGCCGTCGACTTGCCAGGGGGGTCCCCGCCCCGCGACAGAACTGTCATCCGAAATCCACGCTATTAACAAATTCTTATGGCTAACCGACGATGAAGTTGGCGCGGCCTCCGCTGCGGACCTAGTGTAGCGCCCTCTCGCGACAAGGTGTTTTTGCAATGCTCGTTCGTGCCTTGCTGGCTGTGCTCGCCGTTGGTTTCGCGGTCCCGGCCGCGGCCGCCGGGACGGATTGTCCCGGCAATCCCAATGCGCTCGGCACCAGCCGCGTGCTCGTCGTCGACCCGGCCGCGCATCCCAGGATCGGCACCATGCAGTATCACGAGAGCCTGCCGCTGCAGGATCACGAGGTGGTGCTGACCTTCGACGACGGCCCGCTGCCGCCCTACTCGAAGCGGGTGCTGGAGACCCTCGCGTCGCAATGCGTCAAGGCGACCTATTTCATGGTCGGCCGGATGGCGAGCGCCTATCCGGACGTGGTGAAGCAGATCTACGCGGCCGGCCACACCATCGGCACGCACAGCCAGAACCATCCGCTGCGCTTCGAGCACATGTCGCTGCCACAGGTGCAGAAAGAGGTCGACGACGGCATCGCGTCGGTCGGGGCGGCACTGGGCGATCCCGACAAGGTCGCGCCGTTCTTCCGCATCCCCGGACTCTTGCGCGCCAATACGGTGGAGAACTTCCTCGCCGAGCGCAAGATCATGGTGTGGAGCGCGGACTTTCCCGCCGACGACTGGACGCATATCAGCTCGTCCGAGGTGCTGCGCCGCGCGCTCACCCGCCTCGAGCAGCACCATAAGGGCGTGCTGCTGCTGCACGACATCCAGCCGCGCACCGCGCTCATGCTGCCGCAATTGCTGCGCGAGCTGAAGCGGCGCGGCTATCACATCGTCCAGGTGGTGCCGGCGAGCCCGACCCAGCCCGCGACCCCGACGACGCCGGACCAGTGGGTGCCGAACGGCGCGCCGGTCGGGCACCAGAACCTGCCGGACAGCGACATGGCCGAGCGCGCCGCGACCACGACGCCAGCGCTGGCGGCCCCGAGCCCGCCCAACTTCGGCGTCGCCCCGCTCGGCTCGCAGTTCGCGCCTTCTGCGCCCACGCCGGATCTGCGCGGCGACGTCACCGGCTCGGTCGGCGCCGGTCCCGCCACAACCGCGAACCTGCCGAAGTCGGGGGTTCCGTAAACCGTCCTATCGGAGCTCGCTGGCCGTTCTTACCGATTCACTGGGGCCGCCCGCTCCACGATCGCCCGCAGGTCGATCCCCGGCGGCAGCGCCCCGAAGACTCCCCCTCCCTCGCCGACAAGCCGTGCGGCGCAGAAGGCTTCCGCGACCCCCGACGGAGCGTGGCGCAGCAGCAACGATGCTTGCAGCGCGAGCGCGAGATCGCAGGTAAGCCGGCGCGCCTGCGCCTCATCATGACGTGCCGGGCTCGCGAGCCGGCGCATGAGATCGGCAACGAAAGCCTTCATGCGCGCATCGGCGGCGGCGCCCTCGGCAAGCTCCTGCGCCAGCACGTCGGTGGCGCGCGGCGTGCGCTCGATCGCGCGCAGCACGTCGAGACACATCACGTTGCCGGAGCCCTCCCAGATCGAGTTGACCGGCGCCTCGCGATAGATGCGCGGCAGCACGCATTCCTCGACGTAGCCGCTGCCGCCGAGCACCTCCATGGCCTCGGCGGCGAGCGCCGGCGCGCGCTTGCAGATCCGGAATTTGGCTGCCGGCGTGACGACGCGCCGCCAAACCGCGGCGGCCTCGCTGTCCTCGTCGTAGGCGCGCGCGAGCCGCAGCGCGAGCGCGGCCGCTGCCTCGGTTTCGAGCGCGAGATCGGCGAGCACGTTCGTCATGAGGGCGTGATCGACGAGCTTCTTCTGAAAGGCGACGCGGTGCATGGCGTGATGGATCGCCTGCGCGGTCGCGGCGCGCATCAGCGCCGCCGAGCCGATCGCGCAGTCGAGCCGCGTCAGATTGCTCATCTCGATGATGGTCGGGATGCCGCGCCCCTCCTCGCCGATCAGCTCGGCCTCGGCGTCGACGAGCTCGACCTCGCTCGAGGCGTTCGAGCGGTTGCCGAGCTTGTCCTTGAGGCGGACGAGATGGATGCCGTTGCGCTTTCCTGACGTTCTCCACCGCGGCACGAAGAAGCAGCCGAGCCCGGCGTCGCTGCGCGCGAGCACCAGGAAGGCATCGCACATCGGCGCCGACATGAACCATTTGGCGCCGTTGAGGCGGAAGAAGCGCCGCGGGCCGTCGCCGCCCGCCGGCTCGGCGCGCGTCGTATTGGTGCGCAGATCCGAGCCGCCCTGGTTCTCGGTCATCGCCATGCCGATCAGCGCCGACCGCTTCTCGCGCGCCGGCACGAAACGCGGATCGTGGTGCTCGGAAAAGATGCGCGGCAGCCATTCGGCGGCGAGCGCCGGATTCTGCTCGAGGGTCGGCACCGCGCCATAGGTCATGGCGACCGGGCAGAAGACCCCGCTCTCGACCTGCGCCAGCATGTAGGCGCCGGCGGCGCGCGCGACGTGCGCGCCGGCGCGCGGTTGCGCCCACGGGCGCGCCGGCAGCCCGGCGCCCACCGCGATCGCCATCAGCGCGTGCCACGCGGGATGGAAATCGACCTCGTCGATGCGGTGACCGTAGCGATCGAACGCGCGCAGAACCGGCGGGTTGCGGTTGGCCTCGAAGCCGAGACGGATGGTCGCGGCCTCGCCGAGCTTGCGACCGAGCACGGCGAGATCGGCCTGCGCCCAGCCCGCCTGCTCGCGCGGTACGGCCTCGCGCAGGACGCGGTCGCTGGCGAAGAGGTCGTACGGTTCGAGCGGCGGGGGCTGGTTGGTGATATCCGGCATCGGCCTTGACCGTTGATGCTTTCAGCCTGCACCAGCATATATGCTTCGCCCGACCGACGCTGCCCAAAGAACCCGATCACCCCAGGAGGACCCGATGCCCACGAGCGTCAAGCAGATGCTGGAAGCCGCCAACGCCGCGGTGCCGCGCGTGACCCCCGCGCAGGCGCGCGACATGATCGCCAAGGGCGATACGCTCGTGGTCGACGTCCGCGATGCGCCCGAGGTGCAGGCGAGCGGCAAGGTCGCCGGCGCCGTCCACGTCTCGCGCGGCATGCTCGAATTCCGCGCCGATCCCGACCTGCCCTCGCACGACAAGAGCTTCGCCAAGGACAAGACCGTCATCCTCTACTGCGGGTCGGGCGGCCGGGCGGCGCTCGCCGGCAAGATGCTCAAGGATCTGGGCTACGAGCGCGTCTACAACCTCGGCGGCTTCAAGGATTGGGCCGACAGCGGCGGCGCGGTCGACAAATAGCGCCTGGGAAATTCTGCGCCGGTCGCCGCGTCCCGCTGCCGTTCATTCGGACGCGTCGACTGGCTGGTCGGTCGGCTTGGCCATGGCGCCCGCCTCCGGCGGTGCCTTGCCGTCGGCGACGGCGGCCTCGGCTTCGAGCCGCGCCAGCAGGTCCTTGAATCGTTGCGGGACTGGCTCGCGCAGAAGCTCGGCGTAGAACACGCGCAGCGCTGGGCCATAGGTATTTCGCAACCAGTGAACGTTATCGTCGGCCATCGCGGCTCCTTGGCGGCCTTTTCGCGCCTGGCGCTGCCCAGTTCATGCGACCGTCCGCAAAATGGCGGCGGCGCGGCTGGCCAACCGCATCGGAAATACCGCTGATGCGAGAGCCATCGCCTTAAACCCGCGAATGAAGAATTTGTTCCCAGTTTGTTGGCGGAAAAGCCATTTCCATCGTACTGAGGCAGCCGGAACGGACGCGACCGAGTTCCTAGGCGAACCCGCGCGGCCGCCGCGTCCATGCATCCGCGTTGACGGCGCCGTCCGGCGCCTCCCCTCGTTTGATCGCCGCGAGCTGGCGCACGGTCTCGAACGCCTGCGCCTCGACAGCTTGTGGGGTGAGTCCGCCAATGTGCGGCGTCGCGATGACGTTCGGCAGCGCAGCCAGCTCGGGTGAGGGCATCTGGTCGAGGGCGCGGCCCACATCCATCGCGGCGCCCGCGATCCTGCCCGTGCGCAGAGCCTGCAGCAGCGCCGCCTCATCGACGAGATTGCCGCGCGACAGATTGATGAAGCAGGCCTGCGGCCGCATGTGCGCGAACGCACGCGCGTCGATCAGGTTCTCGGTTTCCGCGGTCGCAACCGCCAGGCAGATGACGTAATCCGCCCGGGCGAGAAGCGCGTCCAGATCGACCTGCGTGAAGGCGCCCTCCTCCGCCCGCACATGCGGGTCGGCGATGAGGACGCGCATGCCGAGGCCGGCGAGCATCGGGGCAAGATGGCGGCCGATCGCGCCATAACCGATGATGCCGGCGGTCGCGCCGGCGAGCTCGCGTCCCATGCGGATCTGCGGCGGGCGACCCGCATGGTAGTCGGCGCTCGCGCGCGAGATGCCGCGTGCGAGATCGACCAGGAAGCCGAGCGCAAGCTCGGCGACCGCGGTCATGAAGCCGGGCCGCGCCCGCGTGACCAGCACGCCGGCGGCGCTCGCCGCGCCGACATCGATATTGCGGATGTCGACCGCGACCCGCAGGAAAGCCCTGAGCGAATGGAGAGCGCGAAAGACCTCGGCCGGGCCGGACGTCAGGCGATCGGCGATGATGACATCGACGTCGGCTGCAGCGCCGATCAACTCGGCCGGTGTCAGCGCGTGCTCGCGCTCATTGAGGCGGACCTCGGCGATCTCGCCCAGCGCCGCGAGCGCCCGCTCACCGTAATATTGACGGCGGGCCTGCGGTGCATGGGTGAGGAGGACCTTCATGCGGAAATCATCGCTTGCGTTCGCCTCAATAGCCGAGCGCGCGCGGCAGCAGGAGGCTGATCGACGGCACGAAAGCGATCAGCAGCAGGCAGAGCAGCAGCAGGCCCAGGTAGACGAGAATCGGCTTGACGGTCTCCTCGATCGGGACGCGCCCGATCAGGCAGGCGCCATAGAGGCCGAGGCCGAGCGGCGGGGCAAAGAGCCCGATACCCATGGCAATGACCAGCACGACCCCGAACTGCAGCGGCGCGATCCCGAGCTGCCCGGCGACCGGGATCAGCAGCGGTCCGAAGATGATCAGCGCGGCGGCTCCTTCGAGCACCGAGCCCATCACGATGAGGATCGCGATCGACAGCACCATGAAGAGCCAGACTCCGCCGCTCTGCGTGAGCCCGATCATCGCGTGCGCGAGCGTCTGCGGCACCTGCTGCAGCGTCAATGCAAAGGCGAGCGACTGGGCGGCGGCGACGATGAACAGCACGAGCCCGGAGCGCGCGGCGGCGTGCACGAAGCAGCGCGCGGCGGCGGCGGGCGAGAGCTCGCGGAAGAAGATCGGGCCTGCCAGCAACGCATAGAGCACCGCGAAGGCGGATATTTCGGTCGCCGTCGCAAATCCGCTTTTGAAGCCGATGAAGATCAACGCGATCAGCCCGAACGAGACCAGAGCGCCGATCCACATCGGCAGCGCCGATCCGGCCGGCATCGCGTCGGCGGCCTGCGCGCGCCTGCCGAAGATGATCGACACGGCGATCAGCGCCGCCGCCATCAGCCCGGCGGGCAGCAGCCCGGCCATGAACAGACCGCCGATCGAGAGATTGGCGACGAAGCCGAGGATGATCAGGTTGATGCAGGGCGGGATGGTCTCCGCCATCACGGCGGAAGCCGCGAGCAGCGCCACCGCGCGGCCGGGATTCTGTTGCGAGCGGCGCGCGGCCGGGATCATCACGGCGCCGACCGCGGCGACGTCCGCCATCTTCGAGCCGGAGATGCCGGAAAAAAGCACCATCGAGGCGACCATCACGACGTTCAACCCGCCGCGCATGTGTCCGACCAGCCGCTGCAGCAGCTCGATCAGGCGCACCGACATCCCGTTCGCCTCCATCAGGTAGCCGACCAGGATGAAGAACGGAATCGCGAGCAGCACGAAATTGTCGATCCCGCGCGCCATCTGCTGGGCGAAGATGACTCCGGGCAGCGCCCCCTCGACCCAGATATAGATCAGCGCCGCGAGTGCGAGTGCAAAGCCGATTGGCAGGCCGGCGACGAGGGTGAGCACGAAGCCGGCGAGCATCAGTGCCTGCGACGACGGCACGGTCGCGGGCGAGAGCGCATTCCAGGCGAGATAGAGCCCGGCGCAGGCGAGCACCGCCACGAGTGCCGTGAGGCTTTCACGCCACGGCCGGCGGAGGAACGACTCGGCGGCGAAAACCGCCATGCACAGGCAGCCGGCGCCCATCGGATAGAAGGTCCATTGCAGCGGCAGGCCGGAGCCGGTCGTCTGTCCGGTGGTGAGCCAGCCCATCGCGAATGCGTTGCAGGCCGCGTAGGCGGCGACCAGCGTCGCGAGCAACGCACAGGCGCCCTGGACGACCTGGCGTGCCGTTGGCGGCAGCTTATCGACGAAGAAGCTCACGCCGGGATTTTCGCCGCGCGCGAGGGCGCTCGCGGCGCCGAAGAAGCTCGACCCGACCATGAGGCCGCGCGCGACGTCGTCCGACCACTCGACCGGGGTCAGGAACAAGGAGCGTAACGTCACGGAGACGATCACCACCGCGAGGTCGGCGGCGAGCATCAGCGCCGCCACCACGTCGGTCACGACCAGCAGCAGCCTGGTGGCGGAGCGGGCTTCCGCGGTCGTGGGCGCCGTGGCGGCGGTCACGCGGTCGTGCTTTCGCGCAGGCTGGGACTAGGCCTGAACGGCGCGGATCGCCTCGACGATCTGTTTGGCATCAGGATGCGCCTGGATGAAGCGGTCAGTCTGTGGCAGCACGCGCTTGCGGAACGGTTCGCGGTCGACCGCCACGATGGTGACGCCCTTCTGCGCCAATGCGTCGAGCGCTTCCTTCTCGACCGCGAGGCCATGACGGCGCGTGTCGGCCGCAGCCTTCTGCGCCGCATCGAGGAAGCCGTCACGCAGCTTCGCGTCCATGCGGGCGAATGTCGTCTCGCTGAAGTAGATCGCGAGCGGCGAAAAGTTGTGCCTGGTCAGTGCGTAGTGCTTGGCGGTCTCGTAGAACTTGCTGGACACCAGCGTCGGCGGATCGTGCTCGAGCCCGTCGAGCACGCCGGCTTGCAGCGCCGTGTAGATCTCACCAAAGGCGAGCGGGGTCGCGGCGGCGCCCATCAGGCGCAGGCATTCGGTGATCACGGGGTTGGGCAGCGTGCGGATCTTCAGGCCGGCAAGGTCCTCGGGCGTGTTCACCGGCTTCTTCGCCAGCACGCTGCGCGAGCCGAAATTGTACGCCCAGGCGATGATGCGGATGTTGGCGCCCTTGAGCAGTGCGGCCTCGACCGGTTTGGCCGCCCCCGCGTCGAATGCCTTGGTCTGCAGCTCGAAGCTCGAAAAAAGGTAGCCGAGGTCGAAGGTGCCCACCAGTGGCACGAGGTTCGCCGAGATCGACGAGCCCGAGACCATCATGTCGATCACGCCGAGCTTGACCGAATTGATGACGTCGATCTCCTGGCCGAGCTGGTTGTCGGGGAAGAAGACGACCTCGATCGCGCCGTCGAGCCCGCCGGCTTTGAGATACTTGATCAGATGGTCGTAGTAGACGCGGCCATTGGCAAATTTCGGATCATTGGCGAGCGAGGACGACAGGCGCATCTTCATCGCGGCTGCCGCGGCACGGCCGCCGATGAGCGGCGCCGCCACGAGCCCGCCGGCGAGCACGGCCGATCGCTTGAGCAGCGCGCGGCGGTTCACAGATGCGGCCATGGCGGTTCCTCCCGAGAGAGCGTCCGCTCGCGCAGGCTGCGGGCGTGGCCCTTGCATCCATGCAAGACCAAATCGCCGCATCGTACAAGCGCGAAAGGAGACGCGGAGCGACCGCGCGCCGCGCGCAACCACCTCAGGAAAGGACGTTTGGTGCGGTCGAGAGGACTCGAACCTCCACGGGTTGCCCCGCTAGCACCTCAAGCTAGTGCGTCTACCAATTCCGCCACGACCGCATGGGGAGGGAAGCGTCGGGCAAGCCCGGCGCAACGGCGCTGCATGTAACAAATCGGGTCGGGCGGGACAAGGGCGCCAAGGCGCCGATGCGCTGCCATATTTGTCGTGCCCGACCCGGCTCGGGCTTGACGACAGCGGTTCAGAATTGGCCTCCCCCGCCCCTCACCGCATGTCGGGCGTGCGCGGCAGCATGCGCTTCACCTCGACCGCGATCCGGTTCCCGCTCACCACGACGGCGCCCTTGGCGACGGGGAAATCATTCGCCAGAATCCGTACCTCGTCGTTCTCCCCGGCGTCGAGCTCGATCACGGCGCCGCGACCGAGGCGCAGGACCTGATGAACGGGCATCGACGTCGTGCCGAGAACCACCGATATATTCAGCGAAACCTTGTCGATCGTGGCCATGCGGGGCGTGGAATCCTGTCCAATACGGGATGCCTCGACATGACCACGGGATGGTGAACGGGTGGTTAACGGACGCGAAAGCCTCGCCGGCGGGCTCTTCCCGGCAAGCGATTTGAGCCCTGTCGAATGGGCCGTCTCGGCGCGCCCGATCGCCTACCCGGACGCGCTCGCCGCCATGGATGCGCGCGCCGCCGCGATCGCGGCGGGTACCGCGCCCGAGCTGGTGTGGCTACTGGAGCACCCGCCGCTCTACACCGCAGGAACGAGCGCACAGAGCGGTGACGTGATCGACGCGCGCTTTCCCCTCTTCGCCAGCGGACGCGGTGGGCAACTCACCTATCACGGCCCCGGCCAGCGCGTCGCTTACGCGATGATCGACCTCGAGCGGCGCGTGCCCGACGTGCGCCGCTACGTCGCGACGCTCGAGGAATGGATCATCCGCACGCTCGCGACGTTCGATGTCATGGGTGAGCGGCGGCAGGACCGCGTCGGAGTGTGGGTGCAGCGTCCCGATAAGGGCGACGGCCACGAGGACAAGATCGCAGCGATCGGCATCCGCATCCGCCATTGGGTGAGCCTGCACGGCATCGCGCTCAATGTCGCGCCGGACCTCACCCATTTCGCCGGCATCGTGCCGTGCGGCGTCGCCGAGCCGCGCTTCGGCGTGACGAGCCTTGCGGATCTCGGCCGCGACGTGACCATGGACGAGGTCGACGCGGCGCTGCGGCGCGAGTTTGCAGGCCTGTTCGGAGCGACGATCGACGCGCCTGACGCCTTGCCCGGTATCGGCGAGGCGCGGATTGAACCGGCACGCGGTCGCGGTCGACCCATATAAATCGTAGTTTCGATCACGAATCGGGAGGCCGGCTGCATGTCCCCGGAGCTCATGCGACGCTGCGCCTTCACGGTCGGCGCGCTCCTGATCTATCGGCTCGGCGCCCACATCCCGCTGCCGGGGCTCGATCTCGGCGGCCTGCTCAACGCGGGCGGTTTGCCGTCGGGCGGCGCCACCGTCAGGCTCGGCCTGTTCAGTCTCTCGCTTCTGCCCTACCTCTGGGCAACGTTCATATTGCAGTTTGTCGCTTTGGTCTCACGACGACTGCGGGCGTCCTGGACCGATAGTGAGCACAGCCGCCAGATCAGCGAACGGCGAACCCGCGTCCTGGCCGCTGCAATCGCGGCACTCCAATCCCATGGGATCGCCCACGGCCTAGCCGACGTGCACGGCCTCGTCGCTGATCCCGGACCATCGTTCGTCATCTCCACCGTGCTCACGCTGACGGGCGGCGTGCTCGTTCTCGTCTGGCTGGCCGGCCAGATCACCGCGCGTGGCATCGGTAACGGAATCGCCCTCATCCTGTTCGCCGGGATGGCGCCTGAATGGCCAAATGGGATTCTCGCGATGCGCCAGCTCGTCGGCCAGGGCGCGATCTCGCCCGCGATGGCGGTGGTCGTCGCGCTCATCGCCGTCGCCGTCGTGGCCGTCATCGTGGCGGTGGAGCGTGCGCGACGAAGGCTGCCATTGCGATTTGCCGAACGTCAGGCCGGCGGCCGCACGCTGCCGAGCCAGTCGGCCGAGCTGGCGCTGAAGATCAATTCCGCCGGTATCGTTCCGCTGTTTCTCGCATCCACGGTCGCTCTCATCCCGTTCACGGTGGCGCTTTCGGCGGGCGGCGATCAGCCCGGCTGGAGGCACGTCCTTTTGTCGACGTTCTCGTATGGCCGCCCGCTGTTCTTCCTGTTCTACGTGACCGCCATCTGCTTCTTCACGTTCCTGTACACCGCCTTTGTCTGCGACCCTGAGCAAATGGCTGATCGCCTGCGGACCTACGGCGGAGCCGTTCCCGGCGTCGCGCCGGGAGAAGCGACGGCCGCGCATCTCGACGGCATCGTCTCGCGCATCGCCGCGGTCGGTGCCGCTTATCTCGCGATCCTCGGGCTCGTGCCGGAGCTGCTGATCGCTCAGGTGGCCGTGCCGTTCTATCTCGGCGGCATATCGCTCATGATCTGCGTCTGCGTCACGCTCGACATCGAGGCGCAGGTCCGCGCCCACCTCGCACGGTCCGGCGAGCCGCTGCGCGCCGGGACCACTCCTACTTCGCCCGCCGCGCCGAGCAGGTGATCTCCGCGGGCTGGCAGGCGATGCCGATATTCGAGCAGCTGATCGCGTCGTTCTCGGCGCGAGCGCAATTGCGGCAGCCATCCGTCCAGGCCACACAGGTCTTCTCGCGGTCGCCATAAGCCTGGATCGCCAGCTCGGAGGGAGCCGCCGGCGGCGGGGCCGGCGCACCTGCGGGCGGCGAGGTCTGCGCGCGACTGGTCGCGCCCGAAAGGCATAGCGCGACCGAGATCGCGATCAGATTTGCACGCATCGTTCACACCGTCGCCAGCATCGAGAACGCCTCGCCGCTCCGGCGCTGCCCGAGGTCGTCGAGGCCCGCCTCCTGCACGTCGAGCGCATCGACACGGGCGGGCGTTGGCCCGCGCCGACAGGCCTCGATCATGTCGGCGACCGTGTCGGAGGGGCCGGCAAACACCGCCTCGACCGCGCCGTCGCGGCGGTTGCGCACCCAGCCGTCGAGCGCACGGCGGCGCGCCTCGTGCTCGGTCCAGGCGCGAAAGCCGACACCCTGCACGCGGCCGCGGATGATCACGCGGCGGATGGCGCGGTTCTGGCTCATCCGATCATCCCGGTCGAGACATGAAGCTTCGCATGTAAGCCCGGCACCCACCGCTCCAAGCCGGCAACGTAGCCCTCTGGCAGCTGCCAATCGCGCGCGGATGCGAGAACGAGCTCCTGATAGCCCGGGGACGGCCGCCCTCCCGGCGGTGACGGCGACAGATAGACGAGCGCGGGACGAACCGCCGAGCCGAGCCGAACCGGCAGTGTTCGGCGCAGATAGGCGCGCTGTTCGTAAGCATTGAGCGCCGCGACGTCGCGTGGTGTGAGCGCCCATAATACGCCGTGCACGCAACTGCCTGAATCGCACACCATCGACGCAAAGCCATCACGTGTGATGATAAAGCGCCAGCCGTCGAGCCGCGCCTGCCCCAGCGCACGCGCGCCGCGGCAGCGCCGGCGCATCAGTGCGCGGCTCATGTTGGAGCCGTAGGCGAAGTGGAGGGTCATGATGGCCTGCGCGAGATTGCTTCGTCGCTTCGCGCCCCGCACGACGTTTGTCTTATTCGAATTCCAAGATCATGGCATCGACCGCGAGGCTGTCGCCTTTCTTGGCGTGGATCGCCTTGACGACGCCGTCGCGCTCGGCGCGCAGCACGTTCTCCATCTTCATCGCCTCGACGATGGCGAGCGTCTCGCCGGCCTTCACCTCCTGGCCGACCGCGACCGCGATCGCGACCACGAGACCGGGCATCGGGCAGAGCAGCCTCTTGCCGGTATCGGCCAGCGTCTTCACCGGCATCAGGCGCGCGGCCGCGGCCTCCGCCTCGGTGTAGACATAGGCGCGCGCCTGCACGCCGTGCCAGGCGAGATCGAAGCCATTCGGCACCGCGCGCACCTGCACGGCGATCGCCCGGTCGCCAACCACGCCGCGCCACACCGGCCAGCCCGGAATCCAGGCGGAGTGCACCGCGATGCGGTTGCCGTCCTTGCCGAGGCCGGCGCGGTACGTGATCGTCACCTGGTCCTCGCCGTGCGGCGGCGCGGCGCCGGCCGCGCCATCGCCGAAGTCGACCACCGCGTCGCCGCCAGTCACCTCGAGAATATACTCGTGCCCATCCAGCCAGACGCTGCGCAGGGTCGCGCGCGTGACGCGGCGGCCGGTGAGCTGGCCGGTGATCTGGCGCTTGCGCGCGCCGAGGCGATGGTCGATCGCGGCCGCGACCGCGGCGAGCACGCGCGCCTGCTCGCCTTGCGCCGCGATCGGATGAAACCCATCGGGAAACTCTTCGGCGATGAAGCCGGTCGAGAGCTTGCCGGCCTGCCAGCGCGGATGCGCCATCAGGGCGGAGAGGAACGGAATGTTGTGGCGGATGCCGTCGATGGCGAACTCGTCGAGCGCGCGCGACTGCGCCGCGATCGCGACATCGCGAGTCGAGGCGTGAGTGACGAGCTTGGCGATCATCGGGTCGTAGTAGAGGGAGATCTCGCCGCCCTCGTAGACGCCGGTGTCATTGCGCACCGTCACGCCGTCATGCGTTCCCTCGGGTGGCGGGCGGTAGGTCGCGAGGCGGCCGATCGACGGCAGAAAGTTGCGATACGGGTCCTCGGCGTAGATGCGGGTCTCGACCGCCCAGCCGTCGAGCTTCACGTCGCTTTGGCTCAACGCGAGCTTCTCGCCTGCCGCGACGCGGATCATCTGCTCGACGAGGTCGATGCCGGTGACGAGCTCGGTCACCGGATGCTCGACCTGCAGCCGCGTGTTCATCTCGAGGAAATAGAAGCTCTTGTCCTGCCCGGCGACGAACTCGACGGTGCCGGCCGAGTCGTAACCGACCGCCTTGGCCAGCGCGACCGCCTGCTCGCCCATGGCTTTGCGGGTCTTGGCATCGAGCAGCGGGCTCGGCGCCTCCTCGACCACTTTCTGGTTGCGGCGCTGGATCGAGCATTCGCGCTCGCCGAGATAGATCACGTTGCCATGCTTGTCGCCGAGCACCTGGATCTCGACGTGGCGCGGATCGACGATGAATTTCTCGATGAAGACCCGGTCGTCGCCGAACGATGACTTCGCCTCCGACTTCGCGCGGGCGAAGCCTTCCGCCACCTCGGCTTTGGAGCGGGCGATGCGCATGCCCTTGCCGCCGCCGCCGGCACTCGCCTTGATCATCACCGGATAGCCGATCTCGTCGGCAATACGGACCGCGTGCGCGTCGTCCTCGATCACACCGAGGTGGCCCGGCACGGTCGAGACCTTGGCCTTGGCGGCCGCCTTCTTGCTTTCGATCTTGTCGCCCATGGCGGCGATGGCGCCCGCGTTCGGTCCGATGAACACGATGCCGGCCGCTGCGAGCGCCTTGGCGAAGGCCTCCCGCTCCGACAGGAAACCGTAACCCGGATGCACGGCCTCGGCGCCGGTCGCCTTGCAGGCGGCGACGATCCTGTCGATCACGAGGTAGCTTTCCGCCGCCGGCGGCGGGCCGATCGCGACTGCGGCGTCGGCCATCTCGACGTGCAGGGCGTCCTTGTCGGCGTCCGAATAGACCGCGACGGTCTCAATGCCCATCCGACGTGCGGTCTTGATGATGCGGCAGGCGATCTCGCCGCGGTTGGCGATCAGGATGCGCTTGAACATGCGGCGCGCTACGCAGCCTCTTTGGCCCCGGTGGTGTCCGGCAGCCCGAAGGCTTGCGGCCGCGACGGCGGAAAGTCAATCAGCCGGTTCAGGCGGCGAGCGTTGTCTTGGTCTGCCCGCGCCGCCGGTGCGCCTTGATCCATTCGAGGATGCGCAGGTCAGTCGCGTCATAGCCGGGCGGCGCCCAGGCGGAATTGACAGGAGCGCTCTCGTGGCGTGCGGCCAACGCCGCGACCGCGGCCGCGGTCTCGATCGCGGCGGGATGCACTACGAAGGAGCGAGCCCGTCTCATCTGCGCCTTCCCGTTCGGAGGGCTCCTCACCGGCCGGCCGGTGGGTACCTCTCATTCGAGTTGGTCGCGCAAGCCGGCCTTCCGGTTCATGCGCTGTTCGAAAATGTTGGTCGCAAAGCGCGGCGTGCGCACGGCCCGCCGGTGGCCGCCCCAAGGCATTTTGCCCGCCGCAATGGGGCGCGCGACCGCCCTAAAATCCCAAGTTCCGCCAGCGGCTTCACGGCATCGCTGAGAAAGGATTTTCCTTCGTGGCTGTGGCGGCGCGTGGCCGTTTCTACCGGCGCCAAAGCGTTTGGCGAAAAAAACTTAAATGGCGCCGCCAACTGGCCGGGTTCCGGGCACCGGTCTATATACGTCGGCAGGACGACCGGGCCGGTCTCGCGGAGGCCGGATGTTTGACCGTCCGACCCAAAAAAGTTACCCACGCCACACTGGATTGAGAGGTGCGCACATGGCACTCGCAATTGGGGACACGGCTCCCGACTTCGAAGCCAACACGACCGAAGGCAAGATCCGCTTCCACGACTGGCTCGGCGATTCCTGGGCGGTTCTCTTCTCCCATCCCAAGGACTTCACGCCGATCTGCACCACCGAGCTCGGCTACATGGCGAAGATCAAGCCGGAGTTCGACAAGCGCGGCGTCAAGATCATCGGGCTCAGCGTCGACCCGGTCGACCGCCACGCCAAATGGGCCGAGGACATCAAGGACACCCAGGGTTTTGCGCCGAATTATCCGATGATCGGCGACACCGACCTCTCGATCTCCAAGGCCTGGGGCATGCTGCCGGCTGCGGCGAGCGGCGACGTCAACAAGCGCACCGCCGCCGATAACCAGACCGTCCGCAACGTCTTCGTCATCGGCCCGGACAAGAAGATCAAGCTGGTCCTGGTCTACCCGATGACCACCGGCCGCAACTTCGACGAGGTGTTGCGCGTGATCGACTCGCTGCAGCTCACCGCCAAGCACAAGGTCGCGACGCCGGTGAACTGGAAGCAGGGCGAGGACGTGGTGATCTCCGGCTCGGTGTCGGACGACGACGCCAAAAAGCAATTCCCCGCCGGCTGGAAGGCCCCCCGTCCCTATCTGCGCATCGTGCCGCAGCCAAAGTAACCAAACGTCATACCTCTCGGCGAGAAGGCGCGGCTCCGGCCGCGCCTTTTGCTATACCTAGGCCCGCGGCGAAGGGAGGCAGGACAGCAGGGAATGAAGCAGATGAACGCGCAAGAGGTCGAGGAAATTCAGCCGCCGTTCGGGCGCTGGCTCGGGATGAAGATCACCCACGCGGCGCCCGACCGCATCGTCTCCGAGCTCGTGGTGCGCGAGGAATTCACCAACCGCAACGGCGTGCTGCACGGCGGCGTCGCCATGGCGCTTGCTGACAATCTGGGCGGCACCGCGGCCTTCTTCAGCCTGCCGCAAGGTGCCGCGACGACGACCATCGAGAGCAAGACCAATTTCTTTGCCGCCGTCCCGATCGGCGAGACCATCACGACCGAGACGACGCCGCTGCATCGCGGCCGCACCACCATGGTGTGGCAGACCCGCATCACCCGCGCCGACGGCCGCCTCGCCGCCTTGGTGACGCAGACGCAGCTGGTGATGCCGGGGAAGCGCCCGTAGTAGCGCGAGCGAGCATGGCGCTCGCTCTCGCCGTCTGGCGACAGGCGCAGGCGCCGCGCTTGTGCCATTATCGGCGCGGCGCTAGGACGCATCCATGCTCGGCATCCATGATTTCTGGCTATTCGTCGTCGCCGGTCTGCTGCTCAACGTCACACCGGGCCCGGACATGGCCTACATCGTGGCGCGCAGCGCGGCGCTCGGCTGGCGCAGCGGGGCTGTGGCGGCGCTCTCCATCTCGGCCGGCTGCTTCGTGCATATCGCGGCGGCGGCGCTCGGGCTCTCGGCGCTGATCGCTACCTCGGCCGTGGCGTTCTCGCTGCTCAAATGGATCGGCGCCGCCTACCTCGTCTATATCGGCATCGCGATGCTGCGTGCCGCCCCCGCACCGACGCAGGCGCCGGCGTCGCGCATCGAGCAAGCGACGCCGCTGCGCACCGTCTTCTGGCAAGGCTTTCTCACCAACGCGCTCAATCCGAAAGTCGCGCTGTTCTTTCTCGCCTTCCTGCCGCAGTTCATCAATGCCGATGCGCCGTCGAAGCCGCTCGCGTTCGCAGTGCTCGGCCTCGTGTTCAATCTCAACAGCGCGTTCTGGAATCTCGCCGTCGCGGCCTTGGCGGCGCGGCTTGCGGCCACGCGTCCTTACGCGCGGGCGCGTCTGTGGCTGCAACGTGCGATCGGCGGGCTGTTCGTCCTGCTCGGATTGCGGCTCGCCTTGGCCCAACGGCCCTGATCAGGCCGCGGGGCCCGTCTCGACCGCGCGCGCCGGCTCTTCGGTCCATTCCGACATCGAGCCGTCGTAGAGCGTCACGCCAGGCCGCCGCAGCACCTCGGACAGCACGAACCAGCTCGTGGCCGCCTGGTGGCCGGTGTTGCAGTAGCTGATCACCGGAAGATCAGGCACGGCAGCGAAAAGCCGCTGCAGCTCGGCGAGCGGCTTCAACCGCTGGGTCGCCTTCTCGAAAGCAACGGTGTGGTCGAGATGCAGCGCGCCCGGCAGGCGGCCGGCGCGCAGCGCCTGCGGGCTCTTGTCGCGGCCCTCGAAATAGGGTGCAGAGCGCGTGTCGAGCAGGATCGCGTCCTTCGCGGCCACCGCGCGCTCGACAGCGGCGCGCTCGGCGCGCCAGGTTGCGTCGAGCGCGACCGGATAGGTTGCCGCGACCGGGCTTTTGCCGGCGCCCGCCTCGACCGGATGACGATCGGCGGTCCACGCCACCATGCCGCCGTCGAGGATCGAGACCGCATGATGGCCGGCCGTCTTGAACGTCCAATAGACGCGCGCCGCCGCGGAGAAATCGCCGGGCGTCGTCCCGGCCGCAACGATCACCACGTGATGCTCAGGCGTGACGTCGAGTTGCCCGATCAGCCGTGCGAGCGTCCCAGGCTCGGGCAAAAGCCCGCTCGCCATCCCTTGCGTGCGGCGCCAGCCTTCCTTGGCGTAGTCGGTGTGCACCGCACCGGGCACATGCGCCTGCTCGAAGGCGGCCCGCGCACCACCATCGACCGCGGAGCGGATGTCGACGACCCGCACCATGGCGTCATCGAGATGCGCCGCCAGCCATTCGGTCGAGACCAGAGGCGAAACGTCTGCCATTTGCATGAACCCCTTCGGTTGGCGCGGCGTATAGCATGGGCATCGGGTGTGGCCATAACCCGATGGAACTCGAAGGCCGGTTGGCAAGTTGTCAGACCACAAACCCCAGAGGCTCGGCCATGCGCCCTTCCCGCCTCGTCCTCGCCAGCATCATTGCCCTTTCCACGCTGCCCGCCGGCAGCGCCATGGCCCAATTTCCGTTGCCCGGCATTTTCGGCCGTGTATTGGGCCACATGCTGCCCCATCCGCACTGGCATCGACACTATCCGGCACATCATTATGCCAAGCGCATCCCGGACGAGCGCGAGTCTCGGTCCGCCAGACAGACGCCGGCCGAGCGAGCGAGCCCGCCCCCGGGCAATGAAGCCAATGACTCCACCGCGGTATTCTGGCCGCAGCTGGGCGACGACGTCACCGATTATGTATTCTGGCCCTCCGGCTCGGACGATCATTTCTGGGCGCATGGATATAATGACATCGTGATGGGCGCACTGCGGCCGGAGAGCCATGAAAGCCGCGAGAGCGCACGCGCCAGCGCCGCATCGGCGCAGACGACCGGCACTGCGACAGCGGCGCCGGCCTGCGAAAACCTGAAGAGCAGCGAAACCGCCGACAGCGTAACCTCACGCATCGACTCCACCATCCAGCCGACCGATGCACAACGCGCGGCCCTCAACGACCTGCACGATGCCCTGCAAAGCGCCTTCGATTATGTCGACAGGGCGTGCCCGAAGGCCGGTCCGCAAACGCCGACCACACGGCTCGACGCCATGGAGGACCGCATTTGGGCGGCGCGCCAGGCGCTGCTCGTCACCCGCGCACCGCTCGTCAAGCTCTACGACTCGCTCACCGACGAGCAGAAGGCGCGTCTCAATGGACCATCCGGGCAGACCGCGACCCGTGGTGCCGGCTGCAGCGTGAGCAGCCCGGATCTCGCCCGCATGCTGCAGGGACGCGGACGGCCCGACCCGAGGCAGCGCGCCGGTCTCGAGGCGCTGCGCAAGACGTCGGATGGGCTCGCCAAGCTCCTCGCCTCCGCCTGCCCGGCGACGCTGCCCGCGACCCCGATCGAGCGGCTTGATGCGGCCGACCGGCGGCTCAACTCGATGCTCTATGCGGTGGTGACGCTGCGCGCCCCCCTCGACGCGATGTCCTCCTCGCCGCCTCCTGCGCAGGCCGATCCGCGCATGAGCCGCCGGTGACGATCGAAGTCGGATTTATCCGACTTCGGCCGACTACCGGTGCCGAAATCGGGCAAGCCCGATTTCGGGTGCGCCATTCGTAAAGCGTTCGTTAATCCGGTTCCCTCGACGGCCTCGGCAAGGAAATCCCAACGGATTGCCGTGTAGATTCGCCGCGACGGATCGAGGGCCTGCATTCCTGCCGTGAACATTCCCGTCGGCCCGACGGCGGCGAGGCACGCTCACCGAACGAAGAGAGCATGATCCCGAAACCGGCTCCCGGTTCTCGTAAGAGCATGCTCGAAAAATTCAGGTCGCGTGACCGCGCATGATGGCTTCCGAACCCGGCGGCGGCGCCGCTCTTCTGGCCGTGCTCGATGCATTGCTCGATCTCGCGGGCGATGCCGAGGCCGGCGCGCGGCTGTTGCGGCGCGCGCGCGAATTGTTCGTCGCTGACCATGCGCTGCTGCTGGTGGCGGACGGCGAGGCGCTGCGCTGTGTCGCGGCAGATCCCGGCGAGGGGGTCGCTACGCAATGGCCGGCCTCGGCGGAGCTATTGGACGCCGCGCGCAGCCGCGTGCTCGCGGTCGGCGGCGCCTCGGGCCGCACCCTGCTGCCGCGCGATCTGGTCGCGGACGGTGCGCCGGCGCTCCTGCTCCCGGTCGCCTACGCCGATCGCGCCGCGGCCCTGCTGCTGCGGCGCGCCGCCGGCGCGACCGATTTTGAGCTCGACCTCGTCACCAGCGCGCGCCTCTGCTCGGTGGTCGCCCTTGCTGGGCTCGCGCTGCGCAACGGACAGGCGACTGGCGAGGCAATCGAGCGGATGCGCCGCGAGGCGGAAGCGCTCTCCGCCCGTGTGCGCGCGGCCGACGCCGAGCGCGACCTGCTCAAGGAGGTGATCGATCGGTTGCCGGTGAGTCTCACGGTGCAGGACGAGGACGGCCGCTTCATCCTGCTCAACGCCGTGGCGGCGGCCAATCTCGGCACGGCAGCGCAGACGCTGCTCGGCACCTCGCCGGCCGATTTCCTGTCCCCCGAGGAGGCCGCTCAGCGGCGCAACTGGGAAATCGCCCTGATGCGGGACGGCGGGCCGGTCGCGACCGAGGAACGTCATGCCGACGCGAGCGGCGAGCGCATCTGGCTCACGTCGCACAAGCCGGTGCACGTGCTCGATCGCAACCTGCTGATGTCGACGTCGCTCGACATCAGCGAGCGCAAGCAGGTCGAGGACGAGCTCGCGCGGCGCGCCTATTTCGACGATCTCACCGGACTGCCCAACCGGATGGTCATCGAGCAGCGCGTCGACGCGGCGATCGCGTGCGACGACGCGCGCTTCGCGATCGCGTTCATCGATCTCGACAATTTCAAGCACATCAACGACTACTACAGCCACGCGATCGGCGACGCGCTGCTGTGCAAGGTCGCCGAGCGCATCGGGCAGCACCTGCGTCCGACCGACATGCTGGCGCGCATCAGCGGCGACGAGTTCCTGCTGCTGATCGATCCGGTCGAGAGCGACGAGCAGGTGCATATGCTGGTCGACCAGCTGGTCGTCGAGCTCAAGAATCCGTTTCACCTCGAGGCGTACGAGATCTTCACCTCGGCGTCGCTCGGCGTCAGTGTCTATCCGGAGCATGGCGCGAACTACGAGGCGCTGCGGCGCAACGCCGACAACGCCATGTACCGGGCGAAGCACGGCGCCAAGGGCGGCGCGATCTACTTCGATTCGAGCATGGGCGAGGCGATCACGGCGCGCATGGAGCTCGAGCAGCGGCTGCGCCTCGCCATCCGCGACCGCAAGTTCTGTTGCGCTTTCCAACCCAAGGTCGACGTGCAGACCCAGCAGGTGGTCGGCTTCGAGACGCTGGTGCGCTGGCGCGACGAGGACGGCGAGATTCAACCGCCCAGCGCCTTCGTCGGGCTCGCGATCGAGCTCGGCCTGATCGATCCGATCACCCATTTCGTGCTCGAGGAGGCGGTCGCCTCGATCGAGCGCCTCGACGAGGCGTTCGGCGCCGGCACGACCATCAGCATCAACGTTGCCGCCAAGCAGGCGGGCGACATCGACTTCATGCGCTCGCTGATGCGCGCGATCGACGAGAGCCGCTATGCCCGCCGCCTGATGCTCGAGCTGACCGAGGACGCATTCGTGGCGCAGAGCCGCTTCCAGGCCGAGGTGCTACCGATGATCCGCGAGCTCGGCGTGCGCGTCTCGATCGACGATTTCGGCACCGGCTACTCGTCGCTCTCGGCGCTCGCCGATATCACGGCGGACGAGCTCAAGGTTGATCGCTCGTTCATCACGGCGATCCACCAGCGCCCGCGCAGCCAGAGCGTGCTGCGCACCATCGAGTCGCTCGGCCACGCCCTCGGCATGTCGGTCGTCGCCGAGGGCGTGGAGACGTTCGAGGAGCTCGCCTACCTGCAAGCCATGACCCGCATCCGCCAGGCGCAGGGGTTCTATTTCTCGCGTCCGTTCTTCCTCGAGGACCTGAGCGAGATGCGCCGCATCGACGGGCAAGCGCGCGGGGCCGACACGGCGCGACCGCGGGTCGCGGGGCGCGCCGCGGCTGTCGCGCGTGTCGCCGGCGGCGAGCGCGGGTAATCGCGACAGCGTGGAAGCCGTTTGAAAGATACAAATCGGCACACCGAGCATGCCCCGCCCATCGCGGTCGCGAGAAGGTGAGGCAATCAGCGCGGCGTCTGGATGGCGCGTAACGCAGCGAGCGGGTCCGGGCGATCGCCCGGCGGCTTCTTCAGCATGCCGAGGCGGCTCGGGTCGAGGGCCGTCGGCGATGCCGGCGCGGCGGCGTGCGGCGAAGGCACGGCGCGCGGAGCGACCGGCGCCGTCGGAGCGGCCTGTGTGGTGCGCGGCGGCGGCTCCTCGGCATGGGCACGATTCATCGTGGCGTTGCGCCAGCGGTCGACTACCGAGGCGATGAAGTTCAAGTCCGCGCCGCTCGCCTGCAGGGTCGGGTCGCTGGCGAAGGTGTCGCTCTTCGGCAGCAGGTGCGCGGGCACTTCTGGAAAGGTGAGTCGGGTCGGCAGCGGCACCGCGACGCCGAACGCGAGCGCCTCGCGCGTGCCGAGCGCCGGCACGAAAGCGAACAGGTTCGCGGCCGAATCCGATACCGCCGAGCGCAGCAGCGCCTGGTCGCGCTCGTTCGACATGCGCATCGCAAACAGCGTGCTGCACTGGGAGATGATGGTGGGGTCGAGCTCGGCGGGGCGCTGGGTGACGAGGCCGAGATGGACGCCGTATTTGCGTCCCTCCTTGGCGAGCCGCGAGATCGCCCGCCGGGTGGGGCCGAAGCCGGTGGTGCGATCGGCCGCAGCGTAGCGGTGCGCCTCCTCGCACACGAACAGGATCGGGCACGCGCCGTCGCTCCACATGCCGAAATCGAACGCCATGCGGAAGAGGACCGACACCACCGCGTCGGTGACCTCGGCCGGAAAGCCGGCGAGCTGCATGATGGTCATCGGCTTGCCGTCGATCGGCACGCGGAAGAGCTGGCTGATCGCCTCCGACATCGTGTCGCCGCCGACATTGGCGTTCTCGAACATGAAGGCGTAGCGTGGGTCGTTGCTCACCGTCTCGATGCGCGTCATCAGCTTGTGATAGACGAGGCGCGACGAGCGGTTCTCCAGCTTGCCCATGCGCTCGTTGACGTGGTTGAGCAGATCGGCGAGCCGATACGGGACGGGCGTGTCGACCGTATAGCCGATCGATTTCGGATCGAACCGCTTGACGCTCAGCCGGTCGGCGGCGCGGTACTGCGTGTAGGCCGCCTTGGCGAGCGGGATCACCTCGGCGAGGATCTCGACCTCCTCCTCGATGCCGGGCCGGCCGGCGAAGAAGACGTCGACGATCTCCTCGAAATTGAACAGCCAGAACGGCAGCTTCATATTGCCGGGGTTCACCACGAAGGCGCGCTCGCCGAAGCTGCGGCCGTATTCGTTGTGCACGTCGAGCAGCAGGATGCGCAGGTTCGGTCGCGCCTGCAGCACCTGCTGCAGGATGAGCGCGACCGCGCTCGACTTGCCGACGCCGGTCGTGCCCAGCACCGCGAAATGGTTGTTCAGCATCTCGTCGATGTCGACGCCGACCGCGATGGTCTGGTCCTGAAGGAGCTGACCGACCTTGATGACGTTGGTGGCCGGGGCGTCGAAGACGAGGTGGAGTTCGGCGCTGGTCAGCGCCGTGACGGTGTCGCCGATCGAGGGATAGTCGGTGACGCCGCGGCGAAACTTGCCGCCCTCGCGGATCTCGCCCGTGAGGTCGACGCGCGCGGAGCCACAATAGCCGGGCTCGCGCGAGGCGACCTCGACCGAGAGCTCGGTGATGACGCCGATCAGCAGCGCATGCCCGGTATGGATCTTGACGAATTTGCCGACCGTCGCGCCGCTGCGATGCAGGCCTTCGGCGCCGAGCAGGCCGATGCTCGCCTTCGAGCCGCTCACCGCATGCACGCGGCCGAGCGCTGCATCGGGTTCTTCGGCCGCGCCGCGCAGGGACTGGGGATCGGACATCGAAGGGGGCCGGGACGAAATGATTGGGTCTGCGACTCTAGGCGGCAAACGCTCTAGAATCGGTAAAGCGCGGCGGCGCACTTTCGCCAGCCACAACAGGCCGGTTAAGCGGCGCTTAACCATTGTCAAATGCCTCACCGGGGCGGGCACGCCGTAGCTTCCTTCGTGGGACCCGGTGGGCCGCCCGGCGCCCCCGCAGGCGCAGAAAAATTGCCGCAAAGATCGGCTGATTGGCGTAGCATCGGGCGGTCAGGTTGGGGTTTGGGGTTCGGGGGAATGGGCAAGCGGGCTGGGATTCTGGCAGCGATATCAATGGTGGTCCTCGTCGGCCTGACCGGCGTCGCCGGCGCCGAGGATCTGGCCGCCGTCGCCCAGGCCGCGATCTCGCACTATCGCGCCGAGCATGGGCTGCCGCCCGTCACGGCCGACCCCAAGCTGATGGCGCTCGCCGCCGCGCAGGCGCGCGCCATGGCAAAAGCGGACTCGCTCGAGCACGATGTCGACCGGCCGTTCCAGGCGCGGATCGCGAGCTACGATCCAGATGTGGCCTGTGAGAACATCGCCGGCGGCCCGCGCGATTTCACCTCGGCACTCGTGCTGTGGGAGCATTCGCCCGGCCACGACGCCAATCTGCGGCGAGAGGGCGTGACCCGCTTCGGCATCGCGTCGGCGCCGGCCCCGCAGTCGAAATACAAGGTCTACTGGTCGCTGATCATGGCCGGCACCAAGCCGCATCACGGCCTGCGCACCGCCGGCGGCCCCGGCCTGCTGCGCGCGGCGCCCGATCAAGGGCCGATGGTGCGTACGCGCTCGCTGCGCGCGGAACATTCGGGCGATAACTCGCCGGGTTTGCTTGCGACCGTGAAGGGCTGGCTCAAGCCGCTGTGGTCAGGCAGCAGCTCGGCAAAGTAGCCGATTGTGCGGTCAGACGCTGTCTTTCGGCTAAGCGATCACACGATTTCAGAGGCCGACGGGGCCCGAGCGGGTCCCCGCGACCTTTGAGAAGGACAGGAGCAACGTGATGACGATCGGCGTGGGCGGCTCGACCGCCGAGAAGGAGCTCGCCGCGATGAGCTCGATGCGCGGCGACGTGCCGCCGATCGGCGTCGAGGAGCGGTTGCGGCGGATCGCCCGCGCGCAGGCGATCATGCGCGAGAAGGGCATCGACGCGCTCTATCTCGATGTGTCGTCGAGCATGGTCTACTTCACGGGCCTCAATTTCCGCCGCACCGAGCGCATGCACTCCGCCGTCCTGCCGGCGAAAGGCGACATCGTCTACGTGTCGCCGGCCTTCGAGGTCGAGAAGCTCAAGACCATGACGTCGTTCGGCGACAAGATCGCGGTGTGGCAGGAGGACGACGATCCGACCGCCGTCGTCACCGAGACGGTGCGCTCGCTCGGCTATCCGAATGGCGTGATCGCGGTCGACGAGGCGACGCCGTTCTTCACCTTCGACGGGCTGCGCCGCGCCGGCAACAGCTACACCTTCGTCAACGCCGTCGACGTCACGGCCGGCTGCCGCATGATCAAGTCGGAGCACGAGATCGCGCTGATGCAGACGGCGAAGAACATCACGCTCACGGCGCACAAGGCGGCGGCGCGCATCATGCGCGAGGGCATCACGACCACCGAGGTGCAGGCCTTTCTGGTCGCCGCCCACAAGAAGCTCGGCTCCGAGGGGCTGCCGCCTTTCAACGCCGTCCTGTTCGGCGAGGCGACCGCCTATCCGCACGGCGTGCCGTACCCGCAGACGCTGAAGGACGGCGACATGATCCTGATCGACACCGGCGCGCCGGTCGATGGATATCTCTCCGACATCACGCGTTCGTACGTGTTCGGCACGCCCTCGCGGCGCCAGCGCGAGGTGTGGAATCTGGAGAAGCAGGCGCAGGCCGCAGGCTTCGCGGCGGCGAAACCCGGCAACCGCTGCGAGGACATCGACGCGGCGGCGCGCGGCGTCATCAATGGCGCGGGCTTCGGACCGGGCTACGCGACGCCCGGCCTGCCGCACCGCACCGGCCACGGCATCGGCCTCGACGTGCACGAATGGCCTTATCTCGTGAAGGGCGACCGCACCCTGTTGCGGCCCGGCATGACGTTCTCGAACGAGCCGACCATCTGCATCTATGGCGAGTTCGGGGTGCGGCTCGAGGACCACATGCTGATCACCGAGACTGGCGCGCGCTGGTTCACCCAGCCGGCCCATTCGGTCGACGACCCGTTCGGCCAGGATGTGGGGTAGTTTATCGACACGCTCGGACAGCCATAGACCGGGGGCGACGATGTCGAACGCGAGGACTTGGCTCGGACGCCGCAAATTCCTCTTGTCTGCGGCCGCCGCGGTGGCGAGCCCTGTGATCGCGCGGGCGGACCGCTGGCCGTCGCGCCCCGTGCACATCATTTGTCCGCTCGCGGCGGGGGGCGGCATCGACGCGACGGCCCGTATCGTCGGTGCCCGACTGGGCGACATCTGGGGCCAGCGCGTCGTGGTCGAGAACAAGCCGGGCGCGAGCGGCAACATCGCGGCCGAGTACGCCGCGCATGCCGAGCCGGACGGCTACACGATCTACATTCCCTCTTTCTTCCACACCACCAATGCCTTTCTGGTTCCGTCGCACACCTACGACGCCGTGGCCGATTTTGCGCCGGTCACGCTGCTCGCCACCTATCCGCTCGTCATGGTGGTGCCGACCTCCTCGCCCGCCCGCACCGTGCAGGAGTTCATCGCCTATGCGAGGACGAAGAAGGTCAGCTTCGCGTCGTCCGGCTATGGCTCCTCGCTGCATCTCGCCGCCGAGCTGTTCACGCGCAGCGCCGGGATCGAGATGACGCACGTGCCGTATCGCGGCGCGGGACCGGCATTCACCGACCTGATCGCCGGCCGCGTCGACGCGATGATCAATTTCACATCCTCGAGCCTGCCTCTGGTGCGACAGGGCCAGCTGCGCGCGCTGGCGGTGACGACCGCGAAACGCCTTTCCGTTGCGCCCGATTTGCCGACGATGGCGGAAGGCGGCGTCGCCGGCGTCGAGGTCGCGTCGTGGTCGGCATTTCTCGTGCCGGCGAAAACCTCGCGCGAGATCGTCGGCAAAATCCACGACGATACCATCAAGGCGCTCGACGAGCCGACGGTCCGGGACAAGCTCGAGAGCACCGGCGCCGTCGTGATCGGGTCGACGCCGGCCGAGCTTACCTCGTTCCTCGAGGCTGAACGCAGCAAATGGGGGCGGGTCATCAAGGCCGCGAACATCCAACCCTTGAAGGGGCCTTAGTTAGTCGGATGCCGGGCTGAGGCGCCGTCTTCGCCCGCCGCCGCGTGGAACCGAAGCTCGTCATCGGCACTTAGACTCTCATACGCGCGGGGCGGAGCCGGAGCCCGATCATGCGCGCGATCCGTTGGCTGGCCGTTTTGCCGTTCCTCGGCCTCATCATCGGCCCATTCTTCGTCGACCGCGTCCAGCCCTTCGTCCTCGGCCTGCCGCTGCTCCTCGCCTGGATCGTCGCGTGGGTGGTGCTCACCGCGATCATCATGGCCATCATCTACAGCCTCGACGCGCGCGAGGATGTGCCATGAATTCTGCGACGAACGCGGCGCTCATCTTCATCGCGGCCGCCCTCGTGCTGGCGCTCGTGCTCGGTTTCCTGGCGCGGCGCGGACGGGAGATGAGTCTCGAGCAATGGGCGGTGGGCGGGCGCGGCTTCGGGGCCATCTTCGTCTTCCTGCTGCTCGCCGGCGAGATCTACACGACCTTCACGTTCCTCGGCGGCAGCGGCTATGCCTACGGCAAGGGCGGCCCGGCCTACTACATTCTGTGCTACGGCACCCTCGCCTACGTGCTCTCCTACTTCATGCTGCCGGCGATCTGGCGCTATGCGCGCGAGAAGCGGCTCTACTCGCAGTCCGACTTCTTCGTGCGCAAGTACGAAAGCCGCGCGCTCGGCATCATCGTGTCGCTGGTCGGCATCGTTGCGCTCGTGCCCTACCTCGTGCTGCAGCTCAAGGGGCTCGGCATCATCGTCGAGACCGCGAGCTACGGCGCGATCTCGCGCACCCTCGCGATCTGGATCGGCGCTGCGGCGGTGACCGCCTATGTCATGGTGTCGGGCGTGCACGGCTCGGCGTGGACGTCGGTCGCCAAGGACGCACTGATCCTCGCGGTCGTGCTGTTTCTCGGCATCTACCTGCCGATCCACTACTACGCGGGCATCGGCGCCATGTTCGCCGCGATCGAGCAGGCGAAGCCCGGCTTCATCGCGTTGCCGGCGCACGGCGAGAACATCTGGTGGTTCGCCTCCACGGTGCTGCTGACCGCGCTCGGCTTCTACATGTGGCCGCACACCTTCGGCTCGATCTATACGGCGAAGCGCGCCGACGTCTTTCGCAAGAACGCGATCGTGCTGCCGCTCTACCAGCTCATCCTGCTGTTCGTCTTCTTCGTCGGCTTCGCGGCGATCCTGCAAGTCAAGGGACTGACCGGCGCCGACATCGATCTCGCCCTCTTCCGCCTGTCGGTGAAGACATTCGATCCGTGGTTCGTCGGGGTGATCGGCGCGGCCGGCGTGCTCACCGCCCTGGTGCCCGGCTCGATGATCCTGATGACCGCCGGCACGCTGCTCGCCAACAACCTCTTGCGCGCCGGCGCGCGCGAGGGCGACGACGCGCGCATCGCCTGGCGCGCCAAGGCACTGGTACCGGTGGTGGCACTCGTGGCGGTGTGGTTCACGCTGCAGGGCGGCGAGACGATCGTCGCGCTGCTGCTGATGGGCTACAGCTTCGTCACCCAGCTCTTCCCGGCGCTGGTGCTGAGCCTTGCGCGCCACAACCCGGTGACGCGCGAGGGCGCGATCGCCGGCATCGTCGCAGGCGTCGCGACCGTCGCGTTGGTGAGCGTGACGCACACGACGATCGGCTCGCTGCTGCCATGGCTGCCGCAGGCGTTGAAGGATTTCAACGTCGGCATCATCGCGCTGATCGTGAACGTCGTGGTGCTGGCGATCGTCAGTGCGGCGACGCGGTCGCTCGCCACCGGTCACGGCCCGGCGAGCCTGGAGGCGCGCTGATCGCGATCAGCGCTCTACCGACCTCGACCAGGACCCTGCGGCGCAGGCCTCGGGTTCCGCGCATTTGACGACCCAGAACACGTAGGAAGCCGCGAAGGATCCGAGCGTGCTGGTCGCCAGGAGGGCGATCAGAGCGCCATGCAGAAGGGTGATCGGCTCTAGGGTCATGTCACGCAACTCGCTCGAAGTCCCGCCTCGTCGGGCGTGAATAGAGGCCGCCAGCCTTCAACAATTTCCAATTTTTCGGCTACGCATTTGCACGCAATCGAAATACGTAGTCCTACGGATGGCGGAGCGATCGCCACACCCGTCAGCGCTTCATCAGTATCGGCAGCGGCGGCGTCTCGCCCTTCGGCACGTCGATCTCGCCGGCGATGATCAGCGACGATACCATCACGTAGAAGCTTGCCACCGCGACCAGATCGACGAGCTGCTGCTCGCCGAGCGTCGTCTCGGCGCGCGCGAAGGTCGCGTCGGTGAGGTGGCGGTCGCGCAGCAGCTCGATGCAGACGTCGTAGACCACCTCCTCGTCGGGCTTCAGGCCGGCGGGCCGCCGCCCCTCGCGGATGTCGTCCGCGACCGCCTTCGGCACACCGGCCTTGAGCGCGATCGGATAGTGCGCCCACCATTCGTATTGCGCGTCCCACAGGCGCGCCTCGATCAGGATCGCGAGCTCGTTGAGGCGGTGCGGCAGCGAGGTCTCGAACCGCAGGTAGTCGGTCATGCCGAGATAGCGCTCGGTGAGCTTGGGGCTGCGCAGCAGCATGCTGTAGGGGCCGCCGAGGCCGGCGCTCGATACCTTGAGGATGCGCTCGGCAATCGGCTTCTGCGCGTCGGTGAGCTGCTCCTTGCTGAGCTGCGAGAAGCGCGCTTCGTGCTCGGCCGCCGACGACGCCCCGCCGGCGATGAGAGCCGCCGCGAGTGCACCCGCCGCGCGCCGCCGAAATCCGGCCCGATGGTGATGAGTGAACCGCATGCTGTCTCTCCCGCTCCCGATGCGCCCGGCGGCGTCATCCGCGGGGTCGATCGAGTATGGAAGGCGACGCGCGCGCTTGGCAATCAGGCATCAGCGCCTGTGGCCGGCCGGTGTCTGCCGCCGACGCACGCGGCGCGGAAAAGATTGACCTGCCTCGGCTGCCAAAACGCGGCTATGATCGACCTGATCCGAGGCGCGCGCTGCGCGTGCCCGCGCGGATCGAGGGTCCGCTCGGATGCTCAAAGCTCTGAAATCATTTGGGCAGGCGGTGTTCTCCGGCGAAGGCCTCGGCGGCATCCTCGCCAGCTACCGAACCCGCAAGCGCCAGGCGGCGTTCGCCAAGCGGCTGCGCCACGAGATCGCCGCCGGCAGGTGCTGGACGTGCGCGGCAGCGGTCGGCGAGCACCCGCTCCGCGATCCCGATCTCGCCGGGCGCTACTACTGCTCGCTCGACTGCCGCAACACGGCGCTCATCGAGCGCGACAGCGAACTCGACGAGAAGATGGCGCGGCAGCCGGCCCCGCTGACGGACGAAGAGCAAGCGCTGCTGGCCGGAAGATCGAGCCCCGGCATGCACTACGCGCCGGGCGCTTGCGTCTTTTGCGGCCAGGCTCTCGACGACAAGCGCGCGGTCTTCGGCTTCTGCTCGGCGCGGTGCGAAGAGAGGGCGATCGCGCCCTACGTGACGCTGACCGAGCGGCTCGAGGATTCGGACGCTTACAAGCAGGCCGTCGGCGACCGCGACCGTTTCACCGATCGGGATCCGGACGTCATCGATGAGGTCAAGCAGCAGTGCGGGAAGGCGACGATGACCGACGGCGAGATCGCCGCATACCTCGATCAGCAGTTGAGGTTCGCGGCGTTGCTGTACACGCGGCGCAGGCGCTTCGACGCCGCCGAGGCGCGTGTGCGCTTCCTCAGGAAATGGGAGCTGCAACGCGCGTACGTGCTGGAAGACGCGAAGCGGAAAGAGACGAAGCGATTGGACTGAGGCCCCGGAGGTCCGGTGGGTGGTGAACGCAACCTGTTCGATCGCGTGCCGCCGGCCGGTACCCCGCGCCGCGATCGGAACGCACCCTCCCGCTCGACGTTGTGCATCGCGTGATCCTCGGAACGAGACCATGACGTCCAAGCCCAGTCGGGCCGTGTGGCCGCGTGGCTTCGGCCGCGGTTCCGGTGCCCTACCCAGGCTGCTTTTGGCGGCGACGCTGGCGAGCGTCGGAGCGCCCGGCGCCGCCTCCGGCCTGCGCGACGATCCGACCGCCATCGAACGACCGCGGCCTGCGCGGCAGGCGATGCAAGCGCACGCGCCGAGCGCGACTGTCGGCACGGCTTCGCGCGATGCCGCGGGCCCGCAGCAAACAGCGGACGGATTTTGCGTGACGCTCGCGGCCGCGGCCGCAAGCAACGATCTGCCGGTCGACTTCTTCACGCGCCTGATCTGGCGCGAGAGCCGCTTCAAGGCGGACGCGATCAGCCGCAAAGGGGCCCAGGGCGTCGCGCAGTTCATGCCGGCGACCGCACGCGCGAGCGGTCTCGGCGATCCGTTCAACCCGCGCGAGGCGGTTGCGAAGTCCGGGGAGCTGCTGCGCGCGCTGCGGCGCGAGTTCGGCAATCTCGGCCTCGCGGCCGCCGCCTACAATGCCGGACCGAAACGGGTGCATGACTGGCTCGGCGGCCGGCGGCCGCTGCCGCAGGAAACGCAGGCCTATGTCCGTTTCGTGACCGGCCGCCCGGTCGAGGCCTGGGCCGCCGGCGAGCCGGGGCCGCCCGAGCGCCGTTTCCTCGAGGCCGTGCCATGCAACCTGCCGGCGTCCGCTCCGGTTCTGGCCGCGCCTGATGCGGAGGCATCGAAAATTGCGCCGAAGATCGACGCCGCCAAGCGTTCCGAACCCGTGAAGCCCTGGGGCGTGGAAGTGGTCGGCGGGCCGACCCCGGCCAAGGCGCTGGCGCGGTACCGTGAATGGCTGCCGAAATATGCCGCCATCGTCGGCGATCGCACGCCGCACGTGGTGATGCACGGCATCATGGGCAACATGGGATCGGCGCGCGTGCGGATCGGCGAAGAGACCCGCGCCGGCGCGACGAAACTATGCGCCGCGCTCCGGACGGCCGGGACTTATTGCGACGTCCTGCGGATGGTCATTCCCGGCGAAACGACGCCAGCGGCATCTCGACCTCGTCCAGCCACGTCTCCGGTTGCGGAACGGTGAATCCGTTCGCGGCAAAGCCCGACGGGCGGGGGGTGCGAGGAAGTCGAGAGGACGGCACGCGACGACCTTCCGGCCTGTGGCCATTTCCCGCAGCCGATTTGGCGGATTTGCTGGATCCGGCAACCCTCGACGTGGAACCCTGTGCTCGGTTGGGCGTTGGAGTGGGCCACAATAGGGGGAAGCATTATGCCCACCACGAGCCGAGCGGTCACCATCGGGCAGTCGGAATTCCGCTGCCCCTGTCACGCCTGCGCCTTCTTCCATAGCCGGGATGAAGAGTACGACTTGTTGCTGCCGTTCTCGAAGTCCGGCGCCGAAGCGGGCGAGCGGTTATTCCATGTCGTCGATAAGGCCCATCTTGGGGAGCGACGAAAGCGGCTGGCGGAGGCCGGCATCGACGTCGCGGGGGCGGAGAGCAAGGGGCAGCTCGAGATCCGGCCATGGGAGAACGCCTATTTGCGCGGAAGCCGTTTCGACCAATACGCCATGCTGGAGCTGATCCAAGAGGTCCTCAAGGATGGCCGCTCCAGAGGATTCCCGATGACGCGCCTATGGGCCAACATGGAATGGGCGCTGGACGACCTGCCCGGTGTTCATGACATCGTCGAATACGAGACGCGGCTGAATCACTTTCTTCCGAACTACGATGACGTGGTCGTCTGCACCTACGACCTGAGCAAGTTCAGCGCCCGCGTCGTCGTGGACATCATGCGCACCCATCCGCAGGTGATCATCGGCGGGGCGCTGCAAGAGAATCCTTTCTATGTTCCCCCCGACCAATTCCTCGCCGAGTTGAGCGGCCGGCCCTCCTGATTGCAATGGTTGCGACTCGAGCGCTGCTTCAGGATTCCGAGAGCTCCGGCACGGATGCAGAGCTGCGGCGCTGCGTCCGCGATCTGGTCGCGTTGTCGAGCTTGCCGGCGCTCTGGATAAAAGCCAATCCCAATGAAATCGCCGATAGCGTCGGACAGCTTGCGGTGAGCATCCTCGACGCCGACTTCGGCTGCGTGTTCCTGCGCGATCCCGAAGTGGAAGTCATACATTGCCACCAGCGCTCGACCGAGCGGCCGATCGAGATCGCGCGGGTTCGCGCGATGTATCGGCCCAATGCGAGGTTCGAGATCGACGATGGCCATCAACATCGGCTGCGGGCAACGTGTGTGCCGATCGGCAGGGAAACGGGCTCGGGGCTGGTCGCGTTGAGCCGCAGGCCCGGTTTTCCGACCGAGACCGAGCAGACATTGCTGCGGGTGGCGGCCAACCAGGCGGCGACCGCGATCGAACGATGGAAATCGGAAGCGAAGGTTGCAGAGCAGACACGCGTGCTGCAACGGCTGACGATGACCGAGACGGCGTTGTACACGTTCACGGACCGGCTTTTTCGCGCCGGGTCGCACGAGGAGATCTATCACGCCGGCCTTGATGCGATCGTCGACATCCTGCGCTGCGACCGGGCGTCGATCCTCCTGTTCGACGCCACGAGCAAGATGCGGTTCGTGGCCTGGCGCGCTCTCTCGGACGGATATCGAAGAGCCGTCGACGGGCACTCGCCGTGGAAGCCCGAGGACCAAGCCGCGGCTCCCATATGCATCGAAGATATCGAAAAAGCGGGCGACCTTTCCGCGGACCTGAAGACGGTGGTGAGAACCGAGGGCATCGCCGCGTTGTCGTTCATTCCAATTTTCGCGGGCGGCCGACTCGCCGGTAAATTCATGGCGTATTACGACGCGCCGCACGTATTCGCGCGCAGCGAGATCGAGGCCGGCACCGCCATTGCGAGGCAGCTCGGGTTCGGACTCGAACGGCTGCGCGCTGACGAGACGACGCGGCGACTCGCCAGTATCGTGGATACGTCGGACGACGCCATCATCAGCAAGAATCTCGACGGGGTCATCCAAAGCTGGAATCTCGGCGCCGAGCGCATCTTCGGCTACCAGGCCCACGAGGTGATCGGCAAGCCGGTGACAGTCCTGATGCCGCCGGAACGCTACGACGAGGAGCCCGGGATTCTCGCGCGGCTGCGTCGTGGCGAGCGGATCGATCACTACCAGACGGTGCGCCGCCGCAAGGACGGCCGCCTGATCGACATCTCGCTCACCGTTTCGCCGATCCGCGACAATACCGGACGCATCATCGCGGCGTCGAAGATCGCGCGCGACATCACCGAGCAAAAGCGCGCCGAAGCCGAATTGCGCGACAGCGAACGTCGCCTGCAGGAGCTGCTCGCCGCGATCCCGGCGGCGATCTACACCACCGACGCCGCCGGCAAGATCACGTATTACAACGAAGCCGCGGTCGAGCTTTCGGGGCGTCGTCCCGCCCTCGGCACCGATCAATGGTGCGTGACCTGGAAAATGTACTGGCCTGACGGCACGCCATTGCCGCATGACCAGTGTCCGATGGCGATCGCGCTCAAGGAGGACCGGGCGGTGAGGGGCAAGGAGGCCGTCGCCGAACGGCCTGATGGCACCCGCATTCCCTTCATTCCGTTCCCGACGCCGCTGCACGACGCCGCGGGCAGGCTGATCGGCGCCATCGACATGCTGGTGGACGTCAGCGAACGCAAGCAGGCGGAAACCCAGCAGCGCGTGCTGATGCGCGAATTGAATCATCGCGTCAAGAACAACATGCAGCTGCTGCAAGCACTGCTCTTCAGCTACATCCGCCGGACGCAAAATCCCGAGGCGCGGAGGGTTCTCGAAGATATTTCCAATCGAATTTCCGCGATGGCGGCGGCGCAACGGACCCTTTACGGCGCAGGCACCGGCAGCAAGTTCAATGCGGCCGAGTTTCTCGAGGCGGTCTGTGAGGCCGCGCAGCAGAGCTTCCCGCCCACCGTCAAGATCGTTCGCGAAAAAGTTTCGGGCGAGCTCGACAACGACAATGCGGTGCCGCTCGCCCTGATCCTGAACGAATTGCTGACCAACGCCGTCAAGCACGGACGCAATGGCAGCGGTGAAGCGCGAATCCGCGTCGGTCTGGCGAGTGGCAACGGCGGCGAATTGTACGTCGAGGACGATGGTCCAGGTTTCGATTTGCAGTCCGTCGGCAGCCAATCGTCCGGGTTGAAGCTAGTCCAATTGCTCGCGCGTCAGGTGCAAGGCCGGCTCGAGGTGAGCAGCGGGCCTGCCACGCGCTGCACCGTTCGCTTCGGATAAGGTAGGTTCGCAAATGCAAGCCGAAATCTCCGTCATTCCTCCGCGCGGGCCGCCGCCCGGCCCGTCGCGTGGGCTGGGACATTTGGCTCCGGCCCCTGAGGATGGACGATCGGGTACGCAATCGCGCATGGACGACCGCATCCTCATCGTCGAAGACGATCTGCTCGTCGCAAGCCAGATGGAGATGGCATTATCCGATGCCGGATTCGATATTGCCGGCGTCGCGACGACACCCGAAGAAGCCCTGCATCTGGCGGGAACGCGTTCGCCGACTTTGGTGGTCATGGACATCCGCCTCGCCGGCGGCGGTGATGGGATCGATACTGCGCTCGAGTTGTTCCGCCTGCACGGCATCCGCTGCATCTTCGCCAGCGCATATTCCGATGACGAAGCACGGCGGCGCGCCGCACCTGCCGCTCCGCTCGGTTGGCTGCAAAAGCCCTATACGATGGATTCCCTCACGGCGATGGTCCGCGCAGCGGCGAGCAAGCTGCGAAGCCGGGATTGAGACCGCCACGATTTGCTGTAGCGCCGAGCAGGACGCGCCGCGATTGGAAGGCGGCGGCGGGCGAGGAATTTCGGCGGGCGGCCGGTTCGATGAGCGGCGTCACTGGTCCTTTGAAAAATCCCGGTGGTCGCTTTTTTTGCCAGGAACATCTGTGATCTTCCGCGGTTGGCTCACCGGTACGGAAGGTGCGTCATGGGCAGCAGCGAAGGGGCGCCGGAGTCGAAGAGCCGGGAAGCCGATCAGGCGTGCGCGGGTTGCGGCAAGCCGCTGGAGCTGCTGGCGACGCTCCCGGGCTGGGCCGAGCAACCCGACTACCGCGTCCTCGGCTGCACCACTTGCACCCATCTGGAGTGGGTCTGCGAACCGGTGACGTCCGCCTAGAACTCGCCCGCCTGGTGACCTCGGTTCACCGAAGGAGCGCGGCCACGCCCTTTATTGCGGGCGCAGCGCCGACGGCCGGTCGGGTTGCCGCGGTGGCCTTTCTGGGAAGTCATCGTCGATCTTTCTTTCTGTCACGGACGCACGCAACCGCGGCCGGCCGGCCGGACGCGACGACGCGAATCGAGGGCTGGTTGCTTGCCAACAACGAAAATGATCGGGCGCGTAGGAATATGCCAAGGCTAGGCCGGCACGAGCCGGTTCAGCCGCAGAATGGCGCCGTTGAGGACGCACGCGAACGCCACCCATGCGGCATAGGGCACGAACATCCACGCCGCGACCGGGTCGTGGGGCCAGCTGATCGCGATGAACGCCACGATGGTTGCGAGCAGCAGCAGCACGATGATCAAGGCGGCATCGATCCGGTGCCCCACGAAGAACGCCGGCGACCACGCGAAGTTGAGCGCGAGTTGCGCCGCCCACAGGATCATGAGCAGCGAGGCGCCCTCGCGCGCCGCGACGCGCCAGCCCGCGAGCGCGACGAGAATATACAGCAGCGTCCACACCGGGGCGAACAGCCACCCGGGCGGCGTGAACCAGGGCTTCGCCAGCCTCGCGTACCATGGACCGGGCGCCGCCAGGTAGCCGATCAGCAGCCCGCCGCCGACGACGTGCACCAGAAACGCGATGAGGGTCGTGACCATGTTGCGCCTCGTCCAGGAACAGGGCTGCCGGATGGAACGTGTCGCCGCCGAACCGCATCATGAAGCTGGCCGCGTCCTCGGCCTGCGCGAAGCGGTTGACCGTGAACCAATCGCGGCCATCGGTGAGTGAATGTAAGCATTCGGTGAGCGCCGCGGGACCGCTCGCTCGGTTGAAAGGTTGCGAGGAGGTGCGCGGCCGCGGGCTCGCAAATGCGGCGCTCCGGTGACTGGCGCACTAAGTAATCACCCGAAGTGGCCGTTCTGCCGTATGGTGATATCGCTGCGGCACATGCCGACTTACACTGATCTCATCGAGCTCGCGCGCATCTGCCGACGCATGGCGCAGAGCGACCACTCGGCCAGCATCCGCGCCGAATTCCTACGCATGGCTGATGAGTATGAGCGCCGCGCCGACGCGCTCGCGCCAACCTCCGTCTCTGACTAGGCGCTTCGGCAGCGGCGCTTCGTACAGCCCCCATCCATTCCGGTTGACGGCACGACGCGAAGTCGGCCGGCCCCCAAGTCGCGACCGGAACACGGGTTCCGCTCTGTGCACATCGCCACATCGGGCGCCTCGTCACGTGCAGACGTGAACCAACTCACACCGATTCTTTACAAATCGAAGACATGATGCCCCACGGGAGAGGGGGCAACGCTGAGAGTAGGCGATGCCTGAGGTTCGGGACCTTGAAGCGAAGCTGGTGGCGCTGCGCCGCGAAATCGCGGACGGCCGGCGCTGCGGGTTCACGCCCACCCAACTACGCCTGCTGCAAGCGACATGCTGCGAGCTCTGGGCCGCCGTCGAACGCCACAAATACGGGCAAGTGTTCGAGCTCGCCGCCGCACACCAATAACCTTCGGCAGCTGCCGCCGTTTCGTACCCTCGCAACACCATGTGTTTCACCAATCGACTGTTCAAAGCTATCGATGCGGGGCTCAGGCGCGTTGGGATATCCGCCTGCGGCCTGATCCGATGCCGTTGAAGAAAGTCGCCGTCATCATCAGAACTGACGACTGAGAATCGACCTTTTCGCGCACAGCGTCGCTCAATCTGATGCGACCAACACCTGGAAGACAGCGGGGCCGAGCTGGATGCCGAAGCCGATGGCGCCGAACGCCGGCGCGGTCGGAGTGAAGGAGTGAGCAGCGGTTGCGTGCCCACTCGGCGCGCCATGCTATCCGTCTCGAAGATTCTGCAACTGTGTTCGGTTCGGATGGCATGTTCCGCGCGCATCGCGGCGGAAACGAATCTCGCACGCGCATTCGGAACCGATGCGGGGTCGGATGCATAACCTTGCATGAGCAGCGGCGAGCGACGGAACGGACGAAGCAACGAAGAGCGATGCGAACGGTGCAGCGCCCCAACGACACTGAGAACGATCATCTCGGCGACGACCAATCATCCAAGGTACTGGATCTACGAGTGCGGATCGTGCGGCTTCGTCGACTGGATCGCGGAGAGACCCAAGGCGGCGTGCTAGCCGCCGCTTGCATGGCAAGGACGCTGTGGCATGGACGCTGTGGCATGGACGCTGTGGCATGGACGCTGTGGCAAGGGCGCTGTGGCAAGGGCGCTGTGGCAATGAAGCTGCACCAGGATGATGCGCGGTGTGAGGAACGGCGATCGAAGCGGCTAGCGAATGCCAACAATCGATCGTATCGGCGATCGCGGTCGATTCCGAGCTTGGCGAAATAGGCTTCGCATTCCGGGCCCGTGAGGAATTTCGTCGCGTTTCAAGCCATATCAAGGGTCCCGCGCCGATCACGCCTCATTCCCGTTTGAGCAACGCGGCCGCCCTCTCGATTTCGCCCAGCCGCTCTTCCAGTTGCGCGGCAATGATCGTCTGCGAAAAACCGGCGACCACCTTGGCGAGCTCGCCGGCTTCCTGGGCCCCGAGATCACCCACGCCGAGCGCCTGCAGGATCGCACCCATGCCGGCGACGGCATCAGCGGCGGTCACCATCGGCGGCAGCTCGACCGCCACCGTCCGGTCGCGTTGCGGCGGGCAGATGCGGTCGATGCACACGCGAAGCGCGGCAACGTCGCCGGACTTGGCGAGCCTGATCAACGTGTTGACGAGCTCCGTGGCGTCGGCCTCGAACAGGCTTTCGGCCAGCAGCGTCAGCCTGTTGCGCGCTCCGCGCGGACGGCCCGCCGGGTTGCCGCTTTGACCTTTTTGGAACGTCATCGTCTGTCCTTTCTGCGGTGATGGGCGTGGTCATCGCGGCCGGACGGCCGGACGGGGCGACGCGGGTTGACGGGGTGGACGCTTGTTAAATACAAGCGGATACAATCTCGCGTGTATATTTCTACGACGCTCTTTTCAGTCGTAGCGTCGAGTTCGCTGCCGGTTCGCCGGCGCCCCAGCAGACCTACGCCGGCCACGACCGGCTGCGCAGCGCGGGATCAGCCACCGACGGGCTTTCGGAATTGGCGCCAAGTTGCTGATCGAGGCCGGCTGCCTCGTGTCCGCTGATGCGGGGTGAAGCGGCCCCGTTACGCTCAGTCTGAGTTCTTCGGTTTTTGACCCGAGCGGAACTCGCTCCACAGCCACACCCAATTGGGTCTTCCGGTTTTGACAACGAAGCCATACGAATTGCGCCGGACGACCGCATTCCGTGGGACCGAGCCCGTGCGCACTAGTCTGATCACTGCTGCCCTCCTGATAATCCCGCTCACGGTGCCGACGCCCAGCTTTGCGGAATACAAGCCCCGACCTGTCGACCCAAACGTCGCGCAGGGGGACGACGGCTGCGCCAGCTTCGCTGGGCTCTTCATTGCCCATCTCGAGAATACTGACCCCGACCAAATGGCGGCCTGGAAGTATGAATGCGAGCACCACCCGCTACAGCGCACGTGCGAGTCGACGGAGAGGTTCATCGAAGAAACTAGGCCCGAACACCCATTGCATTGCGCTGGTGCCGGTCGCTGAGAGCCAGCACATGCTTCACAGCATCCCGGTTATAGGAACCACAATGCGCAACAGCACAGCGAGCCTCCTCCCCGCCATCCTCCTGCTCGCAACTTCGGTACTTGCCGAGGCGAAACCGATTTCGTCCGCCCACCAGGGTGATGCTTGTGCGTGGTATTCCGCGACGTTGATCTCGCATAGTGAGCATGATGAAGACGCCCGGGACCTGCCCAACTGGAAGTTCGATTGTGAACATGGTCCGATCAAAGGTGTGTGCTTGGACACCGATAAAACTATCCAGGATTTGGCACACACCGGGAGCACACTGAACTGCGCGCCCTCCGCAGCGGATGCGCGAACACTTCGATTTCCCAAAGGTCTATTTGAATGACTCTGCTGGCACTTAGCGGAAGTCGAGCCCTCCAGGAATTTTGACCGCTCTCGGTGCATAGCGGACCTCGCCCATGCGCTCGCCGCGATCCGCCCACGTTGGGCGCCCGGCAAGCAAACGCCCACCAGCGGCCATTTTCTGTTGTTCAGTTGTTCACCACTGTCTGTCTGCTGAGGTGTCACCGGTCGGTTGTTGCTGGCACCGCGCCATCTGCTCGATCGGCATCGCCGCCCAGCCGGTGTCGGAGCCACTCCATGATGGGCGCGCTTCCCGCACGCGCTACACCGTCGCAACATGCCTGCCTGCCGTCTGCTCCCCAGCGGATGATGTACGGCACGATCGCGACCGCGCGACCGCGTCCATGTGCGGACACTGCGTGCACTTCACCCACCACCAGCAGACGCGTTGCCCGCGCGGGACGGTGAGCCGCAGCGGTGTCCCGCGGTGCTCACCGAATGCTTACGGAAGACCGGACATTCACGGCGCCCCGCTGTGAGGTCCGAGTCTGACCCAGAGTGGGCGTCCTCCGGCCTTCGCGAGGCGATCCGCAGCGCGTTCATGGCGGCCGGCAACGGCGTTCTGCGCTCTCACCACGCCGGGCTCGCTACGAGCAGAGGCACCAGGTTCTCACCTTGGCGGGCTGGCAAGCCGACCACCCCGTCAAAGAACGAAGAGCCCCGCAGACGTGGTCTGCAGGGCTCGTCTCGCGCAGGCGGAGCATTCAGTGAGTGCGATGGTCGTAGACGCGGCCGTTGAACCCCGAATAGCTGCCGCCGGTGACGCAGGCATCGGCGTTGCAGTGACGGGGCGGGCCGGAGGTGATGGTGACGCCGCCTTCGCCATTCCGGTTGCCGCGGTGGTCGCGAACGTCGGTCGCGTGGCTGCTCACCATGCTGACGTTCGCGGCTCGCATCCCACCCATTCCGCCGCCGACCCTGGCCTGGGCCGCACCGGCCGAGGCGAGCAGAGCAGCTCCGAGCACCAGGGCCGCGGAAGCGATCGTGTAGCGATTGCGCAGAGTCGTCATCTCGAGTTCCCTTACTGATCCATCGAGCCGGTCCATCCAGGCTCATACTTCTTGGTTTCGGGAACCCGGCTTCGGTTCAAAAAGATCTCGCGGCGACACCGTCACGCGGCCGGGCGCACGCGCCGCGCCCTCGAGCAGCAGCCCCAATGGGCGACGGACACGCACGCGACGGAACCGCGAGGCTGGCGCGCGCGCCGACGCCGCCGCCGCATCGCGGTCCCTTGCGGCGATCGATCGCCTCGTCCACCACTCGACCGTCATCGAGATGAACGTCGAAAGCTACCGTCGCCGGGCCGCCATCGAACGAAAGCGCGGCAAAACCGTGCGACCATCATAGCGGGACGCTCACGGCGACTATCCCCGTGACCCTTCGCGACAGGCGCCAAGGCTCGGATGTTGCGTCGCTTTCGGGGAACACCGGACATGGAGCGATTCTTGGCGCCAACCGATCTGCAGGGAGTGACCCGAACCGGTCATTTCCTCCGTTCGGCATCGCAGTGCAAAAACGATGAGCAGCGGATATGCGCAAAGTTGTCCAGACGATATGGGCGCGCACCTGATAGGTTCGCGGCGGTGTTACCTCACCATGATCGCGTGCGCCTCATCTACGGAGCCTCACATGCGGACCCCATCTCTTCACTTCGTCACAATAACCATCTCTGCCTTAACACTCTCGGCGTCGCTCGCCTCCTCCGCAACTGCGGCGCGCCGTGCCCCGGTCGATTGCAACTCCTGCTGGCAGCAACTCGACGATTGTAACGTTCGTTGTCGCAAAGCTTACGACCATTATACTCAAACTTTTATGGATTGCAGAGCTAATTGTTCAGTATCTCATGCGACATGTCGTTCTGGTCTTTCTCAAGAATGCAAGTCACGAAAATGATGCTCTATTTAATCGAATCAGAGTCGGAATGGGTGCGACACCACAAGCGGCAAGTCTAGGCTCACCAGTCGAACACGTCGGTCCGTAACCCATCGCATCCACCGTCTGACGTCCATCTCAAGCGCAGCAGCGGCCAAGGCCGTGCTGCGCTATTCCTCGTAAAAGCGAGACGTTTCTCGATGAAGTTCGCAATCCGTCTTCCGGGCCACCGGGCCACCAGGCCACCGTCAGGCCAGTGCACTGAAATGGTAACCGAGAAAGTCGAAGCCGCGCTCGATCCTGCCGACCGTCGTTGTGCGCACGAGTCCGGTTGTGGCACCAAGCGGCGGTAGGCCGACGGGCAGAGCAGCTCTGCTCTGCCCGGGTTTTTCAGATGTCCGTGTGCTCGGCTATCGCGAGCGCGTCGTCGACCTCAATGCCGAGGTAGCGGACCGTGCTCTCGATCTTCGTGTGCCCGAGCAAGAGTTGCACCGCTCGCAGGTTGCCGGTGCGCTGATAGATCAACGTCATTTCGTGCGCCGTAGCGAGTGCGTGCTGTAGATGCGCCGATCCAGACCGATAGCGGCAACCCACTCAGAGACGAGCCGAGCGTACTGGCGCGCCGTCAGCGCCCGGTCGCTCGCGCGGCGTCACACCCGCGCAGCTTGCTGTCGATCGCCAGGTTGAACATGGCAAGGTCTCGAGTGCGGGCCTCGATCATCAATCGGGTAATCGGGTCCTGATGGACCAGACGTGTTTTGGCCGCAGCGGCGGCCGCACTCCGATCAGCTTTCCCTTGTTCCAGGGCGTCCGGGTAGTTGCGGAGATGCGGTGGCGTCAGACATGGTCGTACTCCCCGGTTACAGAGAACCGGGAGCATGCGCGACAGCGTGTAGGCCGCGGCCGCAGTTTCACGTCTGCTTTCAAAGAATTGCGGAAGCAAAAACACGCAGGCCGCATGTTTAATCAGTCGTTTATGACCCCGAGCGGACCTTCGCTCACCCGTCACTTTGCGATGCAGCAAAACCGGTGAGCGGCGGATATGCGCAAAGTTGTCCGACGAGCTACCCGAAGACGTGATAGAGCGTATTCGGATTAGGCGCGGCTGCGCGCCATCCGGCAAGGTGCAGGCATGTGTCGCAAGAGCCGATATCGCTTCGTTCCTTCCGTCATCACGGCGGTGCTGGCAATCGGCGTCCTTGGCGCAGCTGTCACGGCGTTCCACCCTGCCCATGCGCAGCCATCGGCCACGCCCCGCGTCGAAGCTCATGATTGCCCACCCGGAACGAAATTCACATGTGAGCTCCGCGCCAACACCAGCAACGACAAACCACCGTGCCCCCGCATGCGGCTCTACAAGAATTGCGGTCCTCAACGCTTTGCGCCCACTCGAGTGTGCATGTGCAACTAGCCGAATTCGGTGCACTGTGCTGCTTTGTCCTACTGCGTCGACTGTAGCGATCTCGGCCGATCAACGTCCGCTTCTGGGCCGACGTGGAAATGATTGCACGCGCGGCGTCTGTTGTATCGGGCGCTTATGACCCGCAGCGGACCATCACTCAGCCGTCATCCCGGTGTGCAGCAGCGAAGCGCCGCAGAAATACACGCAAAGTCGTCCATTCCGTTGTGCTGATTGTCAATTTTCAAGAGCATTGACGCGGCACGCAACGTTCTATCTTCGGCTTGTAACATCAGGGCACGGGAGACCATCATGAAGTCCGTTACATTCGCGGCAGCGGTTGTAAGCGCCTTGTTGATGAGCGCTTCTTGCTGGGGAAAAGACGTTCCTGCGGGGCCGCTTGTATACGATAACGAGAATGCGAAAGCTATATGTCCTCGGGTTTGCGCAAATCATGGGGGCTGGAACGGAAATTGGACGAAGACAATTAACGGGCCGGTCTGCGGCTGCAATCGGTGAGCCAACACTGAACGGAAACTGCTGCGTTGAAGGAGTCCGTAACTGGCGCATAGCGGCGGTAGGCGGACGGGCAGAGCATGTCCGCTCTGCCCGGCTAATTCAGACGTCGGTCTGCTCCGCTATCGCGAGCGCGTCGTCGACCTCGATGCCAAGGTAGCGGACAGTGCTCTCGATCTTCGTGTGGCCGAGTAGGAGTTGGACAGCCCGCAGGTTGCCGGTGCGCCGATAGATCAACGTCACCTTCGTGCGGCGTAGCGAGTGGGTGCTGTAGATGCGCGGATCGAGGCCGATACTCGCGACCCACTCAGAGACGAGCCGAGCATATTGGCGCGCGGTTAGACCACGGCCGATCGCGCGGCGGCTCGTAAACAGGAAGTCGCCGCGCTTCTTGCCTGTTGCCTTGAGATAGTCGTCGACCGCCTGGCGGGTCTGGTCTGTCAACTCGAACTTGACCGGTCGGCCGGTCTTCTTCTGGCGAACCGTCGCGCGGTCGATCGCGTAGCCGTTCGGCGCAATGTCCTAGACCTTGATGGCAACAACGTCGCAGCCGCGTAGCTTGCTGTCGATCGCCAGATTGAACATGGCGAGGTCGCGGGTACGGCCCTCGATCATCAATCGGGTCCTGATGGACCAGACGTGCTTGGGCCGTAGTGGGGGCCTGGCTCCTACCAGTTTTCCCTTATTCCAGGGCGTCCGGCTGGGGTTGATGGATGCGGTCGATTCACCGTCAGGCATGGTCGTACTCCTCGGTTACAGAGAACCGGGAGCATGCGCGCAGCGGGTGGGCCGGCCGCCGAATCCATGTCGGCTTTCAGAACCTTCCGGAAAAGAAAACACGAGGCCTGCCTGTGGAATCAGGCGTTCATGACCCGAAGCGGACATCCGCCGGAGAGGCGCGAGGGCCTTGCCGAGCCCGCATCCTTAGGTACGCTGCCTCGACACTTTCACATCCGGAGACGAAAGATGCACAGGTCGAAAATGGGGTTGCTCGGCCTCACTGCGCTCGCGGCTCTTGCCGTTTTTCCACCGTCCGCCGTCGCAGATGTCGTAAGCGACGCCAGCGCCTGCGAAAATCAATCGGACGAGATAGGCATCGCGGCGTGCTCTCGCGCCATCGCGTCACGCAGATATAAAGGCAAGGACCTTGCGGCGCTCTACCTCAACCGCAGCGCGGAGTACAACAAGAAGGGCGACTTCGACCGCGCCATCGCGGATTGCAACGAGGCGATCCGGCTCGATCCGAAAAATGCGCCCGCCTACAACAACCGCGGCAACGCGTACCGAGCCAAGGGCGACCGCGACCACGCCATCGCGGACTACAGCGAGGCGATCCGGCTCAATCCGAAATATGCGTTTGCCTACTACAACCGCGGCAACGCGTACGCAGATAAAGGTGACCGCGACCGCGCTATCGCGGACTACAGCGAGGCGATCCGGCTCGATCCGAAATATGCGTTCGCCTACTACAACCGCGGGACTGCGTACCAAGCCAAGCGTGACCTCGACCGCGCCATCGCGGACTATGACCAAGCGATCCGGCTCGATCCGAAATATGCTGTCGCCTATTATGGCCGCGGCAACTCGTACGCAGATAAAGGCGACCGCGACCGCGCCATCGCGGACTACAGCGAGGCGATCCGGCTCGATCCGAAATATGCGTTCGCCTACAACGGCCGCGGCAACGCGTACGTAGATAAAGGCGACCGCGAGCGCGCCATCGGGGACTACACTGAGGCGATCCGGCTCGATCCGAAATTTGCTCTCGCCTACTATGCCCGCGGGACTGCGTACCAAGCCACGCGTGACCTCGACCGCGCCATCGCGGACTATGACCAAGCAATCCGGCTCGATCCGAAATACGCGTTCGCCTACAACAATCGCGGCAACGCGCACCGAGCCAAGGGCGACCTCGACCGCGCCATCGCGGACTATGACCAGGCGATCCGACTCGATCCAAAAGATGTGCTCGCCTACAACAACCGCGGTAACGCCTGGCGTGACAAGGGCAATCGCGACCGCGCCATCGCCGACTACAGCGAGGCGATCCGGCTCGATCCGAAATATGCGGCCGCCTATAACAATCGGTGCTGGGCGCGCGCGACTACCGGGGGCGATCTCCAGCAGGCGCTGGCCGATTGCACCGAAGCGGTGCGCCTGAGGCCTGACGATGCATCAGCAATCGACAGTCGTGGCTTCGTCTATCTCAGGCTCGACCGTCTCGATGACGCGATCGCGAGCTACGACGCGGCGCTGAAGATCGATCCGCGGATGGCCGAGTCCATGTATGGCCGGGGCGTTGCTAAATTGCGCAAAGGCGACACTGTGGGCGGCAATGCCGACATCGCGGCCGCCAAAGCCGCAAAGACGACGATCGCCGATGAGTTTGCGAAATGGGGCGTGAAGCTCGAGGTCGTGGCTGCGACGCCGGCGGCTTCCCCACCCGCAACGCCACCTGCGGCCGACTGCGCGCGGGCGGAGACGCATTGGAAGAGCGCCGAGGAGATCAGGACAGTGGCGGTTTACGAGGATCACCTCGCACGTTTCCCCAACTGCGAGTTCGCTGGGCTCGCAAAGGCGCGCATAGAGGCGTTGAAGTTGAAGAAGTAACGCGAAGTACCTCGCCTCTAGTTCCGAATTTGGCACTTTTCGGACATGCCGCCATGTCCGCTCAACGTCCGCTCTTGGGCCGAAGCTGACTCGATATGCTCGATCTGAGTTCTCCCGTTGGTGACGCGAAGCGGACACGACGTGTCCGGCCGCTCCGAGGGGCGCTACGAAAACCAGCGCGAGGATTGCCTCGCCACTAAACATGCATCACCGGAATTCAGCACTGCCAAGCCGGAGATCGTCGGCGCCCGGTTCGGCGAGCTACTCCCGAAGAAGCGCTTCCATGGCCTGCGGATCGTAAGCATTCGGTGAGCACCGCGGGATCCTCACTCCTTTGAACGTTTGCGGGGAGGTGCGCGGCCGTCGGCTCGCAGGTCCGCGATGATCTGCTTCAAGTTCTCGATGCCGTCGTTGGTGAAGGCTG